>Ga0308172_1000159_pt1 | contig 126821 bp, 112 predicted proteins | sample PhyGR2_FD_202134 | JGI IMG/M metagenome (GOLD analysis project Ga0308172, IMG submission 202134) | Phyllosphere microbial communities from UC Gill Tract Community Farm, Albany, California, United States - DLSLSG.R2 | ecosystem: Host-associated > Plants > Phyllosphere > Unclassified | place... | reverse complement strand
CTCTGGTGATGGTGCGGGCGCTGAACAAAATGACGAAAGCAGGTATGCCTGAAAGCGTGCGTATTGCCTGAAAACACAACCCGCTATGGGGGAGACTTACCCGAAATCTGATTTATTCAACAAAGCCGATTTGTCGTCTCTCGACTCTCTGGTTTTTCAGTCCTCCCCAGCGCCAGGTAAAGGCTGGGTGGCACCGCACGAAAGAGCGCCTGAACCTTCTCTGAAATAATGACGCCTTCAGTATATTTGTGGGGAACCTTCGTCGCTGAAAGCAGCATTTCCCGTTGTTCAGCTGTCAGCGTCTTGAAGCGGGCAATCTGCTCGACCTCCTGCGGAGGCATTACCAGACAGATCCACCACTCCGCCATGTTCAGCATTTTTTTGGCGGTATCAGGGAAATCCTCGAGGTTCTGTGTGAAAATCCAGAGCCAGGTGCCGAGCTTACGCCACATTTTGGCAATTTTTGTCGCGTAGGGCCCGAGCAGCGGGTTCGTCGTTACGATATGTCCTTCATCGATGGGCACAATAATATCCCTGTCGCTGTACTGATCTCGCTCAGCGATATTATTGATTGAGTTAAGCAGCGAAATGACCGCAACGGACATCTGCGCCTCATAGCCCTCACGGGCCAGCGTACCCAGGTCAACGATCGTGACATCCGCCTCAGGCCACGGTGTGCCTGGACGGTTGAAGAGTTCGCCTTCGAAACCTTCAGTGAACATCCGCAGCGCCTCGGACATTTCTTCCGCACGGGAACGACGTGCCGCAGTTCGCTTTTCCCGGCCGTCTTCTCCCTGGCTGCTGTGCCGTGCAATATTCTGCAACGCAAACATCAGGTCTTCAGGCAACATCTGCCGGCTTTCCTCAAAAGCCGTGCGGGCGGCGATCATGATGGCCTCACGGATCATGCCACGGTCTGCGCGTGTTAATCGTGATTCTTCTGCAGCTTCTCCGCCAGTGATCATCAGGCGGCCGGCAATTTCCATTCCACCGAGTACGTCACGCTCTTCATCCTTATCTTCATCGTCATCAATATCCGGAAGAGCGTCTTCACTGATGATCAGTTCATCCGGTTTTGCCTGCATCAGCAGATGTGAGTCACCGAAAGGTGCGAGAGAAATAACTTTACCGGGCTTTATACTGACCCGATGTACGCTCAGTCCCAGGGAGGCGCAGTAATCACCAAACAGGCCGAAACTGTTACCTGCTTCTATCAGGAAAATACGGGGGCGATAGATGGCCATCATCTGGGCAAGCTTGACCAGCGCGGTGGCGGACTTGCCGGCACCGGTTGGCCCAAACAGCATTAGATGCGCGTTCTGCGTGCGGTCATTTCTGTTAAGTGGATCGACCGAGAGCGGGCTATCGAACGGGTTCGGGCACCAAAATTAAAGAACCCGCCTCTGGCGGGTTTTTGCATTTATGCAGCAAATCCGCTGTCGCAGCGCAACGGCACGGCCATTACGCCGCCCGCATCCAGTCGCAGAGATGACCCAGCATCGCCATGCAGCGTTCAAGCTGCGCCACCGCGACAAACTCATCCGCTTTATGTCCCTGTGCCATACTGCCCGGCCCGCAAATCAGCGTGGCGATCCCCACCTCATTAAATAACCCCCCTTCCGTGCCAAAGGCCACGGTAGAGAAGGCCTCGCTGCCGCTCCAGTCAGCCAGCCAGCGGGCGAAATCGCTCTGTGGATCGGTTAACAGACCGGGATAGGCACCCAGCGGCTCAAAAGCAATATCGCTCTCGGGTGCCTTCTCCCGCATAGCGGGCAGCAGCTGATGACGCGCAAAGGCCGTAATATCCTCCAGCACCGCCCCGGCATCGGCCGTGGGCAGCGTGCGCAGCTCAAAATCGAACTGGCAATCCTGCGGCACGATATTCAGCGCCGCACCTCCCTGAATCGTGCCGACCTGCAGCGTGCTGAACGGCGGATCGAACCGGGCATCCTGCGTCTGCTGCAGCGCCGTACCGACGCGGGTGATGTGGTTAATCAGCTTCGCCGCCTGCTCAATCGCGTTGACGCCGGACGGCGCATAGGCGGAGTGGCAGGCGTGGCCTCGCACCTGACAGCGCATCGCCACCTTCCCCTTATGACCATAAACCGGCTGCATATCCGTCGGTTCGCCGATAATGCAGAGCGCCGGTCTCTCTGGCGACGCCCGCAGGTGCGCCACCAGCGAACGCACGCCCAGGCAGCCCACCTCTTCGTCATAGGAAAACGCCAGATGAAGCGGCATACGCAGCGGCTGCGCTAAGAAGCGATCCAGCGACACGAGCACGCAGGCGATAAACCCTTTCATGTCGGCGCTGCCGCGGCCATAGCAGCGTCCGTCGCGCTCCGTCAGCGCAAAGGGGGGAACCGTCCAGCGCTGACCCTCGACCGGCACCACGTCGGTGTGACCCGACAGCAGCACGCCGCCGTCGCCCGCCGGTCCCAGTCGTGCATACAGGTTAGCTTTCGTTCCGCTCTCGTTATAAAAAAGCTCAGCAGTAATGCCGCGCTGCGCCAGGGCGTCACGGATAAAGGCGATCAGCGCCAGGTTCGATTCACGGCTGGTGGTATCGAAGGCGAGCAGGGCCGAGAGCGTCTCGCGCAGCGCCCTATTCATCGCCTGGCACGCCGTAGCCCGGTGCCTCACGCGGGTCGAGGGCGCGCGTCACGTAGGCCTCCATCTGCGGTTCGTAGGCGAGCCACAGGCGTGACAGCTCGCCGACCGGATCCTCGTCGGCCCAGTCCACCCGCAGATCCACCAGCGGCCAGGTGTAGTCATCCACCACCTTCACGGCGGCCGAGTGTACCGGCCCCGCCTCGCCGCCCCGCGCAATCCCCGCCTGCAGCGCGGCGATCAGCCGGCTGGTCAGCTCGCCGGAGGAGGCGTGAAAGGCCGCAATCATCGCGTCGATCACCGCGCCATCAGCCAGCATATTGCCCGCCGCCACGCAGTTTTCTCCCTGCGCGACCTTCCAGACGCCCAGGGTTTCACTGCCGCTGAAGTGGGCCACCTCACCGCCGGAATCGATCACCGTGACCTGACGATACTCACTGAAGCGATCCTCCGCGAGGGCCAGCCTCAGCGCCTCCTGCGCTGAGGCGCCCGCTTCCAGCTGCGCCAGAATCTGCTGTCCCAGTGCGGGCAGCGTAATATTCTGGCTGGAGACCGCCCCCGTCCCCGCCTGCAGCCAGGGGCAGCGTGCCCCGACCGCAATGCTGGAGGAGCTGATGGCGACGCCCAGCTGCCCGCTCTCTTCGCAGCGCGCACATATTGAAAGGGTCATTGCGCCTCCTGGCCGTGCCAGTTATCCGGGATCACCGCAATCACGTCGATCTCCATCAGCCACTGCGGCTGGGCCAGCGCCGATACCACCAGCCCGGTCGAGATCGGGAAAACGCCCTTCAGCCATTTGCCGACTTCCAGATAGACCGGCTCGCGGAAGCGCGGATCGGTGATATAGGTGGTGGTTTTCACAATATGCGACAGGTCGCTGCCCGCCTCTTCCAGCAGCTGCTTCACGTTCTTCATCGCCTGTGCCGCCTGCACGCCAGGCTCCCCCAGCCCGACCAGATTACCGTCGAAGTCGGTGCCGACCTGGCCGCGCACATAAACGGTGTTGCCTGCACGCACGGCCTGACAGAGATCGTTGTCGAGCGCCTGGTTGGGATAGGTCTCTTTGGTATTGAACATGCGGATGCGGGTATGGGTTGGCATCATGGCTCTCCTGCTCGGTTTATAAGGACGACGCGGTCGGGTAGTGCTGGTACTGGCGCTGAATCGCAATCTGGTCAGCGATATATTTTGCGTCGTGCCACACGCCCCAGATAAAGGTAGAGCCGCGGCGGGAGAGCCAGGGCAGGCCGAGAAAGTAGACGCCCGGCTCGGTGGATACGCCACGATGGTGCTGCGGTTTCCCTTTCTCATCGAAAGCGTCGACCGCCAGCCAGCTGTAATCCGCCACATAGCCGGTCGCCCAGATGAGGCTGGTCACGCCCGCGCGGGCAAGGTCGAGCTCGCTGAGCGGATGAGTCACACAGTGGGGATCGGGCATAAAGTGACGCGCCTCCGGCTCTTCCGGCAGATCGAGGCCGTTGCGGGCAATCCAGGCGTCCGCCGCATCCAGCAGCGCCAGATAGCTGGCGTCGCCGCACGCGATGTTCTGCGCAAGGTCGGGCTGAAAGCGCACCGTGTCGCCGTCGAATGCCTGCGTCATGCCCACCAGATTCACCCCCTGGTGCGCCAGCGCGCGGAAATCCACCGTGTGGCCGCCGCGCGCCCCGCTTACCGCGATAGTGACGTGCTCTTTGCCCGGCTGGCTGGCCGCCGCATCCCACATACCCAGTACGCCGAGCCACCAGCAGAAGTCGCGCTGACGATAGGCGCGCGGTGGACGATCGTGCGGACCGACGGAGAGATAGACGGTTTTTCCGGCGCGCTGCAGCTCATCGGCGATCTGCACGCCGGAAGAGCCCGCCCCGATGACCAGCACGCCCCCCTCCGGCAGCTGCTGCGGATTGCGATAGTCCGCCGAGTGAAGCTGTGTCAGACGGTCGCTCTCCGGCGCGACTGGCGGAATGACCGGCTTCTGAAAGGGACCGGTGGCCGCGACGATGCGTTGCGCGTCAATGACGCCCTCCGAGGTGCGCACGGTAAAGCCTGCGCGCCCGCTGTTGCGTGCGACGTGCAGCACCTCGACGCCGGTGCGGATCGGCGCGTGAAACTTCTCTGCATAGGCGACGAAGTAGTCCGCCACCTTCTCTTTGGCGACGAAGCTGTCGGGTTCGCATCCCGGAAAGGCCATACCGGGAAAACGATCGTGCCAGGCGGGGCCGTTAGCCACCAGCGAATCCCAGCGTCCGCTGCGCCAGGCCTCGGCGATGCGGTTTTTCTCCAGCACCAGATGCGGAACGTCGAGGCGGCTCAGGTGTTCGCTCATGGCGACACCCGCCTGCCCGGCGCCAATCACCAGGGTATCAATTTCTGTCTTCATCTCTGTCATTTCCGCGTCCTTCAACCAGCCGCCGGCTGATATATTCACCATAGGAGAGGTTTCCAAGACTATTTGAGCCGACAGAGCGGGTAAAATATTATAAAGCTAACACCTGCATAGGAATTTATTAGGCTGCGCGCCAGGCGCATTATTAACGCGCCGCAACCGGAAAAAGTTCGGCGCGACGACAATACTCCATAAATAATTGCGCCGGTCGGGTTGGCTCATTATTTTGCAGGTAAGCCATAATGAGCGTCGAGTCCGCCATCTCATCTTCTATCTCAAGATGAATTAATTGCTGCCCGTCATAGGTCATATCAGAACAGGGGCGTGTGACCAGCACGGAAAAACCCAATCCCTGACCCACCATGCAGCGCACCATCTCAATCGACGGCGAGCTGTAGGCGACGTCGGGATGGTAGCCCTTCTCTTTAAAGATGCGGATAAAGTAATTTTTGCTCGGGATCGCATCCAGCAGGATCATCGGCTCGCGGCTCAGCTGCTGCAGCGTCACCGTCGCCTGACCCGCCAGCGGATGCGCGGCGGGCAGCAGCGCATAGGGGCGATGCGGCGCGTTCAGCGGCTCTTTTTTGATGGAGTGGTCAAGATCGAGATCGTAGAGAAACGCCAGATCGAAACGGCCGCGATGCAGCCCGTGCATCAGCTCATGCTGCTCGCCGTCATAGAGTTCAATGGTGATATCGGGATAGATTTTTTTAAACCCGGCAATAAGTCTGGGCAGATAGAGCGGCGCAGCCGACTCAAAGCAGCCAACGGCGATGGTGCCGGAAACCAGCTGATGCTCGGCGCGCGAGTTCTGTTCAAACTCATAGGAGAGGCGCAACAGATCGCGCGCCTTCTCGTAGAAACGGCGACCGCCCGGCGTCAGAGAGACGCCCTGAGCGTGGTGGCGGATAAACAGCTGCTGGTCAAAGGTATCTTCGAGATTTTTAATGGCAATGGAGATAGAGGGCTGCGCGATATGCAGCTGGCGTGACGCTTCGGCGATGCTCTCGGTTTCGACCACCGTGACGAAGTACTTAAGCTGTTTCAGCGTGAATCGCATCATAAATTATCTCTGTTAGCGCGCTCGGCTGGCGCGCTTTCTGGCAGGTTCTCTCCTGCTGCAAGGGTCATGCCACTCCTGCGCCCCGTAAACGGGCAGCGCCCCCGGACGCGACGCGGATCGGTTCATTCGCTTTGTGACTGATATTTCGTGGCCGGAAGCGATTTTATTTTGTCACCAATACGCCTTAATTTTTTATTGCCTCATTTTGGCTCAGGGCTGCTCTTTTTCAGAGCAGACAGAGGAGACAATTGAATTTCCCGTACGGAAAACATTTCCGGTTTAAATTAATCAGCGCCATGTATGTTTCACGCCCTCTTTTTTTACTGGATAGTTTTTTTAAAGTCTGAAGGCAGCAATTTACTAATTGCCTCAAATTAGCCGCTGCCGCCATAGTGTCAATCAATCGACAGCGGCGAATTTTTATTTCTGAAATTCGCGTTATTTAAGCGAGTGAAATGCCTCATGACTTTTAACTGGAACTATATGTTCAGCCTGTTCAGCGACGCCGAATTCTGGCTGGCGACCTGGACCGTCATAAAACTGAGTTTACTCACCTGGGGCATCAGTATCGTCGTGGGATTTGTGCTCGCGCTGGCAAAGCAGTCGAACCGCCTGGTGTTCAGCCTGCCCGCCCGCGGCTATATCTGGCTGTTCCGCAGCCTGCCGCTGCTGGTGCTGCTGATTTTTGTCTACAACCTGCCGCAGGCCGCACCGGGCACCTCCGCCCTGCTCAGCGATCCTTTCTGGGCGGGCCTGATCGCCATGGTGCTCAGCGAAAGTGCCTACATCGCTGAAATTCATCGCGGCGGGCTACTCTCCATTCCAAAAGGTCAGAGTGAGGCCGCCCGTGCCCTGGGACTGCGCTTCGCCGGTATCCAGTGGCGCATCATTATTCCACAGGCGGTGCGCGTCGCCCTGCCCGCGCTGGCAAACGAATATATCGCCATCGTGAAGCTCAGCTCGCTGGTGTCGGTGATCTCCCTGACCGAGATCCTGATGGTCGGCCAGCGCCTCTATTCGCAGAACTTTCTGGTCATGGAAACCATGGCGGCGGTCGCCTGCTACTACGTGCTGATTGTGACGGTGTTCGATTTTCTGCTGAAACAGCTGGAGCGCTATCTCGACGTCACCCAGCGCCGCCCGGTTGGCAAGGTGGATGACACGCTCTATGCTCTGGCGCAGCGTCGCGCGGCCACCCCGCTCGCCCGTCCGGTGGCGCAGAGCAGCGGCCCGGCGCTGCAGGCGTCACGGCTGCATAAAGCCTACAACAACGTTGAGGTGCTGGGGGCGGTCAGCCTGCAAATTGAGCCGGGTGAAGTGGTGTCAGTCATCGGACCGTCCGGCTCCGGCAAAACCACGCTGATCCGCCTGCTGAACGGGCTGGAGCAGATCGATAATGGCGAAATCCGCATTAACGGCCAGCCCTTTATCCATCTCAGCCAGCAGGGCGAGCAGAAGCCGCGCTTCATCGAGCATGCCGAGCACCGCCTCAGCATTGGCATGGTGTTCCAGAGCTTTAACCTGTTCCCGCATCTCAGCGTCCTCGACAACCTGATGCTGGCCCCGCGCTATCACCGGCTGGCCTCGCGCGATGAACTCAAACAGCACGCCTGCGAGCTGCTGCACAAAGTGGGCATGCTGGATCACGCATGGAAATATCCGCACCAGCTCTCAGGCGGCCAGCAGCAGCGCGTAGCTATCGCCCGCGCCCTGATGATGCGCCCGCAGATCATGCTGTTTGATGAGCCGACCTCCGCGCTCGATCCGGAAAAGGTCAATGAGGTGTTGCAGGTGATTGAAACCCTGGCGCACGAAGGCATCACCATGGTGATCGTGACCCACGAGATGAACTTCGCCTTTAAGGTCTCTGACCGCATCATATTTATGGAAAAAGGGCGTGTGGTCTGTGATGACGCGCCTCAGGCAATGCGCAGCGGAGAGCATCCGCGCGTGGAAGCCTTTCTGAAGGATGTTTCTCTGGCTTAACCCATTTATCCGCACGAGGGGGAAATCATGATCGAGCAGTGGCAGGTAGAGCAGTATCACCAGCAGGGTTTTCTGGTGGTGGAGAATGTCCTCAGCGCCAACGACATCGCCGCGCTGCAGCAGGACTTTGATGGCTGGGTGGAAGAGAGCCGCACTCACCAGGCGGCCTGGGGCGAGACGCTGGATGGCCGCGCGCGTTTCGATCTGGAAGACGATCACCGCGCCGACCATCCGTCGCTGCGCCGCGTCAGCTCGCCAACGGAGATTTCCGCCGCCTATCGCCACGCCGCGCTTCAGTCGCGTATGGCGCAGATCGCCGGTCAGCTCACCGGCAGTCAGGGCGCCCGCTTTCACCACAGCAAGATCAACTCCAAGCTGCCGCACACCGCGACCAAAGTGGAGTGGCATCAGGATTTTCTCTTCACGCCGCACAGCAACGACGACATCGTCACCGCGCTGCTGATGGTGAGTGAAGTGACGCCGGAAAACGGCCCGCTGAACGTGGTGCCGGGCAGCCACAAAGGCCCGCTCTACTCTCACTGGCAAAACGGCCGTTTCACCGGCGCGGTCGATAAAAGCGTGGTCGGGGCGGCGTGTTCGCAGCCTGCGGCCTGTTTCGGCCCGCCCGGTTCGGTCTGCTTTATGCATACCCGCCTGCTGCACGCCTCCAGCCCGAACGAGACTGAGCTGCCGCGCACGCTGTTTATCGCCGTCTACGCGGCGGAAGATGCGCTGCCCTTTGGCGAAAACCCGCTGCCAAGCCGGGATGCCGGCACCCTGGTCGCAGGCGAAGAGAGCGGCATGGTACGCAGTACCGTTAATGAGTTCCGTCTGCCGCAGAAACCGAGCGGCGCATCCTTTTTTGTCCAGCAGGCCGGAACCGATCCTGCCCGCGCGTAACCGCCACCACGGAGGCTTTATGAAATCTGTTGCCCTGACTTTTTTAGCCGCCAGCATCGCGCTGGGGTCGTTTAGCGCGTCGGCATTCCAGCAGCCGGGAAAAATTATCGCCGGCTCTGACATGACCTTCTTCCCTTATGAGTACATTGAGAACAACAAACCGGCGGGCTTCGACATCGAGTTTCTCGACGGGCTGGCAAAAGTGATGGGCCGACAGGCGGTTAACCTCGACACCCGCTTTCCCAACCTGATTACCGGTCTGCAGGGTAACCGTTTCGATATCACCAACTCCTCGATGTACATCACCGCCGAGCGTCTGAAGGTGATCGATATGATCCCCTATCTCAAGAGCGGTGAGGCGATCCTGTCGCTGAAAGGGGCCGCCTACCAGCCGAAAACGCCGGAAGAGTTTTGCGGCCACAAAATCGGCTCAATGGGTGCCACCTCCTGGCTGCAGCAGCTGCACAAGCTCTCAGCCGACTACTGCGTGAAAAATGGCAAGCCGCCGATCGCCATCAGCGAATACACCACCGATCCGCAGACCACCCAGGCGATGCTCTCACATGCGGTTGAAGCGCAGATCACCGACGCCGCCGTCGCGCGGGGCGTGGTGCAGAAGCTGGGCAACCGCGTGCAGATCTCGTCGGAAACGCTGATCTACCCGGTGCTTAACGGTTTCGGCGTGAAGAAAGGCAATGATGAGGTGAAGCAGGCGCTGATCGAGGGGCTGGAGAAGTACAGCAAAACCCCGGAGTACGCCGCTCTGCTGAAGAAATATAACTTTGAGGCACCCAGCGCAGAGGATATTAAAACCCTGATGCCGACGCCGTAATCCCGATGCGGGCGTCAGCGAACCGACGCCCGCCTTCCTTTCTCACCCCCATCAGGAGAGATTTATGGCGCTCTCATTTGAAGAACAGACCCGCATCGATCTTGCTGCGACCTTTCGCATTATTGCGCATCTTGGCATGCACGAGGCGGTCGCAAACCACTTCAGCGCGGCGGTCTCTGCGGATGGCCGGCAGTTTCTGCTGAACCCGAAGTGGAAGCACTTTTCCCGCATCCGCGCCAGCGATCTGCTGCTGCTCAACGCCGATGACCCCGCCTGCGCGCAGCGCGACGACGTGGACGCCACCGCCTGGTCGATTCACGGTCAGATCCATCAGCGGCTGCCGGAGGCGCGCGTGGTGCTGCATCTCCATCCGATTTTCACCACCAGCGTCGCCTGCCTGGCTGAGCCACATATCCCGCCGGTCGACCAGAACACCGCCCGCTACTTTAACCGTGTGGCGATCGATACCCTCTACGGCGGCATGGCGGACACGGCCGAAGAAGGCGCACGGCTGGCGGGTCTGCTGGCGGGCAAGCGCCGTCTGCTGATGGGCAATCACGGCGTGATGGTCACGTCGGCACACATCGGCGAAGCCTTTGACGATATCTGGACGCTGGAGCGCGCCTGCCAGATCCTCGTGACCGCCTGGTCTACCGGCCAGCCGCTGAAGATCCTCAGCGACGCGGTGGCGGAGAAGACGGCGCGCGCCTGGGAAGGGATACCCGACTTTTCACGCCAGCATTTCGAGGAGATGAAAGCGCTGATGGTCGCCGCCGACCCCTCGCTGCTCGATTAGCCTGTCAGCCGCTCACGCGCACGCCACCCAGACCGCGCACGCCACTGCCGTTACATCGTCAATCCGCCAGGCGTCGACGCGACCATTCACCAGCACGTCGGCGTTGGCGAAGGTGAGGTCGATTTCGACACCCTCTTCCCGACCCTGCGCGACACCGGCTTTGCCACACGCCGTTACAAAGTTGGCGGAGAGCCGATCATCGCGGCCTCGCTGTTTGGCTACCCGGAAAAGATGTCGGTTCAGGCCATTGAAACCCGCGAACGGATTGAGCGCGAACTGCTCTGATCCCCGCAGCCATGCCGCCCGGCAGTGATCCTCCGGGGCGATGCCCGCCCCGCTTTTCCTTTTTCCACCTTCCCGATCGCCCAGGTATCAGCGGGTTGCCGCGCGTCCTCACGCAGCCAGCAGAGTTAAACCGCCTTTTCAGCACCTGCTACACTCCAGACAAACATCACACCACGAGGCGAACGTTTATTATGTCGGAAAATGCATATCAGCCTGCAACAGTCTGGCACTGGGATCCTGAAGCCAAAGGCAACGGCGCGAAAACCAATCGTCCGTTCGCGGGTCCTACCCACGAAAAAGCGCTGCCGGTCGGTAAACACCCTTTACAGCTCTACTCACTCGGCACGCCGAACGGTCAGAAAGTGACGATCCTGCTGGAAGAGCTGCTGGCGCTGAACGTTAACGACGCAGAATATGATGCCTGGCTGATCCGTATTGGCGACGGGGATCAGTTCTCCAGCGGGTTTGTGGACGTGAATCCCAACTCAAAAATCCCGGCGCTGAGCGATCACTCCGTCACCCCGCCGCTGCGGGTGTTCGAGTCGGGCAACATCCTGCTCTATCTGGCGGAAAAGTATGGCTACTTCCTGCCAAAAGATATCGCCGGCCGCACTGAAACCCTGAACTGGCTCTTCTGGCTGCAGGGCTCTGCGCCTTACCTCGGTGGCGGTTTTGGTCATTTCTATCACTATGCGCCGGAAAAAATTGAGTACGCCATCAACCGCTTCACGCTGGAAGCGAAGCGTCAGCTCGACGTGCTGGATCGCCAGCTGGCGGATCATCGCTATCTGGCTGGTGAGGATTACACCATCGCTGACATCGCCACCTGGCCGTGGTACGGCAACATGGTGCTGAATGACCAGTATGGCGCGGCGGAATTCCTGGATGTGCAGTCCTATAAAAATGTGGTGCGCTGGGCGAAAGAGATCGCGCAGCGTCCCGCCGTCATTCGTGGCCGCAAGGTCAATCGTGTCATGGGCGACCCGGCCGATCAGCTGCATGAGCGTCATGATGCCGCTGACTTCGATACCCAGACCCAGGATAAAAAAGCGTAAGGAGCTAACCTGTGAGTGCATACGTCGTATTTATTCGTGATAACACCCTGAACCAGGACGAAATGAACACCTATTCTGAGAAAGCGGGCCAGGCACGCGGCGATCATCCGATCACTCCGCTCGCCTTTTATGGTGCGCTGGAAACGCTGGAAGGTCCGGAAGCGGAAGGCGTGGTGATTCTGGAATTCCCGACCCGCGAAGCGGCGCACGCCTGGTATGACAGCCCGGAATATCAGGCTGCCAAAGCGCACCGTCTGAAAGGGGCGAACTATCGCGTGGTGCTGGTGCAGGGCATCGACAAATAACACGCAGGGCGGCAGCGATGCCGCCTTTTTTACGCCTCCACCTTCTGCAGCGTCTGCTGCAGAAATGCCACGAACGCCGTCACGCGTGCCGGAAGCTGACGCTGCGCCTGCCAGACCGCAAAAATGTCACCATCGGGTGCCTGCCATTCAGGCAACACCGGCAGCAGATCTCCCGCCGCGAGGCTGTGCTGCGCATCCCACCAGGAACGCAGCAGAATGCCATGCCCATCCATCGCCAGCCGCATCGCCACTTCGCCATCGTTGGTCATCAGGCTGCCGCGCACCTTCTGGCTGATGCTCTGCTCACCGCGGGTCAGTCGCCACAGGGTAAAATCGCTGTCGTGCTGACGCAGTAAAATGCAGTTGTGTTCCGCCAGCTCGCTGACCGTCGCAGGCAGACCATGCCGGGCAGCATAAGCGGGCGAGCAGCAGAGAATACGCGGGTTGGTTCGCAGCTTACGCGCCACCAGCCGCGAGTCGGGCGGCTCACCGACGCGAATATCAATATCGATGTGCGCATCGAGAAAATTCAGCGGCTGGCTGCTGAGGTGCAGAGACAGCGAAAGCTGCGGATGCAGCGCGGCAAAGGCGGAGACGCACGGCGCGATATGGCGACGGCCAAACCCGAATGAAGCGTTGATATTCAGCGAGCCGCGCAGCTGAGCGGTTTCACCGCTGACCGCCTCTTCCAGCGCTACCAGCTGATCCAGCAGCGGGCGGGCGCCAGCCAGATAACGGTGGCCTTCCGGCGTTAACTCCAGCCGTCGCGTGGTGCGGCGCAGCAGCTGCACGCCCAGACGCTGCTCCAGCTGGCTCAGACGTTTGCTGACGGCCGCCAGCGACAGGCCCAGCTCACGCGCCGCTGCGGTCAGGCTCTCCAGCCCGGCCAGGCGAACAAAGAAGGCCAGGTCATCGGTGGAGGTACGGGATTCTCTACTTTTATTCAACACTGGTTTGCGTTCCAGACTCATTATTTCCCCGGAAGCGACAGTTATACTGCGGTCACAATTCGGACATCAACCGGAAAGGTGCCCTGTGACTGAGAAAATCCATCGTATTGCCGTGATCCCTGGCGACGGTATCGGTAAAGAAGTGATGCCGGAAGGCGTCCGCGTGATGAATGCCGCCGCCGAAAAATTTAACATTCCGCTGCGCTGGGAGTGGTTTGATTACGCCAGCGCTGAGTACTGGCAGCAGCACGGCAAAATGCTGCCAGATGACTGGTTCCCGCAGCTGAAAACCTTTGATGCCATCTACTTTGGCGCCGTCGGCTGGCCGGAGGTGGTGCCAGACCACGTCTCCCTGTGGGGGTCGCTGTTACAGTTCCGCCGCGAGTTCGACCAGTACGTCAACCTGCGTCCGGTGCGCCTGATGCCCGGCGTCAAAGCGCCGCTGGCTAATCGCCAGCCGGGCGATATCGACTTCTATGTGGTGCGTGAAAACACCGAGGGCGAGTACTCCAGCGTGGGGGGCACCATGTTCCCCGGCACCGATCGGGAAGTGGTGATTCAGGAGACGGTGATGACGCGCACCGGCGTCGATCGTATTCTGAAGTTTGCCTATCAGCTGGCGCAGAGCCGGCCGAAGAAACATCTGACCTCGGCCACCAAATCCAACGGCATCGCCATCACCATGCCTTACTGGGACAGCCGCGTCGACGCGATGTCCGGCCAGTTCCCGGAGGTTCGCGTCGATAAGTATCACATCGATATTCTCACCGCCAACTTCGTGCTGCACCCGGACTGGTTCGATGTGGTCGTCGCCAGCAACCTGTTTGGCGATATCCTCTCTGACCTTGGCCCGGCCTGTACCGGCACCATCGGCATTGCCCCCTCCGCCAACATCAACCCGGAAGGTCTCTTCCCCAGCCTGTTTGAGCCGGTTCATGGCTCCGCGCCCGACATCGCCGGTAAAGGCATTGCCAATCCCATCGGCCAGATCTGGTGTGGCGCGATGATGCTGGAGCACCTCGGCTACAAGGCGGCAGGCGAAGCGGTTCTGGACGCCATTGAACGCACGCTGGCGGCGGGTGAGCACCTGACGCGTGACCTCGGTGGCTGCGCCAGTACTGAAGAGCTGGGGGCGGCCATCGCCGCCGCGCTGTAAGTGAATCACGCTGCCGCCCGCCTCCGGCGGCAGCCCCCTCACCACCGCACCGTTTATTCCGCTAACCGGACGACCATCGCCGGATGCCACCCTGCGGGTAACGGATCCGGTCGCACGATGTTCAGGTTATGCAGTTGCAGGTTCTCTACGCCGCGCGCAAACAGCCCCGGCAGCCCGCCGGGATAGGGCTCAACCCCAAATGCTTCACCGGATGCCGGGTCAACCCGGTAGGCGTTATCCAGGCCCATGCCGGTCGGGGCGTCCGGGTTGCAGGGCGGCCGTACGTCGTAGTGACCCTGGGGCAATGACGCCACCGCCTGCTGCATCTGAAGCTGACTGATGACCACATCGCGTATCCAGCCCGGTTCTGCCGCATGCAGGTTAATCGTCCCTTCGGCCACGCCGGTCATGTTACTGAACTGCACCTGCTCCACGACGCCGGGTGTGATGGCGGGATCGCGGCGGCGCACCGAAATATGCAGCGGATCGGCTTTGCCCCAGTGACAGGGCGGCGCGTGGTGACAGGCAAACGTCAGATTGCTGAACAGCAGACGCCGCATGGCGCCGCCGTCGCGCGACAGAATGCCAATCCCCCGGTTCGAATCAAAAATGGTGCAGCCGGTTACCGTAACATCCTCCACATCGTCCCAGGTTTCGGTGCCAATCTTCAGGGCGCAGCTGTAGCTGCGCAGCAGGCAGTTGGTGATCATAATCTGCCGCGCCGGCCGCCGCAGTGCGGCGGGTTTATGGGTGGTTTTGATACAGATGGCATCGTCGGCGGCGCTGAAATAGCTGTTGCTGACAAACACCGCTTCGCAGCTGTCGATATCCAGCGCATCGGTGTTGGGCATCGTCATGGCGTTGTCGATGGTGAGGTGATCGATATGCACATGGCGGCAGCTGACCAGATGGACCGTCCACATCGGTGCCTGCACCAGCGTAAAGCCGGTCAGCGTCACCTGCTCACAATCTTCAAACACAATCAGGCGTGGCCGGTCAGCGTGCGGCAGGCGATAGCCCTGCGCATCCCGCTCAGCGGCAAACCAGGCCTCACCCTCACCATCAATGCGGCCGGTGCCGCTGAGGGTGATATTGCGCTGGCCCAGCGCGTAGAGCAGCACGTTGTGGGATTTCTCCGCGCAGCTCAGCGCCTGCACCGCCTGATAGTCAGCCAGCTGCTGGCTGGCGATCAGCACCGCACCCGCGTCGAGATGCAGCTCAATGTCTGAGGGCAGATTCAGGCAGCCGCTGCGATAGCGTCCGGCAGGCAGTGTCAGACGGCCGCCGCCCGCCGCCGCAATCTGGTCAAGGGCGCGCTGCAGCACCGCGGTGTCCGGGGTTTCGCCGTCGGCGGCAGGATGAAAATCAGCAAGGGAAAGGTGCATGGTGCGTCTCCCGCAGGGTTGAGGAGGAAAAATTGCAGCACGAAACGGCGCAGCAAACCTTTGTCTGGTCGCCAGTTCGCCGTTTCGTGCGGGCTGTCACAGATTACTTCACGGCCCCTTCCGTCACGCCGCTGATAAATTTGCGCTGGAAAATCAGAAACACCAGGATCAGCGGCGTGATCACAATCATCGCCCCCGCCATCAGCACCGGAATGTCGATGGTATTTTTATTCTGGAAAAACATCATGCCGATCGGCAGCGTCCGCAGTTCATCTTTGTTCACCAGAATCAGCGGGATCAGGAACTCATTCCAGGTCCAGATAAACAGCAGCAGCCCCAGCGTGGAGAGGGTTGGCCAGATTGCCGGTACCAGAATGCCCCACAGGATTTTGACCCGCGATGCGCCGTCCATCACCGCCGCCTCCACCAGCTCTTTCGGCACCTGCTGAAAGGCGCTGGCGATCATCAGCGTGGTAAAGGGCAGCGACAGGGCGATCTGCGGCAGGATCAGCGCCAGATAGGTGTTGGTCAGCCCCATCCAGCGCAGCTCGTGATAGAGCGGAATGATAAAGGCCTCACTCGGCAGCACCATCCCCAGCGCCAGCATCGCGGCTATCACCTTTTTGCCGGGGATCTTCAGCCAGGCAAAGCCAAATCCGGCCAGAATGCCCAGCAGCACGCTGAACAGCACCACCGGGATCACTACCAGCACAGAGTTAAGGAAGTAGACACTGAAGTGTCCCTGCTGCCACGCGGTCAGGTAATTTTTAAAATTCAGCGAGGCGGGCAGCGTGAAGACGCCCTGAAACAGCTCCATCTGGGTTTTGAATGAGGTCATCAGCGCCATCAGAAACGGCAGAATCGTCATCAGCGCCACGATCCAGATCAGCGCGCGTGAAATGACCGGCGTGCTTCGCATCAGTAACGCTCCCTTAAGGCCAGATGGATCAGGTAGTTAATCCCCAGAACAATGATCATGCTGAACACCGCCACCGACGAGGCATAGCCAAAGTAGTGCAGATCAAAGCCCTGCTTATACATAAAGATGTTGGTGACCATGGTGGAGGTGCCCGGCCCGCCCTGGGTCATCACATAGACCAGGTCGAAGGCTTTGAGGCTGGCGATCACCGTCAGCAGCAGGGCGATCCGCAGCTCGGGTCGCAGACCCGGCAGCGTGATGCGCATAAACTTCTGACGGCGCGACGACCCATCCAGGTCGGCCGCCTCCAGCAGGGAGGGGTCCATGCGCTGCAGACCCGCCATAAACAGCACCAGACAGAAGCCGAAGAAGTACCAGGTGGCGACCAGACCGACCGCGGGCAGCGCCCAGGTAAAATCGCCCAGCCACGACAGGGCCAGCTGCGGCAGGCCGATGGCGCGCAGTATCTGATCGATCGGGCCAAACGCCGGGTTATAGAGCCAGCGCCACACCACCCCCAGCACCGCCATCGGCATGATGTAGGGCAGGAAAAAGAGAATGCGCAGCACGCTGCGTTCCTTGTTGTTGCGCGTCTCATAGAGAAAACTGCACAGCAGCAGGCCGACGCCGATAGGCAACAGGGTATAGAACAGCATCAGGATGGCGTTATTGCCCAGCGCAATCCAGAACACCGGATCGCTGAACATCCGCATATAGTTACTGATACCGCTGAACACCGGCAGTGAGGTGCCGTCCCATTCGGTAAAACTGATGCCCAGCGAGGCCAGCAGCGGAAAGAGCAGAAATACCGCATAGACCAGCACCGCAGGCAGCACATAGAGAAAATTACGCCAGCCGCTTAAATTCAACATAACCCTACTCGTGACTCAGAACAGTGCTCAGGCCCGGCGCTTCGCCGGGCCTCCGGCTTAGTGTTTCAGGGTTTTCAGGTAACGCTGATAGTTGTTATCAAAGTTGACCACCATCTGATCGGCGGTCTGACGGCCCGCCAGCAGCAGCTGGACATTCTGATTCAGCTCGGCATTCATGGTCGGGGTCGCCCAGTCCACGTAATGACCTAAACCGTCATACTCATTGAGCGTCAGCCAGACCTGATACGCTTCGGCCAGCAGCGGATTGTCCGCCGGTATGGTGGCCGCTTTGTTGGTGCTGGCGGGCAGGAAACCGACCTTCAGCCAGCGGTTCGCCATGGCATCAGAGACCATATAGTTGATGAACTTCGCCGCCCCCTCCTGCTGATCTTTGCCTTTGGCGGTGCTGGTGATGGAGAACGCCAGATCGGTGCCCCCCACCATCAGCGGCTGCTTCACACCTTCACCGGCAGGCATCGCCGCGAAGTGAATATCTTTGTTGTCTTTGAACTGGCCGAGATACCAGGTGCCACTGACCAGAAATGCCGCCTGGCCGTTCTGGAACAGGGTGGCGGCATCGTCATGGCCAATGCCCTGGAAGCCGGGGAAGAAGTAGCCTTTGTCGGTCCAGCTCTTCATCATGGTGGCGGCGTTGACCAGTTTGCTCTCTTTGAAGGTGCCGCCCACATCGTAAATCAGGTTATCCAGCGTCTTGCGGTCACGGCTCTCGATCTGGGCCTGCCACAGGGTGCTGAGCAGCTGCTGGCCCATGTTGCCGTCCAGCAGCCCCAGCATCATCGGCGCGGTGCCCTGCGCTTTGAGCTTCGCCATGGCGCTTTCCAGCTCTGCCAGCGTTTTCGGCACCGGAATGCCCGCTTTATCCAGCAGCGCTTTGTTGTAATAGAGTCCGACCATCTCCCCCAGGCTGGCGATGCCGTAGAGTTTGCCACTGCCAAATTCACCGCTGTCTGACCAGCGGTTACGTTTCAGAATCGAGTCCGGAAAACGGGTCGTCCAGCCATAGCTGGCTGCGTAGCTGTCGAGCGGCAGCAGCAGCTTATCTTTAACCAGCGAGCCCATATCCCCGCCGCCCTGGTTGACCTGCGCAATCTGCGGGCCGTCACCGGCGGTCAGCGCCAGCTTAAGCGGGATGCGGGTATCTTCAAAGGAGTGCACCGAGCGGTTGATAACAATGCCGGGATTCTGCTGAGAGAACTCTTTGATCCCCTCATCCACCGCGGCGGTCTGCTGCGGATAGTTGTAGATATCCCACTCATTAAGGGTCACGGCGGCGTGGACGGCCTGCGAGACGCTGCCTGCCAGCAGGCCCGCTGCCAGCAGCCGACCCACATTGCGAATTCGGAACGAACGAACGGAGGAAACAGACATTATGCTCACCTTCTTCAGACCAGAATCGGCATCCCTGCATCTCACCGCCTGCCACCCTGCAGGCTGAAGCCGCACACAAACGCACTGATTCATACTTACTTTAATAAAAAAATAAAGTCAAACAACCTGCTGCGGGAATTGCAACGCTGTGAGCGCGCGCAAATAAACAGCAATCCGGCGTGAATATCAGCACATCACGCTGGTCCGCCGCCCGTTAACTGCGTCGGCAGCGTGCCCCGCGCGCTTTTCACAGCAGGAGATCGTCAGGCTATAATGGCAAAATAACACCCTGATAAACCATACGAAAATCCTATCACGCTCACACTTTCCTCTTTTTACCGGCGCTGAATCTGCCGCCAGCCGCCGCCCTGCGGGCGTGCTGGCGATCACAGTTGTGCATCATGACGCCGTGAAAGATTGCTTAACCGTCAGCGTTAGTGCGATAAGGGAATTATTCTATCTTGAAAACTAAGTCCACTTTCATTAACGTAACTTTATCCTGTGGATCTGTTTACTCCCTGACCGTTTTACTCACTCATGAGAATTCACCATGGCGAATCAAGGTGTCATTCGTCCGGCCACGCCGGCGGACTTCCCGGCGCTCTACCGTATCTGCCTGGAAACAGCGGATGCCGGTGGCGATGCCCGCGCGCTCTACTCCGATCCCGACTATCCCGGCCAGCGCTTTGCCGTGCCCTACGCGCGGTTTGCGCCTGACTTCGCCTTTGTGCTGGAGCGTGACGGTGAGGTGCAGGGTTACGTTGTGGCCGTGCCTGACACCCGCGCGTTTGAGGCTCAGCTAGACGCCGAATGGTGGCCGCCGCTGCAGGAGAAATATCGCGACCGCAGCGCCAGCGCCCCGCTCGACAGTAAAGTGCTCGACGCCATCCGCCAGCCCGACCAGGCCGCGGAGACGCTGGTGAGCCGCTGGCCCGCGCATCTGCATATCAACCTGCTGCCTGCCGCCCAGAAAGGGGGCTGGGGTCGCCGGATGATTGAGCATGAGCTGGCAGCGCTGCGGGCCGCCGGTGTGAGCGGTGTCCATCTTGGCGTCAGCCTGCAGAACGAGCAGGTGTGCGCCTTCTATACGCGTATGGGGTTCACCCCTATCCTGCGCAGTAATGCCATCTACATGGGCCAGTTACTCTGAGTGAGGTAGCCGATGACCAGCCTGCGCTTGCAGAATGTGAAGAAGTCGTATGAGCACGTCAATGTCATTCATGGTATCGATCTGACGATCAACAGCGGCGAATTTGTGGTGTTTGTCGGGCCTTCCGGCTGCGGCAAATCGACGCTGTTACGGATGATCGCCGGGCTGGAGGAGATCAGCAGCGGTCAGCTGCTGATTGAGGGGCAGGATATGACGCAGCAGCCCGCCACCGAGCGCGGCATCGCGATGGTGTTTCAGTCCTATGCGCTCTACCCCAACATGACGGTGCGCGGCAATCTGGCCTATCCGCTGGAGGTGATGAAAAAGTCCAAAGCGGAGATCAATCAGGCCATTGAGCAGACAGCAGCACGGCTGCACCTGACGGAACTGCTCGACCGCCTGCCGCGTGCGCTTTCTGGCGGACAGCGGCAGCGCGTGGCGATTGGCCGGGCGATTATCCGTCATCCGCGTATTTTCCTGTTCGATGAACCGCTCTCCAACCTGGATGCCGAACTGCGTCTGCAGATGCGGATTGAGATCGCCCGCCTGCACGCCTCGCTCGGTAACACCATGATTTATGTCACCCACGATCAGCTGGAGGCGATGACCCTGGCTGACCGCATCGTGGTGCTGCGTCAGGGCCGGATTGAGCAGGTCGGCGCGCCGCTGACGCTCTATCACGACCCGGATAATCTGTTTGTCGCCGGGTTTATCGGATCGCCGAAGATGAACTTTCTGCGCGCCGAAATTAGCGCGACGGGCGAAGGTGAAGTGCAGCTCCGGGTGCCGGAACTGAAGATTGAGGGGCTGGTCATGCCCCTTGCGGCTGCCTGTCGCGAGGGCCAGACCGTCACGCTGGGCATCCGTCCCGAGCATTTCCAGCCTGCCGCGCAGACGCCGGACGCCCTGCGTTTTCACGGCGAGCTGGCCTATGGCGAGATGCTGGGTCACACCAACTATCTCTACCTGGATATCGGACGTGAACAGATGCTGGTGGTGGAAGAGCGTGAGGCAACCCCGCGCGATCTCGGTGCGCAGGTGGAACTGGGCATCTCTGCCGCGCACTGCCTGCTGTTTGATGAGCAGGGTCTGCGCCTGCGCTAGGAAAAGTTGTTGGGGGTTTACAGGCGCTGCGGCGCCCGTTTTTACTGGCGATGGCTCAGGTGACCGGCTCTTCGTCGGCCTGGGCTGCCAGCAGATCGAGCAAACGGTTAACGGCAAATCCCGCCGCCCCCAGCGCCCACATCCGGTTCGATTCCGTCAGAAACTGCAGCGGCGTCATGTGTGGCGTCAGTTTCAGCCGGTAGGCCTGGAAACTCTGGGTGATGTGATCGAGCAGAATGCGTGACGCCATGTGCGGCTCCATCGCCAGATAGACCACATCCGGATCGTAGGCCACCGACAGGTTCGCCAGCGAAATGCCCAGTTCACGTCCCGCCTCTTCCAGCGCCGCCAGCACCTCTGGCGTGGGCCGCTGATCCAGCGCCTGCAGCGTCAGTGCCTCCGCATCCTGCTCCGCCACCCGCTGCAGAATGGCGCGCGAGGAGGCGACATCTTCCAGCAGGCGCAGCGAACCATCGCCCACCAGCCCGTTACCAATCTCGCCCGCCTTGCCGTGACGACCGCGATAGAGCTGACGATTAAGGATGATCCCCGCGCCGATCCCTTTGCCGTAGGTGGCAATCACCGCCGACTGCGCATTGCCGAGCTGACCAAACACCAGCGCGGCCATGGCCATGGCGTTGGCGTCGTTTTCGATAAAGACCGGCAGCGAGAAGCGCTCTTCAAGCAGGCGCGCAATCGGAACGTTATCCCAGCCAAGCACCTTGGAGCGGATGCAGTAGCCGTTTTCAGCATCGACCAGCCCCGACAGCGCCAGACCAATGGCCCCCACCCGCTTCTCCTCCACGCCGCGCAGAAACTTCGCCAGCGCATCGCCCAGCTGGCGCGGCGTCAGCGTGCCTTTCGGCATCTGCTGTTCACCCAGCAGATTGCCGCTGAGATCGGTCATAACGATCAGGTTGCGTTCCGCATTGAGCTGAATCCCAATCACGCTGGCGCGGTCGGGATTGAGCCCCAGCAGGGTTTTTGGCCGCCCCATCGACACGCGACGCAGCCCCAGCTCCTGCACAATCTCCTGCGTCAGCAGGCGGTTGGTCGCCTGTGAGACGGTCGACATGCTCAGTCCGCTGCGAACTTTGAGATCTGACTGGCTGATTGGCGCATTTTCAACAATCAACCGCAGAATGCGCGCGGTTACGTTGGGAGCGGTCATAGATTCCTCGGGTCATCGGGCTGAGGCAGTTCAGCCCACTTGAGATCGATCATCGGCAGGCGTCAGCTGTTGCGCCAGGGTCAGCGCCCCGCTCAGGGCATCGCCCTGCGGCACTACCAGCCGGGCCTGAATATCTTCATCCAGCCAGCGCTGAATTGGTGCGGCCACGCCGCCCATCAGCGCCACCGGCCCGCTGCTCAGGGCGATCAGGCGTCGCACCATCAGGCCGATATCGGCGGCGGTCTGTTGCAGCAGCTCCCGAGCGTGGCTGTCACCCGCGTCGGCGGCTGCAAAAATCTGTGGCACCACGCGGGCCCAGTCAGCAGGCACCGCAGTGCGCGTCCAGAGCAGCATGGTTTCCGGGCTGTTGCCGAACTGCGCCATCAGCTGGCGGGTCAGGGGCCCCGGCGGAATGATCGACTCATGCGCCAGCAGCGCCAGACGCAGCGCGCGACGGCCCAGCTCCGCCCCCGATCCCTGATCGGAGAGGGCAAAGCCCCAGCCGCCAAGCAGCGTAAAGCGTTCGCCATCCCACGCGGCACCCTGACTGCCGGTGCCGATGATAAAGACCGCCCCAGGCTCGCCACCGTGCGCGCCCGCACAGGCGATCTCCACATCGCTGACCACCTGCAACGCCGCGCAGGCGGGCTGCCAGCTGGCGAGGCGCGCCTGCACTGAGGCGACGTTAGCGCCCGCCAGCCCCGCCACCAGCGCGGTCTGCGCCAGCGCCTCTGCGGTGAGTCCCGCCTGGAGGAATACCTGTTCAGTCAGCTGCCCGACGCAGGTCAGGGCCGCATCATAATCTGACCAGACGTTGGCGGGTCCCCCGGTGCTTTCTGCCAGGAGGCGGCCCTGCCGATCGGTTAAGCGCGCGCGACACTGCGTTCCGCCGCCATCGATGCCAAGAAGATAGTGTGGTTGCACGCGCTTCCTTCCCTGATTAAGGGTTATAGCCATAATGAGCGAACGATAGGATAAAAAAACTTAAATCGCAATAACAAATAAATATGGTAAAAACATCCTGACTATTTTTCCTTAATTTACATAAATATAATAAAAACCCGCCCTGCAAAACGTGCAGTGCGATGTTGACATTACTTTTTCTGCCGTAATAAGTTGGTGGTCAGATTATCAGCAGCCGCGCCCGACCGCTGGCGGGCTTTGCATCATCCGATCTCAGGAGCAGGGGTTTACCATGAAAGTAGGCATTATCGGTCTCGGCTTTCGTCTGTCCCACGTCATGAAAGAGTTCAGCAAGGCTGACGACAGCTTTTCCGTCGTGGGCTATTACGATCCGGCCCCCGCCGGATTGCCGAATCTGCACAGCTTTGGTATCGCGCCCGGCCAGGCTTTTGCATCTGTTGACGCACTGCTGGCCCACGGCGGAATGGATGTGGTGCTGGTGGGTTCACCCAACTTTCTGCATCTGGAGCATGTGGGTCAGGCGCTGGCGGCAGGCTATACCGTCTTTACCGAAAAGCCGGTGGTGATCAATGAAGAGCAGACCATGGCGATGGCAAAGCTGGTGCGTCAGTATGGCGAGGCGCGCATTCTGGTCGGGCTGGTGTTGCGCTATTCACCGCTTTATCACGATCTGCTGGCTGCGCGCGATGCGGGCCAGCTGGGCGAAATCACCTCGATTGAGGCAACCGAACACATCAAGCCTTATCACGGTGCCTTCTTCCAGCGCGACTGGCGACGTCTGGAGAAGTATGCCGGTCCCTATATTCTGGAGAAGTGCTGCCACGACATCGATCTCTATCAGGGCCTGCTGCAGCGACGCCCCACTCATGTCGCCAGCTTTGGTGGCCGGAAATCTTTTACCCCGGCTCACGCCCCGCAGGGGGCGATCACCCCTGAGTCGGAGCTTTACCACATCAAACCCAGTGGCTGGTCCAGCACAGATGCGGTATTCGACAGCGATGCCGACATTGTCGACTACCAGACGGCCCTGATTGAGTACGAAGGCGGCGCGACGCTCGCCTTCCACGCCAACCTGAACGTCCCGGATGAGTTCCGTCGTTTCTGTGTGATGGGCACCGACGGCATGGCCGAAGGCGACTTTGTGCGGAACTACTTCCGCGTCCACAATGCGCGCAGCGGTGAAAAAGAGGTCGATACCGCCTACAGCGGCAATGCCTATGATGGCCATTACGGCGCGGATGCGCTGATGGCAGAAGAGATCGTGAAACATATTAAACAGGGAACACCGCTGAAAGTCTCAGTGGTGGACGCGCTGGAAGCGGGCCTCACCGCCATCAAAATCGATGAGGCACGCAAAACCCGCAGCGTAGTGGACATGCGTGAAAGCTGGCTGACATTTGACGCCAACCTGGGAAAATCCGGGGCCTGACGGCCCCAGCCTCAGGGGCGGCCTACCCCGCCGTCCCCGGCCTGTTACTGGCACTCTGACTGGTACGCTGCTGAACTGGCCTTCGGGCCAGTTACTTCTCAGGTGACAGGCAGTAGTCACCTTCATGCCTGTCGCCTTATGTCAGCAACAGACGTAAGAAAACGCCTTTAAACGACCTCTTCCGGTATGAGAATAAATCGACAGGGTGTTGCTCGCGCAGGCTGCAGAGCAACGATTGAACCCATTTTGACGCGCGGTAGTCGCTGCTGTCTGCTGGTCAGGCGTTTTGCGTGGCCTATTTCCGATCTTCTTTAGATGAAATCATCCAGGCTAACCCGTAAAGAACCAGTCCAGCGAGAAAAACCAGCAAGGGGGCGAGTACGCGCATAATCCCTTCGTTCGCAAAGATGGCAATGAACACGCCCAACACTACGGCGCTGATCACAACCGCCCCTGATAACTCAGAAATGACTTTTCTGATGACTCTAAAGATTCTCGACTGCACTCAGAAATTGCTCCGTTTTCAGAGGGTTTTTATCAAGAGTAAAAAAATTCACTACCCTCAGCAATCGATATGGCGGGCGTCTTTGCGGAAGATGCAGGCTCCCTGAAGCCTGCGCGGGATGTGCCTGCAGCGACCTTCCTGAAACGGGAAGCGGCTGCCGGATGTGAAGCGAAGGGAGCATATATCTGTAGCAAAGCATAGCGGGCCACGGATGGCCCGCGCTGAGCCTGCCAGGGAGGGCGTTTTTGCGTCTTTGCGAAGGACATATGCTCCCTGAAGCCTGCGCTCAGGCTACCCGCGATAACCTTCCTGAAGTCTGCGCTGGACAGTAGCCTTAATGAAACGGGATACAGCTGCCCTGGGTCAGACCGCATCACCCTCATTCTCCAGCTTCTGCCGCCGCCGCAGATGCGGAAACAACTTCATCCACAGCGCCACCACCACCAGCGTACCGATCCCGCCAATCGCCGCCGCCGGGGCTGCGCCCATCCATGCTGCCAGCATCCCCGACTCAAACTCACCCAGCTGATTCGACGTATTGATGAAAATGGCGTTCACTGCATTCACCCGTCCGCGCATCGCATCCGGCGTATCCAGCTGCACCAGCGCACCGCGAATCACCATACTGACCATATCGAAACCGCCCAGCGCACACAGCGCGAGCAGCGACAGCCACAGCTGCGTCGAGAGCGCGAACACCAGCGTGGCAACACCAAAGCCCGCCACCGAACCAAACATAATCATCCCGACATGCTTATCCAGCTTATGCCGGCTCAGCCAGATGCCGACCAGCAGCGCCCCCACAGAGGGCGCGCCCCGCAGCATCCCCAATCCCCACGGCCCGGTATGCAGAATATCTTTGGCAAAAATGGGCAGCAGCGCGGTCGCGCCACCCAGCATGACGGCAAAGAGATCGAGCGAAATCACGCCCAGCACATCTTTGCGTGCGCGGATAAAGTGAATCCCGGCAAACAGATTCTTCATATTCATCGGCAGGCGCGGCTGCAACGGGCGCTCATAGCGCAGCAGACTCACCAGCGTCAGCGAAATCAGATAGAACAGTGCAGACACGCCATACACCACATGCGGTCCCGCGACATAAAGCAGCCCGCCCAGCGTCGGTCCGACGATAACCGCCGCCTCGCCGCCCACCGAGTTCATCGCCATCGCCCGCGCCAGAATCGCGGGCGGCACCAGCGACGGCAGCATTGAGGACATTGAAGGCCACTCCAGCGCTTTCGCCACCGCAATCATAAATACCAGACCCCAGAGCGTAACCCGATCGGCGGTAGAGAATAAGGTAAGCACCACTAATGCCAGCAGCGCAGCAAATTCCACCAGCTGACCGAACAGCACGATACGCCGCCGGTCATACTGATCCGCCAGATGCCCTGCAGGCAGCGCCAGCAACACCGACGGCAGAAACTGCATTAGGCCGATCATCCCTAACGCCATCGCGCTGTCGGTCAGCGCATAGATCTGCCAGCTGATCGCCACTGAAAACATCTGAAACCCAAACGATGAACAGGTTCGTGCCAGCCAGAAGGCGACGAATGCCCGATGTCGCCACAGCGGCTCTTCCGCTGACGATGCCATAAATCCCATGTCTTATCCCAAATTTGATGAGCCGTCCCGCGTCGTTGCGCGGTATTATTTGTGCGGTCGATGATGAACGCCAGATAACAGAGCGGATGAGGTATCATCGCGATGGTTTCCCCCTTCTGCTCCCGGCGATAAACCGTCTCCCTCTCCATGCCGGGCCTGAAAAACCTCTCCTGATTATTACCAGCCTATTGGTCCCGGCTATTGAATATATTCCACGACATCATCAGGCGCCAAAGGAATTATTGCCTCTGCGCCGATGCGTTTATTTAGGTTCAGCGACAATAAAAGGATGATTTGGATTAAGCAGATGATCTATATTTATTCACGCGTCTGGAAAATGCGACCGTTTATATGATTGATTATCAATAAATCCTTTTTTATTGCATACCAAAGAGATAATGAAAAACAGTTTATATAACCCTTATGTTACTGAACCTATCCATCACGTTACGCGTAATGTCACGGGCATTTGCTATAGCGTGCCATATCTTCAGCAAAATCAGGACAGCCGCAATATACTTAATACAAACAACATTATTTCATTACACAATCAAATCGCTACTGAAGCAGCATTAATGATTATCCCGGTAGAAGACTTTCGGCTGCAGGGAATGATTGCGGTACCGGATGCTTATTCGCATTTACAGGATAGGCGTATCAGAATTGGTATTAATTATACCAGTTTAGCCGCGCATCATGCCTCACTGCTTGAATTAACAGAGAAATTTGATTTCTGGCTTTATGATTTCGCTCCACCCGGTGCGGACTGGCGACTGCTGGAATCCTTTCCTTTTTCCGGAATTGTTTTAACCGAAGCGTTCTTTAATGACAATTATGAAAAGTTTACCTTTCCTTTTTTTATGGCGACATTCCGTGAGAAAGGGGCCGAGGTGATCGTGCGAAGTCATACGCCGCCTTTAAGCGCTGAACAGTTTGCTGAGATAAATATCAGCGGCTGGCAACAGCAACGCTCGGACGGCGACCTGATTAGCTGCTGAACCACAAATCCTGCCCTCCTGCGTTAAGGGCACACGGCGGTGCGCTTAACGTCCTTTAATCCCCCATAAAATGTCGTATTACTTCATTTGTTAAGCGCTTTGAGCTAAAAAAATCAAACCTTGATCTGATTTTGCTATAACATTTAACACAAAGGGAGCATCTGTCTTAGCGGAAGAGATTCTCAAGAACACCCTTAATCATTTGTACTTGATAACTGGAAACAGCCTATCTGGTTGTTTTCGTATGTTTTATGGCAACAAAACGAGGTCGATATCATGGGGAAAAACTCCTCATCGTTTAACGTAATTCGTTTCCTGACGGTACTGTTCGCAGTAGTGACGGGCGCGTTTATGTTAATTGGCGGTGGCTGGTTAGCCGCTATTGGTGGTTCCTGGTATTACGTTTTCGGCGGTGTGGTTATGCTCATCACCGCTTATCTGCTTTCCCGCCGTAAAAGCACCGCGCTGGTTCTTTATGCGCTGCTGCTGATCGGCACCCTGATCTGGGGCGTGTGGGAAGTCGGGACGGACTTCTGGGCGCTGGCGCCACGCACCGATGTGCTGGTGATTTTTGGTGTCTGGCTGATCCTGCCGTTTGTCTATCGCAGCGTTAACGCCGGTAGCAAAGCAGCACTGGGTACCATGGCTGTGGCGCTGATTGCCAGTGCAGCCGTGCTGGCCTACGCGGTATTCAACGATCCGCAGGTCATTAACGGTTCTGTGCCGGAAACCGCTGACAATGCGCAGCAGGCTGCACCGCTGAGCAACATCCCGGATGCTGACTGGCCCGCTTATGCGCGCGATCAGCAGGGAACCCGTTTCTCACCGCTGAAGCAGATCAACCATGAGAACGTGAAAGAGTTGCAGGTTGCCTGGCAGTTCCAGACCGGCGACCTGAAAACCCCTAACGATCCGGGCGAAATCACTGACGAAGTGACCCCGATTAAAATCCGCGACACCCTTTACCTCTGTTCGCCACACCAGATCCTGTTTGCGCTGGATGCGGCTACAGGTAAACAGAAGTGGAAGTTTGATCCGGCCATGAAGGTGAATCCAACCTTCCAGCATGTGACCTGCCGCGGCGTCTCCTACCACGAAGCGCCAGCCGCCGCTGATGCAGCAAACAGCCAGCCTGCGCTCTGCTCACGTCGTATCTATTTACCGGTTAACGATGGCCGTCTGTTTGCACTGGACGCCGAAACCGGCGCGCGCTGCCCGACCTTTGGCGTTAACGGCGAGCTGGATCTGCAGCACAAACAGCCTGTCACCACGCCGGGTCAGTATGAGCCGACCTCACCGCCGATCATTACCAACACCACCATCATTATGGCGGGTGCAGTCACCGATAACTACTCAACCCGCGAGCCTTCCGGCGTGATTCGTGGCTTTGATGTGAATACCGGTAAGCTGCTGTGGGTCTTTGATCCGGGTGCTAAAGATCCGAATGCCATCCCGGCTGATGAACACACCTTTACCCTGAATTCACCGAACTCATGGGCACCGGCGGTTTACGATCCAAAACTGGATACCGTTTACCTGCCAATGGGCGTGAGCACACCGGACATCTGGGGCGGTAACCGCACGCCAGAGCAGGAGCGTTACGCGAGCAGCGTGCTGGCGCTGAACGCCACCACCGGTAAGCTGGTCTGGTCTTATCAGACGGTGCATCACGACCTGTGGGATATGGATCTGCCGTCGCAGCCGACCCTGGCTGACATCACCGATAAAGATGGCAACACCGTCCCGGTGATCTACGCACCGGCTAAAACCGGTAACATCTTCGTTCTGGATCGCCGCACCGGCAAGCCAGTGGTTCCGGCGCCAGAAACGCCAGTGCCACAGGGTGCCGCAAAAGGCGACCACGTTGCCGCCACGCAGCCCTACTCTGAGCTGACCTTCCGTCCGAAACAGAACCTCACGGACAAGGATATGTGGGGCGCGACGATGTTTGACCAGCTGGTGTGCCGCGTTATCTTCAAGCGTCTGCGCTATGAAGGTCCGTTCACGCCGCCATCTGAACAGGGTACGCTGGTGTTCCCGGGCAACCTGGGTATGTTCGAATGGGGCGGTATCGCGGTCGATCCGCATCGTCAGATTGCGATTGCTAACCCGATGGCGCTGCCGTTTGTCTCGAAACTGATTCCGCGCGGTCCGGGCAACCCGATTGAGCCGCCGAAAGGCGCAGAGGGCGGTTCAGGAACTGAAACCGGTATTCAGCCGCAGTATGGCGTGCCGTTTGGCGTCGAACTGAATCCGTTCCTGTCTCCGTTTGGTCTGCCATGTAAACAGCCAGCCTGGGGTTACATCTCCGCGGTGGATCTGAAGACCAACGACGTCGTGTGGAAACAGCGTATCGGTACCGTTCGCGACAGCTCACCGGTTCCGCTGCCGTTCAAAATGGGTATGCCGATGCTGGGTGGTCCAATCACCACCGCAGGTAAGGTATTCTTCATTGGTGCGACCGCCGATAACTACCTGCGCGCTTTCAGCACCGACACCGGCGAGCTGCTGTGGCAGGCACGTCTGCCAGCAGGCGGCCAGGCGACCCCGATGACCTATGAAGTGAATGGCAAGCAGTACGTTGTCATCGCAGCAGGCGGTCACGGTTCGTTTGGTACCAAGCTGGGCGACTATGTGATTGCCTACGCACTGCCAGACCAGAAGTAATTCCTGCTTCGGTCAGTAACAAAAGGCGGACTCCGGTCCGCCTTTTTTGATCGCGTTACTTTTTCATTTCGCGCCAGTTGAGCCATGCGCAGAAGAGCATCACCGCGCAGGTCGCCAGAAATACCGGCCGCATCCCGAACGTCCCGCCGACCACGCCACCGAACAGCGGACCGCTGACCTGACCCACATATTGTGCCGAAGTCGAATAACCGAGCATCCGTCCGACCTGCGAGCCCGGTACGTTATGACGGATAATCGCCGTGATGCATGGCATCAGGCCGCCGAGCGCCATCCCCATCAGAAAGCGCAGCAGCACCAGCTGCCAGGCCGCCGTGATAAACGCCTGCGGGATCAGCAGCACGCCGCTCAGCAGTAATCCCCCTGTCAGAACCCGCCAGTGTCCGACGCGATCGGCCAGGCGACCAAGCCGCGGTGCTGCCAGCACCGTGCCCAGCGCGGCGGCGGACATCACGATCCCGGCCATCAGGGTGATCTGATGTTCACCCTGAACAAACTCGCCGACGTAGAGCGTAATAATCGGTTCAATCGACATGCTGGCAAAAATCAGCAACATGCCGGAAAGCCACATCAGCCGCACCAGGCGGTGATTGACCGGGGGCTCTGCCGGCATCGGTGAAGGACGATCACGGGCGGTGACGCTGGCACGCGGCTGCTCTCTGAGCAAAAAGGTGGTGGCGAGGAAGGCGAGAAAAATCACCGCGCCGGTCAGCCAGAAGGTCTGCCGGATTCCAATCAGCGGCGGCAGCAGGCCACCCAGCAGCGGCCCGACCACGTTGCCGGCCATAATGCCGGCGGAGAGAACGCCCAGCGCCCAGCCTGTCTGCGCTTTGGGCGTCTGCGCCGCCACCAGAATGGTCGACCCCGACGCGTAGCCACCCAGCAGCCCCGCCAGCAGACGCAGCGCCACCAGCTGCCACGGCGCCGTCGCCATGCCAATCAGCGACATCGCAATCGCCATGCCGAGGCTGGCCCGGATCAGCATCAGCTTGCGGCCATAACGATCAGCCAGCCGGCCCCACAGCGGTGCCGTCAGCGCGGCACTGAAAAAGGTCGCCCCATAGGCCAGGCCGGACCAGCGCGCAATGGCAGCGGGCTGCTCAACGCCAAGCTGCTGAACATAGAGCGGCAGAAAAGGCAGCAGCAGCGTCATCGCCACGATAGTGGTAAAAGATCCGACGACGCAGACCGCTAAATTACGTTTCCAGTGGTGAAACGCTGCCGTTTCGGGTGAGTGTTGCATAGCCCTATCCCTTGAGTGATCAGGGATACAGGCTAACCAGGGCGGCGGATTAACAACAGTGACGCCGCGATAGTTACTCTGTGGCGATAATTGTTGTCAGCAGGCAACAATCAGCCTGTGTTCAGCGCCGCAACCAGCGCATCGCTCAGCAGCGTGACGGGCGACGCCGCTTCGGGGTTGTCGTGCAGCAGCAGATAGCTTTGCAGACGGTCCATCTGCCACTCCGGCAACAGTTGCTGAATATCACCCCGCCCGACCGCCTCCTGCGCCATGTAGGCGGGCAGATAGGCGATACCGCTGCCGGCCAGGGCCGCATTCAGCAGCGCCATGCTGTTATTGGCGCGAAAGCGACTGCGTACATCCAGTGCCAGCCGCTGCTTGTCGCGGCGGAACGGCAGCGCAGCGGTGTGGGCCGGGCCATGAAACAGCAGAAGGTCGTGACGCGGCAGCATCCCGGGGTGAGTGATGGCCGGTCGCTGTGCCAGATAAGCAGGCGCGGCATAGAGCCCCCAGTCGATATTACTCAGCAGACGGAAGTTGCCCTGTCGCGGTGCCCGGGATCGGATCACAATCGCCAGATCATCCTGATCGTCCAGCCGATCCTGGCTGCGATCGGTGAGATCGAGATCGACGTTGATATGCAGATGGCGGCGCAGAAAGCGATTAACGACAGGCACTACGCACTGACAGCCGAACGTGACGGGCGCCTGCAGCCTGACATGACCGGCGGCCTGCTGATGCAGCTGCTGAACGAACGCCTCGGCGCGCTGCGCTTCCGCCAGCATCCGCACGCAGTAGGGGTAGTACGCCTGGCCCAGTTCAGTGAGCGCCAGCCGCCGGGTGGTGCGCTGCAGTAGCCGGATACCGAGCCTGAGTTCCAGCCGGGCGATCTCCCGGCTGACATGCGATTTGGACCAGCCCAGTGCGCGGGCGGCCTCGCTGAAACTCTGTAACTCCACCACCCGTGCGAATACCAGCATGGCGGTTAAATTCGCGCCATTTTCCATGTTTCCCGACTCCGACAGTAAGGGGATGCAGGCAACAAACTAGCATGTTCAGGCGGGATGACTGTGGGGAGGAGGCAAAAAAAACAGGGCGATAACAGGTGAAACGAGCGCAAAGCGCGGCGTGACCTTCCCGTCTGCCTGCCGTGACGGAAAGGCCTTGTCAGGCATCAGCTGGCCATCGCCAGCGGGAACAGCAGTCGATCCGGCTCGACGCGACGCTGACGGCGCAACTGGCCCGGCGTCACCATAAAGTAATTTTTGAAGGTCCGGGTGTAGGCCTGCTGGGTATCAAAGCCGTAGTTCATCGCCACCTGCAGAATCGCTTCGTTGCTGCTCAGCAGCGTGAGCGCCGACTCCGTCAGGCGACGCTGACGGATATATTCTGCCAGGGAAAAGCCGGTGTGCTGGCGAAACAGGCGTTGCAGATGCCAGCGCGAATAGCCCGAGCGGCGCGCCACCTCATCCAGGTGCAGATCGTGTCCTAAGTTGTTCTCTATCCAGTCCAGCAGACTCCGAATAAACTCGCGCTGATTCATGGTTCCTCCTGTTCAAGCTGATGTGCAGTGGAACCACTCTACCCGCTAAAATTTATCCCTTAATTAGCAGAAAATTAGCGCAGAATTAGCAAGGGGTGAAAAGGAGGTGAGAGGGTGCGGCCAGCGGGGGCTGGCTTGCAAGGGACAGCAGACCCGGCGCAGAAAATGACGGTGAAGAGAAGCGCTATTTTCTCAGGCAGTCACTAATGAGGGGCCGGTAGTCTTATCCGGCTTCAATGCGTCTGAGGTATCGCTGATACTCCTTAGCCAGAAAATCCACTTTTCGAGGTAACTCCTCCCGATAAAATTCGGATGGCATGTCGTCGCCAGGCTCCTGTTGCAGTTCTGCCGCCAGTTGCTCAACAATCCGATATAAGGGGATTTTGTGCTGTGCCTGAAAACGTCCGAATGCTCTCTGCCAGATAAACGAGACAAAGTAGTCAACGTAATGCCTTCCCTGTCGGAAAGGAAGGGTTTGTAATTTCTCCAGCAAAAAGTTGAAAGCAGGCAGAGCCAGCACGCGTATTCGGTCAGCTTCAGTCAGCCTGTTTTTTCCGCCGGGAACGGTGGCATTTGAAAGGCGAGAACGGATACAGGCAATCGGATTCAGAACCCGAACATATTCATGGCTCATATCTGCACCATGTCGATCCGGCATAACCAGAAAGGGTTCTGTATTTAACATCAGTTTATCACCGTCAAAATCTCCAGCATCAAAGCCTGTGGGCCGATCGATAATATCCACAATATTTGCCTCATTTAGTTGCTCATTGAGGAACTGACCCTGGACATCCTCCTTGACCCTGCCTGTATCTTTATCAATAAGGGTGAGGAGTGCGATCGATGGCGGATTAAAAATGTCCTGAACCTGTGCTGAAACGTTGAAAATTTTTGCAATTACATCAACGCCTTCCTTTCGGGTCACATAGTCGACATCAATTGAAGTTATGGACGTGATGTCAGGCTGCTCAGGATAGAGATGCAGATACGTCAGATACCAGTACATAACAGCCTGACCACCAACGGTAATAACCGGGGATGGGAGCTGTTCCGCATTATCGATCAGATATCGATTCAGTTTAAGAAGTTGCTCTTCGGGAGGAATAGCCTGTGATGTCATAAAAAAACCCACCGGTATGATGGGCTTATTTTATCGCATGGCTGCGTTTAGCAGGGCATAACGTCAGAAAAATGCGAGGCTGCGTCCACCTTTTGCAGGCACAATACCCTGAGGTCGTTTTTCAAGTATGCGTCCCGGAGCCTGACCTTTTCGGACAGCTTCAACACGCTCCTGATACTCGCGCTGATGTCTGATTTTTACTTCCAGAGCTGACATACTGTCCACCGATGAAATGTCTGACATTGATCTGTTGCTCAAATATACGTCACCCTCTTTACGCATGCAATCACGGGTATCTCGATGAGTATAGTGAGGTACCCTGCCACCTCGATAACATATCAGTGACGGCGGTCTGCCAGAATCGTTCGTGCTGCAGGCAGGCGGTAAGTCGCAGCCAGCGCGGCGACAGCGGGAAGTGTGAAGGCGGATAATTCTGGCCTAACAATTGATGAGTAAACTCTCTCCCATCTTTGCAGAGGAGATCAGCCATGCGCGTGTTACTGGTTGAAGATGATGAAATGATCGGCGCAAACCTGCAGCAGGCACTGGAGGGCGCGGGCTGGTCGGTGGACTGGGTGCGCGATGGCGTCTTTGCCCACAATGCCTGGAGCGAAGGCGGCTACAGCTGCGTGCTGCTCGATCTCGGCTTACCCCGCGATGACGGTTTACAGGTGCTGCGCCGGGCGCGCGGGCGCGGCGATGCCACGCCCGTGCTGATTCTGACTGCCCGCGACACGGTGGCGCAGCGCATTCAGGGGCTCGACAGCGGCGCGGATGACTACCTGCTTAAACCGTTCGACCTCCAGGAAGTGATGGCCCGGATGCGCGCCATTACCCGACGCCGCCACGGCGCGGCCGATTCAGTGCTGGGCAGCGGGGATGTTCAGCTGGATATGATGACCCGCGAAGTGCTCTACAAGGGTCAGCGCGAGCAGCTGACCGCGCGCGAGTATGCCCTGCTCTACGCCCTGCTGGAGCGGCCCGGCGCCATTCTGTCGCGCGAGCAGCTGGAAACCGCATCTATGGCTGGGGCGACGAAGTCAGCAGCAACGCGGTGGATGTCCTGATTCACGGGATGCGCCGCAAGCTGGACAACGACGCGATCCGCAACGTGCGTGGCCTGGGCTGGCGGGTTCCGGCCATATGAAACCCTTTACCTTTATGCGCTCGCTGCGTAATAAACTGCTCTCTACGCTGCTGATTATTCATCTGCTGATGATCGGTGGTGTCACCTGGTATTTCTTCAGCTGCTACGGCGATATGGTCGGCACGATGAAGGACGATCAGCTGGCAAAAATCGCTGACGCCTGGTCCACCAATAAGCAGATGCCCGCCCTGATGCCGATGCTGATTGCGCCGGATAAAGCGAAAAGCGCATTTGTGGTTCAGCTGTGGGACGATCGCGGACAGCTGCGTGCCAGCTCCTGGCCGGCGCTGGCGGCCCCGTTACAGAACCAGCGGGGTTACCGCGACGTGCATATCGGCCAGTGCGGCGACTGTGAATGGCGGATCTACACCCGGCCCGGTTTGCCCGGCAGCGCGATCAAAACCATTCAGGTCATGCACAACCTCAGCTACATGAAAGCCACGATGGTCAAGCGGGCGCTGGCGGCGATTATCCCGATGATCCTGATGATGCCGCTGTCGCTGCTGGTGATCTGGCTGGTAGTACGCAAGATCACCCGCGATCTGCAGGTGGCTTCGCGTCAGATCGCGGCGCAGGAGACCCATCATCCGCACAACGTCTCGCCGGAGGGGCTACCGGATGAGATTCTGCCGCTGGTGGCTGCCTATAATTCATTGCTGAGTAAACTGCGCGAGGCCTGGTCCTCTCAGCGTCAGTTCCTGGAGGACGCCGCCCATGAACTGCGCACCCCGGTAACGGCGGTGACCTTACAGCTGGAGAATCTGCGGCAGCATATCCAGCCGGGCGAAGCGAGCCGGCAGTTCAGCCAGCTGGAAGCGGGCGTCACGCGCACCCGTCATCTGGTTACACAGCTACTCAATGTATCGCGCCAGGATGACCAGAGCGTGGTCGCCAGCGTCGAGCATATTGACCTGGAAGATCTGCTCAAGGAGAGCATTGAGCAGCTGATGGTGGTGGCAGACAAGCGCGGCATCGATATCGGCTTTAACGGCTCTGCTCAATATCGTCTGCAGGCCAGTCGTTCTGAGCTGCGCAGCCTGTTTGACAACCTGATTGGTAACGCCATGTTGCACACGCCGGAAGGGAGCCTGGTCGATGTGCTGCTGCATCGGGTCGCGGGCAAAACGGTGGTCGATATTGTCGATAACGGACCAGGCATGCCGGAATCTTTTATCGAGCGCGCGTTTGATCGTTTTACCCGCTCGCCTGACGTTAAAGCCCAGGGCAGCGGGCTGGGATTATCTATCGTGCGTAACGTCGCTCAGAAACATCAGATTCACGTCGCCCTTTCCAACTGTCTGACCCCACAGGGTGCAATCTGTGGTTTACAGGTTCGCGTCACTTTTCCCTGATCCCGCCTTTTTGATCACGAACCAGACAACGTAAACGGTTGCCTGGTTCCGTTCGATCATGGTCTTAATTGTGAAGTGCATCACATTTTAGCTGAATTGTAATGCAACACTTTTTGACAAACGTGAGCAAAATCTATTTTCTATCGATCTGTTACAGGCACGCTACGCGGGCTGAACAACCGGCTGTTTTTTGCTGACATCCTCATTCCCTCCAGGGACCGATTTCTCTCTGACTGCGTCTGCTGTGCGGCGGTCAAAAGCATGTGGCTGATGATAATGAAATATAAAACGTTGATAGCAGGTGCCGTGCTGGCATGTTCACTGAGTGGTGCTGCGCAGGCCGCAGAAAGCGATCCGCAGTATCTCTCTGACTGGTGGCATCAGAGCGTTAACGTGGTAGGCAGCTACCACACCCGTTTCGGACCGCAGTTCAACAACGACGTCTATCTGGAATATGAAGCGTTTGCGAAAAAAGAGTGGTTCGACTTTTACGGCTATCTCGACGTGCCTAATTTCTTCGGCGTCGGCAACAGCAACGCCAACGGCGTATTCGACCACGGTTCCCCGATGTTCATGGAAATTGAGCCGCGCTTCTCAATCGACAAGCTGACCGGCACCAGCCTGGCGTTTGGTCCGTTCAAAGAGTGGTATTTTGCTAACAACTACATCTACGACATGGGCCGCAACAGCGATAACCGCCAGAACACCTGGTATATGGGCCTCGGCACCGATATCGATACGCACAGCGATGTCGGACTGTCGCTGAACGTCTATGCCAAATATCAGTGGGAAAACTACGGTGCGGCGAACGAGAACAGCTGGGATGGCTATCGCTTCAAGGTGAAATACTTCGTCCCAATCACGACGCTGTGGGGCGGTAATCTGGGCTATGTCGGCTTCACTAACTTCGACTGGGGTTCCGATCTGCGCGATAAAGGCGGTGCATCACGCACCAGCAACTCCATCGCCTCCAGCCACATTCTGTCACTGGGCTACGATCACTGGCACTTCTCTGCGGTGGCGCGTTACTTCCACAACGGCGGGCAGTGGGCTGATGGCCAGGAGCTGAACTTCGGCAACGGTCCGTTTGAAGTCAAATCGACCGGCTGGGGTTACTACCTGGTGGCGGGTTACAACTTCTGATGTGAAGCGGCGGCGCTTCATCGCGTCGCCGCCTTCTGTTTCTGCTGGTATGGCGTTGCGTCCTGCGACGTCCGTCAGCCGCTTAATCCTGCGACTTCTCCACATTAATGCGCCACGGAATGTTGAACTTATCGATAAACATGGCGAAGCCGTTCGACCAGAAAGTTTCCTGCCACTCCGTTGTCACCTTGCCGCCTGCCGACAGTTTTTCAAACCACGCTTTACCCTCTTCGACATCGGTAGTGGAAAGGCTGACCGCATAACCGGCATGTTCCGACGCCGGTGGCTGATCGGTGTTACCGTCGCTGAGCATCAGCTCGCCGTCGCCGATGCGCAGTTGCGCATGCATGATCTTTTCGGGTGGCTGCGGCGCTGCGGACTGATCGCCAACCTGCTCCCCCTGATCCGGCATATCACCAAACTTCATTTTCGCGAGCAACTCGCCCCCGGTCGCCTGCAGGTAAAAGTCGATAGCCTCTTCGCAACGGCCATAGAGAAACAGATAAGGACTGACTTGCATCTTCACCTCTATATTGTCGGTTGGATTTTTACAGTACCTTAAGAGTGTAGACGATCGACTTTACGCACTGATTTTACTGGCAATAACGGCGAAACAGCTGCGCCATATAGCTGCTCATGGGCGTCGAGCTGGTGACTATTGATACCTATCTGTCGGAATGGGTGCCGAGCCACCTGCGCAGCCGCGCCTTCGCTTACGCCTTTTTCGTGCAGTTTTTATCGGTGCCTGCCGTCGCGCTGATGTCGTGGTGGCTGGTGCCGCAGACCGTGTCCGGTCTGGAAGGCTGGCGCTGGGTGGTGATCGCAGGCGCGCTCTGTTCACTGGTGATCTGGCTGGTGCGCAGAAATCTGCCGGAATCGGCACGCTGGCTGGCGCAGCAGGGGCGCTATCAGGCGGCGCATGAGGGGTTATCGGCGATGGAGCAGCGCTGTGGCATTCCGGCCGGGCCCGCTATCCTGCCCAATGACGCGGCTGCCCAGCTGCCCAAACGCGGGCGCTTTCGTGAGATCTGGGCTCCCGCTTATCGCCAGCGCACCCTGATGCTGGTGGTGATGAACTTTTTCCAGGCGATCGGCTTTTTTGGCTTTGGTTACTGGCTGCCTGCCCTGCTGTCAGGCCGTGGTGCCACAGTGACACACAGCCTGCTCTATGCCTTCTTTATCACGCTGGCCTATCCGCTGGGATCGCTGATCTGCAGCCGCTACGCCGATAAGCTGGAGAATAAGTGGCAGATTGTTCTGTCATCGCTAATGACGGTGGTATTCGGCACGCTCTTGGCCTTCCAGACGCAGCCGCTGCTGCTGATCCTCTGCGGCTTCCTGATTACCTGGTCCAACGCCTGGCTGACTTTCAGCTTCCACGCCTATCAGACCGAGATATTCCCGACCCACATCCGGGCGCGGGCAGTCGGCTTCTGCTACTCCTTCAGCCGCCTCTCTACGGTATTCAGCAGTATTTTAATCGGGGTGATCCTGCAATACGCCGGCACACCGGGCGTGATTACGTTCATCGTGCTGAGCATGGTGATGGTGATGCTGTCGGTAGGGATTTACGGGCCAAAAACCCGTGGAATCGATCTGGAGAATATTTAAAAGAAAAGGCCGTCATCCTGATGATGACGGCCTTTTTGACTATCGTTTATTTGCCTTCCAGCACCCGGATGTCTGCACTGCCCAGACGATCCTTCTCATCTTTACGCAGCGACGCGACCTGTTTCGCGGTCACCGGTTCTGACGCCTTGTTGCCCCAGCTGTTACGCACGAAGTTCACCACATCGGCCACCTGCTGGTCGTTCAGCCGCCAGCCAAATGCCGGCATGGTAATGGTCGATGGCGCACCGTTCACGCCAGGCAGTTGCCCGCCCACCAGCACGATGTGAATCAGCGAGGTCGGATCGTCAGCCAGTACCACCGGGTTGCCGCGCAGCGCCGGATAAAAACGCTTATAGCCGCTGCCATCGGTTTTATGGCATGCCGCACAGCTGTCGACATAGGCCGCCGCGCCGGTCTGGCTGTCATCGCCGCGCCAGAGTGCTTTGGCAGTGGCATCATCCACACTGAAGGCCGCCTGATGCGGATCTTTCGCGCCCAGTGACTTCAGATAGCGCGCAATCGCGGTGATATCGGCTTCGCTCAGGTGCTGCAGGCTGTGTTCCACCACATCGGTCATCCCACCGAACGCGGCAGTCTGATCGTTACGGCCATAACGCAGGAACTGACGCAGGTCATCTTCGCTCCAGCGCCCCAGCCCATCGCGGTTATCACCACGCAGGTTGCTGGCCGTCCAGCCGTCAATCGGCGCGCTGCTGCCCGCCAGATAGTCGTTGCCTTCGGCGTTGGTCAGCACCTTCTCCTGCATGGTGAAACTGCGCGGCGTGTGACAGGCACCGCAGTGGCCAAGTCCCTCAACCAGATAGCGGCCGCGCGCCAGCACCGGATCTTCCTGAGCGGCAGGCTGGAACGCTTTCACATCGGGCGCAAAAATCCCGCGCCAGATCGCCAGCGGCCAGCGCATCGACAGCGGCCACGGAATGTCGCTGTCGCGATTTGGCTGCTTCACCGCCGTCACGCCATGCATGAAATAGGCGTAAAGCGCCTTCATATCCTCATCGCTGACCACCGCGTACGAGGGATACGGCATGGCGGGATAGAGCGTATCGCCATTTTTCGCTACGCCATGACGCACCGCTTTCTGGAAGTCGTCGTAGCTGTACTCACCGATACCGGTCGTGCGATCGGGGGTGATGTTGGTGGAGTAGATGGTGCCAATCGGGGTGGCCATCGGCAGACCACCGGCAAAGGTCGCGCCCCCTTTGCTGGTGTGGCAGGCCACACAGTCACCGGCGCGCGCCAGATACTCTCCCCGTTTAACCAGATTGTCCTGGCTCTCATCCGCCAGCGCGGCAAAGGTCAGGGTGCCCAGAATCAGGGCCAGAATGCCATTTTTCATCGCCATGTTCCTTATGCCTGCACCAGTGGACCGGGGTTCTTCAGGTAATTTTCGCGAATCGCTTTAGCTGACCAGTAGGTCAGCGCTGCCACCATGCCGGTCGGGTTGTAGCCCAGTCCCTGCGGGAAGGCAGAGGCACCGGGCACAAACACATTCGGCACGTCCCAGCTTTGCAGATAGCGGTTAACCGCACTGGTTTTTGGATCGTCGCCCATGATCGCACCGCCACTGATGTGGGTGGTCTGATAAACCCTGGAGTCAAAATGGGTGCCCGGCTTTTTCGCGCCACCCAGAATCATCTTCGGATTCATCGCTTCAGCGATATTGCGCATTTTTCCGACCATAAACTGCGCCATCTTGATGTCGTTCTCCTGCCAGTCAAAGGTCATGCGCAGCAGTGGCTGCCCATAGGCATCTTTGTAGTTGGGATCGAGATCGAGATAGTTAGCGCGGTAGGACTGATGCGCGCCGTGCGCATCCATCGACAGGTGATGGGTGTAAGTATCCGCCACCGCCGCTTTCCATTTACTGCCCCAGTCTGGCGTACCGGCAGGCACTGGCATGCCGGAGATCGGCTTGGTCCCCGCCTGGTTGACCCAGAATGGCGACCCGCCCACAAAGCCCAGCGGTCCGTGGTCGAAGTTATCGGCGTTGAAATCATCAACCGCAACGCCCGCGCCACCTGCGCCGATAAACGGGTTGGTGGTGGTATTTTTATCAAACAGCGCCTTCAGGGTAGAGAGGTTCTGATAGGCGAAGTTGCGGCCGACGGTGCCTTCGTTGGTAATCGGGTTGTAAGGCTTGCCGATGCCTGACAGTAGCATCAGATGCACATTGTGGAACTGGAAGGCGGAGAGGATCACCAGGTCAGCGGGCTGCACCTGCTCGCGCCCCTGCCCGTCCACATAGGTCACGCCGGTTGCGCGGGTTTTGTCATCGCTGAGATTGACCCGCAGGACATACGAGTTATTACGCAGTTCAAACTTTGACTCCTGGCGCAGTGCAGGCAGGATGTTCACGTTAGGTGACGCTTTGGAATACATGTAGCAGGCGTAGCCGCTGCAGTATCCGCAGAAGTTACACGGCCCCATCTGCGCGCCATAGGTGTTGGTATAAGGCCCGGAGGTGTTGGCGGAAGGCAGATCGTAAGGATGATAGCCGACCGACTCCGCCGCCTGCGCAAACAGCTGCGCCGAGTAGGTGCGCTTCTGCGCGGGCAGGGGGAAGTTATCTGAGCGATCGGGCGCAAACGGGTTACCGCCTTTATCTTTGCCGACCACCTTGCCCTTGATACTCCAGGCGCTGCCTGAGGTGCCAAAGACTTTTTCCGCCTTGTCGAAGAACGGCTCCAGCTCATCATAACTGACGCCAAAATCCTGAATCGTCATGCCTTCCGGGATGAAATTCTTGCCGTAACGCTCTTCGTAATGGCTGCGCATCCGCAGTTCAATCGGATCCACGCGGAAGTGGACGCCTGACCAGTGCAGGCCCGCGCCGCCGGTGCCGGTGCCGGGCAGGAATGCCGCCAGCTGACGATAAGGCACCGCCGTCTGCGAAGCATCATGACGGATGGTCACGGTGCTTTTAGAGAGATCCTGGAACAGTTTTTTGCGGATGTTATAGGTCAGCTCATCAATGGACTGCGGATAAGAGCCGTCGGGATAGGTGTCGCGATGCGGCCCACGCTCCAGCGCCAGCACATTCAGGCCCGCTTCGGTCAGCTCTTTCGCCATGATCGCACCGGCCCAGCCGAAGCCAACAATCACCGCATCCACTTTTTTCATTTCGTTTGCCATGCTTAACTTCTCTCCCCGCGAATCGATACTGACGGGAACGGATAACGTTCACCGCGCTCTACCCAGTCCATAAAGTCGGCGCGTGCGCCAGGGAAGTTGATCAGCTTCCAGCCCACCATTCCCTGATTTCCGCCGTGGACAGGATCGCTGAAGAAGCCTTCGCGGGTGTTCTGCAGCAGAAAGGCAAAGAAGGTCTTAGCAGGCAGCTGGCTGAATTCGGCGCTGCCACTCTCCATCGCCTGTAACAGCGCATCCTGCTGCTCAGCGCTGAGCTGAGCGAATACCTTACCGTGCTGCTGTTTGCTGTAGTGGTCGGCATCGGCCAGACCGAGACGGTAGATCTGCTGTGGCACCAGCGGCAGCTGATAGCCCAGCTCTTTCGGCAGATCGGGATTAAACGGCCCCTGCATATACCAGTTCGACCCGGTGGCATAGGGGGTATTCATCTGGCGGTCGATGAACTCCGGCACGCCCGCTTCCACTGCGCCAGGCCCGCGTTCATCGCTGGGGATCAGGCGCGCCACGGCGGCGGTGATAAAGGCATACTCTTCGGCGGTAAACCAGGAGGGCTGATATTCACGCGCCTTCTGCGGTGCAGCCGGGGTTTCAGCCGCCTGTGCGGTCAGCGGCAGGGAGAGAGCACCCATCGCTGTGGAGCCTACCGCCATTGCTGGCGCCAGGGTGATTGTCTTCAGCAAAAAATCCCTGCGTGAATGACCCTTTTTTTGTTCTGACATGACATTGCCTCATTCCCGCGCTGGATGGCGGTATGAAAAAATAGGTGGTTGCGTTGTAGTGGTTTTTATCAGCAGATACCGGCCCTGATGCCGGTTTGTTACCGGTAACAAGCCGCCATATTGTAACACTGCTATTCACAAAGATTTAGTTCCGCGAAACAAAACCGCACAATTTCATTAACATTCATCTCTGCCCTGTCATGAGCAGAAACAACAGACTACAGACAGCAAGCAACCAAAACGTTATAAAAGACAACACACAACAGCGGAGTGCCTATGTTTAAGTCTTTTTTTCCGCGGCCAGCGCTGTTTTTCAGCTCAGCGGCCGTCTGGAGTTTAATCGCCATTTTCGCCTGGTTTGGCTTTGCTGAGCAGTTGCCCGGCATGTGGCCCATGTTCGAAACCGCCATCAAAGCGCCCCTGCCGACGACCGCAGCGCGTTTTATCGCGGCGAGTCAGATCTGGTTCTATCTCTATTACTGGTTAATGGTCGCCATTTTTGCCGCGGCGTGGCGGGTGATTGATCCGCATCCATGGCAGCGCTGGTCGGTCTGGGGTTCGGCGCTGATCATCTTTGTCACGTGGTTTGGTGTTCAGGTCGGGGTCGCCATCAACGCCTGGTATGGCCCGTTTTACGATCTGATCCAGAAAGCGCTGACCAAAGCGGGATCGGTGCAGATAGGGGAATTTTATCATCAGGTTGTCGCATTCCTTGGTATCGCCCTCATCGCCGTGGTCATTGGCGTACTCAACTCGTTCTTTATCAGCCACTGGGTCTTCCGCTGGCGTACCGCCATGAATAACTACTACATGCACCACTGGCAGCGGCTGCGTCATGTTGAAGGGGCTGCACAGCGTGTGCAGGAAGACACCATGCGCTTTGCGACCACGCTGGAAAACTGGGGGGTGCGTTTCATTGAGGCGATTATGACACTGGTCGCATTTTTGCCGGTGCTGGTGGCGCTTTCCCATCACGTTAAAGATCTTCCGTTCCTGGGGAATATTCCTTACGCCCTGGTGATTGCGGCGGTGCTCTGGTCGGTGTTTGGCACCGGATTACTGGCGCTGGTCGGAATTAAACTGCCAGGCCTGGAGTTTCGCAACCAGCGGGTTGAAGCTGCCTACCGTAAAGAGCTGGTCTACGGTGAAGATCATGCCGACCGTGCCAAACCGCAGACGGTTCAGGAGCTGTTCAGCCGGGTGCGGTTTAACTACTTCCGTCTCTACTTTCACTACCTTTACTTCAACATTACCCGCACGCTCTATCTGCAGGTCGATAACGTGTTTGGCCTGTTCCTGCTGTTTCCCTCGATTGTGGCGGGCACCATCACGCTGGGCTTACTCAACCAGATCACCAACGTGTTTGATCAGGTGCGCGGCTCGTTCCAGTATCTGATCGCCTCCTGGTCGACGCTGATTGAACTGATGTCCATCTACAAACGTCTGCGCAGCTTCGAGCAGATTCTGGATGATGTGCCGCACGACGAGATGATGCGCGAAGCGTCAGAGGATGTGTAGCGCACAGGCGCTTTATTGACGTGAAAAAGCCACTCTGACAAGTGGCTTTTTTTATTCAAAGATCAAAAGCAATTCTTTTTCCTGTCGGCAGTCTGACATCAATACTTATCTCGCCTCCCAGAGCTGTAACGTAACGCTTCAGCGTAGAAAGGCGTGGATCGTTGTCAGCCTGCTCCATTCTGGCAATGGTTGGCTGCTTCACCCCCATGGCTCGCGCCATCTCTGTCTGGGATAGGTTAAGTTCTTCCCGCAACATGTTCAGGGCAATAACCTGCCGCATTTCGTCCACTTTTTCGGCAATACGCTCACGACTTTCCGGGCTTTGCTTTGCCATCAGCTCTTTTAAATTAGCCATTTTCCCCTCTTTTCAGGTGTTTGCGGAATTCAGCATCTGCCAGTTTGATCATCTCTTTATAGAATCTTTTTTCTTTAACCCCGGTTTTATCGCCAGCACATAACACAATGCCACGGCGAGCAGGATCAAACGCGAAGAAGGCCCGAATCGGATTGCCCTGATGCTGCACTCTTAATTCTTTCATATTTGGAAAGTCAGAGTCGTCTACCGTATCAGCATACGGCCTTCCTAACTGAGGACCATACTCGGAAAGGATAATCATCGCGGCGAGCATATCCTCCTTCAGCGCCTCAGTCTGGGTCTCAAACCACTCGTCAAAGAGATGGGTTGTATCGATATCCCACATCGCAACATCCTTATAGCGAATAAGCTATAAATCATACTATAGCTTATTCGCTATAAGGGCAAGTGTTGTCCCATAACCGCGACATGTCCTGGCCAAAAGCGTGCTTTTCAATACAAAAAGCCACCCGTGAGAGTGGCTTTTCCAGTGACACAGCGCGGCGGTAAAACCGTTTACCTCCCCGCGCAAAGAGCGTTCCTTACAGAGTAATGCGCATTACGCTATCAGGATTCACTGGCGGTGCCTTGCACGAGCCTGGCTGCTTCACGCTGACATAAAGCACGTTGCCATCCGCTGAGAGCGCCAGACTGTTCGGCAGGGCCGGCGTTTTTACGGTACGTTTAACCTGATAAGTGCGGGCGTCGATGATGCTGACCTCGCCCGCTTTGCGATGGGTGACATAGAGCTCATCGCGCTCCGGATTGAACAGCACCGCCAGCGATTCCGGAACGGCAATCCGCTGTATGACCTGCTGACTACGCAGATCAACCACCAGCACCTGAGCCTGCTTTGAATCACTCAGGAAGGCACGCTGACCGCGCGTATCCAGTGCAATGTTCAGGAAGAAGTGCGCTTTATCGCCATCAATCTTCTGTTTTTTCTCAACGGCATTGGTGCGGGCGTTAATGGTCACCAGCTCGCCATCCGCATTGGTGACGTACACCTTCTGCGCGGCTGAATCCACTGCCAGGCCTGTGCCCATTTTGCCGGTGTTCGGGATCGTGCTGATCAGTTTCAGCGAACTGCCATCCACGACCCAGACCACGCTCTGCGGCCCCAGTCCGGTGATATAGACGCGGTTAGTTTTCACATCCACTGCCACCTGACGCGGCTGCAACGGACGCACGGTTTCGCTGCGCTTGCGGCCATCCAGCACGCGCGTGTTGAGGACGTTGCCACTGCTGGCATCCATCGCGGTCACTGAACCGTCAAGCGTATTACCGATATAGAGCACGTTCGTTTGCGGGTTGAGCGCCGCGCCAAACGATTTCAGCGGCGTGGTGATCGACTTCTGCACCGCCAGCGTCGCGGGATCGAGACGAAACACGGTGCCGCCCTCGCCGCTGCTGTTTTGTGCTGTCGCCACGAATAGCGCATTCTCCTTCGGGCTGACGGCCAGTTCATAGACCCCTTTGCCCACCGCCTGATTCAGATCTTCCGCCTGCACGGCCAGCCATCCTGACGCAGAAAACAGGGCCGTAGCCAGTAACAGCGGACGCAGCGTCCGGCGCGTATTGGTATTCGCTTTCATAACTTCTCCAGAGTGAATTCACCGCAGACGCAGTGAAATGAAAGCCCGACATTGCAACCAGAAACAGCTGACCAGCAGCCTGAGAGACTCTTTTTTTTGAGAATAATAATTATTTCGGAAGGAAAGGGACAGGATTATTCGCGCAGAAACGCCGCCAGGACGCCCGGAGGCGTCCTGTCAGCATGGGAGGGCAGAAAGATTATTTCAGCAGCTCAGCGGTCATGTGCACACCGTTGTTGGTGTAAGCTTCAGTGATTTTATATGAAGCACCAGCTTCCTGAGCCTGCGCAGCAATTTTCGCTTCAGCACCATCCAGCGTAGAGTCGATGGCGGTCACAGACTGTGCGAAGCTGGCGAAAGGCAGAACAGAAAGCGCGATAACAGCGGCAAAAGTTTTGATAGATTTCATGGTCAATTCCTCGGTTGATTTTTTATCAGGTAAGGCGTGTCGCCTTGTTGATAGAAATAATAGTCCGGAATTTGATCAGGAAAAAGCGGAGGGTTTTGCTTATCTCATTCAGAAAAACTGAACATAAAAAGCACGCATTGCACAGTTATCACTCAAAAGTTTAATCCACCACTCACGAAATTAAAGGCAGCATAATCCGCTGCCTGAAAAAGATTACCCGTGGTGCCGGACCCGGCTGAAGAGGGTCAGTGCAGCCAGCAGCATCAGTACCCCGCTGGCAACAAATACGCCGTCAGCGCCGCGCAGATCGAACATCCAGCCGCCCGCCGCCGCGCCGACCGTAATCGCCAGCTGAATCGTGGCGACCAGCAGACCACCGCCCGATTCTGCATCATCCGGCACCGCGCGCGAAATCCAGGTTGACCAGCCGGTTGGCATCGAACCAAACGCCATGCCCCAGATCGCCACACCCGCCCCCACTATCCCGCTGACCCCGCCAAAGGTCACCAGCAGCAGCGCGGTCAGGCTCATCAGCAGCGCCATCCCGCTCAGCGTCAGCGACACGCTGCGGGTCACCAGGAAACCGGCCAGCGAGGTACCAAAGAAGTTCGCCACACCAAAAGCCAGCAGCGCCAGCGACAGCTGGTTAAGGTTGAACTGCGCGACACCTTCCAGGAAAGGGCGCAGATAGGTAAAGAAGGCGAAGTGGCCGGTGAACATCATGATCACAGCCAGCATGCCCCAGCGCATCACGCCGATCCGCAGCAGAGCCAGTACGCCGCCGCTGCGGGCTTTGTTTTCTGCCGGCATGGCGGGCAGGGTAAAGAACTGCCACAGCAGCGCCACCGCGCCCAGCCCGGCGGTCAGCATAAAAATGTTGCGCCAGCCCACCAGGCCACCGAGGTAGCTGCCAAGCGGCGTGGCGATAATCGTCGCCAGCGAGATCCCGCTGAAGACGATGGAGAGCGCCCGCGGCACCTGATCGACGGGCACCAGACGCATGGTGATGGCGGTTGAGAGTGTCCAGAAGCCACCTATCGCCATCCCCAGCAACACGCGCGCCAGCAGTATCACCGTCAGATCACCGGCAAACGCCACCATCAGCGCCGAGGCGATCAGCAGCAGTGAGAACACCAGCATCACGATGCGGCGATCGATACGCCGCGTGACGCTGCCGGTCACCAGGCTGGTAAACAGCGCCACCAGGGCGGTAATGGTGACGGTCTGTCCCGCCTGCCCTTCTGAAACGCCGAGGCTGTGCGCCATGGGCGTCAGCAGACTCACGGGTAAAAATTCGGCGGTAATCAGGCTGAACACCCCAAACGCCATAGCAAAAACGGCGCCCCACGCGGGATGGGTCGGCGAGGAAACCTCATCAGCCACTTCGGTTGTCAGACTCATGCTGCTTCTCCGGAAGATAAAAAAGTATGAGAGAGCATAGAGTGAGGTGTCAGGACGATCTATGATACTTACACCTTCATTTTTGATAATTCGTCTGGAATCGCATGAGCCACTATGGAGACCTGACCAGCGAGCTGTTGATGGGGATGCGCCTTTATGGCGTCAACTATCAGCGTATCGCCGTAAGCGCACCGTTCGGGCTGCGCTTCGATCACGCACCGGGCCGGGCGCAGTTTCACTTTGTCGGCCGCGGCTCACTGCTGGTGCGCAGCGCCTCCGGTGAGGTGTTTCCGCTTCACAGCGGCGATGCGCTGCTGGTGCCGCACGGTAAACCGCACAGCCTGATCTCCGGCGAGGAGGTGGCCTGCCTGTGTGTGAAAAATATGGCGAGCAAGCCGATCTGCGACAGCGTCTGCGCCATCGCCGCCCCGGAGAATGCCGGTGAAGATGAGCACAGCGTGCTACTGTTCAGCGCCTGTATGGCATTTGAACTGGGCGGCATGCAGCCGCTGATCAATACCATGCCGGATGTGATGCTGGTGAGTACCCTGCTGTCGCAGTATCCGGAGATTCAGCCGATCCTGGCGGCGATGGAACGGGAGTCGCGCACCCGGCAGGCGGGATTTGCCGGTATTCTGTCGCGGCTGGCAGACGTGGTTGCCGCACTGATTGTGCGCGGCTGGGTGGAGAACGGCTGCGGCCAGCAGAGCGGGCTGGTGCAGGCGATGCGCGATCCGCGGCTGAGTCAGGCGATTGCCGCCATGCACCGGGAGCCGGGCGAAAACTGGACGGTCGCGCGGCTGGCCAGCGTGGCGGGCTGTTCGCGTTCGGTGTTTGCCGGCCGTTTTCTCAACGCCACCGGCATGACGCCATTACGTTATCTGACCGAACTGCGGATGCGGCTGGCGGTGCAGCGAATTGTGAACAATGGCGAAGCGGTAGAAGCCGTGGCTTACCATCTCGGCTACGGCTCTATTGCCGCGTTCAGCCGCGCCTTTAAACGCATCGTCGGTCAGTCGCCAGGCGCGCTGCGGGCCGGACGGGAAGGCACGCAGGCGCAGGCCCAGACCGCCTCATCTGCCGCTTAGCGGAATACGCTGATCGCCTCCACCAGACGGTTTGCCTGATGGGTCATGCGGCCCGACGCCTCGGCGCTTTCCGTTACGCGCGCGGCGTTCTGATGGGTAATGTCATCAAGATCTTCCACCGCTGAACTCACTTCACTGAGTGCGGTGGCCTGCTCGGCGGTCGCGGCACTAATCTGGGCAATCAGTGCCGTGACATTCTGCACCTGTGACACGATATCCTGCATGGTCCGGCCTGCCGCGCTGGCGTGTTCATTGCCCGATTTGACCCGGCCAGCGCTGGTTTCGACCAGCATTTTAATCTCACTGGCCGCTTTGGCGCTGCGCTGCGCCAGGTTGCGCACCTCACCCGCCACCACTGCAAAGCCTTTACCCTGTTCACCAGCCCGTGCCGCTTCCACGGCCGCGTTCAGCGCCAGGATGTTGGTCTGGAAGGCAATACCGTCGATCACGCTGGTAATATTGGCGATTCGCTTCGAGCTGTCGGCGATTTCGCCCATCATCTCCATCATCTCGCTCATCACCTCGCCGCCTTTGCTCGCCGCACTGCTGGTGTCGGCAGAAAGGGTGTTCACCTCATGCGCGGTTTCCGTATTACTTTTCACTGTGGCGGTCATTTCGTTCATGGTGGCCGCCGTCTGCTGCACGTTGGCGGCCGCCTGTTCGGTGCGACGACTCAGTTCGTTATTGCTGCGGGCGATAGCGTCGCTGGCGCTTAAGACGTTGATCGCCTGGCCGCTGACATCATCCACCAGCCAGCGGAACATCAGGCCGAGCTGACCGATGGCGCGCAGCGTCACGCCCACCTCATCCACGCGATCCATCTGCTCAACCTGATGGCTGGCTCCGGTCGCCACGCGCAGGGCCTGCTGACACATCCGTTCGATCGGGCGGGAGATCTGCTGCTCCAGCCACAGGCTGCTGAGTGTCAGCAGCGCGGCCATACCGGCGGCAAAACCGGCCAGGGCCGCCGGGGTCATACCCAGCGCCCAGGTACCCGCCACCGACAGGGGCAGCAGCGCCAGCAGGGTGCTGCGTATCCGCCAGCGCAGTGGCAGCGTCTTCAGCAATGAGGCGGGTCGCCCCCAGCCGCTGCGCATCATCAGGCCTTTGTGAAAACGTCGCCCTCTGGCGCGGCCTTCACGAAAATCCTGATAGAGCGCTTCGCTCTGACGCACCTCTTCCGGGGTGGGTTTAGTGCGCACCGACATATAGCCCTGCACTTTGCCGTCGCGCACGACCGGAATGGCATTGGCCCGCACCCAGTAGTGATCGCCATTTTTGCGTCGGTTCTTGACCAGCGCGGTCCAGGGCTCGCCCTGCTTCAGCGTCGCCCACATGTCAGCAAAGGCTTCCGGCGGCATGTCGGGATGGCGCACCATATTGTGCGGCTGGCCGTTGATCTCGTCGGCGGTGAATCCGCTCGCTTCGATGAAGGCGTCGTTGGCGTAGGTGATGTGGCTGTTGAGATCGGTGGTGGACATCAGTGTCGCATGATCGTCGAACAGATATTCACGCTGAGAGACAGGCTGGTTGTTACGCATCAAAAATCCTTGAAGACCCGACCTTCTGCCCGCAACAGCTTAGCTGTCAGCAGGAAAACGGCAGGCTGAGAGATAACGATTACCTTTTTTTATGTTTTCGGCATGCTTCTGTACTCTCTTTAGCGTTTCCGTTAAATTTCTGCCGCGAAAAAAGCCACTTTGCAGCGGCTTTCACATTTTTGGGTGATTATTCATCCGTTAGCCGGATTTCAGAATTCCGGCAGCCCGTCAGCTGAGGTCAACATTTCGGGTGCCGAACCACAATGTCAGCAGAAACCCGCCGGTCCAGGCGACCATCAGCCCGGCCAGATAGACCGCCATCCCGGCGAAGATCCCCTGTCCGGACGTCATCAGCGGCAGCGTGACCAGACCGGATGGCCCGAATACCGTATTCATCCCCACCGGTAATCCCAGCCACGCCACCAGTCCGATAAAGAAACCGCCCAGCGCTCCGCCCCCACAGGCGGTGATGAAGGGCTTGAGGCGCGGCAGGGTGACGCCGTAGATCAGAGGTTCACCGACACCCAGCAGGCCCGGCACAATGGCACCTTTGATCTGCGCCCGCAGCAGCGCCCCTTTCTCCGCTTTGCACCACAGCGCCAGTGCTGCACCGACCTGCCCGGCCCCCGCCATTGCCAGAATCGGAAACAGGGAGTTAAAGCCCTGGCTTTCCATCAGTGCAAAGTAGACCGGAATAAAGCCCTGATGGATGCCAAACATCACCGCAATCAGGAACAGCCCGGCCAGCAGTGCGCAGCCAAAGGGATTATTGTTGAGATGGATGAACAGCCAGGACATCCCTCTGAACAGTTCACCGCCCAGTGGCATGATGAGCAGATAGGAGATGGCTCCGGTGATCACCAGCGTAAACAGCGAAGTGAGGATCATGTCGAGGTTATCGGGAATGATGCGGCGCAGCTGTTTCTCAATCCATGCCCCGATAATCGTCGCCATCAGCACCCCGATAATGTTGCCGCGCGGATCAATGCTGAGGCCAAAGAAGCTCTCCATGCCGCTGTAGTAACCCGTGGTGGCGGTGGGCACATACCCGAGCACAAACAGCGAGGCGATGATGGCACCGTTGACGCCGCTGCCGCCAAAGGCTTTCTGCGCGTTGTAGCCAATCAGGATGCTGAGAAAGGTGAACAGGCCTTTGCCGAACACTTTCATGTACGCCACGGTGTGCAGCAGCCAGGGCGCATGGTCGCCGGGGGCGTTAAGGTGCAGGCTTTGCTCAATCAGCGTGGCAAAGCCGAGCAGCAGGCCCGCCCCGATAAAGCCCGGAATCAGCGGGGTAAAAATGGTGGCAAAACGCGACAGAAACTGGTGAACGCCGTGGGTCTGTTTCGCCCTGAGCTGCTGCTTCTGCTCCGCCGCCCGCTGCGCCAGATCCGCCGTCTGCTGGCGGGGAGGTGGCGAGATAGCCTCCTGTGACAGCAGGCGCTGCATCCCTTCCGCGGCGGTCTGCGCTTTCCCCGGACCGAGGACAATCTGAAGCTGCGCCTCACTGTCGATGACGCCCAGCACGCCCGGCAGGCTTTTCAGGCGTGCCAGATCGGCCTGCCCGGCCTGATTGAGCGTCAGCCGCAGCCGCGTCATGCAGTGTCCGCAGGCAGCGATATTGCGCGCCCCGCCGACCGCCTGCAGGATATCGCGCAGCAGTGCTACGGTGATGCTGGCCATCAGCGTGCTCCCGCTGCCTGCAGAGCCTGACGGATAAAGCCCTGATGCTGGCTGAGCAGCGCTTTTGCCTCATCGGCGTCCAGTCCGGCCAGCACCATCAGGATGGCCGTTTTGCAGTGTCCGCCGCAGGCGGTGAGCGCGGCGCGGGCCGTGGCGTCATCGCAATCCGTGGCCTGCATGACGATGTTGACCTGGCGCTGAACCAGCTTCTGATTCGTGGCTTCCACATCCACCATGAGATTGCCGTAGACCTTTCCGCTGCGGATCATCGCGCCGGTGGTAAGCATGTTGAGCACCAGTTTCTGCGCCGTGCCCGCTTTCATGCGGGAAGAGCCGGTGACAATCTCCGGGCCGACCACCGGGGTGAGCGCAATCGCGGCGACCTGTGCCATGGCGCTGTCCGGATTACAGGTGAGCGCCACGGTGGTCGCGCCAAGTTCGTTCGCGTAAGCCAGCGCACCCAGCACGTAAGGGGTGCGACCGCTGGCGGCAATACCGACCAGGATATCGTGGCGGCTGAAGTGAATATCTTTCAGATCCTGCGCGCCCTGCTCCCGGTTATCTTCGGCGTTTTCAACCGCCTGCAGGATGGCGGTATGGCCACCGGCGATCAGACCGATAACCTGTTCGCGGGGGGTGCCAAAGGTGGGCGGGCATTCGCTGGCGTCGAGAATACCGAGCCGCCCGGAGGTGCCTGCGCCGCAGTAGATCAGTCGTCCACCGGCCCGGAAGGCGGCGCAGATGGCGTCAACGGCGGCAGCGATCTGCGGCAGGATAGCCTCAACCGCCAGCGCGACCTTTTTATCTTCATCATTAATGACGCGCAGCATCGCTTCGGTGGAGAGTTCGTCAATGTTCTGGCTGGCCGGGTTGCGGCCTTCGGTAATCATCTGGCTGAGGTCGAGTTTCATGGCGGGCTCCGCAAAAGGAATAAATTATTCAAACCGGAAAACATTATAAAGAATGATTAATTCGCTGGGGGAGATCTTTTTTCACTGGATGTGGGGTGAGTCATGTTGCGGGGAGTGGGTTGAATGAGTGATATCGGGCATTCGGCACTTAATCGCTGCGCATTCCGGTCTGGGCGCAGGGGATGTGAGTGGCGTCGTGGTCAAATCGGAGCCGGTCAGAAAAGGTTCTCCTTATCGTAAAGACGCATTCGTCATCCATGACGCTCGGCCCACGCCGTCCCTGCGTGGGACGCTTTACTCGTCAGGTGAACATTTTCTTCCCTCAGGCTGGTTTACTGCTGTTTGAAAAGAAGTTTTAGCCGGACATCTGTCCTATCGACCCGGTATGAATTAAGCCACACAAAAAAAGGGCCCAACTTTCGTTGAGCCCTTTCTGCGTGAACGACGACGATCAGCCTGCGGTTTGCGTCCGCAGCTGCAGCTCGTACGCCTTCGCCTGTTCTGCATCGAACTGATTTTCCCAGCGGGAAATCACCAGCACCGCCAGCGCGTTACCGACCACGTTCAGCGCGGTACGCGCCATGTCCATGATGCGGTCAACACCCGCGATAAACGCCAGGCCTTCCAGCGGAATGCCGACGCTGCCCAAGGTGGCCAGCAGCACCACGAACGACACGCCCGGCACGCCGGCGATCCCTTTCGAGGTCACCATCAGCGTCAGCACCAGCACAATCTCGTCGGTCAGTGACAGATCGATGCCGTAAAGCTGCGCAATAAAGATTGCCGCGATGCTCTGATAAAGCGTTGAACCATCCAGGTTAAATGAATAGCCGGTCGGCACCACGAAGCTGGTGATCGCTTTCGGCGCGCCGTAGGCTTCCATCTTCTCCATGATGCGCGGCAACACGGTTTCCGAACTGGAGGTGGAGTAAGAGAGGATCAGCTCATCTTTCAGGATACGCATCAGGGTAGTGATCCGCAGCTTGCAGAGACGCGCCACGCCGCCCAGTACCACGAACGCGAAGAAGAGAATCGCCACGTAAACCAGCAGCACCAGCTTGGCCAGCGGCCAGAGCGAGGCAAAGCCGAAGTTGGCAATCGTCACCGCAATCAGCGCAAACACCCCTACCGGCGCATAGCGCATGATCATGTTCGTGACTTTAAACATCGTTTCAGAGATGCCACGGAACAGGTTCACCAGCGGATCGCGCTGTTCTGACGGCAGAGACGAGAGGCCTAAGCCAAACAGCACCGAGAAAAAGATAATCGGCAGCATGTCGCCCTTCACCATTGAGGCGAAAATGTTCTGCGGGATCAGCGACAGTATGGTGGCGACCAGGCTGTGCGGACTGCCCTGCACCTCTGCCGTTGTCGCTTCATATTTAGAGATGTCCACCGTTGCCAGCGTTGACATATCGATGCCGGTGCCGGGTTGAAATACGTTGGCCAGCGTAATACCGACCACAATGGCAAGGGTGGTGATCACTTCAAAGTAGAGAATTGTTTTGACGCCGATGCGTCCCAGCTTCTTTGCATCACCGACGCCGGCAATGCCGACCACCAGGGATGAAATCACAATCGGTACCACAATCATCTTGATGAGATGAATGAAGATATCGCCTGCCGGACTGAGAATGTTGGTGACTAACCATTCACGATTGTCTGGCTGATTATGCAACACAGCGCCTACGATGATACCAAGCACAAGGGCTGTCAGAATCTGCCAGGCCAGGCTGATTTTAAAACCTTTCATAACGTGTCATTTCCTCAGTCAAAACCCGTTTTTTCTCTGCTGCGAAGGTGCAGAAGACAATACACACAGGGAGTGAGCAAAAAGCCCGGTAAATTAGAGGGTGTCTTGAAACAGCGCCTCGTATGAAAATCTGACGATTCCCATACCCATTTTCAGACGCGGTCTGAGTTGATACCTGCAGAACAGGGGCGAGATAAGTACCATTTTCACTGTGGTAAATGCAACCCCTGGCGGATCCGATTAAAAGTTCACCACCTGAGTAGCATAAAGTGCTGCTGACGCTGAAAATCCCTAACCTGCTGTTATGAAAAGTATTACTTCGATGAATTTACGCATAGCTATGCAGGCGCGGTTAAAAAGGCGCCCGGCGCGTTTGCTTGCTTTTTATTCAGGCTGAGCGTCAGAAAGTCATGCCTGTCTCCCTTTTCGTCGTCGGCTTATTCAGCGGAAATATCCTGACAGTCTCCCGCTCAGGCGGCGAAGAAGTATCCCGTGATCTGTGGCGCAAAAAAGAAACAAAGGCTCATGGCAGGCTTCAATTAACTATTGATTGACATATCATTAACATCTTCAAGGAGATCCGCCATGAGCCAAAATCACATTCATCCTGTTCCAGAGAACATTGCAGCGAATGCCCTGATCACAGCAGAACAGTATCAGGCGATGTATCAGCACTCTGTCGACGACCCGGACAGTTTCTGGGGCGAACAGGGCAAAATCCTTGACTGGATCAAGCCCTACAGCACAGTGAAAAACTGCTCGTTTGCACCGGGTAACATCAGCATTCGCTGGTACGAAGATGGCACGCTGAACCTGGCGGCAAACTGCCTTGACCGTCATCTCGCCACGCGCGGCGACCACCCGGCCATTATCTGGGAAGGCGACGACGCCAGCGAGAGTAAAACCCTGACCTTCCGCCAGCTGCATGCTGAAGTCTGTCGCTTCGCCAACGTGCTGGAGCTGCTGGAGGTGAAAAAAGGCGATGTGGTGGCCATCTATATGCCGATGGTGCCGGAAGCGGCTGTGGCGATGCTGGCCTGTGCGCGCATCGGGGCCGTTCACTCCGTCATCTTTGGCGGCTTCTCACCGGAGGCGGTCGCGGGCCGCATCGTCGACTCCAGTGCCTCGCTGGTGATCACCGCTGATGAAGGGATCCGCGCCGGTCGCAGCATCCCGCTGAAGAAAAATGTCGATGACGCCTTAAAAAATCCCGCCGTCACCAGCGTGAAGAACGTGGTGGTCTTCCAGCGCACCGGTAAAGAGGTGGGCTGGATGGAAGGCCGCGATCGGTGGTGGCATGACCTGATGCAGAACGCCAGCACCAACCACTCCCCAGCCGAAGTGGGTGCGGAAGATCCGCTGTTTATCCTCTATACCTCCGGCTCCACCGGCAAACCCAAAGGGGTACTGCACACCACGGGCGGCTATCTGGTCTATGCGGCGACCACCTTTAAGTTTGTCTTTGATTACCATCAGGATGATATCTATTGGTGCACCGCCGATGTCGGCTGGGTCACCGGTCACAGCTATCTGGTCTATGGCCCGCTGGCCTGTGGCGCCACCACGCTGATGTTTGAGGGGGTGCCGAACTGGCCCACACCGAGCCGCATGGCGGAAGTGGTCGATAAACATAAAGTGACGCTGCTCTACACCGCGCCGACGGCTATCCGCGCCCTGATGGCGGAAGGCGATAAGGCGATAGCAAACACTGACCGCAGCACGCTGCGCATCATGGGTTCGGTCGGCGAGCCGATTAACCCGGAAGCCTGGGAGTGGTACTACCAGAAAATCGGCAACAGCCGCTGTCCGATTGTGGACACCTGGTGGCAGACCGAAACCGGCGGCTTCATGATAACCCCACTGCCGGGGGCGACCGAGCTGAAAGCTGGCTCGGCTACCCGGCCGTTCTTCGGGGTGCAGCCCGCGCTGGTAGACAACGAAGGTCAGCCTCAGGAAGGTGCCTGTGAAGGCAACCTGGTGATCACAGAATCCTGGCCCGGACAGGCGCGAACGCTCTTTGGCGATCACGACCGTTTTGAGCAGACCTATTTCTCCACCTTTAAAAATACCTACTTCAGTGGTGACGGTGCCCGTCGCGATGAGGATGGCTACTACTGGATCACCGGCCGCGTTGATGACGTACTCAATGTCTCCGGTCACCGGCTCGGCACCGCCGAAATTGAGTCGGCGCTGGTGTCACACCCGAAAATTGCCGAAGCCGCGGTGGTGGGCATTCCGCACAGCATCAAAGGTCAGGCGATTTATGCCTACATCACGCTGAATCACGGCGAGGAGCCGTCACCGGAGCTTTACACCGAAGTCCGTCAGTGGGTGCGCAAAGAGATCGGTCCGATAGCGACGCCGGATGTGCTGCACTGGACGGACTCTCTGCCGAAAACCCGCTCCGGCAAAATCATGCGCCGCATTCTGCGCAAAATTGCCACCGGCGACACCAGCAATCTGGGTGACACCTCCACGCTCGCCGATCCGGGCGTCGTAGAAAAACTGCTTGAGGAGAAACAGGCTATCAACATGCCTTAAGCGCACGCTGTCCGGCGGGAAGATCGCTTCCCGCCACCCCCGCTCCACGCAGTCTGTTTCGGTAGTCACAAATATTATAACCAGCTGAATCCGCGTCCTGACGCGAGGTTCTCCCCTGCAAGACCTCTGGAGAAAATGTGATGAATGACGCCCTTTCGAGTCAGGATGCAATCAATCAACAGATTGAACGTAATCCCCGTTTTCATGAGTTAGTCCGTAAACGCCAGGCATTCGCGACGCTGCTGTCGCTGATTATGCTGGTGCTCTATGTCGGTTTTATTCTGCTGATTGCGTTCGCGCCCGGCTGGCTCGGTACGCCGCTGCACGCCGGCACCAACGTGACCCGCGGTATCCCGATTGGTGTCGGGCTGATTGTGGTCTCCTTTCTGCTGACCGGCGTCTATGTCTGGCGCGCCAACGGGGAGTTTGACCGTTTAACTAAAGCGATCCTCAGCGAGGTGAAATCATGACCCGACTCACCTTATGGCTGCTGGCCCTGATGCTGCCCTTCTCCGCGCTGGCCGCCGATGCGATAACCGGTGCCGTGCAGCGTCAGGCAACCAACTATCAGGCGATCATCATGTTTATGATTTTCGTCGGGGCCACGCTGGGGATTACTTACTGGGCCTCCAGACGAACCCGTTCACGCAATGATTACTACACCGCGGGCGGCAATATTACCGGCTTTCAGAACGGTCTGGCGATGGCGGGAGACTTTATGTCAGCGGCGTCGTTCCTGGGCATTTCGGCGCTGGTTTACACCTCCGGTTATGACGGGCTGATCTACTCGCTCGGCTTCCTGGTCGGCTGGCCGATGATTCTGTTTCTGATCGCCGAACGGCTGCGCAACCTGGGTCGCTATACCTTTGCGGATGTCGCCTCCTATCGTCTTAAGCAGATGCCGATCCGCATCCTTTCCGCCTGCGGTTCGCTGGTGGTGGTGGCGCTCTACCTGATTGCGCAGATGGTGGGGGCCGGGAAGCTGATCCAGCTGCTGTTTGGCCTTAACTACCATGTGGCGGTGATCCTGGTCGGCATTCTGATGGTGATGTATGTGCTGTTTGGCGGCATGCTCGCCACCACCTGGGTGCAGATCATCAAAGCGGTGCTGCTGCTGTTTGGCGCCACCTTTATGGCAGTGATGGTCATGAAGGCGACCGGTTTCAGCTTTAATACGCTCTTCACCGAAGCGATGGCAGTCCATCCTAAAGGCGCCGCGATTATGCAGCCTGGCGGACTGGTCAAAGATCCCATTTCGGCGCTGTCACTGGGCCTGGGACTGATGTTTGGTACGGCTGGCCTGCCACACATACTGATGCGCTTCTTCACCGTAGCCGATGCCAAAGAGGCGCGGAAAAGCGTCTTCTGGGCTACCGGCTTTATGGGTTACTTCTACTTCCTGACCTTCATTATTGGCTTTGGGGCCATTCTGCTGGTCGGCGCGAATCCGGCGTTTAAAGATGCGGCGGGTGCGCTGATAGGCGGCAACAACATGGCCGCTGTGCATCTGGCGAATGCGGTGGGCGGCAGCACCTTCCTCGGCTTTATCTCTGCGGTCGCTTTTGCCACGATTCTGGCCGTGGTGGCGGGCTTGACCCTGGCAGGCGCATCGGCGGTGTCGCACGATCTCTATGCCAGCGTTTACCGTAAAGGGCAGGCCAGCGAGAAGGATGAACTGCGAGTCTCTAAAATCACCGTGCTGGTGCTGGGCGTGGTGGCGATTGCGCTGGGTATTCTGTTTGAGAAGCAGAATATCGCCTTTATGGTCGGGCTGGCCTTCTCCATTGCGGCCAGCTGTAATTTCCCGATCATCCTGCTGTCGATGTACTGGTCAAAACTCACGACGCGCGGCGCGATGGTGGGCGGCTGGCTCGGTCTGCTGACCGCGGTGATCCTGATGATCCTCGGCCCGACGGTGTGGGTGCAGGTGCTGGGCAACGCCACTCCGATCTTCCCGTATGAGTATCCGGCACTGTTCTCGATGATCGTGGCCTTTGTCGGTATCTGGCTCTTCTCGATTACCGACCATTCGCCGCAGGGCGCTGAGGAGCGTTCGCGCTTCCGGGCGCAGTTCATCCGCTCGCAGACCGGCACCGGTATTGAACAGGGTAAAGCGCACTGATCGCCCTCTGAAACGGGCAGAAACAGACAATAAAAAAAGGGCGGCTGATTGAGCCGCCCTTTTCTTTCATGTCGCGCATCAGAAACGCAGTGAAGCCCCGACATAAGGACCATCGACCAGCACGTTATCTTTGCGTCCACCTTTGTTGTTCAGCTCGATGTACTGATAACCCACGCGCAGGTTAAGCAGTGAGACCGGCGTGAAGCTCAGGCCGCCCGCCGCTTCCTGGTAGCTGTCGAGATGATCGGTGAAGGACTCCGGCGCATAGTAATATTCGCCATACAGGCCCCACATGCTGTTCAGGCTGTAGTGTGCTGCACCACCCAGCGCCACCGCAAATCCATCTTTTCCATCTTCAGGATGGGTGAAGATCGCTTTTGCGGTCGGCGCCAGACGCAGCGGCCCGAAATCGACATTGTAACCCAGACCGGCACCGTAGGTGCTGCCGTTATGGTCGCTACGCAGCCAGTTACCCTTCAGAAACAGCCCCGGCGTGGTGGTGCCCAGACCCAGATTCAGGTTGGTGTTGTGCTCACTGACATCAACACTGCCTTCGATTGCCTGAGCGGCACCGCTCAGTAAAACCAGCCCGAGGGCGCTCCCGGTAACAAGTTGCTTCAACATGATTCCACTCCATGAAAGGACAATTAATTCGGCCGCAAGGTTAACAGCCTGAAAAACGGAGACAACATTATCCGGAAAACTTTACGTAAAAATACGTGTCGCGGTCTGGAGCGTCGCCTGCGCAGAGCAGTGTAGACTATATCGTCCACATCAGGTGTCCAATCAGCGGAGCCAGAACCACGGTCACCACGCCAGAAAGCATCATCACCAGGCTGGCGACGACGCCCTCCTGCTGCCCAAGCTGATAAGCACGTGCCGTTCCGGCGCCGTGCGATGCTGCGCCCAGTCCCGCGCCTTTCGCGACGCCCTGCTTAATGGCAATGCGCAGAAACAGGACGTCACCCACCGCCATGCCAAACACGCCGGTGATCACCACAAACAGCGCCACCAGATCGGGCTGTCCGCCAATCGGCCCCGCAGCGGCCAGCGCAAAGGGGGTGGTGATGGAGCGAACGGCAAGGCTGCGCTGAATCGATTCCGGTAACGTCAGCAGCCGCGCCAGCCAGACGGAACTGCAGACGGCCACCAGCGTGGCGGTCACGACGCCCGCGCTCAGCGACAGCCAGTGACGCTTAATAATCGCCACGTTCTCATACACCGGCACGGCGAAGGCCAGCGTGGCGGGCCCCAGCAGCCACAGCAGCCAGTGGTTTTCAGCGATGTAATCCTGCCAGCTGATGTGCGTCAGCAGCAGCAGCGCCACCAGCACCAGCGGCGTCATAACCAGTGGCATCAGCAGCAGCGTCCGCCAGCGCCGGTAGAGCCGTTTATTCAGCGCATAGACCAGCAGGGTCACCGCCACACAGAGCAGGCTGAGCAGAATATCACGCATGGGGATCCTGCTTACGCGCGGCGCGCGCGACTTCATACTCATAAAGCCGATCCACGACCCAGGCAGTGGAAGCCAGTACCAGCACGGTACTGACGCCGATTACCACGCAGATGCGCCAGCCGTCGACCCGCAACAGGTCGCCGTAGTTAACCACCGCAACCACGGCCGGAATGAAGAACAGCAGCATCTCGGCCAGCAGCCAGCGTGACCCCGCTTTCACCCAGTTCAGCGGCACAACGCGCGTCACGATGAGTGCCAGCAGCAGCAGCATGCCGACGATGTTGGCAGGCAGCGGCAGGTGCAGCCACGTCACCAGCCGGTCGCAGGCGATAAACAGACCGATATAGAACCCCAGCTGCAGCGGCAGACTCAGCCATTGCGCTGCGCGGTGATTGCGTGGTGTGAGTGCTAACGCCATACCCTTCTCTCCCGATGAATTTCATCGCACCAGTATAAATCGCCGACAGAAGGTGAAAAAAATGAATTAAAATTATCGCTATCATGCCTTCGAGGAATAGTTATGGATGTCCGCGCCCTGCGTTACTTTACTGAAGTGGTTCGTCAGCAGAGCTTTACCCGAGCGGCACAGAAGCTGTTTGTGACGCAGCCGACCATCAGCAAAATGCTGCGCCAGCTGGAGGAGGAGCTGGGCTGTACGCTGCTTCTGCGTGATGGCCGTCGCCTGCATCTTACCGACAGCGGACAGGCGGTCTATCAGCGCGGGCTGGCCATCCTGCAGGAGTTTCATCAGCTGGAAGCGGAGATCGGTGACATCAACGAGCTGAAAACCGGTGAGCTGCGGCTTGGCATTCCACCGATGGTCGGGATGCAGATAGCCGGATCGATCTCCGCGTTTCGCCGCCGCTATCCGGGTGTGGCGCTGAAAATTTCGGAGTTTGGCGGGCTGACCGTCCAGCAGGCGGTGCTGGCGGGCAGTCTGGACATCGCCCTGACCGCCCTGCCGGTTGACGCCGGGCTGCCGCTGAACACCCTGCCCCTGATGCACCATCCGCTCTGTGTGCTGCTGCCCCGGCATCCGGCGTGGCTTGGCCGCCAGCAGATTGGACTGGCTGAACTGGCCCAGCATCCGCTGCTGATTTTCAACGAAGAGTTTTCGCTGAACCGTCAGCTGATGCAGGCGTTTCAGCGGCTCAGTCTGACGCCGACGATAGCGGTGCGCAGCGGTCAGTGGGATTTTCTGGCGGCGATGGTGCAGGCGGAAATGGGGCTGGCGATTCTGCCGGAGCCGATCTGTCAGCGGCTGGATAAGCACTCTTTGTTGTGGCTGCCGCTGGAGTCGGAGCTGAAGTGGAGTCTGGGTCTGATCTGGCGGGAAGGCAGTTATCTGTCGCGCAGTGCGCAGGCGTGGATAGCGTGCTGTCGCGAGCACTGGCCGGATCAGCCGCCGCGTCTGTCGGTGTAGCAGGCGGGCGCGCCACGTTATCGCAGACGCGCCCGTTGCGGATTACTCCTCTTTTTCGATCAGCAGCGCTTCCAGCAGGTCCAGGTCGTGCAGTAATTTCTGCATCGTCTCATTGGAGATCTGCTGAGTGGCGCGCAGATGATAGACCTCAGCGCGTTCGGCGCGCAGCCCGGTCAGGCGGAAGCGACGCTCAAGGTTTTCTGCGAACAGCGCATGTTCGAGGTCGTTCTTCCCTTCGGCGCGACGACGTAAGTTGCCGATCACCCGCAGGCTCACCTCTTTCAGCAGCTCCGGATCGATATTCTCTTCCGACTCCTTCTCCAGCCGCTCTTCCATTTTGTGCAGGCTCTCAATCGCGGCTCCGGCCATGACCGCACGGGCGTTCTGCAGTTCGCGGCGATGCGCACCCTTGTCGATGGTATCGATGCCGCGCAGCAGAATCGGCAGGAGCACCACGCCCACCAGCAGCGAGAACAGAATCACCCCGGTCGCGATAAACACCAGCTCATAACGCGCCGGGAAGGGTTCGCCATTGCTCAGGAACAGCGGAATTGAGAGCACACCCGCCAGGGTAATCGCACCGCGGACACCGGCAAAAGAGGCGATCAGCAGTTCGCGCAGCGAGTAGTTGGAGAACTCCAGCGGCTTCTTCTTCAGCAGGCGTTTGCTGAAGCGCTGCATAATCCACAGCCAGCCGAAGCGCACCAGCATCAGCGCCAGATAGACCAGCGCGATATCAGCGAACAGCATCCAGAGTTCGACGTTGGGATCGGCCTGCGCCTGGTCAACCGAGGTCTGCAGAATGTCCGGTAACTGCAGGCCAAGCATCAGGAAGACCATGCCGTTAAAGACGAACTCCAGCATCTGCCAGACGCTGTTGGCGCGCAGACGCATCGCCAGCGGAGCCTGACGGATAATGCCGGAGCGGGTGATGGTCATACCGGCCGCCACGGCTGCCAGAATACCAGACACACCCAGATGTTCGGCAATCAGATAAGAAGCGAACGGCAGCAGCAGCAGCAGAACGGTCTGGGTCGCCGGGTCGTCGCCGCTCCAGCGGCTGAGCAGGCGCAGCGATTTCCCGTAGAGCCAGCAGACCGCCACCCCCGCCACCAGACCGCCGACGGCGACTTTCAGGAATTCGATGCTCGCACCGCCCCAGGTAAAGACCATGGTGCCCATAGCGACAGCCACGGCAAACTTCAGCGACACCAGGCCCGACGCGTCGTTCATCAGTGCTTCACCCTGCACGATTGACATAATCTTTTTGGGGATGCGGCCTTCGCCGACGATGCCGGAGAGCGCCACTGCGTCGGTGGGCGACAGCACCGCCGCCAGTGCAAAAGCGGGGATCAGCGGGATACCTGGCACCATCCAGTAGATGAGATAGCCGATACCAATTACGGTAATCAGCACCAGCGCCAGCGCTAAGCCAATAATTTCACGACCGTGATGCAGGAACTCACTGATCGGCGTCTTCCAGCCATCCGCGAACAGCAGCGGCGGGATGAACAGTACCAGAAACAGTTCCGGGTCAAAGTCGACATGCAGACCAAACGTCGGCCAGGCCAGCAGCGCACCCGCGGCGATCTGGACAAGGGGTAACGGGATCTGAAAAGGGAGTATGCGGGCCGCGACGCCAGAGAGCGACACGACCAGCGTCATGATGAGAATAGTAAAAAAGATTTCCATGCTTTCCTTAGGCGTCCTTTCTTTCAGTCATTGGTCAGGCGATAAAGTGTAAAACAAACGGCGATGAAGGGTGTCAGCTACGCGTGCGACGAGGGGGAAAAAAGTGAAAAATTCCGGACGCATTGTTGCACGTCCGGTTCAGCAGTCAGATCGCCCAGCCTCCGGCATAAAATGCCACCAGCGCAACGGCAATCACCACGGTGCCGACGTTAAGCCTGCGCCACTCGCCCGCGAAAAGGCGGCCCACCACCAGGCTGGCAAACCCAATCATGATGCCGGTCACGATGTTGCAGGTGAGCACGATGATCACCGCCGTTAACAGACCCGACATCGCATCGACAAAATCAGTGAAGTCGATTTTTGCCACGTTGCTCAGCATCAGCAGCCCCACATACATCAGGGCAGGTGCCGTGGCGTATGCCGGTACCAGGTAAGCCAGCGGCGACATAAACAGAATGGCCAGGAACAGCAGGCCAACCACAATGGCGGTCAGACCCGTTTTGCCGCCCGCCGCAGTTCCCGCAGCCGACTCGATATAGACCGCCGCCGGCGATGCGCCGACCAGACCGGCGAACAGGCTGCTGACAGAGTCTGAGGTCAGGGCACGGCCGCCATTGATGATCTGGCCCTGCTTATCCAGCAGATTGGCCTGCCCCGCCACGGCGCGAATGGTGCCGGTAGCATCAAAGACCGCCGTCATGACCAGCGCCAGCACGCTTGGCAGCACCACCGGCTGCAGGGCGCCCATGATATCGAGGCTGAACAGCAGCGACTGCCCCTGCGCATCACGCAGGTCAGGCAGCGCAAAGAGCCCGTGATACGTCACCGCCGGGTCAAAGATCAGCCCCAGCAGCGAAATAGCGATAATCGTCAGCAGGATGCCGCCCGGCACCCGACGCTTCTCCAGCCCGATAATCGCCGCCAGCCCCAGCAGCGTCATCATCACCGGAAAGGTGGTGAAGTGGCCCAGGGCGACCGGCAGGCCGGGAGCCGGATTTTTAACGACCAGGCCCACGCCATCCGCCGCAATCAGCAGCAGAAACAGACCAATTCCGACGCCGGTGCCGTGCGCCACCCCCATCGGCAGGTTACGCAGGATCCACGCACGGATCCCGGTGACGGAGATCAGCGTAAAGAGCAGGCCCATCAGGAACACCGCGCCCAGCGCCACCGGCACGCTGATGTGCTGACCCAGCACCAGGCTGAATGCGGTAAAGGCGGTTAACGAGATCGCACAGCCAATCGCCATCGGCAGATTGGCCCATAGGCCCATCAGGATAGAACCAAAGCTGGCGACCAGACAGGTGGCGACAAAGACGGCCGTCGGAGAGAAACCGGCTTTACCCAGCATCACCGGCACGACAATCACGGAGTAAACCATCGCCAGAAAGGTGGTGAGTCCGGCCAGAATTTCCTGACGCACGCTGCTGCCTCGCGCCGAGATCGAGAACCAGGCGTCCAGTTTTCCACTGGTCGGGCGTGATTCAGTTGACATAATTGAGCCTCAAAAATTTTTGTTGTGTGGATCGCTCTGCGGCCATCGCTGTCCCTGGAATAAGCGGGTAGACGGCAACCCTGCCCGGACGGGCCCGGCAGGCAAACGTTTACCTTGCCGCAGAGTGTGGGTCGCTAAAGGCGGCCGGATAAAAAGGCAGGCGATTATCCGGCGTTTGGCGGCACAGTTTCAACTGCCAGAGGCAGATTGTTCAGCATAAAGATCCACAGTTCGCGGCGGCAAACCGCACAACTGAGGCCAGAACAATGTGCTGACGTGTTGAAGTTAAAGCGGTTTCTGGCGGGCGGGGCACCGGCATAGCCGTGAAGAGAGACGGCTATGCCGGGCGGAAAAGAGGATCAGCCTGGCAGCGAAAGCTCGCCGCCCTGAGCGATCGCACGCTGCCAGGCGGCGCGCTGCTGCACGGTCTCTAACCATTTCCGGGTGGCGGGCATCTGATCCAGCCCGGCGCGCTGCGCCAGTGCCAGCAGCGGAAAGCTCATCTGGACATCGGCTATGGAGAAGCGCTCACCGGCAAACCAGGGGTTAGCCGCCAGATGCTGTTCAATCATCTTCATGTGCGGCTTTAGCTGTTTATCCAGAAACGCCTTCTGCACCCCTTTCCCGAATGCCGCCCCGACCGGACGCAGCAGCCACGGCACCGGGGCTTTGCCCATCTGCCCGAAGATCAGCTTCATCACCAGCAGCGGCATCAGCGATCCCTCGGCGTAGTGCAGCCAGTAGCGGCACTGCAGACGTGACGCCTCATCACTGATTTTCAGCCGCAAGGTGTGATCGTAGTTCTCTTCCAGGTATTCCAGGATGGCTCCCGACTCGGCCACCACCCGGTTGCCGTCGGTGATCACCGGCGATTTCCCCAGCGGATGCACTTTTTTCAGCGCCTCCGGGGCCAGCATCGTCGGTTCGCGTTGATAGCGTTTAATCTGGTACGGCACTTCCAGCTCTTCCAGCAGCCACAGCACCCGTTGCGAGCGCGATTGCTCAAGATGGTGAACGGTGATCATCATGATTCCCTGTGTTTTGACCTCTCCTCAGTATAGACGTCACTCCACATCCGGACGTTTATCATCCTGTTCCGGATCGAGCAGCACCGCACCCGACCCCTGCTCGCCCAGCCGGTCGCCGGGATTACGCAACGGGCAGTCGCGCATCGACAGGCAGCCGCAGCCGATACATCCATCCAGATCGTTGCGCAGGCGGGTCAGAGTTTCGATGCGCTTATCCAGCTCTTCGCGCCAGTGCCGGGTCAGCGCATCCCATTCCGGTGTCGACATCCGTTTATCAGCCGGGATGTGATCGAGACTGTCGCTGACCGTCGCCAGCGGAATACCGATGCGCTGAGCAATCTTGATAATCGCCACGCGTCGCAGCACATCACGACTGTATCGCCGCTGATTGCCGCTGTTACGGGTGCTGAAAATCAGCCCTTTGCTTTCATAAAAGTGCAGTGCCGACACCGCCACACCACTACGGCGCGCCACCTCACCCGGTGTTAACACCGGTTTTGGATAGTTGCGTTCTTTTTTCATCAGACCCTTTACCTCAAGTTAACTTGAGGAATTATACTCCTTCTCTATCAAAACGACGAAACTCCCTATATCACTTATTAAGCACCAGAAGGATGAGGCCATGATGCAAGAAGAGATCATTCATTCCCTGACGCACTGGATTGACCAGAACCTCGACAAGAGTCTGTCGATCGATGAAGTTGCCGCGAAATCGGGTTATTCAAAATGGCACCTGCAGCGTATGTTCCGTACCGTGACGAAACAGACGCTGGGTGGCTATATTCGTGAGCGTCGCCTGACCCTGGCCGCAGAAGCGCTGTCGCAGACACAGCGCCCGGTTTTTGATATCGCCATGCAATATGGCTACGACTCGCAGCAGACTTTCTCCCGCGTGTTTCGCCGTCAGTTTTCACAGACGCCGACCGCCTACCGGCATACCATGCGACGTCAGGCGATTCAGCGCCCTCGCCTGCTGAGTTTTGGCTGCAACGACGGCATCGGCAGCTATACCCAGCGCACCACCGGTGAGTGCTGTCCGGTTCGCTGACCGGCAGATGCGCCTGCATCAGGCGCATCTGACTGAATTTCCGGCATTTCTTCCTCTGCTGTTCACATCTCCCCCACTTCAGCTGCCATACCAGAGTCAAATTTTGTTCAAAATTTAATATCGGGTGATATAATGTGACCCAAGTCACACTTTGAACCTGGTTTGACGGCGAAAAAGCCCCTCCTGACACGCTTTTCTGCCGCCGGTGATGTCCGCGAATTGTCAGGAATACTTACTGATAGTGAGGTCCACCGATGGCCACGTTAACCGCCAGTTTTCTTGTTATGCGCTGGGAGTTACTGAGCGCAGTTCTGATGTTTTTTGCCAGTACCCTGAAAACCCGACTGCGTCAGGATAGCCGTCATGTGATGGCGTTTATGTGTGGCGGGATTGGTTTAGGTGTGACCTGCTGGTTTGTGACGGGGCTGATGGGCATTACCCTGAGCATGGAAAACGTGCATAACTTCCTGGAAATCTCGAAGCATGCGTTTATCGATGTGATGAGCCAGGCCCCTGCTGACTGGCCGATGCCCTGATCAATTGCGATACCCTCAATCGACAGGCATAAAAAACCCCGCTGCGCGGGGTTTTTTATATTGCTGTGTGTTTAAATTTTCTTCAACATGGCAGGAATATTCACATCCTGCACTGTAACGCCCGGGCTCTGCGTTCCGCGGCGGTCCTGAATCCACATATCTCCCATCATCTGATTTAAACCGCGATCCAGTCCGGTGACCAGTCCTGCACCTGGGGTGAAGGTCAGTTCGCCAAAGTAGATCCGCTCGTCATGGATATACCAGTCCACGCGCACATAGTCGAAATCACTGGCCAGCTTCTTGCTCAGTTCGAGCGCATGTTCCAGTGACGGCATAATCGGTGAGACATCCAGACCGGTGTCACGAATCTTGTGATACGCCTCCTGGAGGTTGTTCACGTAGAAATTCATCGACAGCAGCGGCTGGCAGCGGTTGTAGATCACCTGCAGCACATATTCAAACCGGCCATCACGCTTGTTGAACATATGGAACTTGTAATCGATCGGCGCGCTTTTGCCATCACCAATGTACTTCTCCACCAGAATACGTGGCTTGATGTAGCGATAGTGAATCTCACGCGCCTCGTTGGCGAAGTCGGTCTTCAGCCAGCGATAGCAGTCATGAATGATCTGCTGCTTGCGCAGGGCATCCGGTTCTTCCAGCAGAATCTCCACCATGTTGGAGGCGTGGTTCGGTTTGATCACCGTCCCCTTCCAGCAGGGTAAGCTGTTCAGCGTGGTCGGGTCAGTGGTTTCGTGTACCAGCGGGATCAGGTACTCATCACCGATTTTCTCAGCAATGAATTCGCGCACCGAGTACTTATCTGACAGGCGACCGTAATTCTGGTAATCGCCGAAGATAAACTTACGGTACAACACCTTCTCGTTGAACACTTTTGGCTGACGCAGATTGGGCAGTTTTCTGAACTTATGGAAGTAGTAGATGCGATCCTGATAAGCCCAGGGCATCTTCTTAATAAAATACTGCACACTTCTTCTGAGTTCTTCTTTCAACTTGAGCATATCTGACCTCATTTGTAGGTTTTGTAGTTGAGTGAGGAAACCTGAATCTTTTGAATGACGCCGTTTTTAAAGAAGTAATTCATTACGGTCAGGGACAAAAGTTCTGAAAGGAAAACGCTCCACGCGGCCCCCATGATGCCGTGACCCTGGATCAACCACCAGGAGAGCGGCAGACTGATGACCATCAGACAGACGATTTTCCTCAGCAGGTAATTGAATCCTCCCTCTTTAACCATGTAGCGGTAAGCTACGGTCCCCATTGCCGAAAAGCTGGTGGCTATCGACAGCAACGTAATGAGACTTCCTGACTGTGTGAATTCCGGCCCGTACAACGCGATGATGATCCGCTCGCCGAACAGCGAGATGATCAGCAGCATCAGCAGTGAAACCGCCATAACATAGCCATTGAGCCGGGCGGCAAGCTTAATGGCGACCTCGCCGCGCTCCCTGAAAATTTCAGTGAAGCAGGAGGTGATGAGCGCCACCGGGATAAAAATCCAGGAGGCGGAAATGGTATTCGCCGCCGCAAACAGGCCGAGGTCGCGCGCCGGTGCAGTGCCAGCCAGAAACATCTGCGCCGCTTTCACCTGCACAGAGATAAAGATGCTGGAGATGGCCAGTGGCAGACCGGCGTACATCAGATAACGCACATAGGTCGTGCGCTTTTCCCGTGGCGGCATCTGGTCCTGATGATCCTGATAGAAGTTGTGACGCTTAATCAGGTAAGGCACCAGGGTCACCGACACAATGGAGAGCGTCAGCCAGAGCGGATTGAGGCGCAGCCAGGCGATGGTAAAGCTGATGCCGAAACTCAGCAGCATGCCTGACGCATTGGCAACGGTATTCAGGCGCGAGGCCAGCCGCGCATTGTTGTAGACGCTGAACGTGTCCTGGGTGACAAAAACGGACGCCACAAATGAGGCCAGTGCAAATGCCAGGAAGTTTTCCTGCATGTTGTACCAGACCCAGATTAAGACTGGCACCGAAGTGACGAGTAACAACACCATCCGCAGCGTCCGGGCGATGCTCATCAGACGCAGGCCTTTTGAGGCATTTTTGCTGACACGCTTAAACAGAATGGTTTCGGTGCCAAAGATGGCAACGGTTTGCACCATTGCAAATAGTGAGGTTGAAAACGCCATCTGGCCAAACACCGTTGGGCCAAAGGATTTTGCCACGTAAGACGTCACAAAAATGACGCCAAATACGGAGATGATCTTTTCAGACATCATCCAGGCGGCATTAGACATTACGCTCAATTTCATCGACTCTTCCTTAGTATTACTCAACTACAACCGCTTCGGTACAACATCCCTGTAACGAATTAATAAGCGCGCAGTGGGCCTGGCGAAAATGTAAGACTTCAGACCACGCTGGTCCGAAAATTGAGAAGTTGATCATAATCCGGAGAGTGAATTCAGGATAATTCTTATTATATCTGGCGCGAATCACTTCAAATGGAAACGATTTCAGGCTGAAAATAACCCAACCTTAAACGGCCACAACCGCCCTATTATTCGGGTCGGCCAGGCTAAATATCCGGTTTACGTTTAATTTTTCCGTATTCGGGATGCGATGAATTTATAACAAAAATCCGCCTCCAGGAAGGCGCGGCCTGCGGATAAGAATAAAATAAGATTTATCCCATGATGATATTTATTCTAAATATCTTAATTTAGGCTTCGCTATTCCATTGGCGCACTTTAATACTGCATTAATAGAATCTTACAGTGCCAGAAATTATTAAAGTCATTCTCATCCATTAATCGATAAGAAAGGTAAGAGCATTTATGAGAAAGTCACGATACAGCGAAGATCAAATCACAAATGCCATTAAAGCTTCTGAATCGGGCGTGAAAGTCAGAGAGATTTGTGAAGAGTTAGGCATCTCTGAAGCCACGTTCTACAGCTGGAAGAAGAAGTTTTCTGGGTTGTCTTCGGAAGAAGGCAGAAAAATCAAGGAGCTGGAAGAAAAGCTGCAGAATGCGACGCGTGAGCTGCAGATCCTCAACTCGGATAAAGAGATGCTGCAGAGCGTGCTTAAGCACTTCTTTACCACAAATGAAAAGCGTCAGGCTGTGGACTTCCTGCAGACCACGTTTGACATCGGCACCCGCCGCAGCTGCCGCTTACTGGATATCAGCCGCAGCGTTTACCATTATCCGTCAGGCACGGAGAACCGATAACCCCCATGCTACCGCGCTTATCAGACTTAACGCTGAGATTTGTTCTTACCAGAAGAGATGAAGATCATTTAACAGGACAATTGCGGCCCCCTTTTCCGCTCCATTTATAACTAATGAATGGCTTCACGGCTAAGCTTCTTTTTTTGCGGTAAAATTGATTCACAACAGCAAAAGTCTCGCATTCTACGCCGATTCTTCCCCTCCCAATCTCGTTTTAGCGGGATTGGGCCTCCTCTTTTTTTGTTAAGTGCTGCTAAAACCCGCCACCAAAGCGTCTGGATAACATTAAGGCGCTTTAAACTTAGAACGAAAAATAATCACACTTCTTTTAAGTTAATCCTGGACCTAACCCAAACTTTTTTGCGGTTACGCTTTAATTGATCTGCGTGCCTATACCGCAATAGTTTCTCCAGGATTAATCCGGCACAAATAGTTTATTGCTCCTTATCACTAACGTTATGTGGCTATCTTTTCACTCTCTTCATTACGCATCATTGATGCCACAGATTAATCTTTAATTAAAAACGCAGCGGCGGAATTTTCTTACTCATTGAATGTGGAATGAAGTTAATAGTGGTTTTTAGTGGGCATTACTCAGGGTCACAATCCAATAAAATGGGGCGCAGAAAAGCGTAACGTCCATAATGCTGCGCTTTTTTTCCTGATTTATGGGCGCTATCTGTGCAGGAAATCGCATTCCGGACGTAAACGATCCGGGTTCAGCGGGTGAAAAGTGCCGTTTTTTTGCTGACCGGGGGTGGATGGCAGGGGTTAACCCGGCGAGATTTTCCCCCTTCGCAGCGCGTGAAATCGATTTCGCGGCAAAAATCTGTCGGACAGGGTGCAAATCGGGATAGGGTTTTGTCTTAAAAAGCCGGGCAAAGCGGGCTTCACACGGCCAGTCCATTCCAGAGATCGGCGTGGGTTATCCGCTGAGGGCGACAACCCGCGGCTGCGGTTTGATACGCATCGCCCAGAGCACGCCAGCCATCAGGCAGGCAATACCGATGACGGTAAGCAGAGGTGGCCAGCGTTGATGCCAGAGAAAAGTCCATAACAGACCGAACAGGATCTCAAAAACAATCAGCGGCCCCATCAGTACGGTAGGCAGACGCTGGCTGGCTGCATTCCAGCACAGGCTGCCGAGCCAGGAGCAGAGCAGGCCAATCGCCAGCATCAGAGAGATAAACACTGACGGATGTGGCCCGAACGGCAGCGGGAAGTCAGACTGTTGCCAGGCGATCTGCATGCTGACCAGCGCATACATGATCAGCGCCATCGGCAGCGTCACCAGCCCCTGCGCCGTCGCCCAGGTCGAAGGCCGCAGTGCGGGATGGGTACGCAGCCAGCGGGCATTGCGTAGCGGATACCAGGTCCAGCAGACCACCGCCAGCAGTGCCAGCACGATGCCGGTCAGGTAACGGCTGAGATCCAGCGTTGCGCCCTGGCTCCGCAACTCCGCCGCATTGACGCAGAGTAATCCGGCCGCCATCATCACCAGCGCCGGGGAGAGCCGCCGCCAGGGCAGACGTCCTTCAAGATGGCCATAACAGAGATTGGCGGTAACGGCGATCACCACCGGCAGCGTGCCGATAATCATGGTGGAGACCGGCGCGCCGGTGCGCTGAATGGCATTGGCCAGAAACGCATAATAGAAGAGGTTACCCACCAGCGAGAGTTTCACTGCCTCGCGCCAGTCGGCCCGCACCAGCTGGCGCAGTCGGCGGCGATCGTGCCAGGCCAGCGGCAGCGCAATCAGCCCGAACGCCACATAACGTCCCGCCGACTGCAGTGCACCAGGGTAGTCAGGCACCAGCAGCGGCCCGACAAAGATCAGCCCCCACATCAGTCCCGCGGTAACGGCAAACATAACACCAGCAAACATGACGTTTTCCCGTATAGCTTTTTTTTTACAGTGTGGCGTGAGCGAAGGAGGAAGGCTTGTCGCAGATTGCGGTTGTGTCAGGGCCGGCGCACCTGTTTCTGATAGCGGCCAGGCGTAATGCCATAGCGGTTAGCAAAGGCGCGGGTCAGATGAGCCTGATCGGTTAACCCGACGGCCGCTGCGACACTGGCAGCGGCTTCGCCCTGCGCCAGTCGTTGCTTGGCGTCATAGAGGCGGAAAGCCATCAGCATCTGATGCGGCGTGACGTGATAGTGCTGGCGGAAAGCGCGTAGAAAGTGCCACGGCGACAGCGAGGCCAGCGCCGCCAGCTCCTCCAGCCGCACCGGTTCCGCCAGATTTGCCCGCAGAAAATCACGCACCTGATCAAAGCGATGCCGTGCCTCGGGCCTGCCCGGTGACGACATCCGCGCCAGCGGGCGAATCTGTAACAGCAGTTCGGAAAGCAGGCTCTGGCGCGCCAGCCCGGACTCCGCCTGCCAGAGTGCAGCCAGCGTGCGGGAGAGCGGCTGCGCGATGCGCGGATCGGTCAGCAGCGCCTCGTTAAACCACCAGCCGCGATCGCCGGTCAGTTCATCCATCAGCTGCGGCTGAATATAGATCATCTGATAGCGCCAGCCTTCGTCACAGGCTGACTCACCGGTATGCAGCTCATCCGGGTTCATGGTCACCAGCGAGTTCACCGGCGCGGTATATTCAGTGCCGCGATAGCGAAAACGCTGCGCACCCGCCTCAATCGTGCCAATGCCAAAGGCTTCATGGGTATGGGGTTCAAAAGCGTAGCGGGAGATGTGGGCCTGATAGAGTTCCACACCGGGCAACGCAGCCGGTTGCTGAAACTGTGCGCGGTCTTTTTCACAGGGAAAAACAGCCGGAACACCTTCCACTTCTCTCTCCTTATTTATCCGATGTCGGATTAGCATGCCTGCGACCGGGGGGAAAATGCAAAAGATTGCTATCCGCCGCGCCGCAGGTAACACTGTTTTTTTCTCATTCTGAGGGAGTCAGCATGGCACAGCGAGTCGTCATCGTCATTGATATGCAGAACGGCGTGTTCAGCACACCACGTTTCGATAAAGCAGGCCGGGTTGACCGGATCAACCGGCTGACCGGGCGTGCCGATATCATCCTCTTTGTTCAGCATCGTGAAGGCACGATGTGCGAGGGCGACCCCAGCTTTGATCTGCTGCCGGAACTGGTTCAGCCTGCGGGCGCGCATTACGTGACGAAAACGGCCTGCGACAGCTTCTGGCAGACAGAGCTGGCCGCGCTGTTAAAGCGTCTGGAGGTGGAGGCGTTTGTGGTGTGCGGCTGTGCGACCGACTACTGTCTGGATACCACGATTAAAACAGGGGCCAGTGCGGGCTATGCGATAACCGTGGCGGCGGATGCGCACACCACCGCCGATCGCCGCTGGGTCGGGGCCGAAGCGCTGATCAATCAGCACAATGAGGTGTGGGCCTCGCTGCTGATCCCTGGCAACGTGCCGCGCGTGCTGAGCACGGATGCCGTGCTGGCGGAATGGTCATAGCCGGTCAGCCGGGGCCGCGCATAAAAAAGCCCGCATAGCGGGCTTTTTAAACGCGTCAGGTCAGCTGAATCAGAACGGAATATCGTCGTCAAAATCCATTGGCGGTTCGTTGTTGTTGCTGGCAGGCGCACTCTGCGGCTGCTGCGGACGGGACTGCGCGCCGCCGCTGAACTGATTGTTGTTGCCCTGCGGCTGCTGCGGCTGGCCCCAGCCATTGTTGTTGCCACCACCCTGCGCGCCTGCACCGGCGTTACCGCCCTGCTGACGGCCGCCCAGCATCTGCATGGTGCCGCCGACGTTAACCACGACTTCGGTGGTGTAACGTTCCTGGCCACCCTGATCCTGCCATTTACGGGTGCGCAGCTGACCTTCGATGTAAACCTGAGAACCTTTACGCAGATATTCACCCGCGACTTCAGCCAGTTTGCCAAACAGCACCACACGGTGCCACTCGGTGATCTCTTTGTTTTCACCGGTCTGCTTATCGCGCCAGCTCTCCGACGTAGCCAGCGTAATGTTGGCAACAGCGCCACCATTTGGCATATAACGTACTTCCGGATCCTGACCCAGATTCCCGACAAGAATCACTTTGTTAACGCCACGACTGGCCATGTTGCTGTCTCCCGATGAGTTAATGCATTCAGTCTAATCCATCAATTCTAACACGTCCTGCTCACTGTTTCCCACTTTCGAGCCGCGTTCCGGTTTTAATCCTTCGCACGTCCGGACCACAGAGTACTGGATATTTATTCAGTCTATTTTTTGTGCCATAATGACACGTTTATTCTGGCCGTGTCGGCAAGGCGCGGTGAGTGCTGCTAATCCGGGAAAGGTGAATGGATAAGATCGAAGTTCGTGGTGCCCGCACCCATAATTTGAAAAACATTAACCTGACCATCCCACGCGACAAACTCATTGTGGTGACCGGCCTGTCAGGCTCCGGTAAATCCTCACTGGCGTTTGATACGCTGTATGCGGAAGGTCAGCGCCGCTATGTGGAGTCGCTCTCTGCGTATGCGCGCCAGTTTCTTTCGTTAATGGAGAAGCCGGACGTCGATCATATCGAAGGTCTGTCGCCCGCCATCTCGATTGAACAGAAATCCACCTCGCATAACCCGCGCTCGACGGTGGGAACCATCACCGAGATCCACGACTACCTGCGTCTGCTGTTTGCCCGCGTGGGCGAACCGCGCTGCCCGGACCACAACGTACCGCTGGCGGCGCAGACCGTGAGCCAGATGGTCGATCAGGTTCTCGCTCAGCCGGAAGGCCGCCGTCTGATGCTGCTGGCGCCGGTGGTGAAAGATCGCAAGGGTGAGCACACCAAAACGCTGGAAAATCTGGCGACGCAGGGCTACATCCGCGCGCGCATCGACGGCGAAGTGTGCGACCTGTCAGACCCGCCGAAACTGGAGCTGCAGAAGAAGCACACCATTGAAGTGGTGATTGACCGCTTTAAAGTGCGTGACGACCTGGCGACGCGCCTGGCGGAGTCCTTTGAGACGACCCTGGAGCTCTCAGGCGGCACGGCGATCGTGGCGGACATGGATGACAGCGACGCCGAAGAGCTGCTCTTCTCCGCGAACTTCGCCTGCCCGATTTGTGGTTACAGCATGAGTGAGCTGGAGCCACGCCTGTTCTCGTTTAACAACCCGGCAGGCGCCTGTCCGACCTGCGACGGCCTGGGCGTGCAGCAATATTTCGACCCGGATCGCGTGGTGCAGAACCCTGAGCTCTCTCTGGCAGGTGGCGCAATCCGTGGCTGGGATCGTCGCAACTTTTACTATTTCCAGATGCTGCGTTCGCTGGCGGACCACCTCAGTTTTGATATTGAAGCGCCGTTCGGCAGCCTGCCCGACAACGTGCAGAAAGTGATCCTGTACGGCTCTGGCAAAGAGAGCATCGAATTTAAGTACATCAACGACCGAGGCGACACCTCGGTTCGCCGTCATCCGTTTGAAGGCGTGCTCAATAACATGGAGCGCCGCTACAAAGAGACCGAATCCTCAGCGGTGCGCGAAGAGCTGGCGAAGTTCATCAGCAACCGCGCCTGCGCGAGCTGTGAAGGCACTCGTCTGCGTCGCGAAGCGCGCCATGTCTTTGTCGAAGATACCACGCTGCCGACCATCTCTGAGATGAGCATCGGTCACGCGATGTCCTTCTTTGAAAATCTGAAGCTCAGCGGCCAGCGTGCGCAGATCGCCGAAAAGGTGCTGAAAGAGATTAGCGATCGCCTGAGCTTCCTGGTGAACGTCGGCCTGAACTACCTGTCGATGTCGCGCTCCGCTGAAACCCTTTCCGGTGGTGAGGCGCAGCGTATCCGTCTGGCGAGCCAGATCGGTGCCGGTCTGGTGGGCGTCATGTATGTGCTGGACGAGCCGTCAATCGGCCTGCATCAGCGCGATAACGAGCGTCTGCTCGGCACCCTGATTCACCTGCGCGATCTCGGTAATACGGTAATTGTGGTTGAGCACGATGAAGATGCAATTCGTGCCGCCGACCACGTGATCGACATTGGTCCAGGTGCAGGCGTACATGGCGGCCAGGTGGTAGCAGAAGGCACCGTGGATGAGATTATGGCGCAGGAAGCCTCCCTGACTGGCCAGTTCCTGAGCGGCAAGCGTGAAATCGCCGTGCCGGAGGCGCGGGTGAAGGGCGATCCAACTAAGGTGCTGAAGATTACCGGCGCGCGCGGCAATAACCTCAAGGATGTCACGCTGACGCTGCCGGTGGGTCTGTTCACCTGCATCACCGGTGTCTCCGGCTCCGGTAAGTCGACCCTGATTAACGATACGCTGTTCCCGATTGCGCAGCGGGCGCTGAACGGTGCCACCATCGCAGAGCCGGCCCCTTACCGCGACGTGGCGGGACTGGAGCACTTCGACAAAGTCATCGACATCGACCAGAGCCCGATTGGCCGCACGCCGCGCTCCAACCCGGCGACCTACACCGGCATCTTCACCCCGGTGCGTGAACTCTTCGCTGGCGTGCCGGAAGCGCGGTCACGCGGTTACACGCCGGGTCGTTTCAGCTTTAACGTGCGCGGCGGACGCTGTGAAGCCTGTCAGGGCGATGGCGTGCTGAAAGTCGAAATGCACTTCCTGCCGGACATCTATGTGCCGTGCGATCAGTGCAAAGGCAAACGCTATAACCGTGAAACGCTGGAAGTGAAGTACAAAGGCAAGAGCATTCACGAAGTGCTGGAGATGACCATCGAAGAGGCGCGTGAGTTCTTTGATGCGGTTCCGGCGCTGGCGCGTAAGTTGCAGACGCTGATGGATGTGGGTCTCTCCTACATTCGTCTCGGCCAGTCCGCCACCACCCTCTCCGGCGGCGAAGCTCAGCGCGTGAAGCTGGCGCGTGAACTGTCGAAGCGTGGTACCGGTCAGACGCTCTACATTCTTGATGAGCCGACCACCGGCCTGCACTTTGCCGATATTCAGCAGCTGCTGGAAGTCCTGCATCAGCTGCGCGACCAGGGCAACACCATTGTGGTGATTGAGCACAACCTCGACGTGGTGAAAACCGCTGACTGGATTGTCGACCTTGGCCCGGAAGGCGGCAGCGGCGGCGGCGAAATCCTGATTGCCGGCACGCCGGAAACCGTGGCGGAGTGTGAGAAATCGCATACCGCGCGCTTCCTGAAGCCCCTGTTACAGAAGTAATGATGCCAGGCCCGCCCCGTGCGGGCCTGCTTATTTCTGCTGCCGGTTCAGCCAGAAAAATGCAGAATCAGGCAAGATTCAGACATGTATAGGCATATACGCCTTTCCCCACGCTGACTATCCTTAAGCGGTTCCTCTTTGGCACGCCCCTGGCGTCGCCCTGTTTTTTGCAGCACCACTGCGCTGCTGCACTTCATCAGAAAACACTCACGACACATCGAAACTGGAGACACCATGAATATTACGCATGCGTATGCTGCTCAGGATGCAAAATCCAAACTGGCACCGTTCGATTATAAGCCGCGTGAGCTGCGCGCCCATGACGTTCAGCTTGAGGTGCTGTTCTGCGGGGTCTGCCACTCAGACCTGCATCAGGCCCGCAATGAGTGGAAAAACACGATTTTCCCTGTGGTTCCGGGGCATGAAATTGTGGGTCGCGTCACCGCGGTGGGCCCACAGACGCAGAAATATAAAGTCGGCGATCTGGTCGGCGTAGGCTGCATGGTGGATTCGTGCCGCAGCTGCCCGAGCTGTCAGCAGGGGCTGGAGCAATATTGTGAAAACGGTTTTGTCGGCACCTACAACGGTGAAGACCGCGAGACCGGTGCGATCACCTACGGCGGCTACTCAACGGCGATGGTGGTGGATGAGAGCTTTGTGCTGCGCATTCCGGAAAATCTGGATCTGGCGGGCGTCGCGCCGCTGCTGTGTGCCGGTATCACGACCTACTCGCCGCTGCGTCACTGGAATGTCGGCCCCGGCAAAAAAGTCGGTATCGTAGGCCTGGGTGGTCTGGGGCATATGGGTGTGAAAATCGCTCACGCGATGGGGGCGCATGTGGTGCTGTTCACCACTTCGCCGTCCAAAATTGAGGATGGCAAACGCCTGGGTGCCGATGAGGTGGTGATCTCCAAAGATCCTGAGCAGATGGCGCAGCACGCCAACAGCTTCGACTTTATCCTGAACACCGTTGCCGCTCAGCACGACCTTAACCCCTTCATTACCCTGCTGAAGCTGGATGGCAATATGACGCTGGTCGGCGCACCTGAGCACGATCACCCGGCACCGCAGGTGTTTAACCTGATCTTCAAACGTCGCAGCATTGCCGGTTCACTGATCGGCGGCATCGCAGAAACGCAGGAGATGCTCGATTTCTGTGGCGAGCACGGCATCACCTCAGATATCGAACTGATCGCGATGGATCAGATCAACGAAGCCTATGAGCGCATGCTGAAAAGCGATGTGAAATATCGCTTTGTTATCGACATCAATACCCTGCGCGAGCAGTCGGCTGCCTGATCGGGCCGCCCGGTACCCTCCTGCTCAGGCAGGGGGGTGTTAAAGCGTGGCCTGGCGCGCGGCGTCAACCTGCTGGAAGGAGGCATCGACCAGATAGTAGATCTGCGAATCCTTCAGCGACCCATCCAGAAACAGCGTGCTCCAGTGTGATTTATTCAGATGCTCGCTGGGAATGATGTCGCTATGCTCTTCGCGCAGCAGCTCGGCCAGCGCAGGCGTCGATTTCAGCGAAACCGCAGGCCGCCCTTTTACCTCATGTACCATCGCAAACAGCACGCCGTTGCTTTTGATCAGCGTGGCCTTCCAGTCACTGTGGACGCTCTGCTCTGCGCCCGGCTTGCTCATGCAATAGGTCAGTAAGTCTGAGTGATTCATCACGCTTCCCCTTGTAAAGTGGCGACGATCCGCCTGGCGCCGCCCTCAATGCGATGCTCGCCCAGCCAGATACCCTGCCAGGTCCCCAGAACCAGACGTCCCCGCTGAACCGGCAGCAATAGCGACACGCCCAGGGTTGAGGATTTAATGTGCGCCGGCATGTCATCACGTCCTTCGTAGTTGTGCTGATAAGGCGCATTCTCCGGCACGTGCCGCATGAAATGCTGCTCCATATCGCTGCGCACCGTCGGGTCGCAATTTTCATTTAAGGTTAACGACGCCGACGTATGCTGCAACAGCAGATGCAGCAGACCGGTTTTGATATCACGCAATCCGTAGAGCGAGTCGGTGATCTCATCGGTGATGAGATGAAAGCCGCGCGGCTTCGCGCTCAGCGTAATAGTCTGTTGATGCCACATAGCTTATTCCTGAAACGGTTACCCCGTTTAAGTGTGCAGCATGTCGCCGAAAGGTAAACCCTGAGCCATAAAAAAACCGCCAGCGCGAGGCGGGCGGTTTGTTCACAGCAGGTGTGCCGTTACATCACAGCGGCAAAGGCTTCCGCCACCTGATGCACATTTTTGCTGTTCAGACCGGCCACACACATGCGGCCACTGCCCACCAGGTAGATGCCGAACTCATTGCGCAGGCGGTCAACCTGCTGCACGCTCAGGCCGGTGTAGCTGAACATGCCGCGCTGCTTCAGCAGGTAGTCGAAGTTTTTGCCCGGCACTGCAGTGCTCAGCACCCCGACCAGTGACTCACGCATCGCGAGAATGCGCAGACGCATCGTCTCCACTTCGTCCAGCCAGCTCGCTTTCAGCGCGTCGTCGTTGAGGACGCGGGCCACGACCTGCGCACCGAAATTCGGCGGGCTGGAGTAGTTGCGACGAACGGTCGCTTTCAGCTGGCCCAGCACGCGCGCTGACTCTTCGGCGCTGTCACAGACGACAGAGAGCCCGCCTACGCGCTCGCCATAGAGCGAGAAGATTTTGGAGAAAGAGTTGCTGATCAGTGCCGGCAGGCCGGCTGCCGCGACCGCGCGCAGCGCATAGGCATCCTGCTGCATGCCTTCGCCAAAGCCCTGATAGGCGATATCCAGGAAAGGAATCAGCTGCTGTGCTTTCAGCACCTCAATGGTCTCATCCCATTGCGCATTGGTCAGATCAGCGCCGGTCGGGTTATGGCAGCAGGGATGCAGTAACACGATGCTCTGCGCTGGCAGCGTTTTCAGGGTATGGATAAAGGCATCAAAACGCACACCGTGGGTTTCGGCGTCATACCAGGGGTAGCTCTTCACCTCAAAACCTGCGCCATTAAAAATCGCGATATGGTTTTCCCAGGTGGGATCGCTGACCCAGACGGCCGACTGCGGGAAGTAACGCTTAAGGAAGTCTGCCCCGACTTTCAGCGCACCCGATCCCCCCAGCGTCTGAATCGAGGCGATACGACCCGCCTGCAGCACCGGATGGTCGGCACCAAACAGCAGCGGCGCGATCGCGTTGCGGTAGCTGTTCAGGCCTTCCATGGGCAGATAGAGCGATGCCTGCTTTGGCTCGGCATTGAGCTGCTCTTCAGCAGCCGCTACGGCCTTCAGCTGCGGGATAATGTTCTGCTCGTCGTAGTAAAGCCCGATGCTCAGGTTAACTTTGTGTTCGCGCGGATCTTGTTTAAAGGCTTCCATCAACGACAGAATCGGATCGCCCGCATAGGCATCAACGTTTTGAAACACGGTGTAGGTCTCCATGATTGGTCCAGAGGTAAAGAGGGCTAAACCCGATAGCGTCCCGGACGGTGGTTCATTGCAATAATCAGATTGAGGATCACGGCTCCTGCAATGGAGGCCAGCAGGATGGGGCCACTGACCACAAACAGGGACGCCAGCACGACGCAGGTGTCGACCGCCATCTGCAGCTTACCCGCGCGGATCCCAACGCGATCCTGCAGCCACAGCGCCAGAATATTGATGCCGCCCAGGCTCGCCTTATGACGAAACAACACTATAAACCCGATCCCCATGATGACGTTACCGAACAGTGTCGCATAGACCGGATTGAGATCAGAAAAGTGAACGAACAGCGGGTGCAGCTGCGTAAACAGTGACACCAGCCCGACGGCACAGAAGGTTTTCAGGGTAAATTCCCAGCCCATGCGTTTTACCGCCAGCCAGTAAAAAGGCAGGTTGATCAGGAAAAATGCGCTGCCAAAGGAGAGCGGGGAGAGGTAGCTCAGCAGAAAGGCGATACCGGCAGTGCCGCCCGTCAGGGCACCCGCCTGTTTCAGCATAATGACGCCGAACGAAACCATCAGGGTGCCCAGCACCATCGCCAGCGCATCTTCAATACGCGAATGCGGGACGCGGGAGGGTTCTGCGATGTTATCCATGGGGGTTGTCTCAGTGCAAATGATGCGGTTGCAATGCAAAAAACGCACCATTGCCGCAGCCTCATTCGGCTGCTGGCCGGAGGCCGGTGATATCCCATTGATATCTAAGGCGCTTTATAACAGGATTTCGTGCGTGTTTTGCGGTTAAAACCGTCACTCCATGCGCAAAAACCCGTTACGATGCGTATTATTTGCGTTTATGGTCGCCAGTCTGCACCAAAACCGCACGGCACGCACCTTTTTAGCGCGTTTTGTTCGCAGGCAGCATCATCAGGCCGTTCTCTTTCATGCGCCCCAGTACCACGGAGGTTTTGACGTGGGACACGCTCTGATGGCCCGCCACTAACTGGCTGATAAGCGCACTGAGGGAGTTAAGATCGGCCACCGCCACTTTAAGCAGATAGTCAGCGTCACCGGTGGTTTTGTAAGCGTCGACAATCGCCTCTTCCTGCTCCACCATGCGGTGAAAGCTCTCCACATATTCGGTGGTGTGGTTGATTAAGCGTACCTCTATCAGCCCCACCATCCCCAGGCCGATGGCATCGGGCGAGAGCCGGGCGTGATAGCCCAGAATCAGATTGGCCTGTTCCAGATTGATGCGGCGGCGGGAACATTGCGAGGCGGAGAGGCCAACCAGGTCGCTGAGCTCCTGGTTAGTAAGACGGCCGTTAGCTTGTAATAAAGTCAGGATTTTCAGGTCGTAATCGTCTACGTGAGTCATTCCGTTTCCACAGCGTGAGAGGCGTCGCTTTATTACAGATAACCCGATAACCGGAGAGGTTGTCCAACACTATTTTCTGATGATGGGAGCTGTCATGCACAGATCGTGCATGACAGCACAAAGCGCAGATTATTCGTCGTCGTATTGCGGGCCGGCGTAGTTGTCGAAGCGTGACCACTGACCGTTAAACGTCAGCCGCACCGTCCCGATAGGACCGTTACGCTGTTTACCCAGGATGATCTCGGCGATCCCTTTGAGATCGCTGTTCTCGTGATAGACCTCGTCACGATAGATGAACATGATCAAATCCGCATCCTGCTCGATTGATCCCGACTCACGCAGATCCGAGTTAACCGGACGCTTATCGGCACGCTGCTCCAGTGAGCGGTTAAGCTGCGACAGCGCGACCACCGGCACATTAAGCTCTTTGGCCAGCGCCTTGAGCGAGCGGGAGATCTCCGCAATTTCGAGCGTTCGGTTGTCCGACAGCGACGGCACGCGCATCAGCTGCAGGTAGTCGATCATGATCAGGCTCAATCCGCCGTTTTCACGGTAGATACGCCGGGCACGCGAACGCACTTCAGTGGGGGTCAGGCCGGAAGAGTCATCGATGTACATGTTCTTCTTCTCCAGCAGGATACCCATGGTGCCGGAGATACGGGCCCAGTCCTCATCATCGAGCTGGCCGGTTCGGATGCGGGTCTGGTCGACGCGGGAAAGCGAAGCCAGCATACGCATCATGATCTGCTCGCTGGGCATCTCCAGACTGAAAATCAGCACCGGCTTATCCTGCAGCATCGCGGCGTTTTCGCACAGGTTCATCGCAAAAGTGGTTTTACCCATCGAAGGACGGGCGGCGACGATGATCAGGTCTGAACCCTGCAGGCCAGCGGTCTTTTTATTCAGATCCTGATAGCCGGTGTCGACGCCGGTGACGCCATCGTGCGGGGTCTGATAGAGCGACTCAATACGGGAGACGGTCGATTCCAGAATCTGCTCGATGTTCTTCGGCCCGGCATCTTTATCTGCGCGCGCTTCGGCAATCCTGAAGACGTTCGATTCCGCAAAGTCGAGCAGCTCTTCGCTGTTCCGCCCCTGCGGATCATAACCGGCATCGGCGATCTCGTTGGCAACGGAGATCATCTCGCGCACGACTGCACGTTCGCGCACGATATCAGCATAGGCGCCGATGTTCGCTGCACTCGGGGTGTTTTTCGCCAGCTCAGCCAGGTAGGCGAACCCCCCTGCCATCTCCAGTTCGCCACGGGTTTCCAGTGACTCGGAGAGCGTAATCAGGTCAATGGGCTTGCTGTTTTCCAGCAACCGCTGCATCTCTGAAAAAATCAGCCGGTGCGAGCGGTTGAAAAAATCATTCGCGACGACGCGCTCAGAGACGTTATCCCAGCGCTCGTTATCCAGCATTAACCCACCGAGCACCGACTGCTCCGCTTCCAGCGAATGCGGGGGCATTTTCACGCCAGCCAGCTGGCGATCCTGCGTTTCGTTCGATTTGTTGGTGGGTTTATTTCCTGCCATAGTGAATGCATTACCGATCTTCTGTGGGGACGCGCAAGTATACCTTAGTTGGGGTGCGTGCCTCACCCTCATGATGAAACAATCACAGGAGTCAGAATGGCAAAGCGTATTCAGTTCAGCGCGCACGGCGGACCGGAAGTGTTAACGTGGACGGATTTTGACCCGGCTGACCCGGCTGAACATGAAGTGCAGGTGGAACACCGCGCGATCGGGATTAATTACATCGACACCTATGTGCGCAGCGGCCTCTATCCTGTGGCGGCGTTTCCTTCGGGTCTGGGTACGGAAGCCGCAGGCGTGGTGTCACGGGTGGGCCGTGGCGTCACCCTGTTTAAACCCGGCGATCGCGTGGTCTACTGCCTGGCGTCAATGGGGGCCTACAGCGAACTTCATAACGTGGCCGAAGATCGCCTGATGCATCTCCCGGAGGCGATCAGCTTTGAACAGGGTGCCGCCAGCTATCTGAAAGGGCTAACCACGCAGTATCTGCTGCGGCAGACCTATAAAATCAGCGCCGGCGAGACCTTCCTGTTTCATGCCGCCGCAGGCGGCGTCGGTTTAATCGCCTGTCAGTGGGCAAAAGCACTGGGCGCACACCTGATTGGCACGGTCGGCTCTGAGGAAAAAGCAACCATCGCCAGAAACGCCGGGGCCTGGGCGACCATCAACTATCGCGAAGAGAATATTGCCGCGCGCGTCAGCGAGCTGACCGACGGGAAAAAAGTGGGCGTGGTGTATGACTCTGTCGGCAAAGATACGTGGGAAGCGTCGCTGGATTCCCTGCGCCGTCACGGGCTGATGGTCAGTTTCGGTAACGCATCCGGGCCGGTAACCGGCATCGACCTCGGCATTCTGAATAAGAAAGGCTCGCTGTTTGTTACCCGCCCTTCACTGTTTGGCTACATCACCAACCGCCAGGAGCTGGAAACGGCCAGCGCCGAACTCTTCTCGCTGCTGGCAAGCGGCGCAATCAGGGTGGAGGTACCGGAGCAGCAGAAGTTTGCGCTGAAAGAGGCCAGCAAAGCGCATCAGATTCTGGAGAGCCGCGTCACGCAGGGTTCCTGCCTGCTGATCCCCTGACCGGACAAACAAAAAGGGCTTCCCGCAGGAAGCCCTTCTCTTTTTTATTTTTTGTTCGCGCTGGTGTAGGGACAGCGGCGATGAATTCCTGTCGCGTCGATGGCACATCGCGTTGACAAAAGCCATCCTGCCAGAAAACATAAGTAAAAAATATGTTTAATTGCAGATTGCGGCTTTGCAATCTCTCACTCTGTGATCACTCCCGCAATTATCGCCAGCTTTTCCGATCTAACCTGTTGATCTTACGTCTTAGCTTACGTCGTGCCCGCGCCTCGCTGTCGCCAGAGAAGGCGCGATGCAGCCAGACCGCGATCACGGCCAGCACCAGCCACGGCAACACTTTGATAACAAGTGCAAACAGCCCGCCGACAAACATCACCAGGGTGGCGACCACCAGTGCTGCCAGCAGGCCCAGCAACGACACGCCGGTCAGCAACAGCATCAGGAAAAACCCCAAAACAAATAAAATTTCCACGTCAGGACTCCTTTATCCACTTTCATACCGCGATCGTTACAAAAAGCGTGCCAACAGGTAACCCATTGAATAATGGTGGCTTCCTGGAAGTGAGCGTGAGATTGCCTGGTGAAAAAGACCAGATGATGGCGTAAAAAAACCAGCCCGAAGGCTGGTTTTTCTCTGGCGTCAGCGGTTCAGGCTTCCTGTGGAATCTTATCCGCCACCAGCGCCAGCGCCGCTTCCAGAACGCGGACATCCGCGCCCGGCTTATGCGCATTTTCACTCAGATGGCGTCGCCACTGGCGTGCGCCCGGAATGCCCTGGAAGAGTCCCAGCATATGGCGCGTGACGTGGCCCAGATAGGTGCCTTTCGCCAGTTCCGCTTCAATATAGGGATACATGGCGCGTACCACCTCAACCGGGTTAGCCGGCGGATGCTGACGCCCGAACAACTGCTGGTCGACCTGCGCCAGAATGCCGGGGTTTTGATAGGCTTCACGGCCCATCATCACGCCGTCAAGGTGCTCCAGATGCGCCTGTGCCTCTTCCAGCGTTTTCACGCCGCCATTAAGCGCAATCGTCAGATGCGGGAAATCGCGCTTCAGCTGGTATACGCGCGGGTAATCCAGTGGGGGAATTTCGCGGTTCTCTTTGGGGCTGAGGCCGGAGAGCCAGGCTTTGCGCGCATGGATGATAAAGGTCTCGCACTCGCCACGGCCCGCCACCGTGCCGATAAAGTCGGTCAGGAAGGCATAGCTGTCCAGCTCATCAATCCCGATACGGGTTTTCACCGTGACCGGAATCGACACCACGTCGCGCATCGCTTTCACGGCATCCGCGACCAGAGTGGCTTCGGCCATCAGGCAGGCACCGAACCGGCCATTCTGCACCCGATCAGAGGGACAGCCGACGTTAAGGTTGATCTCATCGTAGCCACGCTGCTCCGCCAGCTTTGCGCACTGCGCCAGCGCCGCCGGATCGCTTCCGCCCAGCTGCAACGCAACCGGATGTTCAGCGTCGCTGTAAGCCAGATAATCCCCTTTACCATGAATGATCGCGCCGGTCGTCACCATTTCGGTGTAGAGCAGCGTGTCGCCGGTCAGCTGACGATGAAAATAACGACAGTGCCGATCGGTCCAGTCGAGCATAGGGGCGATGGAGAAGCGTTGCGAAGAAAAAGTAGCCATGTAGCGCAGACAATCCGGTAATTAAGGGTGATGGAATTCTGTGCAAGGATAACACAAGGGCGGGCGATAGTGCATCGCCCGCCCCCGGAGAGCCGGAATAACCCGCTTAGAAGTTAAAGCCCAGCTGCATCATCGCGCCCCAGGTGTTGTTAGCCCCCACCGAGCCAGCCAGATCCAGATGGACAGCTTTGTTAAATGGTGAGAGGCCAAAACCTGCCGTGGCCACATTTTCGTCGTTAGACCGCATGTCCGCACGATAACCCGCGCGCAGCTGCAGCCAGTCAAGTACGCGGTACTCCGCACCCACTGCCGCATACTGGCTGTTATCCTGGGTCTTGAAGCGTTTAGTTTCGGTGAGATCCACATCGCCGGTCACGGTAAACGGACCTTTATCCCAGGACAGGCCAGTGGTGACCAGCGGGCGAATCTGGTAGGTATCGCGGAACCCGTTGACCTCTTTGGTCTGCAGATCGCGTGAAACCAGGTTCTGTCCGGTCACACCCAGCGTCCAGTTTTCAGCAAAGGTGGTCGCCAGACCGGCATCAACGTTAAAGCCGGTGTCGGTGCTGCGATACTGACTGTTATTAATGTCACTTTTGTCGTAGTTATAGATGCTGGCAGTGTAGTTGTAGAGCCAGGTTTTCTGCACTTTTGGCGTCACGCCCACCGACACCGGCTGACCAGCGATAGTGAACTCATGCGCTACCGCCACACCATAATCGGTAACCAGCGCCGCTAAGCCGTTCGCGCTGGAGCGAAGGTTATTCTGATCACCCGGACGGGGCAGAATCGTACCGTTTGCAACCCCGCGCAGATAGTTGATATCACCCTGTACCACATTCGCCCGGACGTGTGCCGTACCGTAGGCTTTGGCGATAAAGGCGAAAGGCAGCGTTTCATTGGGGATTGTCACGGCGACGGCTGCACCCGCACTGCCGTCCGCTTTGTTACCGCGCAAATCGCTGAGCTTGTCAGCGACATCGCCGGAGGCGGCACGCAGTTCAGGGTAGCCACGCAGATAATCGGCAAACGTCAGGTTACCAATCACATCGCGGTAACGATCCACGATGTCGGTAATATCATCGACTTTATCGATCAGCTTATCTTTGTCCGTTACCTGAATGCCTGCTGAAGGAAGAATAATGCTGACATTATCGTCAGATTTAGCACGCGTCATTAATGCCGGGTTCGCCAGCACTGCAGATCCATAAACAGAAGATGCCACGCCGGTGCCGCCCATGGCGTCATTGCGTGCATCATACCAGGTCCCTGCCGCCATGACAGAAGAAGAAAGGAAAAGCGCGGTCGCTCCAGCGGAACAGATCAGCGCTGAGCGTTGAGCGGGTTTTTTCACCATTTGCCTGCCATCACCTGAGAAAGTGTCGTTGATACATTCAACAACTGAATAGTTTGTCAGCCCTATTGTGAACCCTGGCTAACGCGTTATTGCTGTGAATTCAAAGGAAACAGTGTCTTAATTCAAAGGATTGGACGTTTTATGAACAAAATTAGCGCATAATTATTAAAAACGGACCGGCTAATTTCAAATAATGTCAGACTTTTATTAAGTCTTTCTGAACATTACTTCTTAACTCAGTGAGATGCAAAGCAAAAGGACAAAAAATTCTGCTCCGGTTGATTTACAGGTGGATCGGTTTTCTCGTCAGATTTGAGTTAGGGGGCAGCAGAAATCCAACAGGTGCTGTTTTTTCAGGCTAATCATGCTGTTTTATCAGACAAAAACGCACCTCAGCACCCCGACTGGTTATGTGATAAAATAACATCACTTATTCAGCGGAGAGTTTTCATGATGACCATGACGTCGCAGCAAATTTTGATTCAGGCCGAAAAAATCTGCCTGCAACGTGGTGTGCGTCTGACTTCGCAGCGCGCTGAAGTGTTGCGTCTGATGGCGGAACAGCCGGGCTCAATCAGTGCCTACGATCTGCTGGATCAGCTCCGGATCAGCGAGCCTCAGGCCAAGCCTCCCACGGTTTATCGGGCGCTCGACTTCCTGCTGGAGCAGGGTTTTGTGCATCGCGTGGAGTCCAACAACAGCTACGTGATGTGTCACCATTTCGAGGCGCCAGCCCATACGTCGGTCATGCTGGTCTGTGACCGCTGTGCCGCCGTCACCGAGAAGCAGGCACAGGGTGTGGAAAAGATTATCGCGACGCTGGCGGGTGAAGCGCAGTTTGCCCTGCGTCACAGCGTGATTGAAGCCCATGGCTTATGCGAAAACTGTGCGGAAGCAGACGCCTGTACGCAGCACGAAAACTGCGGACATGACCATCAGGATGAGGGTAAAAAGCGCGGACGACGGGGATAAGTTGCGGAACAATCACTATCGGACTAAAGACGATCTGCCTGCTCAGGCCGCAAACCAGCTGTGCTGACGCCAGTGCCTGCGCCAGATGAGCCACAGTGAGAGGCCGCGCAGCGCCAGGAAAACCGTTACCGCCAGCCACAAACCGTGATTGCCCAGCACCGGCACGCTCAGCAGCGTCAGAAAATAGCCTGCTGCTGCCACCACCATGCTGTTGCGCATCTCACGTCCGCGCGTTGCACCGATAAACATCCCATCCAGCAGATAACACCAGACGCCGATCAGCGGCATGATCACCTGCCAGACCAGATAGCGGTCGGCCGCCTGCTGCACTGTCTGCAGAGAGGTCAGCAGCATCACGATTTGCGGGCCGGTAAAGGCATAAACCAGCGAGAAGAAGAGCGCCACCGCCGTCGCCTGTCGGCAGGCAGAGTGCCAGACACGCAGCAGTTTGCTGCCATCTTTTGCGCCATGCGCTTCGCCTGCAAACGCTTCGACGGCATAGGCAAAACCATCGAGCGCGTAGGCGGTAAAGGTAATGAACATCAGTAATACGGCATTCACCGCGACCACCTCCGGCCCCAGCCTGGCGCCCAGCACGGTCAGCGAGGCGAAACAGAGCTGAAGCATGAGAGAGCGCAGCATAATGTCCCGGTTGAGGCGCAGCAGCCGGGCGCTGTCACCGCGCCAGCTCTGCTTCAGCAGGCTGAACGGAATACCGCGCAGCTTCAGAACCCGCCAGACCATCATGCCGCCGACGCCCAGCGTGATATATTCCGCCAGTGCCGTAGCTGTGGCTGCCCCCGCAACGCCCCAGTGCAGCCCCATGACCAGCCAGAGATCGAGCACGATATTCACCAGGTTCCCCACCACCAGCAGGATCACCGGCGCACGCGCATACTGCACGCCCAGCAGCCAGCCCAGAATTACCAGGTTCGCCAGCGTGGCAGGCGCACTGAGCCAGCGGATCTGAATAAACAGCCCGGCCTGCGCCAGTACCAGAGGATCGCCGCCAACCAGATGGGTGGCCAGCTGAATAATGGGATAACGCAGCGCAACAAACAGGAGACCCGCCAGCAACGCAATGATCAGCGGCTGGATCAGGGCGCGTGCCAGCGCCGTTTTGTCGCCTGCCCCGAAGGCCTGTGCTGTCAGGCCTGTGGTGCTCATGCGAAGGAAAAGCAGCAGCATAAAGAGGAAGCTGGTGACGGTCGTCCCGACCGCGACCCCGCCAAGATAGACGGGGCTGTCGAGATGACCAATCACTGCCGTATCGACCACGCCCAGTAAGGGGACAGTGATATTTGACAGGATCATGGGCAGCGCGAGCCGCCAGAGATTTTTATCGGTTGCTGTGATAAAGCGCATTCGCCCTTCCGTGCTCAGTGTCGCTGCGCAGAGGCGGCAGCGACAAAATCAGGGCAGACAGAATAGCACCAGAAAAGGCGAATGCACGCAGGCGTCAGAATCAGAGCCATTCGCCGTTGCGTACGACACCCACCGCCAGACCTTCCACGGTCAGCGACTGGGCACGCGTATCGACAACAATCGGGTCAAATTCGCTGTTTTCAGGCAGCAGATGCACGATAGCACCCTGCTTTTTCCAGCGTTTCACCGTCACTTCATCGTCAATGCGGGCCACAACGACCTGGCCATTGCGCACATCCTGCGTTTTATGCACCGCGAGCAGGTCGCCGTCCATAATCCCGATATCTTTCATCGACATTCCGCTGACGCGCAGCAGGAAATCCGCCGAAGGTTTGAACAGGCCCGGATCGACTTTGTAATGCGTCTCGATATGTTCCTGCGCCATGATGGGCTCACCGGCCGCAACCCGGCCAATCAGCGGTATGCCTTCTGAGGCTTCTTCTTCCATCAACAGACGGATGCCGCGCGATGCGCCGGAGACAATCTCAATGACGCCTTTGCGCGCCAGCGCTTTAAGATGCTCTTCTGCCGCGTTTGGCGAGCGGAAACCCAGCTGCGCGGCAATCTCGGCTCGCGTAGGCGGCATGCCTGTTGAAGTAATATGGTCGCGAATCAGGTCATAGACCTGCTGCTGCCTGCTGGTTAATGCTTTCATCCCGCCCCCTGGTTGTTTATACAGTCGCTGTGAGTATATACAGGTATTGGCGAAATGAAAACCGATTGTCAGGGAAAACGCGGCCTGAGCCGCGTTATGGAAGGTTTATCGCAAATGTGTCCAGAGCAGCGCGATCCAGACAAACAAGGCCAGTAAGATAGCGAGCAGCACCGCTGCGGAGCCCATATCTTTTGCCCGGCCCGCCAGTGGATGATGCTCCTGACCGATGCGATCGACCACCGCTTCAATGGCGCTATTGAGGATTTCGACAATGACCACCAGCACTACCGACCCAATCATAAGGGTGCGCGAGATCACATCAACGTCCAGCCAGCACGCGATAATGATCGCCGCCAGCGCAGCCAGGGCTTCCTGACGAAACGCTGCTTCATGTTGCCATGCGGCACGCAGCCCCTGCCAGGAGTAACCTGCGGCTTTTACTATTCTGATAAGTCCGGTGGCATTATTTGCCATGTGTGGGAACCCTTTTATCGGATTGACGTCAATGTCTGGGCTGCGTGCATTTGGCACCACCACAGATCTTCGCTGCACTTTCTGGTATGCTTGCGACGCTTTGCTAACAAGAGGCTTCATGTTGTCTATGTCAGGTTGGCGTAAACTTTATTATAAATTGCTTAATTTACCACTCTCGTTTCTGGTAAAGAGTAAGGCCATTCCGGCCGATCCCGTGTCTGAACATGGTCTGGATCCGACCCGACCTATTATGTATGTTTTGCCTTACGATTCGAAGGCGGACTTACTGACTTTGCGCACGCAGTGTCTGCGGCATCATCTGCCCGATCCGCTCTCTCCACTGGAGATTGATGGTTCCCTGCTGCCTCGCCACGTCTTTATCCACGATGGCCCGCGCGTCTTCCCCTATTTTGTACCCAGCGTGGAATCGGTGAAAATTTTCCACGATTACCTGGATCTGCATCGCAATAATCCCACCCTGGATATTCAGATGCTGCCCGTCACCGTGATGTTTGGCCGCGCACCGGGACGTGAAGTCCAGGGCGAAGCCACACCGCATCTGCGGGTGCTGAACGGCGTGCAGAAGTTCTTTGCGGTCATCTGGCATGGGCGCGACAGCTTTGTCCGCTTCTCGCCGACGGTGTCGCTGCGGCGTATGGCCACGGAACATGGGACAGATAAGTCGATCGCACAGAAGCTGGCCCGCGTCGCACGTATCCATTTTGCCCGTCAGCGGCTGGCCGCGATTGGCCCGCGTTTACCGGCCCGTCAGGATCTGTTTAATCGTCTGCTGCAATCCAAAGCGATTGAAAAAGCAGTAGAGGATGAGGCACGCAGCAAAAAAATCTCCCATGAAAAAGCGCAGCAGAATGCTGTCGAGATGATGGAAGAGATTGCGGCGAACTTCTCCTATGAAGCGATTCGCGTCACTGACCGGGTGATGGGCTGGCTCTGGAGCCGTCTCTATCAGGGCATCAACGTCAATGGCGGCGAAAAAGTGCGCCAGCTGGCGCAGGATGGTCATGAGATTGTCTACGTGCCCTGCCACCGCAGCCACATGGATTATCTGCTGCTCTCTTACGTGCTCTATCATCAGGGCCTGGTGCCGCCGCACATCGCAGCAGGCATCAACCTCAACTTCTGGCCAGCCGGTCCGATCTTCCGTCGTCTGGGTGCCTTCTTTATCCGTCGCACCTTTAAAGGCAACAAGCTGTACGCCACGGTGTTCCGCGAATACCTCGGTGAGCTGTTCACCCGGGGTTACTCGGTTGAGTACTTTGTCGAAGGTGGCCGTTCCCGCACGGGCCGTCTGCTGGACCCGAAAACCGGCACGTTAGCCATGACGCTGCAGGCGATGCTGCGCGGCGGCAATCGTCCCATCACGCTGGTGCCGATCTACATCGGATATGAGCATGTGATGGAAGTGGGTACTTACGCCAAAGAGCTGCGCGGGGCGGCAAAAGAGAAAGAGGGCTTCATGCAGATGGTGCGTGGCCTGCGTAAGCTGCGCAATCTCGGTCAGGGTTACGTTAACTTTGGCGAACCGCTGCCGCTGGTTAACTATCTCAACAAGCGCGTGCCGGAATGGCGTGACGCGATCGATCCGATTGAGCCACAGCGTCCCGGCTGGCTGACGCCGACCGTGAACGATATTGCGGCTCGCGTGATGGTGCGGATCAATGAAGCCGGCGCGGCTAATGCCATGAACCTCTGTGTTACGGCCCTGCTTGCCTCACGTCAGCGCTCACTTACCCGCGAACAGCTGATTGAACAGCTGGAGTGCTATACCCAGCTGCTGCGCAATGTGCCTTACTCGCCGAATGCGACCCTGCCCGATCTCTCCGCGGAAGCCCTGCTGGATCACGCCATGGGCATGAACAAGTTTGAAAGTGAAAAGGACAGCATTGGCGACATCATCATTCTGCCGCGTGAGCAGGCGGTGCTGATGACCTATTACCGCAACAACATTCATCACATGCTGGTGATGCCGTCGCTGATTGCCGCCATTGTTCAGCAACACCAGACGCTGAGCGAAGCGGAACTGCTGCGTCAGGTCAGCCTGATCTATCCGATGCTGAAGAGCGAACTCTTCCTGCGCTGGGAGACGGATGAGCTGCCGCAACTGCTGACTGAACTGAGTCAGGAGCTGGCGCGTCAGGGTCTGATTACGCTTGAGGCCGGTGAACTGCGCTTTACCGCGGCGCGCTATCGGACGCTGCAACTGCTGGCAGCCGGTGTGCGTGAAACGCTGCAGCGTTATGCCATTACCTTCTCAATTCTCAGCGCCAAGCCGACGATTAACCGCGGCACGCTGGAGAAAGAGAGCCGGACGCTGGCACAACGTCTCTCCGTGCTGCACGGTATCAACGCCCCGGAGTTCTTCGACAAAGCGGTCTTTACCTCACTGGTACTGACGCTGCGTGATGAAGGCTATATCAGTGACAGCGGAGATGCGGATGTGGCGCAGACCCAGGCCACCTGGCATATCCTGGCTGACCTGGTGACCAGCGATGTCCGGATGACCATTGAAACGGCTGTCGCGCACGACTGATACCCGCGTAAAGCAAAAAAAAGGCGACCTCATGAGGTCGCCTTTTTTATGTCGCACAGGGCTGTCTGGCAGGCTTCTTACAGCAACGAAGAACCTGACGCGCAGGGGACAGGGACAGAAGAGGAAAGCGTCCCGCGCCAGGGATGGCGCGGGCCGAGCCGTCATGGATGACAGCTTTTGCGTCTTTCCGATCTGGCCCTGTCCCCTGCGCAGGCGCGGTCTTCCCGCTATGACAGGCTGCCTTTCCAGTCAGAACAGCTGAGTGAACGGCGGCGTGTTCATTAAAATGCCGAGGAACAGCACCATCCCGACATAGTTGTTATTGAGGAAAGCCTGGAAACAGGGCTGACGTTCGCGCCCGGCTATCAGCTTCTGCTGATAAACAAACAGGGCGGCAGCCAGCAGCAGCGTCCAGTAGAAGGCGCTGTTCAGGTTCAGCATCGTCCCCACCCACGCCATCAGCAGCAGGGTCGTCAGTTGCAGCAGACCAATAATCAGTTTGTCGAAGCGACCAAATAAAATGGCGGTCGACTTCACCCCTATCTTCAGGTCATCATCTCTGTCCACCATCGCATACTGCGTATCGTAAGCGACCGTCCAGCAGATGTTGGCAATGAATACCAGCCAGCAGACCAGAGGTAAGGACTCACTAACTGCACACCAGGCCATGGGGATCGCCCAGCCAAATGCGGCCCCCAGTACGACCTGCGGCAGATGGGTATAGCGCTTCATAAAGGGATAGACCCAGGCCAGCGCCAGCCCCACCACGGAAAGCATGATGGTCATCAGGTTCATGGTCAGCACCAGCGCAAAAGCCACCAGTCCCAGTATCACAAACAGCAGCTTCGCTTCTCTGGCACTCACCGCGCCACTGGCCAGCGGCCGATGTCGGGTGCGCTCAACGTGACCATCCACTTTGCGATCGGCATAGTCATTGATGACACACCCCGCCGCCCGCATCACAAAGACCCCGGCCACAAACACCGCCAGCACCGGTAACGGCGGCATCGCCATGTCAGCCAGCCAGAGTGCCCAGAGCGTGGGCCACAGCAGCAGCAGCGTGCCGATCGGTTTATCGATGCGCATCAGGCGGCTGTAGTCCCGCCATTTATTCCTGCTTAAGCTCTTTTCCACCACAAAATCCTCAGACCAGATCGCGATAGAGCGGCGATGCCGGTAAAAACAGTTCAGTCAGCAGCAGCGGCTTGCCGGAGAGGCGCAGACGCGACCGCCGTCCCCACAATGCATCAATCTGTCCGGGCTCAATAAAATCGCGGGTCAGCGTCGACGAGGAGAAAAGATAGCGACCCAGAGGACGGGTGCCCAGCTGCTGCAGCATCGCCTCAGGCCCGTTGAGCGTGCTTTCCGGCACCAGAGTGCGGCCCGCCAGCCAGGGCTGTTCGTCGCCGAACAGCAGCACTTCACGCAGCCAGAAGCGTTCATCATCCGGCAACAGGGCGCGTTCCTCGCCCAACTCGCTGGCGTCAATAAAGCCTTCGCGCAATGGCTGAACCGTCACCCGCTGACAATGCTGTTCAAAACGGCGCGTCATTGAATCCTCTTCCATCAGCCAGTCGAGCAACGGCGGCGTAAGGGCTGCCTGCGATGGAGAAAGCCAGTTGAGCGCACCTAATAAGCTGAGCGCGTCTTGAGACATAGCACCACTCCCGGTAATTTTGAGGTCGGTAGTTTAGCGCAGAGACGCGATGCGAACACCTGCCGTCATACCAGACGGCAGGTGAATTATTCGCGTTTCAGCCGGTTGCTGTTTGCCAGCCACAGCGTAATGACCAGCATCAGTATCGCCGCCGAGTAGCAGAGCGTATCGAAGGGATTTTTATGATCGACAATAATCAGGCGGATGATCGCCGTGATGCCGATATAGACAAAATAGCGCAGCGGAAAATGATAGCCGGACTGAAAGTACTTCACAATCAGGGCAATAAATTCGAAGTAGAGGAAATAGATGACGATTCCCTCAATCAGCAGATAGGAAGAAGCCTGCTCGCCGGTATTAAACAGCACGTTTGCCAGATGGATCGTCTCTTTGCCTAAAAAGACGATGAGGATGATCGCCAGACTCAGCAGGCCCACATTCAGCACCCACTGCAGTGCCGTGGCAAGGTGGCGGGCCCAGGGATTTTTGTCACTCATGTTGCGCCTTAAAATGGAGTAATCAGCGCGCATTATCATGCGCGAGTGTGATGCAAATCACAATAACTCCTCAGGCTTCGACATCCACACAGAGCGCATCATAGCGCCAGTATTCACAGTCGCAGTCGATCACCGCTTTTTGCTGATTGCGGTTGATGCGGGTGATCAGCAGGCCAGGGCTGCCGGTCGCCACATTCAGCGCAGGTGCGGCAACGTCCGGCAGCGGGCCGGGCAGAATGGTAAAGCGCGCGCCGCCGTAACGAATACCGTAGCGCTGGTCATAGAGGTCGGTCAGGGAGCGCGTCAGGTCTTCCTCCAGCAGGCCAGGGAAAAAGTGCGGATTCAGATAGTGTTCAACATAGAGTACCGCGCGCCCATCAATGCGCCGCAGACGGCGAATGCAGTAGACTACCGAGCCGGGGGCCAGACCCAGTGCTGTCGCCACGGCGTCCTGCGCGGCTACCTCGCCAGCCGCAATAACTTCCGTCGTCGCCCGCCGCCCCTGCTCCGTCGCCATTGCATGAAAGTGGCTGTGGTGCAGCGGGTTGTAGATCAGCCGCGGCGGCGCGATAAACCAGCCCCGACGCAGCTCACGGTAGATCATCCCCTGCGCTTCCAGCTTGCCCAGCGCTTCACGCAGCGTGATCCGCGTGGTGCTGAAAGCCTCGCTCAGGGCGCGTTCCGCCGGCAACCGCCCGCTCTGAAACTCCCCATCCCGGATGCGTATCAGCAGTGCGCTGGCGATCGCCTCCGCCGTTTTGAGTGCGATTGACTCCACAACAGTAGCCTCATTTTGGTGCGACTCCGCACTATAACTGTTCAGGTTAACGCGCCTGTAACGGGCGGATGACCCAGGTCTGCTGCCTTTCTTCCCCCGTATTACGCGGTTCTGTCATAAATCGTTCATATACAGGGGCTACATTGGCTCGGTTCTTGCTGGACTAGACCAGTCAGGCCCCTCAACTTACACCCGGAGCAACTGAGATGAAAGCGTTTATCGCCTCTGTAGTAGCCAGTGCTGTAGTGCTCACCCTGCCCGTCGCGCAGGCCGCCGATAACGACCTCGCCGCGCTGGAAAAAGCGGCGCGCAGTGAAGGCCAGGTCAACAGCGTCGGGATGCCAGACAGCTGGGCCAACTGGAAGGAGACCTGGAGCGATCTCAACAGCAAATATGGCCTTAAGCACAGCGACACCGATATGTCATCGGCGCAGGAGCTGGCGAAATTCGATGCGGAGAAGGATAACGCCAGCGCTGATATCGGCGACGTCGGCGCGGCCTTTGGCCCCATTGCCGTGGCGAAAGGGCTGACCCAGCCGTATAAACCGACCCACTGGGATCAGATTCCTGCCTGGGCGAAAGATAAAGAGGGTCACTGGGCGCTGGCCTATACCGGCACCATCGCTTTCCTGATCGACAAACAGCAGGTTAAGGATATCCCCCATAGCTGGGCCGATCTGAAAAAAGGTAAGTATGTGGTTACTATCGGTGATGTCGGTGTGGCAGCTCAGGCAGCCAACGGTGTCCTGGCGGCAAACTACGCATTAGGCGGCGACGAGAAGAACCTGAAACCGGCGCTGGCATTCTTTGCTGACCTGGCAAAACAGGGGCGTCTTGGCGTAACCGATCCGGTGATCGCCAACATCGAAAAAGGGGAAGTGCAGATGGCGGTGGTGTGGGACTTTAACGCCCTTAACTACCGTGACCAGATTGATAAAAGCCGCTACGAAGTGGTGATCCCCTCTGACGGTTCTGTGACTTCCGGCTACACCACCCTCATCAACAAATATGCGAAACATCCTGCCGCGGCAAAACTGACGCGCGAATATATCTTCTCAGACCAGGGGCAGATCAACCTGGCGAAAGGCTATGCCCGTCCGATTCGTGCCGAGCATCTGACGCTGCCTGCGGATGTTCAGGCCCGCCTGCTGCCGCAGTCAGAGTATAAAAATGCCCGTCCGGTTAAAGATCAGGCCGCCTGGGATAAATCGTCAAAAATGCTGCCGCGCCTGTGGCAGGAAAACGTCATTATTAACATGCAGCAGTAACCTGCGGCGGGGAGAGGAAATGAAGACTATCCTGGTGGTGCTGGATGGGCTGAGCAATCAGGTCGCACAACATGCAATGGGTTATCTGCATGCCGAATGTTCGCAGGGCAACGGCTTTTACTACCGCCTGACCTGCGAACTGCCCTCGCTGTCGCGGCCACTTTATGAGTGCATTCTGACCGGTGTCCCGCCGGTCAGAAGCGGCATTATTCACAATGGCGTCAGCCGGTTAAGTCGCGAGCGCAGCATCTTTCACTTTGCCCGTGCGGCGGGCCTGACTACCGCGGCGGCGGCCTACCACTGGGTGAGTGAACTTTATAACCGCACCCCGTTTGTTCCGGCGCGCGATCGTCATACGGACGCGCCGGAACTGCCGATTCAGTATGGTCATTTTTACTCTGACGACAGCTATCCCGATTCGCATCTGTTTGAAGACGCAGAGAGCCTGCGGCTGCGTCACGATCCCGACTTCCTGCTGATCCACCCGATGAACATCGACGACGCCGGTCATAAATCGGGACTCTCCTCACCGCAGTACCGCAACCGGGCACGCATCGCCGACGGCCTGCTGTCGCAGTGGATGCCGCTGTGGCTGGCCGAGGGCTATCAGGTGATGGTGACCGCCGATCACGGTATGAATGACGATCGCTCCCATGGCGGCATTCTGCCTGAGGAGACTACGGTGCCGCTGTTTGTCTTTGGCCGGGCCTTCTCACTGCAGCCTGACCTGGCACCGCAGCAGACCGACCTGTGCGGTACCCTGTGCGAGCTGCTTGAGGTGCCGCATGATAAACCGGTCTGCCGTGGGCTACTGGCGGAGCCACAGAGATGAGGAAAAAAGGCTTTGCCCTGCTGCTGCTGCTGCCGTTTGCCCTGTTCTGGGTCGCCTTTCAGCTCGCCCCGCTGCTGTGGATCGCCATCAACAGCTTCTGGAGTGAGATGAACAGCCAGTGGGGCTGGGATAACTATCACGACATCCTGACCTCGCCCTTCTATCAGCAGGCGTTTCGTTTTTCGCTCGATATTTCGCTCTGGTCAAGCGTCTATGGATTAGTGATTGCGCTGGTTACCGGCTATTCCCTGCATCAGCTCGGCGGCGGGCGACTGCAGCGTTTCCTGCTCTCCTTTACCAATATGACCAGCAATTTTGCCGGTGTACCGCTCGCCTTCGCCTTTGTGATCCTGCTGGGGCTGAACGGCTGTCTGACGCTGCTGCTGCGTCACTACGGGCTGATTGAGAGCTTCCGGCTCTTTTCGCGCAACGGCATGGTGCTGGTCTACACCTGGTTCCAGATCCCGCTGGGCGTGCTGCTGCTCTACCCGGCGTTCGACGGGCTGAAGAAAGAGTGGCAGGAGTCGGCGGCTCTGCTGGGGGCCAGCCGCTGGCACTACGGGTGGCACATCGCCCTGCCGATTCTGTTTCCGGCGCTGCTTGGCACCTTTGTCATCCTGCTGGCGAATGCGCTGGGGGCTTACGCCACCATTTATGCCCTGACTACCGGAAACTTTAACGTGGTGCCGGTACGCATCGCCGCGCTGGTCTCCGGGGATATCTCGCTGGACCCCAATACCGGCAGCGCGCTGGCGATGCTGCTGGTGGCGATTATGGCGCTGATCACCCTGGTGCAGCAGTATCTGGTGCGCCGCAGCTATCTCAACGCGAAACAGCCCTGAAGGAGCCGTCATGTCATCCGCTGAGCGCCTGTATCACCGTATAATGGTTAGCTTACTTTTTCTCCTGCTGGCCCTGCCGCTGGCGGCCACGCTGCTCTATGCGATCGCCTCTGACTGGAGTAATACCATTCTGCCGCAGGGCTATAGCCTGAAGTGGTTCATCCAGCTCTGGAGCGACCCGCGTTTTCTGACGGCGCTGGGGCATTCCCTGCTGATTTGCTTTGGTGCGCTGCTCTTCTCGCTGGTACTGGTGCTGCCTGCCATGTTTGTAATCGCTTACTACTATCCACGGCTGGATGCGGTGATGAACATTCTGATCCTGATGCCCTTCGCCGTGCCGCCGGTGGTCTCGTCTGTGGGTTTGCTGCAGCTCTACTCTTCCTCCCCGCTGATGCTGACCGGCACACCGTGGATACTGATTGGCTGTTATTTCACCATCGCGCTGCCCTTTATCTATCGGGCGCTGGCGAACAATATGCAGGCCATTAACCTGAAAGAATTGATTGACGCCGCGCAGCTGCTGGGTGCCAGCACCTGGCAGGCGGCACTCTGGGTGGTGCTGCCCAATCTGCGCAAAGGGATGCTGATTGCGGTCCTGCTCTCCTTCTCCTTTCTGATTGGCGAATTTGTCTTTGCTAACCTGCTGGTCGGCAACCGCTATGAAACCCTGCAGGTTTATCTCTACAACATGCGCAACGGCAGCGGTCACTTCACCAGCGCGCTGGTGATCTCCTATTTCTTTGTGGTGCTGCTGGTCACCTGGCTGGCCAACGCCCTGAATCCTGAACGAGGCTGAGTATGAGTTATCTTGAGGTCAGATCGCTGAACAAACGCTATGGGCCCACCCCCATTTTCGAGGAGATCGATTTCAGCGCGGCAGAAGGTGAGTTTGTTACCCTGCTCGGCCCCAGCGGCTGCGGTAAATCGACGCTGCTGCGCTGCCTGGCCGGTTTAACCGGCGTCGACAGCGGCGAAATCCGGCTGGCGGGCACCGATATTGTGCCGCTGGCGCCACAGAAGCGCGCCATCGGTATGGTGTTCCAGAGCTACGCACTCTTCCCCAACATGACGGTAGAGAAAAACGTCGCGTTTGGCCTGAAGATGCAGAAGCTGCCCGACGCAGAGATCCGCCAGCGGGTGCCGGAGGTGCTGGAGCTGGTGGAACTCAGCGACTATGCGCGCCGTTATCCGCATCAGCTGTCGGGCGGGCAGTGTCAGCGCGTGGCTCTGGCGCGTTCGCTGGTGACGCGTCCGAGTCTGCTGCTGCTGGATGAGCCGCTATCGGCGCTGGATGCGCGAATCCGTCGCCATCTGCGCGATCAAATCCGCCGCATCCAGCGCGAGCTGAACCTCACGACCCTTTTCGTTACCCACGATCAGGAGGAGGCGCTGACGCTCTCCGATCGTATTGTGCTGATGAACCGGGGCAAAATTGTGCAGAACGGCGATGCCGAAGCGCTCTACACCCAGCCGGTTGACCTCTTTGCTGCCGGGTTTATCGGTAACTACAACCTGCTCAGTGCTGAGCAGGCGACGCGGCTGACCGGCCAGCCTTTTCACAGCCAGGTGGCGATTCGCCCGGAATCAATGCAGTTCACGGCGCAGGGCCAGGGCATTCCTGCGGTCATCCTCAGCCACAGCCTGCTGGGCAACGTCATCCGCTACCGTATCCGGGCGCAGGATGTGGAACTTTCGGTGGATGTGCTTAACCGATCGGCAGCGGATTTGCATCCCGCTGGCAGTCAGATTGGTCTACAATTAGCGATGTCGACTTTGCGCCAGGTGGCTTAAAACACAGGAAAAAATCAGGCAAAGCACGGCAATCCCTTTTCACAGATTGCTCTCTCCGTCAGGCTGGCAGTCTGTGCTTCAAGCCTGACTCTGGAGGAGCAATACCCCTTGTTAACGCTGCTTAATTTACTCTCCGCCGTGGCCCTGCTGGTCTGGGGCACGCATATCGTCCGCACCGGCATCATGCGGGTTTACGGCGCCGATCTGCGCCGCGTCCTCAGTCGCAGCATAGAAAAGAAACCGATGGCCTTTCTGGCAGGCATTGGCGTAACCACGCTGGTACAGAGCAGCAATGCCACCACCCTGCTGGTCACCTCCTTTGTGGCGCAGAATCTGGTCAGCCTGACCCCCGCGCTGGTGGTCATCCTGGGTGCGGATGTCGGCACCGCGATCATGGCGCGTATCCTGACGTTTGATCTCTCCTGGCTCTCGCCGCTGTTTATCTTTTTTGGCGTGGTCTTCTTTCTCAGCCGTAAGCAGACCCGTGCCGGACAGCTAGGCCGGGCCAGTATCGGACTCGGTCTGATCCTGCTGGCACTGCAGCTGATTGTTGAAGCCGCCCGCCCGATTACCCAGGCCGCCGGGGTCCAGGTGCTCTTCTCCAGCCTGACCGGCGATGTAATGCTCGATGCCCTGCTGGGCGCGGTGTTCGCCATTATCAGTTACTCCAGCCTGGCTGCGGTGCTGATCACCGCCACGCTGACCGCCACCGGGGTGATCTCTTTCAAGGTGGCGCTCTGTCTGGTGATTGGTGCCAACCTGGGCAGCGGCCTGCTGGCCCTGATCAACGCCAGCGGCTCCAATGCGGCGGGCAAGCGCGTGGCGCTCGGCAGCCTGCTGTTTAAGCTGATCGGCTGCGTGGTGATCCTGCCCTTTGTCGATATCGTGGCGACATGGCTGGATAAGCTGCCGGTGAACGATGAAGAGCTGGTGATCTTCTTCCACGTCTTCTACAACCTGGTTCGCTGCGTGGCGATGGTGCCCTTTGCTGACCTGATGGCGCGCCTCTGCCGTCGTCTCATCGCCGACGATGTGGACACCGCTCTGCAGCTGAAACCGAAGCATCTTGACCGCAGCGCGCTGGATACCCCGGCGCTCGCTCTGGTGAACGCCGCCCGCGAGGCGCTGCGCATGGGCGACGTGCTGGAGCAGATGCTGGAGGCGTTCAATAAGGTGATGCACGGGGAATCCCGCGAGGAGCGCACGGTGCGGCGGCTGGATGATGATGTCGATGTGCTCTACACCGCCATCAAACTTTATCTGGCGCGGATGCCGAAAGAGGATCTGCCGGAAGAGGATTCGCGACGCTGGGGGGAAATCATTGAGATGTCGCTCAATCTGGAGCAGGCCGGTGACATCATTGAACGGATGAGCGGCGATGTGGCGGATAAGTCGCTGGCGGCGGGCCGCGCCTTTTCAGCCGAGGGACTGAAAGAGCTGGAAGGCCTGCAGGAGCTGCTGATTAGCAACCTCAGAATGAGTCTGTCGGTGTTTCTGTCGCACGATGTCACCAGTGCCAAACGGCTGCGCCGCGCGAAACATCGTTTCCGCCTGATGATTCGCCGCTACTCGCACGCGCACGTTGACCGCCTGCATCAGCAGAACGTGCAGAGTATTGAGACCAGTTCGCTGCACCTCGGTTTGCTCGGTGACATGAAACGTCTCAATTCACTGTTCTGCAGCGTTGCCTATACCGTGCTGGAGCAGCCCGATGATGAGCGTGATTATGAATAAGCGCGCAGAGGAGGGAAACCTCTGCGCGCCATCGGTGTTACGGCTTCTTGATCGGCTTTCCGGACCAGTAGCCCGCCAGCAGTGAACCTGACAGGTTGTGCCACACCGAAAAAAGCGCACCTGGCAGGGCCGCCAGCGGCGAGAAGTAGAGCTTGCCCAGCGTCGCCGCCAGACCGGAGTTCTGCATCCCGACCTCCAGCGCCAGCGTGCGGCAGGTTGACTCATCAAAGCCAAACAGCTTGCCTCCCCAGTAACCACCCAGCAGGCCAATGGCGTTATGCAGGATCACGGCGGCGATCACCATCAGGCCCACCGATCCGATAAAGCTCTGACTGCCCGCCACCACTGCGCTGATGATCAGCAGAATACAGATCATTGAAAACGCAGGCAGCCAGGGCTCCACCCGGCGAACCACGCTGTTCATGCTGTGATGAATGATTAGTCCGAGGCTAATCGGGATCACCACGATTTTCACGATGCTCAGCAGCATTCCCACCACATCCACCTGAATGTGGGTATCCACATAAAAGCGGGTCAGCAGCGGCGTGGCAAATACGCCCACCAGCGCCGAGACGGAGGAGATCGTGACCGACAGCGCCACATCCCCCTTCGCCAGATAGATCATCACGTTGCTGGCAGTCCCGCTGGCGACGCTGCCGACCAGAATCATCCCCGCAGCGAGATCGGGCGGCATATGGAACAGTTTTGCCAGCGCCCAGGCGGCTAACGGCATCACCAGATAGTGCAGAAAGGTACCGGCAATCACGGGCGCGGGGCGGGTCAGCACCCGTTTAAAATCGTCAATATTCAGCGTCACTCCCATGCCAAACATGATCAGCATCAGCAGATACGTGACCCACGGCCCGATGCCAAGAAACGTTCCGGGCGAGTAATACGCGGCGACAGATAACAGCACGGCCCAGAGCGGGAACAGCCGGGTTAAAGTGGCGAGCATGGCCAGACTTCCTTATAAGAGTATTGTGTTTTATGCAGAGTTGCCCCTGAAGCACGCCATACAGGAACGACTGCTGACGCGGGCGGGATCATAACATTTCGTTATCACGACGTAAGGCGAAGATGCGGCGAGGCGGGAAAATGCGGATCGACTGCTGCCGATCCGCTGCAAATCGACGAAATTACGCTGCTTTATCCTCTAAACTGCGGTAGATCACACCACCCACCACACCACCGATAACCGGCATCAGCCAGAACATCCACAGTTGTGAGAGGGCCCAGCCCCCCTGGAACAGCGCCACTGCCGTGCTGCGAGCCGGATTGACCGAGGTGTTGGTCACCGGAATCGTCACCAGATGAATCAGGGTTAACGCCAGGCCAATCGCGATCGGCGCAAAGCCTTTCGGCGCGCGGTCGCTGGTGGCTCCCATGATGACGATCAGGAAGATGGCGGTCATCACCACTTCGCTGATCATGCCCGCCTGCAGGCTGAAGCCGCCCGGCGAATGCGCGCCGTAGCCGTTCGCCGCGAAGCCGCTGGCGGCGGCACTGAACTCGCTTCTCCCGCTGGCGATCAGCCAGAGCACCGCGCCAGCCGCAATGCCACCCGCCAGCTGCGCGAGGATGTAAGGGATAGCCTGCGCTGCGGGAAAACGTCCGCCTGCCACCAGGCCCAGGGTGACCGACGGGTTAAAATGACCGCCTGAAATGTGCCCGACCGCATAGGCCATGACCAGCACGCTCAACCCGAACGCCAGCGCCACGCCCAGAAAGCCAATGCCCAGCTGCGGAAACGCGGCAGACAGCACGGCACTCCCGCAACCGCCCGCCACCAGCACAAAGGTGCCCAGCGCTTCAGCGATTAACCTTTTCATGATATTTCCTGTGATTGGATGAATGGATATTGCGGCGGGATTATAAAACTGCGCAGAGGGATCGCAACGCAAGTGCATGAAAGGGCGGGATAAAAGGGTTGCCATCTGGCAACAGGAAATAATAACCCTTTGTAAAAAGAGGAGTTATGCGGGACGCCGTGACGGGCGTGAAAACCGGGCAGTGTGACCCGGCCGGACGCTTCCTCAGGCCGCGCTGAGGCAGCCTGAGAAAGCAGAGAGGCTTATTCGAACAGATTGCGGTGCAGCGTACGCACCACGCTTTCTGCATCGTTGCCCGGCACCAGGAAGCAGAGGTTGTAGCTGCTGGCACCGTAGCAAATCATGCGCAGGTTGAACGGGTCGAGCACACCAAACACCTCTTTGCCAACGCCGCAGGCTTTAGAGAGCTGGTTGCCGATAATCGCCACCAGCGCCAGATCTTCTTCCACTTCTACCCGGCAGAGCGATGAAAGTTCCGTCAGCAGCGCCTGGGTCAGCAGGCTGGCACTGGTAGAGGTGGAGCCGGTGGTGTCGAGCGTCAGCGCCACGCTCACTTCCGAGGTGGTGATCAGATCAACCGAGACGCTGTGGCGCGCCAGGATGTTAAACAGTTCGGCGAGGAAACCAAACGTATGCAGCATGTTCAGGCTGTGCAGCGTTAACAGCGTCTGCTTGCGGCGCAACGCCAGCGCGCGGAACAGTGGCGGGTTGCGGGTTTCGTTGCAGACGCGGGTTCCTCCCGCGGCCGGATCCTTGCTGGAGCCGACAAAGACAGGGATACCGCGGCGTACGGCGGGCAGCAGCGTGGCCGGATGCAGCACTTTTGCACCAAACGTCGCCATTTCAGCGGCTTCTTCAAAGGTGATTTCATCAATACGCTTCGCGGTCGGCACCACGCGCGGATCGGTGGTGTAAATACCCGGCACATCGGTCCAGATATCCACGCGCGCCGCATGAAGTGCTTCGCCGAGCAGCGCTGCGGTGTAATCACTGCCGCCACGGCCTAACGTGGTGGTGCGTCCTTCACTTTCACTGCCGATGAAGCCCTGGGTCACCACCAGCGCCTGCGCGATGCGCGGCTGCAGCTGCTCCGTCGCCTGCGTGGCCAGCACGTCGACGTCAGGCACCGCCCGGCCAAAGCGATCGTCGGTGCGCAGCACCCTGCGGACGTCAAACCACTCCGCATTAACCTGGCGTTCACGCAGAATTTCAACAAACAGCAGGGAGGACATCAGCTCGCCGTGACTGACCAGTTCATCGGTCAGGGCACTTGAGGTGGCCAGCGAAGCGGCTTCGGAGAGCATACTGATATTGTCGATCATCCGATCGATTTCATCACGGATCACAGCCGGACGCTGCAGACGATCCACAATGGCATACTGGATACGGCGGATATCATCGAGCAGAACGGCACGCTGGGCAGCGGGCTGGCCTTCAGCCAGCGAAACCAGCAGATTAGTGATGCCTGCCGAGGCGGAAAGCACCACCAGACGGGTGCTGGCATCCTGCAGCACCACATCAGCGCTGCGATTCATCGCTTCAAAATCAGCGACGCTGGTGCCGCCAAATTTTGCCACAATCAGTGTTTGAGACATGTAGTAGAACCTCGTGTCAGGTTATCTTGTTCCCGCCATTGAGAAAGGGGTCGGGAAACATTCTTTCAGCCAGGCACAAGGAAAGAGCAGAAACGGGCAGACCAGATCGGGTAGACGAGTCACCCAGAAGCGCCCCACCTTGCGAAACGTCGACTGCACGTTTCTGGTGACAACCCAGAGGATTCAGCCCCTGTAGCCGACAGGCAACACACCGCGTGCTGACCCACCTCGGCGTCGCTCCCCATCATGTGTTTTCACCGGATACGGTTCCTCCAACACACTGCCTGGGCGACGCGCCTCTTCTGGCTTGCGCACAGGTGCGCAAGTAGGCGCATACATTTAGCCTTTTCTGGCCCTGCTGTCAATGTCAGCATGGCTGGCGCGCCGCATCAGAAAACAAATCTGCCTGCACCACAGCGGCTAGAGTGCTGAGTGGGTTCAGCCCGGCGCGCCCTTTTTTCTGCAAAGCTTAATGGATTCAGCCGTTGCAATCATTTCTGATTCGGCACAACGTTTTGTACGGCCTTTCGCGTCACACTCGGTCCGGCGTTGTAACGGCCCTCTCCGGCTGTTCGCGCCAGTGAATGCTGGCGACAGGATGTGGGCTTTCCGCTCTCCTGCCCGGCGCGCACTGACAAAATTTTTCCTTTCAGTTACAACTGTGGTCATACTGAAACGCTAAACGGGGTCGATGTGACCCGATGGGATGACGGTTCTTTTTATCAACAAGAGTGTTGCCATGAAAAATATCAATCCGACACAAACCGCAGCCTGGAAAGCGCTGCAACAGCATTTTGAGCAGATGAAATCGGTGGAAATTGCCGATCTGTTTGCTCAGGATGCCGATCGTTTTGCCAAATTCTCTGCCACCTTTGATGATCAGATGCTGGTGGATTTCTCCAAAAACCGCATCACCCAGGAAACCCTTGATAAGTTACAGGCGCTGGCCAGAGAGACCGATCTTAGCGGTGCCATTAAGTCTATGTTCTCGGGTGAGAAGATTAACCGTACCGAAGATCGTGCGGTGCTGCACGTCGCGCTGCGTAACCGCAGCAACACCCCGATTCTGGTGGATGGCAAAGATGTGATGCCGGAAGTGAACGCGGTGCTGGATAAGATGAAAGGCTTCTCCGAGCGCATTATCAGCGGCGAGTGGAAAGGCTATACCGGTAAAGCCATTACGGACGTGGTGAACATCGGTATCGGCGGCTCCGACCTCGGCCCGTTCATGGTGACTGAGGCGCTTCGCCCGTATAAAAACCACCTGAACATGCACTTTGTTTCTAACGTTGACGGCACCCACATCGCCGAAACGCTGAAAGATCTCAGCCCGGAAACCACCCTGTTCCTGGTCGCATCGAAGACCTTTACCACGCAGGAAACCATGACCAACGCCCACAGCGCGCGTGACTGGTTCCTGAAAACGGCTGGCGATCAGCAGCACGTGGCGAAACACTTTGCGGCACTCTCCACCAACGCCAAAGCGGTGGGCGAGTTTGGCATCGACACCAACAACATGTTTGAATTCTGGGACTGGGTAGGCGGCCGTTATTCGCTCTGGTCTGCTATCGGCCTGTCGATCATTCTCTCTATCGGTTTCGATAACTTCGAGCAGCTGCTGAGCGGCGCGCACGCCATGGACCAGCACTTCGCCTCGGCGCCTGCTGAACAGAACCTGCCGGTGCTGCTGGCGCTGATCGGTATCTGGTACAACAACTTCTTTGGTGCCGAAACCGAAGCGATCCTGCCTTATGACCAGTACATGCACCGCTTTGCGGCCTATTTCCAGCAGGGAAATATGGAGTCAAACGGCAAGTATGTGGATCGCGACGGTCACCCGGTGGACTACCAGACCGGCCCTATTATCTGGGGCGAACCGGGCACCAACGGTCAGCATGCGTTCTATCAGCTGATCCATCAGGGAACCAAGCTGGTGCCGTGCGACTTTATTGCACCCGCCATCAGCCATAACGCCCTCGCCGACCACCATCCGAAGTTGCTTTCCAACTTCTTTGCGCAGACCGAAGCGCTGGCCTTTGGTAAGTCACGCGACGTCGTGGAGAAAGAGTTTACGGATGCCGGTAAATCCGCAGAGTCCGTAGCCCATATTGTGCCGTTCAAAGTCTTTGAAGGTAACCGCCCGACCAACTCTATCCTGCTGCGTGAGATTACCCCATTCAGCCTGGGCGCGCTGATTGCCCTGTATGAACATAAAATCTTCACTCAGGGTGCCATCCTGAATATCTTCACCTTCGATCAGTGGGGTGTGGAATTAGGGAAGCAACTGGCGAACCGTATTCTGCCGGAACTGGAAAATAACGATCACATTACCAGCCATGACAGTTCCACTAATGCCTTAATTAATCGCTACAAGTCCTGGCGTTAACCGGATTTAAATTAATCAGGCGGCACACCTGCCGCCTTTTTTTGGCTGTCATTACGCCCGGTTTCGCACTTTATGGACATACAGACAGGCACTGGCGCGAGAAAATTCTGAAAGTTAGCTGAGACAATTCTGAACATTACCGGATCACACCCGTCTCCACACAGTATAAAATGGACCTGAAAAGCGTCATCATCCTGAGTTAGCCCTTGATTCATAATCCTATTTAATTTTAGCAATCCTGAGTAAATTCTGATTATTCTTATTCCGTGCCAGATATTAATAAAAAAGAACATTACGCTTTGCAATTGTTTCACCCGCAGCGAAATATCTGGCATCAGGCCGAAATACTCCGATATAAAAAGCGGTTACCTCCAATGTGGCTGATAAAATCACGCCATCACCTCCTCTGCCGCCCTGGTTTTTATAGCGCTGAACTCTGATATTTTGTTGCCCTATAATGAACGCGCCCGCAATGGGACTGCCTGTCTCCCTGGCCGCAGCTTGTCTGTATAGCCAGGGTCGTCAGGCGGAGATCCTTCATTCACTCAATGCAGGAAACGTTGTTATGAAAAAAACTATGGTTGCCGGTGCAGCCCTGATCCTCGTTGCCGCCTCATCCAGCGCCTTTGCCGCGCCGGAAGAAGCGGGTTCCGCAGCTGGCGCACAGGCGGGAGCAATCTCGTCAGGCGCGTCGACCGCTGTCGGTATCGGTGCGTTGGGCGCGCTGGTCGGGATCGGGATCGCCGCTTCTGGCGGTGGTGACGGTGCAAATACCGGTACAACAACCACAACCACGACGAGCACAACTCGTTGATGAAAACCCGAAACGCGTCTGATTGCTGACCGGTGACTCACGGGCAAGGCTGATATTTCAGCGACGCCACGCAGTCTGCCGTTTTGCCGCCAGACGTAACGGGCAGAGCACCTTTAAACATAACCACACGTCTGTGTGGTTATTTTTACTTTGGCATGACTTATCAGGGACATACAGTGCGCCAACTTCCTCTGCTGCTCGCTTGCCTGCTGCTGCAGGCCTGTACACAAACGCAAAAAGGTCTTGAACAGACTCTGCTGCTCGCGGTTAACGGTCCTGACGACGTCACCGTAACCGATCAACAGGTCAATAATCTGCCCTACGCCAGTCTCTATGCCCGGCTGAATGAGGGACCGCGTATTTTCGTGGTGCTGGGCTACAACGAGAATGGTCAGCAGAAATGGGTGACTCAGGATCAGGCGATGCTGGTCACACAGCATGGCCGTCTGGTAAAAACCCTGGGCTTACCGGATAACCTGCTGAGCGTCAGCAATCTGCAGCAGGACCCGCTGGCTGCCCCCCTTCGCCTCAGCAATGGCGCAGGCTGGACCCGCATCGTGCAGTGGACCGAACAGGGCAAGGTTCGCGGCGCGACCGTGCGTTCCACCTTTGCGCGCGGCACCGATGAAGTCCTGACCCTCGCGGGCAACCGCATTCCCTGCCGCGTCTGGCATGAGCAGGTGAGCATCGACAGCCCTAACCGCACGTGGGAAAACACCTTCTGGATCGATAACAGCAGCGGCGATGTGGTGCAGGCCCATCAGATGCTGGCGGCAGATGCCTTCCCTGTAGACACCACTATTCTGAAGCCGGCCAAATCATGAAAAAAATAACATTTTTGCTGGCCGGGCTGAGCCTGCTCAGCACCGCAGGCGCGCAGGCGACGGCGCAGGTGATTGTCCACGCACCGCATAATGGCGGTCAGGCTGAACTGAGCCAGATTGCCGATCTCGCCCAGCTGGTGACGCTTCCTCCGCTGCAGGCGAACACGGACTGGCGTCGTACTTTTATTGCCGAGCGCGGTGCCAGCGCCGTGGCACAGCAGCACTATCAGCAGACGCTGGGCGAGCTGCGCGCCTGGCGTGCCGAGAGCAGTGGCGACCGGGCGGCGGCCATTGATGAGGTGATCCGCCAGTTGAGTGCGATCAGGGTAACAGGCCGCCAGTTCACCTCGCTCGATCCGGACTGGGTCCGTCTGCATCCGGCAGACAACCGTCGTCTGGAAGGCAGCTATGACCTCTGGCTGCAAACCCCGTCCGATTCCGTGCTGCTGCTCGGCGCGCTGAGTGGGGCAGGCAAAGTGAGCTGGCAACCGGGAAAATCCGTACGTGACTATCTTGCGGGGCATTCGTTACTTTCCGGGGCAGAACGCAATTTTGTTACGGTGATTGCTCCGTCGGGTGCCACGCAGCAGGTGCCGGTAGCGTACTGGAATCATCGCCATGTGGAAGTGGAGCCAGGCAGCCTTATCTGGCTCGGCTTTTCATCGTGGAGCCTGCCAGGCACCTATGAAGATCTCAATGATCGCCTCCTCTCCGTACTGACTCACCGGATACCAGACTGATGAAAAAACGTTATCTCTTCAGCCTGCTGGCTGTTTCCGTGGCGGCAGCCTGTCAGGCGCAGGCTGACACCTGGCCTGCGCCAGTGGGACCTTCACAATCTGATTTCGGCGGCGTGGGCCTGATGCAGGTGCCGACCGCGCGCATGGCCAGAGAGGGGGAGTTCAGCCTCAATGCCCGCGACAACGATCAGTATCGCTACTACTCCGCCTCGCTGCAGCTGTTCCCGTGGCTGGAGACGACCGTGCGTTACACCGACGTGCGTACCCGCCAGTACAGCGCGGTCTCTGAATTCAGCGGCACGCAGAGCTATAAAGATAAAGCCTTCGACCTGAAACTGCGTCTGTGGCAGGAAGGATTCTGGCTACCGGAAGTGGCGGTCGGCACCCGCGATCTCGGCGGCACGGGCCTGTTCGACAGCGAATATCTGGTGGCGACCAAGGCCTGGGGGCCATTCGACTTTACGTTCGGTCTCGGCTGGGGCTATCTCGGCAACAGCGGCACGGTGAAGAACCCCTTCTGTTCCTACAGCGACAGCTACTGTCAGCGTCCACGGGTCGGCGAAGCAGGCTCCATCAACGGCTCGCAGATGTTCCACGGTCCGACGGCGCTGTTTGGCGGTATTGAGTATCAGACTCCCTGGCAGCCGCTGCGCCTTAAAATGGAGTATGAAGGCAACGACTATCAGAATGACTTTGCTGGCCGTCTGGAGCAGCGCAGCAAGCTGAACGTCGGGGCGATTTACCGTGTGACCGACTGGGCGGATATCAACGCCAGCTACGAACGCGGCAACACCTTTATGTTTGGTGTGACCCTGCGCACAAACTTTAACGACCTGCGCCAGGCGCACATCGACAGCGAGAAACCCGCCTACAATCCGCAGCCGCAGCCGCGTCTGCTGGAGCCGACCGTGGTGGGCAATCAGCTTACCGACCTGAAATATAACGCCGGTCTCGATGGCCCGCGTATTCAGACACAGGGCCACACGCTCTATGTCTCCGGTGAGCAGACCAAATATCGCGATACCCGCGAAGGCGTCGATCGCGCTAACCGCATCATCATGAACCATCTGCCGGATGGCATCGAAACGATCAATGTCACCGAGTCGCGCTTCAATATGCCGCAGGTCACCACGGAAACGCAGGTCGCCAGCCTGCGTAACGATCTGCAAGGCTATCCGCTGGGCCATGAGCAGCCGCTGCAGCAGACGCGCAAAGATCCGGTCGATCCCGGCAGCACTGAGCAGGGGATGTTTATCCGCAAAGATCGTCTGAACTACAGCCTGTCACCGGTGCTGAATCAGTCGGTGGGCGGCCCGGAGAGTTTCTACATGTATCAGGTCGGCGTGATGGGTAACGTCGATTACTGGCTGACCGACCACCTGCTGGTGGGGGGCAGTCTGTTTGGCAACCTCGCCAACAATTACGATAAGTTCAACTATAACGGCGCACCGGCGGACTCATCGCTGCCGCGCGTGCGTACCCATATCCGCGACTACGTCGAGAACAACGTCTACGTTAACGATCTGCAGGCCAACTATATGGGCCACCTTGGTAACGGCTTCTATGGGCAGCTCTACGGCGGTTATCTGGAGACGATGTATGGCGGCGTAGGCGGCGAGGTGCTCTATCGTCCGGTCGATGCGAACTGGGCGGTGGGCGTCGATGCCAACTACGTCCGGCAGCGTGACTGGGATAACATGATGCAGTTCAACCGCTATAAAGCCTCAACCGGCAACCTGACCGGCTACTGGCGTCCGTGGTTTATGCAGGATGTGCTGGTAAAAGCCAGCGTTGGTCAGTATCTGGCGAAAGATAAAGGCGTGACGGTTGATGTGTCCAAGCGCTTTGACAGCGGCGTGATGGTGGGGGTGTATGCCACGAAAACCAACGTCTCTTCGGAAGAGTATGGCGAGGGTGACTTCACCAAAGGCTTCTATATCTCCGTGCCGATGGATCTGTTCACCGTGACGCCAACACGCGGTCGCGCGCAGGTTAACTGGGTGCCGCTGACGCGCGATGGCGGTCAGATGCTGGGTCGTAAATACCAGCTGTATGATCTGACGTCCGATCGCGACGCGCGCTTTAACTAAGCAGAGGCGGCCTCGTTCAGACGGCGGCCGGACGTAAAGCGATGGGAGCATACGCCTGAAGCAAAGCATAGCGGGCCAGGGATGGCCCGCGCTGAGCCTGCCATGGATGGCGTTAAGGCGACTTTGCGCAAGGCGTATGCTCCCTGAGCCTGCTCAGCGGTAAGCGGGTGCACGCACAGGAAACCCGGTCAGATCGGAAAGGCGCTAATGCCATCCCTGGCCGCTCGGCCCGCGCCGTCCCTGGCGCGGGACGCTTTCCTCTTCTGACCGGGTTCCCTGCGCATTGAGCTTATTCATTGCAGTAAGATTCGCCCGGATTTAAATTTCCAGCTGTCTGAAACGGCCTTCAGCCCGCTTTTTTACTCCTCGTCGTAGCCAAGATGCGGTGCCAGCCAGCGTTCCACTTCGCTGACCGACATGCCTTTGCGGGCCGCATAATCCTCCACCTGGTCACGCTGGATCTGCGCCACGGCGAAATATCGACTGTCAGGATGGCTGAAGTACCAGCCGGCGACGGCAGCGCCCGGCCACATGGCATAGGATTCGGTGAGCGTCATGCCGATCTCTTCTTCCACCCCCAGCAGCGTCCAGATGGCCGCTTTTTCGGTGTGATCCGGGCAGGCCGGATAGCCTGGCGCCGGTCGTATCCCCTGATAACGCTCGCGAATCAGCTCGTCATTGCTGAGATTTTCATTGGGGGCGAAGCCCCAGATCACCTTACGCACCCGCTCATGCAGATATTCGGCAAACGCCTCCGCCAGACGGTCCGCCAGCGCCTTCACCATAATCTTGTTGTAGTCGTCATGCTGCAGGTCATACGCTGCCGCCAGCGCATCCTCTTCCAGCCCGCCAGTCACCGCGAAAGCGCCAAGATAATCCGCTTTTCCCGTTGATTTGGGTGCCACGAAATCGGCCAGGCAATAGTTTGCAAAGTCGGTTTTCTCAGTCTGCTGACGTAAGTGATGACTCACACATAAAACGTCATCGCGCCGCTCATCGCTATAGAGATGGATATCGTCACCGACCCGGTTAGCCGGGAAAATACCGACCACGCCCCGCGGTGTCAGCAGCGACTGCTCACTTAACCTGTCGAGCATCGCACCGGCATCGGCAAACAGACGCTGGGCCTCTTCACCCACCACCTCATCTTCCAGAATGCGCGGATATTTGCCCGCCAGCGACCAGGTCATAAAGAACGGCGTCCAGTCGATATAGTGGCGCAGCGTGTCGATACTGGCCGCAACCTGACTGACGCCGGGGCGGTGCGGCACCGGTGGCGTGTAGTTTTCCCACGCGATCAGGCTGGCGTTATCACGCGCGGCCTGCAGCGACACCGGCGGCGTGCGCGGTTTTTTGCGTGCATGCTGGATGCGCACGGTTTCATACTCCCGTCGGGTCCGGGCAATAAAATCGGCTTTCAGCGTGTCGGAGAGCAGCGATGACACCACGCCGACGGTGCGTGAAGCGTTCTGCACGTAAACAGTCGGACCGCTGTAGTGCGGCTCGATTTTGACGGCGGTATGCGCCTTTGAGGTCGTCGCGCCGCCTATCAGCAGCGGCAGCGTAAAGCCCTGACGCTCCATCTCCTTCGCCATGTTAACCATCTCATCCAGCGACGGCGTGATCAGGCCCGACAAGCCGATGATATCGGCATCGACTTCCCGCGCTGTTTTCAGGATCTTCTCCCCTGGCACCATCACGCCCAGGTCGATAATTTCGTAGTTATTGCACTGCAGCACCACGCCAACAATATTCTTGCCGATGTCATGCACATCCCCTTTCACCGTGGCCAGCACGATTTTGCCGTTGCTGCGCCCGGCCTCTTTGCTGGCCTCGATAAAAGGTTCCAGATACGCTACCGCCTGTTTCATGACGCGTGCCGATTTCACCACCTGCGGCAGGAACATTTTGCCTTCGCCGAACAGGTCGCCGACCACATTCATGCCCGCCATCAGCGGCCCTTCAATAACCTCTATCGGGCGGGACACCTGCAGGCGCGCCGCTTCGGTATCCTGCTCAATAAACTCCGTTATTCCTTTAACCAGCGAATATTCCAGCCGCTTAGCGACCGCCCAGCCGCGCCACTCCGCCAGCTGTTTCTCCTGTGCGCCGTCACTTTTGCCGCCACGGTACGTTTCCGCCAGCGCCAGCAGCCGCTCGGTGCCCTCTTCGCGCCGGTTAAGGATCACATCTTCGACGGCATCGCGCAGTTCAGCGGGCAGATCGTCATAGATAGCCAGCTGGCCGGCGTTCACGATCCCCATCCCCATGCCGTTGCGGATAGCGTGATAGAGGAACACGGCGTGGATCGCTTCGCGAACCGGTTCGTTGCCGCGAAAAGAAAATGAGACGTTGGAGACGCCGCCCGAGATCATCGCATGGGGCAGTTCACGCCGGATATCTTCGCACGCCCCGATAAAGTCCATCGCGTAGTTGTTGTGCTCCTCTATGCCGGTCGCCACGGCAAAGATATTGGGGTCAAAGATGATATCTTCCGGCGGGAAACCGACGTTCTGCGTGAGGATCTGATAAGCCCGGCGGCAGATCGCGATCTTACGGGCGCGGGTATCCGCCTGCCCCACTTCATCAAAGGCCATCACCACCATGGCAGCGCCGTAGCGCCGCACCTGACGGGCATGATGGATAAAGGCCGCCTCGCCCTCCTTCATCGAAACCGAGTTAACGATCCCTTTGCCCTGAATGCACTGCAACCCTTTTTCAATCACCGCCCATTTCGAGGAGTCGATCATCACCGGCACGCGGGCGATATCGGGTTCGCCCGCAATCAGATTCAGAAAGCGCACCATCGCCGCTTCGGCGTCGAGCATTCCTTCATCCATGTTGATGTCGATAATCTGCGCGCCGCTCTGCACCTGCTGCAGCGCGACGTCCAGCGCCTCGTGATATTTCTCTTCTTTAATCAGCCGTTTAAATCTTGCCGAGCCGGTGACGTTGGTGCGCTCCCCGACGTTCACAAACAGCGAGTCGGCGCTGATGTTAAGCGGCTCCAGACCGGAGAGACGACAGGCCACCGGAATAGCCGGTGGCTTCCTGGGTGCCACGCCTTCAACAGCGGCGGCTATAGCGGCAATATGCTGCGGCGTCGTGCCACAGCAGCCGCCAATGATATTCAGGAAGCCGGCACGTGCCCACTCACCCATCTGCCGGGCCATCACTTCCGCATCGAGATCATATTCGCCAAATGCATTGGGCAGACCCGCGTTGGGGTGCGCGCTGACGTAGCCCTCAGCGATGCGCGACAGCTCCGCCACATACTGACGCAGCTCATCCGGGCCGAGCGCACAGTTCAGACCAAAAGAGAGCGGTTCTGCATGACGCAGAGCGTTATAAAAGGCTTCGGTGGTCTGGCCGGAGAGCGTCCGCCCGGAGGCATCGGTAATCGTCCCGGAGATCATCAGCGGCAGCGTCACGCCCAGCGCCTCCATCTCGCTCTGCACTGCATAGACCGCGGCTTTCGCATTCAGCGTGTCGAATACCGTTTCAATCATGATGAGGTCAACACCGCCCTCCACCAGCGCGCGGGTCGACTCCCGGTACGCGTCCACCAGCTGACTGAAGGTGACGTTGCGGAAGGCGGGATCGTTCACATCGGGCGAGATAGAGCAGGTGCGGTTAGTCGGGCCCAGCACGCCCGCCACAAAGCGCGGACGATCCGGCGTTTTCGCCGTCCACGCATCGGCGCAGGATCGTGCCAGCCGGGCAGCTTCACGGTTGATTTCTGCTGAGAGGCTTTCCATGCGGTAATCTGCCATCGCAATCGACGTGGCATTGAAGGTGTTGGTTTCGAGGATGTCAGCGCCTGCGGCCAGATAGGCGTCGTGGATCTCGCGGATCACCGCCGGCTGACTCAGTACCAGCAGATCGTTGTTGCCTTTAAGATCGCAGGACCACTCTGCGAAGCGGCTGCCGCGAAAATCCGCCTCCGCCAGCCGGTAGCGCTGGATCATGGTGCCCATGGCACCGTCCAGCACCATAATGCGTTGTGCGAGCTGCTGATATAACGCGTCGATTTTCGTGCTCACCGTTGCCCCACTCATGTCAGTCTGCTGGCGAAAAAGCCTGTTTTTCATTCTGGCACAAGCTTAACTGGCGACAAAGTCGCCTTATCCGGGACGAAGAACGATCGCGGGCAGAGAGGTCTGACCAGAAAAGCAGCGTTTGCAAACGCCACGATTAAAACGAAAATGATTTCCACAATGCAAAAGAGGAGTTCCCCATGGCAACGCCGGTTCCCGCTAAGCGCGGCAAAAAACCCCGTAGCACGCCTGTCGCCGCACCTGCGGGCGGTCAGGTCCAATCGCTGACGCGCGGCCTGACCCTGCTGGAGCTGATTGCCGATTCACACGGCAGCGTGGCGCTGACTGAACTGGCCCAGCAGGCGGGCCTGCCAAACTCCACCACCCATCGCCTGCTCAGCACCATGCAGCAGCAGGGTTTTGTCCGTCAGGTGGGCGACCTGGGTCTGTGGACTATCGGCGCACACGCCTTTGTGGTCGGCAGCAGTTTTCTGCAAAGCCGTAACCTGCTGGCGCTGGTGCACCCGGTGCTGCGCAGGCTGATGGAGCAGTCCGGCGAGACGGTCAATCTGGCGGTGCTGGATCTCAGCGATCATCAGGCCGTGATCATCGATCAGGTGCAGTGTACGCAGCTGATGCGGATGTCCGCGCCGATTGGCGGCAAGCTGCCGATGCACGCCTCCGGGGCCGGCAAAGCGTTCCTGGCACATCTGGGCGATGAGCAGGTCACGGCGCTGTTGCATCAGAAGGGCTTGCACTACTACACCGCGAAGACGCTGATGTCGCCGCAGAGCCTGAAGGAGAATCTGGCACAGGTGCGCAAAGCGGGCTTCTCCTTTGACGATGAAGAACATGCGCTGGGTCTGCGCTGTGTCGCCGCCCCCATCTATGACGAACATGGCGACGCCTTTGCGGCGCTCTCCATCTCCGGCCCGATTGCCCGCATGACGGATGACCGCATTACCGAACTCGGCGCGCTGGTCATCCGCGAGGCGCGACAGGTTACGCTGGCGTACAGCGGTCGTTAACAGTTTCTGCCGCGTAGCAGACGCTGAAACGCTGCGTCTGCCGCCAGGCAATCACCTCTTCCACATGACCCTGAGCGATGCGCTGCTGCTGAGCGCGCCACCAGCCGGGGTCAAAAAGCTCCGGATGGAGTTGCAGCAGCAAGGCACCGGTCGCGGCTTCGCTGCATAACGCATAGCGGAAGGTTTCCGGAAACACATCGTCCGGTCCGACGCTGTACCAGGGCTCAGCGCTGAGTTCATCTTCCTCATAACGCGCGCGCGGCACCTCCCGGAAGTTCAGTTCGAGCATCGGACGGATTTCATCGTAGTCATAAAAAATGACCCGGCCATGGCGGGTGATGCCGAAGTTTTTAAACAGCATATCGCCGGGAAAAATATTGGCGGCCGCCAGCTGCCGGATGGCGTTGCCATACTCCTCGATTGCATGATGCCGCTCTGCCGCGCTGGCCTGCGCCAGATAGAGATTAAGCGGCTGCATCCGTCGCTCCAGCCACAGATGACGAATAATCAGACGGTCACCCTGGATCTCCACTTTTTCTGCCGCACAGGCGTTCAGCTCAGCCAGCAGCGCCGGTGAGAAGCGCGCCAGCGGCAGCGCAAACTGCTCAAACTCCTGCGTATCGGCCATACGTCCCACGCGATCGTGCTCTTTGACCTGCTGATAACAGGCGCGCACCTGCGCTTCCGTCACCTCCTTCTGTGGCGCGAAGCGATCCTTAATCACCTTAAACACCCGATCAAACCCCGGCAGCGTGAAAACCAGCATCACCATGCCGCGCACGCCAGGCGCGATCTCAAAGGCCGCATCACTCTCTGCCAGCGCCTGAAGATATTCACGGTAGCTTTCCGTTTTGCCATGTTTCTGGCAGCCAATCGCCCTGTACCGTTCCGCCAGGGTTTTGCCTGGCAGAATCGGTTGCAGCCAGGCGACCAGCGCAGCAGGCACCGGGGCATAGACCATGAAACAGGCGCGGGCGAACCCAAAGACAATGCTGGCGTCATTCACATCGGTGAGACAGGTGTCTATCCAGAGTTCGCCGGCGTCAGTGCGCTGAATCGGCAGTAGACAGGGCGCGATGCCTTCCGACAGATGCAGGCGCGCCACCAGCCACGCGGTTTTGTTGCGATAAAAAAGCTCACTGTTCACCTCAAGCCAGCCCTGATCCAGACCGGCAAAGTGCGACGTCAGGTGACGGACAATCCAGCCGACATCCCGGGCGCGATGCTGCCACGGCAGGGTCAGCGGTAAATCGGCCAGAGCCTGATCCACCACGGCCCGCCAGCCTCTGTCCGGCAGATAACGTCGCGACAGGGGCCGCAAAGGGGTGACCGGCGTAGCCTGGGATTGAGAGCTGAAGATAAACAGGCGCTCCGGCTGCAGATCGGCATGGCCATGTAACCGGCAGTAGACGGAGTTAAAAAAGCTTTCGGCAATCTCATGCCGCGGGTAGCCGGGCAGCAGGCTCTGATAGTGTTCCTTGATCCGCAGCCAGAATGCCTGATCCCAGTCTGCCGCACCGTTCAGCACCCGCAGCTGGTCAGCAACCAGAGAGACATGATGGTCGTAGAGGTGGATGCGAGCCTTCATGGCGTGCTGCACAGCCTGCCACTCCGCCTGTTCAAACCGCTGCTGCGCCCCGGCGGTGATATCCAGAAAGCGGCCATACTGCGCATCTGACCCCTGCAGAATCGTGTGGGCGATTAAAGATTCACGTGGCGGCATAATCAGCTCCGGCAAAGGCCCGCCCGCAGCGTGCGGGCGGGTTATCCGTCAGGAAAAAGCCTCAGAACTGATGCTCTTCGGTCGAACCGGTCAGCGCCGTGACCGACGATGTACCGCCCTGAATGGTGGTGGTGACCTGGTCGAAATAGCCGGTGCCCACCTCCTGCTGATGCGACGAGAAGCTGTAACCGCGATCGCGCGCCGCAAACTCAGGTTGCTGAACCTTTTCAACATAGTGACGCATCCCTTCGCCCTGAGCATAGGCATGGGCCAGATCGAACATGTTGAACCACATGCTGTGGATGCCTGCCAGCGTGATGAACTGGAAGCGATAACCCATGTCGCTGAGCGACTGCTGAAACGTCGCGATGGTGCTGTCGTCGAGATTTTTCTTCCAGTTGAACGACGGCGAACAGTTTTATAGGCCAGCAGCTTGCCAGGAAAGCGCGCATGAATGGCGTCGGCAAAGCGCTGCGCCATCGCCAGGTCCGGCGTCGAGGTTTCACACCACAGGATGTCAGCATAGGGTGCATAGGCCAGACCGCGACTGATCGCCTGTTCTATCCCCGCATGGGTGCGAAAGAACCCTTCTGCCGTCCGGTCGCCCCGGATAAAGGGTCGATCGTATTCATCGCAGTCTGAAGTGATCAGGTCAGCGGCATCAGCATCGGTGCGGGCCAGCAGCAGGGTGGGCACCCCCATCACATCGGCGGCCAGCCGGGCTGCCACCAGTTTCTGAATCGCCTCCTGGGTCGGCACCAGCACCTTACCGCCCATATGGCCGCATTTTTTCACCGCAGCCAGCTGATCCTCGAAGTGAACCGCCGCGGCACCCGCCTGAATCATCGCCTTCATCAGTTCGAATGCGTTCAGCACGCCGCCAAAACCCGCTTCCGCATCGGCAACAATCGGCAGAAAGAAATCGGTGTACCGGCTGTCACCCGCGTCGATACCCGCGGACCACTGAATCTGATCGGCACGCTGAAAGGTCTGATTGATGCGCGTCACGACCTCCGGAACTGAGTTGACCGGATAGAGCGACTGATCGGGATACATCTGCCCGGCAACGTTGGCATCTGCCGCCACCTGCCAGCCAGAGAGATAGATCGCTTCAATGCCCGCTTTCGCCTGCTGGAGGGCCTGACCGCCGCTCAGCGCGCCCAGACTGTTGATGTAGCCCTTCTTTGCCTTGCCGTTCAGCAATGCCCAGAGTTTCTCTGCACCGCGCTCCGCCAGCGTACAGGCGGGTTGTAATGAGCCGCGCAGATTAACCACCTCTGCTGCGCTGTACGGGCGGGTAATCCCCTGCCAGCGTGCGGTCTGCCAATCCTGTTCAAGTTGCTCGATTTGTTGAGTGCGTGTCATGGCAATAGCTCCTCTGTTCAGGGGATCAGGCGGTAGCCTGGCAGGGTAAGAAAGGAAACCAGTTCGCGTTCGGTGGTGATCTGCGCCATCAGCTGCGCCGCGTCGTGGTAGCGACCGCCGCTGAAACGGGATTCACCCAGCGTGTTTTGCAGCAGATGCAGCTCTTCGTTCAGCCAGCGCAGAAACAGTTCAGCGGTGACCGGCTGGCCGCTGTCCAGGATTTGCTGGTGGCGAATCCACTGCCAGATCGAGGTGCGCGCAATCTCCGCCGTGGCGGCATCCTCCATCAGTCCATCAATCGGCACACAGCCGTTACCGCTAATCCAGGCCTCAAGGTATTGCAGCGCGACGCGGATGTTGGCACGCATACCCGCCTCGGTGCGTTGCCCTTCACAGGGCGCAAGTAACTGCTCTGCCGTGATCGGGGCGTCCGCTTCACGCATGACATGCAGCTGATTAGGCCGATCGCCGAGAGCGGCATTGAAGACGGCCATCGCACTCTCTGCCAGGCCAGGATGCGCTATCCAGGTGCCGTCGTGCCCATTGCCCGCCTCGCGCAGCTTATCTTCCGATACGCGTTGCAATACCCAGGCATTGCGCACCGGATCTTTGTGGGGAATGAGGGCCGACATCCCACCCATCGCAAATGCCCCCCGGCGATGGCAGGTTTTAATCAGCAGTCGCGAATAGGCATCCAGGAACGGCTGCGACATGGTTACCGACTGGCGATCCGGCAATATCCGATCCGGATGCTGTTGCAGGGTTTTGATATAGCTGAAGATGTAATCCCAGCGGCCACAGTTCAGGCCGACAATGTGATCGCGCAGATTCCACAGGATCTCATCCATCTGAAAGACCGCAGGCAGGGTCTCAATCAGCACCGTCGCTTTGATCGTGCCGCGCGGCAGCTCGAACTGATCCTCGCTGAAACGAAAGATCTCACGCCACCAGGCGACCTCCTGCCAGCTCTCGGTTTTCGGCAGATAGAAGTAAGGGCCACTGCCTTTCGCCAGTAAAGCGCGAACGTTGTGGAAAAAGTAGAGAGCGAAATCGAACAGCCCGCCTGGAATCGCCTTACCCTGCCAGCTGACATGTTTTTCTGACAGATGCAGACCGCGCACCCGGCACATCAGCACCGCCGGATGGGCGTTTAACTGATAGATTTTTCCCTTGTCGCTGGTGTAACTCAGCGTCCCCTGCACTGCCTCGCGCAGCGTCAGCTGACCGTCGATCAGTTTTGACCACGCCGGGGAAAGCGAATCCTCAAAGTCAGCCATAAAGACGTTCACGTCAGCATTCAGCGCGTTGATCACCATCTTCCGATCGGGCGGGCCGGTGATCTCCACCCGGCGATCCGTTAAATCGGCCGGAATCGATCGGATACGCCATTCACTTGCTCTTATGGAAGCGGTTTCCATTTCGAAGTCTGGCAGCGTGCCCTGGTCGTAGCGTTGTTGTCGCCGCTGGCGGTCGAGTAACAGTGCTTCGCGTTGCGGCGCAAAGCGTGTCACCAGAGCCTCTAAAAACGAGATGGCTTCAGGGGTAAACAGGCTCTCTGCTCCCTGGCTCAGGGGCTGGCTGAAGGTCAGGGTATGGCTGATCACGGAATCTGTCATGCTGGCGCTCTCCTGTATTCAAAAGATCGAATGCAGCGGATCCACTCGCTGTTTGTTTTGTGAGCTACAGATCCAGAGCATAAGCATTTATTTTATTAAATCAAAAACTATTTCCATTTTTGTTTTTAAAAGGAGATATCTCACTGTTTCAGAACGGATTAAATTTTTTTCTTTTAAAGGAATGCTTTTCATCTGGCTTTTTACAGGCGAAAAAAAACCGTGCTGCCATCGGCTAACACGGTTCAGTTGAGGATTAAGCGGGACTATTCCAGCGTCGGATTCATGTGACGCAGATCGAACGGCGTGATCTGATAGACGTAGTAGTTGAGCCAGTTTGAAAACAGCAGATTACCGTGGCTGCGCCAGGTGGCGCGCGGTGGCAGCGCCGGATTATTCTGCGGGAAATAGTTATACGGAATCTCCGGTTTCACGCCCGCCTCATAATCGCGATGATACTCACCGGCCAGGGTCAGGGCATCATACTCCGGGTGACCGGTAACAAAGACCAGTCGCTTGTCCCTGCTCGCCATCAGATACGCACCGGTTTGTTCCGATTCAGCAAACAGCTCAAGATCGGTGTAATCCGTGATCAGCTGAGTAGGGAAATCAGCATAGCGTGAGTGCGGTGCCAGGAAATTATCATCAAACCCCCGGGTCAGTAACGCATGAGGATGCAGTATCTGATGCTCATAGACGCCAGACAGTTTGTTCTGCCGGGTTTGTTTCGGAATCCCATACAGAATATTCAGCGCAGCCTGCACCGCCCAGCAGACAAACAGGGTTGAGGTAACGTGCTCATTTGCCCAGTGCAGCACGCGCTGAATCTGTGGCCAGTAAGCGACGTCGTTAAAATCAACCAGTCCGAGCGGCGCACCTGTCACGATTAAGCCATCGTAGTTGTCGTGCTGAATATCTTCGAAATTGCAGTAGAAGTTGTTGAGGTGCTCGCTGGGAGTGTTGCGCGACTCACGGCTGTCGATACGCAGCAGCTGAATATCAATCTGTAAGGGTGAGTTGGACAGCAGACGCAGAAACTGATTCTCCGTTTCGATCTTCTTCGGCATCAGATTCAGTACCAGCACTTTAAGCGGACGGATCTCCTGAACACTGGCGCGCGATGATGTCATGACAAAGACATTTTCATCACGCAAAAAATTTACTGCCGGTAATTCGTCGGGAACCCTGATTGGCATAACCTGCTCACCTCATACAACCGTATAAACGTTTAGACATCTGGATGCCCAACATTAGCCTGATTAGGGTGAGTTGTCGAGGTTTCATGCAGAAAATGAAAATGTTTCAGCTTAAACTGGCAAACAGCAGACGTAAAAAAGCCCCGCACGTCAGTGCGGGGCTTCTTCACTTATATAATGCCTGGCAGTTCCCTACTCTCGCATGGGGAGGCCCCACACTACCATCGGCGCTACGGCGTTTCACTTCTGAGTTCGGCATGGGGTCAGGTGGGACCACCGCGCTAAAGCCGCCAGGCAAAT
>Ga0308172_1000158_pt1 | contig 127816 bp, 127 predicted proteins | sample PhyGR2_FD_202134 | JGI IMG/M metagenome (GOLD analysis project Ga0308172, IMG submission 202134) | Phyllosphere microbial communities from UC Gill Tract Community Farm, Albany, California, United States - DLSLSG.R2 | ecosystem: Host-associated > Plants > Phyllosphere > Unclassified | place... | reverse complement strand
ACGCCGCCCAGCCGTCGTTCACTTCCCAGTTCCAGTTGGCGCCGGTCGTGGACGATTCAGCGTTGATATCGTCGATCATGTGGTAGCCGGCGTCGATGGCGCCGTACCAACCATTGGGTTCCGCCGACGCAGCACCAGCCGACAGGGCCAGGGCGGCCGCTGCGCTGGAGGCCAGCACGAAAGTCTTCATACGCATAGGGGGTATCCCTCCGCCTCTGTTATAGTAGGGGGCGGGTCTACCGCCTACGCGGGTCTTACCAGCCTTGCCGTATAAGGTCGAGGCGGAAACGTGACGATATCGACCAGCAAATCTGAGACCGTGGCCTTGATGATACACGTGAATTTCGGGTTGAGCCACAGAATGGTTAATCACAAGCCCTCGACACGTCACAATCTAGGACCGCGCGGCGGCATAACCTATGCGAGCGTCACGTCTCGTTTTTTGGATCGACCATCTGCATCCCGAGCCACTCCGCAATCAGCGCCGGCTTGTCGGCCCCGTCGATCTCGACCGTCAGTTCGTGTTTCAGCAACCAGCGTCCGCTGCCCTTGTCGTCGGCCGATAAGAGCTTGAAGCGACCGCGAATGCGTGATCCCGCCGGCACCGGCGCCAAGAACCGCAGCTTGTCAAAGCCGTAGTTCACGCCCATCACGACGCCATCCAGGGGCGCCACCGCGTCATAGCTCATGGCCGACGCTAGGCTCAGGGTCAGGAAGCCGTGCGCGATGGTTCCGCCGAACGGCGTGGCCCTGGCCGCCTCCGGATCGACATGGATGAACTGGTGGTCTTCGGTGCAATCGGCGAAGGCGTCGATCCGGGCCTGGGTGACGTCGAACCATTTCGACACCCCGACCTCCTGGCCGATCAACGTCTGAAGTTCGCTGGCCTTGGTCATTGTGCGTTTCCTCAGTTCATTTGATGTGAGGTTGGCCGACCCTTGTCACGAAGGAAAGACCCTCAGCCGCCGAAGCGCCCCTCGATGATCTCGGCGTACAGTGTCGGATCGACGTTGCCGCCCGAAAGGACGATGACCGTCGTCCGTGCTTTCGTCCCGATCTTTCCGGCAAGCAGGGCCGCGAGCGAAACGGCGCCGCCCGGTTCGAGGACGATCTTGAGATGGCGGAATGCGAACCGCATCGCTTCCGCGACCTCGCCGTCCGAGACGGTGATCGCCCCCGCCAGCCGCCGGTTGATCGGCCAGGTCAGCACACCCGGCATCGGCGACATCAGGGCGTCGCAGATCGACGGCGCGCCTTGCGGGTGACCGACCCGCTCCCCGGCCGCCAGCGAGCGCGCCGTGTCGTCGAAGGCTTCCGGCTCGACCACGAACACCTTCGTCTCAGGACTGAGCTCGGCCATGACCAGGTTGATCCCGGCCATCAACCCGCCGCCGGACGCCCCGCACAGCAACTGGTCGAAGGGCGCATCCGCCTGATCCAGCATTTCCAACGCCGTCGTCCCCTGACCCTCGATAATGAAGGGATCATCGAACGGCGGAACCAGGATCGAGCCGCGCTCGGCGGCGATGGCCGCGCCGATGGCCTCGCGGCTTTCGGTCCAGCGGTCGTAGAAGCGCACCTCGCCGCCGAAGCCGATCACGCCTTCGACCTTCACCCTGGGCGAGTCCGACGGCATGACGATGATCGCCGGCGTCCCGACCATGGCGGCGGCGGCGGCGACGCCCTGCGCATGGTTCCCGGACGAGAAGGCGACGACGCCGCGCGCCTTCTCCTCGTCGGTCAGTCGGCTGATGCGGTTGTAGGCGCCGCGAAACTTGAAGGCCCCAGCCCGTTGCAGGCTTTCCGCCTTCATCAGAACCCGCCCACCGACCAGCATGTTCAGGGCGGGACTTTCGAGCAGGGGCGTGCGGACGGCGACTCCGTCGATCTGGCGGGCGGCGTCGAGGACGCCTTCATAGCTGGGCAGGTGCGTCGTCATATGCTCCCCTTAGCCCAAGACGCAGCCGGGAGAGAACCATGAGCCTGATCCTCGCCATCGACCAGGGCACGACCTCGACCCGCGCCATCGCCTTCGAAGTCGCGCCTCAAGCAGCGCGACGCGCGGTAGGCGAAGAAAAAGGGGACCTGAGGCCCGTCGCGGTCAGCCAGATCGAGCTGGCCCAGCATTTCCCGAAGTCCGGCTGGGTCGAACATGACGCCGCCGAAATCTGGACCGCGACGCTCCAGACCTGTCGAGAGGTGGTGCGCAAGGCCGGCGGCGTCGCCCGCTTCAACGCCATCGGCATCACCAATCAGCGGGAAACAGCCGTAATCTGGGACGCGGCGACCGGCGAGCCGCTGTATCGCGCCATCGTCTGGCAGGATCGCCGCACCGCCGACGTCACCGCACGCCTGACCGCCCAAGGCCACGAGCCGATGGTCCAGACCATGACCGGCCTGATCCTCGATCCCTATTTCTCGGCGACCAAGTTCGCCTGGCTGCTGGACGCCGTGCCCGGATCGCGGGAGCGGGCGGCGAAGGACGAGGTCAAGCTGGGCACGATCGACGCCTGGCTGATCTGGAAACTGACCGGCGGCCGGGTCCACGCCACCGATGCGACCAATGCTTCACGCACGTCTCTGATGGATTTGAGGACGGTCAAATGGCGTGACGACCTGTGCGATGTGTTCGACATCCCGCGCGAAGCCCTACCTGACATCGTCCCCTGCGCGGGTGTGATCGGAGAGAGCGATCCGGCGCTGTTTGGCCAGCCTCTGCCCATTGCCGGATCGGCGGGCGACCAGCAGGCGGCCCTTGTCGGGCACGGGGCGCTGAAAGCTGGGGACGCCAAGATCACCTATGGCACCGGCGCCTTTCTGGTCGCCAATGTCGGCGCGGAGCCCGTGGCCTCGACACGGCGTCTGTTGGGCACGCTCGGCTATCAGGCCGACGGCCAGTCCGCCTATGCGCTGGAGGGGTCGATCTTCTCGGCTGGCTCGGCGATCCAGTGGCTGAGAGACGGGGTCGGGCTGATCTCAGAGTCGCGCCAATCGGAGGCGATGGCGCAGACCCTCAAGGACAACGGCGGGGTCTATATGGTCCCCGGCTTCACGGGTCTGGGCGCACCATGGTGGGAACCGGAAGCGAGGGGGACCATCGTCGGGCTGACACGGGATTCCGGTCCGGCCCATTTCGTGCGCGCCGCGCTGGAAGCCCTGGCCTATCAGACGCGCGACCTGCTCGACGCCCTGGCCGCCGACGGCGCGCCGCCGCTGAAGACGCTGAAGGTGGACGGCGGCGTCACCGCCAACAGTTTCGCCATGCAGTTCGTCGCCGACATTTGCGAGGTCAAGGTGGAACGTCCGGCCTTCCAAGAGATGACAGCCCTGGGCGCCGCGCGCCTGGCGGCCCTGGGCGTCGGCCTTTTGCCGGACTTGGAGGCGCGCCCGGCCGAGGCGCCCGCCTGCTGGAAACCACGCATGAAGGCGGACGAGCGCGAGCGTCTGCTTTCCGGCTGGCGTCGCGCGGTGAAGGCCGCCATCATCGCCGCGTCGGACCGGGCGTGAGATCCGGACGGCTCAAGGAAACGACGAGGACCGCCGCATGACCGACGCCGCCCCGCTGGACGCCCAAAGCGCCTTCTCCGGCACGCGCGAGGTCGATCCGCGCTATCGCCTGGACGAGGCGGCGCTGGACGCCTGGATGCGCGCCCACGTCTCGGGATACGCTGGCCCGCTTACGGTGCGTCAGTTCAAGGGCGGCCAGTCGAACCCGACCTACGAACTGGTGACGCCTTCGGCCGCCTATGTGCTGCGTCGCAAGCCGCCCGGCGTCCTGCTGCCCAGCGCCCATGCCGTCGACCGCGAGTTTCGGGTCATCTCGGCCCTGGCCGCGCAAGGCTTCCCCGTCGCCAAGCCCCATGCCCTATGCCTGGACGAAACCGTCATCGGCTCGATCTTCTATGTGATGGACAAGGTCGAGGGTCGGATCTTCTGGGATTTGAAACTGCCCGGCCTGACGCCCGTGGAGCGGCGCGCCGTCTATGAGGCTCAGACGGACACGCTGGCCCGGCTGCACGCCTTCGATCCCGCCGCCATCGGCTTGGGCGACTACGGCAAGGCTGGAAACTATTTCGCGCGTCAGGTCGCTCGTTGGACCAAGCAGTACCGGGCGTCTGAGACCGAGCCGGTTCCGGTGATGGACCGGCTGATCGCCTTCCTGCCCGAAAGCCTCCCGGCCGAGGGACCCAGCCGCATCGTCCACGGCGACTTTCGTCTCGACAACATGATCCTGGCGCCGGATCGAGCAGAGGTTCGCGCCGTGCTGGATTGGGAGCTGTCGACCCTGGGCGATCCGATGGCCGACTTCTCCTATCTGCTGATCGCCTGGGCCATCCCCGCCAGTCTGCGCAACGGCCTCGCCGGCGCCGATCTGGAGGCCTTGGGCATCCCGTCCGTAGAGGAGACCGTCGAACGCTACGCCGCTGCGACAGGCATGCGGCCCGCCAACCTCGACTGGCTCTACGCCTACAATCTGTTCCGTCTGGCCGCTATCTGCCAAGGCATCGCCGGCCGGGTCCGCGACGGCACCGCCGCCAGCGCCCACGCCAAGACCATGGCCGCCCAGGTGGGCCCGCTTAGCGACGCGGCCTGGGGCTTTGCGAAAAAAGCTGGCGCTTAGATCAAACACCAAGCCATTCCAGATCGCCAGGAAGCTCCTCGGCCGCATAATCGATCTGAAGAACACGCCGTCTCGTGGGACGGGCTGCGGCGTCCGAAGCATGCAAAATCGGCGTTGCATAGAGCCAGATATCGCCGGCCTCGGCGAGGCAGGCATGAACGCCGCACTGTCGAACGAGGTCAGGCACATCGCGGATCGCAACCCGGCCATAACGGTGAGAACCCGGCGCGATCAAGAGCGGTGCATTCTCCACGGAGACATCGTCCAGATGCACTCTCACGGTCACCATACGCGCAAGCAAATCGAAAGGCGGAGCGACATGCTGCATTCCTGCCTTCATGGACCAGGGATCATATCCATCGACGGCGACACGCCGCTCGACGCAGATCGTGCGGTCCTGATGCCAATCCAGCGACCAATTGGTTTCAGCCGTCTTGTCGAAAAGAATGGCCCGGACGGGACGACTGGCATCGCCGAGCACCTCGGCGGCGACGGCCCCTATCCGTCCGTCTGGCGCTAAATATGGGCTTAGTCGATCACTGCCGCGTAGGCGCACGCCCGCGCGATCAGATGGAAGGTCAGCGAGGATCGTGAACAGAGTCTCGAGGTCATCCGAAACCGCGCCGAGAAAACGGTGGGCGCCCAAATTCTGAAACGCCGCATGATCGAGCGTCATAAGCCTAGACATCAATCCCTGACGGCGGCGCCCAGGATACGCTTGTCCGTCTTGCCTTGCACCAGCACCGCCACGGCCTCGCCGGGGCGGGCGGACGGCAGCGTGTAGAGCATTGGGCGGCCGCGCCATTCGCCCAGGCGCGTCACACCGCGCACGACGTTCATGTGCCGCACGGCCTGGCCGCGGTTCTCGCCCTGGCGGACCTCGACCACCTGAGGGCCGGGCGTATAGGTCACCGCCACCACCTCAGCGCCGCCGGCCGGCGCGCGGCCGGAGCCGACGCCGACGCCGGCTCCGTTCTCGCGGAATTCGATTTCCGGCGGCCAGGCCTGACGCACCGCCTCCTGATCGATGGCGGTTTCAAGCTCGACGCTGCGGGCGCCTGACACCTGACGTCGGCCGTCGATCACGACCTGGGGCGTCGAGACGCCGCGCTGGCGCAGGGCGGCGCGATAGGCGCGCTGGCGCTGAACGAACTCTGGCCGGGCGAAGGTGTCGGTCCAGCCCAGATAATCCCAGTAGTCGACGCCATAGGTCAGGGCGATGACGCCCGGCTGGGCCGCCGCCTTCTCCACCGCCGCATTCGCCTCGATGCAGCCGCCGCAGCCCTGGGCGGTGAACAGTTCGACAACGACCGGCGGGCCGTTGGCCGTCGCATGGCGCGGCGCAAGCGGGGGACGCCCCTCCGCCGGCTGGGCCGCCGAGGCGACGGCTGCAAGGACGCCCGCCATGACCGTGCCCGCGATGATCCAGCCCTTGGTGTTCATGCCGTCGTTCTTAGTCCTTGGGCCGCGACGGAGCGCCTCATATTCGCGTGAGGCTCTCTCCGCTTCGCTCAATCCATCAGCTGTTGCGACAGATAGACATAGTGGCGGGCCCAGCGACGGGCGTTGGCGACCGGGTCGGCGTCGTTGGAGTGGCCGCCCGCCGTGTCCTCATAATAGAGGTGGTCATACCCCATATCGCCCAGGCGCGCGGCGAACTTGCGCGCATGGCCGGGGTGGACCCGGTCGTCGCGCGTGTTGGTGGTCAGATAGACGCGGGGATAGGGTTGGCCCGGACGGAGCTGCTGATAAGCGGAGTATTTCGCGATCCACGCGGCTTCTTCCGGGATGCGCGGGTCGCCGTATTCGCCGATCCACGACGCCCCGGCCGGCAATTCGTGATAGCGCAGCATGTCCACCAGCGGGCTCTCGATCACCGCCGCATTGAACAGTTCGGGGTGCTGGGTGATCGACACCGAGGTCAGTACCCCGCCGTTCGACCGACCATAGATGCCCAGGCGACGCGGGCTGGTTATCCCGCGCTGTTCGAGATCGCGCGCCACGGCCGCGAAGTCGTCAAAGGCCTTCTGACGATCGCCGTCCAGAGCCGCCTGGTGCCAGTCGGGCCCGAACTCGCCCCCGCCGCGGATGTTGGCCTGGACGAAGACGCCGCCCCGCTCGAGCCACAGCTTGCCCATCTCGGGCTTGTAGGCCGGGTTGAGACTGACCTGGAAACCGCCATAGCCGAGCATGACGGTCGGGTTCGAGCCATCCAGCTTCATGTCGCGCGGGCGGGTGACGAAATAGGGGATCTTGGTCCCGTCGCTCGAGGTCGCCTCGAACTGTTCGGTCACGTCGCGAGACGCGTCGAACTTGGCGGGCGCCGACTTCAGCGTGGTCAGGGTCGCGGCGTCCGCATCGGCCAGGCTGAGAGTCGGTGGAACGAGGAAGCCCTGGGTCGAGACGAACACTTCGCCGCGTGCTTTAGACGAGTCGCCCAGACCGACCGCGAGGTTGTCGGGGACCGTGATGTCCTGACGGCTCCAGCCGCGCTCGCCGTTCGAACGGAAGACGCCAGCACGTCCACGCACATTGTCCGTGTAGGAAACGACCACGCGATCCGACAGAACGCGAACGTCGCCTACAGCCTGACGCGCGTCAGGCGAGAAGATCAGCGGCGCGGCGTTGCTGACAACCGTCTCGCCGTCGGCCCGCGCCTGCAGCACCTCCAACGGCATCGACAGCAGGTCGCCGCCCTTGAACGCCGTCCCGCCGGTCAGGCTCCAGTTCTCTTCCGGCGAGAAGATCAGGGCGTCGTTCAGGACGCCATAGACCGAGACGCGGGCGGGCAGCCTAAGCTGGGTCGTCTTGCCGTCGTGCGCCAACTGCCATGTCTCGGACCGGAAGGTGTCCAGCGGACGGGTGATGATGACGGCCGTCACCTTGCCGTCCTTGGCGCGATAGACGGCGGGGCTCACGCCGTATCCGCCGTCGCCCTGTTCGCCGCGATAGACCTCGGTCGCCTGGGCCAGGGTCTGGCCGCGCTTCAGCGTCTTGACGATGAAGGGATAGCCGGACTCCGTCATGGTGCCCGCGCCGAAATCGGTGGCGACCAGAAGCGTGTCGCGGTCCAGCCATTCGATGCGGTGCTTGCCTTCGGGCAGGCTGAACCCGCCGTCCACGAAACGCTTGGTCGTCAGGTCGAACTCGCGCACGACCACCGCGTCCTTGCCGCCGTCGGACAGATTGATCAGGCAGCGGGTGTCGTCCGGCGCCAGGCAGTCGGCGCCTTTGAACACCCAGTCTTTGCCCTCCGCCTTGGACAGGGCGTCGATGTCCAGCAGCGTCTCCCATTGCGGCGTTGTGGTCCGGTAGCTGGCCAGCGTCGTGCGACGCCAGACGCCCTTGGGATTGGTCGCGTCCTGCCAAAAGTTGCCGATGCCGTCGCCCAGGAAGGATGGGCTGGGGATGCGGTCGGTGGCCGTCAGGATCGCCTGGGCCTCGGCGCGGAAGGTCTCGTAGCGCGGATCGCCGGTCAGGGCGGCCAGAGACTTGCGGTTCTCCTCGGCGACGAAGGCCATGGCCTCGGCCCCGTCCACCTGCTCTAGCGCCAGATGATCGTCCGCCGCCGCAACGCCCGCCGGGGTCAGATCGCGGGGGAAGTGGGGCGGCGGGCCGTCGTTGGTCGAGACCACCATTCCGTCGCCGCCGGTTGCTACCGGCGTGCTCCCGCAGGCGGCCAGCAGAAGGGCCGGGATGGCGGCGGACAGAATCAGGTGACGCATGGCTTGAACTCCGCAAATCTGATCCTCCCCCGCGTCGCGGGGGAGGGGGACCGCCCTCAGGCGGTGGAGGGGGACGGAACCAGACACGGTGCGCGAGGTCGCCCCCTACACCACTTCGTGGTCCCCCTCCCCCGTTCACAAATGCTCACGGGGGAGGATTGAGTGCTATTCCTGCGCCGGCGTGTCCATCAGACGGCGCGACAGATAGGTGTATTCCAGCGCTAGGCGACGCGCGGTTTCGCGCAGGTTGGCCCCGGCCGCGTGGCCGCCGTCGACGTTTTCGTAGAACAGGACCGGATAGCCCAGCTCCTCAAGCCGTGCCGCCGCCTTGCGGGCATGGCCCGGATGGACGCGGTCGTCCTTGGTCGAGGTATGAATGAAGACCTCGGGGTAGGGCTGGCCCGCACGCAGGTTTTGATACGGCGAGTACTGCTCGATCCAGGCACGCTGCTCGGGAATGTCGGGGTTGCCATATTCGCCGATCCAGGACGCGCCGGCGAGAAGCTTGTGGAAGCGCAGCATGTCGAACAGCGGCACCTGGATGACGGCGGCGTTGATGAGGTCCGGTCGCTGGGTCAGCATCGCCCCCATGAACAGCCCGCCCTGCGAGCCGCCCATGATGCCCAGCTTGGGCTGGCTGGTGATGTCGCGGGCGATCAGGTCCAAGGCCACGGCCTGGAAATCCTCATGCGCGCGCTGGCGGTTCTGTTGCAGGGCCGCCTCGTGCCAGCGCGGTCCGAACTCGCCGCCGCCGCGCGTGTTGGCGATGACATAGACCCCGCCGCGCTCCAGCCACAGCTTGCCGACCGTCGCCGAATAGCCGGGCAGCAGCGAGCTCTCGAACCCGCCGTAACCGTACAGAAGCGTGGGGTTGGAGCCGTCCAGCGGCATGTCCGCCTTATGCACCACGAAATAGGGGATCATCGTCCCGTCGGCCGAACGGGCCTCGTGCTGATCGACCGTCATGCCGGCGGCGTCGAACTTGGCCGGCATCGACTTGACCTGATCGACCGCGCCGGTCGCCGCATCGGCCAGCCACAGGCTGGACGGGTTCAGATAGCCGGTGACGCTGACGAAGACCTTGTCGTCCTTCTCCGAGGCCGAACCGACGCCGACCGAGACGTTCTGGGGCAGGTCCAGCGTCGTGTGCGCCCATTCGCCCTGACCAGGGGTGTAGACCCGCACCGAGCCGCGCACATTGTCGTACAGGGCCACCACCAGCCGGTTGCGCGTGACGTTGACGCCCTCGATGGCCTGACGCTCGGTCGGGCGCAGCACCAGCTGGGCCGGGGTCGACTGATCGGCCAGCCAGGCCTCAAGCGGCCAGGCGATCAGGTCGCCGGTCTTAAAATCCTGACCCGACGGCGCGGTCCAGTCCTGTTTCAGCGACACCAGAAGCTGGCCCTGGACCAGGCCGGTGATGTCCGACTTGGCCGGCAGTTGAAGCTGGGTCAGGGCGCCGTCGTCGCCCAGGCGCCAGGTCTCGGACGAATAGAAATCCACCGAACGGTTGATCAGGGTCGCCTTCACCAACCCGTCGGCGTCGCGCAGCGTATAGCCGGACACCGAGACGTCGGTCGGCTGGCCAGTGAACAGGATCTCGGCCTGGTCCGGCGTCTGGCCGCGCTTCATCCGCTTGACCACCATCGGATAGCCCGAGTTGGTCAGGGTGCCGGGACCGAAGTCGCGCGAGATCAGCAGAGTGTCCTTGTCGATCCAGGATGCGCCGCCCTTGGATTCCGGCAGGGTGATGCCGCCGTCGACGAACTTGCGCTCGACCGTGTCGAACTCGCGCAGGGTCACGGCGTCCTTGCCGCCGTTCGACAGGCTGATCAGGCAGTAGCGCTCTTCGGGCTGCAGGCAGGTCGAGCCCTTGTAGACCCAGTTCTGGCCCTCGGCCGCCGCCAGGGCGTCGATGTCGAGGATGGTCTGCCACTCGGGCGTGGCGGTGCGATAGCTGTCCAGCGTCGTGCGACGCCACAGCCCGCGCACATGCTGGGCGTCCTGCCAGAAGTTGTCGATATGGCCGTCGTGGGTGAAGCCAGGCGACGGGATGCGGTCCTGGGCCTGGACGATCTCCAGCGCCTGCTGGTGCAGGGTTTCGTAACGCGGATCGCCTTGCAGGACGGCGAAGGTGCGTTCGTTGTGGGCCTTCACCCACTCCATCGCCCGCTCGCCCTCGACCTCTTCGAGCCACAGATAGGGGTCGGTCGCATCGCTGGTCGCGAAACCGCCGGAGGCCGGAGCGGGTGAGGAGGCTGGGGTCTGGGCCATGGATACCGAGGTCAGGCTGGTGGAGGCGAGAAGCGTCGCAAGCGCGACGGCGGAAGCACGGATCATGGACAGGTCCCCGAAAACGAAGCCGGCACCTTAACGACGCCTTCCCGTGCGGCAAGCCGTGCGACCTTACCGTTTTGTCACACCGGCGGGACGCGCCGCCTCATCCCTCGTCGGGAATGCAGAGCAGATTGCCGCACGCCTTGCAGTGAACGGCGTCGGGGTCGTGGTTCTGCAGGCCGCAGCGGTCGCAGGGGAAATGCACCTTGTGCGGTCGGATCAGGGCCTGGGCCAGACGCAGGAACAGGGTGATGCCGACCAGCATGACGGCGATGGACAACAACCGCCCCCATGGCCCGGGCAGGGTGACGTCGCCGAACCCCGTCGTCGTCAGGGTGGCCACCGTGAAATACAGCGCATCGACATAGCCGGCGATGCCGTCGTGGCCCCTGAAGGTCGCATAGACGAAGCCGGTCGCCACGAAGACGAAGGTGATCAGATTGGCCAGGGCGCGGGCGATCCCTTCAACCCGCGTATCGTCGAACCGCGCCCCCACGGTGCGCCAGAAGAAGTCCGAGTTCAGCAGGGTCCACAGCCGCAACATCCGCAGGAAGCCGAGATTGAACAGCCAGGCCGGAAACAGCAGGGTCGCCAGCACGAACAGGTCGACCCAGACGATCGGCCGCTTCAGCCAATCCTTGATGTTCGCATAGGCATAGGCCCGCGCGGCCAGATCCAGAGCCAGAATGGCGGCGATGAAATAGTCCAGCGCATAGAAGGCCCAGCCCATGTTCTTCAGGATGGGCGCCGCCAGGAAAAAGCCGATGATCGCCAGGTCGATCACGATGACGGTCAACCGGAACTTCACCGCCGCCGGTTGGCTGCCATGATACAGGTACCGCAGCCGGGCGCGCAGTCGCAGGCCGTTGTCCTTGGGATCGGTTTCGGTCTGGGACACGCTGGTTTCCGCGACGCTGGGTTGGGCCTATATGGCCTGCATGACCCGTCCTTTCGTCAAGATGAACGGCGCCGGCAATGACTTCGTCGTCGTCAATGCGCTGGAACAGCCGTTCGCTCCCAGCGAGGACCAGATTCGTGTGCTGGGCGACCGCCAGACTGGCGAGGGCTTCGATCAGTTGATCGCCATTGAACCGTCAGACACGGCCGACGCCTTCATGCGGGTCTGGAACGCTGATGGATCGATGGTGGAGACCTGCGGCAACGCCCTGCGCTGCGTCGGCTGGCTGCTGATGCAGGCCAACGCCTCCGACCGCGTGGTGATCGACACGGCAGGCGGCCCCACCACCGCCACCCGCGCCGGCGACCACCGTGTGACCGTGGACATGGGCAAGCCTCGCCTGGACTGGACCCAGGTGCCGCTGGCCGAAGAGATGGAGACGCGCGGGATCGAGCTTCAGGTCGGGCCGATCGACGCGCCGATCCTGCACACGCCCGGCGCCGTCTCCATGGGCAATCCGCACGTAGTCTTCTTCACCGACCGCCAGGACGACGGCTTCGTCACGGGATCCGGCTCGCTGGTCGAGCATCACCTGCTGTTCCCGCAAGGGGTCAATGTCGGATTCGCCAATGTGCTTGACCGGGATCACATCCGCCTGCGGGTCTGGGAGCGGGGCGCCGGCCTGACCAAAGCCTGCGGCACCGGCGCCTGCGCCGCCCTGGTCGCCACTGCGCGGCGTGGCCTGACCGAACGCAAGGCGACGGTCGTCGTCGATGGCGGCGAACTGCTCATCGACTGGGATGCGGAAACCGATCACGTCCTGATGACCGGGCCGGTCGAGATCGAACGGACGGGCGTGCTGTCGATCTGACGGCGTTGACGCTGACGCGCAGGTAAGGCTCCGGGCCGATTGCTCAGGCTTCCTCCGCGTCAAGGGTTGGCGCGGCCCGTCCCAGCCTCTAGGACACGAACGGTTACAGCCACGCCGACGCCCTGGACGACCGATGCCCGATCAGACCGAAAAGCAAACCTTCTCCGACGACGAAGCGCTGGACTTCCACCGCATCCCGACGCCGGGCAAGATTTCCATGGCGCCGACCAAGCCGATGGCGACCCAACGCGACCTGTCGCTGGCCTATTCGCCGGGCGTGGCCGTGCCGGTCCTGGCCATCGCCGCCGATGCGGACAAGGCCTACGACTACACCTCCAAGGGCAACCTGGTCGCCGTCATCTCTAACGGCACCGCGATCCTGGGCCTGGGCAACCTGGGTCACATGGCCTCCAAGCCGGTGATGGAGGGCAAGTCGGTCCTGTTCAAACGGTTCGCCGACGTCGACAGCTTCGACGTGGAGGTGAAAACCACCGATCCGGACGAGTTCATCACGGTCGTCAAGAACATCGGCGACACCTGGGGCGGCATCAATCTGGAGGACATCAAGTCCCCCGAATGCTTCGTCATCGAAAGCGAGCTTCAGGATCTGCTGGACATCCCCGTCTTCCATGACGACCAGCACGGCACCGCCATCATCTCGACCGCTGGCCTGATCAACGCCGTGCATATCGCCGGCAAGAAGCTGGACGAGATCAAGGTCGTGCTGGCCGGCGCCGGGGCGGCGGGCCTGTCCTCCATCGCCCTGATGAAGGCCGCGGGCGTCAAGGCCGAGAACACGGTGATCTGTGACCGCGACGGGGTCGTCTACAAGGGTCGCGACCACGGCATGGACCAGTGGAAGGCCGCCCACGCCACCGATACGTCCCTGCGCACCCTGGCCGAGGCCATGGTCGGCGCCGACGTGGTGCTGGGCCTGTCCGCCAAGGGTGCGATCACCAAGGAGATGGTCGCGTCGATGGCGCCCAATCCGATCATCTTCGCCATGGCCAACCCCGACCCCGAGATCACGCCCGAGGACGTCAAGTCGGTGCGCTCGGACGCCATCATCGCCACGGGCCGCTCGGACTATGTGAACCAGGTCAACAACGTCCTGGCCTTCCCCTATCTGTTCCGAGGCGCGCTGGACGTGCGCGCGCGCCGCGTGAACCACGAGATGAAGATCGCCTGCGCCCAGGCCCTGGCCGCCCTGGCGCGCGAGGACGTGCCGGACGAGGTCGCCGCCGCCTATCGCGGACGCAAGCTGAAGTTCGGCCCGGACTACATCATCCCGACGCCCTTCGATCCGCGCCTGATCTGGTACATCCCGCCCTTCATCGCCCAGGCGGCGATGGACACCGGCGTGGCCCGCGTCCAGATCGAGGACATGGACGCCTATCGTCACGCGCTGCGTTCGCGCGTCGACCCGTCCGCCGCCCTGATGCAGAAGATCAGCTCGGCCGTGCGCGGCGGGCCGAACAAGCGCGTCGTCTTCGCCGAGGGCGAGGAGCCGGCCGTCATCCGCGCCGCCTGGGGCTTCAAACAGGCCGATCTGGGCACGCCGATCCTGGTCGGCCGCGAGGATCTGATCCGTCAGAACGCCGCCGAGGCCGGTCTGAACTTTGACGAGCTGGGCATCGAGATCACCAACGCCCGCGTCTCCGACCACAATGTCGAGGACACCGACTGGCTGTACGAAAAGCTGCAGCGCCGGGGCTATCTGCGCCGAGACGTGCAGCGGATGATCAATCAGGACCGCAACTATTTCGCCGCCACCCTGGTCGCCAAGGGCCGGGCCGACGCCATGGTCGCGGGCGTGACCCGCAACTTCAACATGGCGCTGAAGGAGGTCCAGCGCGTGCTGGACGTGGACGACACCCTGATCGGCCTGTCGATCCTGCTGGCCAAGGGTCGCACCCTGTTTGTCGCCGACACCACCATCCACGAGCTGCCGAACGCCGAGGAGTTGGCCGACATCGCCGTCAAGGCGGCCGATACGGTCAGGAAGCTGGGTCGCAATCCGCGCGTGGCCTTCCTGTCCTATTCCACCTTCGGCAACCCGCCCGGCGACCGCGCCGAGAAGGTGCGCGAGGCGATCCGCATCCTGGACAAGAAGGGCGTCGATTTCGAATACGAGGGCGAAATGCCGCCGGAAGTCGCGCTCGATCCCAAGGGGCATTCGGCCTACGCCTTCAACCGCCTGACCAAGCCAGCCAACGTCCTGGTCATGCCCGCCATCCATTCGGCCGCCATCTCGACCAAGCTGGTTCAGGCCCTGGGCGGCGCGACCGTGATCGGTCCACTGCTGGTCGGTCTGGAGAAGCCTGTACAGATCGTCAGCTTGGGCGCCTCGGTCAGCGAGATCATCACCGCCGCCACCTTCGCCGCCTATGACGCCGGTCCCGCCTTCCAAGGCTCGGGCCTGACCTCGGCGCCGCGTCCCCCCGCGGCCGTGGTCGAGCGTTGAGCGAACCTTCGCCCTTTCCACCCGCCGCCCCGCCGCCCCGGCGGGTGGAGCCGGGCCTCTATCTGGTCGCCACCCCGATCGGCAACCTGCGCGACATGACGCTGAGGGCGCTGGACGTGCTGGCCGCGGCCGATCTGGTGCTGGCCGAGGACACCCGCGTCACCGCCAAACTGCTGAGCGCCTATGGTCTGAAGGCGAAGCTGGAACGGTGCGACGACCATGCGTCCGGCCGCGCCGCCGAACAGGCGATCGAAAGGCTGCGTGAGGGTCAGGTGGTGGCCCTGGTGTCGGATGCGGGCACGCCGTTGGTCAGCGACCCCGGCTTCGTCGTCGCCCGCGCGGTGATCGCCGAAGGACTGCCCGTCCATCCGATCCCCGGCGCCTCAAGTCTGTTGGCCGCCCTCTGCATCGCCGGCTTGCCGGCCGATCGGGTGCTGTTCGCCGGCTTCCTGCCGCCCAAGACGGTAGGCCGCACCGCCGCGCTGGAAGGCTTGAAGAGCCAGCGCCAGACGCTGGTCTTCTTCGAAAGCGGGCCGCGCCTGAAGGACAGTTTGACCGATATGGCCGCCGTGCTGGGTCCGCGCCCCGCCGCCGTCGCCCGCGAGCTGACCAAACTCTATGAAGAGTGCGTGCGCGGGCCGCTGGACGAATTGGCCGTCGATCCGCGCCTGGACGCGCCCAAGGGCGAGATCGTCGTGGTCGTCGGCCCCGGCGAAGAGATTCAGGCGACCGAGGCCGACGCGGACGCCGCCCTGATCGACGCCCTTCAGACCCTGTCGACTGGGGACGCCGCCTCCGAGGTGGCCAAGGCCCTGGGGCTGAACCGAAAGACCCTATATCGCCGGGCGCTGGAGCTGAAGGGCAAGTGAAACGCCTGTCTCGTCCCGCGCCGGTCCGTCGCCCCAAGGCGGCGTGGCGTCAGGCGAAGGGCGGGGCGGCGTTCAAGTCCGGTCACGCCGCCGAATGGATCGCGGCCTTCTGGCTCATCCTGCGCGGCTATCGCGTGCTGGGGTTTCGTCTGAAGAGCCGGGCCGGCGAGATCGATCTGCTGGTCTGTCGTGGTCGGGTGCTGGCGGTGGTCGAGGTCAAGCGCCGCGCGACGATGCAGGCGGCCCTGCTGGCGCTGAAGCCGGTCCAATACGATCGACTGGTCGCAGCGGGCGAGGCGATCCGACGTAATCGGCCGGGCCTGCAACGTCTGGAATTGAGAATTGATATGGTGGCGCTGGCTCCCTGGCGCGTTCCACGTCATCTTCGCGGCGTCGAGAGGCGCTGACGAGGGGATCGCATGACGCGCGAGGAGGCCGAGGCCGTCCTGACCGCCGCCGGTCAGGCCGAAGACGACGCCTTCCCCCTGCTGGAGGCGGCGATCGCCTGCGCCATCCATGACCATCCGTTGCGTGATCCCGAGCCTGTTCGCGCTCTGGCCCGTAACGCCTGCGAGCGGCTGAAGGAGCGGATTGGCGGCGAAGGGCCCGACGAGGCGCTGGCCGAAACCCTGTGCGCCGACCTGCGGCTGAACGGCGACCTGATCCATTACGACCATCCCGACAACACCGACATCATCGCAGTCGCCGAGCGTCGGCGCGGCCTGTCCGCCGTGCTGGCGGTCTTCTATCTGCACGCGGCGCGCGCGGCCGGCATCACGGCGGCTGGCGTCGATTTTCCCGGCCATTTCATGGTTCGCGTCGAGACGCCTGAAGGTCCCGTCGCCCTGGATCCGTTCAGCCAGGGGCGGCTGATCCTGCCCAGCGAACTGACGCGGCGCGCGCTTCGCGCCGGTCTGATGCCGCACGTCGCGGATCGGCTGGATCTTCTGATGGCGCCAGTGACGGATCGTCAGTCGCTGATCCGGCTGCAGAACGTGCTGTTCAGCCGCGCCATTCGCGGTCGGGATTATGAAGGCGCGGAGCGGTCGGCCCTGCGTCGTGCCCTGCTGGACCCCGAGGACCACCGGCCGTGGCTCGATGTCGCCTCGGCGCGCGAGAAGCAGGGGGCGCTCGCGGGCTCTCTGCACGCCTTGGCGCGGGCTCAGGGTCTGGACGGCGTCGAGGAGGCGCGGCGGTTCACGACCTTCGAACGCGTGCGGATGCAGTTGAACTAGACGACGGCCTCGCCGCGCAGCAGGCGAGGCAAGTCGCCTGTCGCGCCGCCCGCCTCCTGCATGAAGGCGCGGCGCAGAGGGCCGATGCGGTTGACCGCCGCCATGCCCAAGTCGCGCGCTAGGCGCACCGGCGCGATGTCGTTCGAAAACAGACGCACGAAGGCGTCGAAACCTGCCGCCAGGGCCACATTGTCGAACCGGCGCCACCGCGCATAGCGCTCCAGAACGGCTTCCGACCCGATGTCCTCGCCCAAGCGCATGGCCTCGGCCAGCACCTCGGCCAGAGCCGCCGCATCCTTCAGCCCCATGTTCAGACCCTGACCGGCGACGGGGTGAACACCGTGCGCCGCATCCCCGATCAGGGCGATGCGCGGCGCGATCAGTTTTTCCGCCAGGCTGAGCGACAGCGGATAGACGAAGCGCGGACCCTCGACCGTCGCGCCATCAAGAAACTCCCCAAACCGCCGCATCAGATGGGCGTGGAAGGCGTCGTCCGAGGCGTCGCGCAGCGCCTCGCCCCGTCGCGTCGTCTCGGTCCAGACCAGGCTGGCGCGCTGATCCGTCAGAGGCAGGATGGCGAAGGGGCCGCTGGGTAGGAAATATTCGTGCGCGACATTGCCGTGGTCGCGACCCAGCCGCACCGTGGCCACCACGCCGCTCTGGCCATAGCCCCAGCCGACGGTCTCGATCCCGGCCGCGCGGCGCACGGCCGAGCCTCGCCCCTCGGCGCCGACGACCAAGGGGGCGATCAGGGTCGATCCATCAGCCAGGGTCACGGTCGCCTTGCCCGCATCGGTCGCGACGCTGGCGACGGTCGCCGGGGCGCGCACCGCGATCCCCGCGCGCGTCACCGCCTCGGCCAGGGCCGCACGGATGCGACGGTTCTCGACCATATAGCCCAGCGGCTCGCCGCCGGTGCGGCCGCCGATCTCATCGGCGTCGAAGCGCAGGAAGGCGGGCGAGGCGGACCGGCTGGCCGCGCCCGGCCGACGCCCGTCCGTCACCAGAATATGGTCCATCCGACAGGCGTGGGGGCGAAGGCTTTCGCCCAGCCCCAGCGCGTCCAGCATGCGGAAGGTCGAAAAGGCCACGGCGGTCGAACGCCCGTCGAAGGTCGGCGCCAACTGGTCGCTGAAAGGCTGCGGATCGACCATCACGACCTTCAACCCGCCTTGCGCCGCCGCCAGGGCGAAGGCCGCCCCGGTCAGCCCCGCGCCGGCGATGACGATGTCGTAGCGTTCAGTATCAGCCATGGAAGGTTTGTCGCGCCGTCGCGGCCAAAGGTCCAGAGGACGGTTTGTCCATCGCCAAGGCCAAGCTGGTAAACAGCCCCTTAACCCTGTGAGTGCAACAAAGGCGGTCGAACGTCAGCCGCCGGAAGGTTCGACCCTTCATGTCCACCGCCCTCGTCATCGGCCGTCAGGCCTGGATCAGCGCCCGCATCCTGTGGGACGCGCCCTTCGTGGTGCGGTTCAGGGGCGTCTTGCAGGCCCTGCTGGCGACCCTGCTGCTGGTCGCCCTGGTGTCGTGGAATCCGGCGGACGCCAGTCTGAACGCCGCCTCCAGCCTGCCGACGACCAACTGGCTGGGGGCGAACGGCGCCCTGTTCGCCGACCTGTTCATGCAATCGCTGGGTCTCGCAGCCTGGCCCGCAGCCCTGCTGCTGGTCGCCTTCGGCCTGGCGCGCGCGGTCGGCGATGCGATCCAGCAAAGGCTCAAGCCCACGCCGTTGAAAGCTCTGGCTGCGACCGGCGGGGTGCTACTGCTATCTGGCGCGCTCGCCGCCCTGGCCGCGCCCGCCGCCTGGCCGCTCGCCGCCGGTCTGGGCGGTCTGTGGGGCGATGCGGTTACAGGCCTGGCGGCGCGCGGTCTCGGCGCCCTGCATATCCCCGGCGGCCGCATCATTGCAGGCCTCGTCTTCCTGGTCGCTGGGCTGTGGCTGGTCGGTTTCGCCATCGGCCTGCGCGCCATGGATTTTCTGGACGCCCTGCACTGGGGCAAGTCGCTGCGCGCACCCGCGCCGCCTCAGCCGAAGCCTCAGGCCGCCCGCGAAAAGGCGCCCGCCAAGGCCCGAGCGCCCCGCGCCGCCCCACCGGAAGAGGCTCCGCTGGCCCCGACCTATGCAGAAGAGCCGCCTCAGACCGCCTATGACGACCTGCCGCCTTGGGAGGACGACGCCGTCCAGCCCGCGCCCCGCCCGTCGGCCGCCCGCCCGGTTGAGCCGCGCGTCGCCGCGGTCAAGGCGCCGAAGGCCCGCAAGGATGACGTGGACCAGCAGGCCTTCGACTTCGTGCGGCCCGAGGGCGATTTCGACCTGCCGCCGCTCGGCATCCTGACCAAGCCGGCCCAGCGCGTCGGTTCGGTGGACGAGGACTCCCTGAAACAGAACGCCAAGATGCTGGAAGGCGTGCTGCAGGAGTTCGGCGTGCGCGGCGTGATCGACCAGATCCGTCCCGGCCCTGTAGTGACGCTCTACGAACTGGTGCCCGCGCCGGGCGTGAAGCACGGCCGCGTGGTCGCCCTGGCCGACGATATCGCCCGGTCGATGTCCGCCCGCGCCTGTCGTATTTCCGTGGTCCAGGGCCGCAACGCCATTGGCATCGAGCTGCCCAACGCCAAGCGCGAGACCGTCTATCTGCGCGACCTTCTGGCCAGCGCCGAATACGACAAGAAGGGTCACCTGCTGCCCCTGGCGCTTGGTGAGACCATCGGCGGCGAACCCTATGTCGCCGACCTGGCGCGCATGCCGCACCTCTTGATCGCGGGCACCACCGGCTCGGGCAAGTCGGTCGGGGTCAACGCCATGATCCTGTCGATCCTGTATCGCCACAGCCCGGCCGAATGTCGCTTCATCATGATCGACCCCAAGATGCTGGAACTGTCGGTCTATGACGGCATCCCGCACCTGCTGGCGCCGGTCGTCACCGATCCGAAGAAGGCCGTCGTCGCCCTGAAATGGACGGTGCGCGAGATGGAGGATCGCTATCGCCGCATGTCCAAGCTGGGGGTGCGCAACATCGCCAGCTACAATGAGCGCGCCCGCGAGGCCCAGGCCAAGGGCGAGCATTTCGAACGCACGGTCCAGACCGGCTTCGACGAACAGGGCCGCCCGGTCTATGAGTCCGAGAAGATCCGCCCCGAACCCCTGCCCTTCCTGGTCGTGGTCATGGACGAAATGGCCGATCTGATGCTGGTCGCCGGCAAGGACGTCGAGGGCGCGGTCCAGCGTCTGGCCCAGATGGCCCGCGCCGCCGGCATCCACCTGATCATGGCCACCCAGCGCCCGTCGGTGGACGTCATCACCGGCACCATCAAGGCCAACTTCCCGACCCGCATCTCCTTCCAGGTCACGTCCAAGATCGACAGCCGCACCATCCTGGGCGAACAGGGGGGCGAACAACTGCTGGGCCAGGGCGACATGCTCTACATGGCCGGCGGCGGGCGCATCACCCGTCTGCACGGCCCGTTCGTCGACGACAAGGAAGTCGAGGACGTCTGCAAACACCTGAAGGCCCAGGCCGAACCCGACTATCTGGATCTGATCACCGACGAGCCCGACGGCGACGGCGACAACGGCTATGACGAAGGCGGCGGCGGAGGCTCGGGCGACGACCTGTACGACCGCGCCGTCGCCGTGGTCACCCGCGACCGCAAGGCCTCGACCAGCTACGTGCAGCGTCGGCTCCAGATCGGCTACAACCGCGCCGCCTCCCTGATCGAGCGAATGGAGCAGGAAGGCGTGGTCAGCCCCGCCAACCATGCCGGCAAGCGCGACGTCCTCGCCGGCCCGCCACCGATGGTGTGACGAAAATCGAGGAACGGCTGCGGCTCGTAGCCGTTGTCTGACCCGCTATCGCGTCCAAGCTTCAGCATTTCGATGAACAGGGCTTCATCGCAGCGCCGGAATATGGTCAGGCTCGCGTCATTCCGACGCCAAGCCGACCGGGCAAGACGGCAGGATCGACAACCATCCCGAACGGGAGACGAACTTCATGACCTCGCGCACCAAGACCCTGGCCTTGCCGGCCGCCGATCTGCACCGCCGCAGCCTGCTGCTGGGCGCCGGCCTGACGACCGGCCTGATCGCGCTGGGCGCCTTCGACGCCGCCCGCGCCCAGTCCAACCTGTCGGCCGAGGATCGCGCCGTGGTGCAACAGGCGCAGGGCTATCTTCAGGCCCTGACCTCGGCGCAAGGCACCTTCACCGAAACGGGCCCGAACGGTCAGACGCGTCAGGGCCGCTTCTATCTGCAACGTCCCGGCAAGATGCGGTTCGAATACACCAACCCGGCCGGTCTGCTGGTGGTGTCGGACGGCTACAACGTCAAACGCTACGACCCGCGCCTGAACAGCTTCCAGCAGGTGCCGCTGGGGCGCACCCCGCTGTCCACCTTCCTGGCGCGCAATGTGCGGCTGGACCAGGGCGTGCGCATCGAGCGCGTGACGCGGATGGCCTCGGGCGCCTTCGCCATCACGGCGCGGGATTCCAACCGCCCGAACGACGGTCAGGTCGTGCTGGCCTTCGCCGGCAATCCGATGCGTCTGCAAGAGTGGACCATCACCGATCCGCAGGGCGCCCGGACCCGGACGCAGCTGACCTCGCTGCAACCGGCGTCCGGCCTGTCGGCGCGCCTGTTCCAGCTCAGCGATCCGACCCGTCGTCCCGGCCGCAACTAAGGGCGTTCAGTCTAGGGTGTTCTGGGGGCGGGTGACCATTCCTCAACCCCTGTTTCGCTAGACTAGCCGCATGAGCGCGACCGCCCCGCCATCCGGCGTCCCATCGCTGAAATGGATCGCGGCGGTCGGCGCGGGCGCCTTTGCTCTGTTCATGCTCGGCGCACTGGTGGGCGAACCGGCTCTGAACCGCTTGATCACGCCGACCGACACCTCCGCCAGACCTCGCGCGTCCGGACAGGTCGAGGTCGGGGAAGTCGTGCTGTCCGGGCGCTACGTCGCGACCAAGTCCGACATGGCGATGGACATAGACGGCGGCGCGCTGAGCACGACCGCGGGCGGCCGCCTGACCTCGGCGCCCCATCGGCTGGTTCAGGCGGATCAGCAGGCCAGCGTCTCAAAAAGTTTCACCGACGCCATGGTCGTACCGCCGATGGCCCAGATCGAGGTGCGGCGTGTCACGGCTGACGACGACACGCGGCTGTGCGCCGGTCATCCCGTCGGATGGCTGGCCTTGGCCGTGCGGCGCGACGGTTTTGTCCTGATGCCGGTCCGACAGGGGCCGCCGCCGGGGGCCCTGCTGGCGGACGACCGCCTGTGCGCCGTCTTGGACCTCAGCCGATGATCCGTGGTCTGGTGCTGGCCGCGTTGGCCGGACTGGTCGCCGCGCTTCTGACCTGGACCCGGCCGGGCGCGACGGATCGTGAAGCGACGGACCCCGTCGTCATTCAGGTGCTCGACAACGGCTTTCACACCGACGTCGCCGTACCGCGCGCCGCGCTGGAACGCCGCGGCGGTCCTCTGGCGCTTGCGGTCCAATCCTTGGCGCCCGGCGAATGGATCCTGATCGGATGGGGCGATGCGAAATTCTACGTCGATCAGCGCCCGATTTCGGATCGGTTGCCGGACGGGGCGCGCGCGTTTCTGCATCCCGGCAATCGATCGGTGCTGATGCTGGCCCCTCGAGGCGAGGATCCGCGTCTGACCTATGGCGAAGACAGCGCCGCCCTGACCCTGAGCCGCGCCCGCTTCGAGCGTCTGGCCACGCGGGTCGAGGCTTCGCTCGATCTGTCGAACGGCCGGCCGCGCATCGCAGCCATGCGTCCCGGCGACGACGCGCGTTTCTTCGCCAGTCGCGAGACCTTCTCCATCCTGCATCTGTGCAATCACTGGACGGCCGGCGTCCTGAACGCCGGCGGCGTGGCGATCCGTCCGGTTCCGGCCATCACCTCGGGCGAGGTGATGCGCTCGGTTCGGGCCGGCGAGCGGGCGCGAAAACTGGACAGACCCCCGCTGCGGGACTAGACCGCCCGACTTTCGCCTATCCGGCCGGGTCCGATCCCCAGCGGGCGAACAAGAAGGAGAGGCCGATGGCCCACAAGCAACACACCCGTAACGCCTCCGGCCCCGCCGGACCCAGCCAGCGCCAGCTGCGCGCCGGCGAGCTGATCCGTCACGCCCTGGTCGACATCCTGCGCGAGGAGGACATCCGCGACGAGGCCCTGGCCGGCGTGTCCATCACCGTGACCGAAGTGCGCCTGTCGCCGGACCTGAAACACGCCACCTGTTTCGTCGAGCCTCTGGGCGCCGGGGTCGAGGCCGCGCCGACCAATGGGCATGAGAGCGAGATCATCAAGGCGCTGAATGTCCACGCCAAATTCGTGCGCGGCCAGCTGGGCCGTCGCCTGGACATGAAGTTCACGCCCGACCTGAAGTTCCGCCACGACGAAAGCTTCGACGCCGCCAGCCACATCAACCGCCTGTTCGACGACCCCCGCGTGCGCGCCGACCTGGAGCGCCGCGACGACGTGGGCGAAGACTGATGCGGGGGCCTCACGCAGCGGGAGCGATAAGCCAGGCGTCTTTCCGGCCTCAAGCAGCGCGAAGCGCGATAGGCCAAGCGTAATGGCCCGCAAGAAGAAGGGCGACATCGTCGACGGCTGGGTTTGCCTGGACAAGCCGTTCGAGATGGGATCGACCGAGGCCGTCAGCCGCATCCGTCGCCTGTTCAACGCCCAGAAGGCCGGTCACGCCGGAACGCTGGACCCGCTGGCCAGCGGCATCCTGCCCATCGCGCTGGGCGAGGCAACCAAGACCGTGCCGATGATGATGGAGGCGCAGAAGGTCTATCGCTTCACCATCAACTGGGGCGTCTCGACCGACAGCGTGGACCGCGAGGGCGAGATCATCGGCCGCTCCGACGTGCGTCCCACGGTCGATCAGGTGAAGGCCGCCCTGCCGGCCTTCGTCGGCGAGATCGACCAGACGCCGCCGCGCTTTTCCGCAATCAAGGTGGACGGCGCCCGCGCCTATGACCTGGCCCGCGACGGGGTGGAGTTCGAGCTTCAGGCCCGCCGGGTGACGATCCACTCGGCCGAGGTGACGGATGCACCCGACGCCGACCACGTCGAACTGACCATCCGCACCGGCAAGGGCGTCTATGTCCGCTCGCTGGCTCGCGACCTGGCCGCCGCCCTCGGCGCCGAGGGTCATGTCAGCGCCCTGAGACGCGAGCGCGTGGGGCCGTTCAGCACGCAAAACGCCGTCACTCTGGATTCTCTGGAGGAAATGGTGCATAGGGGCGCCGCCTCGGAAGGCTTGCTTGCCGTCGCGACCGCTCTGGACGACATCCCGGAACTGGCCGTGAATGAACAGGACGCCTTCTCGCTTCGGCAGGGACGCCCGATCGTTCTGCTCCCCCGTCAGGTGGAAACCCTCAAGGATCGCCTTACCGGCGGTTCGCGCACGGTTTCAGCCTTTCAGGGCCAGACCCTCGTCGCCCTCTGTCAGTTGCGGGCCGGCCGGCTAGAACCCGACCGCGTTTTCAATCTTTCCTGATCGCCTGATCAGGAGACTCCAACCCGGCCTCAAGTAGCGCGAAAGCGCGGTAGGCCACCAAGGGAGAACTACGATGTCGGTTACTGCTGAACGCAAGCACGAGATCATCGCCGATAACGCCCGCTCCGCCGGCGACACCGGCTCGGCCGAGGTTCAGGTCGCGATCCTGTCGGAACGCATCGCCAACCTCACCGAACACTTCAAGACCCACAAGAAGGATAACCACTCGCGTCGTGGCCTTCTGAAGATGGTGTCGCAACGTCGCCGCCTGCTCGACCACCTGAACAAGGTCGACGCCGGTCGCTACCAGGCGCTCATCTCCAAACTGGGCCTGCGCCGCTAAGGCGTCGGAACAGTGTAGAATACGCTTTCGAGGCGCGGGCGGTCACGTCCGCGCCTCGTTGTGCAACTAAGCGCTTCCAGGCCAAGTGGCTGCCGGTTGGCAGCCCGGGAAGCGTGACTACAAAAATACGACCTGTGCGCCGCAGGACTTACCGGCGCAGCTGCGAGGGCCATGACGGTCCTCTCCCGGTCGTCGCGATGGCGCGGCGGCCTCTGGATCGAAGGACTGAACGCCGACGCATCCGCCCCATGATGGGACCCCGCACGGAATACGCCGTCCGGGATACGAAAGACGAAATATGTTCGACATCAAACGCAAGACGATCGACTGGGCCGGCCGCCCGCTGACCCTGGAAACGGGCCGCATCGCCCGCCAGGCCGACGGCGCCGTGCTGGCGACCTACGGCGAGACCGTGGTTCTGGCCACCGTCGTCTATGGCCGCGCGCCCAAGCCCGGCCTGGATTTCTTCCCCCTGACCGTCAACTATCAGGAAAAGACCTTCGCCGCCGGCAAGATCCCAGGCGGCTACTTCAAGCGTGAAGGCCGTCCGTCCGAGAAGGAAACCCTGGTTTCCCGCCTGATCGACCGTCCGATCCGCCCGCTGTTCGTCAAGGGCTTCAAGAACGAGACCCAGGTCGTCGTGACCGTGCTGCAGCACGACATGGAAAACGATCCCGACGTTCTGGGCATGGTCGCCGCCTCGGCCGCCCTGACCATTTCGGGCGTGCCCTTCATGGGCCCCATCGGCGCCGCGCGCGTCGGCCTGATCGACGGCGAGCTGGTGCTGAACCCCGCCATCGACCTGATCCCGTCGTCGGACCTCGACCTGGTGGTTGCCGGTACGCAAGACGCCCTGATGATGGTCGAATCCGAAGCCAAGGAGCTGTCGGAAGAGAAGATGCTCGAGGCCCTGATGTTCGCGCATGCGGGCATGCAGCCGGTGATCGACGCCATCATCGAACTGGCTGAACACGCCGCCAAGGAGCCCTTCGACTTCCAGGCCGAAGACCACTCCGACGTCGTCGCCTCGATCAAGTCGCTGGTCGGCGAAGACATCAAGAGCGCCTACACCCACGCCGGCAAATACGAGCGCCGTTCGGGCGTCGACGCGGCCAAGAAAGCCGCCGCCGCCAAGCTGGTGAAGACCGACGAGAACCCCGACGGCGTCGACGGTTCCAAGTTCTCGGCCGCCTTCAAGGAGTGCGAAGCCGAAGTCCTACGTCGCGACATCATCGAGAACGCGCACCGCGTCGACGGCCGTGCCCTCGACAAGGTCCGCGCCATCGTGTCGGAAGTCGGCGTCCTGCCGCGCACCCACGGTTCGGCCCTGTTCACGCGTGGGGAAACCCAGGCCCTGGTCGTCGCCACCCTCGGCACCGGCGAGGACGAGCAGTACATCGACAGCCTGCAGGGCACCTACAAAGAGAACTTCCTGCTGCACTACAACTTCCCCCCCTATTCGGTGGGTGAAGCGGGCCGCATGGGTTCGCCCGGCCGTCGCGAAATCGGTCACGGCAAGCTGGCCTGGCGCGCGATCCGTCCGATGCTGCCGACCAAGGAAGACTTCCCCTACACCATCCGTCTGGTCTCCGAGATCACCGAGTCGAACGGCTCGTCCTCGATGGCCACGGTCTGCGGTTCGTCGCTGGCCCTGATGGACGCCGGCGTACCGCTGGTCCGTCCGGTCTCGGGCATCGCCATGGGCCTGATCCTGGAGCCGTCGGGCGAGTTCGCCATCCTGTCGGACATCCTGGGTGACGAAGACCACCTGGGCGACATGGACTTCAAGGTCGCCGGCACGTCGGAAGGCATCACCAGCCTTCAGATGGACATCAAGGTCGCTGGCATCACCAAGGAGATCATGAAGCAGGCCCTGACCCAGGCTTCGGCCGGTCGCCTGCACATCCTGGACGAGATGTCCAAGGCCATGGATGCGCCACGCGCCGAACTGGGTGAACACGCGCCCAAGATCGAAACGGTCAAGATCCCCGTCGACAAGATCCGTGAAGTGATCGGCTCGGGCGGCAAGGTCATCCGCGAGATCGTCGAGAAGACCGGCGCCAAGATCGACATCGGCGATGACGGCACAATCAAGGTCGCCGCCAACGACCAGGAGAAGATCGACGCCGCCAAGGCCTGGATCCAGTCCATCGCCTCGGAGCCGGAAGTCGGAACCATCTACTCCGGCAAGGTCGTCAAGGTCGTCGATTTCGGCGCCTTCGTGAACTTCTTCGGCGCCAAGGACGGCCTGGTCCACGTGTCCCAGATCGCACTGGAACGCGTCGCCAATCCGGCCGACGTCCTGTCGGAAGGCCAAGAGGTCAAGGTCAAGTTCCTGGGCTTCGACGATCGCGGCAAGACCAAGCTGTCGATGAAGGTCGTCGATCAGGCCACCGGTGAAGACCTGACGGCCAAGATCAACGCCGAGCGCGCCGAGCGCGGCGAAGAGCCTCTGTCGGAAGACACCGGCGGTCGTCCGAAACGTGACGGCGGTGATCGCGGCGGCGATCGCGGACGTCGTCGTCGCGACTAAGCGACCTCGCATCCAAGACTGATGAGGCCCGGCGGAGCAATCCGCCGGGCCTTTTTCTTTGGGGCGGCGCAACAGCTATCCGCGATTTCACTTGCCGCTTCGGCCCATGCAGTTTCCATTGCCGCATCCAGATTTCGAGGGGCCGTTCCATGTTCGATCGTCGTCGTCTTCTTCAGTCCGCCGCCTTGGGCGCCGGTCTCGTCGCCGTAGGCGGCCCCGCCTTCGCGCGTCAGGCCGGGGCATCGCAGGGCGACGCCGCCGCCCAACTCAAAACCTTCATGGACGCCACGTTCGAGCAGACGCTGGATAAGAGCCCCGAAGTCGTCACCATGTTCGGCCTGGACAAGGGCGACCGCGCCGCCGCCAAGTCCAAACTGACCGTTCCGACACGCGCCGAGGAAGACGACCAGCGCGCCTTCACGCGTCGCCAACGCGCCGAACTGTCCCGCATCGACCGCTCTAAACTCGATTCCCGCAACGCCAACTACTACGACAGCCTGACCCAGAATCTGGACGGGGTGATCGCCACCTACGACATCCCCTACGGCCAGGGCGGCTGGCCCAATCCGTACCGCGTCAGCCAGCAGGGCGGCGCCTATCAGTCCACGCCCGACTTCCTGGCCAACCAGCACACCATAGAGACGGCCGCCGACGCCGACGCCTATGTCGCCCGCGTCAACGCCTTCGCCGACGTGTTGATGGCCGAGACGGATCGACTGAAGGAAGACTATGCGCTGGGCGTCATCCCGCCCGACTTCATCCTGGCCAAGGCGATCCGCCAGCAGGACGGCGTCTTGGCGACCCCGGCGGCGACCTCCCCCCTGACCCAGTCGGTCGTCGACCGGGCCCGCGCCAAGGGCCTGACCGGCGACTGGGGCGCGCAGGTCGAACGGCTTGTGACCGAACGGGTCTATCCGGCCCTGGCCGCCCAGAACACCGTGCTGAAGGCAGCCCAACCGAACGCCGTGCACGAGGCCTCGGTGCGCCGCCTGCCGCAGGGCGAGCAGTATTACGCCAATAGCCTACGCTACATCACCACGACCCGGCTGACCGCCGACGAGATCCACAGCACCGGCGTGGAACAGATGGCCGATCTGACGGCGCGCGCCGATGTGTTGCTGAAGGCGCAAGGCCTGACGCAAGGCTCGGTCGCCGAGCGGATCAAGGCCCTGGGGGATGATCCCAAATACGTCTACGCCAACACGGACGCCGGCAAGGCCGAGCTGATCGCCAAGCTGAACGCCCAGATGGCCGATATGCAGGCCCGCCTGCCCAACGCGTTCGGCCGCCTGCCCAAGGCCAAGGTCGAGATCAAGCGCGTCCCGCCCGAGATCGAGGCCGGCGCGCCGATGGGCTATTACAACTCGCCCAGCCTGGATGGGACGCGACCCGGCATTTACTGGATCAATCTGAAGGACACGGCGGAATGGCCGTCCTGGACCCTGCCGACCCTGACCTATCACGAGGCGACGCCGGGCCACCATCTGCAGATCAGCCTGCAGCAGGAGAGCGAGTCGGCGCCGCTGCTGATGAACCTGCTGGGCTTCTCGTCCTACGTCGAGGGCTGGGGGCTATATGCCGAACAGCTGGCCGACGAACTGGGCGCCTATGAGAACGATCCGGTCGGTCAGATCGGCTACCTGCAATCGTTGATGTTCCGCGCCGCGCGCCTGGTCGTCGACACCGGCATCCATTCCAAGGGCTGGAGCCGCGAAGAGGGCATCCGCTACATGACGGAGGCCTATGGCGATCAGGAAGGCGCGGCGACGTCCGAGGTCGAACGCTATTGCGGATGGCCGGGCCAGGCCTGCGCCTACAAGGTCGGGCACAACGAATGGGTCCGCCTGCGCGAAAAGGCCAAGACGACCCTGGGGGCCAGGTTCGACATCAAGGGCTTCCACGACACGGCGCTTGCCGCCGGCGGCGTGCCGCTTTCGGTGCTGGAACGGATCGTGGACGGCTGGGTCGCGACCCAGGCCTAGTTCCCGCGCTCAGTCGGCGACGGTAAGGCCGTCGGCCTGGCGCAGGCGGTTGTGGATGTCGGTGGCGGCGACGGCGGCTTCGGCGGTCGCGACGGCGATCTGGTTGAGGCCGCGCACCACATCTCCGGCGGCATAGAGGCCCGGCACGCTGGTGGCTTGGTGCAGATCGACCTCCAACCGGCCGTCGTCGGCCAGACGCGCGCCCAGCCCCCGGGCGAGATCGGCGTTCGGCGATGTGCCCAGCGCCGAATAGACCAAGTCGAACGCGCGACTCTGGCCAGCGTAACTTAGGGCCGTCACCCGGTCGTTCTCGATGTCGATCGCTTCCAGCGGCGCCAGGATCAATTCGACGCCCAGCCGTTCCAGTTCGTCACGCCGGCTGAGCGCGTCGGGCGCGCCGATGTGGATCAGGGTCACACGGTCGGAATAGGTGCGCATGAAGGCGGCCTCGCGCGCGCCCTTGTCGCTTTGGCCGATGATGGCGACAGCCTTGTCGGTCGCCTCATAGCCGTCGCAGATGGGACAGATGCGGACCAGCGCCTTTTGCACCGCTGCGTCGACGCCGGGCAGATCCGGGTGATGATCGACGACCCCGGTCGCCAGCAGGACGGCGCGGGCGCGAACGACGCGGCCATCCATCTCGGCAACGAAGCCGTCGCCTTCGTGGGTCAGGCGCTGGACGCGACCCGGTTCAACGACCGCGCCATATTCCTCGGCCTGTTCGCGCATCCGCTTCAGGATGTCCGCGCCGGTGATGCCGGCCGGAAAGCCCGGCATATTGTGGCTGAGCGGGATCCAGCAGGCGCGGGGCGCGCCGCCATCCACCACCAGGGTCCGCCGACGAAAGCGCCCCAGATAGGTCGCCGCCGTCAGGCCGGCCGGGCCCGCGCCGATGATCAGAACCTCCGGATCGGTCACCGCGTGCGCCAAGTGACAGGCCAAAGGTCGGACGGCACGCCGGCGCATTCGCCCATGATGCTTTCCTGCGTCAGGGTGAAGCCCTGTCCCGTCCAGGCCCAGGTCTGCGCCGCGCCGCAATCGCCAATGCCCCGCGCCTTGGCGAAGGCCGACAGGGTGCGGGTCTTGGGATCATAGGCGCCGTTGACGGTCGCGTTGTCTGGCATGACGGGATCGGAGCCCGGACCTTCCGATCCGGCGAGGATTGCGGGCCGGGGGTCGCGACCGCCCGGTCCTGTCAGATACCAGTTGTGGGTGACGTTATAGGCGCCCGATCCGCAGGGCACGGCCCACAGCTCGGTGCGGGCGTCCAGCCGGGCGGACATGACCATGTCGCTGACGGCCGGCATGGCCAACGCCTTAAGGCAGTCGCCGACCTCGGTGCGAGCGCGCAGCGCGGCGGGCAGGCGCTGGTTCTGATCGCCGAAACCGGCCTGATCGACAGCCGGAGCGGGCGTCACCGTCGGCAGCGGCGGCGCGATCGGCACAAGGGCGGCCGGACGCTCGCCGCGTCGGATCAAGGCGGTGGGCGTATCCAGACGTCTCTGCTTCTCGTCGATCCACAATAGGGCGGCGGCGGCGCCGTGCAGCGAGACCTCCTGAGTCGAGGCGCCGCGAATGATCATGACCTTGCCCTGGGCCAGGGCGTCCAGGGCGGCGCGAGCGCCTTCGCGGATCTCGCCGACCGGCGTCTCGACGTTGCTAGCGTTGCTGATCACAGCCGGATAGGCGCGGCCGTCGATCGTCAGGCTGAGCGGCTCAGCAGCCTTGGCGTCGCCGTCGGGCCAATAGCCGAAGAGGATTTGCGGCTGGGCGTCCGGACCGGGCGCCAGGGTGATGCGGACCCAGCCGGCGGCGAACTCGGGCGCGAAGCCGAAGGCCCAACAGGTCCCGTCGTTGCCGCAGGTGGCGCTCCAGTCGCGGAAGGTCTTGGTTTCAGGGCGGATCTGCAGCACCGGAGCGGCCGCAGCGGGCGCAGCCGGACTGGCGGCCTTGGTCGCGGCAGGCGCCTTGTCCGCATCCCTGTCGCCGCATCCGGCGGCGACCAGCGCTGACACGGCGAGGGCGGACAGACCTGGGGCTGATCGGGCGACGCCGCGCCACAGGCCGTTCGGGGTCATGCCTTCTTCAACTCCGACGGCTTGTGCGCCGCGCGAGCGCCGGTCTTGGCGCTTTCGACGATATACTCCGGATTATCCTTGGAGGCCGCAACCTTGTGGCCCTTGATCTTGGTTTCCGAAGTGACCTTCTTGACCACCTTGCCGGTCGTAGTGCCCTGGCTGTGATCCCACTTCACCTTGTCGCCGGCCTTGAACGTCTTTTCTGACATGACGATGACTCCTGCTGTGTCGCTTCCTGTTCAGCGATCAGCCTGCGCATCAGTTCCGCGTCGATCACGGGCGGCGCCTCGCAGAAGGTGACGATCCAACGATCCACCAGCTGGCGCTCTTCTTCCGTCATCCTGCCGTCCGTCTCTGTTGCTGGGTCCAAGAGAAGTCCGGGCTGGCCAAAGGGTTCAGGAACGATCTGCGTTATTCCGGGCGGCGACGACGGGCGGCGGGGTTTGCGCGGGCGCGCGGCCTCGCTATACCGCCGCCACGACATTCCCTTCCCCACAGTCACAGGCGGACCGCACGCATGGCCAAGATCAAGGTCGAAAACCCCATCGTCGACATCGACGGCGACGAAATGACCCGCATCATCTGGCAGATGATCAAGGACAAGCTGGTCTTCCCGTTCCTGGATCTCGAGCTGGACTACTACGACCTGGGCATGGAGCACCGCGACGCCACCGACGACCAGGTGACGATCGACGCGGCCCACGCGATCCAGAAGCACGGCGTCGGCGTGAAGTGCGCCACCATCACCCCGGACGAAGCCCGCGTGCAGGAGTTCGGCCTGAAGAAGATGTGGAAGTCGCCGAACGGCACCATCCGCAACATCCTGGGCGGCGTGGTCTTCCGCGAGCCGATCATCTGCTCGAACGTGCCGCGCCTGGTTCCGGGCTGGACCCAGCCGATCGTCGTCGGCCGTCACGCTTTCGGCGACCAGTACAAGGCCACCGACTTCCTGATGCCCGGTCCCGGCACCCTGACGATCAAGTTCGTCGGCGAGGACGGCGAAGTGATCGAGCACGAGGTCTATAAGGCCCCGGGCGCCGGCGTGGCCATGGCCATGTACAACCAGGACGCCTCGATCCGCGAGTTCGCCCACGCCAGCTTCGCCTATGGCCTGCAGCGCAACTATCCGGTCTATCTGTCGACCAAGAACACGATCCTGAAAGCCTATGACGGCCGCTTCAAGGACCTGTTCCAGGAAGTGTTCGACGAACACTACGCCGCCGAGTTCAAGGCGCGCGGCCTGACCTATGAGCACCGCCTGATCGACGACATGGTCGCGGCCGCGATGAAGTGGTCGGGCGGCTTCGTCTGGGCGTGCAAGAACTACGACGGCGACGTGCAGTCCGACGTCGTGGCGCAGGGCTTCGGCTCGCTGGGCCTGATGACCTCGGTCCTGATGACGCCGGATGGCAAGGTGCTGGAGACGGAAGCCGCCCACGGCACCGTGACCCGCCACTATCGCCAGCATCAGAAGGGCGAGGCCACCTCGACCAACTCGATCGCCTCGATCTTCGCCTGGACGCGCGGCTTCAAGCACCGCGCCAAGCTGGACGGCAACGCCGCCCTGGACCAGTTCGCCGACACCCTGGAGAAGGTGGTCGTGGACACCGTTGAGGCCGGCTCCATGACCAAGGACCTGGCGCTGCTGGTCGGCGATCAGCAGGGCTGGCTGACCACCGAAGGCTTCCTCGACAAGGTCGCCGAGAACCTGAAGACCGCTCTGCCCGACGTGGGCTGAGGCTAGGCGGCGGACGTCCGTGCGGCTTCCGCCCCCTCCACCACGCTGCGCGTGGTCCCCCTCCCCCGCTTCGCTGGGGAGGAATGTCCTCAAGCAGCGCGAAGCGCGGTAGGACAAGGAAGACGTCCTCAAGCAGCCCGAAGGGCGGTAGGACAAGAACAATGAGCCCCGTCGGATCGCTCCGGCGGGGCTTTTCGTTGTGCGAAGGGCCGGGGCGTGCATGATCGGCGGTAATGAGGATGCGTTCGTGAAGCGGCTGTTCGGAAACCTGGTGCTGGCGGCGGTGGTCGTGGCGGTGCTGTCCTTCTTCGCGGCGCCCGCAGTGGCCTTCTTCGCCATTCGGTCGGCGGCTGAGGCGAACGACGTGGCGGGGCTGGCGCGGCTGATCGACTTCAACGCCGTGCGCCAATCGTTGCGGCCGCAGCTGGCGGGACGGCCCGAGGCGATGGCGCCCGCGCCGTCCTTCCTGGAAGACCCCATCGGCGCCTTCCGGCGTCAGATCGAGCAGAACCCGATCCTGCGCCAGCCGGACGTCGACGCCTATCTGACGCCCGCCGCCCTCAACGCCCTGCTGAAGGGCGAGGGCCGATACGCCAGCCAGCGCACGTCGGCGGGCGTGGCGCCGGCCTCGGAACGCAGCCGCAAGCCCTGGCCCAGCCCCGCCTACTGGAGCGTCAATCGGGCGCGGATGGCGGTGACGGATCAGGGCGGGTCGCGCACCCTGTTCACCTTCGAGCGGCGCGGGCCGTTCGAGTGGAAGCTGGTTCACATCGGTCTGCCCGACGGGACGGCCCCGGCGGCGCCCGCCGTCACCGTCACCCCGCGATAAACCCGGCAACCGACGCCGCCCGGCCTGCGTTGGCGTTCCAAGGAGACGACATGAGCCGCAAGATCATCACCGCAGCCCTGATCGCCGTCGTCATCGGCGTGGTCGTCGCCCTGTTCGTCTCGCCCTTCATCGCCGCCCAGGCGCTGGTGCGGGCCGCGCGGACCGGGGATGCGGCCGGGCTGGAGCGGCAGGTGGACTTCCCGGCGTTCCGGACCAGCCTGAAGAGCGAGCTGAACGCGCGCGCGGCCCTGGAAATCCGCAACCGGACCAAGGGCGACACCGGCCTGGCGGCGCTGGGGATGCTGCTGGCCCCGTCGCTGGTCGAAGGCGCAGTCGACAACTTCGTCACGCCGCAAGGCATCGCCGCCATGGTCCGCTCAGGCGAGACGCCCGAGCCGGAACGGCCCGTGCCGGCCGACGACACGCCGGCCGTGGACAAGGACAAGATCCGCCAGTCCTGGGCCTATCGCGGGCTCAACACCTTCGCCGTCACCCTGACGCGCGACGATCGGCCGGACGATGCGCTGGTGCTGATCCTGGAACGCCGGACGCCGTTTACCTGGAAGCTGGCCGGGGTCGATCTGACGCCCGACCCGATGGGTTGAGACGGTCGGGGACAAAAACACCGTCTAAAGTGTCTAATTCGTCTGATTGGACGGCGGGCGCCGATCAAAAAGTGGGTGCAATTGGTGCGCTTTGCCTTGGGTGCGCGGCCTCCTTTGTGGTGAGCGCAGAGTATAGGCCGTCTCTGCGGCATGCTCAGGAAGCGGACGCTGCGGCCGGCTAAGCCGCTGAGTTGCAAGGCTGTCAGGTTCGAAATTGCGATGGATTACCCTCTTCCTTTGGGAGAGGGCTTGAGCGCATGAGCGCGCAGCGATCGTACTTGCGCGAAAGGGTGAGAGTCGGCTGGTGCGACATGGTCCGCCGGCCGACCCTCATCCGGCCCTTTGGGCCACCTTCTCCCAACGGGAGAAGGTCATCGTATTTTTACGCCAGCGCCGCACGAACCGCCGCCATGCCGTCTTCGGCCTTGGAGCCGTCGGGGGCGCCGCCCTGGGCGAAGTCGGGTTTGCCGCCGGCGCCTTGGCCGCCCATGGCGATGACGGCGGCGCGAGCCAGGTCGGCGGCGTTGACGCGGTCGATCAGATCCGAGGTCACGGCGACGGTGACCGCCGCCTTGCCCTCGGTGACGCCGATCAGGGCGACGACGCCGGTTCCGACCTGCTTTCTGAAGTCCTCGGCGACGCCGCGCAGACCCTTGCCGTCCACGCCGTCCAGCACGCGGGCCATCAGCTTGACGCCGTTGATCTCCTCAGGCGCGGACGCGGCGCCCGAGCCGCCGCCCAGGGCCAGCTGTTTCTTCAGCTCGGCGACCTGTTTCTCCAGCGACTTGACCGAGGCGGTCAGGCTGTCGACGCGGGCGGGGACGTCGGCGGTCTGGACCTTGAAGCTTTGGGCCAGCGAACGGGCGACGCCAGCCTGGGCCAGCAGATACTGCCGCGCGGCCTCGCCGGTCAGGGCCTCGATGCGGCGCACGCCGGCGGCGACGCCGGTTTCCTGAACGATCTTGAACAGGGCGATGTCGCCGGTGCGGGCGACGTGGGTGCCGCCGCACAGTTCGACCGAATAGGGGGCGTTGTCGCTGACCAGCGAGCGACCCAGCGTCAGGACGCGGACCTCGTCGCCGTATTTCTCGCCGAACAGGGCGATGGCGCCGGCCTCGATCGCCTCCTGCGGCGCCATCAGTTTGGTTTCCGCCGGGACGTTCTGGCGGATGACGGCATTGACCTCGGTCTCGATGGCGGACAGTTCGGCCTCGGTGAGCGGGGCGCCGTGGCTGAAGTCGAAACGGGCGCGCTCGGCGTCGACAAGTTGACCCTTCTGGGCGACTGCGGGGCCGAGCACATTCTTCAGCGCCGTATGCAGCAGGTGGGCGGCGGAGTGGTTGGCGCGGCTGGTGCGGCGCTTTTCAGCGGCCACCAGCTGGGCGGCGCGGGTTCCGATCTCCAGCTTGCCGGCCGTGACCTGGGCCACCAGGACATGCAGGTCGCCGGCGTGTTTGCGCACATCGATGACCTCGGCCTCGCCACCCGGCCATTCCAGGGTTCCGTGGTCGCCGGCCTGGCCACCGCTTTCGGCGTAGAAGGGGGTGGTGTCGAACAATACTTCGACGATGTCGCCGGCCTCGGCCGTTTCGACCGGCGCGCCGGCGTTCATCAGGGCCAGGACCTCGCCCGAGCCTTCGATATTGTCATAGCCGGTGAAGACGGTCGGCCCCATCCGGTCGCGGATCGCCAGCCATTCGTTGGTGTTGGCGGTCTGGCCCGAGCCCTTCCAGTTCTCGCGCGACCGCTGGCGCTGCTCAGCCATGGCGGCCTCGAAGCCGTCGACATTGACCGAGAAGCCGCGACGACGGGCCTCATCCTGGGTCAGGTCCAGCGGGAAGCCGTAGGTGTCGGACAGGGTGAAGGCCGTCTGGCCGTCCAGCATGTCGCCGGGACGGAAGCCCTGAACCGCCGTGTCGAACAGGGCCATGCCGCGGCCGAGCGTGGTGCGAAAGCGGATCTCTTCCTGCTTCAGCGTATCCTCGATGAAGGGCTGGGCCCGGGCCAGTTCGGGATAGGCGTCGCCCATCTGGGCCACCAGGGTCGGGACCAGACGGTGCATCAGGGGATCGGCGGCGCCCAGCAGGTGGGCGTGGCGCATGGCGCGGCGCATGATCCGACGCAGGACATAGCCGCGGCCCTCGTTCGACGGGGTGACGCCGTCGGCGATCAGGAAGGACGACGAGCGCAGGTGGTCGGCGATGACGCGGTGGCTGGCGGCCTGATCGCCGTCCGACTTGGTCGCGGTGGCGTCTTCGGAGGCGGCGATCAGGGTCTTGAACAGGTCGGTTTCGAAGACCGAATGGACGCCCTGGAGGACGGTGGTCATCCGCTCCAGACCCATGCCGGTGTCCACGCTGGGCTTGGGAAGGTTGCGAACGATCTGATCGTTCTCCTTCTCATACTGCATGAAGACGTTGTTCCAGATCTCGACGTAGCGATCGCCGTCCTCGTCCGGCGAGCCGGGAGGGCCGCCGGCGATCTTGTCGCCGTGGTCCCAGAAGATTTCGGTGCAGGGCCCGCAGGGACCGCTGTCGCCCATGGCCCAGAAGTTGTCCGAGCCGGCGATGCGGATGATCTTGTCGTCGGAGAAGCCGGTGACCTTCTTCCAGATCGCGGCGGCCTCGTCGTCATCGATATAGACGGTGACCAGCAGGCGTTTGGGGTCGAGGTCGAAGTCCTGGGTGACCAGGTTCCACGCCTTCTCTATGGCGTGTTCCTTGAAGTAGTCGCCGAACGAGAAGTTGCCCAGCATCTCGAAGAAGGTCAGGTGGCGGGCGGTATAGCCGACGTTGTCCAGATCGTTGTGCTTGCCCCCGGCGCGGACGCATTTCTGCGAGCTGGTCGCGCGCGGATAGGGCGGCTTGGCGGCTCCGGTGAAATAGTCCTTGAACGGCACCATGCCCGCATTGACGAAGAGCAGCGACGGATCGTTCTGCGGCACCAGCGGCGCCGAATGGACCTTGGCGTGGCCGTCCGCCGCGAAATAGTCGAGGTAGGTGGCGCGGATCTCGTTCAGGCTGGGCATATGCGGTCTTCGGCTGGGGCGGTCGCTAGGAACCGGCGTCATATAGGGTTTTGGCGGGGAGCGCATCATCTGCGCGGGGAGAGGCGCGCGCCCCAGAGAAGACGATGTCTCCTCCCCGCTTTGCGGGGAGGGGGACCGCGGAGCGGTGGAGGGGTTGCGCCGCCTCACGTCCCTTGATCGGTGACGCTCCGAAGAGCCCCTCCGTCACGGCGCTGAAGGAGCGCCGCGCCACCTCCCCGCAAAGCAGGGAGGATACGGAAGCGCCCGCTTCACACCCTCGGGGGCGGGCCGAACTTGCCGGACTGGTAATCCTGGATGGCCTGGATGATCTCCTCGCGGGTGTTCATGACGAAGGGGCCGTGGCTGAAGACCGGCTCGCCGATGGGATCGGCGTGGCCCAGCAGGACGACGGCGTCGGTGGTCGCCGTGATCTGGACCGCATCGCCGTCGGACAGGGCGGCGAGATTCCATTGCGGCACGGGGGTTCCGGCGACGGCGATCTCGCCCTTGACGCCATAGAGGAAGACGTTTCGGCCGCGGGCGACGGGAGTCTCGAACGTCGCGCCGGCGGGCAGGCGCACGACCGCCAGATGAATGTCGATCAGCGACTGGATCGGCGCCTTCACGCCCAGCCAGTCGCCGGAGACCGGCTCGACCGTGACGCCAGCCTCGGTCGTGAAGGTCGGGATGTCGGATTTCTGCAGGCCCACATAATCCGGCTTGGTCATCTTCAGCCGCGACGGCAGGTTCACCCACAGCTGCAAGATTTCCATCGGCCCGCCGTCGCGCTTGAAGGCGGCCGGTGACAGTTCGGCGTGGATCAGGCCGGAGCCGGCGGTCATCCACTGGATGCCGCCCGCCTTGATGATGCTCTCGCCGCCGCCGGAATCGTTGTGGGCCAGTTCGCCGTCCAGGATGAAGGTGACGGTCTCGAAGCCCCGGTGCGGGTGCGGGCCGAACGGCAGCCCGGCGTTGCCCGGCGCATAGGTCTGGGGCCCGTGGTGGTTCAGGAACAGGAAGGGATCGACCTGGTCCAGGCCGGGGCCGGGAACCGGACGGCGGGTGGTCAGGTCGCCGATGTCGTCGCGATGGGCGGGGTGCAGGCGAAGGACGGAACGGGGCTGGGTCATTCGCTACATATAGGGTGGCGGATAGACGCTGGCGAGATCAGAGGTGGCGAGATCAGCCTGGACGGGTCGCCGTGATGGGACGGGCGCGGCCGTCCTGAACCCATTCTCCGGCCCAGCCGTTCGCCGCCGCATGCAGACGCAGTTCGCCCTCCGACAGGGGAATGATGACGACCTCGCCCTGGGTCGAGACCGGGCCTGCGAAGCCCATTCGGTCGATCCCGGCCGGCGCATCCAGACTTCGCCAGGCGCCCTCGACCCGACGGCCCTCGCCCCGGTCAGTCAGGGACAGCGACAGCAAGGGTTTTCCGTCCGGCTGGGCGATGCGCCAGCGGCCGTCCAGCGGGCCCATTGCGGCTTCGGCGTCGATCGCGGCCTGGGCCACGCCCTGGTCGTAGGTGGTCTGGCTGTCGGAGGGGCTGAACTCATAGTCGCCGGCGTAGTCGTCGACCGCAACCGGGGCCGTCAGGGAACGGCGATGCAGGTCGGTCGCGGCGTCCCCCTCGGCCGTTTCGCGCCCGAAACGGGACGGCGGCTGATAGGGGCGGACGGCCGGCGCGCGATAGGTTTCCGGCGTCGCGTCCAGGAGACCGGTCGTGTGAATGGCGGGCTCCAGGGCGACGGCGGACATCAGGGCGAGCAGCAACATGAGCCCACCCTGCCAAATCGTCCGGCGCGTCGCCTAGCTGCCGAACGAGCGCTGAACGCAAACGTGATCCGTCGTGATGGAACCGACGTAAACCGCACAATCCGTCGATCTGGGGGTCTGTGCGTTGACACCGGCCCCACAGGGTCACAAAAGCCTTCGCAACCGCACACGGCGATTGAATTCATTCGCTTTTGAGAACCATTCGCATGAACCAGCCCAACCCGACGCCGGGTGGCGCCTCAAGCGACCGGACGGGTCGCTTCGTCACTCAACCAAACGGACATATCGCGCCGCTGTCGCCCCACATGGGCGTCTGGCGCTGGCACGTCACCATGACGGCCTCGATCCTGTTCCGCGCGACGATCATCGCCGCCACGGTCGGCGTGCTGTTCGTCCTGGCCTGGCTGGGCGCGCTGGCGTTCGGGCCGGAGGCGTTCCAGAGCGCGCTCGATCTGGCCGGATCGCCGCTGGGTCTGCTGGTCTTCTTCGGTCTGACGGTCGTGCTGTTCTCCTTCATCCTGAACGGCGCGCGCCACACCTATAACGACACCGGCAACGGGCTGACGGTGAAGTCGGCGACCGCCCTGTCGAACATCGCGGTATGGGGGCCGATCCCGCTGGCCGTGCTGTTCTGGGTCGTGCTGTTCGCCACGGGGAGGGTTTCGCTGTGAGCGGCGCCGCAAAGTTCAAGAACAACGTCAAGGTCTCCGAGCGTCACGGCGCCGGCGAATGGCTGATCGAGCGCATCCTGCTGGTGGCTCTGCTGCCGCTGGGCCTGTGGGTCGCCTCGACCGGCTTCACCCTGGCGAGCGCCGGCTATGACGCGGCGATGGCCTGGTTCGCCAATCCGCTGAACGCCGTCCTGATGGCGATCACCGCGGTGATCTTCTTCGGCTACGTCAGCCTGGCTTGGAAAGTCATTCTGGAAGACTACGTGCCCAACGTCGGAACGCGCGGCCTTCTGGTCCTGCTGCTGAACGTCGTCTTCCTGGTGCTGGCCGCCGCCAGCGTCTTCTTCATCGTGCGGCTGGCGCTGGGTTCGGCGCCGCTGCCCGCTGGTTTCGGAGCCTGATTAACTGATGGCCGCTTACGAACTGATCGATCACGAATACGACGTCGTCGTCGTCGGCGCCGGGGGCTCGGGCCTTCGCGCCGCGCTCGGCGCCGCCCAGCAGGGGCTGAAGGTCGCCTGCGTGACCAAGGTCTTCCCCACCCGCTCGCACACCGTCGCGGCCCAGGGCGGCATCTCCGCCTCGCTCGGCAACATGGGCGAGGACAGCTGGCAATGGCACATGTACGACACCGTCAAGGGGTCGGACTGGCTGGGTGACCAGGACTCGATCGAATATCTGGTCCGTAACGCGCCCAAGGCCGTCTATGAGCTGGAACACTGGGGCGTGCCCTTCAGCCGCACCGAAGAAGGCAAGATCTATCAGCGCGCCTTCGGCGGCATGACCCGCAACTTTGGCGAAGGTCCGGTGCAGCGCACCTGCGCGGCCGCCGACCGCACCGGCCACGCCATCCTGCACACCCTGTACGGCCAGTCGGTGCGCCGCGAAGTGAAGTTCTTCGTCGAATATTTCGCGCTGGACCTGATCATGCAGGACGGCGCCTGCACCGGCGTGACGGCGCTGCAACTGGACAACGGTCAGCTTCACCAGTTCCGCGCCAAGATGGTGGTTCTGGCGACCGGCGGATACGGCCGCGCCTACTTCTCGGCCACCAGCGCCCACACCTGCACCGGCGACGGCAATGCCATGGTGCTGCGCGCCGGCCTGCCGTTGCAGGACATGGAGTTCGTGCAGTTCCACCCGACCGGCATCTATGGCGCCGGCTGCCTGATCACTGAGGGCGCGCGTGGCGAGGGCGGCTATCTGACCAACTCGGAAGGCGAGCGCTTCATGGAGCGCTATGCGCCGACCGTGAAGGACCTGGCCCCGCGCGACATGGTCTCGCGCTCCATGACAATCGAAATCCGCGAAGGGCGCGGCGTGGGTCCGAACAAGGACCACATCTTCCTGCACCTGGACCACCTGGATCCGAAGATCCTGCACCAGCGCCTGCCGGGCATCTCGGAGTCGGCCAAGATCTTCGCCGGCGTGGATGTGACCAAGGAGCCGATCCCGGTCCTGCCGACCGTCCACTACAACATGGGCGGCATCCCCACGAACTATCACGGCGAAGTCCTGACGCTGCGCGACGGCAACCCCGACAGCGTGGTTCCGGGCCTGATGGCCGTGGGTGAGGCGGCCTGCGTTTCGGTGCACGGCGCCAACCGCCTGGGCTCCAACTCCCTGACCGACCTGGTGGTGTTCGGCCGCGCCGTCGGCCTGCGCTGCGGCGAAGTCGTCGACAAGGCCTCGGCCGTGCCGTCGGCCTCCAAGAGCCAGACCGACCAGCACCTGGCCCGCCTGGATCGCTTCCGCTACGCCGACGGCTCGACCCCGACCGCCGAGCTGCGTCTGTCGATGCAGCGCGCGATGCAGGCCGATGCGGCGGTGTTCCGCACCGGCGAGACCCTGCAGCAGGGCACCGACAAGCTGCGCGCCATCGAGGCGGCCGGCGCCGACATCAAGACCACCGATCGCGGCCTGATCTGGAATACGGACCTGGTCGAGACGCTGGAGTACGACAACCTGATCGCCCAGGCGATGGTGACGATCGAGGGCGGCCTGAACCGCACGGAATCGCGCGGCGCCCACGCCCGCGAGGACTATCCCGATCGCGACGACATCAACTGGATGAAGCACACCCTGGCGTGGAAGCGTCCGGGCGAGCAGGTCCAGATCGATTATCGTCCGGTCCACAACTACACCATGTCCGACGACATCGCGTATATCGAACCGAAGGCGCGGGTTTACTAAGATGGTCCAGCTTACTCTCCCCAGAGGCTCCAAGCCAACGACCGGCAAGGTCCACAAGGCCGCGCCGGGCTCCAAGGACGTGAAGACCTACAAGGTCTATCGCTACGATCCGGAAACCGACGCCGATCCGCGCTGGGACACCTATGAGGTGCCGACCGGCGACCACGGCCCGATGCTGCTGGACGCCCTGATCCACATCAAGAACACCATCGATCCGACCCTGTCGTTCCGGCGCTCGTGCCGCGAGGGCATCTGCGGCTCGTGCTCGATGAACATCGACGGGCGCAACGCCCTGGCCTGCACCAAGGGCTGGGACGAATGCGCGTCCAACAACATCACCATCTCCCCCCTGCCCCACCAGCCGGTGGTCAAGGACCTGGTGACGGACCTGAGCCTGTTCTACGCCCAGTACGACTCGATCCAGCCATATCTGCAATCGGACGAGCCGGACCCCGAGAAGGAACGTCTGCAGACCCCGGCCGAGCGCGAGAAGCTGGACGGCCTGTACGAGTGCATCCTGTGCGCCTGCTGCTCGACCTCGTGCCCCAGCTACTGGTGGAACCAGGAAGAGTACCTGGGCCCGGCGGCGCTGCTGCAATCCTATCGCTGGATCTCCGACAGCCGCGACGACGCGACCCAGAAGCGTCTGGACGACCTGGAAGACCCGTTCAAACTGTATCGCTGCCACACGATCATGAACTGCGCCCAGGTCTGCCCCAAGGGTCTGAACCCGGCCAAGGCCATCGCCGAGACCAAGAAGCTGATGGTCGCGCCGAGCCGCAAGAAGGCGGCCTGAGTATCCGGCGCCGGGGGCCTTGCCTCCGGCGCCGCCTCGTTTAAGAGCGGCGCATGGCCAGCATCACCTATATCGAGCATGACGGAACCGAGCACGTCGTCGACGTGAAGTCGGGGCTGAGCGTCATGGAAGGCGCGATCCGCAACAATGTGCCGGGCATCGACGCGGACTGCGGCGGGGCCTGCGCCTGCGCGACCTGCCATGTTTATGTCGACGACGCCTGGCGCGAGGCGACGGGCAAGCCGTCGGCGATGGAAGAATCGATGCTGGACTTCGCCGAAGAGGTCGAGCCGAACAGCCGCCTGTCGTGCCAGATCCGGGTGTCGGACGCGCTGAACGGCCTGATCGTGCGGTTGCCGGAAAACCAGCACTGAAATGATCGACGCGCGGCTGATCGACCAGATCGGCCGATGGATCGACCAGCGCGCCGAGGCGATGGGCCAAGACGGTCCGCCGCCGATCCTGGGGATCGCGGGATCGCAGGGTTCAGGAAAATCGACCCTGGCTAAGGCCGTCGCCGAGCGGTTCGGCGGGGCGAGCCTGTCGCTGGACGACGTCTATCTGACGAAGGCGGAGCGGGCGGCCATGGCGGCGCGGGTGCATCCGCTGTTCGCCACGCGCGGGCCGCCGGGGACGCATGACCTGGGCCTTCTGAACCGTCTGCTGGATCGGTTGCAGGCGGCGGCGCCGGACGATCTGACGCCTCTGCCGCGTTTCGACAAGCTGGCCGACGACCGCGCGCCCGAGGCGGACTGGCCTGTCGCGAAGGGTCGGCCGCGGATCATCGTGCTGGAGGGATGGTGCCTGGGGGCGACGCCGCAGGCCGAGGGGGATCTGGTTGCGCCGATCAACGCCCTGGAAGCCCGGCAGGACGTCGGGGCCGAATGGCGCAGGGCGGTCAATGATGCGCTGGGCCAGCCCTACGCCCGCCTGCGCGCGCGGCTGGACGCTCTGATCTTTTTGAAGGCGCCGGGGTTCGATGTCGTGCTGGAGTGGCGCTGCGAGCAGGAGGCCGGATTGATGGGGCAGGACGCCGTATCGCCCGAGCGACGCGCGGCCCTGGTGGTCTTCATCCAGCATTATGAGCGCCTGAGCCGGCATATGATGACGGGCGGCGTGGAGGCCGACATGATCGTCGCTATGGACCGGAAACGCGGGGTTCGCAGCCTTGAAGGCGGGCTTGGCGCCTGAGCCGCATCTGTGCGTTATCGGACCATGAGCCTGTTTAGATCCAAGCCCGCCGTCGAGCCCGACCGCCGCATGGGCGCGCGCCGACCCGCAAACGCGCGCGGCGTCATCTGCGCGCCCGGCCTGGAGACGGCGTGTCTGATCGTCGATCTGTCGGACGCGGGGATGAAGCTGCGGCTGGACAGAGGCGGGCCCTTGCCGCGCGAGGTGGTGGTGGTCGATGTGGCCGTGGGCGTCGCCTATCCCGCCACCGTCGTCTGGCAGCGCGGGCAGGAGGCCGGGCTGAGGCAGACCGGGGCCAAGTCGCTAAGAGGCCTGGCGCCGGCGAGGCTGATCCCCGCGCGCGACGCCTGGCTGAGGGCCGGCGGGCGCTGATCGGCCGGGCTAGTCCGCCGTATCGGCGGGCATGGAGCCGGCGTTGATGGCGATGCGGCCCACCAGCCCCTTGACGATCAGGTCCAGCGCTGATCCCTCGCGATAGTCGGCGGCGGCGACAAAGTTCACCCGGTCCTCCGAGATCAGGGAATAGACCTTCTTCTGATCCCGCTCGTTCGAGCGCGGATCATAGACGGCGATCGAGAAGCCGCCCTTGGTGTGCATCATCTTCATGGTCGGCACGTCGGTGTCGCCGTCGCCGATGAAGATCATCCGGTCGAAAGGCACGGCGCGCTCGTCGTCGGGGATGAAGTGGTTGATGCGTTCGTGCTCCCAGTGGTTCTTCACGCCCTTGTTGATGCGGAACAGATACTGGGTCTTGGTGGTGTAGTTGACGCCGACCGCCGGCCAGGCCGCCTCGCCCTTGTCGTCATAGACGTAGTGGGAGGCGAAGACGTGGGTCAGGGCGGGGCGGATCGGCGTGCCGTCGATCATCTCCTCCAGCCCGGCGGAGATGATGTAATGCTCGATCTCCAGCCCGTATTTGGCGCCGAAGGCGTTCATCCGGTCGAACCAGCTAAGGTCCTTCAGTCCCTCGAACAGGGCCACGGCCTCGCCGTGCTGGCGCAGGGTCTCGCGCGTCACGGGGGCGCCGTTCTGGCGCGCGTGATGCAACATCAGTTGCATGTACATCAGGATGCCGTCGCCGTCGGCGTCCTTGGTCAGGCGCTCAGCCTCTTCCCAGAAGGCGCCGATGCCCATGCCGACGGAGGGGATGAAGGACACCTCCTGCATGTTGCCGCGCGCCAGGGTGCCGTCGAAATCATAGATCAGGGCGGTCTTCAGCAGCGGGGTCTTGGGTTCGGCCGTATCGGACATGGGGCGAGATCCTTGGTGGAACCCGCCCTCTATATCAGCCCGCCGCGCCCGTCGATCGGCGCCGCTGGCCGAAGGTGGGCGCCGCCGCCTTCTGCTCGGCCCAATAATCGGCGCCCGTCGTCGGCTTGAACATGGTGCGGGGCGACCCGTTGCGGGCCACCACGGCGAAGGTGTTGGTCGAGGCCTGATAGATCAGGGTGTCGCCATTTGGCCGTTTGACGGTCTCGGCGTCGCGCGGAGGCGTTGTCGTGAAAGCCGTGACCTTCGTCAGATAATCCTCGGCTGAGCGCGCGCCGAAGTCTGCGCCGTTGCGGTCGTAGAGACGGGCGATCTTGGCGTCGACGGTTTCGCGCCGATTGGCGGTCAGGACGGGTTTGACCTCCTCGGTCGTCGTTGTGGAGACCGAGACGTCCACCGGCCCAGCCGAAGCGATGGGCGTGACCGTGGTTCTTTCCCGCGTCTCGACCGCCGAGCTGTTGTCGCAACCGGCAAGCGCCAGCAGACCGCACAGGACCAGCGCGGTCCCTCCCCTCGTCAGCGTTCTCATTCTTCCCTCCAGATACCCGCTGGACGCGACGAAAGCACAACTTTATTGTTCGTGCAATGTTCTCGTCTCGACGGCGTCACGCGCGGCGGCTAGACCGTGGGCATGGACAAACGCCCCCTTTCGAACCGCAAAATCCTGCTGATCGTAGGCGGCGGCATCGCGGCCTATAAGGCGCTGGAGCTGGTGCGGCTGATCGCCAAGGCGGGCGGGCAGACGCGGGTGATCCTGACGGAATCCGGCGCCGAGTTCGTCACGCCCCTGTCGCTGGCGGCGCTGAGCGGGCATCCGGTGCGGTCAGGGCTGTTCCACCCGGACGACGAGACCAGCATGGGCCATATCGAACTGTCGCGATGGGCCGATCTGGTGGTGGTGGCGCCGGCGACGGCGGGGCTGATCGCCAAGGCGGCGAATGGTTTGGCCGACGACCTGGCCTCGACCACCCTGATCGCGACGGACAAGCAGGTGCTGCTGGCGCCGGCGATGAATGTGCGGATGTGGGAGCATCCGGCGGTCCAGGCCAATATGGAGCGGTTAAAGGCCTTTCCGGGCTTCCATGGCGTGGCGGTGGTGGGGCCGGATGACGGAGAGATGGCCTGCGGTGAATATGGGCCGGGTCGGATGGCGGAGCCCGCCGCGATCCTGGAGGCCATTGCGGGCCTGCTGGCAGGCGCGGCCGGACGACCGCTTAAGGGACGCAAGGCCGTGGTCACGGCCGGGCCGACGTTCGAACCGATCGATCCGGTGCGGGGCCTGACCAATCGCTCCAGCGGCAAACAGGGCTACGCCATCGCCGCCGCCCTGGCCGAACTGGGGGCCGAGGTGACGCTGGTGTCGGGGCCGACCGCGTTAGCCGCCCCGACCGGCGTGACGCGGATCGATGTCGAGAGCGCGCTGGAGATGCAGGCGGCGACGCAGAGCGCCCTTCCCGCCGACATCGCCGTGTTGTCGGCCGCCGTCGCCGACTGGCGCGTGGACACCATCGCCGGCGGCAAGATCAAGAAGGGACCCGGCGGCCCGCCGACCCTGGCCTTGATCGAGAACCCCGACATCCTGGCCGGCGTCGCCGCGCCCGGTCCGAACCGCCCGGCCCTGGTCATCGGCTTCGCCGCCGAGACGACGGATCTGGAAGCCAATGCGCGCGCCAAGCTGTCGCGAAAGGGCTGCGACTGGATCCTGGGCAACGACGTGTCCGACGATGTGTTCGGATCGGACGGCAACGCCGTGCTGCTGGTCACCGCCGATCGGACCGAGACCTGGCCGCGCCAGTCCAAGACCGCCATCGCCCGGGCCGTCGCCGCCCGCATCGCCGATCATTTCAAGGCCCCCGAATGACCGAGACCCCAATCCAGATCCTGCGTCTGCCACATTCCGAAGGTCTGCCCCTGCCCACCTATGAAACGGCCGGTTCGGCGGGCATGGACCTGCGCGCCGCCGTGCCAGAGGATCAGCCGATGACCCTGGCCCCGGGTCAGCGGATGCTGGTGCCCACGGGGCTGAAAATCGCCCTGCCGCTGGGGTATGAGGCCCAGGTGCGGGCGCGCTCGGGACTGGCTTTGAAATACGGCATCATCTGCCCCAATGCGCCGGGCACCATCGACAGCGACTATCGCGGCGAGTGCGGCGTGATCCTGGCCAACATCGGCGCCGAGCCCTTCGTCATCCGCCGCGGCGAACGCATCGCCCAGCTGGTGATCGCCCGGCATGAGCGCGCGGACTGGATCGAGGTCGAAACGCTGGACGAGACCGCACGCGGGGCGGGCGGGTTCGGATCGACGGGGCGCTGACACCCTAAACCAGCGGCGCGGTCGGCTGGATGAGGCTGGCCTTGCGGCGGATATGTTCGCGCCAGGCGGTGTAGAGACCGCTGCTGGCGATCAGGGCGGCGCCGGCCAGGGTGCTGAGGGTCGGGGTGGTGGACATCAGCCACCAGCCGAAGACGATGGCGCCGACGATCTGGAGATAGTCGAAGGGCGCGACCACGGAGACCGGAGCCTTTTGCAGCGAGGCGGTCATGAAAAGCTGCGCCAGGCCGCCGGCGACGCCCGATCCGATCAGCAGGCCGAAGGTGCCGAGCGCGTGCCAATGGCCGACGAAGGGCAGCAGGATCGCTCCCACGACCGAACAGGCGACGAAGAACCAGAAGACGATGGCGGCGACGTGTTCGGTGTCGCGTAGCTGGCGCAGAGTGATGGTCACGCCGGCCGTCAGCACCGCCCCGATCAGGGCGAAGGTCACGCCGGCCAGCGGCAGGACCGAATGGCCGACGCCCGGCCGCATGACCACGATCACGCCGATGAAGCCGACGGCGACGGCGGCCCATCGGCGCGGGCCGACCGCCTCCTTCAGCACGAAGAAGGACAGGATGGTGGCGAAGATCGGAGCGGTGAAGCTGAGGGTCGTCGCGTCGGCGAGCGGCAGCAGCGTCAGCGTCTGGAATAGGCACAGGATGGCCGCGACGCCCAGGGCGCTGCGTCCCAGATGAGCCACGGGGCGGCGCGTCGACAGGGCCGAGAGGCCGCCCGGCTGGGTCAGCACCCAAGCCAACACCACCGGCAGGCCGAAGAAGGCGCGATAGAACAGCATTTCCGGCGCCGCGACACCGTCCTGCGACGCCAGTTTCAACGTCGCCGTCATGATCGAGAAACAGCCGGCGGCGGCGACGCGCAGAAGAATGCCGCGGACGACGTCCTCGCCCGCGGCATTCGATGGATCAGGCGAAGGCCGCGCGGCGGCGACCATGTCGCGCGCTTAGGCCTGGCCGGTTTCGACCGGCTGCTGGGCGATCTGTTGCTGGCGCGCGATGTAGATGGCGGCGAAGTCGATGGGGTCCAGCTGGAACGGGGGATAGAAGCCGCCGTCGGCCGTGGCGCCCGAGATGATCTCGCGCGCGAACGGGAACAGGTAGCGCGGGCATTCGATCAGCAGCAGCGGCTCGATGTCCTGCTCCTGAACATTGGCCAGCTGGAACAGGCCGCCATAGACCAGTTCGACGTGGAAGACGGGCTGGTTCTCGTGGGTCGCCTTGATCGACAGCTTGAGGTCCAGTTCGAACAGGCCGTCGGGGCGACCCTGGGCGGCCATTTCGACGCCGAGGTCGATCGCGGGCTTGCCGTCGATGCGCAGGGATTCCGGGGCGCGCGGGTTCTCGAACGAGAAGTCGCGAACGTATTGCGCCAGGATGCGGAAGCCGGGACCGGCGGGCTGGCCCTGCTGGGCGTCGCCTTGCTGGGGCTGTTCGGCGGGAGGAGCGGCGTCGGTCATGAAACGGTCTTTGGCGCAGTTTGGGGCCGATGAGGCCGGAATGAGGCGCCGCGACTACCATGCCGGGACGCTTGGCCGCAACGTCACGCGCGCGATTGGGGGCGCGCTTCGCCTTGCCTCACCCTATATGAGCCCGTAATCACGCCAGACTAAGTGTTTGGCGCACCCGTCGTTCGCTACAGGAATCTCCTCTTGAACATGCCGGTTCAGTTCCAGGTCGTCGTCTTCGCATTCATCGCAGCCTTTGTGCTGTTCCAGCTCTACAATGTGCTGGGCAAGCGGGTGGGCCGTCAGCCGCAGGAAGACGCCAAGATCGCGCCGCCCGGCCCGGCCCAGGCCGAGACGCCCAAGATCGCGGCGATCGACCCGGCGACCCTGGCCTCGATCGCCAGCCTGAAGGCGCGCGATCCGGCGTTCGACCCGGCCCGTTTCCTGGACGGCGCGCGCCAGGCCTATGAGACCATCGTTCGCGGCTACGCCGCCGGCGACCGGGCCGCGCTGAAGCCGTTGCTGAAGCCGAACGTCTTCGCCTCGTTCGAGGCCGGCATCGCAGCGCGCGAGACGCGTGGCGAGACCGAGACCGTCGAGTTCCTGTATCCGCCCCGGGCCGATCTGGAAGGCGCGGTCGCCGAGGGCGACAAGGCCGTGGCCAAGGTGCGGTTCCTGGCCGAACTGCGCAGCCGCGTGACCAAGGCTTCTGGCGAAACGGCGGACGCTACGACGGGCGAGCCGCTGGTCGAGGAACGCCGCACGGCCGAACACTGGACGTTCGAACGCGCCCTGGGCGCGGCGGACCCGAACTGGGTCCTGGCGCGCGTCGAGCCGGCCAACGCCTGATGGCGGTTCGCGGCCGGTCGGGCGCGCTGGCGACGCTGACGGTCGCCCTGGCTGTCGCGGCCTGTTCGACCGGGCCGATGACGCCGACGGGCGCGACGGGGACGACAGGGCCGCAGACAGGGCCGATCCCCTATACGCCATCGCCCAATCCGACCCCGCTTCCCGCGCCGTCCGACGCCCTGAGCCCCGCGGTCCTGCCGGGCTGGAGCCAGGAGGATCACCTGGCCGCCTTCCGGGCCTATGTGGACGGGTGCGGCGCGGCGCGTGACGAGGCCGCCCGCCGGGTCTGCGGACGCGCCAAGGCCATGGCGACGACAATGACGATCACGCCGTCGCAGGCGCGCGCCTTCTTCGAGGCCAGCTTCAGCGCGATCCCGGCCCAGACGCCGGACGGGCGACCGGGCCTGCTGACCTCCTATTTCGCGCCCGAATATCCAGCGCGGCGACGGCCGGACGCCGAGTTCTCGGCCCCCGTCCTGCCCAAGCCCGCCAATCCACGCGCGGCCGGCGACCGGGCCTATATCGAATCCGCCGCACGGCCGGAGCAGGCCTTGGCCTGGATGCGGGCCGAGGACCTGTTCTTTCTGCAGATCCAGGGGTCGGGCTATCTGACGTTCGAGGACGGCACGCGCGGCCGCGCCGCCTATGCCGCCGACAACGGCAAGCCGTTCGTGGGCATCGCCCGACCGATGGCGCAGCAGGGATTGTTGCCGCAGAACGGCACCTCCGGCGATGCGATCCGGGACTGGCTGGCCAGCCACCGGGGCTATGAGGCGCAGGCGGTCATGGCGCTGAACCCACGCTACATCTTCTTCCGGCTGGACCCGGACGATGACGGCCACCCGGCGGGGGCGGCGGGCGTGCCTCTGACCGAGCGGCGGGCCATCGCGGTCGACCCGGCCCACTGGCGTTATGGCGAACTGGTCTGGCTGGAGGCCGACGGGGGCAATCTGCGCGGCGCCACGGCCAGCTATCGCGGTCTGGCCATGGCGCTGGACACGGGATCGGCCATTCGCGGACCGGTGCGCGCCGACCTCTATATGGGTCGCGGCGACCGCGCAGGGGCTGAAGCCGGGACCGTGCGCCACCCCTTGCGAATGTGGCGCCTGGTCCCGAAGGGTTAGGCGACGGTCAGGGTCACCGCGATATTGCCCCGCGTGGCGTGCGAATAGGGGCAGACGGTATCCGCCTCGGCGACCAGGGCTTCGGCCTCGGCGCGATCCACGCCCGGCAGGCTGACCTCCAGCGCCACCTCCAGGCCGAAGCCCTTGTCGCTGCGCGGACCGATGCCGACCGTGGCGTTGACGGCGGCGTCGGCAGGCACCTTGGCGTGACCGCCCTGAGAGGCGACGAACTTCATGGCGCCGAGGAAGCAGGCCGCGTAGCCAGCCGCGAACAGCTGTTCGGGGTTATTGCCGACGCCGGCGCCGCCCAGCTCCTTGGGCGTGCCCAGGGCGACATCCAGGGAGCCGTCGGTGGTGGCGGCGCGGCCGTCGCGGCCGCCCGTGGCGACGGCGGTGGTGCGGTACAGGGTGTTGATGGACATGGGGATCAGCTCCGGAAGGGCGTAAAGATCGTGCGCGATTTAATCTCGTGACGTGATTTAGTGCGCGTGGCAGTAGGCGTCAAGCTTGCGATTGTATCGCGTGCGATTATTATCTGCCTATGACCTCACCCGCCCCCTCCTCCGCTGCCATGGCTGTCGATGACATGCTGTGTTTCGCCGCCTATTCGGCGAACCTGGCGTTTAACCGGTTCTACAAGCCGTTGCTGGACCGGATGGGCCTGACCTATCCGCAGTTCCTGGCCATGGCCCTGCTCTGGCGTGAGGACGAACAGACGGTCGGCCGGCTGGGCGAGCAGCTGTTTCTCGAATCCAATACCCTGACCCCGCTGATCAAACGGCTGGAGGCGGCCGGGCTGGTGACGCGGGCGCGCGACAGGGCGGATGAGCGGGTGGTGCGCGTCAGCCTGACCGATGCAGGACGCGCGTTGGCTGTCGAAGCCGCCTGCCTGCCGCAGTCGGTGCTGGACGCCACCGAGATGACGCCCGAAGCGCTGACCGACCTGCGCCAAGGCCTGGGGGCGCTGCGCGACAAGCTGCGGGCCGCCCAGCCGCCGGCCGAGGGCTAGGCCAGGTCTTCGATCTCGTCTTCGGTCAGTTCGCCAGGGACGATGGTGACGGGCAGTTTGCGGCCGCCGATCTGCGCGCCCTGTTTGATGATGGCCGAGACCAGCGGGCCGGGGCCGCGCGAGCTGGTTCCCGCGGCCAGCACCAGGATCTTGATGTCGGGATCGGCGGCGACGACCTTCTTGATCGCGGCCTGGGCGTCGCCCTTTTCGATCAGGAAGACCGGCGCGGCGCCGGAGCGGGTCTGCGCCTCCTCGCCCAAGCGGTTCAGCAGGATTTCCGCCTCCTGGCGCTGCTGGCGTTCGATTTCCTCGCGCACGCCCGACCAGTGGGCGTCGCTGTCGGTCGGCAGGACGCGCAGCATGACCACGCGCCCGCCCGTCGATTTCGCCCGGCGCGAGGCGAACCGCAGGGCGGCCTCGAACTCCGGACTGTCATCGACGACGACGAGGAACTTTCTCGGCATTGCGGCCTCCCCAGCCTGATCAGCGCCTGAAGAGGCCGTGCGACGACGGCTTCGTCAAGCGATCACGTGCTCAAGCCGTCCGACGGCCGATAGCACGACTAACCATTCACGGCCGCCGTCGCCAGATCGCGAATCGTCGCGTTGGCGATCGTCAGTTTGGCGAAGGTCCAGCCCGAGCCCGACTGTTCGATCTCGTCCACCGAAGCGCGCACGCCCTCGACCGTCGCCTGTTTGGAGCCGATCCAGGCGTCCACGGCGGCCTCGGCCGCGTCCTCGCTGACGCCGACCGACGGATCGGAGGCGCGGGCGACGGCGCGGGTCAGGGCCGCCTGCTCGTTCATCAGATCCTCGATCAGACGACGGACGGCGAGACGATCGAAATGATCCGCAGACGGAATGGAGCCGGCGGCGGCGCGCAGACGATCGAAGTCGAAGGCGGCCCCGACCTGGTGATACAGGCGCGCCATGGCCGCGACCGGCCAGTTCGCCTCCTGCGCCAGGTCCCCGATGTCGGAGGCGGCGACGAGGGGGCGCATGATGGCGATGCTGCGGGTCAGATCCTCAGGCGCGCCGTGGTCGGCGAAGCGTTTAACGCGCGCATCCAGACGTCCCTGTTCGAAGCGCGACAGGACCGGCGCGCCCTCGGCCTGCAGGGCGTCGGCGATCGGACGGTAGCGGTCGATCAGGGCCTGAACCGACAGACCGCCCTTGGCGCGGCGGGCCAGCCAGAAGGTCTGACGACGCAGGACGACGGCGATTTCCTGATAGAGGGCGATCTGCGCCTCGGCCGAGATCTTCAGGTCCAGGGCCGACACGGCGTCCCAGGCCTCGTCCAGACGGAAGACGCGGCGCGCGGCCTCGAAGGCGATGATCAGGGCGGTGGTGTCGCATTCCGCCGAGCCGCGCAGGCGGTCGGGGAAGGTCGGGCCGCACATGTTGACGACTTCGTTGGCCATGACGGTGGCGATGATCTCGCGCCGCAGACGGTGGCTCTTCATCTCCGGTTCGAACCGGGCCAGAGCCTCGGGGAAGTAGCGGACCAGGATCTGTTCGAAGAAGGGATCCTCGGGCGCCTGAGAGGCGACGATATCGTCCGACAGCTCCAGCTTGGCGTAGGCCATCAGGACGGCCAGCTCCGGCCGGGCCAGCGGAATGCCCGCCGTCATCAGCTCCTTGACGCGGGCGTCGTTGGGCAGGCCCTCGACCTTGCGGTCCAGTTTGCCGCGCGCCGACAGGCTCTGCATGAACCGCTGCTGGGCGTCCAGGGCGCCAACGCCTTCGGCCTGTTGGAGGGTCAGGGCCAGGGTCTGGTCGTAGTTGTGGGCCAGCACCTTCAGGCCGACCTCGTCGGTCATGGAGGCCAGCAGCGGCGTGCGCTCCTCGGCCGGCAGGACGCCGTTGGTCACGGCCGAGCCGACCAGGATCTTGATGTTGACCTCGTGGTCGGAGGTGTCGACCCCGGCGGAGTTGTCGATGGCGTCGGTGTTGATGCGGCCGCCGGCCTGACCGAAGGCAATGCGCCCGGCCTGGGTGAAGCCGAGGTTTGCGCCCTCGCCCACCACCTTGACCCGCAGTTCGTCGGCGTTGATGCGCAGTGCGTCGGTGCCCTTGTCCCCGACCTGGGCGTCGGTTTCGGCCGCCGATTTCACATAGGTGCCGATGCCGCCCAGATAGAGCAGTTCGACCGGCGCCTTCAGGATGGCGCGGATCAGGCTGACGGGGTCCAGCTCGTCCTCGGCGATGTCCAGGGCCGCCTTGATCTGGGGCGTCAGTTGGATCGACTTGGCCGAGCGCGAGAAGACGCCGCCGCCTTCCGAGATCAGGGCCTTGTCATAGTCCTGCCAAGACGAGCGCGGCAGGTCGAACAGACGCTTGCGCTCCGTCCAAGTGGTGAGATGATCCGGGTTCGGATCAATGAAGATGTCGCGGTGATCGAAGGCGGCGACCAGGCGCGTCGCCTTGGACAGAAGGACGCCGTTGCCAAAGACGTCGCCGGACATGTCGCCGACGCCGACCATGGTGAAGGGCTGGGTCTGGATGTCCTTGCCCATTTCGCGGAAGTGGCGCTTGACCGCCTCCCACGCGCCGCGCGCGGTGATGCCCATGGCCTTGTGGTCATAGCCGATGGAGCCGCCCGAGGCGAAGGCGTCGCCCAGCCAGAAGCCGTAGGAGGCCGAGACGCCGTTGGCGATGTCGGAAAAGGTCGCCGTGCCCTTGTCGGCGGCCACGACCAGATAGGGGTCGTCGCCCTCCCAGGCGATGACATTGGCCGGATGGGTCACCGAACCGTCGGCGGCGATATTGTCGGTGATGTCCAGAAGACCGGACAGGAAGGTGCGATAGGCGCGGATGGCCTCGCCCTGAATGGCCTCGCGATCCGTCGTGCGGGGCAGTTGCTTGGGATAGAAGCCGCCCTTTGAGCCGACCGGCACGATGACGGCGTTCTTCACCTGCTGCGCCTTGACCAGGCCCAGGACCTCGGTGCGGAAGTCGTCGCGACGGTCCGACCAGCGCAGGCCGCCGCGCGCGACGGGGCCGAAGCGCAGGTGCACGCCCTCGACGTGCGGCGCCCAGACGAAGATTTCACGATAGGGTTTGGGCAGGGGCAGATCGTCCAGCTCGCGCGAGGCGATCTTGATCGAGATGTGCGGCTTGGGCTGACCGTCGGCGTCCAGCTGGAAATAGTTGGTGCGTTTGATCGCGCCGATCAGGGCGGCGATGCGGCGCAGGGCCCGGTCGTGATCCAGGCTCTTCACGTCCTGCAGCAAGGTGACGATCTTGGCGTCCAGCTCGGCGACGGCCGGCGCGCGGTCGTCGGCCGAGCCCCCTTCAGGCGCGAACTTGGCCTTGAACAGCGACAGAAGCGCGCGAGCCACGTCGGGATATTCGCGCAGGGCCTCTTCCTGCACCGTCTGGGAAGGGTCCAGGCCCGTCTGCTGGCGATAGTGGGCCAGGGTGCGGATCAGGGCGGCGTCGCGCCATTCCACGCCCAGTTCGATCACCAAGCGGTTGAAGCCGTCGCTTTCGTTGCGGCCGGTCCAGACGGCGGCGAAGGCGTCCTCGAACGGGCCCTTCACATCGTCGAAGACCAGCGCCTCGCCGCGCGGATCCTCCATCAGGAACTCGTGGACGTGGATCTCCTCCTCGCCCAGCGGGCGGATCGGATAGCCGTATTCCTCCAGCGTCTTCAGACCCATATCGGCCAGGATCGGCAGGACGTCGGACAGGGGAACGGCCGGACCGCGACGATAGAGTTTGAAGCGGAACTGCAGTCGGCTGTCGTCCGGCGTGCGGAAGGCGCGCACGGCGACGGCCTTGCCCTCGCCGGGCAGACCGGTCTCGTTCAGCCGGTTCACGTATTGCAGGTCGGTTGCGGCCTCGTCGGCGTCATAGCGATCGCGATAGGCGGCGCCGAAAGCCTTGGCCCACTGGGCGCTCAGCGGACCGACGGCGACTTCCTCGACGCCCGAGCGGCGCAGGGCGCCTTCGAAACGATCGACCCAGCCGCGACCGGCCTCGGCGACGTCCGCTTCCAGCTGGGCGGCGTCCGGGATCGGGTGGGCGCCGGGCTCCACGCCGATGATGTAGTGGATGCGCACCAGGGGCGCGTCGGACAGCTCCGGATACCAGGCCGAGATGCGGCCGCCCCAAGCGCGAGCGATGATCTGGCCGATACGTTCGCGCACGGCGGAATCGAACTTCTCGCGCGGAATGAAGCACAGGACCGAGACGAAGCGGTCGAACGGGTCCTGGCGCGAGAACAGACGGATGCGCGGCCGGTCGTAGAGGTGAAGGATGCCCAGGGCGATGGACAGCAGTTCGTCCTCGCTGACCTGGAACAGCTCGTCGCGCGGATAATTCTCAAGGATGTTCTTGAGACGTTTCTCATTGTGGCTGCCGGGCGCCTTGTCGGCGCGGGCCAGAGCGTTGGCCACCTTGCGACGCAGCAGAGGCACTTCGGTCGTCAGCTGGTCGTAGGCTTCCGACGTGAACAGGCCGACGAAACGTGTCTCGCCGGTCGCCTTGCCGTCCGGGCCGTAACGCTTGACCCCGACATAGTCCATGTAGGCGCGGCGGTGGACGCGCGAGCGGGCGTTGGCCTTGGCCACCGTCACCGGTTCGCTGAGGTCCAGCTGACGGCGCATCTGGCGCGTCAGGACGGCGGGTTCCGACGCGCGGCGCAGCACGGTGCGCTCGGGATCGGCCAGAATGCCCAGGCCGTCGGTGGACAGGCCCAGCGGCGCCTCGGCCTCATAGTCGCCGTCGGCATTCAGCGGATAGTCGTAGTCGCGCGCGCCCAGGAAGACGAAATGGTCGCTCTTCAGCCATTTCAGGAAGGCGATGTTCTCGGCCAGGACGGCGGGATCGACCGGGGGCGGGGTCTCTTCCAGACGCTGCACGGCCTGGCGCATCAAAGACGTCATGGCGTCGTGATCGGCGACGGCGGCGTGGACGTCCGACAGGCTCTGGGCCAGGCCTTCGCCCAGGGCGTCACGGCGCTCCTGCGGCACGCTGTCGATGACCAGCATGATGATCGACAGGCGGCGGCCGTCCAGCTCAACCACCGGGTGGAACAGGGCGCGCACGGACACGGCGGCCTCGGCCAGGGCGCCCATGACGCTGTCGACCAGGAAGGGAGCGTCGGACTGGACGATGCGCACCAGATCGTAATCCAGCACCTTGTCCGATGCGCCGTGCAGCGGGCCGACGGTGATGGCGGGAGCGGCCGCGTCGGTCGGATAGGACTTGGCGGCGGTCCAGGAGGCGGCGAGCAGGGCGGCCAGATCCTCGCCGCTCAGCTCAGGCGTCTCATCGGCGGAATAGTCTTCGTGCGCCTGGGTCAGATAGGTCTGTTCGACTGCGCCGGGCCCGGTCCCCACGATCTTGGCGAAGGCCGCCTCCAGCGCGGCCTTGGTGATCGGCTGAACGGGTTGGCGCAGATCGTGGGCGGTCATGGACGAGCAGTCTCGAACGACGCGGCAGGGCCGCAAGGGATGCGGCGCGACGGGGCGCCACCCCCGCTGACTAGGCCAGGTCCGGTCGCTCGGGAAGCCCCTGGCGACCGTTCATTGTAATGATCAGTGATCATGTTGGAATTATTGTGCAGCGCCACAAAGCAGAAAGCCGCCGGACTGGGGGAGTCCGGCGGCCTGCGCGAGCGGCGCCTGGAGGGGAGGGGAGGGCGCCGGCTTCGCTTCGCTGCGGTTCGGAGGGGGAGTGTCCCGCAGCGTCGAGAACGAAAATGGGATGCCCCCTGCGCCGTTCAAGAGCGGATCGGGCGGAATCTTTCGCGACATTTTGGCGCCTCTGAGCGGCGGTGAAGACGTCGGCGAATAGGGGTGACAACGGATTCCGATGCTATGCGTTAGAATGGGTCAACGGTGAAGCTGGAGCACCCGATTACATGCGTCGCTTTTTGATGGGTTCGATCGTGGCGGCCGTGGTCGGCCTGCTGCTCGCCGGCGCCGGATACTGGGCCTATTGGAACTTCTATTCGCGGTTCCAGCCGGTCACGATCAGCCGCAATCAGGCCGAAGTGCAGCAACTGCTGGACGAGGCGTCCTGGGTGTCGGACGGCAGCGGGGGACAGGCCCTGTATATCGTCACCTACCGCGACAGCGCCTCGGCCCTGCGTTACGCGCGCGACGAGGCGCCCAAGCTGAAGGCGGCGGGGATCGAGACGCGCTACATCCTGTTCGCCCGCCCCGATCTGGAAGGCGCGGCGCAATCGACGGCGGCGGAGCGAGCGACGGTCGCGGAGCTGTGGCTGACGCGTGACTGGCCGCTTTATCAGCGCTGGATGGCGACGCCGTCGAACAGCTGGACCGCCGCCGGCGTGCCGCAGGCGGACGGCAATCTGGCGCGCACCGCCGTGGTCGAGGCCGGCCGCCGCTTCAACGAACGGCTCAGCCAGCTGCTCAAGGAGTCCGGCGTCGACATCAGCTATCCGCTGATCCTGTGGCGGGACAAGCAGGGCTTCCTGAAGGCCTGCGGCTGCTCGGACCGACAGGCCTGGGCCTTCATCCGCGACGATGTCGGCGCGCCCGACCGGTTGGGCCAGTCCAATGCGGCACCGATCGCGGCCGATGAAGCGGCGACGGCGCAGGACGCTCGCCCCTCGGCCATGCCCTATCCGGACCTGCCGGTGATCCCTCCGGTCAATGCGCCGACGGGCGGCACCACGCCGACGCCGCCTTCGCCTCAAGCGCGACCGGCGAGCCCGCCCGCATCAAACCGTCCGACGCCGCCGCCGCGCACGGCCCCGGCGCCCAGCAAGCAGGACGACACGACCTTCTACTGATCAGAGGGATCGGCAGGCCTCGATCAGGCGATCGACGTCCTCGGCGTCCTGATACAGGCCGAAGCCGAAGCGGATGACGTCCTCGCGCACATCGGTGACGATGTTCGCCGCCCGCAGACCGGCGCACCAAGCCTGGGCGTCGGGATGACGAAGGGCCAGGAAACGGGCGCGCGGCGCGTCGCCCTCGACCGGATTGAGGATTTCGGCCTGCGACAAGACTCCGGCCTGTCCAGTCTGAACGGCCTGCTGGAACCTGGTCGCCAGATCGCGCGCATGGGCGGCGATGGCGGCGGTGTCGAGCCCCTGCTGATCCAGCATTCGGCGCACGGCGTTGAAGCGATACAGCGGCGTGCAGTCGAAGGTGGCGCCCCAGAAACGACCGCCGTCGCTGCGATACTGAACGCCGCCGGGCGGACCCGACAGGTCGCCGAACTCCGCGAACCAGCCGGTGACGACAGGACGCGGGCAGAAGCCGGGCGGGGCGTGCAGGAAGCAGACGCCCTCGCCTGACATGGCGTATTTGTAGCCGCCGGAGACATAGAAGACCCGGTCGGCCACCGCCGACAGGTCGGTCGGGGTCGCCATGAAGCCGTGATAGCCGTCGATCAGAACCCAAGGCCCTTCGGGTCTCGCCAGGGCGGCAAGCTCCTCGATCCGGTCGAACAGGCCCCCGGTGCGGAAGAAGACCTGGCTGACCACGATCCAGTCGTAGCCGCCCTTGGACGCCTCGGCGATAAAGCGGTCGGCGAAGGTGTCGAAAGGGGCTAGCGGAACGCGCGTGACCAGCGCCGCCCCGACCTCTTCCCACCGTTCGGCCTGACGACGGAAGGAGTGAAATTCGCCGTCGGTCGCCAGAATGCGGACCGGCTTGGTCTCCACGCCCGAAAACAGACGCAGCAGGAAGTCGTGGGTGTTGGACGAAAAGACGATGCTGTCGGGCGAGGGCAGTGCCAGCTCGGCCGCGACATGGGCCTGGGCCTCGGGGATCACCTGACCGAAGACGAGATCCCACTTGTGGTCGGCATGCAAGTTGGCGTCGAGCCAGGTCTGCTGCTGCGCCTCGAAACTGGCGTCGGGCCACAGGTGATGGCTGTGCGCGGCGAAATGCAGCCGACCGGGCGCCGCTGACAGGGCGCGGGAGAAGAGGGACTTGTAGGTCATCCCTCTTCTTTAGGACATCTCACCCAGCGCTCAAGCAGCGAGCCGCCGCGCAGCGAGCGATAGCGCTGCGGGTAGCGCGCCTCTTAAACGAGAGCCCCGTGACAGTGTTTGAACTTGCGCCCCGAGCCGCAAGGGCAGGGGGAGTTGCGGCCGGTCATTTCCCAGCCGGGCGGCAGGGCCTCGACGGGCAGTTTCGAGCGGTCGTCGCCGATCAAAGTGCCTTCGGGGTTCTGCGCCGACGGATTGGCCATCTCGTTCTCGCCGGTGCCGGGGTTCAGGTGGATTTCCTGGAACTCGGGCAGTTCGGGCGGCGCCTGGAAGCGGAACTCGACCGTCATCAGCCAGCGGGTGACGTTGTGGCGCAGGTCGTAGAGCAGGTTCTCGAACAGCGAGAAGGCTTCGGTCTTGTATTCGTTCAGCGGGTCGCGCTGGCCATAGCCGCGCAGGCCGATGACGCCGCGCAGGTGGTCCAGATGAACCAGGTGCTCGCGCCACTGCATGTCGATCATCTGCAGCATGAACTGTTTTTCCAGACCGCGAGTCTGGTCGGCGCCGATCTGTTCCAGGCGTTCGGCGGCGCGGGCGTCGGCGGCGGCCAGCAGCCGCTCCTCGATCTCCTCGTTCGACACGCCTTCCTCGGCGGCCCAATCGTGCAGCGGCAGTTCAAGCCCCAGGGTCGAGCGGACCTTTTCGTCCAGGCCGTCGATGTCCCACTGCTCGGCATAGGCCTTGGGCGGCATGTAGCGTTCGACCAGGTCGGACACGACGTCGCGGCGGAAGTCGCCGACAAGCTCCGACAGATCCTCGGAGTCCATGAACTCCTGACGTTGTTCGAACACGGCCTTGCGCTGGTCGTTCACGACGTCGTCGTATTTCAGCAGGTTCTTGCGGATGTCGTAGTTGCGGGTCTCGACGCGCTTCTGGGCCGTCTCGATGGCGCGGTTCAGCCAGGGGTGGGTGATAGCCTCGCCCTCCGCCACGCCGAAGGTCTTCATGATCGAGTCGAGGCGGTCGCCGGCGAAGATGCGCAGCAGGTCGTCCTCGCAGGACAGGTAGAATTTCGAGGTGCCGGGGTCGCCCTGACGGCCTGTGCGGCCGCGCAGCTGATTGTCGATGCGGCGGCTCTCGTGGCGCTCGGTGCCCAGAACGAACAGGCCGCCAGCCTCCAGAGCGATCTTCTTCTGGACGGCGATCTCGGCCTTGAACTCGGCCTCCTTGGCCGTTCCCATTTCCGGCGTGACCTCGACGGCCATGTTGCGCTGTTCCAGCAGCCACTTCTGCATCTTCATCTCGAGGTTGCCCCCGAGCTGAATGTCGGTGCCGCGGCCGGCCATGTTGGTAGCGATGGTCACCACGCCGGGCAGGCCGGCATCGGCGACGATATAGGCTTCCTGTTCGTGCTGGCGCGCGTTCAGGACACTGTGCGGAATGCCGCGCAGCTTGGTCTCGTAGGTGATGTCATAGGCGGCGTCGCCGATCTTCTCGGCTTCCTTGGCCTTACCCGCATATTCCGGCTTCAGCGTGCGCGAGGTCTCGACCTTGTATTCGAAGCGGCTCAGCAGGTCCGACAGCTGTTCCGAACGCTCGATCGACACGGTGCCGACCAAGATCGGCTGGCCGGCGAGGTGGCATTCGGCGATCTGGCGCGCGATGGCCTGGTTCTTCTCGGCGTGGGTCCGATAGACCTCGTCGTCGTAGTCCTTGCGCTGGATCGGCCGGTTGGTCGGCACTTCCAGCACGTCCATCTTGTAGATGTCGCCGAATTCCTGGGCCTCGGTCGCGGCCGTGCCGGTCATGCCCGACAGCTTTTCGTACAGGCGGAAGTAGTTCTGGATCGTCACCGAGGCCAAGGTCTGGTTCTCGGGTTGGATCTTGACGTCTTCCTTGGCCTCGATGGCCTGGTGCAGGCCTTCGGACAGGCGGCGGCCGGTCATCATGCGGCCGGTGAACTCGTCGATCAGGACGATCTCGCCGCCCTTGATGATATAGTCCTTGTCACGCTGATACAGGGTGTTGGCGCGCAGGGCCTGGTTGGCGTGGTGGACCAGGCTGATGTTGGCGGCGTCGTACAGACCGGTGGTGTCGGCGGCGAAGTGACCGCCGGCCTCCAGAGCCTCTTCCATCCGCTCGGAGCCCAGCTCGGTCAGCAGGACCTGCTTCTGCTTCTCATCGAGCTCGAAGGTGTCCTTGTCCTTGATCAGGTCTTTGATCAGGCCGTCGAGGATCTTGTAGAGATCCGAACGGTCCTCGGTCGGGCCCGAGATGATCAGAGGCGTGCGCGCCTCATCGATCAGGATGGAGTCGACCTCGTCGACGATGGCGAAGTTGTGCGGACGCTGCACCATCTCGCGCCGATCATAGACCAGGTTGTCGCGCAGATAGTCGAAGCCGAACTCGTTGTTGGTGCCGTAGGTGACGTCGGCGTTGTAGGCCTGCTGGCGCTGACCCTGGCTGAGGCCGTTGACGATGACGCCGACCTCAAGGCCCAGGAAGCGATAGACCTTGCCCATCGTCTCGGCGTCGCGGCGGGCCAGGTAATCGTTGACGGTGATGACGTGCACGCCCTTGCCGGGCAGGGCGTTCAGATAGACCGGCGCCACGGCGACCAGGGTCTTGCCTTCGCCGGTCCGCATCTCGGCGATGCCGCCCTCATGCAGGATCATGCCGCCGGCCAGCTGCACGTCGTACTGACGCTGGCCCAGCACGCGCTTGGAGGCTTCGCGCACGACCGCGAAGGCTTCTGGCAGGATCTTGTCCAGGGTCTCGCCGTTCGCCAGCCGATCGCGGAAGGCGTCGGTCATCATCCGCAGTTCGTCATCGGACAGGGCGGCGAACTTGGGCTCCAGCGCATTGATGCGCTGGGCGTGGTCCTGGAAGGCCTTGACCTTGCGGTCGTTGGAAGAGCCGAAAAGTTTCTTGGCGAAGCCGAGCATATTGGATCCGGTAAGCGGTCGAGCGTCTGCGAGCTGAGCGGCTCTGAAATCCCGTGAGGGGCGGCGATACGGACGCCGTGAGAGAGGCCCTGACCGACCGCAGCCCCGGAGCGCCGCATCAGGCGCGCGCGAAGGGCCGCGCAGACGATCAAAACCCCTCGACTTGGGCGCAGGCGGGACTTAAGCACCGGCCTAACCCCTGTCAACGCGAGGGGCTTTCGGCCGCCTTCGACGGAGCGCCCCCTTGACCCCATTCCGGCGATCTTCACGCATCCTGACGGCGGCCTTGCTGACGGCGACGCTTTCGACCGCCGCCTGTTCGCGCAGCGGCGACAACCGACCGCCCGAACAGGGAGACCAGGCCGTGGCCACGGTGCAGGAGGAGACCATCTGGGCCTCGGACGTGAAGCGCGAAGCGGTGGCGCAAGGCCTGATCGGCGAGGACGAGACGCTGGACGTGACGTCGGATCTTTTCCGCCGGGTGCTGGACGAGGTGATCGATCAAAAGCTGCTGGCCGGAGAGGCGCAGCGGCGGAGGCTGGATTCCTCGCCTCTGGCGCAGCGGCGACTGGAAGCCACGCGCGAACGCATCCTGGGCGACATGCTGGTCGAGAGCGTGGTCAACAAGGCCGTCTCGGACCAGGCGGTGCAGACCCTGTATAATGAGCAGCTGCGGCTGGCGAAGACCTCGGAAGAGATCCGCGTGCGGCTGATCCTGTCGCGCACCAAGCCCGAGGCGGACGCCGTGATCGGCATTCTAGGTCAGGGCGCCGGGTTCGAGGCGGTGGCGGCGGAGCGGTCGATCGACGAGGCGACGCGGTTTTCCGGCGGGGACCTTGGCTATTCGACGCTGGACGTGATGCCCCAGGCCTATGCCGACGCCCTGCGCGACAAGCCGGCCGGCTCGACCGTCGGGCCGTTCCAGACCGAGGGCGGCTGGGCGGTTCTGAGGGTCGAGGACCGGCGCAAGGAAAACCCGCCGACGCTGGAGCAGGCCCGGCCGCAGATCGTACGCTATCTGACCTATGAGGGCGTTCGGCAACTGCTGGAACAACTGCGCGGCAAGGCCAAGGTCGATGTGCGCCTGCCCGCGCAGGCGCCGCCCGCATCGCCTGCTCCTTCCGCTCCTCCGGGCGCCTGACATGACCAAGCCTCCCTCCACGACCGGCCAGAAGATCGAGCATGCGTTCGAAAAGGCGCTGGACCCGTTCGCCACGGCGCTGAAGCGCGCCACCCGCACGCCGGGATCGGATACGGCGCCAGCCGCCGCGCCTGCGCCGGCCGCCGCCGGCAAGCCGGGTCTGACCATCTCGCCCTTAGCCGTGCCGTTCCCGACCATTCCGCCGATCGGCGGGGTCGAGATCGCGACCGCGCGCGCCGGCTTCTACAAGCACGAGCGCGACGATCTGGTGGTGTTCCGGTTCGCGCGCGGGACCAGCTGCGCCGGGGTCTTCACTCGCCACAAGATCGGCTCGGCGCCCGTGGACTGGTGCAAGAAGCATCTGGCCGGGGCCGAGGGCGGCAAGGATGTGCGCGCCCTGATGATCAACGCCGGATGCGCCAACGCCTTCACCGGCAAGGCCGGCGCGGATGCGGCGCGGCGCGCGGCCTCGGAGGTCGCCAAACGGTTCGGCTGTCGTCAGCGCGACGTCATGCTGGCCTCGACCGGCGTGATCGGCGTGGTGCTGGACGACAAGAAGATCGTCGCCAAACTGCCCGAGATCGAGAACGGACTGGAGGCGGACGCCTGGGCCCGGGCCGGTCGCGGCATCATGACCACCGACACCTTCCCCAAGGGCTCTTACGCCGAGGCCGAGATCGAGGGTTACAAGGTCCGGATCGCCGGCATCGCCAAGGGATCGGGGATGATCGCGCCGGACATGGCGACCATGCTGGCCTTCATCGTCACCGATGCGGACATCCATCCGAACGTGCTGCAGGCGCTGCTGGGCCTGCACGTGCGCACCACCTTCAACAGCGTAACGGTGGACGGCGACACCTCGACCAACGACACGGCCCTGTTGTTCGCCACCGGGACCTCGGGCGCGCCGCGCATCGGGCGGGTCGGGGATCGCCGGCTGAAGAGCTTCTCGGCCGCCCTGGACAAGGTGATGCTGGACTTGGCGCACCAGCTGGTGCGCGACGGCGAAGGCGCGACCAAGTTCGTCAAGGTGACGGTGGACGGCGCCGCCTCGCCCGCCTCGGCCCGCAAGCTGGCCAAGTCCATCGCCGACAGCCCGCTGGTCAAGACCGCCATCGCCGGTCAGGACGCCAACTGGGGCCGGGTCGTCATGGCGGTGGGCAAGACAGAGGAACCGGTCGATCGCGACCGCCTGGCCATCAAGTTCGGCCCGCACCAGGCCGCCGTCGACGGCGCCCCGTCCCCGACCTACGACGAGGCCAAGATGACCGCCTATATGAAGAACCCCGAGATCGACATCACTGTCGACGTGGGTTCGGGCCGGGCGTCGGCGACCGTGTGGACCTGCGACCTGACCAAGGGCTACATCGAGATCAACGGCGACTATCGCTCGTGACCGCTGCGCCCCTTCCCACAGTCCTGGTCGTCGCCGTCGCCCTGATTGACGTGGATGGGCGGGTTCTGATCGCCAAGCGTCCCGAGGGCAAGAAGCTGGCCGGTCTTTGGGAGTTTCCGGGCGGCAAGGTCGAGCCCGGAGAGCGGCCTGAACAGGCCCTGATCCGCGAGCTGAAGGAAGAGCTGGGCATCGACGTCAGCGAAAACTGTCTGTCGCCGTTCGTTTTCGCCAGTCACGCTTACGATTCGTTTCACCTGTTGATGCCATTGTATCTGTGCCGACGGTGGGACGGCGTGGTCACGGCGCGTGAACACGACGGCCTGGCCTGGGTGAAGCCGAGCAAACTTTCGGACTATCCCATGCCCCCGGCGGACGAACCTCTGGTCGCCTGGTTGCGCGACCTGCTCTGACCACCGCCGACCAGGGAGGCCGGCCATGCGACGTCTTATCGGCCGGTTCCTGCGCAATGAGAGCGGGGCCACAGCCATTGAATACGGGCTGCTCTGCGCCCTGATCTTCCTGGCGATCGTGACCTCGATCAGCGCCTTGGCGAACAGCCAAAACGGCGGCCTGGCCGCGACGGTGAACAAGCTGAGCGCCGCCATACAGGCCGCGATAAGCTAGTCCGGCTCTTCGCCCGTCATTTCCTTGACGCCCAGCGCATCGGCCAGCCGCGTCTTGGCCGAGCCACGCGGCAGGGGCTTCTGCTGGCTGTCGTGGGGTTTCCAGCCGGCCAGGTGGATGATCTCGAACGTCGCCGGTATGCGGCCGTCGTCGAGACCGTATCGCTCGGCATAGAGGGCGGCGGCGCGCGCCACGATACGGCGGCTTAGCGGCCGAACGGGTCCGTGCAGCACATTGGTCTCGCCCATTGCGCGCAGGTCGCGGATCAAGGCGAACAGGTCGGCGTAACGGACGGTGAACCGATCCACGTCCGATACCGGCAGGGCGAACCCGGCGCGCTGCAAGAGGGCCGCCCCGTCATAGCCGTCAGCGAAGGGCGAGACACGCGCCTGGGCGCCGCCGCGCTCCTCCAGTTCGACCTCGGTCAGGACGGCGCGTAGCTCTTTCAGGGTGCCCGCTCCGAACAGCGTGCCGATGAACAGGCCGTCCGGTTTCAACGCGCGCCGGATCTGGGCCAAGGCGCCCGGCAGATCATTGGCCCAGTGAAGGGTCAAAAGGGAGACGATCAGATCGGTCGAGGCGTCGGCCAACGGCAGCGCGTCCGCACCCGGCGCTGCGCGCTTGGCCAGGGAGAGGGGCGTCTGGATGGGACCGACGCGTCCGGCGGCGTCGCTGGACCGCACCGCCGCATCGAACACGCCTGGATGAGCGGACAGATCGACCGCAGCGGGAAAATCGCGCAGTATGGCTTCCAGGCTCTCGGCGGCGTTGGCGGCGGCGCGGGCGTGCAGGAAGTCGGCTTGGGGGAACCGGGCGGCGGACCGCGCCAACCGCGCCTGACGTCTAACGGCGTCGAAGATGCGCGGGGGGCCGTCGGAAGGGGATTGGGGGGCGGTCATGGACGCACAGGATGGGGGTTGGCGACGCGCCTGGGAAGGTGCGGGCCGTCACTTGCGCGGAGCGGGGCGGGGACTGGCCGACCTGATCCTGCCGCCGATGGCGCATGACAGCCGAGAGGCGACGGCTGCGGCCGGCCTGACGCCCGACGCCTGGAGCCGGATCAAATTTCTGGAAGCGCCGGTCTGCGACGGCTGCGGGGCGGCATTCGACTTTGACGGCGGCGCCTTCGCCGAGGATCGCTGCGCCGCCTGCATCGCCAAGCCCTATGTGTTCGAGAGGGCGCGCGCGGCCTGCCTGTATGACGAGGCGTCGCGCGGTCTGATCCTGAGGTTCAAGCACGGGGACCAGCAGCAGTTCGCGCCGCTGTTCGCGCGCTGGATCGCACGCGCCGCCGCCGATCTAGTCGAAGATGCGGACGTGATCCTGCCCGTGCCGCTGCATCGGTTTCGCCTGTTGTCGCGGCGCTTCAATCAGGCCGCCGAAATCGCCCGGCCGCTGGCCCGGCACGCCGACCGCGACTATTTGCCCGACGGTCTGGTCCGCACGACCCACACGACCAGTCAGGGCGGCAAGAGCCAGCGCGGGCGGCGGCTGAACGTCAAGAAGGCCTTCGCTGTGACCGAGGCGGGCCGGCGTCGGATCCGGGGACGACGCATCCTTCTGATCGACGATGTGTTGACCACGGGCGCGACCGGAGAGGCCTGCGCGCGCGCCCTGATCGACGCCGGAGCGCGCGCCGTGGATCTCGCCGTCATCGCGCGGGTGCGAAACGCCCGTGAACTGACTATGTGAAGAGCGCCCTATCGCTCGCCGCGCGGCGGCTCGCTGCTTGAGGGCGCTGGATTTTATTTTGGAGATCTGAACTTGGCCGACGTCGTCATCTACACCAAGCCTGGCTGCCCCTACTGCTTCAGCGCCATGTCGCTTCTGAAGAAAAAGGGCGTGGACTATACGGAAATCGTCGCGTCCAACGATCCCGACAAGAAGGCCGAGATGGTCGAGAAGTCGGGCGGCCGCATGACCTTCCCGCAGATCTTCATCGACGGCCAGCACGTCGGCGGTTCCGACGACATCCACGCGCTGGATCGCGACGGCAAGCTGGACGGACTTCTGGCCGCCTGATCCATGAGCAGCGGGCTCGACATCGCCCTGATCCAGACGCGCACGCCGGCGACGGCGCGAGCGGCGCTGGCCCATGTCGATCCGCTGATCCGCGAGGCGGCGTCGGGCGGAGCGAAGTTCATCCTGACGCCCGAGGGGACCAATGTCCTGGAGCAGCGCCGAGACCGGCGCGATGCGGCGATCACGACCGAGGACGAAGACGTCGCCGTTCTGGGTCTGCGTCGTCTGGCGGCGGAACTAGGCGTCTGGCTGCTGATAGGTTCGGCCATCGTCCGGTCTGGCCAGGCGGGAGATGGCCGCGCCGCCAATCGGTCGCTGCTGATCGATGGGTCGGGCGGGATCGTGGCCCGATACGACAAGCTGCACGTCTTCGACGTGAACCTGCCCAATGGCGAGACCTATCGCGAAAGCGCGACGGTGAGGCCCGGCGACGGGGCGTCGGTGGCGGACACGCCCTGGGGTCGGCTGGGCCTGACCATCTGCTACGACATCCGCTTTCCCCATCTGCATCGCCAGCTGGCCAAGGCCGGGGCGTCGATGATCGCCGTGCCAGCCGCCTTCACCGCCCCGACGGGCGAGGCGCATTGGGAGACCCTGCTACGCGCCCGCGCCATCGAGACGGGGGCGTTCGTCCTGGCGCCGGCGCAGGGCGGACTGCACGAAGACGGTCGCCGCACCTGGGGGCGATCCACCGTCGTCGGACCCTGGGGCGAGATCATCGCCAAGGCGGATCACGACGAACCTTGCATCGTGCGTGCGAAACTGGACATGGAGGCCGTGGCCAGGGCGCGCGCCGCCGTGCCCAGCCTGACCCACGATCGCGATTTCCTGCCCGCTGTTTAACGCCCCATGATCCGCTACGCCCTGAAATGCGACCAGGCCCACGCCTTCGAAGCCTGGTTCGGCTCCTCGACCGACTATGACGATCAGGCGGCGCGGGGGCTGGTGGAATGCCCGTTCTGCGGTTCGCACGCGGTCGACAAGGCGATCATGGCCCCGGCCGTCAGCGGCGCCCGCAAGGCCGATCCCGCCTCCGACGTCGCCGCCAAGATGCAGACGATGATGATGGCCGCCGCCCGCGAGGTCCGCGCCCATGTCGAGGCCAACTTCGACTACGTCGGCGACACCTTCGCCCGCGAGGCGCGCGACATCCACGAGGGCCGATCCGAGAAGCGCGAAATCTATGGCGAGGCCACGCCCGCCGAGGTGAAGAAGCTGAAGGACGACGGTGTTCCGGTATCCGCCCTGCCTGACGCGCCGCCAGACCCGTCCAAGGTGAACTGATGACCCTGCAATGGCGGCCCATGCGGCCTACGGACATCGATGCGGTGGTGGAGGTAGCGCGGCTGTCGTTTCCCGACCACTTCGAGGATCGCGCCTGTTTTCAAAACCGGCTGGCGCTTTATCCGCGCGGCTGTTTCGTGCTGGCGGGAGGCGAGGGCGCCGCGCGGGGCTATCTGATCGCCTATCCGTGGAAGGCCGAGAGCGCGCCGCCGCTGAACATGGTGATCGAAGGCCTGCCGGCCCAGCCGGACCTGATCTATCTGCACGATCTGGCCCTGCACCCCGAGGCGCGGGGCGGGGGCGTGACCGGCGCCATCGTCGAGCGACTGGCCGAACAGGCGACGGAAGACGGATGGCCCGCCATCGCCCTGGTCGCGGTCAATGACGCTGTCGGCTTCTGGTCGCGACACGGTTTCGTCGAGCAACCCGCCGAGGCCATGGCGGCCAAACTGGCCAGCTACGGCGCCGACGCCCGCTATATGCTGCGACCGCTCTAGCGCCGATTGAGCGCGGTCTGCCCGCCCGCGCGCACGAAATAGATGCGTTGAGGACGGGGCAGGGCGACATAGGCCCGGCGTCTCATTTCACGCTCGCAGACGCTGGCGTCGCCAAGGCTGTCGGGGGTCAGGACGGCGCGATGGACGGCGCACCAATCACGGCTGGCGGCGCGGATGCGGCCGGCCAGGATCATGGCCTCGCCCGGTCGGGCCATGTTCAGCCCCTCGGCATCCACATGCATGTCCGGCGCCTGGCCCGCGGCCAAGGCGGCGGCTAGCGCCGCTGCAATCATCAAACCCATCGTCATTTCCCCTTCGAAAGGGGCCTGTGTCAGGCCCGTCGGGGGAAGGAGGCGTCCGTCAGCGGCGTCGGGGATGGAAATATCGGTAAGGCGGCGATCAGCGCGGCGAACGCCCGCTCTGGTCTTTCTGTCCACATGCCTGTAAGAGGCGCGCGCCTCCCGCATGCCTTTTCATGACCAGCGGCCGCCCGTATGCCGGCCGCGCCTTTTCGCGATACTCAAATGAACCTGCGCAACGTCGCCATCATCGCCCACGTCGACCACGGCAAGACGACCCTGGTGGACCAACTGCTCGCCCAGTCCGGCGTCTTCCGAGCCAACGAGGCGCAGACCGAGCGCGCGATGGACTCCAACGACCAGGAAAAAGAGCGCGGCATCACCATCCTGGCCAAGTGCACCTCGGTGCTCTGGAACGGCAAGGCGGGTGAAACCCGCATCAACATCATCGATACCCCCGGCCACGCCGACTTCGGCGGCGAGGTCGAGCGCATCCTGGGCATGGTGGACGGCTGCGTCATCCTGGTCGACGCCGAAGAGGGCGTCATGCCCCAGACCAAGTTCGTGCTGACCAAGGCGCTGAAGATGGGCCTGCGCCCGATCCTGTGCATCAACAAGGTCGACCGCGCCCACGCCGATCCCGACCGCGTCCATAACGAGACGTTCGACCTGTTCGCCGCCATCGGCGCGACGGACGAGCAACTGGACTTCCCGCACATCTACGCCTCGGGCCGCAACGGCTGGGCGACGCTGGACTTGAACCAGCCCAACGACAATCTGGCCCCGCTGTTCGACCTGATCGTCGATCACGTCCCGCCGCCCGCCGTCCAGGCCAACCGCGACAAGCCCTTCCGCATGCTGGACGTACTGATCGAAAGCGATCCGTTCCTGGGCCGTCTGCTGACCGGCCGCATCGAGAGCGGCAAGGCCGTTCCCGGCATGGCCATCCACGCCCTGGACCGTGAAGGCAAGGAAATCGAACGCGGCCGCATCACCAAGGTGCTGGCCTTCCGCGGCCTGAAGCGTCAGGCTCTGGACGAGGGTTCGGAAGCGGGCGACATCGTCGCCATCGCCGGCATGTCCAAGGCGACCGTGGCCGACACCCTGTGCGCCATGGAAGTCACCGAGCCTCTGCCCGCCCAGCCGATCGATCCGCCCACCATCTCCATGACCGTCTCGGTCAACGACAGCCCCCTGGCCGGTCGCGAAGGCGACAAGGTCCAGTCGCGCGTCATCCGTGATCGCCTTCTGAAGGAGGCCGAGGCCAACGTCGCCATCCGCGTGACCACGACCGAAGGCGGCGACGCCTATGAAGTCGCCGGCCGTGGCGAACTGCAGCTGGGCGTTCTGATCGAGAACATGCGACGCGAAGGCTTCGAGGTTTCGATCTCGCGTCCGCGCGTGGTGTTCCAGACCGGCGAGAACGGCGAGAAGTTGGAGCCGATCGAAGACGTCATGATCGACGTCGACGACGAGTTCTCGGGCATCGTCATCGAGAAGCTGTCGGCCCGTAAGGCCGAGATGACCGACATGGGCCCGTCGGGCGCCGGCAAGACCCGCATCAGCCTGAAGGCGCCGTCGCGTTCGCTGATCGGCTATCAGGGCGAGTTCTTGACCGACACGCGCGGTTCGGGCGTGCTGAACCGCGTGTTCAGCCACTATGAGCCGCACAAGGGCGCGATCGCCGGTCGTCTGAAGGGCGTTCTGATCTCGAACTCGGACGGTGAAACCGCCGCCTTCGCCCTGTGGAACCTGGAAGACCGCGGCATCATGTTCGTCGGCGCCGGCGAAAAGACCTATCAGGGCATGATCATCGGCGAGAACGCGCGCTGGGACGACCTGGACGTCAACCCGATCAAGGGCAAGCAGCTGACCAACGTCCGCGCCTCCGGCAAGGACGAGGCCGTTCGCCTGACGCCGCCGCGCCAGATGTCGCTGGAACAGGCCATCGCCTATATCGACGACGATGAACTGGTCGAAGTGACGCCCAAGTCCATCCGCCTGCGCAAGCAGACGCTGAACCCGTCGTTCCGCAAGAAGCGCGTTCGCCCGGAGTAGTCAGCAATCCCTGACTGACGTGCGGTGGGATGCGGCCTATAGACGGCTGACATGAACGCCTCGCCCAGTCTGGATGACCGCCTTGACGAGGCCGCCCGCGCGGAAGACCCGCGCGCGGCGGTCTCTGTCGTTTTGCGCGAGACCTATGACGCCGCCCGCGCCCGGGCGGAGCGCAAGCTGGACGGCGGCATGAAGGGCCGCGATGTGGCGCGTCTGTACGCCGCCGCCGCCGACGAGATGCTGGCCGGCCTGTGGCGGGTGGCGACCCAGACGCTGTGGCCGACCTCGCCGGTCGAGGCCGAGCGGCTGGCCCTGGTCGCGGTCGGGGGCTACGGCCGGGGCGTGCTGGCGCCCCATTCCGATCTGGACCTGCTGTTTCTGAAATCGTCCAAAGCGACGCCGCGCGGCGAGCAGGTGATCCAGTTCGTCCTCTATGTGCTGTGGGACCTGGGGGCCAAGGTCGGGTCGGCGGTGCGCTCGGTCGAAGAGTGTCTGAGCCTGTCGCGCACCGACATGACGGTGCGGACGACCCTGCTGGAGGCGCGTCCGCTGGCGGGGGACGAGGCGCTGGCCCAGCTGATGATCGGCCGGTTTCGCGACATGGTGTCGAAATCCGATTCGCGCCCCTTCATCGCCGCCAAGCTGGAGGAGCGGGCCGCCCGGCACGAAAAGGCTGGCTCGACCCGCTACAAGGTCGAACCCAACGTCAAGGACGGCAAGGGGGGCTTGCGCGACCTGAACACCCTGTACTGGATCGCCCGGTCCCTGGCGCCCGAAAGCCGTCTCGGCGCGACGGTGATGGACGAGCTGTTCACCCCGCGCGAGCGACGGACGTCGGACGAGGCGTTCGACTTCCTGTGGCGGGTCCGCATCCATCTGCATCTGATCGCGGGCCGGGCCGAAGAGAAGCTGACGTTCGACATGCAGCCCGAGGTCGCCCGGCGCATGGGTTGGCGCGGGCGCGGCGACGAACCGGCGGTCGAGCGGTTCATGCGGCGATACTTTCTGGTGGCCCGCGACGTCGGCGCCCTGACCCGCGCCATGTCGGCCAAGCTTGAGGCGCGCCACCAGAAGACGGCGCACGGCCTGTCGCGTCTGATGGCGCCGTTCCGGCCCGCCCCCCGGCGCAAGCTTGAGGTCGAGGGGTTCTGGATCGATCAGGGGCGTCTGTCGGTCGAGGGGCCGGAGGTGTTCGCCGCCGATCCGGTCAAGCTGCTGACCCTGTTCGTCTGCGCCGACAAGCACGACCTGGACCTGCATCCAGACGCCTTTTCGGCGGTGACGCGATCGCTGTCGCTGGTGACGCCCCGGCTGAGGCGCGATCCGGCGGCGACGCGCGCCTTCCTGGACGTTTTGGCGCACGGGCAGCGGCCCTATCGCATCCTGACCATCATGAACGAGACGGGTCTGTTGGGTCGGTTCCTGCCCGAATGGGGGCGGATCGTCGGCCAGACCCAGTTCAACATGTACCACGCCTATACGGTCGACGAGCATACGCTTCAGGCCATCGGCATCATCAACGACATCGCGCGCGGCAAGCTGAAGACCGACCACCCCATGGCCAGCGAGATCGTGCACCTGATCTCGGACATGGAAGCCCTGATGCTGGGCATGCTGCTGCACGACGTCGGCAAGGGCGGCGAGCGGGGGCAGCTGGAGGATGGCGCTATCGCCGCGCGTCGGGCGTGCGAGCGGCTGGGCGTCGATCCGCGCCGGATCGAACTGGTCGTCTGGCTGGTGCGCAGCCATCTGGCGCTTTCGGACTACGCCCAGAAGCGCGACCTGTCGGACCCGGCGACCATCCGCGCTTTCGCCGAACTGGTCGGCGACCCCGAGCGGCTGCGGATGCTGCTGGTCCTGACCGTCGCCGATATCCGGGCTGTGGGGCCGGGGGTGTGGAACGGCTGGAAGGGTCAGCTGATGCGCACCCTCTACAACCAGGTCGCCGCCCTGTTTCGGGGCGAGGACGTGACGCGCGAGGATCCGCTGGCGGCGCATCCGGCCCTGGTCCAGCGGGCGCGCGAGACGGGCGCGGCGGCCGAGAGCGCGCCCACCGCGCCGGTGCAGGGGCTGACGGTGCAGACCACCGAAATCTCCATCGCAGCGTCCGACCGGCCGGGCCTGTTCGCCGATCTGGCCCAGACCATGGCCGCGCTTGGGGCCGACGTGACCGACGCCCGCGTGGCGACCGAGGACGGCGTCGTTCTGGACGTGTTTCGTGTTCAGGACGGAGCGGGCCTGCCTTATGGCCAGGCCGAGCCGCGTCGCCTGAAGGCTTTGGTCGAGGCCCTGGAAAAGGCCGCGCGGGGCGAGGGCCGTATCGGCCAGGCGCCCGATCCGACCGGCAATGCGCGCAAGGCGGCCTTTGAAGTCCGGCCGGTGGTCATGGTCGATCACCACGCCAGCGAGGTCGCCACGGTGGTCGAGGTGTCCTGCGCCGACCGGCCGGGTCTGCTGGCGGACCTGTCGCGCGTGTTCAACGACGAAGGCCTGAGCATCCGCTCCGCCCATGTCGCCAGCTATGGCGAGCGGGCGGTGGACAGTTTCTACGTCGTGGATCGCAAGGGGCGGAAGATCACCTCGGAACAGCGGATCGCCGAACTGCGCACCGCGCTTGAGGCCGTGCTGGACAGCCGCGCGCCCGCGCCCGCCGGACGCAAGGTCGCCTCGGCCCGCGCCAGCGCGCGCGACGTCTCCGACCTGGGCCGCCGCAGCCCGCGCGCAAAGCCCGTATCGCCCGGCGAACAAGCGCGCTAAGCGACAACCTTCCTCCGCGCCCTGTCGAATGTCCGCATGAGCCTCGCCCGAAACACCCTGGTGCAGTCGACCCTGACGCTGGGCAGCCGAATTCTCGGCTTCGTGCGCGACATGGCGCTGGCGGCGCGCTTCGGCCAAGGGCCGATGATGGACGCCTTCACCACGGCGTTGATGCTGCCCAACATGTTCCGCCGCCTGTTCGCCGAGGGCGCCTTCGCCCAGGCCTTCGTGCCGGTCTATGGCGGGGTTCGGGCGCGCGAGGGCGAGGAAGCCGCCGCCGTCACGGCGTCCGAGGCGCTCAGCTTCATGCTGGCCGTGGTCGCCGGCTTCTGCATCCTGCTGCAGGTCGTGATGCCCTGGATCATGCCATGGCTGCTGTCGGCCTATCAGGGTCAGCCCGAGGTGCTGCGCGCCGCCGTAATCGCGACCCAACTGGCCATGCCTTATCTGGCCTGTATGACCGTGGCCTCGCTTCTGTCGGGCGTGTTGAACACGGGCGGTCGGTTCGCCCTGTCGGCGGCCGTGCCGGTGTTTCTGAACCTGTGCACCCTGGCCGCCCTGATGCCGCCGCTGATCTTGCCGATCCCGCAGGAGACGGTGCTGCTGATGGTGACGGCGGCGGTGACGGTGTCGGGCCTGATCCAGGCCGGTCTGCTGTGGTGGGGCGTGCGGCGTCTGGGCGTTCGGCTGAAGATCGGCCTGCCGCGCATCACGCCGAACGTGCGTCACACCCTGGCGCTCGCCGTGCCCGGCGCCCTGGCGGGCGGGGCGCTGCAGATCAACTCTCTGGTGTCGCAGTTCCTGACCGGGTCGGACGAGGGCGCGCGTTCGGTGCTGTATAACGCCGACCGGCTGTATCAACTGCCGCTGGGCCTGGTGGGCGTCGCTATCGGCCTGGCCCTGGTGCCGCGCCTGACCAAGGCGTTTGTCGATGGGGATCACGAGGGCGGGCAGAAGACGCTGGACGACGGCATCAATCTGGCGATGGCCTTCACCCTGCCGGCGGCCGTGGCCCTGTTCGTCATTCCCTTCTTCATCATCGACGCGACCGTGACGCGCGGCGCCTTCACCTCGGCCGACGCCGCCCGCACCGCCGATGTGCTGCGTCAGTTCGCCTGGGGCGTGCCGGCCTTCGTCCTGGCCAAGGTTCTGACCCCGCCCTTCTTCGCGCGCCAGGACACGCGCCGTCCGATGATCTTCGCCGTGGCCAGCGTGGTCATCACCGTCATCCTGGGCTCGGCCCTGTTCTTCTGGTTCCGCCGTCAAGGTTGGGACGGGGTGCTGGGCCTGGCCATCGCCACCAGCACCTCGGCCTGGGTCAATGTCGCCCTTTTGGGCGGGGTCCTGATCCGCGAGAACAGCTGGCGGCCGTCGCCGGCCTTTTTGTCGCGCATCGCCCGCGTGATCGCCGCCAGCGCCATGATGGCCGCCCTGCTGTTCGCCGCCGACGTCTTCTATCCGCAGCTTAGCCGCCTGTTCCTGGCCAAGGAGATCGCCGTCCTGGTGGTCTGCGGCGCCGGGGCCGGGCTTTACGGCTTCTGCCTGCTGGCGTTCCGGGCGGTCACCATCTCGGAACTGAAGGCCACGCTGAAGCGCGAGCCCGGCGGCGGCGCGGTCTCCGGTCTGGACTGACAGGCGGCGAACCGATAAGCGCGAGGCCATGACGACCTCGGGCCTGATCCATGACCTGCGATGGCGCGGCTGAGCCGCCGCCTGCCTCGCCACGCCTGCCTTTCGACCTTCCGAGACCCGATCCCATGACCGACCAAACCCCCGCCGTTGCGACCTATGACGGCCCTCGCCGCATCCTGTCCGGCATCCAGGCCTCAGGCGCGCTGCACCTGGGCAACTACCTCGGCGCCTTGAAGCGGTTCGTGGAGCTGCAGGACCAGGGCGCGCCGGTCTATGTCTTCGTCGCCGACATGCACGCCGTCACCGTGTGGCAGGATCCCGCCAAACTGACCGCCCAGACGCGCGAGATCGCCGCCGCCTATCTGGCCTCGGGCCTGGATCCGGAAAAGGCGATCATCTTCCCGCAATCGGCCGTGCGCGCCCATGCGGAACTGGCTTGGATCTTCAACTGCGTCGCCCGCCTTGGCTGGCTCGACCGGATGACCCAGTTCAAGGAGAAGTCGGGCAAGCACAAGGAACGCTCCTCGGTCGGCCTCTACACCTATCCCGTGCTCCAGGCGGCCGACATCCTGCTTTACAAGGCCACCGAAGTGCCGGTCGGCGAGGACCAGAAGCAGCATCTGGAGCTGACCCGCGACATCGCCGCCAAGTTCAACAACGACTTCGGCGTTCCCGGCTTCTTCCCCGTACCTGAACCGATCATCCAGGGGCCGGCGACCCGCGTCATGTCTCTGCGCGACGGGGCGGCTAAGATGTCCAAGTCGGATCCGTCCGACAACAGCCGCATCAACCTGACCGACGACGCCGACACGATCGCCTCCAAGATCAAGAAGGCCAAGACCGATCCCAAGCCGTTGCCGGAAACCCTGGAGGGCCTGAACGAACGGCCCGAGGCCAAGAATCTGGTCGCCATCTATGCGGCGTTGGCGGACCTGACCCGCGAACAGGTCATCGCACAGTTCGGCGGCCAGGGCTTCGGCGCCTTCAAGCCGGCGCTGGCGGACCTGGCGGTGTCGTCCTTGGCGCCCGTGACGGCCGAGATGCGCCGTCTGATGGACGATCCGGCCGAGATCGACCGTGTGCTGAAGGCCGGCGCCGAACGCGCCGCCGAGGTCGCCGATCCCGTGGTGGACGAGGTCAAGAAGATCGTCGGCTTCTGGAGGGCGTAATGGGGGTCTATGAAGCCAAGGTCGTCTGGAACCGCGGCGACCAGCCCTTCCTGGACAAAGGCTACAGCCGCGCCCATTCCTGGAGCTTCGACGGCGGAGCGGTGGTGCCGGGGTCGTCGGCGCCCTCCAGCGTGCCCGTGCCGATGTCCGATCCGGCCGGCGTCGATCCGGAAGAGGCGATGATCGCCTCTCTGTCCAGCTGTCACATGCTGTGGTTCCTGGCCTTCGCCGCCAACGCCGGCCTGGTGGTCGACACCTATGTCGACGAAGCGTCGGGCAAGATGGGCAAGGACGAGAACGGCAAGCGCTACCTCGCCGAGGTGACGCTGCGCCCCTTCACCAGCTTCACCGGCCGCGAACCCGATCAGGCCGAGATCGACGCCCTGCACCACCAGGCCCACGACCATTGCGAAATGGCCCATTCGGTCCGCGCGACCATCACGGTCGAGGCGACGATCGGCTAGGCGGCGACCGCCGTCTCTTCCTCGACCAGGGACCTGAACAGGGCGTGGGCGGCGATCATGCCATCCGAGGTCGCCAGGGTGATGTTGGAGGCGGCGCGCGCCAAGTCGCCGGCGGCGAAGACGCCCGGCTGGGTCGTCTGCTGCATGGCGTCCACCTTGATCACTCGCCCCATCGGGGTGTCGGTCATCTCGCAGCCCAGCCGCTCGGCGAAGGGGCTGGCGACGCGCACATTGGCGCCGACGAAGATGGCCTTCAGGTCGACGAACCGTCCGTCGGTCAGCCGCGCGCCGCTCAGGTCCGGCGCCTCGCCCTCCAGCCGCGCGATGGGCGTGGCATCGATGGTGACCCCGCGTCGATCCAGCAGATGGGCGTCCTCGGGCGACAGTCCGACGTCCAGATCCATGAACAGGGTGACCTGGCCCCATTCGGCGACCGTCGCCGCATACTGGACCGCGTGATCGCCGCGCCCCAGCACGCCGATGGGGCCGCCGCCGATCTCATAGCCGTGGCACCAGGGACAGTGCAGGGCGGTGCGGCCCCAGCGTTCCTTCACTCCCGGAATGTCGGCCAGCACGTCCTCGACCCCGTGCGACAGCAGCAGCCGGCGACCGCTTGTCCGTGTGCCGTCAGCGAAGGCGACCGAGAAACCGCCATCGATCCGTTCGACCTCGACCGCCTCCGCCATGCGGAAGGCGGCGGTCGGATAGGCCGCGACCTGAGCTCGAGCCGACGCCGTGATCTCAGCGCCGGGCTTTCCGTCATTCGTCAGGACGCCATGGGCGCGAGCCGCGAACCGATTGCGCGGCCGGCCGTCGTCGATGACCAGAACGCGGCGGCGCGCGCGGACCAGCTGCATGGCTGCGGATAGGCCGGCATAGGAGCCGCCGATGATCAGGGCGTCGTGCGGCATGACGTCAGGACTTTCGAGCGTGGGCATGCAGGAGGTCTCTCTTGGGATGTTCGGCCATGCGGCGCGAGAAATCCGCCGCCAGATCGGCCAGGGTTATGTCGTTCAGGCGCGCGATCAGAAGGGCGCGGGCGGCGGCGTAGGTCTCGGCCAAGGCGTCGTTGACCGCCGCCTCGACCAGGCAGCCGTCGGCCTCGACAGGCGGAGCGGCCGGAAACAGATCCGCGCCGCCGAGGGCCTTGTTCACCTGGCCCAGGGTGACCTGATCCAGCGGTCGCGACAGACGCCAGCCCCCGCCATGCCCCTTTTCCGACGCCACCAATCCCTGCTCGCGCAGGCCGGCCATGGTTCGGCGCACCACCACCGGATTTGTCGAAAGGCAGACCGCCAGCTGGTCCGAGGTCATGGGCGAGCCGGTGCGTGTCTCATGCTCGGCCATGTGCAGCAGAGCGTGGAGAATGTTGGACAGACGAGAATCCCTTTTCATGTAACTGCAATTGTTACGTGATGGATCGCCCGTCAAGAGCGCGGGTCAGTTTTCTTTTCAGCCGTGCGGCAGGGCGTCGGTCAGGAAGGCGCCGAAACGGCGCAGGGCCTCGACTGTCAGTTCCGGATCGTGGCGCATTGGACCGTTGTTGGTGGGTTCGTCGAAGGCGTGGGTGCCCCCGGCGATCCAGCTTTCGACCTGGGAGCCGCAGTTGCGGATCATGGCGTTGACCTGTTCGGCGTTACGCACAGTCGTCAGGTGGTCGCGCTTGCAGGTAACGGCCAGAACGCGCGGGCAATGCCGCCACGGCTTCAACCGGTTGAAGGCGAACGGGCCGATATAGGGATAGGCCAGCCACACCGCCTTTACGCCGGACAGGTTGGCCTCGGCGGGATCCATCACGCCAAAGGCGCCGGGCGTCGGCGCGCCGCTCATCATCTCCATGATCGACCAGCCGCCGTGGCTCCAGCCGGCCAGGGCCAGCTTTGTCGCATCGACATCGGGGCGTGCCGAAACGCCCTGGATCGCCGCCAGGACGTCGCCCACCCGCTCATAGCCCCGGAACGACAGGCCCGTGCAAACCGCCGCCAGGGTGAAGGCCCGACCCCAGCCGCGCGGGCCGTAGGAATCGACGATGAAGGCGCGCCAGCCCGCCGCCTTGGCGACCTCGGCATAGCGGGGCAGGTGATCGCGCAGACCCCCGCAGCCGTGGAACATCAGCACGGCAGGACGGGGCCAATCGTCGTCGGGGCCTACGACGGTGATGTGGGGTTTGAGGCGGGCCCAGCGGCGCTTCAGGTCGTCCATTCCCGAGTTACGCCGCAGCTTGCCGTCGAAAGCCAGTCCAAAAATCAGGCGCTCAACCGGCGCAGCGCAGCGTAAGGTTCAGCCGGCCGCCGCCGGGAATCAGGCGCGACGATCCGGCCAGCACGCGGTCGACGCCGTGACGGGCCAGGCGGGCGGGTCCGGTCAGGGCGCAGACGTCGCCGCTGTCCAGTCTCAACGTCGTGGTGCGTCCGCCCTCCGCCGCGCCGATGCGGAACGTCGCCGTGTCTCCCAGGGATACCGACAGGACGGGCGCGCCGAGGTCGGCCTCGTCCTTGTCCTGGTGCAGGCCCATCTTCGCCGCATCGCGATACAGATTGACCAGACAGGCGTCCGGCGGCGTGGGCCAGCCGACCGTGGCGTCCCACAGGTCAAGCAGCATAGTCGGGATCGCGGGCCAGGGTCGCACGGTCTCCGGATGGGTCGACTGATAGCGATAGCCGCCCCGGTCGGAGACCCATCCCAGCGGCCCGAAGTTGCTCATTTGAACCGAGAAGGGCCGACCGCCCGGCGTGGTCGGCCGATAGAGGGGCGCATCTTCCAGCCGGGCGAACACCTCCCCGATCAGATCGGCCTGCGCCGCGGCATCGAGCGCCCCCGGCCAGAGCCGGAAGCCCTCAACGGCGGTCTTCACCTCAACGGGTGTAGGTGTATTCGCTGACCTCACAAACATTGATGCGCGACCGCGTCAGCTCCTGACCGTTGGTGAACTCGGCCTTGAAGTCATAGATGCAGGCGCCCGAGCCGTCATCGATGTTGATGCGCACATCCTGCCCGCTTTCCAGAACGTCCGAGCCCAGGATGTCCTCTTCCCAGTCGTCGCTGCGCGAATCCGACGCGTAGAAGCGCAACATGGTCCAGCCGGTGCGGTTTTTGATGGTGACGTGCCGATCATAGCCGTCGCGCGACTGGATGACCGGCGCTCCAGCAGGCGGCGCGGCGGCGGCCGCTGAGCCGATCAGAATGGCGGCGGCGACGGCGGCCTTGAGCATGGTCTTGATCATTGTTTCCTCTCCCTTCCTTCATCGCGGTCCCCAGAGCGCGGTGGGAAATCTTATGCCCGACGATCACTGTCTCCGCATCTCCGAATTTCAGCGTTCTTCGAAAGCGTTGAATCGCATAACGCCCTTGCGGGCGGGGGGGATTTTCCCATATCGGGGCCAGCTTCGGAGAAACCCCGCGAAACTTGGGGCTATCCAGCCTGATCCACGCCAACCCAACCGGGGGCGGTCACGCGCGGCGCTTCGTCGAAGGCCGCCGCATCGCCCGCCGAACCAGAGAGACTGAAGAACACATGGCCAAGATTATCGGCATCGACCTGGGCACCACCAACTCGTGCGTCGCCGTCATGGACGGCAAGACGCCGAAGGTGATCGAAAACGCCGAGGGCAATCGCACGACCCCGTCGGTCGTGGCGATCCAGGATGGCGCGGAAGTTCTGGTGGGCCAACCCGCCAAGCGCCAGGCCGTCACCAACCCGTCCAACACCTTCTTCGCGATCAAGCGCCTGATCGGCCGCAACTTCGATGATCCCGTCGTCGCCAAGGACAAGGGCATGGTGCCCTATGAGATCGTCAAGGGCCCGAACGGCGACGCCTGGGTGCGCGCCTTCGGCAAGGACTATTCCCCACAGCAGATTTCGGCCTTCACCCTGACCAAGATGAAGGAAGCGGCCGAGGCCTATCTGGGCGACAAGGTCACCCAGGCCGTGATCACCGTGCCGGCCTACTTCAACGACAGCCAACGTCAGGCGACCAAGGACGCCGGCAAGATCGCCGGCCTGGAAGTGCTGCGCATCATCAACGAGCCGACCGCGGCGGCCCTGGCCTATGGTCTGGAAAAGAACGACGGCCAGAAGATCGCCGTCTATGACCTGGGCGGCGGCACCTTCGACGTCTCGATCCTGGAGATCGGCGACGGCGTGTTCGAGGTGAAGTCGACCAACGGCGACACCTTCCTGGGCGGCGAGGACTTCGACCTGCGTCTGGTCGACTACCTGGCCGACGAGTTCAAAAAGGAGCAGTCGGTCGACCTGCGCCAGGACAAGCTGGCCCTGCAGCGCCTGAAGGAAGAGGCCGAAAAGGCCAAGAAGGAGCTGTCGACCACGACCCAGTACGAGGTCAACCTGCCGTTCATCACCATGAACGCTTCTGGCCCGCTGCACCTGAACATCAAGCTGACGCGCGCCAAGCTGGAAAGCCTGGTCGAGGATCTGGTCCAGCGCACGATCGAGCCGTGCAAGAAGGCCCTGGCCGACGCCGGCCTGAAGGCCTCGGACATCGACGAAGTGGTTCTGGTCGGCGGCATGACCCGCATGCCCAAGGTCGTGGAAGCCGTGAAGGCCTTCTTCGGCAAGGAGCCGCACAAGGGCGTGAACCCTGACGAAGTCGTGGCCCTAGGCGCCGCCGTTCAGGCCGGCGTTCTGCAAGGCGACGTCAAGGACGTGCTGCTGCTGGACGTGACGCCGCTGACCCTGGGCATCGAAACCCTGGGCGGCGTGTTCACGCCCCTGATCGAGCGCAACACGACGATCCCGACCAAGAAAAGCCAGACCTTCTCGACCGCCGACGACAACCAGTCGGCCGTGACGATCCGGGTCTTCCAGGGCGAGCGTCCGATGGCGTCGGACAACAAGATGCTGGGTCAGTTCGACCTGATGGGCATTCCGCCCGCACCGCGCGGCATGCCGCAGATCGAGGTCGCCTTCGACATCGACGCCAACGGCATCGTCAACGTCTCGGCCAAGGACAAGGCGACCAACAAGGAGCAGTCGATCCGCATCCAGGCGAACGGCGGCCTGTCGGATGCCGACATCGACAAGATGGTCAAGGAAGCCGAGGCCAACGCCGCCACCGACAAGGCCAAGAAGGATCTGGTCGAGGCGCAGAACGCCGCCGACAGCCTGATCCACTCGACCGAGAAGGCCCTGGCCGAACATGGCGACAAGGTCGGCGCGGACGAGAAGACGGCCATCGAGACCGGCCTGGCCGAGCTGAAGACTGCGCGCGAAGGCACGGACCCGGAAGACATCCGCGCCAAGACCAACACCCTGGTCCAGGCCTCGATGAAGCTGGGTGAAGCCATGTACGCCCAGCAGCAGGGCGACGCCGCCGCCGAAGGCCAGCCGGCCGACGACGGCGTGGTTGACGCCGAGTTCGAGGAAGTGTCGGACACGGACGGCGACGATAAGAAGAGCGCCTGATCCGTCACAGGTCGCTGAAATGATACGGCCCCGCTTGTCTTGCGATAGGCGGGGCCTTTTCATGAAACTTGCATCATTGGTCCCGGACCCCATGTCAGCCGGGACATCGATTTCGACCAACGCTCGGTAAGAGGCGAGGCGAAAGCGAACGGGGAAGTATGAGGACGAACGCCCGATGGCGCGTGATTATTACGAAGTTCTGGGTGTCGAACGCACGATCGACGCCCCCGGCCTGAAAGCCGCCTACCGCAAGCTGGCCATGATCCACCACCCGGACCGCAATGGCGGCTCGGAAGAGTCGATGGCCAAGTTCAAGGAGCTGTCCGAGGCCTATACGGTGCTGTCGGACGACAACAAGCGCGCGGCCTATGATCGTTACGGCCATGCGGGCGTAAATGGGGGTGGCGGCGGCAATCCCTTCGGCCAGGGCGGCCAGGGCTTCTCGGACATCAACGACATCTTCTCCCAGGTCTTTGGCGATGCGTTCGGCGACGCCTTTGGCGGACGCCAGGGCCGGGGCCAGCAGGGCGGACCGCGCCGGGGCTCGGACCTGCGCTACGATCTGGAGATCACCCTGGAGCAGGCCTACAAGGGTGAGGACGTCGAGATCGACATCCCCTCCACCATGACCTGCGACACCTGCGACGGGTCGGGCGCCAAGCCGGGCACCAAGCCCGTCACCTGCACCACCTGCCAGGGCGCCGGTCGCGTGCGTCAGGCCAACGGCTTCTTCCAGGTCGAGCGCACCTGCCCCCGCTGCCACGGCCAGGGTCAGATGATCGCCGATCCCTGCACCACCTGCCACGGGCACGGCCAGGTGCGCAAAACCCGCACCCTGAACCTGAAAATCCCCGCCGGTGTGGACGACGGTTCGCGCATCCGTCTGTCGGGCGAGGGCGATGCGGGCCAGCGCGGCGGACCGCGCGGCGATCTGTACGTCTTCATCTCGGTCACGCCGCACGACCTGTTCGAGCGCGACAACCTGGACCTGCTGGTCACCGTGCCCGTGCCGATGACGGTGGCGGCCCTGGGCGGCGAGATCGACGCCCCTTGCCTGGTCTCAACGGCCTGCGACGGCAAGTGCAAGGCCTCGGTCGCCGTGCCGGCCGGCGCCCAGACCGGCAAGACCGTACGCATCAAGGGCAAGGGCATGCCCCATCTGAACGGCCGCAACCGGGGCGATCTGGTGGTCGAACTGTTCGTCGAGACGCCCACCGATCTGACCGCGCGCCAGCGTGAGTTGCTGGAAGAGCTTGCCCTGTCGTTCGGGGAGGGGCAGAACCCCAGGAATTCCAGCTTTGCCGGAAAGGCGAAGCGTTTCTGGGCCGACATCCTGGGCAGTCAGGACGCGGACGGGTCGAAAGAGAACGCGGTTTGAGCGCAATCTTCCACGCCGGCATTTCCGGCTATCGCGGCCGGATGGGGCGTGCGGTCTCTCAGGTTCTGGACGCCCGCGAAGACGTGGTGGTCGCCGCCCGCTTCGATTGGGGCGAAACCGCCGACCTGTCGCTGTGCGACGTGATCATCGACTTCTCCACCCCGGCCGCCTCGGTAGCCCTGGCCCGGAGCGCGGCCGAGCGCGGCGGCCCGGCCTTGGTGATCGGTTCGACCGGCTTCACGGACGAGCAGGAGGCCGACCTGATGAAGGCCGCCGAGAAGGTCGCCATCGTCAAGAGCGGCAACTTCTCTCTGGGCGTCAACATCCTGATCGGCCTGGTCCAGCATGCGGCCCAACGTCTGGACGCCCAGGATTGGGACATCGAGATCACCGAGGCCCACCACCGCCGGAAAGTGGATTCACCGTCGGGCACGGCCCTGATGCTGGGCGAAGCAGCCGCCGAGGGCCGGTTCGCGGATCTGGATGACCTGCGCTCCAAACCCTACGACGGCGTGCAGGGCGAGCGGGAGACCGGCAAGATCGGCTTTTCTTCGATCCGCGCCGGCGGGATCGTGGGCGAACATACGGTGCTGTTCGCCTCCGAGGACGAGGTTCTGACGCTCAGCCATTCGGCCATCGACCGGTCGCTGTTCGCCAAGGGCGCGGTCGCCGCCGCCGCCTGGGTGCGGACGCGAGGGCCCGGTCTCTATGACATGCAGGACGTGCTGGGCTTTCGGCAGGCTTAAGCCTGGGGCGCTGCGCGCCGCGCTATGTTCGCGACGCGGTCGCTCACGACTTGAGCGCTAAAAAGAGACTAAGCCGCGTCTTCCTGAGTGGGCAGGCCGTAGGCTTCCCACAGTGAGCGGTCCTTCAGGGCCTTGGCGAGGAAGGCGACGTGGGCGGCCTGTTCCTCGGGCGTGGAGCGCGGCGCCAGAGGGCGGGGGCGCTGGCCGTAGGCGGCGGTTTCGATGACGCCGCCGGGACCACGACCGACCGGCGCGGACGACAGGTCCAGCACCCGCTCCTTGCCGCCGCGAAGCTCCAGATAGACCTCGGCCAGCAGACGGGCGTCGATCAGGGCGCCGTGCAGCGTCCGCTCGACCAGCGACACCTTGTAACGTTTGCACAGGGCGTCCAGTGAGTTGGGCATGCCCGGAAACCGCGTCTGGGCCAGTTTCAGCGTATCGATCCAGCGCGCCTCGCCGGTGATCGGCCGGCCGCACCGCGCATATTCGTAGTCGATGAAGTTGCGGTCGAAGGCGGCGTTGTGGGCGATCATCTGCGCATCGCCGATGAATTCGATCAGGTCGTCGGCGATCTCGGCGAACTTGGGCGCGTCCTTGACCTTCTCGTCGGTGATGCCGTGAACCCGGATGGCGTCGGGCGGGATCAGCCGCTCGGGATTGACGAACCGATGGAAGGTCCGCCCCGTCGGCAGCAGGTCCTGGATCTCGATACAGCCGACCTCGATCAACCGGTCGCCCGTCTTGGGGTCGAAGCCGGTGGTTTCCGTATCCAGAACGATCTCGCGCGCCATTCGCCCTTAATGGCGGCATTCGCCTCAGCGCGAAAGGCTCCCCGCGCCGCGCCGGGGAGATATCCACGACGGGTCCAGAACGGCGGCCACGATCGCCTCGACCTCGGCCCGCGCGGCCTCCAAACCCCGGCCGGTGTCGATGATGAAATCCGCGCGCGCACGCTTTTCGGCGTCCGGCATCTGGCGCGCCAGGATGGCGTCGAACCGTTCGCGGGTCATGCCGGGACGGGCCAGGACGCGCTCGGCCTGGATCGCCGGATCGGCGGTGACCACGACAACGGCGTCGACGGCCTTGTCTCCATCCGTCTCGAACAGCAGGGGGATGTCCAGAACCGCCAATTTCACACCCGCCGTGTGCGCCGCCTCCAGGTCCGCCGCGCGACCTTGGGCGACCAGGGGGTGGACGATGGCTTCCAGGCGCCGAAAGGCGGTCTCGTCTTTCCCAAGCGCCTCGGCCAGACGCGTGCGATCGACCGCGCCGTCCACCACGACGCCGGGAAAGGCTTCGCCCACAGGGCCGACCGCCGCACCGCCAGGCGCGTAGAGGCGGTGAACCGCATCGTCGGCGTTCCAGACGACCGCACCCAGATCGGCGAACATGGCCGTCGTCGTCGATTTGCCCATGCCGATGGAGCCGGTGAGACCAAGCAGGATCATGTAGTCTCGCCCAGATGCGTCATCAACAGGGCGCGAAGATCGAGAGGCGGCGGCGGGCGGCGGAACAGGGCTTCGAACGACGGCTCCGCCTGGCCGATCAGCATGGCCAATCCATCCACCGTCGGCAGACCGCGTTCGCGCGCCGCCTTCAGGAACGTCGTGGCCAGCGGCTTGTAAGTCATGTCCATCACCACCGTGCCGGGCGCGATCCGGTCGAAGTCGATGCTGGGCGCGACGCTGAGCGCATTGATGACCAGGGCTGCGCCGTCGAAAGCGGCCTCGGCCGTCATGACCCGAACCGAGGGTCCAAGATCGGCGGCCAAAGCCTCTGCACGTTCGGGCGAACGGTTGACGATGCGAACCTCGGCGCCGGCCTCGACCAGGGCGCCGGACCCGGCGCGCGCCGCGCCGCCGGCGCCCAGCATCACTACAGGCCGCCCCGCCACGTCCAGGTCCGGCGCCTGTTCCTTCAGGCCGCGCATTAGCCCGATCCCGTCGGAACTGTCGGCCAGCACCCGCCCGTTTTCGAACTGCAGGATATTGGCCGAGGACGTCAGCCGCGCCGCCGCCGTCGCCTGATCCGCCAGGGCGAAGGCCTGTTCCTTGAACGGGGCGGTGACGTTCAGCCCCATGATCAGACCGGCGCGCCCCGCCGCGACCAGGGCCTCGAAACCGGCCGCATCGGCAGGGGCGAAGGGGACATAGGCGCCGTCGATGTCGCCCGCCGCCAGCCAGGCGTTGTGGATGACCGGGCTGAGCGAATGGGCGACAGGATTCCCGGCGATCCCGGCCACCATGGCCGCCCCGGTTAGGCGGTGCGTGCTCATGCCGCGATCACCCCCGCCCGACGCAACTCGTTCAACACCGGCCAAAGCGGCAGGCCCAGCACCGTGAAATAGTCGCCGTCCACCGCCTCGAACAGCTGCGAGCCCAGCCCCTCCAGCCGATAGGCGCCGACGCAGGACAGCAGGGCCTCGCCCTCGGCCGTCAGATAGGCGTCGAGGAAGGCGTCCGAGAAATCGCGCATCCGCATCTGAACCGTATCGACGCCGGACCAGACGATCTGGCCCTTGGTCGCCAGCGCTGCGCCGGAGTGCAGCTGGTGCGACTTGCCGCGCATGGCTTTCAGCCGCTCGCGCGCCGCGTCCAGAGACCTGGCCTTGGAGACCAGGCCGCCGTCAAAGGCCAGGGTCTGATCCGAACCCAGCACCCAGGCGGTTTCGTCGTCGCGCGAAACGGCCAGGGCCTTAGCTTCCGCGAGACGAACGGCGAGGGCCGCGGCGTGCAGGTCGATCGAGACGGCCTTGATCGCGTCCTCGTCCACATCGGCGACGCGCACCTCGAAGGCGACGCCGGCGTTTTCCAGCATGGCGCGGCGGGCCGCGCTCTTGGACGCCAGGATGAGAGTTCCGCGCTCAAGCAGCCCGGAGGGCGATAGCGCAGCAGGAATGCTTTTCACCAGGTGGTCCCGATCTTGTGGTTGCGATGTTCGCTCAGCAGATTGGTGATCGCCGCCGCCGTCTCCTCCACCGAGCGGCGGGTCACGTCGATGGTGGGCCAGCCGCGCCGCTCGAAGGCCCGCCGGGCCTTGATCGTCTCGTCGCGCACGGCGTCCTGGTCGGTATAGTTCGACGACTGGCTGGCGTTCAGATTGTCGATGCGGTTGCGGCGGATCTGAACCAGCCGATCCGGCGACACGGTCAGGCCGATCACCAAGGGGTTCTTCAGCTTGGTCAGCCGCTCGCCGTCCTCCTGACCTGGCACCAGGGGCACGTTGGCCGCCCGGATGCCGCGGTGGGCCAGATAGATGCAGGTCGGGGTCTTGGACGTCCGGCTGACCCCGCACAGAACGACGTCGGCGCCCTCCAGCTGATCCAGCGTCCCCTGGCCGTCATCGTAGGCCATGGCGAAGTCCAGCGCCGCGATCCGGTTGAAATAGTCGTGGTCCAGCGCGTGCTGGGCGCCGACACGGGTGGACAGGGCCGCGCCGAGATAGCGCGACATGGCTCCGACCAGGGGATCCAGCGCGCCGATCTGGGGCATGTCCAGGCGACGACAGCCCTCTTCCAGCTGCTCGCGCAGATCGCGGTCGACCAGGGTGTGGAGAACGACGCCCGGCGCGGATTCTACTTCCTGCAGCACCCGCTCCATCTGCTTTGGCGATCGCACCAGGGAATAGATGTGCTCAATCGGAATAACGCCGTCGAAACGCGCGGTCACCGCCTTGGCCATGGCGTTCAAGGTCTCGCCGGTAGAGTCCGACACCAGGTGAACGTGGAAATAGGTGGCCAGACGGGCCGGTCCCGAGGGTCTCGCAGGGCTCATGAGACTGTCTGTCTCCCTGTTGAAAGTTGGGGGACGGCGTTGGACCGTCGGGGCGCCGTTTTTCTTAGCCGCTGATCGATCCGCCCGCGAGCGGGGATGATGGTGGATCGCGTTGGTCGCCCGCCGCCGGATCATCCCAAGGCGGAAAACCGAAGTCCCAACCGCTGTGGAAAATCCTAATGAAAGGTTAACGGCGCTTAACCGCGTTCACAGCCGCAAGCCCCCGCAAACCCTGGCCCGTTAAGGTTTCGTTAGGGATTGTCCACCGGCGGGATTAGTCGTTTCGACATCCCCGTTAACGATAGGCCAGGCGTGGATATCCGCTTTTGTTCCGCCGCCTCCGATCGAGTCATCCCCGCCATTCCACCGCCCTACCTGCCACTTCGAATCTTTTAATTCTTAATCTGATTAGGGATTGAGAGCGGGGGGCTGTGACCTTAATCCTCCGGCATGACCGATCAGACCCAGACTGCCGATCCGACACCCCTGGTGCTCCGGGCTCTCCGCGGGGAGACGCTGGAGCGTCCGCCGGTGTGGTTCATGCGTCAGGCTGGTCGGTATCTGCCGGAGTATCGCAAGCTGAGGGCCGAGGCGCCCGACTTCATCGCCTTCTGTCTGAACCCCGAAATGGCCGCCGAGGCGACGCTTCAGCCCATGCGCCGGTTCGGCTTCGATGCGGCCATCGTCTTCGCCGACATCCTGCTGATCCCGCGCGCCCTGGGCCAGGACGTCTGGTTCGAGACGGGGGAGGGGCCCCGCCTGGGCGAAATGCCGATCCCGGGTCGGATGGCCGAACTGGCGCCGGCGGCGGGCGAGCATCTGTCGGCGGTGGGCGAGACCCTGTCGATCGTGCGCGCGGCCCTGGAGCCGGAACGCGCCCTGATCGGCTTCGCCGGCGCGCCCTGGACCGTGGCGACCTATATGCTGGACGGCCAGGCGCGCACCATCGGCAAGGGCGAGCGCGCCCAGGCCCGCACCTATGCCTATGCTGACCCCGAGCGTGTCGATGAGACGCTGGAGGTTCTGGTCGAGGCCACCGCCCGATATCTGAAGATGCAGGCCGACGCCGGCGCCCAGGTTCTGAAGATCTTCGAGAGCTGGGCCGAGGGCTTGCCGGACGACCTGTTCGAAAGACTGGTCCTGAAGCCCCACCAGGCGCTGGTTAAGCGCACGCGGGAGCTTGGGGTCACCGTACCTCTCATCGGCTTCCCACGGGGCTCTGCGGCGCTCGCAGAGCAGTATGCCGAGGCGGTCGAGGTCGACGCCGTCGCCCTGGACACCGCCTGCCCGCTCGAGGTCGGCAAACGGGTGCAGCAGATCAAGCCGATCCAGGGAGCGCTCGACCCGCTGTTGCTGCGCGCCGGCGGGGATTTGCTGGACCGACGCGTCGATCAGCTGATGGAGGCCTGGGGGCAGGGGCCTTGGCTATTCAACCTCGGCCACGGCATCCTGCCGGACGTGCCGATCGACCATGTCGAGCAGGTTCTGAGACGGATCGGCGCCCAATGAGCGATGCGACCGCCGGCCGCCGCATTGCGGTGGTGCTGTTCAATCTGGGCGGGCCGGACGATCAGGCTTCGGTCAAGCCGTTCCTGTTCAACCTGTTCAACGATCCGGCCATCATCGGCCTTCCGGGGATCTTGCGCACGCCTCTGGCCAAACTGATCTCCAGCCGGCGCGAAACCAGCGCCCAGGCCAACTACGCCCTGATGGGCGGGGGATCGCCACTGCTGCCCGAAACCCGTCGTCAGGCCGAGGCTTTGCAGGCGGTGCTTGGCGCGCGGCTGGGCGGCGATGAGGTCAAGGTCTTCATCGCCATGCGCTATTGGCATCCGTTGACGGAAGAGACGGCGGCCGAGGTCTCTGCCTTCGGACCCGACGAGGTCATCCTGCTGCCGCTCTATCCGCAGTTTTCGACCACGACGACGGAATCCTCGCTGAAGGCCTGGAACGCCGCCTATGCCGGGCCCGGCGTCAGCCGCGCCGTCTGCTGCTATCCAGCCGCCACCGGCTGGGTTGAGGCCCAGGCCCAGGCGATCGGCGAGAAGCTGGACGAGGCGGTGGGTCAGCCGGTCCGGGTGCTGTTCTCCGCCCACGGCATCCCCGAGAGGCTGGTGACCGGCAAGGGCGATCCCTATCAGGAGCAGATCGAGACGACCGTCGCCGCCGTGGTCGCCGCCATCGAGGCCCGACGCGGGCCGATCGACCACGCCATCTGCTATCAGAGCCGGGTCGGGCCGATGAAATGGCTGGGCCCGTCGACGCCGGAAGCCATTGAAGCCGCGGCCAAGGACGGCGTCGGTGTGGTCGTCACGCCCATCGCCTTCGTCTCCGAGCATATCGAGACCCTGGTCGAGCTGGATATCGAATACGGCGAACTGGCCCATGAAAAAGGGGCCAGTCCATATTTGCGGGCGCCGGCGGTGGGGATCGAGCCGCTGTTCATCGACGCCCTGGCCGACGCGGCGGTGGGCGCACTGTCCCACAGGGGCGTCGCGCCGTTCGGTCAGGGGTGCAAGGCGGACTGGAAGGCCTGTCCGCATCGCAAGGCAAGGCAGGCGGCATGAACACCTACGATCTCGCACGCGGGCTGCACATTCTGGCGGTGATCGCCTGGATGGCAGGGCTGCTGTTCCTGCCCCGGCTCTACGCCTATGACGCCGAGCAGAACGCCAAGCCCGAACCGCTGAAAAGCGAGATGCAGGGCCTGTTGCGACTGTGGCAGACGCGGCTGCTGCGCATTATTCTGAACCCGGCGATGATCCTGGCCTGGGTCTTCGGTCTGTGGCTGATCCACATCGACGTCTCGGCGCGCGGCGCCGCCTTCCTGGGCGAGCCGTGGATGGTCGCCAAGCTGGCGGGTGTCTTCCTGCTCAGCGGCTGGCACGGCTTCCTGGCGGCCCAAAGAAAGAAGATCGCCGCCGGCACTTCGAAATATTCCGGCAAGTTCTGGCGCATGACGAACGAAGTGCCCTTCGTTCTGGCCATCGTCATGGTGTTGTCGGTGACGACGGAGTGGACGTTCCGGTAAGCGGCTCCGCTTGACCTCGTCCGCCGCCTGTGGTTCCGCTGGCGGCGAACCGTTCGGCGTCCCGCGTCGGCGGTCCCTCTCTTTCGTGACGCCTGCAGGCCTTGGAGCCAGCGGGAGCCCGTCGCACCTCCCTTCGGCCTTCCGGCCAGACATTTTCAGAGACCCGCGCCGCAGCCGTCTGGCCGCGTGCGCCCGCGAGCCTGCATCATGACCGACGTCCGCGACACCAATACCGACACCCCCGAGAACGAAGGCGTGGAGGTTGAAGCCCCCACCCATCACGGCGCTGCGCATGAAGCCGGCGAGGCGGCGGGCGCCGATTCCGGCGTGGATACGACAGCGGACGATGAAGAGGACGGCGAGCCCGTCGTCGCCAACGGCCGCATCACGCTCGCCGAGCTGAACGAGAAGACCCCGGCCGACCTGGTCGCCTTCGCCGAACAGCTGGAGGTCGAGAACGCCTCGAACCTGCGCAAACAGGATTTGCTGTTCGCCATCCTGAAGGCTTTGGCTGACGAAGAAGTCGAGATCATCGCCGATGGCGTGCTGGAAATCCTGCCGGACGGCTTTGGCTTCCTGCGCAGCTCAGACGCCAACTATCTACCGGGGCCGGACGACGTCTATGTCTCGCCCTCGCAGATCCGCCGCTTCGGCCTGCGTTCGGGCGACACCGTCCATGGGGCCGTGCGGGCGCCGCGCGAAGGCGAACGCTACTTCGCCCTGCTCAAGGTCGACACGATCAATCTGGAAGATCCTGAAGCGGTCAAGACCAAGGTCCTGTTCGACAACCTGACGCCGCTCTATCCCGAAGAGCGACTGCACATGGAGATCCAGGATCCGACTTTGAAGGATCGCTCGGGCCGGGTCATCGATATCGTCGCGCCGCTGGGCAAGGGGCAACGCTGCCTGATCGTGGCACCGCCGCGCGTCGGTAAGACGGTAATGCTGCAGAACATTGCCAAGTCGATCGAACGCAACCACCCGGAAGTCTTCCTGATCGTCCTGCTGATTGACGAACGCCCCGAAGAAGTGACGGACATGCAGCGAACGGTGAAGGGCGAGGTTGTCGCCTCCACCTTCGACGAGCCCGCCACCCGCCACGTCGCCGTCGCCGAGATGGTGATCGAAAAGGCCAAGCGTCTGGTCGAGCACAAGAAGGACGTGGTGATCCTGCTGGACTCCATCACCCGTCTGGGCCGCGCCTACAACGCCACCGTCCCGTCGTCGGGCAAGGTGCTGACCGGTGGTGTCGACGCCAACGCCCTGCAGCGTCCCAAGCGCTTCTTCGGCGCCGCGCGTAATGTGGAGCAGGGCGGGTCTCTGACCATCATCGCCACGGCCCTGATCGACACCGGCAGCCGTATGGACGAGGTGATCTTCGAAGAGTTCAAGGGCACCGGCAACTCGGAAATCGTGCTGGATCGCAAGGTCGCCGACAAGCGCATCTTCCCCGCCATCGACGTGCTGAAGTCCGGCACCCGCAAGGAAGACCTGATCACGCCAAAGGATCAGCTGGCCAAGACCTATGTCCTGCGCCGCATCCTGAATCCGATGGGACCGCAGGACGCGATCGAATTCCTTCTCGACAAGCTGCGTCAGTCGAAGAACAACTCGGACTTCTTCCAGTCGATGAACACGTAATCCGCCTTCGGACGTTTCACGTGAAACAGGAGACCATGCGATGAAGGTCAATGTGGAAGTCGATTGCACGCCGGCGGAGGCGCGCGCATTCCTAGGTCTGCCGGACGTGACGCCGCTGAACGAGGCCATGGTTGCGGAGATGCAGAAGCGGATGGAGGCCAATGTCGCCGCCATGCAGCCTGAGGAATTGATGAAGACCTGGACCAGCTTCGGCCTGCAGGCCCAGGACCAGTTTCGACGCCTGATGGAAGCGGCGGTGAAGTGAGCATTCCCCCGCCCCGGAGCCGCTCGGTCTGAGTTGATGATCGATACCATATTCGCCTTGGCAACGCCGCCCGGCCGAGGCGCCATCGCGGTTCTCCGTTTGTCGGGCCCCGGCGTCGAGGCCGCGTTGACCGCGCTGGGCGCGACCCGTTTAACGCCGCGCATGGCTTCGGTGCGCAACCTCAGCCATGCCGGCGATCACATCGATCAGGCGCTGGCGCTGCGTTTCGTGGCGCCAAATAGCTACACGGGTGAGGACGCGGCAGAATTGCATCTGCATGGCGGTCGCGCGGTCGTTGAGGCCGCCAGCCGCGCCTTGATCGCGTTGGGCTTGCGCCCGGCAGACCCCGGCGAGTTCACACGCCGCGCGTTCCAGAACGGCCGCATGGATCTGGCGCAAGCCGAGGCGGTCGCCGATTTGATAGACGCGGAGACCAGCGCCCAGGCCAAGCAGGCCTTGGGTCAGTTGGACGGAAAGCTCAGCGAGACCTATGCCGGTTTCCGCCGTGACCTTCTTCACGCCCTGGCTCTAGTCGAGGCCGAGATCGATTTTCCGGATGAAGAAGTGCCGGACAATTTGGCCCGTACGGCGGGGCCGGTGTTGGACCGACTTGGCGGCGACCTGCGACGGGCGGTTGATACGGGGCGGCGCGGCGAGCGGGTGAGGGACGGTTACCGCATCGTCCTTATCGGTGAGACGAACGCCGGCAAGTCTTCGCTGTTCAATGCGTTGGTTGCGCGTGAGGCGGCCATCGTGACGCCGATCGCCGGCACCACGCGGGATGTGCTGGATGCCGATCTAGTGATCGGCGGCTATGCCGTGACCTTGTCGGATACGGCCGGCTTGAGAGACAGCGACGACCCGGTCGAGGCCGAGGGCGTGCGCCGCGCACGGCTTCGCGCCGAACAAGCCGACTTGCGCGTCTGGGTTCGGGCGCCGGGTGACCTGGACGGGGTGGCTGCGGCCTACGTCAAGGATGACGATCTGATCGTGGCGACCAAGTCGGACCTTGGCACCGGTCTAGGTGAAGGCGAGTATGAGACTTTGGCAGTCAGCACCGCAACTGGCGACGGCTTGGCTGAGCTTCGGGCCAGGATTGCTGCCCGTCTTGCGCACGACCTGTCAGGCGCCGACTTCCCCGCCGTGACTCAGGAACGGCATCGGCTGCGTTTGCTTGAGGCGCTGGAAAGCGTCGATGCGGCGCGCGCTGCGCTCGATGTAGCGCCGGAAATGGCTGGCGACGATCTGAGACGGGCTGCCGACGCGCTGGCGCGCGTGACAGGTGCAATTGGTGTCGATGACATTCTGGGGGAAGTCTTTTCGACCTTCTGCATCGGAAAGTAGGTCTAGCCATACCGGTGTTTCACGTGAAACAGAGGCGAGGCATAGCATGACGCGGTTGGCCTGCCTCTGGCGATCACACCCTTTTTGCCCTATGTGGCGGCGATGATTTCTCCCTCAGATCGCGTATTCGACGTCGTCGTCATCGGCGGCGGCCACGCTGGCTGTGAAGCGGCGGCGGCCTCGGCACGGGCTGGCGCCCGCACTGTCCTGCTGACCCAGAAGTTGGAGACGATCGGCGAGATGTCGTGCAACCCGGCTATTGGGGGGCTGGGGAAGGGGCATCTCGTTCGAGAGATCGACGCCATGGACGGCGTGATGGGGCGGCTGGCCGATGTGTCAGGCATCCAATTCCGCCTCCTGAACCGATCCAAGGGCGCCGCCGTTCGGGGCCCGCGCAGCCAGATCGACCGCCGCCTCTATCGCGAGGCCATGCAGGCCGACCTGCAAGGGACGCCCAATCTGACCCTGTTGGCGGGGACGGCCGAGCGGCTGGTCCTTGAAGGCGACCGGGTCGTCGGCGTCGTGACTGGCGGCGGAAAGACGGTACGGGCTGGGGCGGTTGTCCTGACGACCGGCACCTTCCTGAATGGCGTCATCCATCGCGGCGACGAGCGCATCCCGGCGGGGCGGCATGGTGAGGAGCCCTCGACGGGTCTGGCCGCCGATCTTCATGCGGCCGACCTGATGATGGGGCGTTTGAAGACGGGCACGCCCGCACGCCTGGACGGTCGGACGATCGCCTGGGACCGTCTCGAAATGCAGCAGGCGGACGAGGCGCCGTCTGCCTTTTCCTTCCTGACCGACCGGATCGACGTGCCCCAGATCGCCTGCGGCGTGACCCACACGACCGAGGAGACCCATCGGATCATCGCGGAAAATCTTGGCGAGAGCGCCGTCTATGGCGGCAAGCTGTCGGGACGGGGGCCGCGGTATTGTCCGTCGATCGAAGATAAGGTCGTTCGGTTCGCCGACAAGACGAGCCATCAGATCTTTCTTGAACCGGAAGGTTTGGACGATCCGACGGTCTATCCAAACGGCATCTCGACCTCGGTGTCGGAGCCCACGCAGCTCGCCTTCCTTCGCACCATTCCTGGGTTGGAGGCGGTCGAGGTGTTTCGATACGGCTACGCCATCGAATACGACTACGTCGATCCGCGCGAGCTGACGGCGGCGCTGGAGGTGAAGAAGCGTCCCGGACTGTATTTGGCCGGACAGATCAACGGCACCACGGGGTATGAGGAGGCGGCGGCTCAAGGGCTGATGGCGGGGCTGAACGCCGCGCGCTCGGCGGCTGGGCAGGAGCCGGTGATACTGGGGCGTGATCAGGCCTATATCGGCGTCATGATCGACGATCTGGTGACGCGCGGTGTCACGGAGCCGTACCGAATGTTTACCAGCCGGGCGGAATATCGGCTGACGCTGCGAGCCGACAATGCCGACCTTCGGCTCACACCCCTTGCAATCGAGCTGGGTATCGTTGGTGACGAGCGGCGCATTCGTTTTGAAGGCAAGGCCTCGGCGCTTGCGGCAGCGAGCGCTGTTTCACGTGAAACACTGTTCACGCCCAACGAGGCGGGCGCGCTTGGCATTTCGGTCAATGCTGATGGTCGTCGACGGTCGATGCGCGAACTGTTGGCCTTCCCCGAAGTGACATTGGATCAATTCGTCTCGGCAGTGTCCGTCATCGCGGACTGGACCGATGACGTCCGCGAGCAGGTCCAGATCGACGCCGCCTACGCCAACTATCTGGATCGCCAATCGCAGGATGCGGACGCTCTGAAGGCGGAGGAGGGGCTGATGCTTCCGACCGATCTCGACTACGGCGCCGTCGGCGGTCTGTCGAATGAGGTGAAGGAGAAGCTTGCTCGCGTGCAGCCTCGCACCTTGGGGCAGGCCGGTCGGATCGAGGGCATGACGCCCGGCGCGCTGACGGCGCTGCTGGCCTATGTGAAGCGCGCGCCGAAGGCGTCGGTCGCGGCCTGATGTTGGAGGCTGAACAAAAGGCGTTCCGTACACGCGCCAATGCGTCAGCGGAACAGATCGCCGACCTCGAAGCCTTTCGACTGCGATTGGTCGAGGCCAATGCGGTGATGAATCTGGTGGGTCCGGATAGTCTGCCAGACTTCTGGAACCGCCACGTCTGGGACAGCGCGCAACTGCTCAATCTAGCGCCAGAGGCGAAGACCTGGGCGGATCTGGGGGCAGGGGCCGGCTTTCCCGGACTGGTCCTATCCATCATGCTGAAGGGGCGCGACGGGGCGCACGTCTGGCTGATCGACAGTCTGGCCAAGCGCTGCCGATTCTTGCGGGAAGTGGTTGATGCGCTGTCCTTGCCGGCGACGGTCATCGTCGGCAGGGCTGAAGCGCAGTCTGTGACGTGTGACATTGTCACGGCACGCGCCGTCGCGCCGATGGAGAAACTGCTGGGTTATGCACAGCCCTACTTCCAAAGGGGTGCACAAGGTCTGTTCCTGAAGGGGGAGCGTGCCGAATCCGAGTTGATCGAAGCGCGCAAATCCTGGCATTTCGAGGCTGAACTGGCCCCGTCGCAAAGCGACGTGCGCGGCCGCATCGTGACAATCCGGAGCCTCCGCCGTGCCCGCTCAACGCGCTAGAAAGCCCGCCCGCGTCCTCGCTGTTTCCAATCAAAAGGGCGGGGTAGGCAAGACGACGACAGCCATCAACCTTGGCACCGCCTTGGCCGCCATCGGAGAGCGCGTACTGATCGTGGATATGGATCCGCAGGGCAATGCTTCAACGGGTCTGGGTGTTCCACGTGAAACTCGGCGGGTGACCATCTATGATGTCGTCGTTGACCAGCGCTCCATCGCGGATGCCTCAGTGCAAACGACGGTGCCGGGTTTGTGGATCGTCCCGGCCGACGCGGACATGTCGGGCGTTGAGATCGAACTGAGCCAAGCGGATCGCCGGTCCTATCGGCTGCGTGATGCTCTTCGCGCGCACGACGACGGCCCTACCGCGTATGACTATGTGCTGATCGACTGCCCGCCGTCGCTGAACCTGCTCACGCTGAACGCGATGGCGGCGGCGGACGCAGTGTTGGTGCCGCTGCAATGTGAGTTCTTCGCCCTGGAAGGTTTGAGCCAGCTGATGCGCACCATCGACATGGTCAAGCACAGCCTCAATCCATCGCTGGAAATCCAGGGCCTGGTCCTGACCATGTTCGATCGTCGTAGCGCCCTGTCGGGCCAGGTGGCCAACGACGTGCGCGCCCACTTTGGCGACAAGGTCTATGAGAGCGTGATCCCGCGTAACGTCCGCGTCGCCGAGGCACCGTCGTTCGGCAAGCCGGCGCTGATCTATGACCTGAAGTGCGCCGGCAGCCAGGCCTATCTACGGCTGGCCAAGGAAGTGGTGAAGCGCGAACGCCAGCGCCTGAAGCTGGCCGCCTGAGTTTTAATAGAACGGAACAGTATCTTGGCTGAACGACAAAGAGGTCTGGGCCGCGGCCTGTCGGCGTTGATGGGACAGGATGCCGAGGCGCCGGTCGCATCCGACGCGCCCGTGCCCGCCGGTGTGCAACGCGTACCGATCGAAAGCCTGAAGCCCAATCCGGACCAGCCGCGCAAGACCTTCCGCCAGGAGGATCTGGAGGAACTGACCGCGTCGATCCGCGACAAGGGGGTTCTGCAGCCGATTTTGGTGCGGACCCAACCGGGTGAGGATGGCGTCTGGCAGATCATCGCCGGCGAACGACGCTGGCGCGCGTCACAGGCGGCGCGCCTGACCGAGGTTCCGATCGTGGTCCACGAGATGGACGACGTGGAGGTGTTCGAAGTCGCGATCGTCGAAAACGTCCAGCGCGCGGACCTGAATCCTCTTGAAGAGGCTGAGGCTTACCGCGTTCTGATGGAGCGCTTCGGGCGGACGCAGGATGCGGTGGCGGGCGTGGTCGGCAAGAGCCGCAGCCACGTGGCCAACACCATGCGCCTGCTGCAGCTGCCTGAGCGGGTGCTGTTCTATGTGCGCGAAGGCAAGCTGTCCGCGGGTCACGCGCGGGCGCTGATCAATACGCCCGATCCGGGTCAGTTGGCGGATATCGCCTTCGTGGATGGTCTCAGCGTCCGTGAGACCGAGGCCCTGGCGCGCCGAGCGGTAGAGGGGCCGAAGCCGACGAAGACCAAGTCAGCGTCGGCGGCCGTCGGCGGGGAAGGGGCGGCCGATGTCGCCGCCCTGCAGCAGGATCTGGCCGATGCGCTGGGCCTAAAGGTGCAGTTGTCGGACAAGGGCGGAAAGGGCGAACTGACGATCGGCTACGGCTCGCTGGAGCAGCTCGACGACCTGTGCCGCCGTTTGATGCGTGGCTGAGCGGCGGACTGTGCTAGGGTGTCGATATGACTAAAGACACGACACCCTCCGCCGCCGACAAGCTGAAACAGGCGCTCGCCGCCAAGAAGGCCAAGGCGGGTCATGGGTTCAACGCCCAGCCGGGCGCCAAGGCCGAAGAGAAGGCTGTGTCGGCGCGCAATGTCGCCATGGCCCAGCCCGCCTTCCGCAAGGCGTCCAAGCGCGGCTAGGGCTACAGCCCGAGGCGTCTGGCGCGACCTGCGATTTCCAGCAGCAGGCGTTCGGCGATCAGTTGGTCTGGCATTCCGGTCGTCTTGGTGGCGACATCGGCCGTGTTGATGCTGTCCAAGACCTCGTCCAGGGCTTCGAGCCGCCAGGACCGCGCCTGACGCAGCATTTCCGCCTCCTGTTTCCAGAAGACGCCAGCGGCCTTAGCGGCCTCCTTGGCGTTCGCACCGTTGGCCTGCAAGATATTGATCCGACGTAGCTTTCCGAGATGGATCGCGGCGGAGCGAACGGCGAGCACCGACGATTCGCCCTCGGCGAAGGCGCGCCTAAGCCCCGCCTGCGCCGGGCCGGGACGCGCGCCAAAAGCCTGAAGGGCCGCATCCGACAGGGAGGCGTCCGGCTCGACGCCAAGATGATGCTCCAGCGCATCCATATCCAGCGTTTTGCCGGAGCCGGGGCCGATGAACAGGGCCAGGCGCTCGATCTCTTGCCGCATTAAGCCCCGCTCGCGCGGCAGGCGCGCGACGAAACGGTCCAGGGCGTCGGACGTCAGGCCCACCTTGTCGGCGGCCAGGGCCTCTCGGACCATGCGGGCGACATCGCCGGTCTCGTCCTCGTAGCAGACGATGCCGACCGCGCCGTTTTCCTTCTCGGCCGCCTTTCTGAGCGCGGATTCGCGGCCTAGCTGGTCGGCCTCGACCACCATCATGGCGTCGGGATTGTAGCCGCCATCGGCGTGGATTTTCAGCGCGGCGGCGACAGCCTTGTCCACGCCGGGCTTCAGCGCGGACAGACGGATGCGCACCAGACGACGGCCGCCCATCAGGGACATGGCCGTCAGCGCCTCTTCCAGCTTCGTTTCGTCGCCATCGATGTCGCTATCGGTCAGGACGGTGACGTTGAAGGGGTCGTTCAGGTCGGGCGTGACCGTCTTGCACAACACCTCGGCCCGCTCGGCGACGCCCGACCGGTCCTTGCCGTGGATCACCGCCGCCCGGATCGCCGGATCGGGCGCCTTCAGGAAGCGATCGATCTCGGGGCGTTTGGCCAGGATCACGGGTTCGAAAGCGCCTGCATCAGGTCCAGCCGGATCAGACGGGCCAACTCGGAGGCGGCGCGTTCCTCGCCGTCCTGCTGGGCGGCGATGGCGGCATAGGGCTGGTCGGCGGTGGCGTAGGTGGTGGTGACCGTTTCCGTGCCGCTAACGGGCATTCCGCCGGCAGCCGGGGTCAGGGTCCATGTCGCCTTGACCGTTAGTTCATAGCGGGTGGCGGTGTCGTCGATGCGGCGACCCAGCGAGCGGCGGTTCTGCTGGACCTCGGTCGTCAGGCGATACAACGGCGTCGCGCCGCGATCCCAGGCCAGGACGTCTTCCAGCTGCTCGCGCAGGCGATAGCCCAGACGGTCGTCCTGGGTCGTGACGGCGATCCGGCGCAGGGATGAACCCACGGCCGGCTCCGCGTACATGGGCGTGAAGCCGCAGGCGGAAACCGCCAGAGACGCGAGAACCGCGAGAGCCATCGCGACACGCATCAGCCGGCCACCAGATTTACGATGCGGTCCTTGACCACGACGATCTTCTTCACGCTCAGACCCTCCAGCCGCGCCTTGACCGTTTCGTCGGCCAGGACCAGGGCTTCGACCTCGGACGGCTCCATGCCGCGCGGCACGCGGATTTCCGCGCGACGCTTGCCGTTGATCTGGATGGGCAGGACCACCTCGTCGTCGGCCGCGAGCGCAGCGTCCCACACGGGCCACGGCGCGTCCAGAACCATCCCGTCCTCACCCAGTCGCGTCCAGGCTTCTTCGGCCAGGTGCGGGGTGAATGGGGCGATCAGACGGGCCAGTGCCGACAGGGCTTGACGCTTGGCGTCGCCGCCGGCCTGGGCATTGTCGCGAATAGTGGCGACGAAGGCGTAGAGCTTGGCGATGGCCGAGTTGAAGCGGAAGCCGTCGACCCCTTCGGACACGGCCTTGATGGCCTTGTGCGTCTCGCGCAGCAACTCGGCGTTGGCCTTGTCTTCGCCCGCGAAACCGGCGTCATAGGTGTCGAACAGGGTCCAGGCGCGCTGGACGAAGCGGCTGGCGCCCTCGACGCCGCCAGGGGTCCATTGCACGTCCCGCTCGGGCGGGCTGTCGGACAGGACGAACAGGCGACCGGCGTCCACGCCGTAGCTTTCCAGGATCTCGGCCGGAGCGACCACGTTCTTCTTGGACTTGGACATCTTTTCGATGTCGCCGATGACCAAGGTCTCGCCGGTCGACAGCTGGCGCGCCGAACGCACGCCATTGTCGTTGGTCAGATCGACGTCGGTCGGCTCGACCCAGGCGCCGTCGGCGCGGCGATAGGTCTCGTGGACCACCATCCCCTGCGTGAACAGGCCGGCGAACGGCTCCTTCACCGACAACATGCCGGCGTCAGACAGGGCGCGGGTGATGAAGCGGGCGTAGAGCAGGTGCAGGACCGCGTGCTCGACCCCGCCGATATATTGATCGACGGCCAGCCAGCGGTCGGCGGCGGCCTTGTCGATCGGCGCCTCGGCCGTCGGATCGGTGAACCGCGCGAAATACCAGCTGGAATCGACGAAGGTGTCGAGCGTGTCGGTCTCGCGCGTCGCATCCGCGCCGCACGAGGGGCATTTGACGTGCTTCCAGGTCGCGTGACGCGCCAACGGGTTGCCGGGCACGTCGAAGGTCACATCATCAGGCAGGATGACCGGCAACTGATCGGCGGGAACCTCGACGACGCCGCAAGACGGACAGTGGATGATCGGGATCGGGCAACCCCAGTAGCGCTGGCGCGAGACGCCCCAGTCGCGCAGGCGATAGATGGTCTCGGCGCGACCCTGGCCGGCGGCCTCGACCTTGGCGATGGCGGCGGCCTTGGCGGCCTCGACGTCCATTCCGTCCAGGAAGTCGGAGTTGAAGATGCGGCCGGGACCGACATAGGCCTCGGTTCCGATCTCGATGGTCTCGGCGTCGTCGGGCTTGACCACCGGCGTCACCGGCAGATCGTATTTGCGGGCGAAATCCAGGTCGCGCTGGTCGTGGGCCGGGCAGCCGAAGATGGCGCCCGAGCCATAGGTCGACAGCACGAAGTTAGCGGCCCAGACCGGCAGGGTCTTGTCCGGATCGAAGGGGTGGCGGACGCGGACGCCCAGATCGACGCCCAGCTTTTCGGCCTTTTCGATCTCGGCTTCGCTGGTGCCGGTCTGAGCACAGGCCTTGATGAAGTCCGCCACGTCCGGCCGATGTTCGGCGATGGCCTTGGTCAGGGGATGGTCGGGCGCCAGGGCCAGGAAGCTGGCCCCGAACAGGGTGTCGGGGCGGGTGGTGTAGATCTCGATCGGATCGCGGGCGTGGTTGGGTTCGCCCTCCGTTGACGCCGGCAGGAAGTCGGGCGCCGCGGCGATGTCCCACCACAGGGTCGCGCCCTTGGACTTGCCGATCCAGTTCTCCTGCATCAGCCGGACCTTTTCGGGCCAGCGGTCCAAGGTCTTCAGGCCGTCGATCAGGTCGTCCGCATAGTCGGTGATGCGCAGGAACCACTGGTTCAGCTTGCGCTTCTCGACCAGGGCGCCCGAGCGCCAGCCGCGTCCGTCGATCACCTGTTCGTTGGCCAGGACCGTGTTGTCGACCGGATCCCAGTTGACCACCGCATCTTTGCGATAGACCAGACCGCGCCGATACAGCTCCAGGAACCAGGCCTGCTGCTTGCCATAGTATTCCGGGTCGCAGGTGGCGAACTCGCGCGACCAGTCCAGCGACAGACCCAGCAGCTTCAGCTGTTCGCGCATGTTGGCGATGTTGGAATAGGTCCAGCCTTTCGGGTGGATGCCGCGCTCCATGGCCGCGTTCTCGGCCGGCATGCCGAAGGCGTCCCAGCCCATCGGGTGCAGAACGTCGTACCCTTGCGCGCGCTTGGACCGCGCCACCACGTCGCCCATCACATAGTTGCGGGCGTGACCCATGTGAATGTTGCCCGACGGATAGGGGAACATCTCCAGCACATAGTATTTCGGCCGGCCGGTGTCCTTCGTGACGAAGGCGGAAGCCTCGGCCCATCGGGCCTGCTGGCGGGGTTCGGCGGTCTTGGGTTCGTAACGGGCCACGGTCGTCCTGAAAGTCGAAAGGGCGCTGACGCCCTCCCGGCTCAACTAGCCCGAAGGACGACAGCGCCCAAGAAGTAATGCGTTTCGGCGTTCCCAGCAGGTCTGACGAAACTAAACCAGTCGGCGCTCAAGTAGCCCAAAGGGCGGTAGCGCCTAGAAATAAAGCGAGCGCCGGCTTTAGCCGGCGTTCGACAGATTCAGCTGGCGCGCCTTGGTCAGGATGGCGTTTTCCAGATCGGCCTCGGTCTGGGCGGCAACCGGGGCGGCGGTCCACTGACCATCGGCGCCCTTCACTTCCTTGGTCACCGTGACGTTCAGCGCGTCGGCGCGCAGACGGGTGTCCAGGATGAAGACGGTCGCCTTGAAGCGCTCGTTCGGCGTCTGGGGGTTGATGTACCAGTCATAATTGATGACGCCGCCCCACGGATCGGCGGTCAGCAGCGGCATGAAGCTGAGGGTGTCGAGCGAGGCGCGCCACAGGAAGGCGTTGACGCCGATGCCCTGTTGCACGTTCGTCTTGGGCGCAGACTTCTTGCCGCCGACGAAGGGAATGCTCGAGCAGGCCGACAGGGACGCGCCCAGGGCCACGCCCGAGACCAGCACGACCGCGACGTTCCGAACCAGGGCCTTGTTGAGGCTCATCAAGAGAAGTCTCCGTAAACTCAGGGACGTGAGAGCCCTCGCCCGCACGCGCGCACGGCATGAGAAATGCCGACTGCCAGGCTCTATAACACGGCGAAAAGGGGCGATGACAAGGCGAAGTCGGTTCCCGCCGCATCGCTCGTCGCGGTGTTTTGTGAAGGGCATGTGAGATTTCGCGGGAATCCGCCCGAATCCCGTGACGCTTGAGACACATACGCCGACAACAATGCGCGGGAACCTTGTTATCGCCGGCTCATTGCGTTGACCGCGCAGACACCCGGTGTCTAATCGCGGGGCTCACGACCATATAAGGTCGGTTCAGGGTTGAAACGCCGCCTCATGGCGGGGTTCGAAGGATTTGGTATGCGGTTCGGTGGTTTCCTGGCTGTGATGATGGCGACGGCGGCGATGGCCGCGTCGACGTCGGCGCTTGCCCAAAGCACATCCACCGTTTCCCTTTCGGAGGCCCAGGCGGCGCAGCGTAACGCGCCGGCGCCGCAGCGTCGCGGTCTGCGCCTCAACGATCGTGGCCGGTGGGGTCTGGATTTCAACCTGAACCAGCCCGTGGGTCGCGAGACCGACTGGGGTGACGTCGAGGCCGGCGCCTATTACCGCCTGAACGACCGTCTGCGTGTCGGCGCCGCCGCCGCCGTCAGCACGCCGGAAGCCGATCCGGCCCGCGCGCCCGAAACCAACGGCCGAGCCCAGCCCCGCGTCCGTCTGGAAACCATCTTCAAGTTCTGATTTCGATCGGTCAGCGAAACGCTGACTGGATCGCATTCACCGCCGCCAAGCCGCAGGCGTGCGTGTGTGCGAGCGTTGCGGCGTTGTCTGGCGTGACGCCGCCCAGCGCATAGACCGGCAGGCGGGCGGCTTTCACATGCTGTTCGAATGCATTTACGCCCAATGCGGGTTTGCCGGCGGACGCACCGCCCGCCGGAAACACCGGCGACAGGATCAAGGCGTTCACGGCTTCGGGCGCGGACGAAGAGCCATGCCAAGCCGCCGTCAGAATCCAGCCGGGTCGGTCCGAGCGGATGCGCGCTGCTTGGTCCGCAGCCCGTTCGGGCAGGTGTAGCCCGTCGGCGTCGATCGCCTCAGCCAGATCAGGGTCCAGCCCGACCAGCAGTTTCACGTCCCGACCGGCCGTCGCTTCCCGAAGCCGATGCCCCGTGTCTACGGCGTCGGAGGCGCCAAAGGCGCGATAGACAACGGCCGAGCCGGCGGGCAGGCGCGCCGCCGTCTCCCACGGTTGGGGCGTGCGATCCGGGTCGGTGAAGAACAGCATCGCCGGCAAGGCCGCGGCGGCCGGGCTGACAGCGGCGGCGGCGCGGTTTAGAGCGGTCGCGGCGTTCCAGAGCGCGCGCGCATCGTCGCTGTAACCGGCCGGCAGGATCATGACCTCTTCTTCCTCCGCTTTTTCCGCCCCGTCCATCGCCGAAAGGGTCGCCGAGGTGCAGGCGCGTATCGACGCCGCCTGCCATGCGGCCGGTCGGGATCCAGCGGATGTGACCCTGACCGCCGTCTCCAAGACGCAAGCCCCCGAGGCCATCGACGCCATCCTGGCGACGGGTCAGCGGATCTTCGGCGAGAACCGGGTTCAGGAGGCGCAGGGCCGGTGGGCGGACCGTCGCGGAGCCTTGCCGGGCCTGGAGTTGCGGCTGATCGGCCCCTTGCAGACCAATAAGGCCGAGGATGCGGTCGCTCTGTTCGACGTGATCGAAACCCTGGACCGCGAAAAGCTGGCGCGCGCCCTGGCGCAGGCGGGCGAAAAGCGCGGCCGATCGCCGCGCGTCCTGGTCCAGGTGAACACGGGCGCCGAGCCCCAGAAGGCCGGGGTCCTGCCCGACGCCGCCGACGCCCTGATTGCGGCTGCGCGCGACACCTACGGGCTGACGGTCGAGGGTCTGATGTGCATTCCCCCGGCGGATCAGGACGCAGGGCCGCATTTTCAGATGTTGCGGGACATGGCCGAACGAAACGGTTTGCCGGTCCTGTCGATGGGCATGAGCGGCGATTATGAAACTGCCATCCGATGCGGCGCGACGCACGTCAGGGTCGGAACGGCCTTGTTCGGGGAACGAAATCGACCCGAAACGCCCTCTAGCTCGTAACCCGATGTGAATATTCGCACCCCCAAGCCTTGGCGCGGGGGCCAAGCCTCGCCATTGTCTGTCCCATGCCTACGCCCAAGACCATTCTGATCATCGACGACGACGACGACCTGCGCGAGGCCTTGGCCGAGCAGTTGAACCTGCATGAGGAGTTCAAGACCCAGCAGGCCGCGACCGCGACCGACGGCGTGCGAATGGGGCGCGAGATTCGCGCCGACCTGATCCTGTTGGACGTCGATCTGCCCGACATGGACGGCCGCGAGGCCTGTCGCCTGTTACGCAAGGACGGGGTTTCGACACCGGTGATCATGCTGACGGCGCAATCGGCGGACGCCGACGCCATCCTGGGCCTGGACGCCGGGGCCAACGACTATGTCACCAAGCCCTTCCGATTCGCCGTGCTGCTGGCGCGCATCCGCGCCCATCTGCGCAGCCATGAACAATCTGAGGACGCCGTCTTCACCATTGGCCCCTACGAGTTCCGGCCTGCCGCCAAGGTGCTGATGGACTCAAAGGGCAAGAAGGTGCGGTTGACCGAGAAGGAAACCAATATCCTGAAATACCTCTATCGCGCCGGGGCCAAGCCGGTGTCGCGCGAAGAGTTGCTGACCGAGGTCTGGGGCTACAACGCCGGGGTCACGACGCATACGCTGGAAACCCATATCTATCGCCTGCGCCAGAAGATCGAACCGGAACCCGGCCATGCCCGCCTTCTGCTGACCGATGCGGGCGGATACCGGCTGCAGCCTTAAGGGTTCAGTCGGCCGTCTTCGGGCGGATCGTGAACAGCAGCAGGAAGACGTGGACCAGCGGGCCGATGGTCAGGGCGTAGAGCACCGTGCCCACTCCGACCGAACCGCCCAACAGCCAGCCGACGGCGATGACGGTCAGTTCGATGGCCGTCCGCACCCATCTGACGGGCCAGCCGGTGCGCGCGACGATGCCGGTCATCAGACCGTCGCGAGGGCCGGGACCGAGGCCTGCGCCGATATAGGCGCCACTGGCCACGCCGTTCAGGACGATGCCGCCGATCAGTAGGCCGGCCCGGAGCGGTATGCCCAGGTCGGACGGGATCCAGTCCAGACCGAAATTGGCGACCGTGCCGATGACCAGCACATTGGCGACGGTCCCGATCCCCGGCTTCTGGCGCAGGGGAATCCATAGCAGTAGCACGGCCATACCGATCAGATTGACCACCAGACCGAAGCTGATCCCGGCGGGTTTCGCGAGCCGCTCGAACACCCCTTGGTTCAGCACGTCCCACGGATCCAAACCGAGATCGGCGCGAACGATCAGGGCGATGGAGAGGCCGTAGAGAAATAGGCCGATGAACAGCTGGATCAGGCGACGGGTCATAGATCGACCAGATGCGCCAAACTGGCTATCGAAAACAGAGCCAGTTATGCCATTCTGGCCTCATGTCATCGCGGTCGATCGGTCTTGTTTCCCTGACACGCCATCTCGGCGCCTGGCGGTCGCCGGGCGCTGGCGCAGCCTATCGGCAGCTGGCGGGGGCGGTACGACTGCTGATTCTGGATGGCCGACTGCCCTTGGCGGCGCGTTTGCCCGGCGAACGGGAACTGGCCCAGGCGCTGGGCCTGAGCCGAACGACCGTCTCGGCCGCCTACGGACGCTTGCGGGATGACGGGTTTCTCACCGGCAGGCAGGGCGCCGCCGCACGCACCAGCCTGCCGAACGGACCGGCGCCGCGTCATGAGGCGACACAAACGGACAAGCCCGGTCTGATCGACCTGACCGCCGCTGTCCTGCCGGCCGATGCCAATGTGCATGCAGCCTATGTGCGGGCGCTGGAGCGATTGCCGGCGAACCTGCCCGGACACGGTTATGAGACGGCGGGGCTGGAGGAGTTGCGCGAAGCGGTGGCGGCTGGCTATCGGCGGCGCGGCCTGGCGACCTCTTCGGGTCAGATTTTGATCACGCATGGCGCGCATAACGGCCTGGTTCATCTTCTGCGCCTGACGACGCGCCCCGGCGCCCCGGTGGTGTTCGACCATCCCACCTATCCGCAGGCGATCGACGCCATCCTGGCGGCGGGCGGTCGCGCCGTGCCCGTCGCCTTGCCGGACGGCGAGGGCGAGGAGGGTTGGGATGTCGAGGGTCTGATTGCGGCCTGCCGCAGCAGCAACGCGGCGATGGCCTATCTGGTGCTGGACCACAACAATCCTACGGGACGGATGATGCGGGCGGCGGACCGGACACGCTTGCTGGCGGGGCTGAAGGGGTCCGAGACCCTGCTCGTGCTGGACGAGACGCTGGTCGAACTGACCTTGAGCGGACCGCCGGCGCTCAGCGCCTCGGCCGTCGATGCGCCGCGGATGGTCAGGCTGGGATCGATGTCCAAAAGCGTCTGGGGCGGTTTGCGGATCGGCTGGATCCGCGCGGACCGGGCGGTGATCCAGCGTCTGGCCCAAAGTCGCGCCACCTTTGATCTGGGTGTCCCGATCCTGGAGCAGCTGGCGGCGGTCGAACTGTTGAACGACGGCGGCAAAGCCCTGGCGGCGCGCCGGCCCCTCTTGCGCGCCCGGCGGGATCATCTGCGGGCGCGGCTCGCTGAAAAACTGCCTGAGTGGGTCTGTCCCCGCCCGGCTGGGGGATTGTCCCTGTGGGCGCGCCTGCCCGGACCGATCAGTTCCGCCCTTACGATCGCGGCCGAGGCCGAAGGCCTGCGCCTCGCCGCCGGTCCGCGATTCGGCGTGGACGGCGCCTTTGAACGCCGCCTGCGCCTGCCCTACACCTTACCGGAAGATCAGTTGGATGAAGCGGTGGTCAGGCTGGGGCGCGCCGCCAGGAAGGTCGGCCGGGGTCGAAAGACGCCGGCGTCGGTCAAGCCGGTCGCCGTCTATTAAGGATCAGACGTCCAGATCGACCGTGACCGGCGCATGGTCGGAGGGACGTTCCCACTCGCGGACGTCGTCGTGAATGCGGGCGGTGTCCTTGATCACGGCGGGGGTCAGGCCGGGCGAGGTCCAGATGTGGTCCAGGCGCAGACCGCGATTTGATTTGCGAAAGTCCGCGGCGCGATAGCTCCACCAGCTGGCCAGTTTCTGGGGCTCGGGGAAACGGTCGCGCAGCACATCGGCGAAACCGCCCGTCTCCTGAAGCCGGTTCAGTGTCTCGACCTCAATCGGCGTATGGCTGACGATCTTGGACATGTAGCGGTGGTTCCAAACATCGCCCTCTCCCGGTGCAATGTTGAAGTCGCCGGCCATGACCAGGGGGCGAGACTTGTCCTGCTTCGCGACGATGCCGGTCAACTGTTCGTAGAAGTCCATCTTATGATCGAACTTGGGGTTCAGCGCCCGGTCGGGAACGTCGCCGCCGGCCGGGATGTAGAAGTTCTGGACGTCGATGCCGGACACGCGGGCCGAGACGCAGCGGGCGTGGCCCAGTTTGCACACCTGGAAGGTGTCACTGTCCTCAAGCGGCAGGCGACTGGCGATGGCGACGCCGTGCCAGCCCTTCTGACCCGCCACGCGCAGGTGGGACATGCCCATCTCCTCGAAGGCGCCGCGCGGAAACTGGTCCGTGGTGCATTTGATCTCCTGCAGCATCAGGACATCGGGCGCGCGTTCGGCAACGAAGCGGGCGACCTGGTCGATGCGCAGGCGGACGGAGTTGATGTTCCAGGTGGCGAGGCGAAGGGTCATGCCCCCGTCTAGCAGGCGCGCCGCGTAAAAAAAGCCCGGCCGCGACGGGCCGGGCTTTGGGAGGTTCGTCTCTCTCGCCGCCGGGGAGGGGGATATTCCAGGGCGGTAGAACGGCCGCCGCCGCTCGTGTGCTCAAAGTGTCACTGACGAACATAAAAGTCAAATCGTCACAATTGTCCGCTTGTGCGTGCTCATTATGAAACAGTCTGGACGCGGATCAGTCTCGTGGCGTTTGCGCCTGCGGGGCTGTCGCCCATTCGCCGCGCCAGTCGTAGCTGAGCGTCACGCAGTGCCGATAGGCGCCGTCCGACCACCGACCCACGGCCTGCATGGTCAGGGGACGGGGCGCACGCACGCGACCCATGATCAGCCAGACCTCGTCGGCGCCGGGACACAGGGCGCGCGACAGGCCGCGGCCGTCGCCGTCCTGATCAATGGCGTAGATATCATTTTCCTCGGCGCCCTGCGGCAGGACGCGTCGCGCGGCGTCTGGTCCGCCGCGCGTGAAGCCTGCCGTGCCGCGCGCGGTGGTCGAAAACAGACGTTCCACCTGCACCGCGCCGAACAGACCGCGCCGCACCTGCAAGGTGACGCCCTTGGTCAGCGCCTGGGTGATCCGGTCCGACGCATTATAGGCCAGGTAGCGGGTGTCCGCATGGGCGGGCGCCGCCGCCGAACCGACGATGATCAGGGCGAGAGCGGTGGCGGTGATCCGGCGCATACGTTTCTCTTCCTCAGGTTTTGCGGCGAGAACGGGGCCTGATCCGATCAGTGCTCGCCGAGGCAGCGCAGCGCGACCTCGAGATTGCGCAGGCCGTCTTCGCCGGTGACGGCTGGCGTTTCGCCGGTCGTGATGGCCCGGGCGAAGGCCTCCAGCTCCTTCTTCAGCGGTTCGGCCGGCCAGCTGTTCAGCATCCGGGTCGAGTAGGAGCCGTCCGGCTGCTGGCCGAAATATTCGGTGACCTGGCGCGTGATCAGATCGGCGACGATGAATTTGGTCTTGGTCGCGACCTGCAGCGTGCGGGTCTTGTAGGGGGTGACCCAGTTAGTGGTGATGTGGGCGATCACCCCGCTGTCCAGGCGGAACTGAAGCAGGGCCGTGTCCTCGCGATCGGCGCGCGTACGGGCCAGTTGCGGCTGGACCTCGACGATCTCGGAGCCCGTCAGGTGGCGGATGATGTCGATGTCGTGCACGGCCAGGTCGATGACCACGCCGACCTCGCCCATGCGGGGCGGGAAGGGACCAACCCGGGTGATCTGGATCGAGATGATGTCGTCGTCAGTCACGGCGCGCTTGACGGTTTCGACCGCCGGATTGAAGCGCTCGACCTGACCGACCATCAGAACGCGGTCATTGGCCTTGGCCGCATCGATCATGCGCTGGGCGTCGGCGACGCTGGCGGCGATCGGCTTTTCCACCAGGACGTGGACGCCCTTTTCCAGCAGGGCGACGCCAATCTCGGCGTGGAACCGGTTGGGCGTGGCGACGATGGCGGCGTCCAGACCGGCGTCGACGAAGGCCTGGGCCGTCGTGACGGGCGATGCGCCATAGGCGGCGGCGACGCCCTCCGCCGTCACCGCATCGGGATCGAAGACGGTGGTCAGGTCGAACTCGCGCACCTCGGAGGCGACGCGCGCATGGTTGCGGCCCATGACGCCGACGCCGGCGACGCCGATCTTGAGGGCGGGAGTGTTCGGCATCGGCTTAGCCCTTGTAGCTGGCGACGGCGGCGACGACCTTGTCCTGGGTCGCCTCATCCAGATCGGCGTGCATCGGCAGGCTGAGGACCCGGTCCTTCAGCCGTTCGGTGACCGGCAGGCCGCCGGCGCCCTGCGGGAAGCGCTGATAGGCCGGCTGCATGTGCATCGGCACCGGATAATAGACGGCGGTGGGCACGCCCTGATCCTTCAGGTGCGCGGCCAGCCCGTCGCGATCCTCATGCTCGATCGTGTACTGCGCCCAGATGGAGACGCCGCCGTCGATGACGTGAGGCACGGCCGAGACATGGGGCGCGAGGCGCTCGTTGTAGCGGGCGGCGATCCGGTTGCGCCATTCGATCTCCTGACCGAAGACCTTCAGCTTCTCGATCAGGATGGCGGCCTGGATGGTGTCCAGCCGGCTGTTCATGCCGATGCGCATGGCCAGATATTTGGGGTCGTGGGCGAAGGCGGCGGCGCCGGCCTCCAGGTCCTTGGCGACGACCTTGCCGTGCACGCGAAGGGAATCCATTTCCTGAGCCAGATCGTCGTCGTTGGTCAGCACCGCACCGCCGTCGCCGTAGCAGCCCAGGGGCTTGGCCGGGAAGAAGCTGGTCGTGGTGACGTCGGCCCACTTCAGCGGATGATCGCCGTTCAGGGTGCAGCCGAAGCCTTGCGCCGAATCCGAGATCAGCTTCAGCCCATGGCGGTCGCAGATCGCGCGGATGGCGGGATAGTCGGCGGGCTGACCGAACAGATCGACGGCGATGACCACCTTGGGCGTCAGGCGACCTTCGGCCTTGACCGCTTCGATGGCCGCCTCAAGCTTGGCCGGGTCCATATTGTAGGTTTGGGCGTCGACGTCCACGAACACGGGCGAGGCGCCTAGCCACGGCACGACCTCGGCCGTGGCCGTGAAGGTGAAGCTGGGGCAGAAGACGGCGTCGCCGGTCCGGATGCCCCAGGCGATCAACGGCAGGATCAGGGCGTCGGTGCCGTTGCCGCAGCCCAAGGCGTGCTTGGCCTGACCGAAGGCGGCGAGGTCGGCCTCGAACTGGCGGACCTGCGGACCCATGACCCAGGCGCCGCCGACGACGGCTTCCTGAACGGCGGCCTCGATCTTGCCGCCGAGACGCTGGCGCTGGGCCTGAAGGTCGATGAAGGGGATCATGAGGGACGCTCTCCACGGGGGATCGGGGGCGGCGGCCGGACAGGCGGGCCGCGAATGTCGGGTCGTCCTAGCAAGATCGGGCGCGCGGGCCAAATCGCGCGGCGTCACATCGCGTTGCCCTTTGCTACCGCACACAGGTCTTGGCGCCCGTCGGCTTGCGCCGTAAGCCAGCGCCATGACGACGCTTTCCGCCGCCCGGACCAGGGTCTCGAACTGGCTGTTCGACCATGCCCTGCCGCTGTGGGCCGAGCGGGGCGTGGACGCCGATGGGCGGTTCTTCGAGCAGCTGGATTTCGATGGCCGGCCGGTGACCGGTCTTCGTCGTCGCACGCGGGTTCAGGCGCGCCAGGTCTATGTCTTCTGCGAAGCGGCCGCCTTGGGATGGGCGCAGGGCCGTGCGGTGGCCAAGGCCGGGCTGGATCAACTGATATCCAGTCGCCGACGTATCGACGGCCTTTGGGTCTCGGCAATCGATGACGACGGCTTGGTGATCGATGAGACGCCTGATCTTTACGACCTGGCCTTCGTCCTGTTCGCGCTCGCGGCGGCGCACCGCGTCCTGGGTGATGCGCGAGCGCGGCCTCTGGCGGTGGAGACGCTGGCTGCGATCGATCGGTTGATGGCGTCTTCGCATGGGGGATGGGAAGAGGCGCTGCCGCCACGCCTGCCGCGGCGTCAAAATCCCCACATGCATATGCTGGAGGCGATGCTGGCCTGGCATGCGGTTGCGCCTGATCCGGCGTTCGAGGTGGCGGTGCGGGTGTCGCTGGACCTGTGCAAACACCGCTTCCTGGTCGACGGCGCGATCCGCGAATATTTCACCGAGGATTGGTCCGCCGATCCAGCAACGGGTGATGTGATCGAGCCGGGCCACCTCGAAGAGTGGGCCTGGCTGTTGAAACAAGGCGGGGACGGTTCTGATCTGGCCACGGCGCTGCATCGTCGGGCGGCAGCGCAGGGTTATCGCGACGGATTCGCCATCCGCGAGATCGGCCCGGCGGGAGAGACGCTGGATGGCGGGCGGCGTCTGTGGTCCCAGACCGAGGCCATTCGCACAGGATTGAGTTTTGGCGACGCGGGCGTTCCAGGGTTGATCGTCGCCGTGTTCGACACCCATCTGGCAACCGCCGTGCCGGGCCTATGGGTGGACAGCTACGACGCCCAAGGCCGCTCGCACGATGCGGCGGCGCCGGCGTCCAGCCTCTATCACCTGATGACCGCCTTTTCGGAACTGCTTCGGAGCGACGCATGACTGGCCGACCCGCCGCCTTTCTGGATCGGGACGGGGTGCTGATCGAGGACAGCGGTTATCCGCATCGGCCCGAGGATTTGAAGCTGATCCCCGGCGCGGCGGCGGCGGTGCGGCGGATGAACCAGGCCGGCTATAGCACCGTGATCGTGACGAACCAGTCGGGCGTGGCGCGAGGCCTGTTCAGCGAAGAGACGATGAACGCCTTCAATGATCTGCTGGTCGCGCGACTGGCCGAAGAGGGGGCGATCATCGACGGCGTCTATTCCGCGCCCTTCCATCCCGAGGCGATCGAGGCGCGCTATCGCCATCCCGACCACCCTGATCGCAAACCCAATCCGGGCATGTTGCTTCGGGCCATCGCCGAGCACGATCTGGATCCGACCCAGTCCTTCATCATCGGCGATCAAAAGCGGGATCTGCACGCCGGAGAGCGGGCAGGGGTGGCGGGCTACCTCTTCGAAGGCGGGGACCTGGACGCTTTCGTGCGCGATGTGGTCGGTCTCTAAGACCGGGCGTCGCATTTCCTCGCCTGGTGAATTACTCTGATCCAAAATCGGAGGACATCGCCAATGAGCGCGCCCTATCCATTCGCTGAACGCCGCTGGACCTCGCCGGATGGGCTCACGCTCTTTGCGCGGGATTATGCGCCCGGTCCCGGCGTCGCGCGGCCGCCGGTGATCGCCATCCACGGGCTGACCCGCAACAGCGCCGATTTCGAAGCCATCGCGCCGCTGCTGGCCCAGAGCGGGCGGCGGGTGCTGGCGGTGGATGTGCGTGGACGTGGCCTGTCGGACCGTGCGCCCGACCCCATGACCTATATGCCCGATGTCTATGCGCGCGACGTTCTGGCCCTGATGGAGCAGGCCGGGATCGATCGAGCGGTCTTCGTCGGGACCTCCATGGGCGGGCTGATCACCATGGCGCTGACGGCGATGCGGCCAAAGGCGGTGGTCGCAGCCATCCTGAACGACATCGGGCCGGAGGTGGCGCCGGAAGGTCTGGCGCGGATCGCCGCCTACAGCGGTCAGCCGGTCGAGATCGGCTCTTGGGCCGATGCGGCGGCCTATGCGAAGCGGATCAATGCGGTGGCCTTCCCGCACTATACGGATGCGGACTGGGACGCCTTCGCCCGGCGCATTTTCCGCCAGCAGCCGGACGGTGAGATCGCGCTGGACTACGATCCCGACATCGCCGTGCCGATCCGCGCGGCGGGGGCCAAGGCGCTGGTTCCGAACCTGTGGCCCATGTTCCGGCGGCTGGCGAAGAAGAAGCCGACGCTGCTGGTGCGGGGCGCTGCCTCGGATCTGCTGAGCGCCGACATCGCCGCGCGGATGAAGAGGGCGGCTCCAACCATGGCCTATGTCGAGGTTCCCGGCATCGGCCACGCGCCCATGTTGGACGAGGCCGAGGCCAAGGCGGCGATCTTCGAATTCCTGGCCGAGGTCGATTAGTCCCTGGTCGGGTCGACCCGTGACGTATCGCCGTAGGTCAGGGCCAGGAAGACGTCCTCCAGGTCCGGATCTTCGGTGGTGATGTCGGCGATGGTGACGCCGGCGGCGCGCACGGCGTTGATGACCTGCTCGACCGACGACTGCCCCTTTTTATAGGCGACCGCGAAGGCGCCGCCCGGACGGGGCGTAACCTCGAAACCGGCCAGCACCGGCGGCGTCGCCTGGGGCGTTTCCGGGGTCACGACGACATTGCGGCTGTCCAGACGGCGTAGAAGCTGCGGCGTCGGCTCGCAGGCCACCACCTCGCCCCGGTTGACGATGGCGATGGTGTCGCAAAGCTCCTGGGCCTCTTCGAGATAGTGGGTGGTCAGGACGATCGTCACCCCCTCCTCGTTGATGCGGCGGACATAGGCCCACAGCTGGCGACGCAGTTCGACGTCCACGCCGGCCGTCGGCTCGTCCAGGATCAGGATGGGCGGATTGTGGACCAAGGCCTTGGCCACCATCAGACGGCGCTTCATGCCGCCGGACAGGGCGCGGACATAGGCGTTGGCCTTGTCCGACAGGCCCAGCGCGGCCAGCAGTTCGTCGGACCGGCGCTCGTCCTTGGGCACGCCGTAAAAGCCCGCCTGCACCTCCAGCGATTCGCGCGGGGTGAAGAAGACGTCGGCGACGATCTCCTGCGGCACGACGCCCAGGGCGGCGGCGGCGTCGCGCGGCTCCTTGTCGATGTCGCGGCCCCAGATGGTCACCGAGCCCTCGGACTTCTTCACCACGCCGGCCAGGATGTTGATCAGTGTCGACTTGCCCGCCCCGTTCGGGCCAAGCAGGCCGAAGACGGAGCCGCGTGGAATGACCAGATCGACGCCGCGCAGGGCCGTCTTGGGGGCGGCCTTCTTGGACCCGGCATAGGTCTTCTTCAGTCCCCGCACCTCGATGGCGTTGTCGGGCAGGGCGGGGGTCTCTGACATGGTCGGATATTCACTCGGGCGGGACGGCGAGCGGCATAGGTAGGGCGAGTGACCGCAATCGCCAACCTGTCTCGCCGACACCATCCGACAAGCAGACCTGTCTATGTGTCAATGTTGCTTGACTTCAACAATCAACATGTCTAGTGTGCTTGTCATAGAGACAACCGAACTTGATGGAGATCACCGTGCCCGCCGTTCAAAAAGCCAAGACGCCTATGACCCGCACCCGCCTGATCGGCTTCTTCGCCATGGCGGTCTGCGCCACTGGCTATATTGGTGGAGGACTGGCGCTGCTGGCGGGCAAGACCGATCAGATCGAGAGGACGCATGCCGCCATCGCCGGCGCCGCCCTGCTGCTGATCGGCGAGATCGGTCTGTGGGTCGGCGCGGCCTGTCTGGGCCTGACGCTGTTCAAGAGGCGCAAGGCGATGCTGAACCGTCTTCTGGGCCGTCGCCCGGCTGCCGCCAGCGAGGTTTGACCTTCGGGGCCGGTCCGCCTAGGAAGCCTGCAAGCCTTTCAGACCCGGACCGGACCATGCCTCCCCGCCATTCCGACGCCATCATCCCGCCGCCCGAAGAGATCGTCGTCTCGACCAAACGCGTGGCCTGCGACGGCGGCGGCGGGGCCCTGGGTCATCCGCTGGTCTATATGGACATGGGCGAGGACGACTTCATCGAGTGCGGCTATTGCGACCGGCGTTTCGTCCTGTCGGCCCAGGCCCACGACGAGAACGAATATCTGAGCCCCGCCGCCCGCGCGCCCGAGGCCCACTGAGGCCGTAACCTCAGTTCAGTCGCAGTGTTGCGGCGGTTGGGTCTATAGACGGCTGACACGCTGTTCGGACGGAGACGAGCCTTGCGCTATCTGCACACCATGGTCCGGGTAAAGGACATCGACGCCTCGCTGCACTTCTATTGCGACCTTCTGGGTCTGCAGGAGGTGCGCCGTACCGAGAATGAGGCGGGTCGGTTCACGCTCGTGTTTCTCGCAGCGCCCAAGAATCTGGAGCAGTCGGCGGCGGAACGCTGCCCCGAGGTCGAGCTGACCTTCAACTGGGACCCGGAAGAGTATCAGGGCGGCCGCAACTTCGGTCACCTGGCCTATAAGGTCGATGACATCTACGCCGCCTGCCAGACGCTGATGGACGGCGGGGTGACGATCAACCGTCCGCCGCGCGACGGCAACATGGCCTTCGTCCGCTCGCCTGACGGCATCTCCATCGAACTGCTTCAGGAAGGCGCGCCGTTGGCGCCGGCCGAGCCCTGGGCCTCCATGCCGAACGTCGGCGCCTGGTGATGACGGCCCGGACGGCGGCTCTGCTGACGGTTGCGGCGGTTGTGCTGTCAGCCTGCGCCTCGACCACCGAGAGCAACACCGGCCGCACGGCGACGGAGCAGCTGCTGTTGGCGCGCGCCTCGGACCGGGCGGTCGAAGGGCTGGTCTTGCCGTTGCCGACGGGCGCTTCGGTCTTCATCGACGACGCCTACTTCCAGGGAGAGGGCACCCGGTACGCCGTCAGCGCGATCCGCGGCTCGATCTCGGACGCCGGTTTCAGCCTGGCCCGCAACAAGGACGAGGCGAACGCCGTGTTCGAAATCCGCGCCGGCGCCCTGTCGCTGGAGCAGATGCGGCGCGTCTTCGGCATTCCCGAGATGCGGATCCCGATCAACGAGACCTTCAACGTCGTCTCCCTGCCGGAACTGTCGGTCTATAGCCACCGGGACCGGGTCGGGGTCGCCGAGTTCTCCGGCTTCCTCTACGAAGCCAAGACCGGTGCGCCGCTGGGCGCGGTGGTGCCGATGATCGGCACCTATCGCATCCGCAGCCACAAGGCCTTCATGGTCGTGTCATGGGGCCAGCAGCAGGCCCAGCCGGGTCAACGCGATCCCGGATCGAGCTGGACCGAATTCTGACGCTGACGCGGGGGCGTTGGAGCCCTATGTTCCGGCCATGACCGAGACGACTGCGCCCGAAAATCCAGAGACCGAACGCCAGATGACGCAGGACGGCCCTGCGCTGCGTCTGTGGATGATCGACGCCTCGGCCTACATCTTTCGCGCCTATCACGCCCTGCCGCCATTAACGAGAAAGTCCGACGGCCTGCCGGTCGGCGCGGTCCAGGGCTACTGCAACATGTTGTGGAAGCTGCTGAAGGACATGAAGGGCGCCGATGGCCCCACCCATCTGGTGGCCATCTTCGACCATTCGGAAAAGACGTTCCGCAACACCCTGTACGATCAGTACAAGGCCCATCGTCCACCACCGCCCGAGGATCTGGTCCCGCAGTTTCCGCTGGTGCGCGAGGCGACGGCGGCGTTCGGTGTGCATTGCGTCGAACTGCCCGGCTATGAGGCCGACGACCTGATCGCCACCTACGCCTGCAAGGCGCGCGATGCAGGCGGCGAGGCGGTAATCGTCTCGTCCGACAAGGATTTGATGCAACTGATCGGCGGCGGCGTCGTGATGTGGGATCCGATGAAGGACCGGCGTCTGGCCGAGCCTGAGGTCTTCGAAAAGTTCGGCGTCGGCCCAGAGAAGATGGTCGATCTGCAGGCTCTGATCGGCGACAGCGTGGACAACGTCCCCGGTGCGCCAGGCATCGGACCAAAGACGGCGGCGCAGCTGCTGGACGAATACGGCGATTTGGACACCCTTCTGGCCAACGCCGGCGAGATCAAACAGCCAAAGCGCCGCCAGACCCTGATCGACTTCGCCGACCAGATCCGTCTGTCGCGCGAACTGGTGCGCCTGACCTGCGATGCGCCGGCGCCCGAGGCGATCGACGATTTCGCCGTGCGCGATCCCGATCCTGCGATCCTGTCGGCCTTCTTGGAGACGATGGAGTTCCGCTCGCTGCAGCGCCGCGTCGGCGACGGCAAGGCCGGGCCCAGCGACGTCTCCGCCTTTGCACCCAAGCGTGCGCCGAACTTGAACGCGCCGGTCGCGACCCCTCGCTACGGCCAGGTCGTCGAAGGCCCGGCCGAGGTTCAGATCTTTGATCACGCGGCCTACGAATGCGTCCAGACTGAAGAGGCGCTGGATCGCTGGATCGCGCGCGCGATCGAGGTCGGCGTCGTCGGCTTCGACACCGAGACCGATACGCTGTCGGCGACCCATGCGGGCCTGTGCGGCGTGTCGCTGGCGGTAGGGCCGAATGAGGCCTGCTACATCCCCCTGACGCACGAGCACGAGCCGCAGGCCGGCGAGGGCGGTCTCTTTGGTGAAGCGGGCGAGGCGCCCGAGCCGATCCATCAGCTGGACAAGCCCACGACCCTGGCGAAGCTGAAGACGCTTCTGGAAGACCCGTCGGTCCTGAAGGTGCTTCAGAACGCCAAATACGACATCGCCGTCATGGCGCGTCGGGGCATCCGCGTCGCGCCCTATGACGACACCATGCTGGTCTCCTATGTGCTGGAGGGCGGACTGCACGGGCACGGAATGGACGAGCTGGCGCGCCTGCACCTGGGCCACGAGCCGATCGCATTCAAGAGCGTGGCGGGCGCCGGCAAGAGCCAGAAATCTTTCAAGCACGTCGCGCTGAAACCGGCCTCGGAATATGCCGCCGAGGATGCGGATGTGACGCTGCGGCTGTGGCGTATTCTGAAACCCCGTCTGGCGCGTGAGGGCCTGTCCACCATCTATGAGACGCTCGAGCGCGGCATGCCAACGGTGCTGGCGGACATGGAGCTGAACGGCGTTCGCATCGATCCCGACCGACTGAAGCGCCTATCCAGCGAGTTCGGCCTGCGCATGGCCGAGCTGGAGGCCCAGGCCCATGAGATCGCCGGGCGGCCCTTCAACATCGGTTCGCCGCGCCAGATCGGAGAGATCCTGTTCGGCGAACTGAACCTGCCGGGCGGCAAGAAGACCGCCTCGGGCCAGTGGGGCACTGACGCCAGCGTGTTGGAGGAACTGGCTCTCAGCCACGATCTGCCGCGCGCCATCCTGGACTGGCGCCAGCTGTCGAAGCTGAAGGGCACCTATACGGATGCCCTGACCGCGGCGGCCGATCCCAAGACGGACCGCGTTCACACCAGCTATCAACTGGCCGCCGCCACCACGGGCCGTCTGGCATCCAGCGATCCCAACCTGCAGAACATCCCCATCCGCACCGAGACGGGCCGCGAAATCCGCCAGGCCTTCATCGCTGCGCCGGGCAATGTCCTGATCAGCGCCGACTACAGCCAGATTGAGCTGCGCCTTTTGGCCCATATCGGCGATATTTTCGAACTGAAGCGCGCCTTCAAGGCGGGGCTGGATATTCACGCGGCGACGGCCTCGGAGATGTTCGGCGTGCCGGTCGAGGGCATGCCGTCCGAGACGCGGCGCCGCGCCAAGGCGATCAACTTCGGCATCGTCTACGGCATTTCGGCCTTCGGCCTGGCCAATCAGCTGGGCATCGATCAGGGCGAGGCGGGGGCCTATATCAAGACCTATTTCGAACGGTTCCCCGGCATCCGCGCCTATATGGACAAGACCAAGGCCGAGGTGCGCCAGACCGGCTTCGTCTCGACCGTCTTCGGCCGCCGAATCCACATCCCGGCCATCCATTCCAAGTCCGGAGCCGAGCGCCAGTTCGGCGAGCGCGCCGCCATCAACGCCCCGATCCAGGGCGCGGCCGCAGACATCATCCGCCGCGCCATGATCCGCATGCCCGTCGCCCTGACCGAAGCCGGCCTCAGCACGCGCATGCTGCTTCAGGTCCACGACGAACTGGTGTTCGAGGCGCCGGAAGCCGAAGCCGACCGCGCCATCGCCGTCATCAAACGCGTGATGGAGAACGCGTCGGACCCAGCCGTGGCCCTGACAGTTCCGCTCGTAGTGGATGCCCGCGCGGCGTCGAACTGGGACGCGGCGCACTAGGATCGGGCTAGGCGGCGATCATGCCGATGTCGTCTGGGAGTTCGCCACGGCCGAGCAGGCCGGTTTCGAAGTCCATGAAGATGTCCATCAGCTCCTCGACGTTCACCGGAGCGGCAGAGGGGCCGAAGCGGAAGCGCCAGTAGCTGACGATGTGCTGGACGGCGCCCAGCTGATCGCCCAGCTTTGCGAACATGGACGGGGCGTCCAGCAGGAAGTCACGGAAAGCGATAGGGCGGCCTTCCTGGGTCAATTTGGCGTAGGCGTCGTCATAGACGCGCAGGGTTCTGCTGACTTCGTCGCACGTCTTGATGATGCGGCCGCGCAGGACATCGCGGCTGCGCGCCAGATATTCCTTGGCGGCGTGATCGACCTTGCCGACGGGCTTGATGGTGCGCACGGCCTCGGCGACGCCGGCGACCTCGCCCAGCAGGGCGGCGAGCGTCCATTTGTAATAGAGGAAGCCTTTCCAGCAAAAGACGCCCTCCTGATACTGTTCGGGCGCCAGGCGCAGGGTCAGTCGCAGGGCGTCCAGCTGATCGCCGGGCGTGTTCGACAGAATCTTGGACGCCATCCGCCCGGCCGAATCCGAGTTCACTGCGATCGTATCCGCGCCCAGGCTCAGCGTGACCAGCGGCTCGATCTCGCTGCGGACGAAGGCCAGCATGCGCTGAAGATCACTGTCGCTGATCGAGAAGTAGCAGGGCGAGGGGTCCAGGCCGCCGCGACGCAACTGCTCGCGCAGCAAAAAGGGGTCCAGCGACGGCAGTTTGTCGATCAGGCGCAGGGTTTCGATATCGGGGTGGTTGGGCGCAACGCCGAACGCCTCCATCATCATCCGCTCAAAGCCGATCTGATTGACGAAGACGTATCGGCCGCCGGTCTTCAGGTCCGCATCGTCGATGGGGATGACGACCTTGGTCGCGACCTGGCGTCGGCCGGTGAACAGATCGGTCTCGTTGCGCCGCAGACGATGTTTGATGATCAGGGCCCGGTTCAGCGCCGCCGTACGGAAGATCGGACGCGCCGCCCAGTCGGGATTGCGCACGGCGCCGTCGGGCGCGCTGTCGCCGTTCTCCTCCCACACGCGCAGCAGATTCAGCACGCGGGCTGTGGAGGCCGAGCTCTTGAGGTGCTCCAGGTTGCGGACGGCGCGATCAGTCATGGCGCTGACGTTACGCCAACAATCGTCACCAAATGGCTTAGCTCGAGAAATAAAATATCTGCGGTCGGCGAATTTCTGCCGTTCGATCCTGCGCGCCGGACAATGGCTTTGAGCGCTGCGCTGGCGCGTGACGGCGATCCGGGTCTAGAACGGTGGCATGCAGATTTTCGACATTCTGATCATCCTCGCGATCCTGGCCGTGACGATCACCTTGGGCTTCGGCCTCTATTCGCTGTTCCGGGGCGGGGACTATGCGCGCAGCCATTCCAACAAGCTGATGCGGCTGCGCGTCGGGCTTCAGGCGGTGGCCGTCATCCTGCTGGTCGTCGGCATGATGTGGAAGGCGACGCAGGGAACCTGATCATGGTGACGCTGAACAAGATCTATACCCGCACGGGCGATGACGGTCGCACGCGGCTGGCGTCCGGCGCGCCTGTGTCCAAGAGCGATGCCCGGGTCGAGGCCTATGGCGCGGTGGATGAGCTGAACGCGGTGATCGGGGTCGCCCGGCTGAACAGCGGCCAGAACGACCGGATCGACGCCATGCTGGGCCGGATCCAGAATGAGCTGTTCGACCTGGGCGCCGATCTGGCCACGCCTCTGGACCCGCCGCCGGCCTGGGAGGCCTTGCGCATCGTCGAGAGCCAGGTTGCGCGGCTGGAGCAGGAAATCGACTGGATGAACGAGAGCCTGAAAGCGCTCGACAGCTTCATCCTGCCGGGCGGTGCCCCCTTGTCGGCCCATCTGCATGTCGCGCGCACCGTCTGCCGACGGGCCGAACGCGAGGCGGTGCGTTTGATCGAAAACGGCGAGGCCGTGAATGTCGAGGCGGTCAAATATCTGAACCGCCTCTCCGACCATCTGTTCGTCGCCGCGCGACGCGCCAACGCTAATGGTGCCAGCGACATCAAATGGAAGCCCGGCGCGACCCGCTAGGCGAAACCGGTCAGGCGGCGGGACGCGCCGCCGCCAGTGCGGCTTTCTGACGCTCGGCCTCTGCGGCGCGGGCGCGGCTCTGCGCGGCGAGGTCCTGTTCGATGCGAACCAGCTCGCGGTTCTTCTCGGCCGAAGCCTCGGCGCGTGACACGCCGTTGGGACGGCCGGTGATCTGGGCGATGGAGATAGGCTGGGCGCAAATGCGGCTTTCCATGTCGTACCATTTGCCCGCCGCCTCGCAGCGTTTGCCGGGCGCGACCCAGTAGTCCTGAAGGGCGAAAATCCCGACGACCGTGATGCCGAACAGGCCGAAGAAGATCATCGCCAGGCGGGGAAAGGTCAGGAAACGCTTCATCTCGTGGTCCGTTGGATAGGGATCGAAGCCACAGCTTGACCCCACGTTACGTTGACAGGCCTTCACGACCGCTCCATGTCCTGCCCACACATTCAGGCGATTTCACGGATAGACCCATGAAGGTACTCGTCCCCGTCAAACGGGTGATCGACTATAACGTCAAGGCCCGCGTCAAGGCGGATCAGTCGGGCGTCGATCTGGCCAACGTCAAGATGAGCATGAACCCCTTCGACGAGATCGCCGTCGAAGAGGCGGTTCGTCTGAAGGAAGGCAAGGAACACCATGCCGCCGGCACCGCGACGGAAATCGTCGTGGTCTCCATCGGGGTGACCCAGGCGCAGGAAACCATCCGCACGGCGCTGGCCATGGGCGCGGATCGGGGGCTGCTGATCCAGTCGGACACGGATCTTGAGCCGCTGGCGGTCGCCAAGCTGCTGAAGGCGGTGGTCGAGGAAGAAAAGCCCGACCTGGTTCTGATGGGCAAACAGTCGATCGACGGCGACAACAATGCAGTGGGCCAGATGCTGGCCGCCCTGCTGGACTGGCCCCAGGCGACCTTCGCCGGCAAGCTGGTGATCGATGCCGGCAAGGCCACGGTCACGCGCGAGGTCGATGGCGGCCTGCAGACAATCGCCGCCGAACTGCCGGCGGTGGTGACGGTGGACCTGCGGCTGAACACGCCGCGCTACGCCTCCCTGCCGAACATCATGAAGGCCAAGAAGAAGGAGATCGCCATGAAGGCGGTCGCCGACTACAGCGTCGATGTCGCCGACCGCCTGAAGGTCATCAAGGTCACCGAGCCGCCCAAACGGTCGGCTGGCGTCAAGGTGGCCGATGCGGCCGAACTGGTTTCCAAGCTCAAGTCTGCGGGAGCGCTGTAATATGGCTGTCCTCGTCATCGCCGATCACGACGGTTCGACCGTTCGCGACACCACCCACAAGACCGTGACAGCCGCGCTGGGCCTGTCGCCCGATGTCGACGTCCTGGTCCTGGGGCAGGGGGCGCAGGCCGCCGCCGATAGCGCCGCCAAGATCGCGGGCGTCCGCAAGGTGCTGCTGGCTGATAGCGCCGGTCTGGGCAAGATGCTGGCTGAGGCGGTAGAGGCGGCCGTCCTGCCGCTGGCCGGAGGCTACGACGCCATCCTGACGCCTGCGACCACGGACGGAAAGAACTTCGCCCCGCGTCTGGCCGCCAAGCTGGACGTCGCGCCGATCTCGGACATCATCGAGGTGGTGTCGGCCGACACCTTCGTGCGCCCCATCTATGCCGGCAATGCGCTGGAGACGATCCAGTCGGCCGACGCCAAGAAGGTGATCACGGTGCGCCCGACCGCCTTTGCCGCCGCGGCTGAGGGCGGTTCGGCCGCGGTCGAGAGCGTCGCCGGCGCCGATGCGCCCAAGACGGCCTTCGTGTCCGAAGAAATGGTCAAGTCGGACCGGCCCGAACTGGGCGCCGCCAAAATCATCGTCTCGGGCGGTCGCGCCCTGGGCTCGGCGGATGAGTTCCATGCCGTGATGGAGCCGCTCGCCGACAAGCTGGGCGCCGCCATCGGCGCCTCGCGCGCAGCGGTCGACGCCGGCTATGCGCCCAACGACTATCAGGTCGGCCAGACCGGCAAGGTGGTCGCCCCGGCGCTCTACATCGCCATCGGCATCTCGGGCGCCATCCAGCACCTGGCCGGGATGAAGGACTCCAAGACCATCGTCGCCATCAACAAGGACGCGGACGCCCCGATCTTCCAGGTCGCGGATTATGGCCTGGTCGGCGACTACAAGACGGTGGTGCCGGAACTGATGGCCGCCTTGGGCTAGGCCCAGGTCGAATCGATCTGAAGAGGGCGCGGCGCCGATCGGAGCCGCGCCCTTTTTCTTGCCCGTAGAGGACGGCATGGCGAACTTGCCCATAAGGCTGCAGCCCGGCGCTGCGGCCGATCGCATTGATGGCTGGGCGGCCGACGCCGAGGGACGACCCGTGCTCAAGGTGCGCGTTCGCGCCCGTCCGATCGAGGGAGAGGCCAACGACGCCCTGATCCGGCTGCTGGCCAAAACCCTTGGCGTGCCGAAGTCGTCGATCAGCGTGGGACGCGGCGGACAGTCGCGCTCGAAAATGATCGTCGTGCAGGGACTGGATGACGAAGAGCTGCGCTCGCGCCTCGTCGAAGGTCTTTCTGGCGATTGAGGAGAGCCATCCGGCCGATTGGTGCGTTCTGCATCGGAACAGGAGACCAGCCCAATGACGATGGACGCCCGCATCCTCCACGCCCGCAGCGGCGTCACGCTCGAGCAGAAGGGCGATGTCTACGCGGTTTCAAGCCTGCGGCTGTCCGAGCCGGCGACCTTCGCGGACGAGGCGGATGCCCAACGCGCCTTCGATGCTGAGGTCGCGGCCTCCGAGCAGGATCCAGAGCTGATGTCGCGTCTCGGCGGGGCCTGAAAAGGCGAAACGCCCGGATTTGCGGGCCCCGAACAGGCTCGAGTACTGCGATTCCTGATCGACGATCATGAGTCTTCGAGAAACTTCCCCCGCATCATCAGAATCCGCTTGCTGACAAATCAGCCTCTCCGTATAGAGCCGCCTCGCTCGGAAACGGGCCGGCCGGCGGGGCCGCGGGGGTGAAGATCTCCAGGGTCCCACGGAAGAAAGAAGCGAAAAACTTCTTGCTTTCATCGGTTGGTTTAACTAGGTTCCGCGCTCCAATCGAATCGCCGACGGGTTTTCAGAGGTAAGCCTCGCTTTCCTCCGGTGGTTTCTTGCGGTC
>Ga0308172_1000157_pt1 | contig 127945 bp, 115 predicted proteins | sample PhyGR2_FD_202134 | JGI IMG/M metagenome (GOLD analysis project Ga0308172, IMG submission 202134) | Phyllosphere microbial communities from UC Gill Tract Community Farm, Albany, California, United States - DLSLSG.R2 | ecosystem: Host-associated > Plants > Phyllosphere > Unclassified | place... | reverse complement strand
CCTGAAGAAGTCCGGTGCCTTTATTCCGGGTATCCGTCCTGGTGAGCAGTCGGCGCGCTACATTGATGGCGTTCTGACTCGTCTGACCATGTTCGGTGCTCTTTACATGATGGCCGTCTGCCTTCTGCCCCAGTTCCTGGTGGTGGCAGCAAATGTGCCGTTCTACCTTGGCGGGACCTCGTTGCTGATTGTGGTAGTGGTTGTGATGGACTTCATGTCCCAAGTACAATCGCACCTCGTTTCGCACCAGTACGAATCCCTGATGAAGAAAGCCAACCTGAAAGGCTACGGTGGCAGCGGTTTGCTGCGCTGATAAGCCCCTAAGGTTCGAGGAGTCGGTAATGAAAGTTCGTGCATCGGTGAAAAAGCTGTGCCGCAACTGCAAGATCATCCGTCGCGAAGGCGTCGTACGAGTGATCTGCAGCGCGGAACCGCGTCACAAACAGCGCCAAGGCTGAGTGTGATTCGCGCTTCAAACCCAGCAGCTAGTGTGCTGCTGGGTTGATTATTTGTTTCTACAGCGATATTATCTCGCGCCCTATTTCTTGGCTTCCGGGGCGTAGGTAGCTGTCAATTGGAGTCCCACTGAATGGCCCGTATTGCAGGCGTCAACATTCCAGATAACAAGCATACTGTTATCTCGCTGACCTACATCTATGGTGTCGGTCGCACTACTGCACAGAAAATCTGTGTAGATGCTGGTGTAAATCCAGCCGCTAAGATCAAGGATCTGAGCGACGAGCAAATCGAAACCCTGCGTGGCGAAGTCGCGAAGTTCACCACCGAAGGTGACCTGCGCCGTGACGTAAACATGAAGATCAAGCGCTTGATGGACCTGGGTTGCTACCGCGGCCTGCGTCATCGTAAAGGTCTGCCGGTTCGCGGTCAGCGCACCAAGACCAACGCACGCACCCGTAAGGGCCCGCGTAAGCCGATCCGCAAGTAATCGCCCAGGAATATAGACATGGCAAAACCTGCTGCTCGTCCTCGTAAAAAAGTCAAAAAGACAGTGGTTGATGGCATCGCCCACATCCATGCTTCTTTTAACAACACCATCGTGACCATCACCGACCGTCAGGGCAATGCTTTGTCCTGGGCGACCTCCGGTGGTTCGGGTTTCCGTGGTTCGCGCAAATCCACCCCGTTCGCAGCTCAGATCGCTGCTGAGCGTGCTGGTCAAGCTGCGCTGGAATACGGTCTGAAGAACCTCGACGTAAACGTCAAGGGTCCAGGTCCAGGTCGTGAGTCCGCCGTTCGTGCATTGAACAGCTGCGGCTACAAGATCGCCAGCATCACCGACGTGACGCCAATCCCGCATAACGGGTGCCGTCCGCCGAAGAAGCGTCGCGTGTAATCAGGAGACAGATAAATGGCACGTTACATTGGTCCAAAATGCAAACTGTCTCGTCGTGAAGGCACCGATCTGTTCCTGAAGAGCGGCGTTCGCGCTCTGGAATCGAAGTGCAACATCGAAGCAGCCCCAGGTATCCACGGCCAGCGCCGTGGCCGTCAGTCCGACTACGGTACCCAGCTGCGCGAGAAACAAAAAGTCCGTCGTATCTACGGTGTTCTGGAGCGTCAGTTCCGCGGTTACTACCAAGCTGCTGCCTCGAAAAAAGGCGCAACCGGTGAGAACCTGCTGCAACTGCTCGAGTGCCGTCTGGATAACGTCGTTTACCGTATGGGCTTCGGCTCGACTCGTTCCGAGTCCCGTCAGCTGGTTTCGCACAAAGCGATCAGCGTCAACGGTAAGACTGTAAACATTCCATCCTACCAAGTTCGTCCGGGTGACGTGGTCGCGGTTCGTGAGAAGTCGCTGAACCAGCTGCGCATTGTTCAAGCCCTTGAACTGTGTGCCCAGCGTGGCCGCGTTGAGTGGGTTGACGTGGATGCTGCCAAAAAGTCGGGCGTTTTCAAGAACGTTCCTGCTCGCAGCGACCTGTCTGCCGACATCAACGAAAACCTGATTGTCGAGCTCTACTCCAAGTAAGGGCTAGAAAATAGGTGCATCCATGCAGATTTCGGTAAATGAGTTCCTGACTCCCCGCCACATTGATGTGCAGGTAGTCAGTCCGACCCGCGCCAAGATCACGCTCGAGCCTCTCGAGCGTGGCTTCGGCCATACCCTGGGCAACGCGCTGCGCCGCATCCTGTTGTCCTCCATGCCTGGCTGTGCAGTAGTCGAGGCCGAGATCGATGGCGTACTCCACGAGTACTCCGCGATCGAAGGTGTACAGGAAGATGTCATTGAAATCCTGTTGAACCTGAAAGGCCTGGCTATCAAACTGCACGGTCGTGACGAAGTTACGCTGACCTTGTCGAAAAAGGGTTCGGGGGTGGTTACCGCTGCCGATATTCAGCTGGATCACGATGTCGAGATCGTCAACCCCGATCACGTAATCGCGAACCTGGCGTCGAATGGCGCCCTGAACATGAAGCTCACTGTAGCTCGTGGTCGCGGTTACGAGCCGGCCGACTCCCGTCAGACCGACGAAGACGAAAGCCGTAGCATTGGCCGTCTGCAGTTGGACGCTTCGTTCAGCCCTGTGCGTCGTATCGCCTATGTGGTCGAAAACGCACGTGTTGAGCAGCGTACCAACTTGGACAAGCTGGTCATTGATCTGGAAACCAACGGCACCCTGGATCCTGAAGAGGCTATCCGCCGCGCTGCGACCATCCTGCAACAGCAGTTGGCCGCGTTCGTCGACCTCAAAGGTGACAGTGAGCCTGTCGTAGTCGAGCAGGAAGACGAGATCGATCCGATCCTGCTACGTCCGGTTGACGACCTGGAACTGACTGTACGTTCGGCCAACTGCCTGAAGGCGGAGAACATCTACTACATCGGCGACCTGATTCAGCGTACCGAAGTAGAGCTGTTGAAGACTCCTAACCTTGGCAAGAAGTCCCTGACTGAAATCAAGGACGTCCTGGCCTCTCGTGGTCTGTCTCTCGGCATGCGCCTCGACAACTGGCCGCCTGCAAGTCTTAAGAAGGACGACAAGGCGACCGCCTGATCGTCGTAATCACCGAACGTAGTGTTTGGTAAGGAATGAATCATGCGTCATCGTAAAAGTGGACGTCACCTGAGCCGCACCAGCTCTCACCGCAAGGCTATGTTCCAGAACATGGCAGTGTCGTTGATCGAGCACGAGCTGATCAAAACCACCCTGCCGAAAGCCAAGGAACTGCGTCGCGTTGCCGAGCCGCTGATCACCCTGGCCAAGGAAGACAGCGTTGCCAACCGTCGTCTGGCCTTCGACCGTACCCGTTCGAAGTCTGCTGTTGGTAAACTGTTCAACGATCTGGGCAAGCGCTACGCCACCCGTCAGGGCGGCTACCTGCGCATCCTGAAGTGCGGTTTCCGCGCTGGCGACAACGCGCCAATGGCGTACGTCGAGCTGGTTGATCGTCCAGTCGGTGGTGCTGTAGAAGCTGCCGAGTAAGACGTTTTGTCTGCTACAAAGAACCGGGCCTAGTGCCCGGTTTTTTGTATTTCAGGTTATTAAAACTATCTATCACATCCAGTAATTCAATAAATTTCCAGGTGGGGCCAATTCTGCTGATAATCCTCTCAAGCCGATAAACAGGCATTTGAGACTGATCGAGGAGAGCCCATGAGCAAAACGCTTACTACCGCCAGCGGTGCACCTGTAGCGGATAACCAGAATTCCCGTACCGCAGGTCAACGCGGTCCACTGCTGCTAGATGACTTCCACCTGATCGAGAAGCTGGCGCATTTCAACCGCGAAAACATCCCTGAGCGACGTGTGCATGCCAAAGGCTCTGGTGCCTACGGTACGTTCACGGTGACGCGCGACATTACTCACCTCACCAGTGCGAAACTGTTTGAGCAAATTGGCAAGCAGACCGAAACGTTTCTGCGATTTTCCACGGTAGGTGGGGAGCGTGGCTCGGCCGACACAGAGCGTGACCCACGAGGGTTTGCGGTCAAGTTCTATACGGAAGAAGGCAACTGGGACATCGTCGGCAATAACACGCCGGTGTTCTTCATCCGTGATCCACTGAAGTTTCCAGACTTCATTCACACGCAAAAACGCCATCCTCAGACCAATCTGAAGAATGCCCAGATGATGTGGGACTTCTGGTCTCATTCGCCGGAAGCGCTGCACCAGGTCACGATCTTGTTTTCGGACCGAGGTATCCCCGACGGTTATCGGCATATGCACGGCTTCGGCAGCCATACCTACAGCTTGATCAGCGCCGACGGTCAGCGTACGTGGGTCAAATGGCACTTCAAGACCCAGCAGGGCATCAAGAACCTGGCGCCTGCTGAAGCTGCGCGTCTGGCCGGCACCGATCCGGATTACGCCCAGCGCGACCTGTACGAGGCCATCGAGCGTGGCGACCACCCGCGCTGGACGGTGTGTATTCAGGTCATGGCTGAAGCAGAGGCCGCGAACCGTTCCGAAAATCCGTTCGACGTGACCAAGACCTGGTCGCAGAAAGATTACCCGCTGATCGAAGTGGGTGTACTGGAGCTCAACCGCAACCCACTGAACTACTTCGCCGAAGTCGAGCAGGCTGCATTCGGTCCGAGCAACATGGTGCCTGGGGTGGGGCTGTCACCTGATCGCATGCTGCAAGGCCGCGTGTTCGCCTATGCCGATGCGCACCGCTATCGGGTAGGCACCAACCATCAGCAATTGCCGGTGAATGCCCCCCGGTGTGCTGTCAACAGCTACCAGCGTGATGGCTCGATGGCGCTGGGTACCTACGGTGGGGCACCCAATTATGAGCCCAACAGCTACGCGGATGCTCCCAAGCAATCGCCGCGTCATGGTGAGCCTGGGCTTGCGCTGAATGGTCTGGCCGGCCGGTATGATCATCGCGAGGACACCGATTACTTCAGCCACGCGGGCGCCCTGTTCCGGCTGATGAGCCAGGCGCAGCAGGAGCTACTGGTCAACAACATTGCGGGGGCCATGTCCGGAGTTACCGACGATGTCATCCAGCGTCAATTGCAATACTTCTTCAAAGCCGATCCCGCTTACGGGGCAGGTGTCGCAAAGGCGCTTGGGATGAATATCGCCTAAGTCGAAGTGATAAGAATAACCGCCCTCATTTGGGCGGTTTTTCAATGAATATCACTACCGTTTGCCCGATTTTTTCCAGTGAGTCGCGCGGTTTTCAGTGACCAAGCGCACAACGTGGTTCACACTATGCGGCATACACGCTTTCACATGGAGAACCCCGGCGATGCAAGGCCACCCAGACGTCATCAATTACCTCGTCATGCTGCTGAAGGGCGAACTGGCTGCACGTGACCAGTACTTCATTCACTCGCGCATGTACGAAGACTGGGGCCTGACCAAGCTCTACGAGCGCATCAACCATGAGATGGAAGAAGAGGCGCAGCACGCTGACGCTTTGATGCGCCGCATTCTCATGCTCGAGGGCACCCCGGACATGCGTGCGGACGATCTCGAAGTGGGAACCACTGTCCCTGAAATGATCGAAGCGGATTTGAAGCTCGAATACAAAGTGCGAGCGGCGCTTTGCAAGGGGATCGAGTTGTGCGAACTGCACAAGGATTATGTGAGCCGTGACATTCTGCGCGCGCAATTGGCCGATACCGAGGAAGATCACACCTATTGGCTCGAGAAGCAGCAAGGCTTGATCAAGGCGATCGGTCTGCAGAATTACCTGCAATCACAGATGTAATGCTTCGATTGCATTGTGCTTGGGCCTTGTAGTGGCTCTAGCATGAAAGCGATGAGCCGATAAGAAAGGGGCGCCTAGGCGCCCCTTCACGTTCATCACGCTCGGTCTCGCTCCAGCAGAGGCTTGAGGTAGTGCCCGGTGTAGGATTGTTTCATCTTGCTCAGTTCCTCGGGCGTACCGCATGCGATGATCTGCCCACCCTTTGAGCCGCCCTCTGGCCCGAGGTCCACCAGCCAATCGGCTGTCTTGATGACGTCCAGGTTGTGCTCGATGACCACCACGGTGTTGCCATGGTCACGAAGCCGGTGCAGAACGTCCAGCAGCTGCTGGATATCGGCGAAGTGCAGGCCCGTAGTAGGCTCGTCCAGGATATACAAGGTCTTACCGGTATCGCGCTTGGACAGCTCCCGTGACAGCTTCACGCGCTGGGCTTCGCCCCCCGAAAGCGTCGTCGCCGATTGACCTAGCTTGATGTAGGAAAGCCCTACGTCCATCAGGGTCTGGAGCTTGCGCGCCAATGCAGGCACCGCATCGAAGAACTCACGCGCATCCTCGATGGTCATTTCCAGCACCTCGTGGATGTTCTTGCCCTTGTACTTGATCTCCAGGGTTTCGCGGTTGTAGCGCTTGCTCTTGCACACATCGCAAGGCACGTAGATGTCCGGGAGGAAATGCATTTCCACCTTGATCAGGCCGTCGCCCTGGCACGCTTCGCAGCGCCCGCCTTTCACGTTGAACGAGAACCGGCCTGGGCCATACCCGCGCGAGCGTGATTCAGGCACCCCAGAGAACAGCTCGCGGATCGGCGTGAAGATCCCTGTGTAGGTGGCAGGGTTGGACCGGGGGGTGCGGCCGATGGGGCTCTGGTCGATATCCACCACCTTGTCCAGGTGCTGCAACCCGTCCATGCTGGCATGGGGCGCCGCTTCCAGGCTGCTCGCGCCGTTCAGGGCGGTGGCTGCGAGCGGGAACAGGGTGTTGTTGATGAGCGTGGACTTGCCGGAGCCTGAGACGCCGGTCACGCAGGTCAGCAGCCCGATGGGGATTTCCAGATCGACGTTCTGAAGGTTGTTGCCACGTGCGCCCTTGAGCTTGAGCTGCAGCTTTTTGTCGCGCGGTGTGCGCTTGGCAGGGACCACGATCTTTCTACGGCCGGACAGGTACTGGCCGGTTACGGAGTCCGGGTGGTCCATCACTTCCTGAGGCGTACCCTCAGCGACGATCTTGCCGCCATGCACGCCGGCCCCTGGCCCAATGTCCACCACGTAGTCCGCCAGGCGGATCGCATCCTCGTCATGCTCGACGACGATTACCGTGTTGCCCAGATCACGCAGGTGATTGAGGGTGGCGAGCAAGCGATCGTTGTCGCGCTGATGAAGGCCAATGGACGGCTCGTCCAGGATATACATCACCCCCACCAAGCCTGCCCCGATCTGGCTGGCGAGGCGGATGCGCTGAGCCTCACCACCGGACAGGGTTTCTGCGCTACGGTCAAGGGTGAGGTAGTCCAGGCCCACGTTCACCAGGAACTGCAACCGTTCGCAGATTTCCTTAAGAATTTTGGCCGCGATTTCGCCACGGCGACCGGTCAGGGTCAGCGTGCTGAAGTAGCCACTGGCATCACCGATCGGCATGTTGGCGACCGCCGGCAGCGTCTTCTCACCGACCCACACATGACGCGCCTCGCGCCGCAGCCGCGTGCCACGGCAGTCCGGGCACGGCTGGGTGCCCAGGTACTTGGCCAGTTCCTCGCGTACGGTATTGGACTCGGTTTCGCGGTAGCGGCGTTCCAGGTTGGGGATGATCCCTTCGAACGGGTGCGAGCGCTTGACGATGTCACCCCGGTCGTTGAGGTACTTGAAGTCCACGCTGTGCTTGCCGCTGCCTTGCAGGATCACCTTCTGATGCTCCGGCGCAAGCTCGCCGAATGCTTCGTCCAGGCTGAAGTCATAATGCGCAGCCAGCGACCCCAGCATCTGGAAGTAGTAGACGTTACGGCGATCCCACCCGCGAATGGCGCCTTCGGCCAAGGTCAGTTCCGCATTGACCAGGCGCTTGGTATCGAAATACTGCTTAACGCCCAGGCCATCACAGGTCGGGCAGGCACCGGCCGGGTTGTTGAACGAGAACAGCTTGGGTTCCAGTTCGCTGATCGCATGACCGCAAATGGGGCAGGCAAAGCGCGCCGAAAAAATGGTCTCTTCGCCTTTCTCGTCGTCCATGGGAGCGATCAGCGCGATACCATCCGCCAGCTTCAACGCGGTCTCGAACGACTCGGCCAATCGCTGCTGAAGATCGGCACGCACTTTGAAACGATCGACCACCACATCGATACTGTGCTTTTTCTGCTTGTCCAGCTTGGGCAACTCGTCCAGTTCGTAGAGTTTGCCGTTGACGCGGGCGCGGACGAAGCCTTGGGCGCGCAGCTCGTCGAACACCGCCAGGTGCTCACCCTTGCGCTCACGGATGACCGGGGCCAGGAGCATCAACTTGCTGCCTTCCGGGCGCTCCAGTACCAGGTCGACCATCTGGCTGACCGTTTGCGCTTCCAGTGGTATGTCATGGTCTGGGCAGCGGGGTGTCCCGACCCTGGCGTACAGCAGGCGCAAGTAGTCGTAGATCTCGGTGATGGTGCCGACGGTGGAGCGGGGGTTGTGTGAGGTGGATTTCTGTTCGATGGAAATGGCCGGTGACAGCCCTTCGATGGTATCGACGTCAGGCTTTTCCATCATCGAGAGGAACTGGCGGGCATACGCCGACAGCGATTCCACATAACGACGCTGGCCCTCGGCGTACAGCGTATCGAAGGCCAGGGATGACTTGCCCGAGCCCGACAGGCCGGTAATGACGATGAGCTTGTCCCGGGGCAGGGTCAGGTCGATGTTCTTCAGGTTGTGGGTACGTGCCCCACGAATCAGGATCTTGTCCACTGCGGCCTCGCTCGGCGGGCATAAACGAAGAATTATACGGCGCCCTGCCAGTACGCGGCAAAGCGTCGCGTAGATGCCGTCAAGCTGTCGGACTGATAGAATCGCCGCCGGTTCACACGAGATTAATCCATGCACGACACCCACAACGAGCGCATGAGCGGCAATGAAACCCGCGCCGCCGGCGGTCTGGCTCTGGTCTTCGCTTTTCGTATGCTGGGCATGTTCATGGTCTTGCCGGTCCTGGCCACCTATGGCATGGACCTGGCCGGCGCCACGCCCGCGCTGATTGGCCTGGCCATTGGCGCCTATGGCCTCACCCAGGCCGTGTTGCAGATTCCCTTCGGGATGATTTCAGACCGCATCGGCCGTCGACCCGTCATCTACCTGGGCTTGATCGTGTTTGCCCTGGGCAGCGTCCTGGCAGCCCAGGCCGATTCCATCTGGGGCATCATCGCAGGGCGCATCCTGCAAGGGGCCGGCGCCATTTCGGCGGCGGTGATGGCGCTGCTGTCGGACCTGACCCGGGAACAGCACCGCACCAAGGCCATGGCCATGATCGGGATGAGCATTGGTCTTTCCTTTGCAGTGGCAATGGTCGTCGGGCCTTTGCTGACAAGTGCCTTTGGCTTGTCAGGATTGTTCCTTGCAACGGCCGGCTTGGCCTTGGTTGGCATCGCGTTGATTGCCTTCGTGGTACCTGCCACGCACAACATTCTGCAGCATCGCGAATCGGGCGTTGCGCGTCAGGCCATCGGCCCGACCCTGCGTCACCCGGACCTTCTACGGCTGGATGTGAGCATCTTCATCCTGCATGCCATTCTCATGGCCAGCTTCGTCGCGCTGCCTCTGGCCTTCGTCGAGCGCGGCGGACTGCCCAAGGAACAACACTGGTGGGTCTACCTGACCGCGCTGTTCGTCTCATTTTTTGCAATGGTACCGTTCATCATCTACGGCGAAAAAAAGCGCAAGATGAAACGTGTGCTGGCCGGGGCCGTCAGCGTACTGCTGTTGGTCGAGCTATTCTTCTGGCAGTGGGCTGACGGTTTGCGCGGACTGGTGATCGGCACCGTGGTATTCTTCACCGCATTCAACCTGCTGGAGGCTTCGTTGCCTTCGCTGGTCAGCAAGGTGTCGCCAGCAGGTGGCAAGGGAACGGCGATGGGGGTGTACTCCACCAGCCAGTTTCTCGGTGCTGCGCTAGGGGGCATCCTGGGTGGCTGGCTGTTCCAGCATGGTGGGCTGAACACCGTGTTCCTTGGCTGCGCGATACTGTGTGCCATCTGGTTGGCCGTTGCCTTGAGCATGAACGAGCCACCGTATGTGACCAGCTTGCGCATGCCTTTGTCGCCGGAGGCCGCCAAGGATGCTGGCCTGGCTGCACGGTTGATGGCCGTGCCCGGCGTGACCGACGCCGTTGTGGTCTCGGAAGAATCAGCCGTCTATATCAAACTGGATACGAAAATTTTGGACCGTACGACCCTGGAGCGCCTGATCAATCCGGCCTCAGCGGCGTGCGAAGCCTAGGAGAACGTTATGGCCCGTGGGGTTAACAAAGTCATTCTGGTCGGTACCTGTGGCCAGGATCCCGAAGTCCGCTACCTGCCCAACGGTAATGCCGTGACCAACCTGAGCCTGGCAACCAGCGAGCAATGGACCGACAAGCAGTCGGGCCAGAAGGTCGAGCGTACCGAATGGCACCGTGTGTCGCTGTTCGGCAAGGTTGCCGAGATTGCCGGCGAGTACCTGCGCAAAGGTTCGCAGTGCTACATCGAAGGCAAGCTGCAGACCCGTGAGTGGGAAAAAGACGGCATCAAGCGCTACACCACTGAAATCATCGTTGACATCAACGGCACCATGCAGCTGCTGGGCGGCCGTCCGCAGAACCAGCAAGGCGGCGGCGACCCGTACAACCAGGGTGGCGGTAACAACTACAACCAAGGTGGCGGTCAGCAGCAACAGTACAACCAGCAACCTGCGCGCCAGCAGGCCCCGCGCCCGCAACAGCAACAGCGCCCGGCGCCGCAGCAGCCAGCGCCGCAACCGGCGGCTGACTTCGACAGCTTTGATGATGATATTCCGTTCTGATTTGAACGGTAGGGCATCGCGCTACAGTAAAAACCCGGGGCAATTGCTCCGGGTTTTTTTATACTTGGGGCAGGGTGAACTATTAAGTTTGTTGGCGAGTAAGAACAGTACTCAATGAACTTTCTCCTTCTGCCGTAGGGTCTTTCCCAAGTTTGCATGACACCGACTATGCAGTGCCAATATTGCTTAGTATCTCAGCTTTGACAAGGAGAGGCTCATGCAATCAGGAACTGAACAGCGGGAGATAAAACTGACAGCGTCGACTGGGGACTATCACGTTTCGGGGTTCAGCGAAGACTACGCGGCATTTCTCAAGGGTCGCGATAGAGGTGCTGAATATTCTGGCTGGTTCGTGATGGCGGTAGGTATCATCATCGCCTTGGTGGGCTTCGGTACGCTCGTTCTAGGCCCTGAAACGATTACGTACAACAGAGTGGCAGGCCCTACCTTGCTGCAGTACATACAGATGTACCCTGGGCCAATATTCAGTGTGGGTGGCGTCCTGTTTGCAATTGGTACCCGACTTCACGCCAGCAGCGAGGTCAGCCAGGAAGCGTTTCTACTGTCACGTTACAAGTTCATTGCTCCGGACGGCACATACGTCAATGACGACGTTAAACTTAGTTACTTGGGAGATGACAATTTTTCTATAACTACCCAATGATCTTTCAACTGACCACGCGGCCACTGCGGGGGCTACTGTCCGTCTCAATATCTGAGCGCCAGGTAGGGTACGGAGAAAGGCAACGTAAACACCGCATGGAGCAAGTCAGTGAGACCATCACGGCATGACTTCTGCGAGCTTGTCGAGACCCGTTCCAAGGGGGCGATCTTTTTTCAGCCAGCCGAACATGCGCTCGATGGACATGGTGTTGTCGGTATTTGCGCCGGTCGAACAACCTGGGCAAACCCGGCTTAGGCTTGCGCTTCATCGAGCGCTTCGGAATGACGGGCTGTATGCGGCACCGGTCGAAGTACTGACGCAACGCTTGTGCGTCATAGCCTTTGTCGGCGAGCAGCCACGTGCTGAGATGTATGATCTATCTTCAGCCTACCTGACCCACGTCATCGCACCTTTTCGATTCCTTGCTAGTCTTACCTGTTGGCGGTCATCAAACCGCCGTCACCGTGACTACCAAGAGGCGCCGGCCATGTTCCGTGCGTCCAAATCTGATCAGGAGTGCACGATGGATCTCAACCGTCGGCAATTCTTCAAGGTCGCCGCCGTCGGCCTTGGAGGCTCGAGCCTTGCGGCGCTGGGCATGGCCCCAACGCCTGCGTTCGCCGAGCAAGTGCGCCACTTCAAGCTGGCGCATACCAAAGAAACCCGTAACACCTGCCCCTACTGCTCGGTCGGCTGCGGCTTGATCCTGTACAGCCAGGGTGATGCAGGCAAGAACGTCAAGCAGAACATCATCCACATCGAAGGTGACGCCGACCATCCGGTGAACCGCGGCACCCTTTGCCCCAAAGGCGCAGGTTTGCTCGACTTCATCCACAGTCCAAGCCGTCTCAAGTACCCCGAGGTGCGCAAGCCGGGTAGCAACGAGTGGGTACGCGTCAGCTGGGACGAAGCGCTCGATCGCGTGGCCGCCTTGATGAAGGAAGATCGCGACGCGAACTTCATCGAGAAAAATGCCCAGGGGCAGACGGTCAACCGCTGGCTCACCACCGGTTTTCTTGCCGCTTCCGCCGCCTCCAGCGAGGCCGGCTACCTGACTCACAAGGTTGTTCGCGCAACAGGCATGCTGGGGTTCGATAACCAAGCACGTGTCTGACATGGCCCGACGGTGGCAAGTCTTGCCCCGACGTACGGCCGTGGCGCCATGACCAACCACTGGTCCGATATCGCCAACGCGAATCTGGTCCTTGTGATGGGTGGCAACGCAGCAGAAGCGCATCCGTGCGGCTTCAAATGGGTGACCGAGGCCAAGGCGCACAACAAGGCGCGGCTGATCGTGGTCGACCCAAGGTTTACCCGTACCGCTTCGGTGGCCGATTACTACGCGCCCATCCGCACCGGTACCGACATCGCGTTCATGGGCGGGTTGATCAATTACCTGCTGAGCAATGACAAGATCCAGCACGAATATGTGCGCAATTACACCGACGTATCCTTCATCGTCAAGGACACCTATGGCTTCGAGGATGGCCTGTTCAGCGGCTATGACGAGAGCAAGCGCATTTATGCCGACAAGTCGGGCTGGGGTTACGAGCTGGGCGAGGACGGTTTTGCCAAGGTAGACCCGACACTTCAGCACCCACGCTGTGTGTTCCAGCTGATGAAGCAGCACTACAGCCGCTACACCCCAGAATTGGCGAGCATGACCTGTGGCATGCCGCAGGACGCCATGATGAAGGTTTGGGAAGAGATCGCCACCTGCTCGGCGCCGGGCAAGACCATGACGATCCTGTATGCGCTGGGGTGGACGCAACATTCGATCGGCGCGCAGATCATCCGCAGCGCGGCGATGGTGCAGCTGTTGTTGGGCAACGTGGGCATGCCAGGTGGGGGCGTGAATGCCTTGCGGGGTCACTCCAACATTCAGGGCCTGACCGACCTGGGGTTGCTGTCCAACTCGCTGCCGGGTTACCTGACACTTGCCGGCGACGCCGAGCAGGACTACGCCGCGTTCATCGACAAGCGTGCGTCCAAGCCGCTGCGCCCGGGGCAGCTGTCCTACTGGCAGAACTACGGCAAGTTCCACGTCAGCCTCATGAAAGCCTGGTACGGCCCCAACGCCACTGCCGACAACAACTGGGGCTACGATTGGCTGCCCAAGCTCGACGTGCCTGCCTACGACGTGCTGCGCATGTTCGAGATGATGAGCCAAGGCAAGGTCAACGGCTACATGTGCCAAGGTTTCAACCCGATTGCCGCCCTCCCTGACAAGAACCGCGTGACCGCGGCACTGGCCAAGCTCAAGTGGTTGGTAGTCATGGACCCGCTGGCCACCGAGACGTCCGAGTTCTGGCGCAACGTGGGGCCGTTCAACGATGTGGACACGGCCGGTATCCAGACCGAGGTGATCCGCCTGCCCACCACCTGCTTCGCTGAAGAGGATGGCTCGCTGGTCAACAGCAGCCGCTGGCTGCAATGGCACTGGAAAGGCGCCGACGGCCCGGGTGAAACCCGCACTGACGTGCAGATCATGAGCGAGTTGTTCCTGCGCTTGCGTCAGCGTTACCAGAAGGAAGGGGGTACCTACCCCGATCCTCTGCTGAACATTCACTGGCCCTACAAGATCGCCGAAGAGCCGTCACCTGAGGAGCTGGCGAAGGAGATGAACGGCTGGGCCGTGACGGACTTCACCGACCCGACCGGTGCGACCGTCAAGTCCGGTCAGCAACTGTCGGGCTTCGGCCAGCTCAAGGATGACGGCAGCACGGCTTCGGGCTGCTGGATCTTCGCCGGCTGCTGGACCGAGCAGGGCAACCAGATGGCGCGCCGCGACAACAGCGACCCCTACGGCATGCACCAGGTCCAGAACTGGGCGTGGGCCTGGCCGGCCAACCGACGCATTCTCTATAACCGTGCTTCCAGCGACCCGCAGGGCAAGCCTTGGGATCCGGAGAAGAAGCGTCTGGTCTGGTGGAACGGCAAGGCGTGGGGCGGGACCGACGTGCCTGATTTCAAGGTCGATTCGCCGCCGGAAGCGGGCATGAACCCATTCATCATGAACCCCGAGGGTGTGGCGCGTTTCTTCGCCATCGACAAGATGGCCGAAGGGCCGTTCCCCGAGCATTACGAGCCTTTCGAAACACCGATTGGCATCAACCCCCTGCACCCGAACAACAAGAAGGTCGTCAGCAACCCGGCAGGCCGCATCTTCGATTCGGTGTGGGAAACCTTGGGCACACATGATGAATTCCCCTACGCGGCCACCACCTATCGCCTGACCGAGCATTTCCACTTCTGGAGCAAGCATTGCCGGCTCAACGCCATTGCCCAGCCTGAGCAGTTCGTCGAGATTGGTGAAGTCCTGGCCAATGAAAAAGGCATCAAGGCAGGCGACAGGGTGCGTGTATCGAGCAAGCGCGGGCATATCGATGCGGTTGCGGTGGTGACCAAGCGGATACGTCCGCTGCAGGTCAACAACCAGACGGTGCATCAGATCGGCATCCCGCTGCACTGGGGCTTTACCGGGTCCACGCGGCACGGGTACCTGACCAACACCCTGGTTCCGTTCCTGGGTGATGGCAATACCCAGACACCGGAGTCCAAGTCCTTCCTCGTCAAAGTGGAGAAACTCTGATGGCCAGCCAAGACATCATCGCCCGGTCGGCCACCACCACAGTGCCGCCTTCGGTACGCGAGCAGGAGCAGGTGGCCAAGCTGATCGACACCACCAAGTGCATCGGCTGCAAGGCCTGCCAGGTGGCGTGTTCGGAATGGAACGAGTTGCGTGACGAGGTTGGGCACAACCACGGGACTTACGACAACCCTCAGGACCTGAGCGCCGAAACCTGGACATTGATGCGCTTCACCGAGCACGAGCGCGACGACGGCAACCTGGAGTGGCTCATCCGCAAGGATGGCTGCATGCACTGCGCAGATCCCGGTTGCCTGAAGGCGTGTCCAAGCCCAGGTGCGATCATCAAGCACGCCAACGGCATCGTCGACTTCAACCAGGACCATTGCATAGGCTGCGGCTACTGCATCACCGGCTGCCCGTTCAATATCCCGCGCATTTCCCAGAAGGATCACAAGGCCTACAAGTGCACGCTGTGTTCCGACCGTGTCAGCGTAGGGCTGGAGCCAGCTTGCGTTAAAACCTGCCCGACCGGCGCCATCGTTTTCGGCAGCAAGGACGAGATGAAGGTGCATGCCGATGAACGCATCGTCGACCTCAAGTCCCGAGGCTACGAGAACGCTGGGCTGTATGACCCCGACGGGGTAGGGGGCACCCATGTGATGTACGTATTGCACCATGCCGACACACCTAAGCTGTATGCCGGGCTCCCGGACCAGCCGGTGATCAGCCCGCTGGTGGGGCTGTGGAAGGGCTTCACCAAGCCGCTGGCCTTGCTGGCCATGGGGGCGGCGGTGCTGGCCGGCTTCTTCCACTACGTACGGGTCGGGCCGCAACGTGTCGAGGAGGACGAGCAGCCTGTAGCGTCCGACACCAGCGTGCACCAAGTCGACCCGGCAGTGCATGTGTTCGATCCGAACAAGCCTGATGGGCAAGGGGAGCAGCGGCCATGAACGACAACAAGCCTATCCTGCGTTACACCGCCAACGAGCGCAGCAACCACTGGGTAGTGGCGATCCTGTTCTTTCTGGCGGGCCTGTCGGGGCTGGCGCTGTTTCATCCCGCCTTGTTCTGGCTAAGCAATCTGTTCGGCGGCGGTCCATGGACACGCATCCTGCACCCGTTCCTGGGTGTGGCGATGTTCGTTTTCTTCCTGGGCCTAGTGGTGCGTTTCTGGCGTGCCAACTTCATTACCGCCAACGACCGCCTGTGGTTGCGCAGAATCGATCGGGTCATGCGCAACCAGGAGGACGGTGTGCCTGCCATCGGCAAGTACAATGCCGGCCAGAAACTGCTGTTCTGGACGCTGCTAGTGTGCATGCTGATCCTGATGGTCAGTGGCGTGGTGATCTGGCGTGCTTACTTCAGTCACTACTTCGACATCGGCGCCATACGCCTGGCCACCTTGCTACACGCCTTCGCGGCGTTCGTGCTGGTGCTCAGCATCATCGTGCACATCTACGCCGGCATCTGGATCAAGGGGTCGGTAGGCGCCATGCTGCATGGCTGGGTCAGCCGGGCCTGGGCGCGCAAGCACCATGAACTGTGGTATCGCGACGTGACCGGTGACAAAACGCCGACCGAGCACCGACGAAAAGAAGGATGAACGCTTGAGTACCGTACTTGAACCTGGGCAGATCGAAGCGTCGGCCGTCATGCCGCCGTTTCTGCACCTGCCACCAGGCAACCTCTTCGACGTGCGAGCGGCTCGCCTGGAGCGCTTGGCCCAGGGCCACGCCATGGGCGACTACCTGCTGTTGATCGCGCGGCTTTGCCGCATCCAACAGCAGCTTGTGGATAACCCGCCGAGTGCGCTGCCTGTTGCCGAGGACCGTCAGCGTCTGTGCATAAGTCACGGGCTGCCGCCCCTGGCTGCTGACAGCCTTGTGCGCGAAGGCGCATGGCTGGCGTGGTTGCAGGCGCTGCTCGATCATTTCGATGAGTCGGGCCAAGGGCCCCTGCAAGATGCACTGCACAGGCTGCGCATCAGTGACGATACCCAGCGCAAAGGTTGGGCAATTGCCCTGCTCAGCGGCCAGTACGATGCCGTGCCCCCTGCACTGGTGCCGTTCGTGGGCGCAGCCTTGCAGGCGGCCTGGTCAAGCTGGTTGCTGGCGCTGCCAAGCACCGAACTCAAGCCCGCTGCCAGCCTTGCCCAATGCCCGGCATGCGGCTCGCCGGCCATGGCGGGCGTGGTACGCAACCGTGGCAAGCACAACGGCTTGCGTTACCTTGCCTGTTCGTTGTGCGCCTGTGAGTGGCACGTGGTGCGGGTCAAGTGCGTGTACTGCGACTCCAGCAAAGACCTGCGCTACAGCGCGCTCGACGATGACCGTCACGGACCCGGCAAGGCACCGCTGCGTGCCGAGTGTTGCCCAGGGTGCAACAGCTACCTCAAGCAGCACTACCTGGAAAACGACGCAGCAGCCGAAGCGTTGGCCGACGACTTGGCCAGCCTGGCCCTGGACATGCGCCTGGACGAGGAGGGGTACCATCGTCTGGCACCCAACCTGATGGTCTCGCCCGGCTAGCGGTTGATTGTCTACACTGTGAGACCGAGTTGCCTTGCCCAGGCAAGCGTCCTTGACACGGGTTTCGAAGGTTCCCGGACCTGCGGATGCCTGCGTTACCGTCGCTTGCCTGCCACAAGGCCAGCAGACAATGGACCCGTCCAAGGTAGTACCGCATGCCCTCCAGCTTAGCCAGCGTCACGCCTCGCCTGCCTTCCATCGATACACTCCTGCGCCACACCGCCTGTCTTGCGCTCATCGAGCGTTACGGCCGTGAAGCTGTTCTGTCGACCTTGCGCCACTTGCTGAATGATCTGCGCGACCTTGTCCGCAATGGCCAGCTGAATGCTGCCGAGGTGGCGCCGGAGTTACTGCTGGGCCGCGCCGGCGAACGACTCGACGTCCAGCAACGCAGCCAGGTTCGCCGCGTGTTCAACCTCACCGGCACGGTGTTGCACACCAATCTGGGCCGCGCCTTGCTCCCCGAAGAAGCCATCGAGGCCATGGAATGCGCAGCGCGCTACCCGCTGAACCTCGAGTTCGACCTGAGCACGGGCAAGCGCGGTGATCGCGATGACCTGATCGAAGGGTTGATTCGCGAACTGACCGGCGCCGAGGCCGTCACCGTGGTGAACAACAATGCAGCCGCTGTGTTGCTGGCGCTCAACAGCTTGGGCGCCCGCAAGGAAGGCATCATCTCCCGTGGCGAGCTGATCGAGATCGGGGGCGCCTTCCGCATACCCGACATCATGGCCCGGGCCGGCGTCAGGCTGCACGAGATCGGCACCACCAACCGCACCCACGCCCGCGACTACGAGGCGGCCATCAGCCCGCGCACTGGGTTGCTGATGCGCGTGCACTGCAGTAATTACAGCATCCAGGGCTTTACCACCCAGGTACCCACCCCGGAGCTGGCCCGCATTGCCCGCCAGCACAACCTGCCGCTCCTCGAGGACCTGGGCAGTGGCAGCCTGCTGGACCTCACGCGCTGGGGGCTACCCGCCGAACCGACGGTGCGCCAGGCACTGAGCGATGGCGCCGACATTGTCACCTTCAGTGGCGACAAACTGCTGGGCGGTCCGCAGGCAGGGATCATCGTCGGGCGTAAGGACTTGATCGCCAGGATCAAGAAGAACCCGCTCAAGCGCGCCCTGCGCGTGGACAAGATCACCTTGGCCGCCCTGGAGGCCGTATTGGCGCTGTACCGCAACCCTGATCGCCTGGCCGAGCGCCTGCCCAGCCTGCGCCTGCTCACGCGTGCCCAGGCGGAGATTCACACCCAGGCCCTGCGCGTGGCGCCCGCGATGCAAGCCTGCCTGGGCGAGCAGTGGCGCGTCAGCGTAGAGCCGACGCTGGGCATGATCGGCAGCGGCAGCCAGCCTGTCGCCCGCTTGCCCAGCGCCGCCTTGTGCCTGCGTCCACAGGTGTCCAAGCGGCTGCGCGGGCGCAGCTTGCATGCTTTGGAGCGAGCGCTGCGTGAATTACCGGTGCCTGTGCTTGGGCGCATCGACGACGATGCGTTGTGGCTGGACTTGCGCCAGCTGGACGATGAACCCCAATGGCTGGCGCAGCTGCCAAGCCTGCAGTTGGGGGCCTTGCAGTGATCGTCGGTACCGCCGGGCACATCGATCACGGCAAGACGGCGCTGCTGCAGGCGCTCACCGGCCAAGCCGGGGACCAGCGTCAGGAGGAACAGGCCCGTGGCATGACCATCGACCTGGGTTATCGCTACGCGTCGCTGGCCGAGGAGGCGCCACTGACTGGCTTCATCGACGTGCCGGGCCACGAGCGGTTTGTCCACAACATGCTGGCCGGTGCCCACGGCATCGACCTGGTATTGCTGGTGGTGGCGGCAGACGATGGCGTCATGCCGCAGACCCGCGAGCACCTGGCGATCATCGAACTGTTGGGCATTCCCCAGGCGCTGGTGGCCATCAGCAAGTGCGACCGGGTCGAGCCCGCACGCGTGGAAGCGGTGAAGCAGCAAGTCAGCCAACTGCTGGCGCCTGGCCCGTATGCCGATGCGCTGCACTTTCCCGTATCCAGTACCGTTGGTACCGGCATCGACGCCTTGCGCCAGGCCCTGCTGGCGGCAGCGCCCCATGCCCGCCGTCGCAGTGTGGCCGGAGGCTTTCGTCTTGCCGTGGACCGGGCGTTCGCCGTTACGGGCGCGGGGGTAGTGGTGACCGGCACGGCGCTTGCGGGGCGGGTGACTGCTGGCGACACGTTGCTGCTGGGCAAGGCTGGCAAACCGGTGAGGGTGCGCGGGTTGCATGCTCAGAATCAGCCCGCGCTGGTGGCTGAGGCAGGGCAACGTGTGGCGCTCAACATCGTCGCCGAGCGCCTGGCGGTGGACCAGATACGCCGCGGCGATTGGCTGGTGCCGCAGTGGTTGCACGCGCCTAGCACACGCATCGATATCACCTTGAGCCTGCTGCCTGGCCAAGCCCGTGCCTTAGAGCACTTCAGTGCAGTGCACGTGCACCTGGGTACTCAGGACGTGACAGCCAGGGTGGCTTTGCTCGAGGGGCAGAGCTTGGCGGCGGGGCAGCGCATGTTCGCACAGTTGCTGCTCAACGCGCCGTTGCAAGCGGTGCATGGCGACCGTCTGGTGCTGCGCGATCAGCGCGCTCAGTACACGCTGGGCGGCGGCACGGTCCTGGACCCGTTCGCCCCCAGTCGTCAACGCCGCAGCGTCGAAAGGCTGCAACAGTTGCAGGTGCTGCGCGACTGTACAGGTCTTGAGCAGGCCTTGCCGGGTTTGCTGGCCAGCGCACCGGGTGGGCTAGATCCACAGCGCCTGGAGCGGCAGTTCAATCGCCTGCGTGACAGCTGGCAGTTACCCGACGACGTACGCGTGATCGCCACCCGCCAAGGCCAGTTGTTGTTCGCTGCAAGCCAGTGGCAGGCGCTCAAGCAACGTGTGCTGGCCCAGCTGGCGGCCTTTCACGAGCAGGAGCCCGATCAATTGGGCCCGGACCGTGACAGGCTGCGCCGTTTCGCGGCGTTGCCACTGGACAGGCCGGGGTTCGTCAGTTTGCTCGAGCAGTTGCTGGCCGAAGGCGCCGTAGCCGGCAGCGGCCCCTGGCTGCATTTGCCTGATCATCAGGTTCAGCTCAGTGCCGCGGATGAGGCGCTCTGGGCGCGCCTGCAGCCAAGGTTGCAGGCTGGCGCTTACGATCCGCCTTGGGTAAGGACATTGGCGAGCGAGGAAAAATGCGCCGAGGCCGATGTACGCCTGCTGCTGCGCAAGCTGGCGCGACTGGGGTTGGTGCATCAGGTGGTGCGGGACCTGTTCTACCCAGAGTCGACCCTACGCCGCATGGCAGAGCTGCTACAGCATCACATAGGTGACACGCCGGTAGTGCAGGTTGCTGCATTTCGCGATATGTTGGGCATCGGTCGCAAGCGCAGTGTGCAGATTCTGGAATATTTCGACCGCATCGGTCTGACCCGCAGGGTCGGCGATCAGCGGTACATTCGCAGTGACAGTGCCCTGGCCCGCTAGCAGGCCAGGCACCGATTTCAAGGAAGGCAATCGCGCCCGGTGGCGCGGCCGGGCTTCAAACCCGGTTGGGGACGGCATCCGTTCCCGGGCAGGTTCGACTCCCGCTGCCTTCCGCCACTTCTAGCGTTCGCCGCACAAGTCCAGGGCAAACCAGTGCTCGGCCTCTTTCACGTCCAGCCCGGCACCCAGCAGCGCGAACATCTTGCCAAGGGCCGCCTCCCGCGTCATGCCGCCCCCGCTGACCAGGCCTGCTGCCCGCAGGCGGCTACCGGCAGCATAGGTATCGAAGACCACATCGCCTTCCGGGCACTGGGAAATGGCCACCAACATGACGCCACGCTGGCGTGCTGCACGCAAGGTGTCGAGCAGCGCCTGATCATCGGACGGCCCAGTGCCGCTGCCATAGCATTCCAGCAACAAGCCCTGCACGCCGCTGCCGAGCAAAGCCTCCAGATGACCTGCCTGCAAACCAGGGAACACCGGCACTACCGCAAGGTTCACGCGCTCACGGGGCTGCTGGTAACCCAAGCGCGCCGGCAAGGGGGCTACGTGCTCACTCTGGCGATGGCGCGGCAAGGCCGCAAAGGCATCGAACGCTTCGCTGCGCAGCTTGGAGGCGCGGCAACCGTGCAGCAGCTTGCCCGCGAAGTACAGTTGCACACCCGCTTCGAGGGGATGATCGAACTGGCGCAGTGCGCCGCACAGGTTGTCCCAGGCGTCGCTGCCAGGTGCCCCTGCCGGCAGCATCGAGCCGGTCAGCAGGATGGGAACCGGCAGCCCCAGCAACAGGAACGACAGTGCCGCTGCACTGTAGGCCAGGGTGTCGGTGCCATGCAGCACCAGTACCGCATCATGGCCACGGACACGCACGGCATCGACGATCGCATCACGCATCGCCAGCCAGTTGTGCTGCTGCATGTTGGCACTGTCGAGCAGTGGGTCCAGTTCCTGGAGTGTCCAGGTGACTTCGGGGGCGTCTGCCATCATGGCGAAGTGATCGCGCATGCGGGACTCGAAGCCGCCGGATGGGGCCAGGCCTTCCGGCGTTTCGAGCATACCGATGGTGCCACCGGTGTAGAGCACGAGGAGGTTCTTTACTGCGCGCATGGAAAGCGTCCGTAGCGATGAACGGGAAAGAAGAGCCGCGCTTTGCAGGGAAGGCTAGTGGGGCCGCAATGCGGCCCCTGGTGACTCAACCGACTGGCACAACCCTCGCTGGGGCGGCTGGCGATGTCAGCCTATCAGCGCAGCGGCTGAGCCTGGCCGACAGCTTTGTCAGCGGCTGTTTCCACCTGCGGGTTGGCAGGCCATGCAGTGCGGTCCAGGTCCAGGTCGGCGAACTTGGCCGAATCGAACACAGGCTGCTTGATGCCAGCCTTGCGCTGGTCATCGTAGTCGCGCATCACACGCAGGCCGACCTTGAACAGCAGGGCCAAGGCCATCAGGTTGACGAAGGCCAGGCACGTCATGGTGATGTCGGCGAAGGCGAACACGGTGGTCAGGTCCTGCATGGAGCCCCACACAACCAGCGCCAGCACCAAGGCACGGAAGCCCATCAATACTGCCCGGTTACGGGTGAGGAACTGCAGGCTGTTCTCGCCCAGGTAGTAGTTATAGAGGATGCAGGTGAACACGAACAGCGACAGGGCCACGCTTACGAAGATACGGCCCCAGTCACCTACCACGGCAGCCAGCGAGTTCTGGGTCAGGACAATGCCATCGCCCTCGAAGCCAGGGGTGTAGAAGCCCGACAGCAGGATCAGCAGCGCGGTGCAGGTGCAGATCACGAACGTATCCAGGAACACGCTGAACGCCTGTACCACACCCTGGGCACCTGGGTGCTTCACGGCTGCGACGGCGGCCACGTTCGGTGCGCTGCCAAGGCCGGCTTCGTTGGCGAATACGCCACGCTTCACGCCCATGACGATGGCGCTGCCCAGCAGGCCGCCAAACGCCGGGTCAAGACCGAAAGCGCTCTTGAAGATGGTTTCGAGCATGGCCGGCACGTGTTCGATCTGGGTACCGATCACGTACAGAGTCACGCCGATGTAGGCCAGGGTCTTGATCGGTACGAGCAGGTCGGACACCGCCGCGATGCGCTTGATGCCACCAATGAAGGTGATGGCCAACAGCACTGCCAGCACGATGCCGGTGTGGCGCGGGTCGAAGTGGAAGGCGTTTTGCAGCGAGTGGGTCACGGTGTACGACTGCAGGCCGATGAAAGCGAAGCCATAGGTGACCAGCAGCAGAATCGAGAAGACGATCGCCATGCCCTTGTACTTCAGGCCATGCTGAATGTAGTAGGCCGGGCCGCCACGGTACAGGCCGTCGCCGTCGGCGCGCTTGTACACCTGGGCCAGGGTACATTCGAAGAAGCTGCTCGACATGCCCACCAGCGCGGTGACCCACATCCAGAACACTGCACCTGGGCCGCCCAGCGTCACGGCGATGCCGACACCTGCAATGTTACCGGCGCCCACGCGGCCGGCCAGGCTCAGCATCAGGGCCTGGAATGAACTCAGTTGGCCTGCCTGGCCACGCAGCGATTCCTTGAACACACCGAACATGTGTACGAAGTGGCGGAACTGGACGAACCGGGAACGGAGGGTGAAGTAGCTACCCAGCCCCACGATCAGCACGATGAGCAGTTTCCCCGAGAGGAAATCGTTGAGTACTTCGAGCATTGGAAAATGACCTCGATTCTTATTCTTCGTGTGGAAAGACCAGCGGCCGGCAGGCGTACCGCTATTCGTTGGGGCGCATGGTTGGCCATGACAAGAGTCGTTACAATTTCGCGGTTTGGTCTTAATTGATGCGACTTGATGCTAAACTGGCGTCATTCGCGTCACGTAGGCCTTTGTCATGAGCGAGCATTTCGCTACCAATCTCAAGCTGGCTTGCAGCCACTACCGCTCTATCTCCGAAGTTTGCCGCCAACTGTCGATCAATCGCGCCCAGTTCAACAAATACCTGAGCGGCCAAAGCCGCCCGACGGCTTACAACCTCAAACGCATTGGCGATTTCTTCGGGGTGGAGGAATACGAGCTCGACCTGCCCGCCGATCAGTTTTCACGCTTGATCGGCGCGCGAGTGCCGTCTTCGGTCGAGCAAACCGGCGATCCGATCAGCGAGCTGTTTCGGCCTCTGCATGATCACGCGGGCAACCTGTCGCGTTACTGCGGGTATTACTTCGAGTACTCCAACTGCATGTCGGTGCCGGGTACGGTCCTGGTGTCGCTGGTGCATCTGTGGGAGGAGGGCGGTCGCTTCCTGTTCGAGCGCCAGGAGCGTCAGGAGCGGTCTACCGCGACAGACCAGCACGCCGAAGTGCGCTGTCGTTACCTGGGGGCTGCCTTCCAGTTGCAGGACCGGGTGTTCCTGATCGACTACGAATCGCTTACCTTCAACGAAATGAGCCAGACCATTCTCATCCCAAGCTTCAAGAGCCGTATCACCCGCCTCAATGGCCTCAAGGCCGGCGTGTCCAGCGGGGACCGGCGCAATCCTGCCTGTACCCGAGTGGTGTGGGAGTACCTGGGGCAAGAGATCAATCGCATCAACGCGTACCGCCAGGTGAAACTGTACCGGCCTGATGATCCACGCATAGATGAAGACATCCGCGAGCGGCTGGATGTGGGCCCGCTCAGGAATGGGTTGTTTGAAGTCGAGTAGGGGGAGCCGCGTCATGCGTGGTAGAGGATGAGGTCGGCCACGGCGCAACCTTCTCCGCCGCAATGATCATACGGCCCCACGTTGGACTTCCCCGCCCGGAAACCGCAAAATGGCTGCTTTCTCTTACAACCTCCGGATCTGCTGACTCTATGCGTATGCGCCTAATGCTGTTGGGTGGTGGCAATGCCCTCGGGCAAGCGCTGATTCGTCTTGGGGCCGAGGAGGACATCGCTTTCATGGCGCCGCGCCCTCCAGAGGAGGGCTGGGCGCCTGCCAGCCTCACCCAGTTGCTCGACGATCATCGCCCCGACGCCGTGGTCAACCTGGCGTATTACTTCGACTGGTTCCAGGCCGAGTCGGTCAGCGAGCAGCGTCTGGCGCTTCAGGAGCGCGCGGTGGAGCGGCTGGCAGAGTTGTGCCAGCACCACCAGATCACACTGGTCCAGCCCTCGAGCTACCGTGTGTTCGATGGCTCGCGTGCCACCGCCTACAGCGAGAAGGACGAGCCATTGCCGCTTGGCCTGCGTGGGCAGGCCCTCTGGCGTATCGAACAAAGCGTGCGTGCGGCCTGCCCGCAACATGTGCTGTTGCGCTTCGGTTGGGTGCTGGACGAAAGCATCGATGGCCTGCTTGGCCGTTTCCTGACGCGCGCCGAGCTCCCCCAGGAATTGCTGCTGGCCGATGATCGCCGTGGCAACCCGACACCCGTCGACGATGCGGCCAGGGTCATTCTCTCGGTGCTCAAGCAGCTGGACTGCAATTCGCCGCTGTGGGGGACCTACCACTACGCCGGGAACGAAGCGACCACCCCCGTGGCGCTAGGCCAGGCGATTCTCGCCGAGGCCGGCCAGCATCGTCAGCTCGCGGTACAGACGCCAACGCCGCAGGCTCATGCCGCGCGCCCGGATGCCAGCGAAGAGCCGCAGAACGCCGTGTTGGCCTGCAAGAAAATCCTTCATACCTTCGGTATCAAGCCCCGTGCCTGGCGTGCAGGCTTGCCGCCTCTTCTGGACCGGTTCTATCGCCATGGCTGATGCCCCCATCCTGATCACCGGCGGTGCCGGCTTCATCGGCTCCCACCTGAGTGACGCCTTGCTGGCGCGTGGCTACGCCGTGCGCATCGTCGACGACCTCTCCACGGGCAAGCGCGACAACCTGCAACTGGACCACCCCCTGCTTGAGCTTGTCGAGGGGGACGTTGCCGACGCCGAGCTGGTCCAGCGCGCTGCGGCGGGCTGCCAGGCCGTGGTGCACCTGGCTGCGGTGGCCTCGGTGCAGGCTTCGGTCGACGACCCGGTGCGCACGCACCAGAGCAATTTCATCGGCACGCTCAACGTGTGCGAAGCCATGCGTGTTCACGGGGTGCGCCGCGTGTTGTTCGCGTCCAGTGCAGCGGTCTACGGCAATAACGGTGAAGGCCAGTCCATCGCCGAAGACACACCCAAGGCGCCGCTGACACCGTATGCCGTGGACAAGCTGGCCAGCGAGCAGTACCTGGAGTTCTATCGACGCCAGCATGGCCTTGAGCCTGTAATCTTCCGGTTCTTCAATATCTTCGGGCCGCGGCAGGATCCTTCCTCGCCTTATTCGGGCGTCATCAGCATCTTCAGCGAGCGTGCAGTGCAAGGCCAGCCAATCACCGTGTTCGGTGACGGCGAGCAGACGCGGGATTTCCTGTATGTAGGTGACCTGGTGCAGGTCATGGTCCAGGCGCTCGAACAAGCGCAGGTCGAGGAGGGGGCCGTGAACATCGGTCTCAACCAGGCCACGTCGCTGAACCAGATGCTCGCTGCGCTCCAGCAGGTGGTGGGCAGCTTGCCAGCAGTCAGCTACACCACGCCGCGGTCGGGCGACATCCGCCATTCGCGTGCGGACAACAGGCGGTTGCTGGCTCGTTTCGACTTCCAGCGGGCCACCTCGATGGTGGAGGGGCTGGCCCGGTTGCTGGGCAAGCTCCGTTAGCAATCGAGGGGCGCTCTATTGGGCGTTCAGCAAGACGGTAACGAAAAAGGGGCGGCCTTGGCCGCCCCGTGCGTTTTGCAGCGGTCGATCAGAACTTGTAGCCCAGGCCGACCATGTAGACCCAAGGGTCAACGTCCACGTCGACCTTGGTCTTGCTATAACCCAAGGCGCTCGGGCCGTTCACGCTGGCCTTGGTGTCGATGTCCACGTACCAGACGGCGGCATTGACCAGCAGGTTGTCGGTGATCATGTAATCCATGCCCAGCTGGCCGGCGAACCCTACCGAATCCTGCAGTTTCAGGTTGCTGAACCCTTGCTGCTTGCGGTTGCTGCTCAGGTCTTCATCGAAGAACAAGGTGTAGTTGATGCCCACGCCCGCATAAGGTTGGAACTTCGACGACGCCTCCATCGGGTAGTACTGCAACGAAAGGGTCGGCGGCAGCTGCTTGATGTCGGCCAGCTTGCCATCCAGCCCGCCGCCCAGCCCTTTCACGCCTACCGTGTGCTTGAACGGCGTGGCTGCCAGCAGTTCCAGGCCAACGTGGTCGGTGAGCATGTAGGCGAATGCCAGACCCAGCTGGGTATCGCTGTCCAGGGTCGCCTTGGTGCCTGCCACCTTGTTGCCGTCGAACTTCAGGTCGCTGCTGTTCTCGTTGGGCGCAGTGGTGATGGCGCCAGCACGTACGATGAAATCACCGGGCTGATACGCGTGCGCAGCCGGGGCGGCGAGTGCCAGGGCCACGAGTGAGGCACCGAGCAAGGACTTGTTCATGGAAGCTCCCAAAGGACGTTGATAATCGTGTAGTCCAATGGTACGGATGCGATTAAACAGAAAGTTTGACCCAGCTCAACGAAGCGTCTGCACCGGCCTTCGGAAGGCTCATCTGAGTTCGTAGGCGTAGATCTTCTCGGCTTCCATCTGGTAACCCGCCTCAGCCAGTTCGCTGCTCGAAGGTTTGACGTGCATCGTGCCCTCTATCCAGTAGGGCTGGTACAGATCCTCTACCCGTACGCCCATTTCACTGACGATGTGCACAATCTGGTTCGACGGGGGCGGGGGCACATGGATGCACGCGCCGTAGTACGGCACCAGCAGAAATTCGGTGGTGCGGCCTTGCTCATTGACTTCCAGCGGCACGATGTAGCCCGGCAGCTTGATCTGCTGGCCATCGAGGCTGTTCACCACCGGTGCACCGGGCGCCTGCTGGCGCGCGGCTGGGGCGGACTCGGCAGACAGCGCATCGCTGAGCTGCGACATGTCATGCAGGGGTGCCAGTTGCGGTGCGACGACCGGTGCGCCCTCGGGGATCAGGGCGGGCCAGTCGAGCTCCCGGGGCTGCGATGCCCACGCAGGCACCGCGAGCATCACGAGCAGCGAACAAAGCAGGCGCCGGGCGGGGCTGCTGATTGACAGGCCGGCGCCAAAACGGCCAGTCCATGCGCTTGCTAGCGCGTCGCGAGCCACGAAGCAGGCGGTGAGAAATCGCATCATCACAGGCTCTCAAAGGTGGATCGACAAGCCATCTGCCAACGACTGTCGATAGGCTCGCCATGCCGGAACGCTGCCCATCAACAGCGCTGCGCCAAGGATGATAGCCAGCAACGACCATTCATGCGTGCTGGGCCAGGCCAGTGGCAGGTACAAGCCATAGTTGGCCTGCACGTAACCCTGGGCCAGGGCGATACCGGCGTACAGCAGGCCAAGCCCGGCAACGATCCCGGCAGTTGCCAGTGCCAGGGCCTCAAGCACCAGCAGCCCGGCGATGTGCCATGGCCGTGCACCGACCGAGCGCAGGATCGCCATTTCCCGGCGGCGCTCGTTCAGGCTGGTGAGAATCGCCGTGAGCATGCCAATCAGGCCAGTGAGCACGACGAACAGCGACACCACGAACAGGGCCTGTTCGGCAGTGCCCATCAGGCTCCACAACTCCTGCAACGCCACCCCTGGCAAAATCGCCAACAGCGGCTCGTTCCGGTACTCATTGATTTCGCGCTGCAGGCTGAAGGTGGCGATCTTGTTGTTCAAACCCAACATGAACGCCGTGATCGCAGCGGGTTGCAGGTCCATGCCACGCGCCTGTTCTGCACTGATGCGTCCCGCACCTCGGGCCGGCACGCCGTTGTGCCAGTCGATATGGATGGCCTCCATGCCGGCCAGGCTGATGTGCAAGGTGCGGTCAACCGGCGTGCCGGTGCGCTTGAGTACACCGACCACGGTAAAGGGTTTGTCGTCGTGCTTGACCAGGCTGATCGCCGCCACGCCATGGGCCAGCACCAGTTTGTCGCCCAGCTTGTAGTGCAAGGCATCGGCAACCTCTGCACCCAGTACCACCTCGAAAGGATCGTCGGCAAATTCCCGACCCTGGCGCAACGTCAGGTGCTGCTTGCGCCCGTACTGATAGTGGTCGAAATAGGCGCCGGTGGTGCCCATCACCCGGTAGCCGCGGTGCGAGTCGCCCAAGGAGATGGGGATCGCCCACTTCACCCGTGGGTCCTGGGCGTAGTGCTGGTAGCTGTCCCAGCGGATGTTGTTGGTGGCATTGCCGATGCGAAACACCGAGTACAGCAACAGGTTCACCGAGCCTGACCGCGCCCCGACAATCAGGTCAGTACCACTGATGGTGCTGGCAAAGCTGGCGCGGGCTTCGGTGCGCACCCGCTCGACGGCCAGCAGCAGGCACACCGACAAGGCGATGGCGAACGCGGTGAGAAAGGCGGTGAAGCGGCGGTTGGCCAGGCTGGCCAAGGCAAGACGAAGCAGGTACATCATGCCTCCCGGGGTTTGGCGGCGCGATTGAGCTCGGCCAGGGACAGGTGACGGTCGAACAGCGGGGCCAGGCTTTGGTCATGACTGACGAACAGCAAGCTTGAGCCTGCCGCGCGGCATTCGTTGAACAGCAAGGCGATGAACGCTTCGCGGGTATCGGCATCCAGCGCTGATGTGGGCTCATCGGCGATCACCAGCTCAGGCTGGCCGATCAAAGCGCGGGCGGCGGCGACGCGTTGCTGCTGGCCGATCGACAGGCTGTCGGCTCGCCGCGCCAGCAACTGCCTATCGCCCAGGCCCAGATGGGCGAGCAATTCGCTGGCGGCCTGGTCGACGCTACCGTGGCGCTCGATGGCACGCTGGGCGCGGCTGCGGGAGAAACGACAGGGCAGCTCGACATTTTCCCGTACCGAGAGAAACGGCAGCAGGTTGAATTGCTGGAAGATGTATCCGGTGTGGTCCACACGGAAACGGTCACGGGCACCTTGGCCGAGTAAGGCCAGGTCCTGCCCAAGCAGTTGGATTCGCCCACGGGCTGGCCGGTTGACCCCGCCGAGCAAGCCCAGCAGGGTGGTCTTGCCACTGCCGCTGGGGCCCTTGAGAAACACAGCCTCACCGGCTTGCAGGTCAAAGGCCGGGATATCCAGCAATGGCGGTTGTCCCGGCCAGGCGAACTCCACGCCTTGCAGGTGAATCAGCGGCTGGTTCATTCAGAGTGTGACCACGGCCTTGGTTGGCGCGGTTTCCACTCCCTTCTGGCCGTTCGGGCCGATCAATTGCACATTGATTTTCTGCGTGGCGGGGAAGGCCTTGAACAGCGGCGACAGGTCGATCTGGGTGAGCTTTTCGGGCGCTGCGCAGGTGAATTGGTAATGGGCGTTGATGTCGCTGTGGACGTGGCCTTTCTCGTGCTCGTCGCCATCGTCGTCAGCCTTGGCCGCATCCCCGAACAGTGGGCTTTGCAGTTCTTGCTGGTCTGGCGTGCAACCAGCGGCCGCCGTCAGGGCGAACAACTTCAGGGGCTGTTCCAATTGCTGACGCACGGCGGCTACCTTGGCCTTGTCGGCATCGCTGCTGGCCATGTGCTCGAAGCCGACCAGGTTCATCGCCGGGCTGTCCAGCTCAAGCTCCAGGGTTTTGCCGTCGAGCACGGCATTGAGCTTGGCCACACCATGCTCATGGGCGGCAAGCGTGCCATGGCCGTGATCATGCTCATGTTCATCGTGGGCATGGGCCATCATGGCCAGGGGCAAGCAGGCGAAGGGCAGGGCTAGCAGCAGACGACGCATGGATGACTCCAGGAGCAGGTCAATAGGAGTGGTTATGTTATAACGATTGTTTGGCGGGCCGCCAGCCTCGTGGCTCAGGTTTCATGTTGCGGTAGCATGGCGACAATGACTTGAGTGAGGACCTACAGTGAGAATTCGTGGAACGATCGGTGAGTGGCCGGTGGACTTGACCATTGAGCTTGATCCCCAGGAATGGGCGCAGTTGGCGCGGCCAACCGAACAACTCCCCGCTTCGACACCCCAGCCAGCTGCCGCGATGCTTCCCGCAGCGACGAAGGATGACGGGCCATGGCGGGTAGCCTGCGAGTTGTTGCGCACGGCTGGCCGTATGGAGGGGCCAGAGCTGCTTGAGCAACTGCAGGGCGTCACGGGGGACTTTGGCGCAGCCAAGCGGTTGCTGGTGCGGTTGCGGCACCATGGGCAGGTACGGGTGTTCAGTGAGGGCGAAACGCCGGTGTATGTATGGCAGACCGACGAAAAGGTGTAGATGACCTTCAAAAGACGTGACAGGTGTACCTGTGGCCGGCTCGCAGGTCACGGATGAACAGCCCAGGCAACGGGTGCTGTGCAGTCATCGTCAAGCTGCAGCCCTGATCAGCCTCCAGCCATTCGTAGCCCTCGGCAAAGCCTGAGCAAGGGGCATGAGCAAGGCCGCGTGCCTCACTCATGCCCTTCACCCCTGATGAGCCTCAGTACATCGCAGCGAACAGCTTACGGCGATACGTACCTACCAGCGGGTGGGCACTGCCAAGCAACTCGAACACCTGCAGCAATGCCTTGTGCGGTAGCCCATTTTCGTAACCGCGATTGCGCTGGAACAACTTGAGCAGGCTTTCAAGCGCGGGCTCGTACTGCTGGCGTGCCAGCTGCTGGATGCACAGTTGGTACGTGGCCTCGTCATCTTGTGGGTTCTGTGCCAGACGGCTTTTCAGGTCTGCAACCTCCGGCAGGCTGGCGGCCTGGCGCAGGAAAGTCAGTTGCGCCTTGGCGCCGGCCAGGGCGGCCTTATGGTCCTCGGTCTTGACCGCGTCTAGCACCACCTGGGCCTCGCCCAGCTCACCGCGCTCGGCCAGGCAGCGGGCGTACAGGATCAGGCCTTCGGCGTTGCTATTGTCTTCTGCAAGCAATTGCTGCAGCACCGCTTCGGCTTCGCCAAAACGGCTTTCGGCGAACAGCGCCTGAGCCTGTTCCAGCGGCGAGGCGGTGGGTGGCGCCGGCAGTTGCACATGTGGCTCGAGCATGGTGCGGATCGCCGATTCCGGCTGAGCACCGGCAAAACCGTCGACCGGCTGGCCATCCTTGAACAGCACCACGGTTGGCAGACTGCGGATGCCGAATTGCGCCACGACCTGTTGCTCGACGTCGCAGTTGATCTTGGCCAGCAGCAGTTCGCCCTGGTACTCCTCGGCAATTTTTGCCAGAAGCGGCATCAGCGCTTTGCAAGGCGCGCACCATTCGGCCCAGAAATCGACCAGCACTGGCTTGTGGAATGAATTCTCGATCACCAGCTGCTGGAAGGTGGCATCGGTGGCATCGAAGATATAGGGGGTGTCCTGGGTCATCGCGACTCTCGCAAATCCGTGAATGGCACCACTATAAAGGCTCGCGGCTGGCGTGGTACAGGCTGACCCGGCGGAATTCGTGCGGCTCGGCCAGGTCCGGCAGGGTCAAGGCGTCGAGCACCCCAAGTGGTCGGTACAACGGGTGGCTGAAGTCCCGTACGCGAGAGTCGGCCACCAGTGCCTGTCGGCCCCGGTCGAGGAAGGTATCGAGCAGCGGCAGGTTGGCGCGGTCGTAGAGCACATCGGCCACCAGGATCAGGTCGAAACGGTCATCCTCGGCAAAAAAGTCGCTGCTGTAGCCCAGTTCCACCTGGTTCAAGGCGGCGTTGGCACGGCAGGCGTCCAAGGCCAGCGGATCAAGGTCGCAGGCCACGACCTCCAGCGCACCTGCACGGGCAGCGGCGATGCCGGCGATACCGGAACCGGCGCCAAAATCGAGCACCCGCTTGCCGGCTACCCACTCCCGGTGCTCGGCCAGGTAGCGCGCCATGGCCAGCCCACTGGCCCAGCAGAAGCTCCAGTACGGCGGATCTTCGAGAATGCGCCGGGTTTCTTCGCTGCTAAAAGCGCGGTCCATGTTCTGATCATCGATCAGCCATAATTTCAACGCACAGTCAGGCAGGTCGCTGATCACCAGCCGTGCCTCGCCAATCAGGCCGCTCAAGGCCTGTTGCAACGCCACTGGCGCCACTTACGGTGCCTTTTCGAACTGCAGCGGGCCGGTGGCCTGGGTCTGTGCCTGGGTGATGCGCAGCGGCGGCAAGTGCATGATCAACTGGCCTGAGCGGCTGGCTCGTCCACGCAGCTCTACCCTGGCGCCGGCCGGAAATGCCTCGGGGTTGAAACGCAGCTGGTAGGGCAGGGCCTGGCCGGTACCCGGCAAGGTGCTACTGGCCAGCAGCTGTTGCGGCCTGTCGCGGTCATCGATCACCAGCAGGGCAAGTTCTACCTCTGCGCCGGCGGGGATGCCCAGCAACGTGCCGCTCAGCTCGCGCTGATAGGCCGGCAAGGGGCCAAGCGGCTGGGCCCTTTTGGACACTTTGGCGGGCGCCGGAGCAGGCGGTTGTTCGGTCTTGGGCTGGTCACTGCCGCAGGCGGTGAGCAGGGCGGCGCAGCACAGCACGGCAAGCGCTCGAAGTGGCATGGGGTAGTCCTTCAGGGGCAGAATTGCATGGATGTTAACCCCTTTGGCTTGTCTTGCCAGTGGGATGCGCTACCATGGCCCTCCCTTTTTTTGTTGCCTGCCACCATGCACTGTCCCTTTTGCGGTGCCAACGACACCAAGGTCATCGACTCGCGCCTGGTCGCCGAGGGCGAGCAAGTGCGGCGCCGTCGCGAATGCGTCGCCTGCGGCGAGCGCTTCACCACCTTCGAGACCGCCGAGCTGGTACTGCCCCGGCTGATCAAACAGGACGGTACTCGCCAGCCCTTCGACGAAGACAAGTTGCGGGCCGGCATGCAGCGTGCGCTGGAAAAACGCCCTGTCAGTGTCGAGCGCCTCGAGGCCGCCCTGGCCCACATCAAGAGTCGGCTGCGCGCCACCGGCGAGCGCGAGGTCAAGTCGCTGGTGGTGGGCGAGCTGGTGATGGGCGAGTTGCGCAAACTCGATGAAGTCGCCTACATCCGCTTCGCCTCGGTTTATCGGCGCTTCCAGGACCTTGACGAATTCCGCGAAGAAATCGACCGCCTGGCCCGTGAGCCGGCCAAAGAGTGAGCATGCAAACCCCCGCAGCTGTGCTTGACGCCCATTACATGGCCCGTGCCCTTGAGTTAGCGCGCAAGGGGCTCTACACCACCCACCCCAACCCGCGTGTGGGTTGCGTCATCGTCCGTGATGGCGAGGTGGTGGGCGAGGGCTGGCATGTGCGCGCCGGGGAGCCCCATGCCGAGGTGCATGCGCTTGCCCAGGCAGGCGAGCGTGCGCGGGGCGGCTGTGCCTATGTCACCCTCGAACCCTGCAGCCACCATGGCCGTACGCCGCCGTGTGCCGAAGCCTTGGTCAAGGCCGGTGTGGCGCGCGTAGTGGCCGCCATGCAGGACCCCAATCCCCAGGTGGCTGGGCGGGGCCTGCAGCGACTTGCCCAGGCCGGTATCGACGTGGCCAGCGGGGTGCTCGAAGAGCAGGCGCGGGCACTCAACCCCGGGTTCCTCAAGCGCATGGAACAGGGGTTGCCGTTCGTGCGCGCCAAGCTGGCCATGAGCCTGGATGGTCGTACCGCCATGGCCAGCGGCGAAAGCCAGTGGATCACCGGCCCTGCGGCGCGTTCTGCCGTGCAGCGTCTGCGCGCGCGCTCCAGCGTGGTGCTGACCAGTGCAAGCAGCGTACTGGCTGACGGTGCCCGCATGACGGTGCGTGGCGCCGAGTTGGGCCTGGACGCCGAAACCACCGCGCTTGCCCTGAGCCGGGCACCGCTGCGGGTGCTGGTCGATGGCCGTTTGCGCTTGCCCTTGCAGGCGCCCTTCTTCCAGGCCGGCCCCGCGCTGGTGGTGACCGCCGTCGCAGATGACCCACGTTATGCCGCTGCCGGCCATGAACTGCTCAGCCTGCCGGGCGACAATGGCCATGTGGACCTGCGTGCCCTGCTTCAAGCTCTGGCCGCCCGTGGCGTCAACGAAATCCTGCTGGAAGCCGGCGCCGGCCTGGTCGGGGCCTTCGCCCAGCAAGGCCTTGTCGACGAGTACCAGCTGTTCATGGCAGGCACCTTCCTTGGCTCAAGCGCACGCCCACTGCTGGACTGGCCACTGAATCGCATGAGCGAGGCACCGCGGCTGAAGATCACCGACATGCGCGCAGTAGGCGATGACTGGCGGGTCACAGCCGTACCGCTGCCTGCGCCCGGCGTATAATGCGCGGCTTGCCCCGCGCACACCGTTTTGAGGAAGACCCATGTTCACCGGCATCATCGAATCCATCGGCACCATCCGCAGTCTGACGCCCAAAGGCGGCGACGTGCGCGTGCACGTCGACACCGGCAAGCTTGACCTGGGTGACGTCAAGCTCGGCGACAGCATCGCCGTCAATGGCGTTTGCCTGACGGCGGTGGAATTGCCTGGCAACGGCTTCTGGGCCGATGTGAGCGTGGAGACCCTCAAGCGCACGGCTTTCGTCGACTTGAAAAGTGGCAGCAAGGTCAACCTTGAAAAAGCGCTGACGCCAACCACCCGGCTGGGGGGACACCTGGTCAGCGGTCACGTCGACGGTGTCGGCGAAATCATCTCGCGCAGCGATAACGCCCGCGCCATCCAGTTTCGCGTGCGTGCGCCGCGAGAACTGGCCAAGTACATCGCCCACAAGGGTTCGATTACCGTCGATGGCACCAGCCTGACGGTCAACGAGGTCAATGGCGCCGAATTCGAGCTGACCATCGTCCCGCACACCCTGTCCGAAACCATCATGGCCGACTACCGCGCAGGGCGTCGGGTAAACCTTGAGGTCGACCTGCTGGCCCGTTACCTGGAGCGCTTGCTGCTGGGCGACAAGGCGGCCGAGCCGAGCAAGGGCAGTGGCATCACCGAAAGTTTCCTGGCCGCCAACGGCTTCTTGAAATCCTGATTGAGAAGGGGGTGCCGCGTGGCGCTCAACAGCATCGAAGAACTGGTCGAAGACATCCGCCAGGGCAAAATGGTCATCCTGATGGATGACGAAGACCGTGAGAACGAAGGCGATATCATCATGGCAGCCGAATGCTGCCAGCCCGAGCACATCAACTTCATGGCCAAGCACGCCCGTGGCCTGATCTGCATGCCGATGACCCGCGAACGTTGCGAAACCCTCAAGCTGCCCCTGATGGCGCCGCGCAATGGTTCAGGCTTCGGCACCAAGTTCACCGTTTCGATCGAGGCGGCCGAGGGTGTCACCACCGGCATTTCCGCCGCCGACCGTGCCCGCACCGTGCAAGCGGCTGCCGCCAAGGACGCCAAGGCCGAAGACATCGTCAGCCCTGGGCACATCTTCCCGCTCATGGCTCAGCCAGGCGGTACGCTGGCTCGCGCCGGGCACACCGAGGCAGCCTGCGACCTGGCACGCATGGCCGGGTTCGAGCCCAGCGGCGTGATCTGCGAGGTGATGAACGACGACGGCACCATGTCGCGCCGCGCCGAACTGGAAGTGTTCGCTGCCGAGCACGGCCTGAAGATCGGCACCATCGCCGATCTCATTCACTACCGCATGATCCACGAGCGCACCGTGCAGCGGGTTTCCGAGCAGTCGGTGGAAAGCGAGCTGGGCGAGTTCAACCTGGTCACCTACCGCGATGCGGTTGAAGGTGACGTGCACATGGCCTTGACCCTGGGCGCCATCTGCGCCGAAGAGCCCACCCTGGTGCGCGTGCACAACATGGACCCGCTGCGCGACCTGCTGCTGGTCAAGCAGCCGGGTCGCTGGAGCCTGCGCGCCGCCATGGCCGCCGTGGCCGAAGCCGGAAGCGGTGTGGTGCTGCTGCTGGGGCACCCGCTCGATGGCGATGTGCTGCTTGCGCATATTCGCGAAAGTGCAGGCGATGCACCGGCCAAGACCCCGACCACCTACAGCACCGTGGGTGCCGGTTCGCAGATCCTGCGTGACCTCGGCGTGCGCAAGATGCGCCTGATGAGTTCGCCGATGAAGTTCAATGCGATATCCGGATTCGACCTGGAAGTTGTAGAATACGTGCCCTCCGAGTGACTTGAGGCGGCAATGACGCCCTGCAGCTCGAGTCCATACCCCTGTCGAGGCCGCCAGCAAGCGGCCTTGCGTTTGAAGATGAGAATATCGCAATGACCCTGAAGACCATCGAAGGTACCTTCATTGCCCCCAAAGGTCGCTATGCTTTGGTGGTTGGCCGCTTCAACAGCTTCGTCGTCGAAAGCCTGGTAAGTGGTGCCGTTGATGCCCTGGTACGCCATGGTGTCAGCGAGAACGACATCACCATCATCCGTGCGCCTGGTGCGTTCGAGATTCCGCTGGTTGCCCAGAAGGTCGCCCAGCAAGGTGCTTACGACGCGATCATCGCGCTGGGCGCTGTAATCCGTGGCGGCACCCCGCACTTTGAATACGTGGCGGGCGAGTGCACCAAGGGCCTGGCTCAGGTGTCCATGGAGTTCGGTGTTCCTGTGGCGTTCGGCGTACTGACCGTCGACTCCATCGAACAGGCCATCGAACGTTCCGGCACCAAGGCCGGCAACAAAGGTGCAGAAGCTGCCCTGTCTGCCCTGGAAATGGTAAGCCTGCTGGCGCAGTTGGAGGCCAAGTGATTAGCGACGAAAGCGATCGTTTCAACCCGCGCGATCCCAAGCCTGCGGATGCCGGCAAGCCATCGAAAAGCGCCAAACGCCGTGAAGCCCGCAAGCTCGCGACCCAGGCACTGTATCAATGGCACATGGCGCATCATTCGTTGAACGAGATCGAAGCGCAGTTTCGGGTCGATAACGATTTTGCAGATGTCGACGGCGCCTACTTCCGTGAAATCCTGCATGGCGTTCCGGCCATCAAGGGCGAAATCGACGGTGCGCTCGAGCCCTGCCTGGACCTGAGCCTTGACGAACTCGACCCGGTCGAACTGGCCGTGTTGCGTCTGTCCACCTGGGAGTTCATCAAGCGCATCGACGTGCCTTACCGCGTTGTGATCAACGAAGGCGTCGAGCTGGCCAAGGTCTTCGGCGCCACCGACGGTCACAAGTTCGTCAACGGCGTGCTCGACAAACTGGCACCGACGCTGCGCGAAGCCGAAGTCAAGGCGAACAAGCGCTGATTGCGGCGCAGCCTGGCCATGGGTGAGTTCGAGCTGATCAACCATTACTTCGCCTCCGCGCACTGTGCAGTGCACGGCGAGGGCGAAGGGGTGGCGCTGGGCATCGGTGACGACTGTGCTCTGCTGGATCTGCCTCCCGGTGAGCAGTTGGCCGTCTCGACCGATACTCTGGTAGCTGGGGTGCATTTCCCTGCCGTCTGCGACCCGAAGCTGCTGGGTCAGCGCTGCCTGGCAGTCGCCGTCAGTGACCTGGCCGCCATGGGCGCTACCGCGATCGGTTTCACGCTGGCCCTCACCCTGCCTGACGTCAGCCACGCGTGGTTGGAGGAATACTCGGCAGGGTTGAGCCGCATGGCTCACCGTTGCCGCATGAGCCTGATTGGCGGGGACACGACCCGGGGTCCGCTGAGCATCACCGTGACGGTGTTCGGCCGTGTGCCGGCCGGGCAGGCATTACGCCGCACTGGCGCCCAGCCGGGCGACCTGCTGTATGTCGGTGGCGTGCTGGGCAAGGCCGCTGGCGCCTTGCCTCTGGTGCTCGGGGAGCGCCAGGCGCCGCCGGACGTGGCAGAGCCGCTGCTGGCCCACTATTGGGCGCCCATGCCGCAGCTCACCCTCGGTGCCTTGCTCAGAGGGCACGCCACGGCGGCACTGGATATTTCCGATGGGTTGCTGGCCGATTGCGGTCATATCGCCAAGGCCTCTGGCGTGGCGCTCGAGGTGAACCTGGCGCAGGTGCCAGTGTCCCCCGAAGTGGAGGCGTTCCTGGGCCGCGAGGCAGCCGTGCAGGCAGCGCTCGCCGGTGGCGACGACTACATACTGGCGTTCACGGCACCTCCGGACGCCTTGACGCACCTTGCGCACTTTGGCTTCATCCAGGTCTACCCCATTGGCCGCGTGCTGCAAGGGCAGGGCGTGTCCCTGCGCGATGCGCACGGTCAGGACATCACGCCTCGGCAGCGGGGCTATCAACACTTTAGGGAGATACCGTGACCGACCACCCCAATCAGGTGCCTGCGGAGTTCGTTCCGCCATCGGTCTGGCGCAACCCTTGGCACTTCATCGCGTTCGGGTTCGGCTCCGGCACCTTGCCCAAAGCGCCCGGCACCTGGGGCTCGCTGGTGGCGATACCCTTCATTCCGCTCTGGCAGATGCTGCCCGATTGGGGGTACTGGCTGGTACTGGGGATCACCATGCTGTTCGGCTTCTGGCTGTGCGGCAAGGTGGCCAATGACTTGCGCGTGCATGACCACGAAGGCATCGTCTGGGACGAAATGGTCGGCATGTGGATCACGCTGTGGTTGGTGCCCGATGGCTGGCAGTGGCTGTTGGCGGGTTTTTTGATGTTCCGTTTCTTCGACATCCTCAAGCCTTGGCCCATTCGCTGGATCGATCGTCACGTGCATGGCGGCGTCGGCATCATGCTCGATGACGTGCTGGCCGGCGTCTTCGCCTGGTTGGGCATGCAGGTTCTGGTATGGGCTGTCGCGTAGAACGGGGGCTGCCATGGTGCTGAAAGGTATGCTACTGGCATTGTTGATGGCCGCTGCCCCATGGGCGGCTGCCGGCGACAGCCAGCCTGGCCAGATTCGCCTGGTCAGCGAGGAGTGGGCCGACTACACCAACGCAGATGGCACCGGTGTGGCCTGGGACGTGATGCGCAAGGTGTTCCAGCCCGCAGGGATCGAGGTCGTGCCGCAGAGTGCACCGTATAGCCGTGCCATTGGCCTGGTCAAACGTGGCGAGGCTGACGCCTGGGTTGGCTCGTACAAGGACGAAAGTGAAGACAACCTCTACCCTCGCTGGCATTTCGACGTCGACCATATCTACGCCCTGGGGCTTGCCAGCAAGCCGGCCCCCACACTGGCAACCATAGGCGACTATCGCCTGGCCTGGGTGCGTGGCTATGCCTATGGCAAATACCTGCCCCGCGTGCGGGAGTACCGTGAAATCCAGCGACGCGAAGGCATTCTGCCCATGCTGGAGCATGACCGGGTGGACTTCTATGTCGACGCCATGACCGAAGTGGACTACGTCATCGGGCAAAGCTCGCAACCCGATCGATTCCGGCGCACCCATGTGGTCGAGCTGCCCATGTACCTGGCGTTTGCCCGCAGTGAGCGGGGTGAGGCACTGCGTGATGTGTTCGACAAACGCATGGCCGAACTGGTGCGCAGCGGCGAACTCAAGCCGATATTCGAACGTTGGAAACAGCCTTATCCTTTCGATGCCAGTACCAAACCGTAGCGCGTGGTACATGCCCGCAACCGCTACGCATCGAGGTTTTCGATAATAACCGGCGGTATACTGCGGGAGCACTGCCTGTAAGCTGCTGATACAATCGGTCCATTGAAATTCCCACTTATCCCAGGAGCACAACGTGCCCGTTGTCTTTGTTGCCGCCTCTAAACTCCCGACGCCTTTCGCGACTTTCACCATGCACGGCTTTCTGGATGAAGCCACTGGCCGCGAGCATGTGGTGCTCAGCCTGGGTGATATCGCCGATGGGCAGCCGGTACTGGGGCGCCTGCATTCCGAATGCTTGACCGGCGATGCCTTGTTCAGTCAACGCTGTGATTGCGGGTCGCAACTCGAAGCTGCCCTCCAGGCGATCGCCCGAGAAGGTCGTGGCGTGCTGCTTTACCTGCGCCAGGAAGGCCGTGGCATTGGCCTGCTGAACAAGATCCGCGCCTACGAACTGCAGGACGGAGGGGCGGACACGGTCGAAGCCAACGAGCGCCTCGGGTTTGCTGCGGATCAGCGCGACTATGCCATCTGCCTGCCGATGCTCGAGCACCTGGGTGTCAAGGCGTTGCGCTTGATGACCAACAACCCGCGCAAGGTCAAGGCCTTGACCGACATGGATATCGTGGTGGCCGAGCGTGTGCCGCTACACACCGGGCACAACCCGCACAACAGCCATTACCTGGCAACCAAGGCCGGCAAGCTGGGCCACATGCTGGGCAATGAACACCAGGGCGAGGTGCCCCAGGCGTGACCCGCGCCGAGGTCAAGCGGCGCCTCGCCCTGGCTTGGTGGCAGTACCTGGCGGTGGGGCTTGTGCCGCTGCCGGTCATGGCCTGGGCCTTTGGCGGTGGCGAGGCGATGATTCCCATGTTGGCCATGCCGCTGTTCATTGCTGGCGCAGCCACGTTGTTTCTCACCTTGCCGCGCTTCGGTGCCTACAAGCGCGCGCTGATTGCCACCTCCAAGGCGCTCGGTACCGAAGCCGAGCCTGCTGCGTGGATCGAACTGGCTCGCGTGCGGCGCCTGGCCATGACCTATGCCTGCTTCCCCGCCTGGGTAGCCGCCGTGTCGGTACTGGTGGGCCTGGAAACCGTCCCACAGGTGCTGCTGGCCTTGTCCACCGTGGTCTTGCTCTACTTGTACCGTCTGCCGTCTCAGCTCGGCTGATGCGCCGGCTCATAGCGGGGCTGGCGCTACTGGCCTGCAGCCTGGCGAGCGCTGGGCCACTACGCGTCGTCAGCCTGGCACCGTCGTTGACGGAAATCATGCTCGAACTGCAGGCAGGCGACCTGCTGGTGGGGGTGCTCGATGGGGGTGAACGGCCACCGGCGTTGCGAGCGTTGCCCTCGGTGGGGCGCTATGGCCAGCTGGACATGGAGGGTTTGCTCAGTCTGCGCCCCGATCTGCTGCTGCTGTGGCCGGGCAGCGTACCCCCCGCGCAACGCGACCAGCTCAAACGTCTGGGCATCCCTGCCTTCAGCGCAGAGCCCCACAGCATCGAGCAGTTGATTGGCCAGATCGAAGAAATCGCTGAACACGTAGGCCACGCTGACCAAGGCCGCCGCTACGCTCGCGCCCTGCGTGCACGATTGAAAACACTGCGCCAGCAGTACCGTCGCGACAGGCCCCTGCAGGTCTTCTACCAGGTCTGGGATCGCCCCTTGTACACCTTGGGTGGTCAGCAAGTGATCAGCGATGCACTGGCCGTCTGTGGTGCGCGTAATGTCTTTGCGGATTTGAACCCGGCAGCGCCCCAGGTGAGCGTAGAGTCGGTCATTGCGCGCGACCCCGACATCATCCTGGCCGCCGATGCGCAACAGTTGGCCAGTTGGAAGGCCTGGCCGGCGCTGCGCGCGGTGGCGCAAGACGGGTTACTGGTGGTGCCGGACAACGGCATCGAGCGCCCCAGTGGGCAGATGATCGAAGCGACGGCTCGCCTGTGCGAACTGCTGGCCGCTAGAGCGCCGGTGCCCACGTCACGCTGAACAACAGCGTGCGCCCTTCTTCCTGGTAGGCATGGGGGCTGCCCTCGTAGCTGTACAGGGCGCGGCTGTAGCCACGGTCGAACAGGTTGTCCAGCTTCGCCTCCACGGTCAGCGCCTCGGTGGCTGCCCAACTGCCGCGCAGGCCCAGCAACCCATATCCACCCAAACGGTTGCGGTTGGCTTCATCATCGTAGCTGCTGCTGACAGCCTGTACGCTGGCACCGATGCCGAAGGGTCCCACACGGCGGTCCAGGTCCAGGCTCAGGGTGCGGCGTGCCCGTCGGGCCAATGTATGGCCACTGTCGCGGTCACGGGGGTCGATCATCGCCAGGCCCAGCTGGCTGCTCCATTCGCCCCACTGTTGGGCCAGGGCCAGCTCTACACCGTCGACGCGCGCCGAGGCCACGTTGCGGGGAATGGCGTCCTGACCGAACACGATCGCATCGCGCAGGTCGGTGCGGTACAGGGAAGCCTCCAGGCGGGTGTCGGTAGACAGCTGGCTGCGCCACTGCACTTCATAGGTCCTGGCGTGCTCGGGGTCAAGGTCAGGGTTGCTGAACTGCGGGTAATACAGGTCGTTGAACGTCGGGGCCCGGAAGCCTTCGCTGTAGGACAGCACCACATCATTGCGATCATCGAGCGCAACGCTCACGCTGCCACTCCAGGTGGTGTGAGTGCCGAACTGCTCGTTGCGGTCCTGGCGTACGCCCGCTTCGGTGGAGAACAGCGGGCCTTGATAGCGGTGCTGAAGAAACACCGCCCGGTTCCAGCGGCTGTCCTTCTCGAAGTCGGTACTGGCGTGCACGCGGTCCTGATACCAGTCGGCGCCGGCGAGCAGGCTGTGCTGATCGTTCAGGGCCAGGTCGTTCTGCCAGGTCATCTGGTCGCGGTAGGTGTTGAACACAAAGCGTTCTGAGCTCAACGTGTCGCGCTTGTCGTCACGGTTTTCGCTGTGCGCCACCTCCATCCGCGTGTGCCAGTTGTCGGTGAGCTGGGCGTCGAGGTAACTGCCCAGGCTGGCGACGGTGAAGTCGGTGTACGGCTGTTGGCCGACGCTTTGGAAGGTGACAGGGTCGAAGCCGCCGAATGGATTGTCGTATTGACTGCGGCCCTGACTGTGCAGCAGGTTCAGGCCGACTTCGATGCGCTCGCCGAGCGTCTGGCTCAGGCTGAAGTTGAGCGATTTGTTGCGGTAAGCGTCATGGTCGGCGTCACTGCTGAACGACGGTCCGGTTGAATCGATGCCTGCCGTTTCGTCCAGGCTTGCGCCCAGGTTGAAGCGCGTTGAGCCATCGGCGCCCGACACACCCAGGCTGCGCTGGAAGGTTTTTCGGCTACCGGCAGCCAGGCGCACGCGCGGGTGCAGGCCGTCACCGAGGCTCCGTCGGGTGAACACTTGGATGACCCCGCCAATGGCATCGCTGCCATATACCGCCGACCGAGAGCCGCGAAGCACTTCGACACGCTCGATCTGGTCGACGTTGAGAAACTGCAGGCCGCTGTCGCCTGAGGTCGCGTTGGCGATGCGTACACCATCGACCAGCACCAGCGTTTGCGCGGTCTTGGTGCCGCGAATGAAAAGGCCTGGCAAGCTGCCGCGCCCGCCGGTCGGTGCCACTTGCACGCCCGGCACGCGGCTGAGCAGGTCCATGACGCTACTCGGTTGCAGGCGGTCGATATCGGCCCGGGTAAACACGGTGTTCGCAGCACTGGTGGCGGTGCGCGATTCGGCCTGTCGGCTGGCGCTGATGAGCACGTCAGGCAGTTTCAGGGCGTCATCTCGTTCGGACGCCAGCAGGGGCAGAGGGAGGCAAAGCAGGGTGGCAAGGGTCGGGTTTTTCACGGGCGGTACATATCTGCGAAGTCTGCGCACTCCAACACAGCGGAGCCCAGCGCAGAAAGGCCCTTGCCCTCAGAGTCGCCATGAACGAAAAAGAAGCCGGCAATCACAGACCCCGTTGGGTAAATGACTGCCTGCTCGTTTGGCTGAGCACCCGGGCTGCAGCGCAGCCCTGCACATCAAAGTCCCAGCTTGACCATGCGGGCCTTGACGCTAGCTTCGATGCCCGCTGCATCCAGCCCACACTCTGCCAGCATCTGCGCGGGCTTGGCGTGTTCCACATAAAGGTCCGGCAAGCCCAGGTGCAGCAACGGCTTGACCACCGCTTCCCTGGCCAGGCACTCGCCAACGGCAGCACCGGCGCCGCCCATGATGGCATTTTCTTCGAGGGTCACCAGCAGTTCGTGGCTACCTGCCATTTCCAGCACCAAGTCTTCATCCAACGGCTTGACGAAGCGCATGTCGACGACCGTGGCGTTGATCTGTTCGGCTACTTGCAGGGCTTCGGCCAGCTGCACGCCAAAGACCAGCAGCGCGACCTTTTCACCCCGGCGACGAACCACGCCCTTGCCAATCTCCAGCGGTTCCAAGCCCTCGTCGACAGCAGCGCCAGGGCCTGTACCGCGCGGATAGCGCACGGCAGCCGGGCCGTTATAGAGGTGGCCCGTACTGAGCATCTGGCGCAACTCGCTTTCGTCGCTGGGGGTCATCACCAGCATGCCAGGGATGCAGCGCAAGTAGGACAGGTCATAGCTACCGGCATGGGTCGGGCCGTCTTCACCCACCAGACCGGCGCGGTCGATGGCGAACAGCACGTCCAGGTTCTGCACGGCCACGTCATGAATCAACTGGTCATAGGCCCTCTGCAGGAAGGTCGAGTAGATAGCCACTACCGGTTTGCTACCTTCGCAAGCCATGCCCGCCGCGAGCGTGACGGCATGCTGCTCGGCAATCGCCACGTCGAAATAGCGTTCAGGGTAGCGTTCGCTGAACGCCACCAGGTCGGAGCCTTCCTTCATGGCCGGCGTGATGCCGACAAGGCGATCGTCGGCGGCGGCCATGTCGCAGAGCCACTGGCCGAACACGGCGGAATATTTCGGTCCGCTGGCCTGTTTCGGCGCAACCGGCTTGTCCACAGGCTCGAGCTTGGTGATGGCGTGGTAGCCGATCGGGTCGATCTCGGCCGGGGCGAACCCCTTGCCCTTTTTTGTCACCACGTGCAGGAACTGCGGGCCTTTGAGGTCGCGCATGTTGCGCAGGGTGGCGATCATCGTGGGCAGGTCGTGACCATCGATGGGACCGATGTAGTTCCAGCCCAGCTCTTCGAACAGCGTGCCGGGTACCAGCATGCCCTTGGCATATTCTTCGGTACGCCGCGCTATTTCCCACGCACCTGGCAGGCGCGACAGCACTTTCTTGCTGCCTTCGCGCATGCTGGAGTAGGTGCGGCTGGAGAGGATCTTGGCCAGGTAGTTGGACAAGCCTCCCACATTGCGCGAGATCGACATGTCGTTGTCGTTGAGGATCACCAGCATGTCGGCGTTGACTTCCTGGGCGTGGTTCAACGCCTCGAACGCCATGCCTGCGGTGAGTGCGCCGTCGCCGATGACCGCAATCGACTTGCGAGCGCTGTTTTGCAGGCGCGCCGCGATGGCCATGCCAAGGGCTGCGCTGATCGATGTGCTGGAGTGTCCGACGCCGAAGGTGTCGTACACGCTTTCGCTGCGGCGCGGGAAGGCGGCTACGCCGTCCTTCTGGCGAAGGCTGAGCATGCGGTTGCGGCGCCCGGTCAGAATCTTGTGCGGGTAGGCCTGGTGGCCCACGTCCCATACCAACCGGTCATCGGGGGTATCGAAGACGTAGTGCAGGGCGATGGTCAGCTCGATGACGCCCAGGCCGGCACCGAAGTGCCCACCGGTCTGGCCCACGGTATACAGAAGTTCCTGGCGCAACTCGTCGGCCAGGGTCTCCAGGTCGGCTTCGGCCAGACGGCGCAAGCCATCTGGCGTGTCAGCGCGGTCGAGCAGCGGCGTGACCGGGCGTTCGCGGGGGATCTCTTGAAACGTCGTGGGCATCAGGCGAGTCGTTATAGGTGTATTAAGACGCGGCAGTTTACCCCATTGTAGGAAAAGCTGCCCATTCAGACGGGTGACGCGCTGGCGGCTTAACAGCCATCACGCGGTACTCGCCAGGTCAGTTGCGGCGTTCGACGATGTAGCACGCCAGGGCTCGCAGTGGCTCGGCCTTTTCGTCGAAGCTTTCCAATGCGACCAATGCCTGGTCGCGCAGTTCGATCGCGTAGGCCTTGGCCGCCTCCATGCCCAGCAGGGCGGGGTAGGTCGGCTTGTCGCGGGCGATGTCGGCGCCCTGGCGTTTACCCAGTGTAGCCGTATCGCTTTCCACATCGAGGATGTCGTCCTGAACCTGGAAGGCCAGGCCGATGGCCTGCGCATACACCTGCAAGGCATCGAGCTGCGCCTGGTCGGCGCGGGCACTGGCCAATCCGCCCAGGCGGACGCTGGCCTCGATCAGTGCACCGGTCTTGTGCCGGTGCATGAACGCCAAGGCTTGCTGGTCCAGCTTCATGCCCACCGAGCCCAGGTCGATGGCTTGCCCGCCCACCATGCCAGCGGGGCCGGCGGCCGAGGCCAAGGCCTGCACCATGGCCAGGCGAAGTGCGTCGGTCTGGGGGCTCAGGCGGGGGTCGAGCAATGCGCTGAAGGCCAGGCTTTGCAGGCCGTCACCGGCAAGAATGGCACAGGCCTCGTCGAACGCCTTGTGCGTGGTCGGCTGGCCGCGGCGCAGGTCGTCGTCATCCATGGCCGGCAAGTCGTCGTGGACCAGCGAGTAAGCGTGGATGAGCTCGACGGCGCAAGCGGCGCCGTTGGCGTGCTCCGCCGGAGCGCCCAAGGCCTCGCAGGCCGCGTAGACGAGCAGCGGGCGTACGCGTTTGCCGCCGTTCATCACGCTGTAGCGCATTGCGGCGTACAGGCGTTCAAGCTCGGCCGTAGGGGCGATGAACAGCGGCTCGAGTGCGCCATCGACGCGTGCCTGGCAGGCGGACTGATAGGCACCGATCATGCCTCGGGCTCCACGTCGAAGGGCTGGGCAGTCAGCTCGCCATCGCGCTCCAGCAGAACCTGCACCTTCTGTTCGGCCTGAGCCAGTGCGCCTTGGCAATCACGCGTCAGCGCAATGCCTTGTTCGAAAGCGGCAAGCGAGTCCTCCAGGGACAACTCGCCGTTCTCCAGGCGCTCGACCAGTGCCTGCAACTCGGCAAGGGATTGCTCGAAATCAAGGGAAGCTTTTTTGCGGGCCATGGCGGCAGTCTCGGCGGTAGTCTGAACGCCGCGACACTAGCAGAGCGGGGCGGGGTGAGCAAACCGCCATTGGCACGGCAGCGCCGGGTTGGCGCTACCGTTCAGGCCCTGGCGTGGCCAGGTCGATCAGATCGCCGCAGCCGTTTGCGCCTGCAGCGCCAGTCGATACTGCGCCAACTCGTCGATGGTCAGCATGGGAAGGTTGTACTGGCGTGCATAGACGGCCACTTCCTCACCGCGAGCCATCGTGCCGTCAGGGTTCATCAATTCGCACAAGACGGCTGCCGGCCGCAGTCCGGCCAGGCGGGCCAGGTCAACCGAGCCTTCGGTGTGACCGCGACGCGTGAGCACACCGCCATTGCGCGCGCGCAGCGGAAACACATGCCCAGGGCTGACGATATGCCGTTGCTCGGCCGAAGAGCGCAGTGCAGCGGCAATCGTGGTGACCCGGTCCTGGGCGCTTACGCCAGTGCTGATGCCCTCGGCAGCTTCGATGGTGACCGTGAACCCGGTGCCGTGGCGGGCCTGGTTGTTCTGGACCATGGGTGCCAGTTGCAGCTCATCGACCGTTGCCTCGTCCAGGCACAGGCAGACGATACCGCTGCAATCGCGGATCATCATGGCCATGGTCTGCAACGAAATGTTCTCGGCAGCGGCAATGATGTCCGCTTCATCTTCACGGTCGTCATCGTCAAGCAGCAGCACGGGGCGACCGGCCTTGAACGCGGCGATGGCGGCGGTGACATTGGGAAAGTGCACAGGGTGCAAGGTAGACATGAAACGCTCCTCGTAAGTGATCGATGAACGTCTCGGGGCGAGCAAAATGCGTGCGCAAGGGTGCCCGTGGGGCCCCTGCCTGACGCCTTCTTTCATCCGGACTATGACCGTCGGCCCTGGAATCTCACCAGGTCTGCTGACCTCCGGCATGGCCGGAGCGCTCGCGGGCTCATCTTTCGATTTACCGCCGGTGGGGACTTTCACCCCGCCCTGAAGACCGGGCAAGCATACCGCACCCTGTGCCTGGGTTGGCAACCCGCCGTTATGATCTAGACCGCTGTCAGCGGCTGGGCGAGGTGCCCTGCGGTGCTGCTTTGCTCAAGGTGTCGATCACCCAGTGCAGCGACGCCGCAAGCATCGGCCCATGCCCAAGGCCGTCGAACTGCTTGAAAGACACCTGCACGCCCTTGAGCTGGGTCAGGCTGGCGGCGAGGCTCCGTGCCGTCTGATCGGCGTGGGGCTGGGCCGGTTCGCGGGGGCTGGCCGGCTCCAGTGAGCCGCGCATCAACAGCACCTGCGGTTGGGCATCCCCCAACCGCGCCGGCAGGCTTGCCGCTTCGCGCAGGATCGCGCCGTCATGCCACCACAGCGATGGGCTGGCCGCCGCATAGACGGCGAATGACTTGGGCCGGGTGAAGAGGGCATGGAGCACGGCCAGGCCGCCATACGAGTGCCCCCACAGCGTCTGCTGCTGGGGGTCGATGCTCACCAGTGCTGCCAGCCCCGAGCGCATGCGGGTCTCCAGCAGGTCAAGAAAGGCATCCACCCCGCCGCTGGGTAACCCGGTGAGTGGGTCGCGTTGCTCTGTCTGCCCGGCCAGCGCCGGCGTGTAGTCGTAGGTTCGGCTGGTTCTGTCGATGCGCTGGCGGGTCTGGTAACCCACGGCGACCAGTACGGGGGCCTGGCCGGCGGCCAAGGCATCGAGTCGTTGTGGGTCCAGTGCGCTCAGGGCTGCATTGCCGTCGAGCATCCACAACACAGGGTAGCCGGTTGCGGGGGCGGCGCGCTTGGGCAGTCCTATCCACAGCCGGTAGTGACGCGCGCCGTCTGCCGAGTCGAGGTCCAGGTGGGTGAATCGATAGGCCAGGTCCTGGCGTGCCAGCAGCGTCGTATCCATCGGCTGGTCATGCTCGGGCTGGGCCGTGGCGGCACCGGTCACAAAGGCCAGCACAAGCGCCAGGCCCCGGATCATTCTGTTCATCAGGCATCTCTTCACGGCATTGCAGGCGCTGCAACTCAAGCAGCCAGATGATAATCAGCCTTTGACATGCGTAAAGCGCCTTAACTTTCTAAACCGTTGACGCTGGCCGGCAGGGTAAGGTGCAGGCGCAAGCCTGGGTGAGCATTGCAGGCCCAGAGTCTGCCACCCTGCAATTGGACGGCGCGGCGGGCAATGGCCAGGCCCAGTCCGAAGCCTGCGCCGCTGGCGGTCAGCCGCTGGTACGGTTGGAAAATGCGCTCAAGCGCGGCCTCAGGCACGCCGGGGCCTTGATCGCGCACGCACAGGTGCCAATGCGTACCCTCTCGCCAGCCCTCCAGGCAGACGGTTCCTTCGGGCGGGGAGTGCCGGATGGCGTTTCGCAGCAGGTTCTCCAGCGCCTGGGCCACGCTGTCCAGGTGCACCTGGACCACGCAGTCCTGCCCGAGTGTGCACGGCAGGCGTGCGGGGCTCCAGCCGCTTTCGAAGCAGATGTCCTGGCACAGCGCCTCCCACAGTGATGCCATCAGTACCGGTTCGGTGGCCAGGACGGGCTGCTCGGTATCCATCCAGGCCAGGTCGAGGGTGTCTTCCAGCAGTTTCTGCATATGGCTCGTTTCATAATCCATGCGCGCGCGTAACTGGGCGGCGGGCAAGTTGCTGTCATGGGCAATACGCAGGCGTGCCAGCGGCGTGCGCAGTTCGTGGGACAGTGTGCGCAGCAGCAGCCGCTGCTGTTCCAGGCTCTGGCGCAAGCGATTGGCCATATGATCGAAGGCCTGCGCCAGTTCGCCCAGCTCATCGCGCCGGTCTTGCAGGGGCAGGCCTGGGCTGTCCAGGTCGTTGGCCCGCAGCGCATCGGCGCGGTCACGCAGGCGGTTCAACGGGGCGACAAGGTGACGGTACAGTGCCAGCCCCATCAGCAGGGCCAGCAAGGCCGGCGCCACACCGTGGGTAACCAGGTGAGTCCAAGGCGTCAGCCCGGTGGGCAGCAGCCGCTCGGGCAGTTGCATCACCAGGCGACCGTGCTCGGGATGGCGCGGGAAGGTAATGCTGACGTAAGGCAGTTCGCCTTGCAGGCGGCGGCTCATGGGCCAGTTCAGCTTGCGCATGAAGGTCAGGTGACCCGCTTCCTCGGCTGTGAGCTGTGTGGTCCCCAGGCTTTGCAGGTAAGGGCCGACGACGGCTGCCCAGGTGTCCTCGGCCCTTTGCACCTGCTTACGCCAGGTCTCGACCCCCACGGCGCCTCCTTGCTCCCAGGCGAGCTCGGCCTGCCGGGCATAGCGGGCCAGGTAGTCCTGGTCGGCCTGAGCCAGGAAATAGGTGCTGCGTTCCACCGTCAGGCCCCAGGTCCAGATCAACCAGGTGAGCAGCAGGCAGAAGCTGACCTGCAGCAGGGCCAGCTTCCACAGCAGCGGATGACGCCGCATCAGGCCGGGCTCTGCACGACCAGGACATAGCCCTGACCACGCACAGCCTGGATGAGCAGATGCTGTATGCCAATGTCCGCCAGCTTGCGGCGCACGTTGCACACATGCACATCCAGGCCCCGATCCAGGCGCGTGTAGCCACGGTGCAGGACGGTCTGGTACAGGAAAGGCTTGCTCAGCGGCTCCCCGGCATGGGCGTGCAGCGTGATCAACAGGCGGAACTCCGAGCCAGTCAACCCCGCCGGCATGCCGTTGTGCATGACGTCCTGGGCCGCGTGGTCGAATACGGGCTCATCAGCGCGCGTTGCCAGGGGCGGCGTGCTGTGGAAGGCGACCCGGCGCAACAGTGCGTCTACCCGCGCATCCAGTTCCGCCAGGCTGAAGGGCTTGGGCAGGTAATCGTCGGCGCCGCGGGTGAATCCGGTGATGCGGTCCTGCTCGGCACCCAATGCCGACATGAGGATCACCGGTACGGCCTGCTTGCGCCGCAGTGCATCGAGCAGGCTCAGGCCATCGAGACCTGGCAGCATGATGTCCAGCAGCGCTAGGTCGAATGCGCATCGCCGGGCATTGGCCAGCGCCGCTTCTCCCGTCGCGCATGCATGTACCTCGAAGCCACGGTCGATGAAATGGCGGTAAAGGTCGTGGCGTAAGCGTGGGTCGTCTTCGACCAGCAGCAAGGAGGTGGGCACGGCGAGCCTTGAATGAGAATTTATATCAGTTGCAAATCATCCCACCGGACTCGGCCCTAGGCAATGGCCCCAATGTGTTAAGAAGGTTAATGCTGCTGCATGCCCTGTACCTGCTCCGGTATCGTTCGCAAAAAGCAATATGTTTCGTTTGCGAATTACTATCATATGGGCGAAGGGTGCGGCATGAATGTTTTCAGTGGGGCAGGGCGCGCGCGGCGCGTGCGGGGATGGCTGGTGGCAGGGCTGGTGGCGCCGTTTTCACTTTCGGCATTGGCGCAAGACGTAGCCGTGGTGGTCAATGCCGATGACCCCCTCGACCTGCCTGCATTGACCATCGAAGGCAATCGGCTATACGACATGCTGCCCTCCGAAACCACTGGCGGGTACAGCGTGGACGCCGCCACCGTGGGCACCAAGACGCCAGCCGCCTTGAAGGACATCCCGCAGTCGATCACCGTCTATACCCAGGATTACGTCAAGGATCGGCAGTTTGTCCACCTCGATGACCTGGCCAAGTACACGGCCGGCTTGCGTACCCTGACCAACGACAGTGGTCGGTCGTCGATCTACGCCCGTGGCTATGAGTACAGCGAATTCAACATCGACGGCCTGCCAGCACCGATGGCGAGCATCTTCGGGACCGTGCCATCGCTTGTGGCCTTCGACCGTGTCGAGATCATGCGTGGCCCGGCCGGACTATTCAGCAGCACCAGCGAACTGGGCGGTATCGTCAATATGGTGCGCAAGCGGCCGACGGCGGACTTTCAGGGACATGTCGAGGGTTACTACGGCACCTGGGATACCAATCACCAGGAACTGGACCTGAGCGGGCCGCTGGACGAAAACGGACGGGTGCGCGGTCGCTTCATCGCCTCGCGCGACGACACCAATGGCGAAGTCGACTACAACGCCAACACCAGCAACAGCTACTACGGCGCGCTCGATGTCGACCTGGACGAGGCCACCACCTTGTCGTTCGGCCTGATCCACGAGGTCAAGAACATCACGCCGCACAACGGCTACCCGGCAACGTTGGACGGCAAGGTCCCTGACTTCAGCCATTCCCGCTTTCTGGGCGCAGACTGGAACGCGTTCGACGGCAAGACCACCGATCTGGTCGCTGAGCTGACTCATCGATTCAACAACGGTGGTTATGGCCGCATTGCTGCCCGCGGGTCGCACCGCGATACCAACTATCTCTACGCCTTCACGGCCACGAACCCTACCACGGGCAAAAACTCCGAACGCGCCAGTGCACGTGATTTCACCCAGGACACCTACGCGGTCGATGCCAGCTACAGCCAGCCCTTCGAAACCTTTGGCCAGGTCAGCGAGTTCGTCGTCGGCAGCGATTACAAGAACTACGATACCGAGTACCTGAACGGGGCCACGACGCTGGGCAACATCAACGTCAACACCTACTCGCCCAAGCAGTTCGCTAACCCAGCTGCGAACTACACGACCGAGACGGGCATGCAGGAAGAGGAGTACGGCTTGTATTCCAAGGTGACCTTCCGCCCGGTCGAGCGCCTGGCGTTGATTGCCGGCGGGAGGTTCAGTTGGTACCGCGGCGATTTCTACACCACGACCCTCAAGAGCGGTGTCACTGCGGACGACAGCAAGCAGGTCGATGGTCATTTCACACCCTATGCGGGGGCAGTCTATGACCTTTCCGAAAACCATGCGCTGTATGCCAGCTATTCCCAGGTGTTCAAGCCGCAATCGGCAACCGATGGCGACGGCCGGGTACTCAAGCCACGCGAAGGCGAGCAGTACGAAGTGGGCATCAAGAGCAGCTACTTTGGTGGCGCGCTCAACACGCGCCTGTCGGCGTTTCGCCTGACCGACGAAAACCGCGCCACCACCCGTTACGACAGCGAAGGCGTTGCGACCAATGACTCGGTGGCTGCGGGCAAGACACGGGTCAAGGGCGCGGAAGTGGAAGTCAGCGGCAAGCTGACCGATAACTGGGAGCTGCTAGGCGGCTACACCTGGATGGACACCGAAACCGTGAAGGGCGATGCCGAAACCACGTTCTTCATCATGCCGCGCCACCAGGCGTCGCTGTGGAGCAAATACACCATCAGCCGTGGCGCGCTCACCGGGCTGGCCATCGGTGGCGGCGTTTCGGCAATGAGCAATTTCCACTCGGAAAACGGCGGGGTACGCATCGACGCGCCGGGTTATGCCACCGTGGACGCCATGCTTTCCTACCCGGTGACCTCCAAGCTGACGGCCACCGTCAACGTCAACAACCTGTTCGATCGCGATTACCTGTCGCGGGTGGGTTCGACTTCCACGTTCAACTTCTACGGCCCGTCGCGCAGCGTGCTGGTGGGTGCGCGTTACGATTTCTAGAGGCGTGTACCGACGGGTAATGCGGCGCCGCCTGAGCGTCTCGCCGCATTTTCCTGGCTGAAAAACAGGCATTAAAAAGCCGGCTTGTGGCCGGCTTCTCGGGGACGCTTCCGACTAATTTATGGTAAGCCGCAATCGCCTTAACGGTGTGACCAAAAGAGGCCTGAAAGAGATGGCTGATGCCCGTATGGGGTATCGCCGAGCCCTCTGGACTGCGGCTTGGGCCGGTCGGGGCTGATGTGCGCGTAGCATACAAGGGCATGCACCTGATGCCCAGCAAAAAATGGCACAGGGTGTTTCAGCCAGGCCGCTGCCGTCGAAAATGGGACCAGTGATAGACCCATCCCAGGATCTCTAGCCCTTGCGCCTGGCGCTGGCTGGGGGTCAAGCGCTCGACGGCATAGTTGTGCCGGTCATGGCTGTGTAGGTAAAGCGTGCCGTGCTCACCCATGGTCAGGTTGTGCACGCGCAACGCACCATTGATCAGCAGGGCATAGGTTTCGCCCTCCACGATCTGGGTCATGCTCATGTCGATGGCCAGGGTCGCTTCGACGGGGATCAAGGGGGCCATGTTGCCGCCTGGCATGGCCATGCAGATGGACGTGTCGTGTTTGACACCCAGCATTCGCAGGGCGTTGGCCGGCAGGCGCAAGGCACGCCCCGACACCTTGCACAGCAGGCCATTGCGCACCTCGTGGAACGGCACGTGCACTACGCGCCCGCGATGAACCGCACGCGGAATGGGAGCATCTATCGGCACAGGGCGTGGCGGACAGGTGCGCAGGATGGCATTGGGATGCTTGGCGCCTTCACCCGTGCGCAGCCAGCGACGGTGCACGCAGAACAGGTCGGCAAGCTCGTCCAGGCGAGCCAGCGGTACCCCGCGATTGAACCAGTTGTTGACGTGCTGAGGCGTCACGCCGCGCTGTGCGGCGAAGTCGGCAGGGGTCAGTCCGCATTCCTGAAGAAGGGCTCTTAAACGTTCACCAGATGTGTTCATGGGGAAAGTTTAGCGGCACGGTGCCACCAAGGGTATGAACAAGATGTTGATGGGCAAAGGGGAAACGTAGGGCAGTCAGACGCGGGTGTAGGACGTTGTAGGACGCTTGCGCCGCGATTGGCTGTGAAGCGTATTGCGCGCCAAAAAAAACCCGCCGAAGCGGGTTTTTCGTGCAATCAGGATTAGCCTTTGTAGGCTTCGACCGATTTGGTGATCGCAGCGCGGGCGGCGTCAGCGCCGTCCCAGCCTTCGATCTTGACCCACTTGCCTTTCTCGAGATCTTTGTAGTTGGCAAAGAAATGCTCGATCTGCTGGATCAGCAGGGCAGGCAGGTCGGTGTACTCCTTCACGTCCACGTACAGCTGCGACAGCTTGTCGTGGGGGACCGCGATGACCTTGGCGTCGCCGCCGCCATCGTCGGTCATGTTCAAGACACCCACCGGGCGGGCGCGGATGACCGAACCTGGGGCCACTGGGTAAGGGGTAACCACCAGCACGTCCAGCGGATCACCGTCGTCAGCCAGGGTGTTGGGGATGAAGCCGTAGTTGGCCGGGTAGAACATAGGGGTGGCCATGAAACGGTCGACGAACAGCGTGTCGCTGTCCTTGTCGATCTCGTATTTGATCGGCGCGTGGTTGGCCGGGATCTCGATGGCGACGTAGATGTCGTTCGGCAGGTCTTTGCCCGCCGGAATCTTGCTGTAGCTCATTGGGCAGTGCCCCCGTGTTTGACCAAAAAAGTGGCGGCGATTATAGGCATATTCCGACGGGGCATGCCACGTCTGGCCCAATGAACCGGGCGCTAGGCGGGGGGATGGCGATAGTCGGGATGCTCGCTTTGCAACCGGGTCAGGCGTGCAAGCGGGTTCTGCCGGTAGAACAGCGACAGTTGCTGGTAGACCTCGGGGTAGGCCTGGTGCAGCAGGTCGGGGGCGCTGAAGAAGTACTCGCTGGTTACGGCGAAGAACTCGGCGGGGTTTTCGGCGGCATAAGGGTCGATCGGCGTGTCGGCTTCCGGGTCCCGATCGAGTTGCCGGTTGAGGTCGTCGAAGGCGTGTTGCATGGCATTCGCCCAGCGTTGCACAGGCATGTCGCTGTGCAGGGGAGGCAGGCCATTGGCATCGCCATTGAGCATGTCCAGCTTGTGCGCCAGCTCATGGATGACCAGGTTGTAGGCTTCCCAGCCGCCGCTGCCGAATACGCCATTGCAGGCCAGGATGATCGGGCCCTGCTGCCAGGCCTCGCCACTGTGTTCGCCGTCCCAGGCGTGCTCCACGCCGCTGGCGTCCCGGTGGCGCTGCGGGCTTTTGAAGTCGTCGGGGTAGAGGATGATTTCGTGAAAGCCCTGGTACCAGTTCAGGTCGCCCAGGTGGAGTAACGGCAGTTGAGCTTGCGCTGCCAGTACCAGGCGTTGCTCATCGTCGAGCTCGACGCCTGGCAGGCACGTCAGGTGCTTTTCGTTCAGGAACAGGATGCTGGCCTCGCGCAACCATTGGTCTTCGGCCTCGTCGATACCGTCCAGTATGGGCAAGCGCTCGCGCACGGCTTGCCACTGCTGGACGCTGATCGGGAAGCGCGCCAACGTGCGCTTGCGCCGCCAGGCGCTGAACGACCACATGCCCGCTCAAGCGCCTCAGTGCGCTTTGGCCGTGCGGCCCAGGCGGGTGCGCAGCAGGCCGAGAATCATCGGGACCAGCGACAGCAGGATGATGCCCACTACCATCAGCGACAGGTGCTGCTTGATGAACGGCACGTTGCCGAAGAAGTACCCCAGCGTGACCAGGCCACCTACCCAGAGCAACGTACCGGCAATGCTGAAACCGAGAAAGCGCGGGTAGTGCATGCGGGCAATACCGGCCACGAACGGCGCGAACGTGCGCAGGATGGGCAGAAAACGCGCCATGGTGACCGTCTTGCCGCCGTGACGCTCGTAGAAGTCGTGAGTGCGCTGCAGGTAGTCGCGGCGGAAAATCTTCGAGTTCGGGTTGCTGAACAGGCGCTCGCCGGCCGTTCGCCCGATCACGTAGTTGGTGCTGTCGCCCAGGATGGCAGCGATCATGAGCAACCCGGCCAGCAGGACAGGGTCCATGCCGCCGCCGGCAGCGACTGCACCGGCGATGAACAGCAAGGAATCGCCTGGCAGGAAGGGCATCACCACCAGGCCGGTTTCGCAAAATATGACAGCAAACAAAATGGCATAGATCCAGGGCCCGTAATTGGTGACCAACAGATCAAGGTACGCATCGAGATGCAGGATGAGGTCCAGCGGGTTGAAATCCATGTACAGCACCTGTGGTCTGGGTCGAAGGCTCGGTTACCTGGAGGAGTGAAATTTCACACATGACAAGTGGGCCATTATACGGCGAAGTGAGGATCACGCCCGCACAGTTTGTAGCGAGGGATTACGGCAGTAGGAAGGCGTGAGCCGCGTTGTAGTAAGGCAGACAGACACTGAGGCCATGGGCATCGTTCATCGTCCACGTTCGACGCACGGAGGCTTCGACGAGCGTGTTCAGTCGCCCGTCTGTAGCGCGCAGCAGGGCAGCGGGGGCACCGCCATCCTCCTGCGCAGGTGCTCAGCCCTTGCCCAGCAGAAAATTACCTTTCTGGCTGGCCAGTTCGTCACTTTCCAGGCTGTGAACTTCAGCCTCATCCTTGAGGTTCACGCCTGACAGCTGGCGCCGACAGGCTTCACGCATCAGGTACAGCAGCCGATGCGCGGCCATGCCGTAGCTCAACCCCTCCAGGCGAACATTGGAAATGCAGTTGCGGTAGGCATCGGTCAGCCCGACCCTCGGGGCGTAGGTGAAGTAAAGCCCCAGGCTGTCCGGTGAACTGAGCCCTGGCCGCTCACCGATCAGCATCACGGTCATGCGAGCCCCGAGCAGCTCGCCGACCTCGTCTGCCACCGCCACGCGTCCTTGCTGAACCAAGGAGATGGGCGCGCAGGTCCAGCCTTCGGCATTGACCTGCTCCTCAAGGCGCGTCAGAAACGGGAGTGTATGACGGTGTACCGCCAAGGCAGACAGCCCGTCGGCAACCACGATTGCCAAGTCGACCCCGCCGGGGTTGGCCTGGGCATGCTGGCGCAAGGTGGCGACCGAATCCTCGTTCAGGCGCCGGCCCAGGTCGGGCCGCTGCAGGTATTGATGACGGTCGCTTGCGGCGCTGTGCAACACGAGGCTGTCGCGCCCGCGTTGATCGAGCTGTGCGGTCAGCTCAGCCACGTCGAATGGAAGGTGCACGGCGTCCCGAGCCTGGGCATGGGCGAACTGGAAATCCAGTTGCGCACTGGTCGGAAGGCTGGTGCCCACGCGCCCCAAGGCGATACGCGCGGGGGTGAGGTTGCGCAGGGCCAGCCAAGGGTTTTCGGGGGTGGGGGTGCGGTTGTCCATGATCGGCGATTCCTATGCAAGCTGTGCCAAGGCCTGCCGGAAGGCTGGCGGCAGGTTGTCACCAAAGCGTATCCGGCCGTCGGCCTGGGTGAAGATGCCGGTCCGTGCCAGCCATGCTTCGAACTCAGGCCCAGGCTTGAGGCCCAGGGTTTGGCGGGCATACAGGGCGTCATGGAACGACGTGGTCTGGTAGTTGAGCATGATGTCATCCGAGCCGGGAATGCCCATGATGAAGTTGATCCCGGCGACCCCCAGCAGCGTCAGCAGCGTGTCCATGTCGTCCTGATCGGCTTCGGCGTGGTTGGTGTAGCAGATGTCGCAGCCCATCGGCACGCCCAGCAACTTGCCGCAGAAGTGGTCTTCAAGGCCCGCGCGAATGATCTGCTTGCCGTTGTAGAGGTACTCCGGGCCAATGAAACCGACCACGGTATTGACCAGAAACGGCTTGAAGTGGCGGGCGACGGCATAGGCGCGGGTTTCGCACGTCTGCTGGTCGACACCATGGTGGGCATTGGCCGACAGCGCACTGCCTTGGCCGGTTTCGAAATACATCAGGTTCTGCCCCAGAGTACCGCGCTTGAGCGACAGCCCTGCTTCATACCCTTCCTGCAACACGTTCAGGTTGATGCCAAACCCTGCATTGGCCGCCTCGGTGCCGGCGATGGACTGGAAGACCAGGTCCAGTGGCACGCCCCGGTTGACCGCCTCGATCGAGGTGGTGACATGGGTGAGCACGCAGGACTGGGTCGGAATGTCGTAGCGCTGGATGATGGCATCGAGCATTTCCAGCAGCGCGCAGATGGAGGCGGTGCTGTCCGTGGCCGGGTTGATGCCGATCATGGCATCGCCATTGCCGTACAGCAGGCCGTCGAGAATGCTCGCCGCGATACCGGCCGGTTCGTCGGTAGGGTGGTTGGGCTGCAGTCGCGTCGACAAGCGCCCGCGCAGGCCCATGGTGCCGCGAAACTGGGTGACGACACGGATCTTCTGGGCCACCAGCACCAGGTCCTGGACGCGCATGATCTTCGATACGGCGGCGGCCATTTCCGGCGTCAGGCCCGGCGCCAATGCGCGCAGGCTGTTTTCGTCGGCCTGCTCGCTCAACAGCCAGTCACGCAAGCCGCCCACGGTCAGGTGGCTGACCGGTGCGAACGCCTGTGCATCGTGAGTATCGATGATCAAGCGGGTGACTTCGTCGTCTTCGTAGGGGATCAGCGCTTCGCTCAGAAAATGCGAGAGCGGAATGTTGGCCAATGCCATTTGCGCAGCCACACGCTCGCCATCGCTTGAAGCCGCGACCTCGGCGAGGTAGTCGCCGGAGCGTGCCGGGCTGGCCTTGGCCATCACTTCCCTGAGGCTGTCGAAGCGATAGACCAGGTTGCCTACGGTGTGTACGAAACTTGCCATGCAGATTCTCCAAAGCCGCGGGGCGCCCCGCGGCGAGTGTCGTCGATCAGTGCAAGGCCTCTTCGGCCTTCTGGATCGCGGCGAATTCCTCTTCTGGCGTGCCCGCTACCAAGTGGTGACGGCTGTAGAACGCAAAGTACGCAATCAGCACCGCATAGATCACGGCAGCGCCAATCACCACGCGCGGGTCGACCAGGAAGCCGGCGACCACGGCGATGCAGGCCAGCACCAGGGCCAGGCCCGAGGTGAAGATGCCGCCTGGGGTGCGGTAAGGGCGCTCCATTTTCGGGCGACGGATGCGCAAGGTGATGTGCGCCGCCATCATCAGTACATAAGACAAGGTAGCCCCGAACACGGCAACCAGGATGAGCAAGTCGCCTTGACCTGTCAGCGACAGGGCAAAACCGATGATGCCTGGGATCACCAACGCCATGACCGGTGCCTTGCTCTTGTTGGTCTCGGACAGTTTGCGCGGCAGGTAACCGGCTCGCGACAGCGCGAAGATCTGGCGCGAGTAGGCATAGATGATCGAGAAGAAGCTGGCGATCAGGCCTGCCAGGCCCACCAGGTTGACGAAGCTGCCCATCCAGGTGGAACCGCCGTAAGCCTTGGCCAGCGCCTCGACCAGCGGATTGCCGGAGGCCTTGAGTGCTTCGGAGCCTGCGCCGCCGGGGCCGACGATCAGGATCAGCAGGGCGAACGCCACCAGCACCAGCATCGCGCCAATCAGGCCGCGTGGCAGGTCGCGCTTGGGGTTCTTGGTTTCTTCGGCAGCCAGTGGCACGCCCTCGACCGCCAGGAAGAACCAGATCGCGTAGGGAATGGCTGCCCACACGCCTACATAGCCAAACGGCAGGAAGCTGCTGGCCCCTGCGGCATCGGTGACGGCGATGTCGAACAGGTTGGCTGCATCAAAATGGGGCACCATGGCCACTAGGAACACGGCCAGTGCAACGGCGGCGATGGCGGTGATGATGAACATCAGCTTGAGCGCCTCGCCCACGCCAAAGATGTGGATGCCGATGAACACCACGTAGAACGCCAGGTAGATCATCCAGCCGCCGATGCCGAACAACGACTGGCAATAGGCGCCGATGAAGGTGGCAATGGCCGCCGGCGCGATGGCGTACTCGATCAGGATGGCGGTGCCGGTCAGGAACCCGCCCCAGGGCCCGAAGGCGCTGCGGGCGAACCCGTAGCCACCGCCGGCAGTAGGGATCATCGACGACAGTTCGGCCAGGGAGAAGCACATGCACAGGTACATGGTGGCCATCAGCAGGGTTGCGAGGAACATGCCGCCCCAGCCGCCCTGGGCCAGGCCGAAGTTCCAGCCGGCGTAGTCGCCGGAGATGACGTAGGCAACGCCTAGGCCGACCAGAAGCACCCAGCCGGCGGCGCCTTTCTTGAGTTCACGCTGTTGGAAATAGTCGGAACCGACTTTCTCGAAATCTACGGAAGAGCCTGCCGGGCTACCGGCTGGTTGTTCGCTTGGCATGGTTTCACCTGTTCTTTTTCTTGGTGGCCGGAAGGGGTTCGGGCCGATGGTGATCTGTACTGCAGGAAGCGAGCCAGAGCGGTTGGTGCATGACAACCGCCCTGAACAGAGGGCCAGTCAACGCCGGCCTTTGCACCGTAACCGGTGGAAAGACCGGCGCAGGGCTTAGAAGAAGCCCAGTGGGTTAATGTCGTAGCTCACCAGCAGGTTCTTGGTCTGCTGGTAGTGATCGAGCATCATCTTGTGGGTCTCACGGCCAACACCGGACTTTTTGTAACCCCCGAAGGCCGCATGCGCCGGATACAGGTGGTAGCAGTTGGTCCACACACGCCCGGCCTTGATGCCGCGGCCCATGCGGTAGGCACGGTTGATGTCGCGGGTCCAGACCCCGGCGCCCAGGCCGAACTCGGTATCGTTGGCAATGGCCAGGGCTTCGGCCTCGTCCTTGAAGGTGGTGACGCTCACCACCGGGCCGAAGATTTCCTCCTGGAACACGCGCATCTTGTTGTTGCCCTTGAGCAGGGTCGGCTGGATGTAGTAACCGGTGGCCAGCGCGCCTTCGAGTTTCTCGACCTTGCCCCCGGTCAGCAGCTCGGCGCCTTCCTGCTGGGCGATCTCGAGGTAAGACAAGATCTTCTCGAACTGCTGTTGCGAGGCCTGTGCACCGACCATGGTGTCGGTGTCCAGCGGGTCGCCGCGCTTGATCTGCAGCACCTTCTTCATCACCACTTCCATGAACTGCGGGTAGATCGACTCCTGGACCAGGGCTCGGGATGGGCAGGTGCACACCTCGCCCTGGTTGAAAAATGCCAGGACCATGCCTTCGGCAGCCTTGTCGATGAAGCTCGGTTCGGCCTGCATGATGTCTTCGAAGTACACGTTCGGCGATTTACCGCCCAGTTCCACCGTCGACGGGATGATGTTCTCGGCCGCGCACTTCATGATGTGCGAGCCCACGGGCGTGGAGCCTGTGAAGGCAATCTTGGCGATGCGCTTGCTGGTGGCCAGCGCCTCGCCCGCTTCACGGCCATAGCCTTGCACCACGTTCAGCACGCCCTTGGGCAGCAGGTCGCCGATCAGCTCCACCAGCACGGTAATGCCCAGTGGCGTCTGTTCGGCGGGCTTGAGCACCACGCAGTTGCCTGCTGCCAGCGCCGGCGCGAGTTTCCAGGCGGCCATCAGGATCGGGAAGTTCCACGGGATGATCTGACCGACCACCCCCAGCGGCTCATGGATATGGTAGGCCACGGTGCTTTCGTTGATTTCCGCAGCGCCGCCTTCCTGGGCGCGGATGCATCCGGCGAAGTAGCGGAAGTGGTCGACGGCCAGCGGGATGTCGGCATTGAGGGTTTCCCGCACGGGTTTGCCGTTGTCCCAGGTTTCGGTGATGGCCAGCACTTCGAGGTTCTGCTCGATACGGTCGGCGATGCGCAGCAACACGTTGGAGCGGTCCTGGACGGACGTGCGGCCCCAGGCATCGACAGCGGCGTGGGCAGCGTCCAGGGCCTTGTCGATGTCTTCGGCGGTGGAACGGGGGAATTCGGCAATCGGCTGCCCGTCCACGGGCGATGTGTTGGTGAAGTACTCACCCTTTACCGGAGGAACGAACTCACCACCGATGTAGTTGCCGTAGCGGCTTTTGAAGGAAACCTTCGCGCCTTCGGTACCGGGATGTGCATAACGCATGGTGTGTCTCCTGGCTATTGTGTTTGTGTGGAGTGCAAAGCGTAGAGCAAAGGTTGGGCCATCGTTTTGCGCTTCAATGAAATCAAGCAGTTGGCGCCGCACAGCGCCCACTGGCCACCCGCGATGTGCCGTGTTCGATACAGGCTTGGGTGACACTGTGTACCGCCGATGACACGCCTTGTGGCGGGTGCATTGCAAACCGGCCTGCTGTGGAGGATGCTGGCTTTAGCCTCTATCTGCGGAGAACCACAATAATGCAGAGCAATCCATTTACCCGGCATGCCAGGCAAGTGCATACGGTCGCCCATGGCGGCGGTGTCGAAGGCGGCAGCGACCCGTCCATTGCCCGCTCCTGGCTGCGCTGCCTGGAGGACTATCATCTGGATCCCGCGCTGGCCGAAGCCCCGGTGGTCCTCGAGCATGGCCGCCTGCTGGAAAGCCGCGAACGCATGCGCCAGGTGCTGCAAATCGCCGATCAGGAAATGAACAGCCTGCACCAGCAGCTTTCCGGTGCCGGCCATGCGGTGCTGCTCACCGATGCCCGTGGTGTGATCCTCAATTGCGTCACCGCTCCTACCGAGCGGCGCAGCTTCGAGCAGGCCGGGCTGTGGCTGGGCGCTGACTGGAGCGAGGCGCGAGAGGGCACCAACGGCATCGGCACCTGCCTGGTCGAACGCCAGGCGTTGACCATTCACCAGCACGAACACTTTCGTGGGCGGCATACGGGGCTGACCTGTTCGGCCAGCCCGGTGTTCGACCCTCACGGGCACTTGCTGGCCGTGCTGGATGTGTCTTCAGCGCGGCCCGACGTCTCGCGCCAAAGCGAATTCCACACCATGGCCATGGTGACCCTGTCGGCCAAGATGATCGAAAGCTGCTATTTCATGCGCCAGTTCGAACACCACTGGCTGCTGCGTTTTCACCTGCAGGCCGAGTCGGTCGGGCTGTTCAGCGAGGGGCTGCTGGCAGTCGACGGCGATGGCCGTATCTGCGCGGCCAACCAGAGTGCGCTGAACCTGCTGGGCCGCGTGCGCGCCGGCGTGGAAGGGCAGACCCTGGAGCAGTTTTTCGCCTGCACCCATGACGAGCTGTTCAGCCGTGCCATGCCCGATGGCAGCGCAGCCTGGCCGCTGCTGACCCTGGACGGGCGGCAGGTGTTCGCCAGCCTGCGTGGCCAGGCACGTACGCCGGTCTGGACCGTGCCCGCCGGGCATGCGCGCCGCGTCGTGCGGCAGCCTGCGCAGGTCTGCCTGCTGGACCCGGCACTGCAACACGATTTTCGCCGCAGTGTGCGGGTGTTCGAGCGCAATGTACCGCTGCTGCTGAGTGGAGAGACGGGCTGCGGCAAGGAAGCCTTCGCCCAGGCCGTGCATCAGGCCAGCGAACGCCGGGACAAGCCCTTCGTGGCCATCAACTGTGCATCCATCCCCGAAAGCCTGATCGAAAGCGAGTTGTTCGGCTATCGGGCCGGCAGCTTCACCGGGGCGCGCAAGGAGGGCATGCGCGGCAAGCTGCTGCAGGCCGACGGCGGTACCTTGCTGCTCGACGAGATCGGCGACATGCCCTTGGATCTGCAAACGCGGCTGCTGCGCGTGCTCGAAGAGCGGCAGGTGGTGCCAATCGGCGGCGAGCCGCAGGCTGTGGATGTACGCATCATCAGTGCCACCCACCGGGACCTGTTGCAACGAGTGGCCCAGGGTACGTTCCGTGAAGATCTTTACTACCGCCTCAATGGGCTCGAAGTCGCATTGCCTGCCGTGCGCGAGCGCAGCGACAAAGCGCAGTTGCTGGACGTGCTGCTGCGCCAGGAAACCCAGGGCCAGCTGATCGAGCTCGAACCCAAGGCGCGTCAGGCACTGCTGGACTACCCCTGGCCTGGTAACGTGCGGCAGATGCGCAACGTGCTGCGCACCCTGGCAGCCTTGTGCGACGAGGGTCGCGTCACGCTGGCAGACTTGCCTGCCGTGGTGCGTACGGCGCGTGGGCAAGACGCCGCGCCCGTGGCCATGTCGGGCTTGCCGAATGAGGGTTCATCGGTACCTGGGAACAAGACCACATTGGAGGCGGCCGAACGCCATGCGCTGCTGGCCGTTCTTGAGGCCCGGCATTGGCAGCTTACCCGGGTAGCTGAGCATCTGGGCATCAGCCGTAACACGCTGTACCGCAAACTGCGCAAGCATGGCATCAGTCGGCCCTTGTAACGAAACAGCGGGTGCGATTTGTCGCGCCCTGGGCTACCCTGCCTCGAAGTTTTGCGAGGTCGACCATGCACATTCACATTCTCGGTATTTGCGGCACTTTCATGGGCTCGCTGGCGGTGCTGGCCAAGGAACTTGGCCACCGCGTCACCGGATCGGACGCCAACGTCTATCCGCCGATGAGCACCCAGCTCCAGGCCCAGGGCATCGAGCTGACTCAGGGATATGACCCTGCCCAGCTGGAGCCGGCTCCCGATCTGGTCGTCATTGGCAACGCCATGTCCCGTGGCAACCCGGCGGTGGAGCATGTGCTCAACAAGGGCCTGCCTTATGTGTCGGGCCCGCAGTGGTTGGCCGACCATGTGCTGCAGGGCCGCTGGGTGTTGGCAGTCGCCGGTACCCACGGCAAAACCACCACCAGCAGCATGCTGGCCTGGGTGCTCGAGCATGCCGGCATGAGCCCTGGGTTCCTGATCGGTGGGGTGCCGCAGAATTTCTCCGTATCGGCGCGGCTGGGTGATACGCCGTTCTTCGTGGTCGAAGCGGACGAGTACGACAGCGCCTTCTTCGACAAGCGCTCGAAGTTCGTGCATTACCATCCGCGCACGGCAATCCTGAACAACCTGGAATTCGACCACGCCGACATTTTCCCTGACCTTGCTGCCATCGAGCGTCAATTCCATCACCTGGTGCGCACCATCCCCAGCGAAGGGCTGGTGATCCATCCCACGTCCGAACACGCGCTGGCCCGGGTCATCGAGATGGGCTGCTGGACGCCCGTGCAGACCACCGGTGACGGCGGTCAGTGGCAGGCACGCCTGCTCAGCCCGGACGGATCGCGTTTCGAGGTGCTGTTCGACGGGCACGTGCAAGGCGTGGTGGAGTGGGCCCTGACCGGTCAGCACAACGTGGCCAACGCATTGGCGACCCTGGCGGCCGCTCGTCACGTTGGCGTGGCACCGGCGATGGGCATCGAGGGCCTCAGTGCGTTCAAGAGCGTCAAGCGGCGCATGGAAAAGGTCGCCGAAGTGCAAGGCGTGACCATCTTCGATGATTTCGCCCATCACCCCACGGCCATCGCCACCACCCTGGACGGCCTGCGCAAGCGCGTGGGTGATGCATCGGTGATCGCCGTCATCGAGCCGCGCTCCAATTCGATGAAACTGGGCGCGCACCGCGATGGCCTGCCTGAAAGCGTCAACGATGCTGACCAGGTGATCTGGTATGCCCCGGCCAACCTGGGTTGGGACCTGGCAGCCACGGCCGCGCAATGCAAAGTCCCCAGCGTAGTGGCCGACAGCCTCGAGGCGATCATCGAGCAGGTCAAGCGCCAGGCGCGACCCGGTACCCAGGTGGTGATCATGAGCAACGGCGGCTTTGGCGGCCTGCACGGCAAGCTGGCCGAGGCGCTCAAGTGAACGGGCCGCAACGCATTACCCTGGCGATGACCGGGGCGTCGGGTGCGCAGTACGGCCTGCGCCTGCTCGATTGCCTGGTGCGCGAAGATCGGGAGGTGCACTTTCTGATTTCCAAGGCGGCACAGCTGGTCATGGCGACCGAAACCGACGTCCTGCTGCCTGCCAAGCCGCAGGCGATGCAGGCGTTTCTGACCGAGTACACCGGGGCTGCCGACGGGCAAATTCGGGTGTACGGCAAGGAAGACTGGATGTCGCCCGTGGCCTCGGGTTCCGGCGCACCGGCGGCCATGGTCGTGGTGCCATGTTCCACCGGCACGCTGTCGGCGATCGCCACCGGTGCGTGCAACAACCTGATCGAGCGGGCTGCCGATGTCACCCTCAAGGAGCGTCGACAGTTGATCCTAGTGCCTCGTGAGGCGCCGTTTTCTACCATTCACCTCGAGAATATGCTCAAGCTGTCGCAGATGGGTGCGGTCATGCTACCAGCCTCGCCTGGCTTCTATCATCAGCCACAGACCATCGACGATCTGGTCGACTTCGTGGTGGCGCGCATCCTCAACTTGCTGAACATCCCTCAGGACATGCTGCCGCGTTGGGGTGAACATCACTATGGGGTGGATGATTGAAAAGAGGGCTGGCCGGGACGTTGGCTGTGTTGATGCTCGGTGGCTGCGCCACGGTACGCACCCTGGATGGCACCAAGCCAGGGGCGCCCGTGGTCTATGCAGGCACCCGGCTGGATTGGTATGCGATCAGCGGTGGCTGTTGCCCCCAGGCCCGCTTCGGCGTTGAGGCGCCTCGGTTCGCCTCCCTCGATCTGCCGGCGAGTTTTCTGCTCGATACCTTGTTACTGCCGTTGACCCTGCCAGCTGCAGCCGGCATCTACTATCACGGCAGCGGCGGCTTCTGAGTGCTGCACCTAGCCGCTTGCGAGCAGGCAGCGGCTCAGTTTTTCCCCAACTTGCGCAACTCGTCCGACTCCACGATCCGGATACCGTCCTCTTCCTCCAGCGCCAGGCGCCACAGCGCTCGCGCCAGGGTGCAGGCCTCTATGCCCCGGTACTTGCCAGGAATCAGCTTGGAAAAGGGAGCGGCCAGGGTTTCAGTGAGCCTTGGCTCGGTGCGTTCCCCGAGCAACAGCGACGGGCGGACGATGGTCAGCTGAGGCCAGTCCTGGGCTTTGAGGGCTTCTTCCATCTCACCTTTGACGCGGTTGTAGAAGATCGAGGAAGTCGGGTCGGCACCCACGGCACTGATTACCAGCAAGTGCCTGGCCCCCATCTCACGGGCCCGCTTGCTGAAGGCCACCACCATGTCCAGGTCCACGGCCTTGAATGCAGACTCCGAGCCTGCCTGCTTCAATGTCGTGCCCAGGCAGCAGTAGGCAATGTCCACGCGGCCCTCCAGCTGGGGTAAAAAGACAGCCGGATCGCCCACGGGGTTTTCCAAGTGTGGATGTTCTGCCAAAGGCCGGCGTGTAGGCGCCAGCACCCGGGTGATGGTGGGCTCGTTGAGCAGGCGGTCGAGCAGGTGCTCGCCAGTCAGGCCGGTCGCTCCGGCAAGCAGGACATGCTGAGGCGTCAAGTACATGATGTCTCTCCCTTGTTACACACAAGCTTAGTGGGTGCGCGGCGTTTTCGCCTGTGCCCCCACCGCGGCCTGTGTCGTATTGCGCAAGGCCTCTTCGGCTTGATGCCGGCGTAGGCGCTGCCAGTGCTCCAGTACGTTTGGCGGTGCCCACAGCTGCGGCTCGGACGCTTCGAAGCCTTCGTTTCGTTCACGTTCGGCAACGCGGGTGCGCGCCAGTTCAAACGCCTGTTTCAGATCGTCCGTCTGGTTCAGCGCCTGCGCGAAAAGGGCATCGCCAAAATAGGTGAAGTCGGCTTCTTCCGAGCAACCGAAGGAAACCCGGTCGGCTCGGGCTGCTGTCATCAGAAGTGTGCGCGAGTCCTTCAGGGCATCGATGTAACCACCGGAATAACACGCGGAAATGACGATGACCTTGTCACGATTTTTCAAGGGGGCCAGTGCATCGGCCAACTCGTCGGCGGAAATATCGGCCAGTTGCAGGCGTGGTTGATCGAGGACCAGTTGGTGGTCCTGACTGCCGTGGCTGGTGAGGTAGATAAACAGCAGGTCTTCCGGGCCGCTGCGCTCGGCCAGGGTGCTGGCTGCGCGGGTGATGCTCTGCCGCGTGGCCATGGGGCGCGTCGCCATGAAGTCGCGATGGTTGACCAGCGTCACCTGCCCTATGGCACCAAAGCGTACTTTCAGCAGGTTGCTCACGTAATCGGCTTCGCGCAGAAAAACGCTCTGCTGCCCGTCGCCACCCACCACCAGGCTGTACAGCTCGACCGCCGGCTGGGACCGGGGCACGGCGGCCAAGGCTTCCTTCAGCAAGCGCCCTTGATTGAGCAGTGCCATGTCGAGCGGGTCCGGCAGCAAGGTGCCGTGTTCATCGCGGACCCGAACGCCATTGGCCCAGATACCGGCTTGTACCTTGCCGTCAGCCAGCGTCAGGCGCCCCTGCCCGTGGTAGGCATCATCGAGCATGTGGCCCACATATTGACTGCCATCTGCCAGTTGCAGGCTGCCCTGGCCCGACATGCGCCAGTCGAGGAAGGTGCCTTTGTAATGGCTGCCATCGCTGCCCAGCATTTCACCCTCGCCGCTGAGCGAACCGTCCTTGAACTGACCGATCCACACGTCGCCTTCGGCGTTTTCATAGCGCCCGCGGCCTTCGAGGCGGTTGTCCTTGAACTCGCCGATGTACTGCTCGCCTTCGACGCTGTCGTAGGTGCCAGTGCCTTGCAATTGGCCATCCACGAACCTGCCGCTGAACTGATTACCGCTGGCGTCGCTGCGCACGCCGGCGCCGTTGGGCTTGCCCTTGGCGAACAGGCCCCGGTAGCGACTGCCGTCGGCCAGCTCCAGTTCGCCTGCGCCGTCGTAGAGGTCGTCCTTGAACTGCCCGCGGTAGGTTTGCCCGGTCTGCTTGAGGGTGCCTTCGCCATCGCGCCTGCCATGGCGGAAGGTACCCGCATAGTGGCTACCCGGAGTGGTCAGGTCGCCAAGCCCTTCGAACAGGCCAGCGGCGAACTGGCCGCGGTAGACTTCGCCGTTCTGCCCATGCCATTCCCCCTGACCGTGCCACAAGCCGTCCTTGAAGCCGCCGGCATACCAGCTGCCATTGGGGTAATCGATACGGCCTTGGCCCTGCAGCAAGCCGTCGACCACCTGGCCACGGTAGCGGCCGCCGTCCGGCAGGCGTGCATCGGGTGGGCTCAGGGATTCGCCATCCCCACAGGCAGCGAGCAACAGGAGCAGGGTCAGGGGAAGCAGTGGACGCATGGCGAGGACCGGGCAGTGAGTGCGCCGATTATGACTCAGATCGGGCGCCTGAAACAGCGAGTGGTGCGGGCGGGGCGAGGGGGCTTTGCGCCACGTTTGCAAGCTGTGGGGGCCTTGGGTAGAAGTGGCCTTGCCGGGGCGCCGGACCGGCAAGGCCGCTCTAGAGGGAGCTTCGATACCGTGCGCCTAGCGACCCAATCCCGGCGACACAATGATCTTCACGTTTTCCTCCTTGTTGTTCACCAGTTCCTCGAACCCCAGCTCGACGATTTGCTCCAGCCCGATGCGGCCGGTCACCAGCGGGCGTATGTCCAGCCGACCATCGGCGATGAAGGCGATCACGTCGGCGAACTCGCCGTTGTAGGCCAGGGCGCCGATCACCTGCTTCTCGGTGGACACCAGTTCGAAGAAGTTGAATTCGCTCGGCTCTTCGAAAATCCCCACCATCACACACTTGCCGGCCTTGCGAAGGGTGTCGATGGCCAGCTTGGCCGTGTGCTTGTTGCCAATGCACTCGAAGCTCACGTCAGCCCCCAGCCCGGCGGTGAGCACGCGAATCTCGGCCAACACATCGCACTGGTTAGGGTCCAGGACCACGCTGGCGCCCACTTCCAATGCCTTGGCCTTGCGCGCCGAAGACATTTCCAAGGCGATCACCCGCGCCGCGCCTGCCGCCTTGGCGCACATGATGGTGCACAGCCCGATGGTACCGGCGCCCACCACCACCACGGTCTGGCCCAGCAGGCTGCCCGCTTTTTTCACCGCGTGCATGCCGACCGCCAGCGGTTCGATCAGCGCCCCTGCCTCCGCTGGAAAACCGGGCGGCAGCCGGTAGAGCAGATTGGCCGGCACATTGACCCGCTCGGCGAAGGCGCCATTGTTCATCAGCCCTGTGAACGCCAGTCGCTCACAGATGTTGTACATCCCATGGGTACAGTAATAACAGGTCCCGCAGTGCTGGCAGGCGTCCGCCGCCACCGGATCGCCCACCGCATAGCCCTCGACCCCTGCGCCGAGCTTGGCGATCCGGCCGCAGAACTCGTGGCCAAGGATGCACTGGCCCTGAATACCGGTAAGAGGATGTGGCGCGTCTACCGGGATGAAGACCGGCCCGGCCACGTATTCGTGCAGGTCCGAGCCGCAGATGCCGCACCAGTCCACCTGGATCTGCACCCACCCAGGTGCAGGATCGGCCGGCAGAGGCACCTGCTCGACGCGGATGTCGTTGCGCCCGTGCCAGACCGCCGCGCGCATGTGTGGGTTGCTCAAGTCGTTCATAGGAATCTCCAGAAGCCAGGAAGGGTCAATGGCTGCGCAGGAAAGCGAGCAGGTGCTGGTTGACCGCGTCGGCGGCCTCCATCTGCACCATGTGGCCAGCGTCCGGCATGACCACCACCTGGGCTTCCAGGCCCTGGGCGTGACTGGCCGGAATGATCGCGTCCTTGCCGCCCCAGATGACCAGGGCGGGGTGCTGGCCCAGGACGCCGCGCAGGTCGTGGCGTTGCCGATCGCCCTCGGCCAGGGCCGAGGCCAGCACCTGCAGCGCCTGGTCTACGCCCTCAAGACGCTTGAACTTGAGCATGTCTTCGAGCAGCTGCCGCGTGACCAAGGCTGGATCGGCGAACAGTTGCACCATCTGCGGCTTGAGGGCGTTGCGGCTACTTGCCGCGACGAACCCTTGCAGGTATTGCCCATTGATCGCCTCGCCCAGACCCGCGCTGGCGATCAGGCCGAGGCTGGCCACCCGGTGCGGTGCCAGGCGCGCAAGGCCCAGGCAAACCGCGCCGCCCATGGAGTGGCCGACCAGGTGCGCCCGGGGAAGGTCCAGGTGATCGAGCAGGGCCAGCACCGTTTCGCTCAGTTCCTCCAGGTCACCGCGCTGCAAGGCTTTCGCCGACTCGCCATGGCCCGGCAAGTCGAGGGCGATCACGCGTCGCTCGGTGGCCAGGGCAGGGTGGTTGAACAGCCAGTTGTTGAGGTCGCCGCCAAAGCCATGTACCAGCACCAAGGGCGTCCCGCCTTCGCCCAGTTCGAACCAACGCAACAAGCGACCCTTCACCTCGGCTTTCTGGGGCGCCGGGCCTTGGGCCTGGTCGGTACTACCTTCGGCCACGAACTCGGCCTGGAAGCGCTGTACCACAGCGTCGATGTCGGCGTCGTCGGCTTCGCCTTCAACCACCACGGCCAACAGCGCACCTACAGGCAGGGTCTCATCCGGCCTGGCCACCAGGCGGCGCAGCACGCCACTGAACGGCGCCTCGACGCTGCTGCTGATCTTGTCCGTCTCCACGTCCAGCACTTCGTCGCCCTTGGTGATGACGTCGCCTTCCTGTTTGAGCCAGGTGTCTACCCGGCCTTCGGTCATCGACAAGCCCCATTTGGGCATGGTCAGGGTATGGATCTGGCTCATGCGGCGCTCCTTGTAGCGTCGAGGACGGTGCGCACGGCTGCTTCGATTTTGGCAGCGTCGGGGATGTACAGGTCTTCCAGGGCGTCGGAAAACGGAACGGGCGTGTGCGGCGCCGTCACCATTTCGATGGGCCCTTTCAGCGCGCCGAATGCCTTCTGCGCAACCAGGGCGCTGATGTCCGTGGCCATCGAACAACGGGGGTTGGCCTCGTCGATCACCACCAGGCGCCCGGTCTTCTCGACACTATCAAGGATGCTGTCTTCATCCAGTGGACTGGTGGTGCGCAGGTCCAGGACTTCGCAGTCGATGCCCTGGCGGGCCAGGTTGTTGGCGGCTTCCATGGCCACATGCACCATGCGGCCATACGTCACCAAGGTGACATCGCTGCCATCGCGCAGGTAGTTGGCTTCGCCGAACGGCACCGTGTACACCTCTTCCGGTACGTCGCCCTGCATGCTGTACAGCAGCTTGTGCTCGCAGAAGATCACCGGGTCGTTGTCGCGGATGGCCTGGATCAGCAGGCCCTTGGCGTCATACGGTGAGGACGGGCACACCACCTTCAGGCCTGGGATATGCGTCCACAGCGAGGTGAGCATTTGCGAATGCTGGGCCGCGGCGCGCAGCCCGGCACCGTACATGGTGCGCATGACCAGCGGCGTCACGGCCTTACCGCCGAACATGTAGCGAAACTTGGCCGCCTGGTTGAGGATCTGGTCCAGGCAGCAGCCGGCGAAGTCGACGAACATCAGTTCGCAGACCGGGCGCAAGCCCTGGGTGGCCGCACCAACGGCAGCGCCTACGTAGCCGATCTCCGAGAGGGGCGCATCCAGCACGCGGCCTGGAAACTGGTGGTACAAGCCCTTGGTCACGCCCAGCACGCCACCCCAGGCATCGTCTTCGCCTGGCGCGCCTGCACCGCCGGCCACATCTTCGCCAATGATGAACACGGTATCGTCACGACGCATCTCCTGAGCCAGGGCTTCGTTGATGGCCTGCTGGTAACTGATCTTTCTTGCCATGGTGGTTCTCCTGTTGTTCTTGTTCTGAGCGGCTCAGGGATAGGCGACGTAGACGTCGGTGAGCAGGTCGGCAGGTTGTGGCTTGGGGTCGGACTTGGCGCGTTGCACGGCGTCCTCGATCAGGTCCTCGACGCGGGCGTCGATGCTGTCCAGCTGCCCTGCTTCGAGCAGCCCCGCGCGCACGGTCTTGTCGCGGAACTGCAGCAGGCAGTCACGGGTTTCGCGCAAGTTCTTCACTTCATCGGGCGCGCGGTAGGTTTGCGCATCGCCTTCGAAGTGACCGTAGTAGCGGCTGAGCTTGACCTCGATCAGCGACGGCCCCTGGCCGGAGCGTGCACGCTCGATGGCGGCACCGGCGGCTTCGTGAACCGCGAAGAAATCGAAACCGTCGATGGTGACCCCTGGCATGCCGAAGCCGGCGGCGCGGTCGGCTATGTGATCGCAGGCCACTGACCAGTTGGACGCCGTGGCTTCGGCATAACCATTGTTCTCGGCGACGAAGATGCACGGCAGGTTCATGATCGCGGCCATGTTCATGGCTTCGAACACCGCGCCTTCATTGGAGGCGCCATCTCCGAAGAAGACCACGGACACATCGTCGCGGCCCTTGAGCTTGGCTGCCAGCGCAGCGCCCACCACCAACGGTGCGCCGGCGCCGACGATACCGTTGGCGCCGAGCATGCCCTTGCCCAGGTCGGCAATGTGCATCGAGCCGCCCTTGCCGCCGCAGACTCCGGTCTTCTTGCCGTAGATCTCGGCCATCATGCCGTACACATCCACGCCTTTGGCGATGCAGTGGCCATGGCCGCGATGGTTGGAGGCGATGCAGTCGCTGTCGCGCAGGTGGGCCATCACCCCCGCCGCGCTGGCCTCTTCACCCGCGTAAAGGTGGACGAAGCCGGGTATTTCGCCTGTGGCGAACTCGACGTGCAGGCGTTCTTCGAAGGCACGAATGGTGCGCATCACTTCATAGGCATGCAGCAGTTGTGCAGAACTCGGTTGATTGGACATCTTGTTGTTCTCCGGGGTTGTCTCAACGGGTCGCGGGGTGCAGCGGGTGGCCCAGGGGTACAGCCAGCAGACGATGCTGGGCGGCATGCGTGAGCACCGCCTGCACGTCCACACTCAAAGGGCCCAGGTGATCGAGGGTGATGGTGGGGGTGTCATGGGCGCAGAATTCGATTTCCCGCTCGCCGTCCAGCGCCAAGGTGCCCTGGACGAGGACCGGGCGGTACGGCGCGTCAGGCGCCATGTAGCCCGAGGCAGTAATGCCGCAGGCTTGCAGCACGCCGGGTGCCACGGGGGCCAGCAGCGCCTGCCCGGCGTTTTCGCCAAGGCGCACCCAGGCGCCGTGAGGCGCTTGCCGCGAGACCGGGCTCCACAGGCCGCACAGTGCCGACAAGCCGATAGCGTGGGGCTCGGCAAAGCAGGCGAAGATTTCGCTCAGGTCCTCGCTGCGGCTCAGGGCCCGCGCACCGATGAAACGTTGAGGCGATACCGCGACCTCCACCAGCGCCCATTCGCTCAGTTGCTGTTGGGGCACCCTGACCAGCAAGCGTTTGTTGCGGCGCAGGCCGATGGAGGTTGGCACCTTGCCGCTGACCACCAGGCCGCCTGCAAGGCCCGCACTGGTGGCTTCGCGCAGCTCCGGGAAGGCGTTGTTGGTGCCGGTGGACAAGGTCAGCAAGGGTACGTCGCCAGCTTCTGCCGCGACGGCCTTGTGCGTACCGTCGCCCCCCAGCACAGCGATCATCGACACCCCCCGCGCCACCATGTTGCGCGTGGCAAGCCGTGTGTCGCTGACGGTCTGGGTCAGCGGCAGGTCGAGTATCTCGAGGGCAGGCCAGTGTTGATCGCACGCCATCGGCCCGGCGCAGGCTTTGACCACGGCGGCGGCGATGCCAGTCATGTCGCTGGGCATCAGCACGTGGCCGACACCTGTTGCGCCGAATGCGGCGAGCAGGCGCGCGATGGCAGCGGCTTTGTCAGTGCTGGAGTACAAGCCGGCAGTGGCTGTCAGGCGACGCAGGTCTCGGCCTGAAGCAGGGTTGGCAATGATGCCGACCAGTGGGGCGGGTAGCGGCATGGCGCACCTCGTGTTCTTGTTTGCAAGGACAAGAGCAAGCGCGGTGCCAGCTTTGAATGAAATCCCGCAAAGGCCCGCAGCAGAGGCCTGGGATCGTCTTGCCTGCTGCCAGGCGGGTCGCCGTGCTGAGACGCCAGGTGCCGCTCTGGGCGTTGTGCGGCGAGACGCTGAGACGCTGCGTCTCAATCACACCTTTGATCACACCGTGCTTGTCCATGCCTGCGCGCAGGCGCTTAATGGCTGCACAACCACAAGAACAGCAACGAGAACCGGAGGGCCCGAATGCTTGCCGCGAACTCCCGCGCTCATGTCGACTGCGTCAGCAGGGTACTGAAGAACGCCGACCGTCTGCCCCAGGCGCCAGTACCGCCGTTGATCCTCGATTCCTGGCGTCGCTCCATGGAGCTGTACCGTCTCGATCCCGCCTCCGAGCAAGGGCCGCGTATCCTTTCCCAGGCCCTGCTCAACGAATGCCGAGAGCGCTCGGAGCTGTTCCTGCGCATTGCCGGGGATGCCGTGGCACGCTTGCACGAACAGGTGCGCGAGGCCGACTACTGCGTGCTGCTGACCGATGCCCAGGGCCGCACCATCGATTACCGGGTCGAGTCGGCCATTCGCACTGACTGCCGCAAGGCCGGCCTGTACCTGGGCACCTGCTGGTCGGAAGGAGAAGAGGGTACCTGCGGGGTAGCGGCGGTGCTGACCACCAAGGCACCGGTCACCGTGCACAAGCGCGATCACTTTCGCGCTGCCTTCATCGGTCTGACCTGTAGCGCGGCGCCTGTGTTCGACCCCTTTGGCGAGTTGCTGGGGGTGCTGGACGTCTCTGCGCTGCGCTCGCCCGACGACCGCCGCAGCCAGCACCTGATCCGGCAATTGGTCGAGCAGACCGCACGCGAAATCGAGAACGCCTTTTTCATGCACAGCGCCCAAGGCCACTGGGTGATGCGTGCCCACGGCACCCCAGGCTACGTGGAAAGCCAGCCTGACTATCTACTGGCCTGGGACGCCGACGGTCGCCTGCAGGCGATGAACAGCCTGACACGGCAACGCCTGATGCAGCGCCTGGGACGCTTGCCTGCTCACATTGGTGAGCTGTTCGACCAAGAGCAATTGCGACGGGTCAGCAACGCGTCTGCGCAACGTCTGCCAGGGTTGGGCGAGCTGTATGGCCGGGTCAGCGCCCCCCAGCGCAAGCAGCCGGTCGAGCCCTTGCTGCAAGGCTTGGACCGGCGCATCGAACAACACTTGCGCCTGGCCACACGGGTCAAGGACTGTAACCTTGCAGTGCTGGTGCAGGGTGAGACGGGTACAGGCAAGGAAGTTTTTGCTCGCCAGGTGCATCAGCAAAGCAAGCGCGGCACCGGCCCGTTCGTCACGCTCAACTGCGCCGCCATCCCCGAGAACCTGATCGAGAGCGAGTTGTTTGGTTATGTCGCGGGCGCCTTTACCGGGGCTTCGAGCAAGGGTATGCAAGGGCTTGTACACCAGGCCGATGGCGGCACGCTGTTTCTGGACGAGATTGGCGACATGCCACTGAGCCTGCAGACCCGACTGTTGCGGGTACTGGCAGAAGGTGAGGTAGCCCCCTTGGGGGCTGCGCGGCGCCAGCGCGTGGACATTCAGGTGATCTGCGCCACGCACCGCGACCTGGCGGCGAGGGTGGAGCAGGGACAGTTTCGTGAGGACTTGTATTTTCGCCTGGCCAACGCCCGCTTCGCGTTGCCGGCGCTGCGCGAGCGCGAAGACCGGCTGGGGCTCATTCACCAGTTGCTGGCCGAAGAGGCCGACGCGTGTGGCGTGAGCGTGGCGCTAGCCGACGAAGCCTTGCAGGCGTTGCTGGAGTACCGCTGGCCGGGGAACCTGCGCCAGTTGCGGCAGGTGTTGCGTTATGCGTGCGCTGTGAACGAGGGTGGGCAGCTGCGCCTGCTTGACCTGCCTGAGGAAGTCCGTGGGCAGGAGGTTGGCCGAGTCACGAGCGAGGCGTCCTGCCCGGCGCGGCAACGGTTGCTGGATGCGTTGATCCGGCATCGTTGGAAGCCCGCCGAGGCTGCCCAGGCGTTGGGCATTTCGCGTGCGACATTGTATCGGCGCGTGCACGAGCATCGCATCGAGATGCCTCGTATGAAAGGGTAGCGTCGTGGCGGCATCTTTTTGCTGTTGTTGCTGACCGCGCAATCGTTCAGGCGCCGCAGCTTGCCGCTTCAGAGCCGTGCCCTACGCACAGGCTGCGTTCGGCCTGCTGAAGTCGCGAAGATCAACAGCACAATGCACATGGCTGGAAGCTGCGTTCAGTGAATAACCCATGTGGAGTGATCATAGCCAAGAGAAAAACTTCAAGTTGATATCAGCCCGATGAGCCGTCCGCACGATGTGTTTCACCGGAGATATCGTTTTGCAGGCACGCGGTGGCAATTTCGGTCTTTGGGCTACGGGTAGAGGTGCGTTTCTTTCTCTGCGGGCGTTTGCCTGGGCGAGTAGCCCATAGGTAAGCGTTTTCACGCAACCGTGCTTGGATAGCGGGTGGATAATCATCAAGTGTGGTCAGCGGCGGGACGGGTTTTCCGGGCAAACCGGCTTCACGAATGATCCTGGGCCAGCGCGGTTTCCAGCACAGCATCAGGCTTAGCCAATGGCCGGTGCCGATGATCAGGAAGGCGGGCGAGATCAAGACCAGGCCGAGTTTGGTGATTCGAGAAGATCTTCGAAAGTAGTGGGTCAGGCCTTCGAATTGAGGCGTGAAGGCTTGCCAGGGCCAGGGGAAGTGTGAGGTCAGAGAAGGGCGAGGCAAACCCTCTGGGCCCTCGTCCATGAAACGGCGGATGAATTCCCACTCGGATTGCAGCTCCGTGAAATTGTTGGCGGCCTTGCCTACGTGGATGAGTTCTGGATGGAGGGCGCCGGCGAACGAGGGTGGCCATATAAGATCTAAAGGAAGGCCAAATCCACCCGCAGCAGCATATTTTTTATCCGAACCGCTGGAGGTGACACCATACCAAGGAAGCGTGACGATGCCGCCGCAATACGGTGGGCGATGCAGGTAAACTTGTTGGGTGGTCCGATTGAAACGTATCAGTAGGTGGCGAGACGTGAACATCTCAAAGCGCGTGAAGCGGAGCCCAAATTTTAAATAAAGCCACAGCGTACCTACACCCAAGGTCAGGAAAACAGACCCCGTTAAAAGCGTTCCGGCATAAGGCTCGCCGTTGTAGGTGAATAATAGGCCGATGAGAATAGTTAGGTCCTCTAAAGCCATCGCTATATTCACTAATGAATAGAGTATAACAGCAGTCGACAGGATAGTTATAAGTCCCCGTTTGTCCTCCATCATGCCGCAACGCATTTCCAGTATGTGTTTATTATAAACATATACCGGTCCGCGACTTAGGGGGTTGCTGCTGGCTGATCTCTTCGCGGCATCAAGCATATCCTGCTCATCGCTTTCATATATAGAAATATTGGTCTTCTTGTGATTCTTCTCAAAAGCGTCGCGCTCTTCTTTAGGATCTATGTATGCAAGCCATGCGAGCCATTCAGCAAAATACATTATATGACCTCGCTGATTGAGCTGAATAAGGCCTCCAACTCTTCTTCATCTTTCGCATAGCCTGTGCGAGGTGGCTGCAGGCTGAAGCAGCATTCCTTGCACCAACTCTCAAGTGCGTCTCCATCTAAAAGCACTATGGCGATGGTGGCAACAATCATGATGGTGCCTCCAATCCAGCCCAGCCGACTAAGCCAAAGCATAGCAATTCTATTGGTCGCCAGTCGTGTAGATAACTTTGAAAAAAGTGCGGCCATTTTGCGTCTAAAGATATTTGTGTCACTTACTGACAGCCAATGAAAAAGCGCGCCAGCCTGTGAAAACGCTATCCCTCCTTGCCCCACAAGTAATGCAAAAGTAGCGCCTGCTCTGACCATATACGTAGAGGCTAATATTGTGTTGGATTTTTTTCTTGCCTCCGCAGCGTCGGAGATATCCCATTTTATACTGACGAGCCCCCCTACCGCCGCCAACCCAGCCCCCCACAGTCGATACTGCCCTAGATTAACTAGCGCGCCCCGCGCAGTGGCGCTGTTCCCGCCAACGCCTCTAATCGTCAGTTCCGTCCCCACCGCAAGCAGCTCCATCCCCGCAGCCGCACTGGTAAATGCGGCCGCAGTCACTTCGCTCCAGAAGCGTCGGTCCTTGTCATCCCGTCTGCCTTGTAACAACAGCAGCCCGGCCTCCAACAGCAGCAATCCGCTGGCGACCCGCAAGCGATAGAACTGATTCCCGTGCACCCCGTTCAACGTCTCGGCATAAGCTCGATCAAGCCGGCGCACGATGGGGGCCGCGATGCGACCGGGCGAGGGCGTTTTACCGTCCAGCGCCTGCTCACTCAAGCGCAGTTCCACGGCTTGCTTACCCAGCGAGGCAATGAGGTAGGTGCTCAGGCGTCGATACAGCAACCGGTCAGTGCTACCGGGCGCACCTACTGACAGGCTCTGGCGCCCCAGCTGCCCGAGCCAGGCCAGCGCGCCAGCAGTGTTGGTGGGGCTGTGTTGCGTGAGCTGGTCCAGGTGGCTGTCCAGCCGGCTGAAGTGTGCGGCGAGCTCTTTGGCTTGTTTGAGGGCCGCCTCCAGTTGAAGAATAGGGTCGCTGCCCGGTGCCAGTGCGTCCAGCGCTGTGCGTGTCTGCGCAAGCACCTCTGCGATCTCGCGCTGATTATGGACAAACGAGCGCAGCGCCAGGTTGTCGGGGGTGATAGCGTCGGCGCGCCACCATTGAGCAAGCAGCGCTGCGCCGGATGGCACGCCTTCGAGGCCGGCTACGCACAGCCCTGTCTGGTGCGCAAAGCACAGGCCATTGGCAGGGTCGTTTTCGTCGTAGTGGGCAAGTGCGTCTACCAGTGCGGACGACTTCAACCATGCGAGGTGATCTGCCGCTCTGGACTCGGCGAGACGTTGGGCTTCGGCGCTCTGCGCCTCAAACACATCAAGGTGCTGGTACATACCTTTTAGGTTAACGAGTGACAGATAGCGCTCTTCGAATTGCTTGGCAAATTCTCCATTTTTTGCGCGCGTTTCGAGCTTCTGCCTTTCAAGTTCAGCGGCGCTGTCCAGAATGTGCTCTTTAGCTGTTGCCCACCACTCGGCCATGTACCGTGGAACCGCCTCGTCGCTGCCGAGATAGCCGCGCATCGCCTCTCTGCGGCGATCGACCATTGCGGCAACCTTTCGCTCCGTGAATTGCTGATGCAGTTCGGTGAATGTTTGCGCAACCAACACCTTTCGCTCGTTACTAGGGCCACCGCTCTCAGTGCTGGCTTCCAGCCAATGCTTGAGGTGTTCCATGCCAGCGTTGCGCCAGGCATTGAGTTCCTGGGTAATGCCGATGGCATCCTCCACCACCACGGCAACGCCCCGTGCTTCAGGTTTACTGCCCAAGGGGCCCAAGGCTTGGCGGGCCGCCGCCAGCGAGCTGATGCTTGGTGTACTGAAGACCTGAGCGTCCAACAGCGTGCGCAACACGTCGTTGGATTCCGCGGCAAAGTCGGCGACAAGGTTCAACTGGTCATGACGTATCGTGTAGGGCCTGGGCATTGGGCAGCTGGGGCTGGCGAAGGGCGCTATGTCTACTGCAGGCAGCAGGTCGCGTCGACGCAGCAATTGCCGCTGCGCCGCGATGGTCAACGGATCGGGGCTGTAGAACAGGCGAAGCTCGAGCAAGTCGTCGAGATCATGAACCGTGAATGCCCAGGTCATAGCGCGCACGACATCCTGGAATGTGGAGATGCCAGGCGGTTTTGGCTCTGGATGTTCAGGGTCGAAGAGCGACAGGGCGCCGTTCGCGGCGATTCGATAGGGAGGGTGAAGGCTGTATTGCCCACTGAGCCTGCGCTTTTCCATGACATACAGGAAACCTTCACGCAGCGGGCGAATGGCATAGTCCGCCTGATGCAGCGCGGCGGTGCGATGCGGGTGGCGCAGGTGTTCAGGCAGAGTAGGGAGCTGCTGACGCTGGTGGGGATTACCGCCCACGGCGGCATAGCGTAATGGCAGAACGGTGAAGGTGCGGGTGCATGAGACGGCGGGCCCTATGGATAAAGGGTCTTGCAAGGCTTCGCAGTTCTGCCGATTGATTTCCATCAGCATCTTCAGATCGAACATGAGGGCCTCTGGCGAATTAAACGGTGCAGGTGTGTTTGAAGGCATTGGGCAAGTGGCAGGCTTTGCTCGAGTGATTCTTCATGGCAGCCTGCCAAACGGAATCGCAAGTCGGTTTTTCGCAAGCAGTACCGAGTAGGCCTGCCGTCTCAACGCCGCATTAACCAGGTACTCATCGAGTCGCTTTCCTGCACTCAATTTATATTCGAAGGTACTGTTTTCGTCTTGCCAGGAAGTTCCCAATGCTCAGTAGGAATTTTCGTTGCAGGGCACGCTTCATACTCAAGCGGCATCGGTGCTTGCTCTTTGCGGCAAGCCAGATCATCAAGTCATGCAAGTTAGAGAGGGCGGCGGGAATACGCAGATTGCTCTGCTAGGTCGGTAGACACCGTTTGCTGGGTGATCGCCATTTGCACAGTGTTTGGCCGCAAGCACCCTGAAGGGCCGTATCAGCCATTAATGAAGCCTAACAGGCAATAAAAAACCCCGGAGCCAGTCCGGGGTTCTTGTACGTCACACTACGCGATCAATCCTGGTTGGCCAGTTTGTGCTCGAGGTAGTGAATGTTGACGCCGCCTTTGCAGAAGCCTTCATCACGCACCAGATCACGGTGCAGCGGGATGTTGGTCTTGATGCCATCGACGACGATCTCGTCCAGGGCATTGCGCATGCGGGCCATGGCTTCGTCACGGTCCTTGCCCCAGGTGATCAGCTTGCCGATCAGCGAGTCATAGTTCGGCGGAACCGAATAACCGCTGTACAGGTGCGAATCGACGCGCACGCCGTTGCCGCCTGGTGCGTGGAAGTGCTTCACCTTGCCGGGGCTTGGGATGAACTTCTTCGGGTCTTCGGCGTTGATACGGCACTCCAGCGAGTGGCCGTGGACCACCACGTCCTCCTGGCGGAACGACAGCTTGTTGCCAGCGGCGATGCTCAGCATCTCCTTGACGATGTCGATGCCTGTGACCATCTCCGACACCGGGTGCTCAACCTGCACACGGGTGTTCATCTCGATGAAGTAGAAGCGGCCATCTTCGTACAGGAACTCGAACGTTCCCGCACCGCGGTAGCCGATCTCGATGCACGCGTCCACGCAGCGCTTGAACACTTCCTGGCGCGCTTTCTCGTCGATGCCTGGGGCCGGAGCCTCTTCCAGCACCTTCTGGTGGCGGCGTTGCAGCGAGCAGTCACGGTCACCGAGGTGGATCGCATTGCCCTGGCCGTCGGACAAGACCTGTACTTCCACGTGACGTGGGTTGGTCAGGAACTTCTCCAAGTACACCATCGGGTTGCCGAAGGCTGCACCGGCTTCGGTACGGGTGAGCTTGGCCGAGGCGATCAAATCCTCTTCCTTGTGCACCACGCGCATGCCGCGACCACCACCGCCACCGGCGGCCTTGATGATCACCGGGTAGCCGACGTCGCGGGCGATGGCCAGCGCGACTTCTTCGTCTTCCGGCAGCGGGCCGTCGGAGCCCGGCACGGTCGGTACACCCGACTTGATCATAGCGTCCTTGGCCGACACCTTGTCACCCATCAGGCGAATGGTGTCGGCTTTGGGGCCAATGAAGGCAAAGCCGGACTTCTCAACCTGCTCGGCAAAATCGGCGTTTTCCGCCAGGAAGCCGTAACCGGGGTGAATCGCGGTCGCGCCGGTGACTTCGGCAGCGGCGATGATCGCCGGGATGTGCAGGTACGAATCCTTGGACGATGCAGGGCCGATGCAGACCGACTCGTCTGCCAGGCCCAGGTGCATCAGTTCACGGTCAGCGGTGGAGTGCACGGCGACGGTCTTGATACCCAGCTCTTTGCAGGCACGCAGGATCCGCAGGGCAATTTCCCCGCGGTTGGCGATCAGGACTTTTTCGAGCTTCCCAGACATCGTTGGCTCTCCGCGATTCAAACGATGGTGAACAGCGGCTGGTCGAACTCAACCGGCTGGCCGTCTTCTACCAGGATGGCGTCGATGACACCGCCGACATCGGCTTCGATGTGGTTCATCATCTTCATGGCTTCGACGATGCACAGGGTGTCGCCTTTCTTCACGCTCTGGCCCACTTCAGCGAAGTTCGGTGAGGTCGGCGAAGGTTTGCGGTAGAAGGTGCCTACCATTGGCGAGCGGATGACGGTGCCCTTGAGGGCCGGGGCAGCGGCGGCAGCTTCGACAGCAGGGGCGGCAGCGGCGACCGGGGCAGCGGCAGGCGCAGCCATCGGGGCAGGTGCGTAGAACTGCTGGGCAGCTGGGGTCTTGCTGTGACGGCTGATGCGAACCGACTCTTCGCCTTCCTTGATCTCCAGCTCGTCGATGCCAGACTCTTCCAGCAGCTCGATCAGTTTCTTGACTTTACGGATATCCATTAATCATCAACTCCCAAAGGTTCGGTCAGGGGGCGAAATTGTTAAAGCGTGTCGACACGCTTCTCTTGACCCTGGCCACCGAGGCCAGGGCTTTCATCATTTGGGCTGTGCGTTGGCAGCCAGCTGTTCCAGCGCGGACTCCAGGGCCAGGCGATAACCGCTGGCGCCCAGACCACAGATCACCCCTACGGCTACATCGGAAAAGTAGGAGTGATGACGGAACGGTTCGCGTTTGTGCACGTTGGACAGGTGCACTTCGATGAATGGGATGCTCACCGCGAGCAATGCGTCACGTAGTGCAACGCTTGTGTGGGTGAATGCAGCCGGATTGATCAGGATGAAATCCACACCCTCGTTGCGTGCCGCATGAATGCGATCGATCAACTCGTATTCGGCATTGCTCTGCAAATACTGCAAATGGTGGCCCGCGGCGCGAGCACGTTGCTCCAGGTCCTGGTTGATCTGGGCCAGGGTCACGGCGCCATAGTGGCCGGGCTCGCGCGTACCGAGCAGGTTCAGATTGGGGCCGTGAAGCACCAGTAGCGTTGCCATCTGCGAGTTCCTTGGATTTGTAGGGCAATTCGACACAGCGCGGCGAGTGTGCCTAAAGCGACGGCAAGTGTCCAGTTCCCGGCAATAGCCAGCACGATGACCGAGATTCGCGCGAAGTATGTGACCGAATAGCAGGATCCGGTCACTGATCGCCGATATGTTCCTATGCCAGCGGGCCGTTACAGGCCTGACGTGTCGCGAACGCGGGACAAAATGGACGCAAAGTTCTCGGCATTTATCTCGCCTATCACCCGATCAGCGGTCAGTTCGCTGCCGTTGGCGGCAAAGAACATCAACGCTGGCGGGCCGAACAACCGATAGCGGTCCAGCAGGGCTCGCTGGGCCGCATCGCTGCGCGTCAGGTCCAGGCGCAACAGTTTGAAGCCCGCCAGTTGCGGCAGTACCTGAGGTGCATTCAACACCTCGTGCTCGATGACTTTGCAACTGATGCACCAGTCTGCGTACCAGTCCAGCAGTACCGGCTGGCCTGCGGCCTTGGCATCGGCCAGTGCAGCATCGAGCGCCTCGGCGGTGGTCAGTGTTTGCCACGCCTGGGCAGGGGACGCAGCCTGACCAGCCATGCTCTCACCAACCGGAGGCAACGGCCGCAGCGGATCACCCTGGCCGCTGAGGGCGCCATACCCGCAGGCCAGGGCGTAGACCAGCAGCGCCAGGCCAAGCAGTTGGGCCAGGCGTTGGCGAGGCGTCTTGACGACGAATTCCAGTGTCCCCAGGAACACGGCCACCCCGGCCGCGAGCAACCCGATAAGCCCCAAGGTGACGGGCCCTGGCAAGACCCTGCTGAGCAAACCGATGGCCAGCCCCAGCAACAGGACGCCGATGGCGTTCTTGACACTGTTGAGCCATGGGCCGCTTTTCGGCAGCCAGGCGGCGCCACCGGTTGCGACCAGCAGCAGCGGGGCACCCATGCCCAGGCCCAGCGCGAACAGTTTGAGCGCACCGCCCAGGGCGTCTCCACTGGCACTGATATACAGCAGAGCACCGGCCAGCGGCGCCGAAACGCAGGGTGAAACCAACAGGCTGGACAACACGCCCAAGGCCGCGGCGCCCAGCAGCGAGCCGCCTAGGGTGCGATTGGCGACGCCGTCCAGACGGTTGCTCAGGGCCTGGGGCAGCTTGAGTTCGAACAAGCCGAACATGGCCAGGGCGAAAGCCACGAAGAACAGCGCAAAAGGCACCAGTACCCAGGCCGACTGCAGGCGCGCCTGCAGGTTGAGGCCTGCGCCGAACAGGCCCATCAAGGCCCCGAGGGCGGCGAAGCTGGCAGCCATGGACAGCACATAGGCCAGTGACAGCGACAGCCCGCGCAGCCCTCCTGTCTGACCGCGCAGTACCACACCCGAGAGAATGGGCAGCATGGGCAGCACGCATGGCGTGAACGTGAGGCCTACGCCGGCGATGAAGAACAGCAGGAGCGCTTTCCAGTCCCAGACGTGCGCGGCCTGGCTGCTCGGCGCGCTATCACCGTCAATGCTCAGCCGTTCGGTTTCAGGTGGATAGCACAAGCCTTTGTCAGCGCAGCCCTGGTAGCCCACCTGCAAGGTGAAAGCCCTGGAATCATTGCGTGGCAGCTCGATGTCGACGATGCCGTGATACACCTCCACATCGCCGAAGAATTCGTCATGCTTGGCCTCGCCCTTCGGGATGACCGGCGTGCCCAGAACAATGTCGGCCGGCTCGGTTCGAAACACGAAACGGTGGCGGTACAGGTAATAGCCGTCGGTGGCCACCAGGCGCAGCTTGATGGCATGGGCGTCGGCCTGGATCAGGCTGAGCTTGAAGGCTTCGTGTACCGGGAGGAAGTCGGCATTGCCGGCCAGTGAGTAGGCGCCGAGGGTGGCGCTGGGGCGATTGTCCAGCAACCCCGTGGCGAACACCGGGCTGGCCAGCAGTAGGCACAACAGGAAAAACAGGCGGTGCATGGTGAACTCGCAAGAACGAACGTGCCGCGCATCATAACGGAGTTGACGCTCAGGGAACCATGCGTGGGCCTGCCCGTCTTGCCGGTGATGGTCTAAAGCTATTTCGTGGAGCCAGGGCGGTCGGTTCAGGCCCTGAAGGCACCCACCGCCTGGTTCAGTGCGCTGCCAAGGCTAAGCAGGTGGTCGCCTTGCTCGCGTCCTTCACCGATGCGTTGCAGGTTATCTCCGCCCAGTTGATGAATCCGCTCGCTGTGGTCACGGATCTCGCTCACCGCTGCGCTTTGTTGCGCCGTCACTTCGGCAATGCGCAGGGCAGTGTCGGCAATGGTGCGGATCGCGCACACGATTTCGTCCAGTGCACCGTCGGCGGTCTGGGCCTGGTTGGCAGTGGCCTCGGCATGCTCCAGTTGTACCCGCGTACCGTCCACGGCGCCCTTGGCTGCCTGCTGCAATCTGTCGATCAGGGTCTGGATTTCCCCAGTAGCGCCGGTGGTGCGTTGGGCCAGGGTGCGGACTTCGTCGGCTACCACGGCGAACCCGCGACCCATTTCACCGGCGCGGGCGGCTTCGATGGCGGCATTGAGTGCCAGCAGGTTGGTCTGTTCCGCGATGGACCGGATCACTGTCAGCACGCCACCGATCGTGGCCGATTCTTCTGCCAGTTGCTCGATCATGCGCGCGTTGCCCTGCACCTCGTCGACCAGCGTGCGTAAACCCGACAAGCTTTGCCCGATCACCGCCTGGCCCTGTTCCACTGCCCGGCCTGCGTCACGGCTGGCCAGGGCTGCAGCGCTGGCGTCGCCAGCCACCTGCTGGATGGTCGCTTCCAGTTCTCCAAGCGCGTCGCGAATCTGCCCGGTATCCCCGGCCTGTCGTTGTGCGCCATCGTGCAAGGCAGCACTCATGTTGGCCAGCGCATGGCTGCTGCCGGCCACTTGCTCGGCGTTGTGCCGCAGGGCGCCTACCAGTTCGACCAGGTACTGGCGCAGGCGATTGAGCGAAGCCTGGATGTCATGCAGCTCGCGGTTGGTCCTGCCCATTTCGACAGGCTGGGTAAAATCGCCCTCGGCCCAGCGCGACAGCGCAGGCGCCAGGCCGGTGAGTGTGCGTGCAAGACGACGTTGCAGGGTGTCGATGAGCAGGGCGATCAGCAGGATCATCACGATCATCCCCCCTTGCAGGGTGCGCACTTCGCCCGCGATCGTGCCATGCAGGCTGCGCACCTCTGGCTCCAGGGCCGCGATGGCCTGGCGCACTGCCTCCAGTTGTTGCGTGGCGCGGGTCGCCAGGGCGGCGCGCTGGGCGATCTGGGCACGGGTACGTTGCAGCTCGGCCGGATAGCGCCCAACCAGGCTTTGCAACTCGCGCTTGAGGCCTACGGCGACGTCTTCTTGCTGGGCACGGGTATCGGTCTGCAAACCCATCAGCGCAGCAAAGTCATCCGCGCCGGATTCGGCAGCACGGGTCAAGCCCAGCAGCGGCAAGCCTTCGATGACGTGCGCCTGGGCCTGAATCGATTGCAACTCGCGTTCCAGCTCGTTCGCAAGTTCCGGCCGGCCGCTGCCCACCAGCTTTTCCCGCGCCAGGCCAAGCCTGCTCAGGTGCAAGGTCGCCTCGACAAGCGGCAGCAGGTATCGCCCAGCGTCGGGGCTGGTGCTGTCGCGCGCATAGGTGGTCAGTTGCTCCAGATTGGCCCCCAGCTCGCGCTCGGCTTGCAGCAACAGCGCCTGGGGGTCACCGGCCAACTTGCCGGCGGCCAGCAACTCACCCGCGCTGAAGGCCTGGAGGTCGTCCAGGCTGGGGCGCAGTTGGCTGGCCATCGTCTCGGGCCAGTCGGCCAGCGAGGCTTGCAGTTGCACCGTGGCCTGCAGTGCCGCGGCATGGCGCACGGCATCGCCGTTGCCAAGATAGGCCTGGATGTTCTCGGCCGCCTCAGTCTGGAAATGGCGCGACAGGGTCAGGTAGCGCTCCATCATCTGGTAGGGGCGCTCCAGCGCCCGCTGAGACCACCACAGCGTGACGCCCAGGGCGATGCACACCGTCACCAGTAACAACGTATTCAAATTGGTCAGCCACTTCAGGCGCATAGCCGCGAGCTTCCTGCGGGGGAGGGAGGAGTCAGGGGCCTGAAGTTATTGCGTTCGTGTGACGCGATGATGACGGCGGCACGCAGTTGAATGGCAAAGTGCCTTTATCCTTTGCCCGGCTTTTCAGGGCTCCACACGCACCACGCAATTGCGTCCCGCATGCTTGGCCCGGTACAGCGCCTCGTCGGCCGCGCTGGCCATGGTCAGCGCATCGAGGCCGTCATCGAGTTGCACCACGCCCGCGCTGAACGTACAGCGCAGGTCATGGGGCTGGGCTGGGTAGAGGATTTCGGCAAAACGCCCGCGGATGTCATCGAGCACCTTGTACGCCGCCTCCAATGGGGTATTGGGCATGACGATCGCGAATTCCTCGCCGCCGTAGCGTCCGATGAAATCGGTCTTGCGCAGGCGTTGCTTGAGAAACAGCGCCAGGCTCTTGATTACCCGGTCGCCCATGGGGTGGCCGTGGCGGTCGTTGATTTTCTTGAAGCGGTCGATGTCGAGCATGGCAAAGCTCAACGGCTGCTGTTCGCGCCGGGCACGGAAGCTGCAATCCTCGAGCAATTGCAGGATATGGGTGTGGTTGTACAGCCCGGTCAGGCTGTCGCGGACCATGCGCGCCTTCAGGTGCCGAGCGCGGGCCGCGCGGTTGCGCACCGTGGTGATCAGGTGGCGCGAGCGAAACGGCTTGGTCAGAAAGTCATCACCGCCTTCGCTCATGGCCTCAAGTTGCTTGTCCAGGTCATCCTCGGCCGACAGGTAGATGATCGGCACACTGACGTAGCGGTCGTTATGGCGAATCACCTTGGCCAGTTCAGGGCCGGTGCACGCCGGCATGTACAGGTCAAGGATGATCAAGTCAGGCTGGAAGTCAGCCAGCTCGGCCATGGTGGCGATCGGGTCGGTCAGGCTGCGGGTGATCATCCCGGCGCCTGCCAACACCCGTTCCGTGAACAGAGCCTGGGTGCGTGAGTCATCGATGATCAGCACGCGCAGGGGATCGTACGGCGCGGCATCGGTCAGTAACTCGACTTTCTCCAGCAGACTGGAAGCCTCCAGTGTCCCGGTGAGGAAATCGCGACCGCCCGCCCGCACGGCGGCCAAGCGCGTCGGGGTATCGGTTTCGTGGTGGCTGAAGAACAGCAGCGGCAGGGGTTTGGTCTGCCGCGCCTGGGCTTCGGCCGCCAACGTCAGGCCCTGGCCGACCCCATTGAAGTCGACGTCCATGATGACCGCCGAAGGCGGGCATTCGTCCACCGATGCGCGAAAGGCATCGGCAGTGGGCAAGGCCTGTACGCCCAGGCCGAAGAATTCCAGTTGCTGGGCCAGGCGCTCGGCGCGGTCGTGGTCCTGCAAGAGGATATAGACCGGCCTGCGCTGGGGCGCCAGCAGCAACTGATCGTGTGGATCGTCCTTGCGCAGGCCACTACGCGCAACATGCTCAGCGGGGCACTGCGGGCTCGGCTCAACTGCTTGGCTCATGTCCTGGCTACTTGTCGTTAGGGGTATGCAGGGGCAGTGATGGCTCTATGCTAGCAGCTCTTGAGCTGCGTATGCGTGGCCCCTTTCAACAAACTGGGCTGAATGACTATTCAGTTCTCGACCCAGGGGTCGCTTATGCGTAAGGCGGTGTCTGCTTTATAGTGCTGTCAGGCGGGCTTGCCGTGGCACCCTGGCGTAGGCCTGTGGTCAAAGCCCCTGAACCGTCGTGACTGATCAAGGATATAGCCATGCTGGACTGGAAAAACCGCGAGGCCAAAGCCGAGCCCCGCGAGCGTGTCGACGGCCGCGGCGCTGCCGCCCGTAGCTATTTTGGTGGCCTGTGGGGCCGCTCACTGTTGGCCCTGATCGGGCTCTACCTGCTGGTGTGCATCGGTCTTGCCTGGTACTGGAGCCAGGAACCCGAATTGTTCCCGGTGCAGCAGAACGCCCAGAGCGCAGCCGAGCGTAACGGCCAGCAGATGGTAGTGGGCTACACCACCGTCGAAACGCTCAAGACCGTAGCGAGCACCTTGTTGAACAAGCCAGGTGGCTATATCGCCAATGACCGTCTCCCGCCAGGCCTGTGGATGGACAACATGCCCAACTGGGAGTACGGCGTACTGGTCCAGGTGCGTGACCTTTCCCGCGCGCTGCGCAAGGACTTCGCCCGCTCCCAGTCGCAATCGACTGAAGACGCCGACCTGGCCAAGGCCGAGCCGCGCTTCAACTTCGATTACAAGAGCTGGATCCTGCCGTCCAGCGAATCGGAATTCGAAGAAGGCATCAAGTCGCTGGCGCGCTATCAGGCTCGCCTGGCTTCAGGCGACAAGGGCGCGATCTTCTATACCCGTGCAGACAACCTGAACAACTGGCTGGGTGACGTCGCTACCCGCCTGGGCTCGCTGTCGCAACGACTCTCGGCCAGTGTAGGCCGCGTGAAGCTCAACACCACCCTCAAGACCGAGTCCGTGGTGGCTGGCCAGGCGCCGCAGGTAGATGAGGAAGTGGTGGAAACCCCATGGCTGCAGATCGACGACGTGTTCTATGAAGCCCGCGGCCAGGCCTGGGCGCTGTCGCACCTGCTGCGTGCGATCGAAGTCGATTTTGCCGACGTGTTGGCCAAGAAGAACGCCACCGTGAGTGTGCGTCAGATCATCCGGGAACTGGAGGCCTCGCAAGAGCCTCTGTGGAGCCCGATGGTGCTCAACGGCAGTGGTTTCGGCATGTGGGCCAACCACTCGCTGGTCATGGCCAACTACATCTCCCGCGCCAACGCGGCGGTCATCGACCTGCGCCAGCTGCTGTCGCAGGGTTGAGATGAGCTTCAGCCCTGATGAAGCCGCCCACCGGGCGGCTTCGGACCGGGAGCAGGTTACCTGGGTGGACGAACACGACCAGGTGCTCGGCGCATTGCCCAGGGCGCAGTTGCGCGAGCGCGGGCTGATCGGGCGCTGCACGTTCATTCTGTTGTTCAATGGTGCCGGTGAACTGTGCGTGCACCGGCGTACCCTGAGCAAGGCGCTGTACCCCGGCTACTGGGACGTTGCCGCCGGCGGCATGGTGGCCGCTGGTGAAACGTACGCCGAATCGGCTGCGCGCGAGCTGGCCGAGGAACTGGGCGTCGCCGACGTGACCTTGCGCTTTCACGAGCGGTTTTTCTTCGATCAGCCTGACAATCGCCTGTGGTGCGCCTTGTACTCGGCAGTGTCCGATGCGCCGCTGCGGCTGCAGCCCGAGGAAGTGATCGAGGCACGTTTCATCGGTATCGACCAGGTCCTGGAGGACAGTCGGCTCAGGCCTTATTGCCCTGACTCGATGGCTGCGTTGATCCGCTACAGGAACAGCCTCGTCTAGCCGCTGCAGAGCGGGTCGCAAAACATTCGCAAAATGGCGCAATCCAGTACTTAGCAACTGCACCGTTTATCGTTACACTGCGCGGCCTTTTCGGGCTGCCGCACGTGTTGCGGCAGTAGCGCCGCCCCTGCCAGAGTGGGGCTTCGCGGTCGGCCTCATGCGCAGGTACGACCAGTTTTTGTCCTCAGCACCGAGGCACAAAAGTGGCCAAGAAAGCTTCTTCCCTCTCCGCCCTCGGCGGTCTCGTTTATTCGACCGATACCGGTCGTCATTGCCCTGACTGTGGCCAGCCCGTGGATGCCTGTACCTGCAAGCAGCAGGTCATCCCCGAGGGTGATGGTATTGCCCGCGTGCGCCGCGAGAGCAAAGGCCGTGGCGGCAAGACCGTGACCACCGTCACGGGTGTGCCGTTGCCGCCCGATCAGCTCAAGGAACTGGCTGCCACCCTCAAGCGCCGCTGTGGTACTGGTGGTGCGCTCAAGGACGGCGTCATCGAGATCCAGGGTGATCATGTGCAATTGCTGCTCGACGAGCTGAGCAAGCAGGGCTTCAAGGCGAAAAAGTCGGGCGGCTGAGTCGCTCGGCAGGTTTTCGTCCTGCGCTTTCTAAACTCGTCGCAGTGCCCAGGGTCTACCCCAGAGCACGGGCGAACCGTCATTTTTGGCTTCTACACTGCTTCCCCGGTTTGACCGGCAGTGTCTTGACTCAATTTATAGGGGACTTGAATGTCCGTACGACGCACACGCAAAGACGATGGTAGCCAATGGACCGTGGCCGACAGCCGCAGTGTTTATGGCATCCGCCATTGGGGCGCTGGGTATTTCGCCATCAATGAAGCCGGGCGCGTCGAAGTGCGCCCCAACGGCCCGGACAGCTCGCCGATCGACCTGTACGAGCAGGTTGACCAGCTGCGCCAGAGCGGCCTGTCGCTGCCTTTGCTGGTGCGCTTCCCCGACATTCTGCAGGACCGCGTACGCCAGCTGACCGGCGCCTTCGACGCCAACATCGCGCGCCTGGAATACCAGAGCCAGTACACCGCTCTGTACCCGATCAAGGTCAACCAGCAGGAGGCGGTGGTCGAGAACATCATCGCCACCCAGAACGTGTCCATCGGGCTGGAAGCCGGCTCCAAACCCGAATTGCTGGCGGTGCTGGCCTTGGCGCCCAAGGGCGGTACCATCGTCTGCAACGGTTACAAGGACCGCGAGTTCATCCGCCTGGCGCTGATGGGACAGAAGCTGGGCCACAACGTCTTCATCGTCATCGAGAAAGAGTCCGAAGTGGCCTTGGTGATCGAGGAAGCGGCCGACCTCAAGGTCAAGCCGCAGGTGGGCCTGCGCGTGCGCCTGTCGTCGCTGGCATCGAGCAAGTGGGCTGACACCGGGGGCGAGAAGTCCAAGTTCGGGCTTTCTGCCGCGCAGCTGATTTCCGTGGTGCAGCGTTTCCGCGATGCCGGCCTTGATCAGGGTATCCGCCTGCTGCACTTCCACATGGGCTCGCAGATCGCCAACCTGGCGGACTACCAGCACGGCTTCAAGGAAGCCATCCGCTATTACGGCGAATTGCGCGCCCTGGGCCTGCCGGTGGACCACATCGATGTGGGCGGCGGCCTGGGTGTTGACTACGACGGCACTCACTCGCGCAACGCCAGCTCGATCAACTACGACATGGATGACTATGCCGGCGTGGTGGTAGGCATGCTCAAAGAGTTCTGCGACGCGCAGGGCTTGCCGCACCCGCACATCTTCTCGGAGAGCGGCCGTTCGCTGACGGCTCACCATGCCATGCTGGTCATCCAGGTCACTGACGTGGAGCGCCACAACGACCAGGTGCCGACCATCGAGAACAAGGACGCGCTGCCCGAAACCGTGCAGTGGCTGGCCGATCTGCTGGGGCCCACCGACATCGAGATGGTGACCGAAACCTACTGGCGCGCCACCCACTACATGGGCGATGTAGCCGCGCAGTATGCTGACGGCAAGATCAGCCTGGCCGAGAAAGCCCTGGCCGAGCAGTGCTACTACGCTGTGTGCCGTCGTCTTTACAACTCGCTGAAGGCTCGCCAGCGCTCGCACCGTCAGGTACTCGACGAGCTGAACGACAAGTTGGCGGACAAATACATCTGCAACTTCTCGGTGTTCCAGAGCCTGCCGGACACCTGGGCCATCGGTCAGGTGCTACCGATCATCCCGCTGCACCGCCTGGACGAAGAGCCCCTGCGGCGCGCCGTGCTGCAAGACCTGACGTGCGACTCCGACGGCAAGATCAACCAGTATGTCGATGAGCAGAGCATCGAGACCAGCATGCCGGTGCACGCCCTGAACGAGGGCGAGGACTACCTGCTGGGCGTGTTCTTGGTCGGTGCCTACCAGGAGATTCTGGGCGACATGCACAACCTGTTCGGTGACACCGACTCGGTCAACATTTACCAGAATGCCGATGGCAGCGTGTACCACGCCGGTATCGAGACCCACGACACCATCGAGGACATGCTGCGCTACGTGCACCTGTCCCCCGAGGAGCTGATGACTCACTACCGCGACAAGGTGGCCAGCGCCAAGATCACCGCGCGCGAGCGTACCCAGTACCTGGATGCGCTGCGCCTGGGCTTGACCCGTTCGTCCTACCTCTCGTCCTGAGAAGCGTCAGCCCGTGAGGCCTCATTGCCGTCACGCCTTCGCGGCGTGGCGGCAGTGAGCACTGTCTTCGAATGCTCACGGGTCCACGCCACTGATCTCACGCCACCCAGGCGTCCTTGCCTTGCAGGCGCCACGCCACCCAAGCCAACGTCAGGGCGCGCACGCCCATGAAGACGAGAAACGCCAACCACAGGCCATGGTTGCCCAGCCCGCTCAGGGCAAAGGCCAGCGGCAATGCAATCGCGAGCGATGCCAGCATGGCGTTGCGCATTTCCCGAGCCCGTGTGGCCCCGATGAACAGCCCATCGAGCAAATAGCTCCACACGGCGATCAACGGCAGGCACGCCAGATAGGGCAGGTACGGGTAAGCCGCCGCCCTGACACTGTCGATATCGGTTTGCAGATTGATGAACAGGTGTCCTCCCACCCAGAACAGACCGGCAAAGACCGAACTCGCAATCAGCGACCATCCACCTGCCACCACCAGCGCACGGCGTAACGTGTCGCGGTCCCGAGCGCCAATGGCGTGACCGCACAGCGCCTCGACCGCGTGCGCCAGGCCATCGAGGGCATAGGCCGTAAGCAGCAGGCCGTTGAGCAGCAGTGCATTGGCCGCCACCGTGGCCTCGCCCAGGCGTGCGCCCTGTACGGCGATTAGTAGAAAGACCAACTGCAAGGCAAGGCTGCGCAAAAAGATGTCGCGGTTCACCGCCAACAGCGGGCGCCAGGCCTGCCAGCGTCTGAGTGCTGCCCAGGCGATGTGGCCCGGATAGGCGCGCAGGGCCGGACGGGTAAGCGCCAGGCCCAGCAGGGCCGCGCACCATTCGGCAATCACCGACGCGCGTGCCGAGCCCAGGACGCCCCAATCCAGGCCGAGCACGAACCACAGGTTCAGCACGATATTGAGCAGGTTGGTGGTCAGCAGGATCGCCAACGGCGCCCGGGCATTCTGTGTCCCCAGAAACCACCCGACCAAGGCGTAGCTGGCCAGTGCCGCCGGGAGGCCCAGCAACCGGGTGTGGAAGAAGGTTTGCGTAGCCTGCCCCAGGGCCGCGCTGGGCTGCATGGCGTGCAGTGCCAACTGGCTGAAGGGCAGGGCCAGCAGGCCGATGAGCAATGCGAACCCCACTGCCAGCATCAGGCCCTGAACCAACACCTGGCGCAGGGCGGCGCCATCCCCTCGGCCGGCGGCCTGGGCGGCGAAGCCTGTCGAGCCCATGCGCAGGAAGCCCATCAAGCCGACCATGAAGGTAAACAGCGTAGCGCCCACGGCCACTGCGCCGAGTTGATGGGCATGGGGCAGGTGGCCAATGACGGTGCTGTCGACCAGCGCAACCAGTGGCACCGAGACATTGGACAGGATCATGGGCGCGGCCAGCCCCCACACCTTGAAGTGGGTGGGGCGGTGGTGCCAGTCGGCGAAGAATCGGGGCATGTTCATTCCAGCGAAAACGAGGGCTGCAAACGCTCGAACGGACGCGCGCCAGGCGGCAATGCAAGCCAAGGGCGACAGTGTAACGGCCACGCAACCATTGTGTGCGATCAAGGTCTCATCTGGCGCACAACGCTGGGTGCAGCACTCGGTCTTGCGCTATAGTTGCTGCCTTCATCTACACCCTGCCTTCGAGTGTCTACTCCATGTTCAACAAAGGATTGTTGCTGGCCTGCGCGCTGGCCTTGCTCAGCGCCTGTGACGCCTCAACGCCCGACGCCTCGGCCCCTGCCCAGAAGCCAACCGCCAGCGCTACCGCCAAGACAGCGCAGCGCGAAGACCCCGCCGTGCTTGCCAAGCGCTACGAGGGTCGTGAGCTGACGGTACTGGATGTGTCGGAAGTACAGCTCGATGGCGCGGCCACGCTGTCGGTCAGTTTCTCGGCGCCGCTGGATGCCGACCAGGATTTCGCCAACAGGGTTCACCTGGTGGACACGGTCAAGGGCAAGCTGGACGGTGCCTGGGAGCTGTCCGACAGCCAGATGGAGCTGCGCCTGCGTCACCTGGAACCGCAGCGCAAGCTGGTGCTGACCGTGGACAAGGGCCTGCTGGCTGTCAATGGCAAGGCCTTGCAGGAAGAGTCGATCACTCGCCTTGAGACACGCGACCTGCAACCCAGCGTTGGCTTCGCCAGCCGGGGTTCGCTGTTGCCGACGCGGCTGGCAGAGGGACTGCCGGTCATCGCATTGAACGTAGACAAGGTGGATGTGGAGTTCTTTCGCGTCAAACCGGACATGGTCTCCTCGTTCATGGCCAACTGGGGGCGCAGCAGCAGCCTGGAGTACTACCAGTCCAAGGACACGCTGAGCATGGCCGAGCTGGTCTACAGCGGCCGCTTCGACCTCAACCCTGCACGCAACACGCGTGAAACCGTGCTGTTGCCCATTGCCGGCATCAAGCCGCTGCAGGAGCCCGGTGTGTACCTGGCCGTAATGCGCGCCTCGGGTACCTACGATTACTCCCAGCCAGCTACCCTGTTCACCCTGAGCGACATTGGCGTGTCGGCCCACCGCTACCGCGATCGCATCGATGTGTTCGCCCAGGCCCTGGAGGGGGGCAAGGCGATGGATGGCGTCAACATCGAGCTCCACGACAAGAAAGGCAAGCTGCTGGCCCAAGCCAGCACCGATGGCAAAGGCCATGCTGAACTGCCGATCACAACGAAGGCCGATACCCTCATCGCCACCCAAGGCGTGCACACGACCTTGTTGCGGCTCAATACTGCGGCGCTGGACCTGGCGGAATTCGACATCACCGGTCCCCAGGCCAATCCGCTGCAACTCTTCATCTTCGGCCCGCGCGACCTGTATCGCCCAGGCGAAACGGTGCTGTTGAACGGCTTGCTGCGCGACCAGGACGGCAAGCCCGTCAAGGCGCAACCGGTGAACGTCGAAGTACGCCGGCCGGATGAACAAGTCAGCCGCAAGTTCGTCTGGGAAGCAGACGATAACGGCCTGTTCCAGTACCAGTTGCAACTGGCCACCGAGGCGCCGACCGGCCGTTGGCAACTGCTGCTCGACCTGGGCGGCGGACGCAAGCAGGTCTACGAGTTCCTGGTCGAGGACTTCCTGCCTGAGCGGCTGGCCCTCGAACTCAAAGGCAGCAGCAAGCCCCTGGCCCCTGATCAGGACGCGCGCATCGAGGTGACTGGCCGCTACCTGTACGGTGCGCCGGCCGCTGGCAATCGCCTGAGTGGCCAGGCCTATGTGCGCCCGCTGCGTGAAGCGGTACCTGCACTGCCGGGCTACCAGTTCGGCTCGGTTACCGAAGGCGAACTGGAGCAGGACCTGGAGCTTGATGAAGTCACCCTCGACCAGGCAGGCAAGGCGGTCCTGGATATTTCCAGCCGCTGGGCAGAGGCGCGTTCGCCGTTGCAACTGACCGTGCAGGCGAGCCTGCAGGAGTCCGGTGGCAGGCCCATCACCCGTCGCCTTGAGCAACCTGTTTGGCCGGCCGAACGCCTCCCAGGCCTGCGCGGGCTGTTCGACGGTGATGAAGCCGACAGTGAAGGCCCGGTGGAATTCGAGTTTCTGGTCGCTAACCGCGAGGGCAAGAAACTGGCCGCCGACGACCTGAAGGTCAGGCTGATCCGCGAGCGACGGGATTACTACTGGAATTATTCCCAAGGTGATGGCTGGAGCTACGCCTACAACGAAAAATTCCTGACCCAGGTGGAAGAGACGGTAAGCGTCAAGGCCGACGCCACGGCCAAGCTGAGCTTCCCGGTCGAGTGGGGCCCCTATCGCGTTGAGGTCGAAGACCCGCAGACCGGCCTGGTGTCCAGTCAGCGCTTCTGGGCAGGCTACCGCGCCCAGGACAATACCGAGGGCGGAGCGGTACGCCCCGACCAGGTCAAGCTGGCCTTGGACAAGCCCTCCTACGCCGACGGTGCAACGGCCAAGGTCACGGTTACGCCACCAGCCGCCGGCAGTGGTTACTTGATGATCGAGTCCAGCGACGGCCCGTTGTGGTGGCAGGAAATCCAGGTGCCTGCAGAAGGAAAGACCTTCGATATCCCGCTGGACAAAGCCTGGGCACGCCACGACCTTTACCTCAGCACCTTGGTGGTGCGCCCAGGTGAACGCAAGGCCAATGCCACGCCCAAGCGTGCGGTAGGCCTGTTGCACCTGCCGCTCGACCGTGCCGAGCGCAAGCTGGCGGTGACGTTGCAGGCACCGGAAAAAATGCGTCCCAAGCAGCCACTGACGGTGAAAATCAAGGCGGCAAACGCCGACGGCAGCGTGCCTGCACAGGTGCGTGTGCTGGTGTCGGCGGTGGACGTCGGCATCCTCAATATCACCGACTTCAAGACCCCGGATCCCTTTGCAAGCCTGTTTGGTCGCAAGGCCTACGGTGCCGATCAGCTCGACATCTACGGGCAACTGATCGAAGCCGGGCAAGGGCGTCTGGCCAGCCTGGCATTCGGTGGTGACGCGGCGATGGCCAAGGGGGGCAAGCGCCCTAATACCACCGTCACCATCGTGGCCCAGCAGAGCCTGCCGGTGACCCTGAACGAGAAGGGGGAAGGGCAAGCCACGGTCGATATCCCTGATTTCAACGGTGAGTTGAGGCTCATGGCCCAGGCCTGGACCGAGGATCACTTTGGCATGGCAGAGGGCAAGACCGTGGTGGCCGCACCGCTGATTGCCGAACTCTCGGCCCCGCGGTTCCTGGCAGGCGGCGATCAGACGCGTTTGGCGCTGGACCTGGCCAACTTGTCGGGAGCTGCCCAACAGCTGACCGTGCAAGTGACCACCGAAGGGCAAGTGAGCCTGACCGGCAATGCCATGCAGTCTGTGGCGTTGGCCGAAGGCCAGCGGTCCACCCTGATGATTCCGGTGCAGGCCCAAGGTGGCCTGGGGCAGGGCAAGGTGCATGTGCAGGTGACCGGCCTGCAGTTGGCCGGCGAGGCGCAGACCACGTTCGAGCGCGAATGGACACTGGGCGTGCGTCCGGCCTATCCCGCCATGCTCAAGCATTTCCGCGTGGCCTTGAAGGATCAGCCCTGGACGTTGCCCGAGGCGGACCTTGCCGCCTTCGAGCCTGCCGGCCTCGAGGGCACGCTGGCCCTGTCGAGCCGCCCCCCGCTCAACCTCGCCGAACAGATCCGCGCGCTGAAGGCTTACCCGTATGGGTGCCTCGAGCAGACCACCAGCGGGCTGTACCCATCGTTGTATGCGGACGCCGATACCCTCAAACGGCTCGGCATCGAGGGTGAACCGGCCACGGTGCGCAAGCGCAAGATCGAGATGGGCATCGAGCACCTGCTGGGTATGCAGCGCTACAACGGCAGCTTTGGCTTGTGGAGTGCCGACAGCGAAGAGGAATACTGGCTGACGGCCTATGTCACCGACTTCCTTCTGCGTGCCCGCGATCAAGGCTACGGGGTACCCGCCGAGGCGCTGAAGAAAGCCAGCGAGCGGTTGTTGCGCTACCTGCAGGAGCGCAACCTGATCGAGGTGGACTACAGCGAGGACGCCGATCACACCCGGTTCGCCGTGCAGGCTTACGCCGCGCTGGTGCTGTCGCGCAGTCAGCAGGCGCCCTTGGGCGCGCTACGCGGGTTGTTCGAGCGCCGCGCCGATGCGCGTTCCGGTTTGCCGTTGGTGCAACTGGCCGTGGCGCTGGACAAGATGGGTGACAAACCTCGTGCCGACCAGGCCCTGCAGGCAGGGCTCGCCGTCAGCCGCGGCAAGCACTGGATGGCAGACTACGGCAGCCCCCTGCGTGACCAGGCGTTGATCCTGGCACTGCTGCAGGAAAACAAACTTGCCAGTGGCCAGGTGGACCAGCGGCTCTTCGCCCTGTCCGACGAAGTGGCGGCCAATCGCTGGCTGTCCACCCAAGAGCGCAACGCCTTGTTCCTGGCCGGACGTGGCCTGCTGGGTACGCCTGAAGCCAAGTGGCAGGCCCGCCTGGACAGCGCCGGTGAGCTGCGTGATTTCAATAACGCCGAAGCCGGCATGAAGCTGGAAGGGCCCCTGCTGGCATCGCCGCTGACGGTGCAGAACCAAGGCAGCCAGACCGTCTACCAGCAACTGACCCTGTCGGGTTATCCCCGCCAGGCGCCGCCTGCCAGTAGCAATGGCATGCAGATCCGCCGCGAGTACTTGGGCATGAAGGGCCAGCCGCTGGACCTGGCGAACCTGCGCAGCGGCGATCTGGTGCTGGTGCATCTTGCCCTCAAGGCCGATGAGCGCGTTCCCGATGCGCTGGTGGTCGATCTCTTGCCAGCGGGCCTGGAGCTTGAAAACCAGAACCTTGCGCAAAGTGCAGCCAGCCTGGATAACGCCAGCGGCGCAGTGAAGCAATGGCGCGAATCGATGCAAAATGCCAACGTGGTTCACCAGGAGTATCGCGACGACCGTTACGTCGCAGCGCTCAAGCTGGACAGCTACGCAACCACCCACCTGCTGTACCTGGCGCGAGCGGTGACCCCAGGTACCTACCGGGTACCGCCACCGCAGGTCGAGTCGATGTACCGCCCCAACCTGCAGGCCGTGGGGGAAGGGCAGGGTGAAATGACGGTCAAGCCTCGCTAGGGGCAAGCCTTGTGCGGCGATCAGGGCTTTCACCTGTTCGTCGCACGGCCACTCAATGAATCACCCAGCTCATTACCCACAGGCCCAATACCAGCCAGATGATGCCGAGGATGATCGAGGCACGCATGAAGGCGCGGATCGCCGAAAACAGCAACATCAGGCCCACGATCAGGGCCAGGATGCTGACCAGCGAGGTGTCCATGCCCAAGGTGCGCGACAGGCCATCGACGAAGTTGCCGCCCGCATTGGCCAACAGGTTGAACAACCCGCTCAGCGCGTCGACGACGATGCGGATCAGCGATCCCAGTGCTTGCCCCAGCCATTCGAAAAAACCTTCTACATGCATAGTTGCTTCCTGATCAACATGGCGGCGTTCTTGCCGTTTCCAGTGCTTTGGCCCTTGTCGGGGCAGGTCGGTTCCCGATGCCAAGCTTAGCCCGTTGGCGGCGATCGCGAACCGGCAAGGCAGTGCGTGCCCTGGTGATTGGCGCGGTGGCCTTGATGGGGCTGCTGTGGCTGGCCGACCGGATCTGGCCTTTGCCCATGCCTTCCGACGACCTGGCCCGGGTCGTGCTGGCCGAAGATGGCACGCCGTTGTGGCGATTCGCCGATGCCGACGGGGTGTGGCGCTATCCAGTCAGCCCCGAGCAGGTGTCGCCTCTATACCTGCAAGCGTTGCTGACGTACGAGGACCGCTGGTTCTACCATCACCTGGGCGTGAACCCGATGGCTTTGGTCAGGGCGGCGTGGTTGAACGCGCGGGGCGGCCGCGTGGTGTCAGGCGGCAGCACGTTGTCGATGCAGGTAGCGCGCCTGCTCGATCCCCATGATCGCACCGTGGCGGGCAAGTTGCGGCAGCTGTGGCGCACGCTGCAGCTGGAATGGCACCTGTCCAAGCGGGACATTCTGCAAATCTACCTGGACCGCGCGCCGTTCGGCGGCACCTTGCAAGGTGTTGCCGCTGCCAGCTGGGCTTATCTGGGCAAGTCGCCCTTGCACCTGACGCCGTCGGAGGCAGCCCTGCTGGCGGTGCTGCCGCAAGCGCCCAGCCGCCTGCGTCCCGACCGCCACCCCGAGCGCGCCGAACGCGCGCGCAACAAGGTGCTGCAACGGTTGGCGCAGTATCGAGTGTGGCCCGAGCAGCGCCTGCGTGAAGCAGCTGAAGAACCGCTGGTGCTGGCACCGCGCCAGGAGCCGGCATTGGCACCATTGCTGGCCCGCCGTCTGAACACCCCTGGTAGCCCGCCGTTGATCCGTACCACCGTGGACGCCGGGTTACAGCGCCGGCTGGAAGACTTGCTGCTGGGATGGCGAGCGCGCCTGCCGGAGCGCACGTCTGCCGCAATCCTGGTGGTCGATGCGCAGACCATGGCTGTACGCGCTTACTTGGGCTCGATCGACCTCACGGACGCCCGGCGCTTCGGGCACGTGGACATGGTGCGGGCGTTGCGCTCGCCTGGCTCCACGCTCAAGCCGTTTCTGTATGGCCTGGCGATGGATGACGGGCTCATTCATTCCGAGTCGCTGTTGCAGGACGTGCCACGCCGCTACGGTGACTACCGTCCGGGCAATTTTTCCAGCGGCTTCAGCGGGCCGGTGTCGGCCAGTTCGGCATTGGCCCTGTCGCTCAACTTGCCCGCCGTGCAGTTGCTCGAGGCCTATGGCCCGAAACGCTTCGCCGCGCAGCTGCGCATGGGCGGCTTGCCGCTGACGCTACCGCCGCTGGCCGAGCCGAATCTTTCGCTGATCCTGGGCGGTGCCGGTAGCCGCCTGGAAGACCTGGTAGGCGGCTATGCGGCCTTGGCCCGGGAGGGTAAAAGCGCCCAGGTGCGGTTGCAGCCCCAAGCACCCTTGGTGGAGCAACGGCTCTTGTCGCCGGGTGCGGCGTGGATCATTCGGCGCATCCTTGGTGGCCAGGCTCGGCCCGACCGCGATCGGCATGCCGAACTGGTACGTCGCCCCCAACTGGCCTGGAAAACCGGCACCAGCTACGGTTTTCGAGATGCCTGGTCGATTGGCGTCGGCCCTCGCTACCTGATCGGGGTATGGATTGGCCGGCCGGACGGCACCCCTGTGGCCGGGCAGTTCGGTCTGGCCTCGGCCGCCCCGTTGATGCTGCAAGTGCACGACCTGCTCAGCAACCGGGACAGCCAGCGCGGGTTCGAAGCCCCGGTGCAGCGAACGCCTGCCAATGTCGGGGTGGCGGCGATCTGTTGGCCTTTGGGGCAAGCTATGAGCCGCCAGGACGACAACTGCAGGCGCCAGCGCTTTGCCTGGACCCTGGACGGCACCGTTCCCCCTACGTTGCAGGCGGCCGATCAGCCGCTGGGCCTGGGTTTGCGCGAACACATCTGGGTCAACGACCGCGGTTTGCGCGTCGACAGCACTTGCCCAGGCGCCCAGGCGCGCGAGGTGGCCCTGTGGCCCGCCCCCCTGGAACCCTGGTTGCCTCGAGCTGAACGGCGGGCTGCCCGTCTACCGGCCATGGACCCCACATGCCCACCGCAAAGCCCGGTCAGTGCCCCGCCGCTGGCCATCGTCGGTATTCGTTCTGGTGACCATCTGCGTCGCCCCGCCACCAGTGGTGAGCCGCTGCAAGTGCCAGTGTCGGCGCTGGGCGGTGGTGGGCGGCGTTGGTGGTTCCTCAATGGGCAACCGCTGGGGGAAACCCAGGGGCAGGACAGCCTGCTGGTGCGCCTGCCGCAGGCAGGGCAGGCCGAATTGAGTGCGCTGGACGAAAGCGGTGAGACCGCGCGGGTCGTGTTTCAGGTTAACGAGTAGTACGGCGGTGTGCCGGTGCCTTGGCACCGGCACCTGTCAGTGCGCCGTGAAGCGTTGATTCACCGGGGAGGAGCCTGGTGTCAGAGCCAATGCCAGTTGCGTGCGGTTGTGCATATGGGTCAGGCGCAACACCTGGGACACGTACAGTTTCACTGTGTTTTCGGTGATACCCAATTCACAGGCGATCTGATAATTGGTCTTGCCCTTGCCCACTAGCCGCGCCACCTCCAATTGACGGGGCGAGAGCTTTTCGAACACCGAGGGCAGCTCGGCCTCGGCTTCCTCCGTGTCGCCGGCGCGCCGGTGAGCCCCCTGCCCGCGGGCTTTTTCCAAGTCCTGATACAATTCGTCGACGGACTCTGCCAGATCCTGCAGGCGCTGATTGAGCCCACTGAGGTCGTGGAAACCGCGCTGACGTTCCTGCAGCACCTGCTCCTGGCGGCGTACCCCTTCGAGCAGCTCGTCAAGGTCCATCGGTTTCTGGTAGTAGTCCGCAAAGCCTTCGCGCAGCGCCCGGATGACGTCCTGCTTTTCGGCACGGCCGGTCAACATGATCGCCTCGAACATGCGCTGATTGCCGTCGATCTGCTTTAGAGCCCGCATCAGTTCGATGCCATCGCGTCCGGGCATGTGAAGGTCGCAGATGATCAGACCGATGGCTGGGTCGGCCTTATAGTGTTTTACCGCCTCATCCGTGGAGAGTGCCGATACGCAACTGTATCCCTTGGCTTGCAGGAACTCGCACAGCTGTTCGACGATGACCGACTGATCATCGACTACCAGCACTTTCATTTCACTTACAGGTTTGGACACGATCAACTCCCTGTGAATATACGGCCCTGCTCCCGGGCTAGACGCTCTGGCAGATTAAAAGTAGCCGTACCTCTCGTAGTTGTACAAGGTGTGTACAAGATTAGGGACCGCTGGTTTCTTCATTGGATCCATACAGCTGTCAGAAGGTAGCCAGCCAGCACATAGGGGACGAATGCCTGCTTGTCGCCCATGGCTTCGGTCAGGGCCTGCAGGCGTTTTTTCACCTTGGGGTTGAGCAGCGTCCATAAGCGCCTACGGGTAGTCAGCCAGATCAACAACGCGATCCCGGCCCCGATAAAGGTGCCGAGCACATGATCGGTGCCGGTAGCCAATGCCAGCGCGCCCATCAGTTTGACGTCATCGGCGCCGAAGTGGCCCAGCATGTAGCCGGGCAAGGTGAGGAGCATGACGATGGCCAGCCCCCAGCCTGCCGAGCTAGGGTCGGCGCCAAGCCAAGTGTGGCCGGTTGCGAACAGCCATAGCAGAGCCCCTACGGCCACACCCAGCGTCAATAGATCCGGGAGCTGGCGCTGGCGCACATCCTGTTCGGTACACAAGGCAAGCCACAGAAGAAGAACAATGCTTTGCATCGACAGGTCGCCTTTCCTGGTAGATGAACACTTACCCGTTCAGTCAGGTTTCCTTAGTCAAGATAGACCGGAACCTGCATGACGGCCGTGTGCCGCGAGGAAAAGGCGCTGGGAGAATGAGTTTTGTCGCAGTCGTCGTCTGTCGAGAGGGGAGGTCGGCCTCTGCCTGCACCCCGCCACGGGGCGAGGCAGGCAGAACAGGCCCCGCTAGCGATTGCTGCCAGGTGGATAATTGCCCAGCACCTGAGCCACCGTTTTTTGGATGGCTTCGTTGCGTTCCTGCGGGCTTGGCGGGTAGTTGTTCATGATCTGCTCGGCACTGCCGCGCCAGACCAGCTTGCCATCGCGCCCATCAAGCAAGTCGACCTGGATGGTCGCGACTTTGTAGTCGACGCTGCGGGTTTCGTTGTACATCGGCCCGCCCCAGTAACCTCCCCAATAGCCACCCCAACCGCCGCCGTAGTTGGTGGTGACCTGTTGCTGGCGTTGCTCCACTATCAGGTAGGTGCGCACGTTGAGGTCCGCTCGCGTGCCAGGGGGCGCTGGGCGTAGGCCACGCTGATCAAGCTGTTCGCTGACCGCCTGACGGATGCGCTGCTCGGTCAGGTCGCTCTTGATGCGTGGATCGTCAGGACGATATTGCAGGCCGGGCTCCTGCCAGGCCCAGTTGCGGTAGGTGGCAAAATCACGACTCGCGTCGTAGTCCTGCTGCACATTATGGCTTGAGCAGGCAGCCAGCAAAGCCGCGAACGACACGAGTAACAGGCGGCGAAACATGATGAATCTCCGTTAGGCGTTAACTGGGAGGATAGCCGCTGAGGGCCTTGCGCACGGCGTCGCGCACGGCATTTTCACGGTCTCGCGGTGAACCCTGGTCGTTGCCGCTTTCGGCGCTGGCGCTCCAGACGGCCTGGCCGCTGCGGCTGTCGTACAGGTCGATGCGCACCACCATGACCTCAACCTGATAGGTGCGCACCACTGGGGTACTGGCATAACCCCCAAAACCGTTGCGGTAACCGCCATAGCCTACGTTGCCGTAGGGCCCGTAGTAGGGGTCGTAGCCGTCGTAGTCGCGCACTTGGCGCAGGCGTTTCTCAAGGCGGATATCGGCGCCGACGAGCAGGTCGCCAACGCCGCTGCGGGCGGGGCGCAAGCCCTGCTGATCAAGCGCTGCGGCGACGGCATCGGCCAACTGCGCAGGATCGGCATTGGCCGAACCGCTGGGCAGGTGGCCGTCACGCCAGCTCCAGCTGCGGTAGCGGCCGTAGTCCCGTGTCGGTGCGGGGTAAGCGCTTGCGTCGAACGTGGTCGCTGCCTGAGGCGGGGCTGGTGGCAGTGGGCGGCTGCTGGCGACGTAGGGATTAGTGCCCTGGCATCCGGCCAGAACCAACGGCAGCAGGGCCAGTGGCAACAGAGGGTACGGCATGCTTGCTCCTCACGGCAGGTCAACGTGGGCGACAGACCCAGTGCAGGTAACGGCCCAGGCCGGCGAAACTCGGATGGCGGCGGTGAGCGAGCTCCATTTCCAGCAGGTCCAGCAGCTCGGCGCGGTCCTGAAATTCCTTGGGCATGTAGTCATGGAAAACACGTATGCCACTTTCACTTTCGACCTGCCACAGAGGTTCAAGTTGCGCCCTGAGCGCCCGCGGATCAAGTGGTTTCTGCGGGGTAAGGCTCTGCTTTTCACCTTCGAGGCGATTGCTGCGCAGTTTGCGGAAGTGGCCCTTGAGCAGGTTGCGGTAGACCAGGGCATCGCGGTTGTAGAACGCCAACGACAGCCACCCTTCGGGGGCCGTGAGTTGATGCAGAACTGGCAGGATACTTTCCGGCTCAGCCAGCCATTCAAGTACCGCGTGGCACACGACCACGTCGTAGGGCTCGGTCAGCTCGCCCAGCAACGCTTGCCAGGGTGCCTGGATGAACGTTGCCGCCTGACCCGCTGCGGCAAAGCGGGCCCGTGCCCCTTCGAGCATGGGCTCGGCAGGTTCGGCCAGGGTAAGCTGGTGCCCGCGCTGGGCCAACCATAGCGCCATGTGGCCAAGGCCAGCACCGATATCGAGGATGCGCAACGGGCGATCCGGCAAGGCTTCGGCCAGGTCGGCCTGCAAGACTGCCAGCCTGATCGCACCCTTTGCGCCGCCATAGATCTTTTCGGCAAAACGGGTGGCCAGTTCATCGAAATGACGGTCGTTCATCGTGCGAAGCGCCTTTCACTGTCGGCCAGCTTGGCGCGCACCACCTGGTCCATGTCCAGCCCCAGTTCACTGCACAACAGCAACAGGTAGAGCACGACATCGCCTACTTCCTGACCGGCGTGGGCCAACTGTTCGGGTGGCAGGCGACGTGACTCGTCCTCGCTGAGCCACTGGAAGATTTCAACCAGCTCGGCCATTTCAACGCTGGCGGCCATGGCCAAATTCTTTGGGCTGTGGAAACGTTGCCAGTCATTGGTATCGCGGATTTGATGCAGGCGTTGAGTCAGTTCTTGCAGGTTCATCGGGTTCTCCTCATGGCGCATAGCTTCCGCGCAGGGCCGTTGCAAAGCAAGCTTCCCTGCACGGGGGCAGCACGCGCGAGTCAGCCCTGCAAGCAGGCCCAGCGGCCGAGCATATGTACCACGTCCGCCTGGCCGTCCAGGCGCAGTTCACCCACAGGGCCGGCCTGGCTGGCGCTGAGTACCACCTCCGAGGGCAAGCGCACGGGTTTGTGGAAGTCCACTTCGAACCAATAGCCACTGTGGGGCAAGTGCCCGTGCAGCGCGGCCATGGCCATGGCCTTGCTCCACATGCCGTGGGCGATGGCAGTGGGAAAACCGAACAGCTGGGCGCTGGGGGCGCTGAGGTGAATGGGGTTGTAGTCGCCGCAGACCTTGGCATAACGGCGGCCGATATCACTGTCGGCATACCAGCGCGTGACTTCAGGCAAGCTGCTGGCCTGATCCTCGGCCGCTTCTGCCGCTTCTGCGGGGTCGCCGTCGAGCTTCAGCCCGCGCACGAGCATGCGGCTGGTTTCCCGCCAGAGCACGCCGATACCGTCCGCCGCCTCGGTGACCAGGTCGAACGTTCCGCCTTTGGGGTGGGGCTGCAGGTTGTCGGCGTGAACCGCCATGCGCAGCGACTCGATGCCCCCAAGCGGGCGAATGATGTCAATGCGGTTGTGCAGGTGGACCAGCCCCAGTAGCGGAAAGGGAAACTGCTCGGCGGTCATCAACTGCAGTTGCAGGTTGAACGCCATGATGTGCGGATACGTGGCAGGCAGCCGGCCATCGTCGACGAAACGACACAACTGCCGGTAGGCATGCAGTTGCTTGGGCTGAACCGCCAGGGTGCAGCGCAGCCCGTGCATAGGCAGTTGATCACCGGTGATGCGTCGTTTGCCCGCTGCGCGCAGGTACAGGCTGGCGCGGCTGGCGGGTTGGTGCAGGTCATGCCATTGTCGTTGCATGCTCAGGCCCCCATCAGTGCTTGGCCGCACACCCGCAGCACCTGGCCGCTCACGACACCGGAGCCAGGTTGGCTAAGCCAGGCGATGGCTTCGGCCACATCCTGGGGCTTGCCGCCCTGGCCGAGCGAACTCAGGCGTCGCCCCGCCTCGCGCAAGCCCATGGGCATGGCGCCAGTCATATGGGTCTCAATGAAGCCAGGCGCCACGGCGTTGATGCTGATGCCTTGCTCGGCAAGCGTCGGTGCCCAGGCCTGAGCCAAGCCAATCAGCCCAGCTTTGCTGGCCGCATAGTTGGATTGCCCACGGTTGCCGGCGATGCCGCTGACCGAAGCCAGCAGGGTGATGCGGGCGTCCGCGTGCAACGCGCCGTTATCGAGCAGGGCCTGGGTCAGCACCTGCGGAGCCTTGAGGTTCACCGCCAGCACGGCGTCCCAATATTCGGGGGTCATGTTCGCCAGGGTCTTGTCACGGGTGATGCCTGCGTTGTGCACCAGGATGTCGAGGCCATCGGGCAAGGCCGCCAGCAACTGTTCGGCGGCGTCACTGGCGCAAATGTCCAGTGCTAGCGCCTTGCCACCCAGGCGCGCAGCGAGCGCCTGCAATGGCTCGCTGGCCTGGGGCACATCGAGCAGCAACACGTCGGCACCGTCGCGGGCCAGGGTTTCTGCAATGGCGGCGCCGATGCCGCGGGCAGCCCCGGTGATCAGCGCACGCTTGCCGCTAAGCGGCCGTGTCCAGTCCTCCACCTGAGCCTGGCAGGGCTGAAGGCGCAGCACCTGCCCCGACACGAAGGCGCTCCTGGGTGACAGGAAGAAGCGCAAGGCGCCTTCGAGTTGAGATTCGGCGCCATCACCCACGTACAGCAACTGTGCAGTAGCGCCGTTGCGCAGCTCCTTGGCCAGTGACCGGCTGAACCCTTCAAGCGCACGCTGGGCGACGCTGGCCATCGGGTCAGCGACGGCCTCAGGCGGGCGACCCAACACCACGATATGGGCGCAGGGCGCCAGGTTGCGCAGCAGCGGCTGGAAGAATTCGCGCAACTGCGTGAGCGCATCGCTGTCGGACAAGTGACTGGCATCGAACACCAGCGCCTTGATCTTGGGGCCCAACCCGGCGACCCAGGGTTCGCACTGGAGGCCTTGGCCGTTGAAACCGTAAACCGCGTCGGTCAACCGCGCTGCGAGTGTTTCGACCTGGCGTGCCAAGGGGCCGCCGCCAAGGACCAACGGCCCGTCCACTGGCCGCATGCGGCCCGCTTCCCAGCGCTCCAGGGTGGCTGGACGAGGCAGGCCCAGGCTGTCGACAAGTTTGCGGCCGATGCTTGAGTTGGCAAAACCAAGGTAGCGATCACTCATGGTGGGTCCTCCGAAAGCAAGTCTGACAGTGTGGACCAGGATTGTGGCCAGGTCGTTCGAATGCAGCAAAAACACCTAGGCTCTACGGATCAAATTGTTTCAGGAGGAACATGCGCATGCGCTCACTTCGCCGGGTCGCTATCTTGGGCGGCAATCGAATCCCATTCGCCCGTTCCAATGGTGCGTACGCCACCGCCAGCAATCAGGACATGCTGACTGCCGCACTCGAGGGGCTCATCGAGCGCTACCGCCTGCACGGCCTGCGCCTTGGCGAAGTGGTGGCAGGGGCGGTACTCAAGCATGCCCGGGACATGAACCTTACGCGCGAGTGCGTGCTGGGTTCACGCCTGTCGGCCTCGACCCCCGCCTATGACATTCAGCAGGCCTGCGGCACCGGGCTTGAAGCTGCATTGCTGGTGGCCAATAAAATTGCCCTCGGGCAGATCGACTGCGGCATCGCCGGCGGCGTCGACACGACCTCCGACGCACCCATCGCCGTGAGCGAAGGGCTGCGCCGAATGATGTTGCAGGCCAACCGGGGCAAGACGCTGGGTGACCGACTCAAGCCTTTTCTGGGCTTGCGGCCTCACCATCTCAAGCCGTCGCTGCCGCGCAACGGCGAGCCACGCACCGGGTTGTCGATGGGCGAGCACTGCGAACGCATGGCCAAAACCTGGCGCATTGGCCGGGACGAGCAGGATGAGATGGCGCTGCGTAGCCATCAATGCCTGGCACGTGCCTACGAAGAAGGTTGGCAGGACGATCTGATGACCCCTTTTTGGTCGCTGACCCGGGACAACAACTTGCGCCCCGACCTGACACGGGAGCAACTGGCCAAGCTCAAACCGGCCTTCGACCGCAGCGATGAGGGCACCTTGACGGCAGGCAACTCCACGCCGTTGACCGATGGCGCCTCGCTGGTGTTGCTGGGGACTCAGGAATGGGCAGACCAACATGGCCTGCCGGTGCTCGCCTACCTGGTCGATGGCGAAACAGCCGCGGTGGATTTCGTCGACGGCCGCGAGGGCTTGCTGATGGCGCCCGTGTATGCGGTGCCGCGATTGCTGGCCCGCAACAACCTGACGCTGCAGGATTTCGATTACTACGAGATCCATGAGGCATTCGCGGCCCAGGTACTGTGCACCCTCAAGGCCTGGGAGGATGACCAGTACTGCCGGGACCGCCTTGGGCTGGATGCGCCGCTGGGGGCGATCGACCGTTCTCGGCTGAACGTGAAGGGCAGCTCACTTGGGGCAGGCCATCCATTCGCCGCAACGGGTGGGCGCATCCTGGCCAACTTGGCCAAGCTGCTGTCGACAGCGCCCCAAGGGCGAGGCCTGATCTCGATCTGCGCCGCAGGCGGGCAGGGCGTTACGGTCATCGTCGAGCGGTGAGCGTCGGTGTTGATCCGGCTGGGTGACCGAAGGTGGCCATCGAGCCGGATAACGCCGAGGGCGCCTGGGCTGTTAGGCTTGTCCGATCATCATGATAAGAAGTCGCCATGCCTGCCATCGGACATCCCCGTCCCATTCCAACGCTCGATTGCCTGCCTCGACCACTCTATGCCCGCGCCGAGCGACTGGTCGCCGGCTCGTGGACGACGTCGCATCAACACGACTGGGTGCAGTTTTCCTATGCCATCAGTGGCGTATTGGGGGTGTACACCCAGGCAGGCAGTTACTTCGCCCCGCCGCAATGGGGCGTGTGGATACCCGCGCAGGCCGAGCATGCGGTGTCCAGTTCGATGCAGGCTGAAATGCGCAGCCTCTACATACGCCGCGATGCCTGCCCTTGGGCGGCTGAGCGTTGCCGTGTGCTGGAAGTGACCCCCTTGGCCCGTGAGCTGATCAAGCAGTTCTGCCTGTACCCTGCACATTACCCAGAAGGCGATAGCGCACAGGCGCGTCTGGTCGCCGTGCTGCTTGACCAGTTGCAAGCGTTGCCAGAGGTGGCGTTTTCGTTGCCGCTGCCGCAACATCCAGGCTTGCTTGCCCTGTGCAATGGCCTGATCGCTGCACCGGAGCAGCCGCAGACCTTGCAGCAATGGGCGCGCGAACTGGGGTGTTCGGAAAAGACCCTGATGAGGTTGTTCCAGCGCGAGACCGGGTTGAGCTTTCGCAACTGGCGCCAGCGCATGCGCCTGCTGTCGTCCTTGACCGCGCTCGAGGCGGGGCACACGGTCACTGACGCGGCGCTGGGCTGCGGGTACGACTCTACCTCCGCCTACATCGCCGCGTTCAAGCAGCTGTTCGGTGCCACGCCAGGCGAGCTTAAACTCTAGCGGCTTACCTGGTGCGGCGCCCCGCGAGCCGGGTGAACGTGCACGCCCGATACTTGCGAGGCTTTTGCCGTCAGGTACGGAACCTGCGGACCAGCGCGTCCAGCTCGTTGGACAGGCCGGCGAGGCTTTCGGAGTCCTGGCGGGCTGCCTGGGCCAGTTCTGCCACCAGCTGGGCATCGCCGTGGATCTGGCTGATGTGCCGGTTGATGTCCTCGGCTACTTGGTGCTGCTCTTCGGCTGCCGTGGCGATCTGCGTGTTCATGTCACGGATAACGTCCACCGACTCGCGTATTTGACCAAAGCTGTCGCGGGCCATGCCGATACGGCTCACCGATTGCTGCGAAACTTCGAGGCTGGCGTGCATTTGCGCCGCCACCTCGGCCGTACGCCCGGCCAGGTTGCCCAGCAGGCCGTCGATTTCGGCCGTGGAGTCGGCGGTTCGCTTGGCCAGGGCACGCACTTCATCTGCCACCACTGCGAACCCACGCCCTTGCTCACCGGCACGGGCCGCTTCGATGGCGGCGTTGAGCGCCAGTAGGTTGGTCTGCTCGGCAATGGAACGGATGGTGCCCAGGATCGACTGGATGGCGTTGCTGTCGCGCTCAAGCTGCTGAATCGACTGCGCCGACTGTTCGATCTCGTGGCTCAGGCGGTCGACGCTGCTGACGGCGGCATCGATCTGCTGCTGGCCTTCGCGCGCCTGCTGCTGGCCGCTGTCGGCCGACTGCGCCGCCTGGCTGCAGGAACGTGCGACCTCGTTGGCAGTGGCGACCATTTCATGGAAGGCGGTGGAGACCATGTCGACTGCCTCACGCTGGCGCCCGGCGGCCTCGGCCATGTCGCTGGACACGCGTGTCGAGCTGGTGGAGGTGTTGAGGATATTGCCGGCCGCGGCGCTGATGTGCTGGATAAGGCTGCGAATGGCCCCCAGGAACTGGTTGAACCAGCTCGCCAGCTGGGCAGTTTCGTCACGGCCGCGGATTTCCAGGTTGCGGGTCAGGTCCCCTTCGCCCTGGGCGATGTCCTCAAGCCCGTTGGTGACGCTGTTGATCGGGCGCACGATCAGTTTGGCGAAGGTGGCACCCACGACGGCGAACACGGCAGCCAGTACCAGCGCGACGATCCCGATCAGCCAGGTCAGGCGGGTGGTGGTCTGCATCACCTCGCGCTGCTCGATCAGCCCGATAAGCGTCCAGCCCAGCTGTTCGTCCGGGTAGATGTTGGCCATGTAGCGAACACCGTCCAGCTCGACTTCAGCCAGGCCCTTGCCGTGCTTGGCAAGCTCGGCGTAGCCGTCGCCGAAGCTCGCCAGTTGTTTGAAGTTGTGCGCGGTATCCCGTGGGTCTACCAAGACGTTGCCGTTATTTTCGACCAGCAGCAGGTACCCACTTTCGCCCAGCTTGATCTGCTTGACGATTTCGGTGAGGCCTTTGATGGAAACGTCGACGTTGACTACGCCGCCAGGGTTGCCCAGCTGGTTGGCCACGGCACGCACGGTGCTGACCAGTACGGCATCGTCGGCGGCCCAGTAGTAGGCACCGGTGCGCAGGGTCTTGCCAGGGTTGGCCATGGCCAGCTGGTACCAAGGGCGCGTACGCGGATCGTAGTTGACGAACTTCTGCCCTGCCGGCCAGCCGACGTAGCCCCCGTCGGCGACCCCGTAGGAGAGGTAGGCATAGGCAGGATGAGCATTGGCCAGGCTGGTCATGAACGCCAGAATCTTGCTCGATTGCTCGCCCAGCTCGTAGGACGGCGTGGCGCTCGTGTACTTGGTCAGCTCGTTGCCAGTGGCCGCCACCAAGGGTTGCGAGGCCATGTACTCCACGTTCTGGCTGATGCCTTGGAAGAAGATGTTCATCGCGTTGCTGACCTGACGGATTTCTCGACTGCTGCTGTCGAGGAAGCCGTCCCTGGCCTCGCCGCGTAGGTTGAGTACCACCAGGGTGGCCACCAGCACGATGGGCAGGGCGGCGATGATCGCAAAAGCCCAGGTCAGTTTCTGTTTGATGCTCATCGGCGCTCCCGAATTATTGTTGTCGACACATGAGGCAGGTACCTAATGCATCGGCAGCAACCGAATTTTATGTAGGAAAACGCCCGTAATTATTGGGCGAAGTCGCTATTGATGCCTATTCGGTCGCGTTTGGACGGGTATGCCCTATGAGCTTGGTTGCACGGGTGCCGGGAATGCTCAGCGGCAGCAGCGCCCCGGCGCTTCGTTGGCCAGTTCCTTGAGAATCGGGCAGTCCGGGCGGTCATCACCGTGGCAGCTGGAAACCAGCTCGACCAAGGTGTCGCGCAGGCTAAGCAGTTCGTCGATACGTTTGTTCAACACATCGATATGCTGGTTGGCCAGTGCTTTGACATCAGCACTGGCTCGCTGCCGGTCCTGCCACAAGGTGAGCAGCTTGCCGACCTCCTCGAGGGAAAACCCCAGGTCTCGCGAGCGCTTGATGAAGGCCAAGGCGTGCAGGTCGGCAGGCTGATAGATCCGATAACCGCTGTCGCTGCGCAGGGCAGGCTTGAGCAGGCCGATGGATTCGTAATAGCGGATCATCTTGGTGCTGAGCCCGGTCCGGGCCGCCGCTTGGCCGATATTCATGGTGCCTCCTGATCGAGGGCGGGCTTCCAGGCCTTGAGCAACAGCGCATTGCTGACCACGCTGACGCTGGAGAGCGCCATGGCCGCGCCGGCCATGACCGGGTTGAGGTAACCGAAGGCAGCCAGCGGGATGCCGACGAGGTTGTAGATGAACGCCCAGAACAGGTTCTGGCGAATCTTCGCGTAGGTTCTACGGCTGATTTCGAGGGCTGCCGGCACCAACCGCGGATCCCCGCGCATCAGGGTGATGCCGGCGGCCTGCATGGCCACATCCGTGCCACCGCCCATGGCGATGCCAATGTCTGCAGCCGCCAATGCCGGTGCGTCGTTGACGCCGTCGCCGACCATGGCTACGGCACCACCCTGCTTGAGGGTCTCCACGGTGGCGGCCTTATCCGCTGGCAGCACCTCGGCGTAGACATCGGTAATGTCGAGGGCGGCCGCCACGGCCATGGCGCTGCCCCGGTTGTCGCCTGTGAGCAGGTGGCTGCTGATGCGCTGGCTGCGCAGCGTCTGGACCGCCTGACCGGCTCCGGGCTTGAGGCTGTCACCGAATGCGATCAAGCCAAGCACGCTGGGCGAAGTCCCGCGCTGGACGAGCCAGGACAAGGTGCGCCCTTGTGCTTCCCAGGCGTCAGCCGACGCGGCCAGTTCGCCGGGTGCCAGGCCAAGGTCTTGCAGCAGGCGGCGATTGCCCAGTGCCAGGTCACGTCCATCGACACGCCCGGCAATGCCGCGGCCGGTCAGGGATTGGCTGTCAGTTACCTCGGGCACCCGCAGGCCACGCTCGGCGCAGGCGTCCAGCACGGCCTTGGCCAGCGGGTGTTCACTGCCGCGCTGAAGCGCGCCGGCCAATCGGTAAAGGTTGTCCGTATCGCCGTCCAGTGCTTGGCTATGCACCACGTTCGGGCTGCCGGAGGTGAGCGTGCCTGTCTTGTCGAACACGACGCGGTTGACGGCCTGCGCGCGTTCCAGTGCTTCGGCATCTTTTATGAGAATGCCGTGGCGTGCGGCAACGCCTGTACCCGCCATGATCGCGGCCGGCGTGGCCAGCCCCAGCGCGCATGGGCAGGCGATGACCAGAACGGCCACGGCGTTGATCACAGCGGTTTCGAACGGGGCACCGGCCAGCCACCACCCCATCAAGGTGATCGCGGCGAGTATCAGTACGGCGGGCACGAACACCTGGCTTACCCGGTCGACCAGTTTCTGAATGGGCGCTTTGGCGGCTTGGGCGTCTTCGACCAAGCGGATGATGCGCGCCAGGACGGTTTCGGTGCCAAGCGCCTGGGTGCGGACCAGCAACCGGCCTTCGCCGTTGATCGCACCCCCGGTGACGCTGTCCCCGGGTTGCTTGGCGACTGGCAGGCTTTCGCCGCTGATCAGGGCCTCATCGGCATGGCTGTGACCGTCTTCGACGATACCGTCGACCGGAAAACGCTCACCTGGTTTGACCATGACCAGGTCACCCACGCGCAGCTGGGTGATGGCGACCTCCTGCTCCACGCCATCGATGACCCTTAGCGCACGCTCGGGACGCAGCGCTTCCAGTGCGCGTATGGCGCTGGCGGTCTGGCGCTTGGCACGGCTCTCCAGGTACTTGCCCAGCATGACCAGGGCGATGACCACTGCACTGGCTTCGAAGTAGAGGTGTGGTGTGGTACCCGATGGCGCGTTGGCCCATTGATAAAGACTCAAGCCGTAACCGGCACTGGTCCCGAGGGCGACCAGCAGGTCCATGTTGCCGCTGCGCGCACGCACGGCCTTCCAGGCCGCAACGTAGAAGCGGGCACCCAGGATGAACTGCACCGGCGTTGCCAGCAAAAACTGCGCCCAGGCCGGCAGCATCCAGTGCAGGCCCAACGGTTGTACCAGCATAGGCAACACCAGGGGAGACGCCAGCAGCAGCGCCGCAGCGACTGCAAGCCGTTCCCGGCGCAAGCGGCGCTGGATCGTCGCTTGTTCATTCTCGGGGGCGCGCGGCAGGCTGGCGTCATAACCGGCTTGCCCTATCGCATCGATCAGCGCCGCGTCCGGCACGCCGTCGAGAACGTCCAGGTGGGCACGTTCGTTGGCCAGATTGACGCTGACCTTCAGCACCCCCTGCACCTTGGCCAGCGCACGCTCGACTCGGCCGACGCAGCTGGCACAGGTCATGCCGGCGATCTGCAATTCCACCGTATGACTGGGTACAGCGTAACCGGCTGCGTGGACGGCGTTGACCAGTGCATCCAGGCTATCGGCCGGCGCCTGCACACGGGCCTGCTCACTGGCAAGGTTGACGGTGACGTGATCTGCGCCGGTGACCTTGCGCAAGGCACGCTCCACTCGGCCAGCGCAGCTGGCGCAGGTCATGCCGGAGACGGGCAGGTGATAAGTGACGGGCGTGGACATGGTTTCCTCCTTGGGCACGCTGCCAGCATCAACCTTGCCACCTGGGGAAGGTCAATAGTCCAGCGGCGTTCGCTTGAGCTCCATCCCATAGTGGCCCATCGCGATGCGGTACTTGTTGATCTGCCCAGCTTGCAGGTTCAACCGGGTGCTACGTTGATCCTCAAGGCCCGGGGCGCAACCGGGTGTCTGCCCAGGCAGCAGGCGCAGGCGTACATCGACGGGGCCCGCAGGCAGGTTGAACGACGTGGACTGTTCCTGGAACAGTCGCCCCGCCAGTTGATCGTTGAGGTAGACACCGATCTCGCAACTGGTGGCCACTTCAAGCCGTTCGCGGGAAATGATCAGTACGCTGTAGGCCGAGTTGTCTTCGGCGGCGGCCGGCGGCACTGCAGCGAGCGCACCCAGCAGCCCGATGAAGCCCATTGCTGTCCTGAACATGAACACTCTCCTGCTTGCCTGTTTCAAAGTCGCAGCTTGGCCGAGGTGGACGCGAATTGCCACCTCCAGACACGCCCGCTTGACCTTGCCCCCATGGCAAGCTTGAAACTCGCTGAAAACCTTGAGGAGGTGTTTCCATGCACGTATTCACTGTAGAAGGCATGACCTGTGGCCATTGCGTGAAGGCGGTCACCCAAGCTGTTCAGGCGCTCGATGGCGCTGCCAAGGTCGATGTCGATTTGGCCAAGAAGCAGGTTCGCGTCGATAGCAGCGCCGACCCAGCGCAGATACGGGCGGCCATCCAGGAAGAGGGTTACCAGGCCGAAATTGCGTAGGCGCTCAAGCTGGCAACGCTATTGTTGGATTGTTTTGCGCAGCACGGGGTCCACAGCAGGTAGAATGTGCAACTTTGTTAGCTTGCTATGGATTCCCGATGAACCTGCGAATGGTCCTTATCCTGGGCGCACTCAGTGCGTTCGGGCCTTTGGCGATCGACTTCTACCTGCCTGCCTTTCCGGCGATAGCCCAGGCGTTCGCCACTGATGAAAAACACGTCCAGACCACTCTGGCTGCCTACTTTCTCGGGTTGTCGATCGGGCAGCTCCTCTATGGCCCGGTAGCTGACCGTTTCGGTCGGCGCAAGCCGTTGCTGTTTGGCGTGGCGCTTTTTACCCTGGCATCGCTGGGATGCGCCTATGCGCCCAACCTGGACACCCTGATTCTGGCGCGCTTTGTCCAGGCACTGGGCGGCTGCGCGGGTATGGTGCTATCCCGGGCGATCGTCAGCGACAAGTGCGACCCGGTGGCTTCGGCCAAGGTGTTCTCGCAGCTGGTGCTGGTCATGGGCTTGGCGCCGATCCTTGCGCCCATGCTCGGCGGCGTGCTGGTCAACCATGCTGGGTGGCAGTTCATTTTCCTGTCCTTGAGCCTGTTCAGTGCCGGTTGCCTGCTCGCCGTCAGCCTCGGGCTGCCTGAAAGCATGCCTGATCATATTCCCCGGCAGCCATTGTCAGGGGCTTTGCGTCAGTACCTGCGCCTGCTCGCCGACCGTGTGTTCCTGGGGCACGCCTTGACGGGCGGTATCGCCATCGCCGGCATGTTTGCCTACATCGCAGGCTCGCCGTTCGTGTTCATCAAGTTGTACGGAGTACCTGCCGAGCATTACGGGTGGTTCTTCGGTGTCAATGCTGCGGGGTTCATCCTGATGGCTCAGGTGAACGCACGCCTGCTGGCTAAACGCGGGCCCGCCTGGCTGCTGACCCGGGCGGTATGGGTATACCTGGTAGCAGGCCTGGTTTTGCTGAGCATGGCGGCAATCAGGCCCCCAGCGCTCTGGCCGCTATTGGTACCGCTATTCGTGTGCATAGCGAGCCTGGGCTTCATTCTGCCCAACGCCTCGGCTTGCGCCATGAGCGGGCAGGGCGCTCGGGCTGGCAGCGCGTCGGCCATGATGGGCTGCGTGCAGTTCAGTGTTGCCGCTGGGGCCGCGGCGTTGGTGGGTTTGCTGCACGATGGCAGCGCGGTGCCCATGGCGCTGGTGATGAGCCTGTGTGGGGCATTGGTGGTCACGGTTGCGCTGTTGACGCGGCGCTTGCAATTTAAACGCTCGGTATGAGGCGTGAAGAACCTTCGATTGTATCTGCGCTATTTGGTGAAGACGGCTGTGGGCATCTTCCGAATTTGCAATAAGTGATATGCCTTAACTCACTCCATGCTGGGCCATGTTTCCTGTCAAACCGCCGATATACAGGCTGTTTTGCGAACATGCCGTTGAATAAGTCTCCTGCAAAGGGTAGCCCTACCCAGTGCATTTTTGCGACAACTAGGCCTGGGAGTGGCGCCAGGGTGGCTCCAGGTGCGGCTTATACTGACGAGCCAGGCCGGCGCGAGCGAGGGCGTTCGTGGGCCAGGGTCGGCCATCGCACCTACACAGTGAATATGCAGGAGTCACAGGGACATGAAAGCAGCCAGCAGCATCAGCCAGATCGCCAGCCTGATGGCCGACCCCAAGCGCAGTGCCATGTTATGGGCCTTGATCGATGGCACCCCCCGCCTGGCCAACGAGTTGGCCATCATGACCGGGCTCAGCGCCTCATCGGCCTGTGCACATCTTTCGCTGCTTTCTTCAGCGGGCTTGCTTCGGCATGAGGCCAGGGGACGCAAGCGTTATTTCCGCCTGGCAACGCCTCAGGTGGGCGCCGCTGTAGAGGCCCTTGCCAGCGTGCAACTCGAACAGGCAAGAAACCGTCATGCCCACACGCCGCGCCCTTCATTGCCCATGTCCGTGCGACGCGCCAGGCGGTGCGGCGATCACCTGGGCGGTGAGCTTGCAGGCGAACTCTACCATCGACTGGTAGTGGCTGGATGGCTGGATGGTTGTGGGCGGCAGTTGGTGGTCAGCGATGAGGGGCGAGCGCAACTGGCTCGCCTCGGCGTATACATCGATGCGCTGGCACCGCATCAGCCCCGAGCATGCACGATGTGCCGCTGCACCGAGTGGCACGACATGGAACCGCACCTGGGGGGCATTCTGGGCCAGGCGCTGTTCCGGCTGTTCCTGCAATCAGGGTGGATGCGCGAGGCCGAAGATACCCGGGCGTTGCACATATCACCGCTGGGTATCCAGCAGATCAATCGCATCGCCCGGGTCGAGACGCTGCAGGTGGGCTGAACGCGTCAGACCAGGCGCGCATCCAGGCTGTTCTGGGCAAGCCGGCGAGCTTGCTCTTGGGTCATACCCAGGTGAGTGTGCAGGGCGTGGAAGTTTTCCGTCACGTAGCCACCGAAATAGGCTGGGTCGTCCGAGTTGACGGTGACCTTCACGCCTTTTTCCAACATGTCGAGAATGTTGTGTTGGCTCATGTGGTCGAACACGCACAGCTTGGTGTTGGACAGTGGGCACACGGTCAAGGGGATCTGCTCCTCGATGATGCGCTGCATGAGGCGCTCGTCCTCGATGGCGCGCACACCGTGATCGATACGCTTGATCTGGAGCAGGTCCAGCGCTTCCCAGATGTACTCGGGCGGGCCTTCCTCGCCGGCATGCGCGACGGCCACGAAGCCTTCGCTGCGTGCCCTGTCGAACACACGCTGGAACTTGCTCGGTGGGTGGCCCATTTCGGAACTGTCCAGCCCAACGGCAATGAATGCGTCGCGAAACGGCAGGGCCTGGTCCAACGTCTTGTGGGCTTCGTCTTCGCTCAGGTGACGAAGGAAGCTCAGGATCAGGCCGCTGCTGATGCCCAACTGGTCACGGCCATCCTTGAGTGCCTGGTTGATGCCATTGAGCACCACTTCGAAAGGGATGCCGCGGTCGGTGTGTGTCTGTGGATCGAAGAAGGGCTCGGTGTGAATCACATTCTGCGCTTTGCAACGCTGAAGGTAAGCCCATGTGAGGTCATAGAAGTCCTGTTCGGTGCGCAGAACGTCGGCACCCTGGTAGTACAGGTCGAGAAACTCCTGCAAGTTGTTGAAGGCGTACGCACCGCGCAACGTCTCGACATCAGCCCAAGGCAGGGCAATCTTGTTGCGCTCGGCCAGGGCGAACAGCAACTCGGGTTCCAGGGAGCCTTCAAGGTGCAGGTGCAGTTCGGCCTTGGGCAGGGCGTTCAACCAGTCATACATATAAGGTGATCTCAATCAGGTACGGTTGCCGCCATTCTACAGGGCCCGGCCCGGCCGTGCGCCCCAATGGCGGCAACCTGCCCAATCACCAGACCAAGGGTTCGCCCTTGTAGTTGATGAAGCGCAGGCCCGCCGTTCCACCCTGGGCCTTGATCTGCTCGAGCATGCCACGCGTGCTGGTCAACACGTCGATCTCCGCGTTTTCTCCGCCCATGTCGGTTTTCACCCATCCTGGGTGCATGGCCAATACGCACAGGTCATGGCGCTGCTGGGCCACCACAAAACTGTTGATCATGGAGTTGAGGGCCGCCTTGCTGGCTTTGTACAAGCAAATCTCCCCGCCATCAGGCACTGCGACACTGCCCAGAATGGAGCTCATGAAGGCGAGTACGCCGGTATGTTCACGTACATGTTCAACCAGGCGGCGTGCGACACGAATCGGTGCAACGACGTTGGTCATGAACAGGTCACCGATTTCTTGGTGTGTGACGTTTTCCACATCCTGTGGGAGAGGGCCCATGACACCTGCGTTGATAAACACCAGGTCGAATAGCTGGCCGGTCAGACGCTCGGCCAGGGTGTCGAGTTGGGCTGGGTCATTCATTTCCAGCTGTTCGATACGCACGCCTGGAACATCAGCCAGAGCGCCTGGTGTTTGCAGAGTGCGTACGGTGGCGGTGACCTCCCATCCGTCTTCGTACAGGCGGTTGACCAAGCCTAACCCCAGGCCACGTGAGGCCCCGATGATCAGAGCGGTTTTTGAATCGGCCATGAGCGTGCTCCGTATGATTGTCAGAGCCACTGAGCATAATCCATAGGGCGCGGGGTCGTGCCAGGTCATTCGTGTTGTTGCTCGGGAGAGCGTTGCTGCTCGAAAAATGAGCGAACCTCGGTGCGGCCTTGTGCAACAGGCGCCCTGTCGTTCCACTCACGGGTTATCCACAGGCTGCTCCACAATTAATGTGTGCAAACCGCAGCGGTCCAGCCTTATTGCCACCTGCGCATGGGGATAACTCGGGCCGGCTTTGGTCAAGCCGCCGATCCAGTAACCGTGGTCAAATTTTGAACAAACCTGTGGAGGGCTCATGCTTATTGGGCTCTAGGCGTATGCCCCAAGCTTATCCACAGCCAGGCCCACAGTTGCTGTGGGCAATACTCAGCAACTCTCCAACAGAATCCGGCCGCGGCTCAGGTCTGCCAATTGCTGCTGCAGTGGCTGCCTGTGGGCATCTTCAAAGGCAAGCCTCAGGTCTACACCATTGGCGGTGAAGTGCTCTTCAAGGACCAGACCCTGAACGTCGGCGATCCGCAGTTTCACCAATGCCAACTCGCTGAACGCACAACTGCAAGTGAACTCGCTGCGCTGTACCAGCAGGCGCTTGGGGGCCTGCTGCAGGCATTTGTTGGCACCGCCGCCGTATGCCCTGGCCAACCCGCCGGTGCCAAGCTGAATGCCACCGTACCAGCGGATGACCAGTACTACTACCTGATCGCAATCCTGTGCCTCGATGGCTGACAAGATCGGGCGCCCGGCCGTGCCGCCGGGTTCACCATCGTCGCTGCTGCGGTATTGAGCACCGATTTTCCATGCCCAGCAATTGTGGGTGGCGTCGGGGTCGCTGTGACGCTCGATGAAACTCATGGCATCGCTGGCACTGTCGATGGGCCCGGCCAGGGTAATGAAGCGGCTTTTGCGAATTTCCTCGCGGTATTCGCAGAGGTCGAGCAGGGTAGAAGGCATAAATGTCGGTCAGGCAACTGGCGCGATGCCGCATCCTTTGAGAATGATGTGGATAAGGTTGGTGCTGGCATCTTCCATGTCTTGCTTGGTCAACCGGCTGCGGCCAGTGACTTGGCAGATCTGCGTGGCGAAGTCGGCGTAATGCTGGGTACTGCCCCATAGCAGGAAGATCAGGTGGACGGGGTCGACAGGGTCCATCTTGCCGGCGTCCATCCAGGCCTGGAACACTGCCGCCCGGCCCCGGAACCACTCGCGGTAGTCAGCGCTGAAGTATTCGGTCAGGCATGAGCCGCCGCTGATGACTTCCATGGCGAAGATTCGGGACGCCTGCGGGTTGCGCCTGGAGAACTCCATCTTCGTGCGAATGTACCGGCTAAGCGCCTCGCCCGGGTCGTCCTCGACGCTCAAGGCGTTGAAGGTGCTGTCCCATAGCTCGATGATGTTGCTGAGTACGGCAATATACAGGCCCAGCTTGTTGGTGAAGTAGTAATGCAGGTTGGCTTTGGGCAGCCCCGCCTTGAGGGCGATGGTGTTCATGCTGGTGCCCTTGAAACCATGACGGGCGAACTCGTCTTCGGCGGCCTTGATGATGGCCTGTTCGTTTTTCTGTCGAATACGGCCTGCGGGTTTGCCGGAGGCGGATAGGCGATGCGCAGGGACTTCTAATGTCATGAACGATTCCGTGCAGGGGGATGGCTGCGTCTGTAGGACAAGATTACCTTCCCACGGCAAAGTAACAAGCATTGGCGGCAGAGAGTGGCATCAACGTGTCGCAGCCAGACTTTCCAGAAAACTCTCAAGCACCAGGTTGGGCCTTCTGCCTTTTCGCGTCACCCAGCTCAAGCTCAGGTCATAGAAACGTTGCTGCGGCTTGAGCGCTCTCAGCCTTCCTTGCTGGACCCAGAGCGCAGCGTAGTGATCAGGCAAGTAACCCATGTAGCGCCCTGTCAGGATCAGAAACGCCATGCCTTCGCGATCAGAGGCGCTGGCCGTGCAGTTGAGCACCTGGTAGTGGGCCTGGACTTCGGCAGGCAAGCGGAAGGTTGGGGTAATGGCTTCCTGGCGATTGAGGCGCTCATCGTCGAGCAGATGGTCATCGGCGTAGAACAGCGGATGACCGACGGCGCAGTACAGCAGCGAGCGTTCGCTATACAGCGGTTGATATTCCAGCCCCGACAACGGGCTGGTCTGGGGGACGACGCCCACATGCAGGCTACCATCTAGAACGCCGTGCTCCACCTGGCTGGGTGCAATCATGCGGATCTGGATACGCACGTCCGGACCTCGGTCCTTGAGTTCAGCCAGCGCATGGGTGATGCGCATGTGCGGCAGGGTGACGAGGTTATCGGTCAGGCCGATGTTCAACTCGCCGCGCAAATGCTGGTGCAGGCCGTTGACTTCGGTACGGAAGGTCTCCAGTGCGCTCAGCAGTTGCAGCGCCGAGTGATAGACCTCTCGGCCTTCCTCGGTCAACGAGAACCCTGCACGCCCGCGCTGGCACAGGCGCAAACCCAGACGCTGCTCAAGATCGTTCATCTGCTGACTGATAGCCGATCGCCCGATACCCAGCACGTTTTCCGCGGCGGAAAACCCGCCGCATTCCACCACGCTGCGGTAGATTTTCAGCAGGCGAATATCGAAGTCGCTGACTTGGGCAAGCGGATCGGGGCGTCGGCTCATCAGTTTAGTCGTGGCCTGTGTAAAGGTTAGAAATGCAGGCTTTTTCAGACTTTATCGCCGTGACAAGTTAGCTGCAACAACATCCATCGTTGCCTAATCGTTTCTCGAGGAACCGCCGATGAACATGCTCCAAACCGCGCCTGCCGGTATCGCCAGCCAGCTCAAGCTGGATGCGCACTGGATGCCCTATACCGCCAACCGCAATTTCCAGCGCGATCCTCGGCTGATCGTTGCGGCCGATGGCAACCATTTGGTGGACGACAAGGGGCGCAGGATTTTCGATGCCCTGTCAGGTTTGTGGACATGTGGCGCGGGCCATACCCGCAAGGAAATCACCGAGGCGGTGTCGCGTCAGATCGGCACCCTCGACTATTCGCCGGGGTTTCAGTTCGGGCACCCGCTGTCCTTCCAGCTGGCTGAAAAGATTGCCGAACTGACCCCGGGTGACCTGAATCATGTGTTTTACACCAACTCAGGCTCCGAATGTGCCGATACGGCGCTGAAGATGGTGCGCGCCTATTGGCGCTTGAAAGGCCAGGCCACCAAGACCAAGATCATTGGCCGCGCCCGTGGCTACCACGGGGTGAACATCGCGGGTACCAGCCTGGGCGGTGTCAACGGCAACCGCAAGATGTTCGGGCAGTTGCTGGACGTCGATCATCTGCCCCACACCGTATTGCCGGCCAACGCGTTCACCAAGGGTCTGCCGGAAGAAGGCGGCATCGCGCTGGCTGACGAGATGCTCAAGCTGATCGAGCTGCACGACGCGTCCAATATTGCAGCGGTGATCGTCGAGCCGCTGGCGGGTTCGGCCGGCGTGCTGCCGCCGCCCAAGGGTTACCTCAAGCGTTTGCGTGAAATCTGCACTCAGCACAATATCCTGCTGATCTTCGACGAAGTGATCACCGGCTTTGGCCGCATGGGCGCGATGACCGGCGCCGAGGCCTTCGGCGTTACGCCTGACCTGATGTGCATCGCCAAGCAGGTGACCAACGGGGCGATCCCCATGGGGGCCGTGGTCGCCAGCAGCGAGATCTATCACACCTTCATGAACCAGCCGACGCCGGACTATGCCGTGGAATTCCCCCATGGCTATACCTACTCCGCACACCCGGTCGCCTGCGCGGCAGGTCTTGCCGCACTGGATCTGCTGCAAAAAGAAAACCTCGTGCAGTCTGCTGCCGACCTGGCACCGCATTTCGAGAAGCTGCTGCACGGCGTCAAAGGCACCAAGAATATCGTCGATATCCGCAACTATGGCCTGGCAGGCGCCATCCAGATCGCCGCCCGGGACGGAGATGCCATCGTTCGCCCTTATGAAGCGGCCATGAAACTGTGGAAAGCGGGCTTCTATGTGCGGTTCGGTGGCGACACCTTGCAGTTCGGCCCAACCTTCAATACCAAGCCCGAAGAGCTGGACCGTCTGTTCGATGCCGTGGGCGAGACCCTGAACCTGATCGACTGATTTCCTGCGTTCAAGGCAGGCGTTTGCCGCAGGCACGCCTGTCACGCCTCTTTTTTTCTGGAGTGTTACATGAGCATTGTTCAGCACCTGATCAACGGTGACCTGGTTACCAAGGGCGAGCGCACCGCCGATGTGTTCAACCCTTCCACTGGCCAGGCCATTCGCAAGGTCGAACTGGCCAGTCGTGCGACCGTGCAGCAAGCCATCGATGCCGCCAAAGCCGCGTTCCCGGCCTGGCGCAACACCCCGCCGGCCAAGCGCGCGCAAGTCATGTTCCGTTTCAAGCAGCTGCTCGAGCAGAACGAAGCGCGAATCGCACAGATGATCAGCGAGGAGCACGGCAAGACCCTGGAAGATGCCGCCGGTGAGTTGAAGCGCGGTATCGAGAACGTCGAGTTCGCCTGTGCTGCACCTGAATTGCTCAAGGGCGAGTACAGCCGAAACGTAGGACCCAATATCGACGCCTGGTCCGACTTCCAACCGCTGGGCATAGTGGCGGGTATCACGCCCTTCAACTTCCCGGCGATGGTGCCGCTGTGGATGTATCCACTGGCAATCGCATGCGGCAACGCATTCATTCTCAAGCCGTCGGAGCGCGACCCCAGCTCGACGCTGTTCATCGCCCAGCTGTTGCTGGAAGCGGGCCTGCCTAAGGGCATCCTCAATGTGGTGCACGGTGACAAGGAAGCGGTGGATGCCCTGATCGAGGCACCGGAGGTCAAGGCGCTGAGTTTCGTGGGTTCCACGCCGATCGCCGAGTACATCTACGCTGAGGGTACCAAACGTGGCAAGCGCGTCCAGGCACTGGGCGGCGCGAAAAACCACGCAGTGCTGATGCCCGATGCCGACCTGGACAACGCCGTCAGTGCGCTGATGGGGGCTGCCTATGGTTCGTGCGGTGAGCGTTGCATGGCCATTTCGGTCGCGGTATGCGTGGGTGACCAGGTGGCCGATGCGCTTATTGCCAAGCTTGAGCCGCAAATCAAGGCACTGAAGATCGGTGCGGGCACATCGTGCGGCCTGGACATGGGGCCGCTGGTCACGGCGGCTGCTCGCGACAAAGTGGTTGGCTACATCGAGGAAGGCGTAGCGGCGGGGGCCAGGCTCGTTGTCGACGGTCGCGGCTTGCGCGTATCGGGTAATGAAGAAGGCTATTTCGTCGGCGGCACCTTGTTCGACAAGGTGACCCCGCAAATGCGCATCTACAAGGAAGAGATTTTCGGGCCGGTGTTGTGTGTAGTACGGGTCGACAGCCTTGAGCAGGCCATGCAACTGATCAATGATCACGAGTATGGCAACGGTACCTGCATCTTTACCCGTGACGGTGAAGCGGCGCGGTTGTTCTGCGATGAGATCGAAGTAGGCATGGTGGGGGTGAACGTTCCGCTGCCGGTCCCTGTGGCCTACCACAGCTTCGGCGGTTGGAAGCGTTCGCTGTTTGGTGACCTGCATGCCTACGGGCCGGACGGCGTGAGGTTCTACACCCGGCGCAAGGCCATTACTCAACGCTGGCCGCAACGTGCCAGCCATGAAGCATCGCAGTTCGCGTTCCCTAGTTTGTAAGCATGCTGTAAACGACGAAGGAGGCCACGGGGCCTCCTTCTTCTATATAGCGTCATGGTTCATTCATGTACGGCGTCTTTCCCACCCACGGCCTGAATATTTCAAATATATGAAATTAAAGGTTGACGCGGTTTCGAATCCCCTTATAATGCGCCCCACTTCCAGCGACATCGGAACGCGAAACTCCCTGAGATTCAATGAGTTAGCCAGTTCGGGTGGTGCTGAAAGGGCTACGATCGAATAGATCGGCGGCGGTTGAGAAGAAGGTTGACAGCGTGTTGAAACGCTGTAGAATTCGCCTCCCGCTACGAGAGA